>Ga0074199_1000013_pt1 | contig 465026 bp, 475 predicted proteins | sample EPASupsiteSAE347_FD_64528 | JGI IMG/M metagenome (GOLD analysis project Ga0074199, IMG submission 64528) | Bioremediated contaminated groundwater from EPA Superfund site, New Mexico - Sample SAE3-47 | ecosystem: Environmental > Aquatic > Deep subsurface > Groundwater > Contaminated ... | reverse complement strand
CGTATATACATTATTATTTTCGGATTGAACCGCTTAGTATTTTCCGTTACGAAAGGCCAGTATGAATATAGAGGAAATCAGCAAGAATAAAAAAATCATGTTGGATGATATACCATACAACGTGGATGATGTGGATTTTATGAAACCGGGCAAGGGAAGCGCCGTATACCGGATAAAATTCCGCAACCTGATGGATGGCGGCATTCTGGAGCGCACTTTTCATTCCGGTGACAAACTGAAAGAAGCTGATGTATCTACCTATGATATGCAGTATCTTTACCATGAAAATGGCAATTATATATTTATGAATACCGATACTTTTGAACAGCACTTTATGGCCGAAGACCGTATGGGTTCAAGAGGAGTTTTTCTAAAAGACGGCATGGTTGTCCCGGTGCAACTTCTGGGGGATAATCCCATTGAAATTATTTTGCCCAATTTTATTGAGGTGGAAGTAATGGAAACCTCTATGAGTACCGGTAAAGAAACCGTAACCGCCCAGAATAAACCTGCTAAACTTTCAAATGGTATGGAAATAGGTGTGCCCACCTTTATGAAAGCAGGGGATGTAATAAGGGTGGATACCCGCACCGGTGCCTACGTTGAAAGAGTGGGCAACAAGAAGTAACTATAATGTATTCTGATGAGAGGCAGCGGCTGGGAAGACTGGAAGACAACTTAAAAAGCCGTATGCAAATCTTGGGGTTAATACGCAGTTTTTTTAATGAACAGGGGTTTCTGGAAGTGGAGACCCCTGTTTTTGTTCCCTCAGTTGCCCCGGAACGCTATATAAAACCGGTAGAGTGTCAAAACGGTTATCTGTCTACCTCGCCCGAACTGTATATGAAACGCATGCTGGCATCCGGCTATACCAATATCTACCAGATAAGCCGCTGCTTTCGGGATGGCGAAAAAGGCCGTCACCATAATCCTGAATTTAGTATGCTGGAGTGGTACAGGGTCGGGGCAGATTATCTCCAGATGATAAATGATACCGAAAATCTGTTCTACCATATTTCAATGAAGCTGTTTGGCAAGCCCCAAATCCGCTATTTGGGACAGGATATTGACCTGACACCCCCCTGGGAACGCCTAACCGTGCGTGATGCTTTTCTGAATACAGTAGGCTGGGATCCGGTGAATACCGATGATGAGAAGCGTTTTGATGAAGATCTGGTGCTGAAGGTTATACCATCTTTTCAGTCCCATCGTCCTACTGTGCTACTGGATTATCCTGCTAAAATGGCGTCTTCGGCCAGACTCAAGAAAACCAATCCTGAAGTTGCTGAACGGGCAGAGTTTTTCATATCGGGTTTGGAAATGGCAAATGCATATTCTGAGCTGACCAATCCGCTTGAACAATCAGCCCGTTTTGCCGAAGAAAAAAAGCTGATAGAGGCTGAACAAAACAGGCGGGTGGTTACGCCTGAAATATTTTTGGAGGCAGTGAAATATCTGCCGGTTTGCACTGGAAATGCGCTTGGGATAGACCGTTTGGTGATGTTTTTCTGCAATACAGACCAGATACAGGACGTAATGCCCTTTACGGCAGATACTGCCTGACATATTTACATAATATTATATTTTTACTAATAAATATACCCCGGCCAAGACCGGGGCTTTTCTTTAGGCTTAAAATTATACTTAGTAGCGGTAGTGGTGTACTTCGGTTATCTGGCTGGCATGTGCACCCTGTGGGGCAGCATAAAGAGGGTGCTGGATAATAGCATGCTGAAGGCAGGTTTCGGTGCAAGTGCCGCAGTAGATGCACTTAAGCGGGTCATATTCTATCTGGTGTTTTTCCGAATCAACAGTGATGGCACGGGCAGGGCAAACTCTGGCACAATCACTGCACATATCACAGCGTTTAGCATCCCAAACAATACTTCCGCGTGAACCTTCAAAAGACTCCCGTTTTTCATAAGGATAACGGCGGGTGGCGGGAGCTGAAAACAAATTTTTTAATACTGTTCCGATCATCCAAGGCATGGCCTTCTCCTAACGCTCCGTACAGGATATACAAGGATCTATAGATAAGGTAATAACAGGCACGTCTGCCAGTTCGCACCCCGGCAGCATAACCAGCAGGGTGGGTATATTGGCAAAAGTGGGGGTGCGTATTTTGCACCTGTCCAGATGGTTTGTGCCATTGGCCTTGATATAATAAGTAAGCTCACCGCGCGGCTGTTCCACCCGGGTAAATATTTCTCCCTCGGGATAGGCATCTGCCTTAACCATTATTTCGCCGGCAGGCATCTGGTGGAGTGCTGCCAGAGTAAGGTCTATGGACTGGTATAGTTCGCGGGTGCGCACCAGAGTACGGGCATAACTGTCACCGGCTGTTTCCACTACCGGCTCAAAACCAAGCTCTTTAAAGGCGGCATAACCGGTGGAACGGACGTCAGAAGGAACACCGCTGCCACGCATGGTAGGACCGCAAGCTCCCAGTGTAACAGCCTGGTCATAAGACAAAATACCCTTGCCGACCGTTCTTTTCTTCAAGGTGGGGTCATTCAGCAGTGTGGGCAGTATGGTCTTATCCATCATCTTTCTGAAATCACCCAGCATAGCTTCTGTCTTTTTGAGCATTTCGGCATCTATGTCACGGCGTACCCCGCCAACCACACAGGCAGAGGTGATAACCCGGTGTCCGGCGGTCATTTCCAGTATATCCAGAATAATCTCACGGGCACGCCAAATTTGCATAAACAGGCTTTCAAAACCAAGTGCATCTGCCAGCAGACCAAGCCAGAGGCTATGGCTGTGCAGGCGGGAAAGCTCTGCCCAGGCAGTACGCAGATAATGCGCCCGCTGGGGAATTTCAATATTTGCCAGTTCTTCTATACCCTGACAGTAACAAAGTGCGTGCTGTATGGAACAGATACCGCAAATACGTTCTACCAGAAATATATTCTGCCTAAGAGTATTTAGCTCACAGGCTTTTTCTACCCCGCGGTGTACATAACCAATAACTGGTGTGACCCCGACTACGGTTTCATCTTCGCATTCAAGTTTAAGTTGTACCGGTTCAGGAAATACCGGATGCTGTGGCCCGAAGGGTATTACTGTTCGTGCCATTTATTCCTCCAAATCACAGCGCCAACAGCGTTTGCCTTCAGTGGAGGCAACTTCACGGTTATAGCCGGCGGTTTCTTCGTTTCGCTCTTTGGCTTGCTTAATATCGTATTTAACACTTAAAGGTTTGCTCTTGGGCAAAATACGTTCAAGGAAAGTATCACGTGATACAGGTTCGTGGGCAACAATATTTTCAAACACCCATTTGCCGTCACTGCCCAGATACTTGTCTATGCTTGCAGCCGCTTTTTTGCCTGAAGCTACGGCGTGAATTACAGATGTAGGCCCATTTACGGCATCTCCGCAGGCAAAGACACCCTGCTGAGAAGTGGTCAAAGTATCATCATCAACTTTCAGCACATTATTGCCGTTTATGTTCTCAACCGCCAGACCGAATCTTTTGAATACGTCTGTACCGCCGCTGAAGGCGGCAATGATATTGGAGCGGCGTACGCCCTGATTGGCACCCAGTGCCAACAGTGTGGCATCAAATCCCATTTCTTTCAGGCTGCCAAGTGAATTTACAGTTGTACCCAGCTTGAATTCAACTCCAAGTTTGGAGACATTTTCAATCTCGGCATCAAGTATTTGGCGGGGAAGTGTATACTCAGGTATGCCTACCCGCATATATCCGCCAGCCTTCGGCAAAGCTTCAAATACAGTTATCTTATGCCCTTTTTTAGCCAGAAAATAGGCAGTAGCCAGACCTGACGGGCCGGAACCCACAATGGCTACTTTTTTGCCGGTGGGTTTGGCGGTGATACTATCCGTATAATGGCCGTATTCGTAGGCTGCGCGTTTAAGCTGTTTGATACTTATAGATTCTCCGCACTTGCCCTGACGGCAGGCAGATTCGCAGGGAGCCAGACAAACCCGCCCCAGTATTCCGGGGAAAGGCATGGCTTGCTTGATAACAGCCAAAGCCGCGTCATAGTTACCCTCACCACACAGGCGGACATAACGGGATACATCTATGCCTGCCGGACAGGTTTTCTGGCAGGGGGCAGTCAGGCGTTCTACCGGAATCAGTTTGTAATCAGGGGCTTTTATCATATAGCTCGTGGGGGTTTCTTTGGTGACCAGAAAACCGCCGCTGAAATCTATGGCAATTTTACTGAGTTTTAGCTGGTAAAGCTCCTGCATTTCATTTTCAATAAGTGAAGCACACAAGTAGATGTTTGAAATACTGGGAACAGTTTCATTTTTGTCTACCTTGAGCCTGAGGTGTTTCATCCGCAGACCATTTTCCAGATTATAGTGGTAAATAACCTCAAATTCATTCCCCAGATCTACGCAGGAGGCAGTGCAAAATATTGCCCCTTCGTCATAGAGTTTCTGGGTATGGTCAAGCAGTTCTCCTGCCTTTATATATTCCGCATTTTCTAACATAACTATTCCTTAGTTTCGAAAGTGAGAGCTTTTGCCATTTCAAAATTAGCCCTGATAAAGTTGGTGGGGCAAATATCAAAACATTGCTGGCACTTTTCACATTCCCGGTTGGCTATTTCAGGTACAAAGGTTACTTCACGTTGAGTACCTCGGCTGATAAAGCACAGGGCGTTGGTTTTTTTAACCTCGGCACAGTATCGGACGCACAAGCCGCAAAGTATACAGAACGAAGCATCATGGCTGAAACGGGCAGTATCCGCCCCATATTCTTCAGCCAAGTCCCGTATGGGTTTTGAAGCAGGGGCTTTAGTAAGCAAAAGCTCTATAAGCACCTTGCGGATATGGCGGATTTTATCGGTACTAGTATTTACTACCAAACCATTTGCCACTGGATAAACGCAGGAAGCCACCACCTTTGAACGTGACCCGGCTACGACTTCCACACTGCATATACGGCATCCGCCGTAAGGCTCCAGTTGCTCATGAAAACAGAGCGAAGGTATATGGATACCGGCTGCGGTGGCCGCCTGAAAAACAGTCTGTCCGCTCTTGGCAATAACTTCCCTGCCATCTATAGTGAGCTTAATTTCTTCCATTATTCTGCCTTCCGGTTTAAAGGAATAGGTTCAGCCGGTACATTTTTTGGAATAGGTTTGCCGGATATTTTAATAACGGCATCAAATTTGGCAGGGCAGGTATCTACACAAGCACCGCATTTGATGCATTTTCCCTGCTCAATCGTATGAATAAGCCCCTTGCCGCCCTTGATGGCGTCAGTGGGGCAGTTTCTGGCACAAATCATACAGGCTTTGCATTTGTCAGGGTCAATATAAAAAGTAAGCAAGGCTTTACAAACACCGGCTTCGCAATGCTTATTTTTAATATGGTCAATATATTCGTGGCGGAAATATTTAAGAGTAGTGAGCAAGGGGTTGGGGGCTTGTTGTCCCAGGGCACACAAACAGGCTTCACTCATTACGCCGCTCAGGTCTTCCAGTGTATCCATGTCAACCATAGTGCCTTTGCCTTCGGTAATACGGGTAAGTATATCTACCAGCTGGCGCAGACCCTCACGGCAGGGTAAGCACTTGCCGCAAGATTCGTCTGATAAAAAGTTTATAAAATAACGGGCGATGTCTACCATGCAGGTTTCTTCGTCCATTATTATCAGCCCGCCTGAGCCTACCATAGAACCCAGCTTGCTTAGTGCATCATAATCAACAGGCGAATCCAGCAGATTTTCCGGTATACATCCGCCTGAAGGCCCGCCTGTCTGGACAGCTTTTATTTTTTTGCCATCACGCAAACCGCCGCCTATTTTAAATATAATGTCCCGAAGAGTAGTCCCCATAGGCACTTCCACCAGTCCGGTATTATTGACCTTGCCAACCAGTGCGAATATCTTGGTGCCTTTGCTGCCCTCTGTGCCGATAGACCTGAACCAGTCTGCCCCTTTATTTATTATGTGGGGTACGTTAGCCCAAGTTTCCACGTTATTCAGGTTTGAAGGTTTATCCCAGAGGCCTTTGATAGCGGTGCGGATATATTTGGGGCGGGGTTCACCAACCCGGCCTTCGATAGCAGTCATTAAAGCGGATGATTCACCGGATACAAAAGCGCCGGCGCCCTCATGGACTTTGACTACAAAATCAAAACCTGAGCCGAGTATATTTTTGCCCAGCAAGCCATATTCTTCAGCCTGCCTTAAAGCAGCATACAGATTTTCTACCGCTAAAGGGTATTCAGCCCTAACATATATATAACCTTCTTTAGCACCAATGGCAAAAGCCCCGATAGCCAGACCTTCCAGTACACAATGAGGATTGCCCTCCATTATGGAACGGTCCATGAAAGCACCCGGATCACCTTCGTCACAGTTTACCAGTACATACTTGACCGGGTCTGCGGCATCACGGGTAGTGCGCCATTTTTTACCGGCCGGGAAACCTCCGCCGCCGCGTCCCCGCAAATTGGCTTTGTCTACCTCTTCTAGCACAGATTCAGGAGTCATATGGAAAAGGGTTTTAACCAGAGCGGAATAACCACCACGCTGGATATAATCCTCTATATTTTGGGGGTTTATATGTTCGTTATCACCCAGTACAATACGCTTCTGATATTTATAAAAGGGGATGTCATGGTGGTAGACCAGTTTCTCTCCGGTGGCAGGATCTGCATACAGTAAGCGTTCCACTAATTCACCGGTTTTAATAGTTTTTTCGATAACGTCAGCTGCATCTTCAGGTTTGACATGGAAATAGCAGATATTTTGGGGATATATAACGACTACCGAACCTTTTTCGCAAAAGCCGTGACAGCCGGTTTCTTTGATATCAACCTGATTCTCCAGCCCTTGTTTGGCAAGTTCACTTCGGAAGGCATCTACCAGTTTAACTGAACCCAAAGCCCGGCAACCCGTACCGCAACATACCGTTATGCAGGGACGGCTAGCAGACTGTTTTTTTGCCAGTTTTTCACGCAGTATTTCCAGCTCAGCCGGAGTATTTAGCCTTGGCATTATATGCTCCTAATTAATCGTAGTCTGCCAGTATTTTTTCGGCATCGGCGGTAGGTAGTTTGCCGTGGTAATGACCATCAACCACCACCACCGGTCCCAAAGCACAACAACCCAGACAGTTTACTGTTTCAAGGGAAAATTTCAGGTCAGAAGTAGTTTCACCGGCTTTTATACCCAGTGATTTCTCCAAACGATCCAGTATCTTGGGCGCACCAAACACGTGACAGGCAGTACCCACGCAAACACTTACGTTATGTTTGCCTTTGGGTATTACGCTAAAAAGTTTATAGAAGGTAGCTACATGGTAAACTCTGTTTACGGGCACATTCAGGGTTTGGCTTACTTTATACAAGGCTTCTTTGGGAAGCCAGTTATACTCTTTTTGAATTTTGAGGAGCACCTGAATAAGCATATCGGCTTTATCACGGTAACCATCCAGAATATTATCCAGTTTTGACAGGTCTATAACCTCAGGGGATTTGGCTTCACAATTACACATTCTGTTCCTCGCGTTTGGTTTGAGCTTTAGCCTTAGCTTTTTTATCAGCCAGTTTGCCAAGCCCCATAACCACGCCGTCTATAATGGCCTCAGGTCTGGCGGCACAGCCGGGAACATAAACATCCACCGGTATTACTTTATCCACTCCGCCCAGTATATTGGGGCAGTTATGAAAAACGCCGCCGCTGCAACCGCAGGTACCTATAACTATGACTACCTTTGGTTCAGGCATTTGTTCGTACAGATTTCGTAAAACCCGGTAATTACGTTTATTGGCAGGGCCGGTTACCAGAAGGACATCCGAATGCTTGGGGTTACCCATGTTTACAATGCCGAAACGTTCAACATCATAAAGAGGTGTAAGACAGGCCAGTATTTCAATATCACACCCGTTGCAACTGCCGCAATCAAAATGGAGCAGCCAGGGTGATTTTATCTGGGACTTCGTAATAAAATCCACTTAGACCCCTCCCAGCACTGAAAGTCCGATAAGGTTAACCAGTGCCAGACCCAGCCCGAACATCCATGATATTTTCAGCATGGAAGACCAGGTAAGGCGGGCAGTTATATTATCAATCACCAGTACTAAAAACCAGCAGGCAAGTGCCAGTGCAATACCGGACACAACACCCGGAAGCCACATGAGAGAAATAACACCCAGTACCAGTATAAGTTCGTACATATGGGCAATCTCTATAAGCCCCAAGTGAATACCCGAATATTCGGTGAATACACCCCTGACCAGTTCCTGATGAGCATGCTCCGAAGATGAAATATCAAAAGGAGATTTTCGCATCAGGATAATCAGCACCAAAACAAGGGCGATAAATATTGGCCATAAAGAAGGCAATAAAGGCTGGCTGATTTCAGAAATCATAAAACTACCGTTAGCTATATACAGCCCGATAGCCGTTATAATCAGGATAGGCTCATAAGAAAGTATCTGCAGAAGCTCGCGGTTGGCACCAATCTGGCTATACGGGGAGCGGGTGGCAAAGGCACCCACAACCAGAAACACATCTGCCACGCCCAGTACCAGTACAATAAGTAGCAGATCCTGACCGAGGAAAAACATAACTGTAGCCGCCATGATAAAAAGCAGGTAACCTATAGAACTTACGGCCTGCATACGACCGGTAATCATGCGGCGTTTGGCCAAAAGTTTGATAGTATCGTAAACAGGCTGGAGGAGGGGCGGCCCGAACCTTCCCTGCATTCGGGCAGTCAGTATACGGTCAAAACCGCGAAGCAAACTCCCCAGTACAGGCGGTAAAACCAGAGCTAAAGCAACCAGCAACCATTCGTTCATATCAGCACCACTACCAGCATACTAACAAGTATCAAAAGCCCAACTATCTTAAGCCCGATATCCAGATTAGGGTTGGCAAACTGGGTATCCAGATACATTGAGCCCAGTTTGATTTTAGTCTCACCATCAGCTACCGAATAAAAACTGTCAGCCGAGGTGCTTACATTTTCACCGCACATATAGGCAGTGCTAAGGTTTTTGGCTTTGGGTTTGAATAAAACAGGTACCAATATAAGGGCTACTGCCAGCAGGATAAATAACGGCCAAGCGGTAAACAAACCTACAGCACTTCCGAAGAAACCGGTTGAGGTATCTACAACATTCGGATAGAAAGCAGTTACAGCCGGCAAGATGAAATTTTCGTAAAATGGGATAACCGCTAAACTGAATATTCCGGCCAAGGCCAGCAGTACAATCAAAGGGCTATGATACAAAAATGAAAAACGTTCAAACCTTATTGTTTCAATGCCCGGCGTCACACTGAAGAAACGCCCCAGCCATTTTACCCAGAAAACAGTGGTCGCCGCTGAACCTATAACCAAAAGTATGAAAACCAGCGGTGAAATAAACCCTGACATAGCCGAAGTAGCCTCTATGGCAGCCCATTTGCCCAGCAGCATGCCAAAAGGCACCAGCATCATGGAAAGGATACCGGCGACAGTTATACCGGCTATCAGCGGATAGCGGCGTACCAGCCCCTCCATATCTTCAATATCACGGCTGCCCATAGAGTGGTCTATGACGCCCACACACATAAAGAGGAGGGCTTTGGATATGGCATGGAAAATGGTAAGGACAATGGCAGCGGTAATTGCCAGAGGGGTATTTATACCTACGCACATTATAATCAGGCCAAGGTTTGAAATAGTGGAATAGGCCAGAACTTTCTTGGATTCACGTTGGCTGATAGCCATAAGGGCGGTTACCATAAATGTAAATGCCCCGAACAGAGCAATCAAAGTGGCTAAAGTGGTATCAGTAATAGCCGGAGCCAAACGGATGGAAAGGTAAATACCCGCTTTGACCATGGTAGAAGAGTGAAGCAAAGCCGAAACAGGCACCGGTGCCACCATAGCACCTAAAAGCCAACCCTGAAAAGGCACCTGCGCAGCTTTGGTGAAAGCCGCCATAAACAAGAAGAAAAGAGGTGCCATGGCTATAATGGGGTTGGTAATAAGTGCTTGCAGGGAAATGCTGCCGTAATTTGTAAAGACATAAATTATGGCCAGCACAAATCCCAAACCGCCTATCAGGTTCATCCAGAGGGCACGGAAGGCATTGTTAACAGCTTCCTTAGTTTGCTCGTGGCCGATAAGGGCGAAACAACATAAAGTAGTGATTTCCCAGAAAAAGTATAACCAGAGCAGATTGTCAGAAAATACAATACCATTCATAGCGCCCAGCAATATGGTCATAAAGAAAAAGAAACGAGGCTGGCGGGTGATTTTAAGATGCTGGTGATGCTCATGGTCTTTCATGTATTTGATGGCGTAAAGAAGTATAAGTGAACCGATAACTGAAATAATAAGGCACATGATAATGGAAAGCTGGTCAATAAAGAAGGCCGGTTCGGAAGGGAGAGGCACGGCGGGTGCCCAAACAAACTCAAATAACCCAAGCAGCACTATCTGCGACAGTACCAGACTGGCCGTCAGAATACCTCTGACACTCCAGCCGTTTTTGATAATATCCTTCACACCCACAAACAGGAAGAAAGCCAGCAGTGCATAATCAAGCACCATAATGATGCTATCCCACTGGTGGGCAGGGCTGTACTCTATCGGCAAACCGCCCTGCGAAAACAGCAGGATAGAACTGGAAATGAGCACAACGGCAGACAGGGCAACAAGCCCGGACCTCAGAAGGTTGTGTTTTAGGAACAGACAAATCAAGCCGGCTACAAAGGGGAAGAGAACGGCTATAGCAATAAAACTACTGGCCAAAATCTTTTCTTCCTTTTTAAATAATGTCTACTTCCAGACACAAGGACACACGCAGGTGAAAGACAATAGTATACCCGAAAGTAGCTTAAGTGGCGGTATTGTAACACACTAATTGCCCTTTGGCAAGGCAAAAAGACAATTTACTGGAGTTTTAGGACACTTAAAAAGGCTTCTTTGGGGACTTCTACTTTGCCTATTTGGCGCATTTTCTTCTTGCCTTCCTTCTGCTTATCCAGAAGTTTGCGTTTACGGGTAATATCACCGCCGTAACACTTGGCGATTACGTCTTTACGCTTGGCAGAAATATCAGCCCGGGCTACAATCTTGCTGCCGATAGCCGCCTGAAGAGTGACCTGATAAAGCTGCCTGGGTATCATTTCCTTCAGCTTTTTTACCAGTGCTTCTCCTATTTCATGGGCTTTATCCGGAGGAATAATGCGGCTGAAAGCATCTACCGGAACATCATTTACCAGCACATCTATCTTCGAAAGATTGGCATCACGATATCCAATAAATTCATAGTCCAGTGAGGCATAACCCTGAGTGCGGCTTTTCAGCTGGTCATGAAAAGTAGTGAGTATGGAACGCAATGGCATATCATAATGAAGCTGTACCCGTTGCCCAAGCTCACTCATGGCCAGTTGTCCCAGATATTCGGTATTTTTGTATACGCCGTAGTTCTCTCTGACTAAATCCATGACTGTGCCAATGTATTTTGAAGGAGTGATGATAACCACTGAAACCCACGGTTCTTCAATACGAGCAATTTCATGGGGGAGAGGCATCTCATTCGGATTTACTACGGTAAAAGCCTCACCTCCGATACGGGTGACTGTCAGGCTGACGCCGGGAGAAGTTACTACCAGTGAAAGATTAAACTCACGTTCCAATCTTTCCACTATAATATCCAGATGCAGCAGGCCTAAAAACCCGCAGCGAAAGCCGTGACCCAAAAGGGGGCTGGATTCCGGTTCGGAAGATAGTGAAGCATCATTCAGACTCAGCTTTTCCATAGCTTCACGCAGTTCGTGATAGTCATCTGTCTGGGTTGGATAAATACCTGCAAAAACCATGGCTTTGGCCGGATGATAACCGATAAGTGGCTGGATTGCACCACCGTGTTGCAGAGTAACCGTATCACCCACCCGGCATTCACCTACGGATTTAAGCCCGGTAGCTATATAGCCTACATCACCCACATCCAGCCTTAATGCGGCTACTTGGGCAGGGGCGAAATATCCCGCTTCAAGTACCCGAAATTCCGTACCTTGCCCCATAAGACGCAGGTCATCGCCCTTGTTTATATTACCGTCTGCCACCCGCAGATAGGCTACCACCCCTTTATACGGGTCATAATGGGAATCAAATATAAGCGCCCGCAGAGGCTGGTTTGCGTTTCCTTTGGGGGCAGGCACTTTGTTGACAATGGCTTCCAGCAATTCCGGTACACCCAGCCCCAGTTTGGCGCTGATTTGCAGTACGGAATCTTCATCATAACCTAGTACGCTTTTGATTTCACCCATTACCCTCGGGATATCAGCCCCCGGCAGGTCTATCTTATTGATAACCGGAATAATTTCCAGATTATATTCTATGGCCAGGTAAACATTTGCCAGAGTTTGGGCTTGGATACCCTGGGTAGCGTCTATAACGAGTATTGCCCCTTCGCAGGCAGCGATAGTCCGTGAAACTTCATAGGAGAAATCCACATGTCCGGGAGTATCTATAAGATTCAGGCGGTATTCCTGTTTGTCTTTTGAGATATACCGCAGACGGATAGCTTTGGCTTTTATGGTTATGCCACGCTCACGTTCAAGTTCCATACTATCCATGACCTGTTCGCACATTTCATCGTGGCGAAGAGTGCCTGTCATTTCTATCAGGCGGTCAGCCAGAGTGGACTTGCCATGATCTATATGGGCAATAATGCAGAAATTTCTTACACTGGATTGACTCATATCACCAACTTTTAACTTTAGGCTTATATACTACCGAATATATAAATTAGCGTATTTTAATCTTTAAGGCAAGAAACGCCAGAATACCTCGTTAGAGAGCAACCTGCCTCTGGGGGTCAGGCGGATACAGCCATCATGCTCTTCCAAAAGCCCCAATTCAACACATTCTTGAATCTGGGGATAATACATATCCATCACACACGTCCCGAAACGGGCTTCAATATCTTCAGCGGTTACACCCTGATCCAGCCTAAGCCCCAATATTATAGTTTCAGCCAGCTGATTAGCTAAATCTACATTTATATTTTCAGACGGTGACGGCGGGGAATTATTTTGCCAGCAAAGTAAATATTCATCAAGGTCTATGGTATTGGCTGTACGCCAATTCTGAAAAAAGGAATGCCCAGCCACACCCAAACCCAGATAAGGCCTGTTTTGCCAGTAAGTAAGGTTATGACGGCTCTCATAGCCCGGTTTAGCCCAGTTGGAAATCTCATAGTGATGGTAGCCGGCACTCTCCAGCATTTCTTCAGCCAACTGATACTGGTCAGCCGCAATTTCGGAATCCATAAAGGGCAATAATCCTTTTTGCACCTGAAGATACATGGGGGTGTCTTCCTCCAGAGTGAGACCGTAAAGTGAAATATGTTCCGGCTCAAGTTTCAGCATTTCACTCAGATTGGCTTTAAAAGAAAGCAGGGTGGAATGGGGTAAACCATAAATAAGATCAAGATTTATATTGTCAAAACCGGCGGTTCTGGCCTGTTTGTATATATGCCGTGCTTGTTGAGCGTCATGCAAACGGCCCAGCATTGTCAGCTCTGCATCTGAAAAACTTTGGATGCCCAAGCTCAAACGGTTGATGCCGAGCCCGCTTAACTGCTCAAGATAGGGCAGGCTAAGAGTACCCGGATTAGCTTCAAATGTAATCTCTGTACCGGGTAACAGATGCGATACTGTTTGTATACTACTCATGATATCTGCCACCTGCGAAGGTGATAAAAGGCTGGGCGTCCCTCCGCCAAAATAAAGGCTGTGCAAGCAAAGCCCCTCTGCCCGTAGTTTGATTTCTTTCTTAAGGCAGTTTACATAATCCGGCACACTTTCCAGTTTGTCCGGATAAGAAATAAACGAGCAGTATCCGCATTTTTTCAGGCAAAAAGGGAAATGCATATACAAAGCAAGGCTGTTTTGGGTCATAAGAATATTATATCAGGATTGGAGATGGGGTGTACTGGCAAGCTTAAATGGTATCAGAACGCCGTTATCAAGGGTATATACCCGCGTAGCTATTTCCAGAGGGAAATTCCCGTGGGTGGCGACTATCAGCCCTGCTTTACCTGCCTTAACAGGTGTCAGCAGCATCTCGATTATTTCGGCCCCTGTTTCAGGGTCTACATCACCGGTGGGTTCGTCTGCCAGTATAAGTTCAGGGTTGGTTGCCAGTGTTCGGGCAATTGCTACCCTTTGCTGTTGGCCTATACTCAATTCAGCGGGCAGGTTTTGAAGCCTGTCAGAAAGCCCCAGTTCAGACAATATCCGGTTAATTCGCTTTGATTTCTCAAGTGGCGAAAGCTTCGAATTGCGTAGGGCGATTTCCACATTTTCATATGCAGTCCACGAACCAATCAGATTGAAATTCTGGAAGATAATACCCAAACGGCTGCGGCGGAGTTCAGCCCGCTGGGAGTTGCCAAGTGAGTTTAATTCCAGCCCGTCAAAAACCACCCGCCCTGAATCCGGATTGTCCAGCCCGGAAAGTATCCAGAGAAGCACTGATTTGCCTGCGCCGCTTTTACCCCGGATAACCACCACTTCACCCGGCTCTGCCCTCAGATTTATTTCCTTTAAAACAGGTATGGACTGGGCGCCTTTTTGAAAAGAGCGGCTGATATTAATAGCTTCAAGACGGGATTTTTTCATTTTATAATCCCCTCAGGCTTTCAGCCGGACGCACGGAAGCTGCACTTAAAGCCGGAATTATCCCGGCTGCTATTCCGCCTATCACTGCCAGCCCAAAGGCACTCAGTGTTACTATCCAATCCACTCCCAGTGTATCCTGACTGCTGATTCCGCTGATACTGGCAAAGGGTATCGTATATATAAGTAAAACTCCCAGCAAAATACCTGCTACAGCTCCGATAACTGCCTGTATAACTGATTGGCTTACTATCTGCCAAAGAATAGTGCTGTCACTAAGGCCTATCGCTTTCAGGATACCGATATCCCGCCGCCGTTCCAGTACAGCAGAATATTCGGATTTCAAGGCCAAAGCAATTACACTTATCAGGAGAATCCCCGAAACCAGCCAAATGCCGTTCTCTCCTATACCCATGGCAGTAGAGGCAGGTTTTGAGCAAGCATAGGTGGAAACCAAACTGCGGTCACCCATTATTTCTTTGACCTGGTCTATAGCTTGGTAATGCACATTCGCTCCATTAGATTCCACCAATATTATGTTGGTTGCATCCGGGGGCAGTGCGGTATTAAGACGGGTATTTATAAGATTGCGAAGCTCTGTTATGGTCATATAGATGTCAGCTTTACCGGGGCGCACACCGGCATTTATAATACCGCCCACCCTGAAACTCTGGCCGCCTATATCCACACGGAAGCCAACCGGAAGGGTTTCGGCTAAAGCAAATGATTCCTCCAGCATTACCAGACCGGTATCAGTGGGTTTAAGGAATTCACCTGTTATAATATCCTCTGAGGAACAACAATTGGTTTTAACAGCTGTTGTATTTAAAGGATCAAACCCAGCAACCAGAGTATATGTATCGGTAATTTTGTCATAAAAGCGGAATAGTATAAAAGGCGAAGCATCTTTCACCGTATCCAGTGCAGTTATCTGGCTGACAATATCAGCCGAAAGCACTTTTGAAAGGGTATTGTTGGCTATAAAACCTTCATGAAGCGGATCTTTCAAATCTACAGCACAGGCCTCTGAATTGCACTGCGGCAAATAAGTTATAAAATGAGTACCGGTGGAATTTAGTACACTGGCGGAAGCGTCCTGAGAAAAACTGAGGACAGAAAATAAAACTATCGCAATAGCCAGTGCCAGACTGTATCCCAGCATATTGCCAATGCTGCGGGCAGGACGGCGGATAATTTCTATCCAGGCATAGTGCAAAATTTCTTTCAAGCAATTTCACCTTTTTGGTTATCTAAAAAGGTTATTTCAGAAAAGTGCTTTTGTCAACCAATTTTTATGCTGCACCAAAATGACAAGCCGGAAGTAAGGTCAAACAGGCAAATATACTTGAAACTGCCTATAAAATAAAAAGACTTATGGATAGCGAGGCTTAACTTTGAATATATAGACAAATAGCCATCTTTACCGCAAATATCGTGTTTTCTGAAACGGTCTTGAAGAACAGCTATTGTGAGCGCCTTGACAACACTAACTACAGACGCATTTTAAAGCGACAATTTACCGGGTTTACTTATTAAAAAAGGGCTTATCTGGAAGGAACATTACGGTAATGGATATTCCACTTGGCAGCCAGAGAAGCAACATATGCCCGGCTTTCAGGTGAAACTGCACGGTTAAGCTCCGCCAAGAAACCATGAAGGAGTTCCCCGCCTGTCATACCGGGCATAGGCTCTTCGGGACCGGGAAGATTGACATACACAATCTCGGTCATTATTTTCTGGTATTCAATTGCTACACCCATGTCGCACCTCTTTTACCCCCTTGTCGGGATAATTGCAAGGGGGATATTAACGCCCGCTGTTATTGCGGTAATGAATATTCCACTTGGCGGCTAATGTGCTTACGAAAGCCCTCGTTTCAGCCGAAGGAGCCCTGTTAAGTTCAGCCAAAAAACCATGGAGGAGTTCCCCGCCGGTCATGCCTGGTTGAGGTTCTTCAGGCCCTGGCAGGTTCACATACACTATTTCGGTCATTTGCTTCTGATAATCAATTGCAGTTCCCACGCAGCACCTCTTTCTAAATTTGTTATGGAGCGGGTGACGGGATTCGAACCCGCGACGTCTTGCTTGGGAAGCAAGCACTCTACCGCTGAGTTACACCCGCAAGTTTTGAGGCTATTTTAGAGCAATTTGGCTGAATAGTAAAGGGCTTGGCAGCTTTCCGGACAAACCATGAGTACAAATAATGGCATTGGTATCACTCAAATATACTAACCGAAAATCTGTATAAAACTACCCGTTATGCCAAGACTAAGTTTGCCTGATTAAGTGCATTATTTCTTTTATGCTGGGGGTTTTGCCATACATAAGCAAAAACACCCTGAATAATTTGGCGGCCAGTCCGAAAAACAGCCATATAGTAAGACTTAAAAGAATAGCCGCCAGAATAATTTCCCATACAGGTATACCTGTACCCATACGCATAATAATAGTAAGGGGTGAGGTAAGCGGGAAAAGTGAAAGCACTTTATTCAGGAGATTGTCTCCTCCGTTTAAGATAAACGGCATAAGGTAAAAGGGGAAAGCGGCAGACATGGTAACAATAACCGATAGCTGCTGTCCGTCACGCACATTAGGGGTTATGGCACCGATAGCCGCCATAAGAATGGAGTACAGGAAGTAACCAAGTATAAAGAAAACCAGACAGACTACTATCATATCCGCCTGTATAGACAAAGCACCCAGTATATCACCAAAGGTTTTAGTGGCAAATTTGACCAGTCCCCACGCACAAACCAGCCAGAAAGCAACCTGAATCAGTCCTGCCAAACCCAAGCCGACTATTTTGCCCGTCATAAGTTCACGGGTGGTGACAGAGGAAAGCAGTACCTCCATAATACGGTTTTCTTTTTCCTCGCTCAGGCCTTGCAGTAAATAACCTGAGGCAGTAAATATAGCTAAAAGCAAAAGTATGCCGAACAAGTATGAAACAATATAATTGGGAATTCCGCCCTGACCGGGTGCCGGTTGACCGGACTCATCTATAACGGTATTTATCAGAGCAAACGGGTTTTGTACCCGGCTAAGAATATCAGCATCCACCTTTCCGCCCAAAAGATTGGAGGTAAGAAAGCTGGATATAGCATAAGAAGTATCCCCGCCGGGGGAGATTTCAGCTTTCAGGGTAAAACGCTGAATTATACCTGTATTTATATAATCCGCAGGTATGATAAGAAATTCGTCCAGCTCACCGCTTAGCATATTATCAACAGCTGTCTGCGAGTCAGCAAAAGGAATCAACTCAACACCGGGTTGTTCTTGGTAACCACTGAAAACCCCCACCTGATCCACATACCCTATTTGCAGTGGTTCGTTAGTATCAGGTTTTGCGTTTATGTTCTGCACTACCATACCCACCAGAATACCCAGCAAACCCAGCACCGGCAAAGCCAGTGAAGTTATCAAAAAGCCTTTGCGTTTTAAGGTTGACATAAATTCGTGCTTTAAAACAATACGGTATTTAGACATTTTTCTTACCTGCAATGCTGATAAAAATATCATTTAAAGTAGGGGTAGCTATTTCAAAGCGGTGTATAACCAGCCCGCTTTTAACCAGTTGCACCAGCACATCTTGGGCAGTAGTGCTCCCGTTTAATATAATATGGGCTTTGCCGTTTGCCGCTTTGGTATCACTGACGTTAGATAGGGGAGGAAACTCGCCTTCATAATCTACCTCAAGCGTATTGCTGCGATAGCGGTTTTTAATATCAAGCAGATTGCCATACAGCACCTGCTGGCCTTTGTTGAGCATGCAAATACGGTCACACATTTCCTCTACTTCATTCATACGGTGAGTAGAAAGGATAAGTGATTTGTTTTGGCTACGCAGTTCCAGCATCAGGTCTTTTACCAGTTGGACATTTACCGGATCCAGCCCGTTAAAAGGCTCGTCTATTATCATTAGAACTGGGTTATGGATAATGGTGGAGATCAGCTGTACCAGTTGCCCCATGCCATGCGAAAGCTGTTCCACCTTTTTTTCGGCATGGGCTGAAAGACCCACTTTTTCCAGTAACTCCATAGCTCTGGTTCTGGCAACGACAGGGTTCATGCCTTTAAGACTGGCCAGATATACCAGAGAATCTATGATTTTCTGTTTGCGGTAAAGACCCCGTTCTTCAGGCAGATAACCGATATGGTTCTGGGCATCAGCATTCATTTGCTCACCCAGTATAAGCACTTTCCCGCTGTCAGGCTTGATAATATCCATCATCATGCGCAGAGTTGTAGTTTTGCCTGCCCCGTTAGGTCCAATCAACCCCATAATCTGCCCTTGCTCAAGGCTAAGGGATAGATTATCTACAATAAAGTTGCGTCCATATATTTTGGATATGCCGTGTGTTTCTACTACGTACATCAGTTTACTCCCCGGTATATGCAGACACTTAGCCTGTATTAAATAATTTCTTCTACCAGTTTACCAGTTATTACCGAAGCCGGTTGTTCGTTAAGTATATCTGACAAACGGTCAGCAAATGCATCTTCCATCTTCACCATCAGCCAGCCCATTTTAGTCCGTAAAAGCGAATATCCGCCTTTCAGTTTTTTACCCTGAAGGTTTATAACCAAATGCCCTGTATCATAAGACTCAGCCAGTGTTTTACCCTCCTTCAGGTTGCCAAAAGTGCCTTTGTCCCACACTATCACTTTGCCCGCACCATATTCCCCTTCGGGTATTACCCCTTCAAAAGATGCGTACTGCATAGGGTGGTTTTCGGTAGCAACCGCCAATCGTTTTTCTTTGGGATTGGCAGAAGGTCCTTTGGGAATAGCCCATGATTTTAATACCCCATCAATTTCCAATCTGAAATCATAATGCAGATGGCTGGCAAGATGTTTTTGAATAACAAATACGGGCTTGTCAGAGGGTACGCTTTTTACTCCTGATGGTTCGGCAGTTTGAGCAAAATTACGCTTGCGATTATATTCTTCCAGAGGGTTGGACGGCATAGCAGTTTACTCCCCCGATGTGCCTGTTGTTGTATAATATAACGGTCTCGGCTATAAAGTCCAGATACTTAAGGTTATATGGAGAAATATATGAATACAGCTTGTATTTCCCTAAATGATATACAAAATAACCTGCGCACTTGTTTCATGGGCAGGGAAATAATATATTTGCCGGAAACCGCATCTACCCAGATAGTAGCTATGGAGATGGCCCGCAAGGGTGCGGGTGACGGTACTGTAATAATAACTGAAAGGCAGACTGATGGACATGGCAGGCTGAAAAGACTATGGGTATCGCCTCAGGGTAATATATATATGTCGTTTATACTGCGTCCCAGTCAGACTGAGATTTCACGCCTGATAATGGCCGCTTCACTGGCAATCAGCTTCGCTATACAAGATACCACCGGCATAATGACCGAGCTGAAATGGCCGAATGATATCCTGATAAACGGCAAGAAAGTTTGCGGCATGCTGGTGGAAAATGATATCCGGGACGGGCAGGTGAATTTCAGCGTGGTGGGGCTGGGTATAAATGTAAACGCTGATATGCAGGATTATCCTGAACTGAAAGATATTGCTACCAGCCTGATAAACCATACAGGTAAACCTGTCAGCCGTGAGAAACTGATACTAAGCTTTTTGCACGAGTTTGAAAGGCTATACCTTGACCTGAATGAACACGGGAAATGTGTTTTTGAGATGTGGAAAAAACGGCTGATTACGCTGGGTAAAGAAGTAGATGTAACCAGCGGCAAAGATATTTATAGCGGTATTGTGGAAACGGTAGCCTCAGACGGAAGCCTTAAAATTCGGCTGGCGGACGGCAATCTGGTACATATAGTGGCCGGTGACGTAAGCCTGCGGCATGCTGTGTGATATTTATATATCTTTATTCAAAAAGGCCTGCCCAAAAGGCAGGCCTTCTGATTTCTTCGAGGGTTAAGACTATTCTTTGGTATCTTTTTCAGTTTTCGGGTTTGTCATGCCCTTCCCTTTGTCCATAAACATGCTGATAAGGTCTATGGGTACGGGGAATATAATGGTATTGGAATGTTCGGAAGCGATTTCGGTCATAGTTTGCAGATAACGCAACTGCAGGCTGACCGGTTCTTGGGCAATAACTTTGCCGGCCTGAGCCAGTTTCTGGGAAGCCTGCATTTCACCTTCGGCATGAATAATCTTGGCACGGCGTACGCGTTCAGCTTCCGCCTGCGCAGCCATGGAACGTTTCATAGCTTCGGGCAGTTCCACTTCTTTTATTTCCACAATACTGACCTTGATACCCCAGGGGGCAGTTGCTTCGTCTATAATCTGCTGAAGTATCTGGTTCAGTTTTTCGCGCTGAGAGAGCAATTCGTCAAGTTCGGACTGGCCTAGTACATTTCTAAGAGTAGTCTGTGAAATCTGCGAAGTTGCCCGGAAATGGTCTACTACCTTGACCACTGAGGCTTCAGGGTCTACCACTCTGAAATAGACTACGGCGTTAACCCGTACGGTTACGTTGTCACGGGTGATAACTTCCTGTCCGGGTACATCCATAGTAACTACCCGAAGGTCAACCTTTACCATGCGGTCTACAAAGGGTATAAGGAAGAATAAACCCGGCCCTTTGCCGCCGATAAGACGGCCCAGACGGAATATGACACCCCTTTCATACTCGGTAACTACCTTGATGGCCATACTGAGTATAAGCAACAGTACAACCAGAACCACACCAACAGTAATTAAGGTGTTTAAGGTTTCCTCCATTTATTCACTCCTTTCCATCTTGACATACAACTTAAGTCCTTCCAGCCGGACTATAACTACTTCCTGCCCCACTTCGGCAGAACCGTTTTCAATATGTGCTGCCCATATTTCCCCATCATACAGCACCTTGCCTTCGGGGTTAAGCGGGGTTTTTACCAAAGCTTTCTTGCCATATAGTTCTTCTTTACCTGTAGCAGCCTGTTTCAGGTGGGCACTGACTACTTGATTCACCACAAAAATAATTATCAGAACAACTATGACGATTAAAGAGGCTATCCAATACCAGCTCATTTTTTCTCCTTCACCTGCCACACCAGACGCCTAAAGTATATTGCTTTAAGGTATAATATTTCAATGGTTTGACTATTATTTGATTGGTCACGCCGGGTATTGTAAAATCTACACACTAACATAAAATGGAGTAGAAGACTATGATTGCGCGTTGTAAAGGTTGCAGCGATTTATTGCCCGAAGATATGCTTCGGTTCAGGTATATAGAGAGCATTTTCCATGACAGTTGCATCACCTGGGGATACGAAGAAGTGCGTACCCCCATGCTTGAATATCTGAGTCTGTTTACTTCCAGCGGCACACTTACCCCCCAGATGTTAAAAAGGGTGTATTCCTTTTTGGATTGGGACGGCTGGAGCGGTGAAAGAGTGGTTTTACGCCCGGATGGCACTATACCTGCTGCCAGACTGTATATTGACAGCCTGCAGGAAATGGATGTTGCCCGTCTTTGTTACACCTCCAATATTTTCCGTTTTGATGAAACGGGCAAAAAATCCCGCGAAAACTGGCAACTGGGAGCTGAACTGATAGGGGTTACCAGCCCTGAAGCCAATGCCGAGCTGATTACGCTGGCGCTGGAAACCCTTGCTAGACTGGGTTTTGAAGACGTGGAGCTAAGGCTTTCACATGCCCAGCTTATAAAAGCGGTGCTGGCCCAGCTTGAGCCGAATGCTGATGAACAGCATAAAATATTTGACCAGCTGCTGGACGGAGATATTGCCCTGATGAGCAGGCTTGAAACCGAAAAGCCAGAACTTTTCCGCACCCTGAAACTGCTTATGGAAAATAAAGGCACTTCAGCCTCTTTCCTGAAAAATGTGATGGCCATGGCCGGTACCGCAGGCGGCGAGCTGGAAGAACCCCTTAATGATTTCATTGCCGGGGTGGACGTGCTGGATAAACTGGGTGTCAGCTATCAGATAGACCTTGCATCCGGCAAGGGTTTTGAATACTATACCGGTGTAATTTTCCACCTGTTTGTAAACGGCGAACATGTAGGCGGCGGCGGCCGCTATGATAAACTGATACCTCTGCTGGGCGGACCTGATAAGCCGGCGGCCGGGTTTGCTTTGTATCTGAACCGTCTTATCCCCATGATAGATGCTGAAGATATGTACGATATGGTTGAAGAAAAGATACTTATTAAATACCAGGGTGATAACCTTAAGAATGCCTATGAAATAGCTAACCTTATCCGCGAGTGCGGTATAAGCGCCGAGCTTTTTTACCCCGGTGTGGATACGGCAGCCTATGGCTGGGCAGTAACCGTCAAAGCTGAAGACTGCTACGAGGTAACAGACCTGATTGAAGACAAAACTTTAGAGCTTAAAGAACAGTCTGAGGTTATTTACTTGTTAAACGGTGAAGAAGATGCTTAGAGTGGCTCTGCCAAAGGGCAGATTGCTTGGTGATACCAAAACCCTGCTGGAGAAAAGCCAGTGGGGGCTTGACGGATACATGGATAAAGCTAAAATCTATTGCTTCAAATCTGTCTCAAATCCTAAAATGTCCGCCAAGATATTTCACGAGAAAGACATACCCATTCAGCTGGCCATAGGCAACTATGATTTGGGTGTATGCGGAGCAGACTGGCTTACCGAGCTGACTTCACGCTATCCCTCCAGCAATATAATCAAGCTGAAAAATCTGGGCTACGGGCATGGCGCGTTATATGCCGCTACGGCTATTAATAGCCGGTATGACAGTCTGGCAGCACTGTCTGCCTGCACTACCCGCATACGCATTGCCAGTGAATACCCCAATATTGCCGAGGCGTTTGCCATGCAGTTGCGGCTTAAAAATTTTAGTATTTTCCCCCTTTGGGGTTCGGCAGAAGCTTATCCGCCGGATACAGCTGAAGTGGTTATCCTGCCCCGCAAATCTGAGGCGGATTTGGCCAAGAAAAATCTGCGTTCCATCGCCAAAGTGCTGGATTTTAAAGCCTATCTTATAGCTAACAGCCAAAGCCTTGAAGAAAAGGACCTGAGCGGGGCTATTTCATCTGTAATGGCAAATATCAGCCAGTATATTGAACCCAAGGCTGAAGATATTAAAATTGAGCCGTTAAATGCCTGCCAGCCGTCATTTCTGGATATGCCGGATGACACTGTCCGTTTGGCACTGCCTGACGGACACCAGCAACCCCATGTCCGTAAGATACTGGATGCCGCCGGGATATCTATTGAAGATTACCCTTCCGCCAGCGGCAACCACCGGCCTGCTTTCGGCATAAACGGCATTGCGGTAAAAGTAATCCGTCCACAGGATATGCCTATACAGGTAGCCAACGGCAATTTTGATCTGGCTATTACCGGGCGTGACTGGCTGACCGACCATCTCTACCAATTCCCGACCAGCCCGGTCAAAGAACTGCTGGACCTGAAATACGGCTGGGTGAAACTGGTAGCGGTAGTACACAATGATGTACCGGTTGCCAATTTGGAGGAACTGAAAAACTACTGCGGCAACCGTGAAATGCGGATAGCCTCCGAATATACCAATATCTCTGACTTTTATGCCAGAAGCAACCATTTGGGGCATTACCGCATTGTTCCTACATGGGGAGCAACTGAGGCCTTTCTGCCTGAAGATGCCGATATGCTGGTGGAAAATACCGAGACCGGCGGCACTATTGCCCGCCATAACCTGAAAATAATAGATACCTTGTTTGAATCTACCGCCTGTGTTATAGCAAACTACCAGAGTGTAGTTTCCGCAGCCAAGAGTGAGCGGATAAACAAAGTGATAAATATGCTTAAGAAGGCATTGGAGGCCTAAAGTAAAATGAAAATAATCCGCGGGTTTGCCCAAGCAGAAAAAAGGCTTTCCCGCCGGGATAAGGCCGGGTTCTTTCTGGATGAAACTGAAAGAACCGAACTTGCCAGACGGCTGGGGGTAGACCCTGAAAAGGCTGTAAACGGCATAATTGCAGATGTACGCAAGCAGGGCGATGAAGCTGTTTTAGGGTACACCCTGAAGTTTGACCGCGCCAATCTGTCAAAGCTGGAGGTTGGACAGCCGGAAATCCAGCAAGCCGCCAGTGAAATTCCTGCTGAACTATTTGAAGCCCTTCAATTGGCAGCCTCTCAAATACGGGCTTATCACCGTTTTCAGAAAGAAGCCGTCTGGAAAACGGCTGAAATCATGCAAGGCAAACAGCTTATCCGCCCGCTGGAACGGGTAGGTTTATATGTGCCCGGCGGCAAAGCTTTTTACCCCTCAACCGTGCTTATGACCGCTATTCCGGCCAGAGAAGCCGGGGTTAAAGAAATTATACTGGTTACTCCTCCGGGAGCAAACGGCAAAATACCGGCACCAACCTTGGCGGCAGCTCAGATAGCCGGTGTAGACCGCATATTCGCTTGCGGAGGCGCTCAAGCAGTGGCAGCCTTGGCTTTTGGTACAAAGTCCATACCCAAAGTAGACAAGATATGCGGGCCGGGTAATATATTTGTTACATTGGCTAAAAAAGCCGTATTCGGGGTAGTAGATATTGATGGACTTCAGGGGCCCAGCGAAGTGTTGATAGTAGCTGACCAGTATGCTAACGCCGAATATTGTGCCTCGGATATTTTGGCACAGGCAGAACATGATGCACTGGCTTCATCAATACTTATAACCACGTCTGAAGATTTGGCTAACAGGGTAAATGATATTGTGGAATCAAAAGCCGATACCTGTTCCCGCAGGGATATTATCAAGCAATCTCTACGGGATAATGGACTGATTGCGGTGGTGGATAATATAAACGAGGCTATCAAACTGGCCAACATGTATGCCGCCGAACATCTGTGCCTGCTGGTAAAAGATTCGGAGAAATACCTTACCCAAATAAATCATGCCGGTTGTATATTCTACGGAGAAAAGGCCAGTGTAGTAATGGGGGATTACGTAGCCGGACCAAGTCATGCTTTGCCCACTTCCGGCACAGCCCGTTTCAGTTCTCCCCTTAATATACTGGATTTTGTAAAATATATAGATATTGTCAAAGTGGATAAACAGGATATTGCAAAGCTGGGGCAAGCTGCCGCTACTATTGCCAAGGCTGAAGGGCTGGAATGCCATGCCGAAGCTGTTTTGAAGCGGCTGGAATAAGCGAGAAATAATATGACCTATAATCTAAAGAAATATATACGCACAGACCTGGAGGACTTTGCCGGATATTCTGCCTGCAAAGCACCCGAACTGGTAAAAACCAGCAAACAGATAATCAAGCTGGATGCCAATGAAAACCTGTACGGGGCTGCCCCAACAGTGCGGCAGGCTATGTCTGAGTTCAATCAGTATCATATTTACCCTGATGCCACCCAGTCTGAAATCCGCCGATTGCTCTCTGAATATACAGGTGTAGCTGTTGAGCAAATTGTCTGCGGGGCAGGTTCTGACCAGCTGATAGATTTGTTGCTTCGGCTGTTTATAAACCCCGGAGACGAGGTTATTAATTGTCCGCCTACCTTTGCCATGTATAAATTTTATACTGAGCTGAACCGAGGCAAGATAGTCAATGTACCGCGTGATGCCAGCTATAACATAAATATTGCCGCGATAAACAATGCCATTACCCCGCAAACCAAGCTGATATTTATAGCCGCCCCCAATAACCCCACAGGCACGGCCATAAGCAAAGAGGAAATCCGTCAAATACTGGATTTGGGTGTACCCACCGTAGTTGATGAAGCCTATTACGAATTTACCGGACAGACTATGGTTTCGGATATGTCAAAATACCCTAACCTTATGATACTCCGCACCTTTTCAAAATGGGCTGGACTGGCAGGTCTCCGGGTAGGTTATGGACTATTCCCACCGATAATTGCCGACTATCTGTCACGTATCAAAGACCCTTATTCGGTAAATATTGCAGCTGATGCGGCCGTCCGCCAGACCATGCTCCAGCGTGAGTATATGCTGGAAACTGTAAAAAAGATTGTTAATGAACGGCAGCGGTTATATACTGAACTAAGTAAATTTGGCTGGCTGAAACCATATCCTTCTGTGGCCAATTTTATTTTGTGCAAACTTCTTAAAGGCAAAGCCAAAGAAGTTCAGCATGAACTGGAGTCAAAGGGTATTCTGGTAAGGTGCTTTGATGCCCCGATGATGGAGAACTGCCTGCGTTTTTCAGTGGGCAAACCCGAAGATACAGACGGGCTGTTAAAAGCTCTGGGTGAAATGGGGGAATAATATGACCAAAAGAACAGCTTCTATAAAAAGGCAGACTACCGAAACTACCATTAGCCTGAGCCTTAATTTAGACGGCACCGGTCAGGCAGACATGTGTACCGGGGTCAGGCTGTTTGACCATATGCTTTCCCAACTGGCTAAGCATGGGTTATTTGACATAAATATTTCTGCCAACGGAGATGATATCCATCATCTGGTTGAAGATGTGGCACTTACCCTTGGCAAAGCCTTTAATGAAGCTTTAGGGGAACGCAAAGGGATTGTCCGCATGGCTGATGCTACTGTACCCATGGATGATTCTTTGGCTTCAGTAGCCTTGGACTTAAGCGGAAGGGGATATGCGGTAATGGATTTGTCTTTTGCCAAAAACGACCTTACCGGCTTCCCTACAGACTTGGTCAGGCACTTTCTGGAAACCTTTGCTATTGAAGGGCGGTTTAATTTGCATGCCCGTATTCTTTATGGCTCTAATGACCACCACAAAGCCGAAGCCCTTTTTAAGGCGCTGGCAAGGGCACTGGACAAAGCTACCAGTATTGACCCCAGACGCGATGGTGTTGCCCCCAGCACCAAAGGCATGCTGGAAAACTGATTTAAATAATTTACAGAATTAAAAAAGGGGCGGAAAGCCCCTTTTATTTTTTATATCATATATATAGCAGAATTAACCCAACTTCAGGCCGGTTATTCTTTCATAAGCATATTCATAGCGGCGGGTAGTTGATTTGATAACCTCATCCGGCAGTATCGGACCGGGAGGCTCTTTGTTCCAGCTGATAGTCTCCAGATAATCCCGCACAGGCTGTTTGTCATAGCTGTCCTGCGCTTCGCCCACTTTATAGGTTTTTTCATCCCAAAAGCGGCTGGAATCCGGGGTAAGAGCTTCGTCAATAAGGATAAGTTCAGTCCCATCCAGACCAAACTCAAACTTGGTGTCGGCAATAATAATGCCCCTATTACGGGCATATTCACGGCCGAATTTATAGAGCTCCAAGCTCTTTCTAGCCAGTTTATCCGCCAGATCCTTTCCAACCATACCTTCCAGTTCAGCAATAGACATAGGGCGGTCATGTTCGCCATCACCCTTGGTGGTAGGGGTAAAGATAGGTTTGGGTAGCTCCTGACTTTGCTGAAGACCTTTTGGCATGGAGACTCCATTTACTGTACCGGTCTTTTTGTATTCACTCCAAGCTGACCCGGCAATATAACCACGCACTACACATTCAACAGAAACCCGATTTACCTTTTTGACTACCATACTTCTGCCAATCAGATATTCAGGGTATTTGAAACGTTCTGCTGATGGCAGGTATTTATCCAGACAACTGGTATTTTCAACCAGCTCTATTACATGGTTAGGTATGATATGGGCCGTTTTTTCAAACCAGAATGATGAAATACGGTTCAGAACACGCCCTTTGCCGGATATGCCTGAAGGCAATATTACATCGAAGGCTGAAATGCGGTCACTTGCCACGATAAGCAGTTTATCACCCAGCAAATAGGTATCACGCACTTTGCCTTTTATGAAAGAAGGCAGGGGCAGGGCTGTTTCCATTAGTACTTTGATATCAGTCATTTATATAGCTCTGGGAGCCAACCCCTCATCAGAGGAAGCCTCCCCATCTTTCTTCCACTGGGAATTAGTAAGTCCTACCCGTCTGAATATATCATCTATATAACGCAGGTAAAACTTGTAATCAAATAATTCATCAATTTCACCACAAGACATATGTTCCATAACCTCGGTATCAGCTTTGAGCAGATTCATGAAATTATCTTCACCCTGCCAGGTACGCATGGCATTCCGCTGTACCATTTTGTAAGCCTGCTGGCGGGAAAGGCCCTTGTTTATCAGTGCAAGCATAACCCTCTGCGAATAAACTAAACCACCGGTCAAATTCAAATTCTTTTCCATTTGTTCGGGGAAAACATTCAAGCCCTTTATAACATTGGTAAAGATGTGCAAAGCATAATCCAGCAACAAACACCCATCAGGCATTATCACCCGTTCGGTAGAAGAATGGCTGATATCACGCTCATGCCAGAGCGGCTGATTTTCCATGGCAGTAACGGAATAACCGCGTATTATGCGGGCAATACCACAAATACGTTCGCAAAGCTCAGGATTTTTCTTATGAGGCATAGCTGATGAACCGGTTTGACCTTTTTCAAAGGGTTCTTCGGCCTCGTGGCATTCAGTCTTTTGGAGTGCCCGTATTTCGGTTGCAAATTTCTCCAGTGAACCGGCGATAATGGCCAGAGTAGTCATGTACTGGGCATGGCGGTCTCGCTGGATTACCTGATTTGATATGGGGGCAGGTGAAAGCCCCAGTTTTTTACAGGCTATCTCTTCAATTTCGGGTGACAGAGTAGCATAAGTGCCTACCGCCCCTGACATTTTACCAACTGTAATGGCTTTGGTAGCTTCGGTAAGACGCTGACGGTTGCGTTTCATTTCTTCCATCCACAGGGCTAGTTTCAGCCCGAAGGAGATGGGTTCGGCATGTACGCCATGAGTGCGGCCTACCTGAACGGTATATTTATGCTCCATAGCTTTGGCTGCCAGAGCATTTATCAGCTCTTTAATGCCGCTGTTAAGTATTTTTGAGGCTTCTACCAGCTGGAGGCTGAGAGCCGTGTCCATAACATCTGAAGAAGTCATGCCCATATGGATAAAGCGGGACTCCTCACCCAAACTTTCAGCTACAGAACCCAAGAAAGCCGTCATGTCATGGTGGGTTTCTTTAAGAAGCTCTTCCATGCGTTTGAAATTCAAACGTGCCAGCTTGATTTTGGTGATATCCTCCCGTGAGATTACACCTAGTTTAGCCCAAGCTTCACAAACTGCAATCTCAATATCCAGCCAATAAGCAAACTTACTCTCGTCTGACCAGACTTTTTTCATTTGAGGGCGGCTATATCGCTCTATCATTTGTTTTCACCTTTTAGTTCCTGACGGTAGCTTACGTAAGCCTGACGGATATTTTGATATTTTAAACCCAGAATTTCGGCCGCCAGATAAGCCGCATTTTTAGCACCCGCAGCACCAATAGCTACTGTAGCTACCGGTATACCGGCCGGCATCTGGACTATAGAGTACAGGGCGTCAACTCCTTTGAGTTCACTGGAAGCAATAGGGACACCAATAACCGGCAGTGTTACCCAGCTGGCAATTACCCCCGGCAGATGCGCTGCGCCCCCGGCAGCAGCTATAATCAGTTCAATCCCCCGGTCAGGTGCATTCAAACAAAACTCCTGCACTTTTTCCGGAGTACGATGGGCAGACATAACCAGAGTTTCAAAAGAAATAGCCATTTTCTCCAGTATTTCTTCAGTGGGCTTCATAAACTCGGCGTCAGACTTGGACCCCATAACAATACTAACTAATGGCATAGTTCCCTCCCGTTAAACAAGGCTATGTCCCTGCGATACTGGCAATCTTCAAAAGATATGCGGTTGATATTTTTATATACATTATCTCTGGCGGCTTCTATACTTTCACCTTTACTTACCAGACACAACACCCGCCCGCCGTTAGTAAGTACTTCACCTTCTTCAGAAGCCACTGTGCCGGCATGAAAGACCAGTATATCTGATGGCATATCTGAAAGGCCGTTTATAGGTAATTTCTTGCGGTATTCGGCCGGGTAACCGCCGGAAGCCAATACCACCCCGACTGCACAGGCGTCTTCCATCTCTATGTCCAGTTTATCAAGACGGCCTTCAATAGTGGCTTCCACTATCTCAAGCAAGTCTGTTTTAAGCAAGGGCAGCAGTACTTGGGTCTCAGGGTCTCCAAAGCGGGCATTAAACTCCATCACCTTTGGCCCTTCGGCTGTTATCATCAGTCCGGCATATAAAACGCCTTTATAGATAATACCGCGGTCTGCCAGAGCCTTTATGACTGGCAGCAGAATGCGGGACATTATTTCTTCTTTCAGTTCAGGTGTGAAAAAAGCGGGAGGCGTATAGCTACCCATACCGCCGGTATTGGCACCTTTATCACAGTCATATATCCTTTTATAATCACAAGCGGCACTTAACGGAGCAACAGTTTTGCCATCTGTAATAGCAAAAAAGCTCATTTCCCGCCCAACCATGCATTCTTCTATAACCACATTTTCACCGGCTTCACCAAATATTTTGGCTTCCATCATATCTGATAAAGCTGCCATAGCCTGGTCATAGGTTTGGGCAACCGTAACCCCTTTGCCACCTGCCAGACCGTCGGCTTTGACCACAACCGGCATTTCCAGCCTACTTAAATATGAACAGGCTTTTTCATAACTTGAAAAACTGCGGCTGTAAGCGGTGGGGATTTTGTTTGAAAGAAGCAGCTCTTTGGTAAAAACCTTGCTGGATTCCAGCTGGGATGCTTCACGGCAGGGACCGAATATGCGTAAACCTGCAGAGGTAAACACATCTACTACTCCTCCTGCTAGAGGTGCTTCAGGGCCTACAAAAGTAAGGTCTATAGCCTTGTCTTTGGCAAACACCAGCAAACTCTTGATATTTGTACAGTTTATAGCTACATTTTCAGCTATAAGGCTTGTGCCGGCATTACCGGGGGCAACGTATATTTTTGTAACTTTCGGGCTCTGGGAAAGCTTCCAGACAATAGCATGCTCCCTTGCCCCATTTCCAATAACCAGAACTTTCAGAGTTGTCTCCTCAGCAAAACTAAACTATTCTTTTGCCCCGCTCGTAGCGTCCGTGCCACTGGGTAGCATAGAATTCATAATTGCCGTCTTCCCTTAAGAAAAGGAACTTTGAGTCTATATCCGTATTATGCCGGCAGGCAGGCGGGAAATTTATGGTATTTGACTCCATGCACTGCCAGATAGTTTCATCACTCCAGTGGCCTTTTTTTCTGACTGTCAGTACTATCTCTTCAGCGGAAGCACGCCCACCCAAACCCGTCAGTGCTTTTTTGACTTCGTCCAGGCAGGTTTCGGGTGTATAGCCTCTTCCCATGATATAACCGCCGGTCATAATGCCTTACTCCCATTCAATAGTGGAGGGCGGTTTAGAGCTTATATCATAAACCACCCTGTTCACTTCTTTAACCTCGTTAACAATCCGGTTGGATATAATGGACAGCAAATCATAAGGCAGTTTTGCCCAATCTGCAGTCATGGCATCTTCACTGGTTACAGCCCTGATGGCTACCAGATAACCATAGGTGCGGAAATCACCCATAACACCCACAGATTTAACATCGGTCAGTATGGCAAAACTTTGCCATACCTGGTGATACATTTTGGCTTTCTTTATTTCACTCATAACAATCCAGTCCGCAGAGCGGAGGATTTCCAGCTTTTCTCGGGTAACTTCCCCGATAATACGGATAGCCAAACCCGGTCCAGGGAAGGGCTGGCGCCAAATCATTTCATCCGGCAGACCCAGTTCCTTGCCCAGCAGTCTGACTTCATCTTTAAAGAGATACCGCAAAGGCTCAATCAGTTTTAGCTTCATATGGGCGGGCAGACCGCCCACATTATGGTGGCTTTTTATCTTGGCGGAAGCCTTTGATACGGAAGATACACTTTCTATAACATCCGGGTACAACGTCCCTTGCGCCAAGAAATCAATCTGCCCAAGTTTACAGGCTTCATCTTCAAATACTTTTATAAATTCGCTACCGATAACCTTGCGTTTCTGTTCGGGGTCAGTAATACCGCCAAGGCTTTCAAGAAAGCGGTCAATTGCGTCTACATATATTATTTTCATACCCATGTGGTTCTTAAAAACGTGCAGAGTACGGTCAGCTTCTTCACGCCGAAGGAGACCATTATTTACATAAATACAAGTCAGTTGGTCACCTATAGCTTTATGGATAAGGGAAGCCACTACAGCCGAATCTACACCGCCGGAAAGGGCACAGATAACCTGCCCGTCACCGACCTGTTCACGTATGTTTTGAATGCTTTCCTGAATATAGTTGCCCATAGTCCAGTTAGCGTGGCATTTACATATATTGAAAACGAAATTTTTAAGAATGATTTTGCCATGGGGAGAATGGACAACTTCGGGGTGAAACTGCAAACCGTAAATATCAGATTCATTACCCATAACTGCCACCGGGCAGTTTTCGGTATAAGCCAGAGACTTGAAGCCAGCCGGCAGTTTCTCAATACGGTCACCATGGCTCATCCAGACGGGAGAAGGTTCAGGCATATCTGCCAAAAGTTCAGTATTTATCACGTTAGAGTGGAGCAGGGCATGGCCATACTCACGTTTATCACTGTGTTCAACCACACCGCCCAATTGCTGGGTAATGGCCTGCATACCATAGCAGATACCCAAAACCGGCAGTTTGCTTTCAAATATATAGGCCGGAGCTAAAGGCGCTTCCGGTTCGTATACGCTGGAAGGGCCTCCGGAGAGGATAAAACCTCTGGGATTTAGATGGGCTATTTTCTCCCATGGAGTATCGTGAGAAACCAGCTCGCAATAGACATGCATTTCACGTATGCGGCGGGCGATGAGTAAGCTGTACTGGGAACCAAAATCAAAAATAACAATTGATTCACGCAGGGTTTCTTCACCTGAATCAATGCATTCCGATTTTGCACCGGACTTCTCTCTGGCGATTTCCAGATAGGTTGAAACTTCAATATCTCCGGTAGTGGAAACTCTCAGGCTTTCGGCAGATTGTTTATTATTCATTTCGCTCATCATTTTCTTGATGGTAGCTTAACATTATAGGCTAAAATTGTAAAGCAAACAGGCCTGTTTTTGCCCGGTTTAGGCCCAATAATACTTGACTAAACAGCTCAAGAGTATTTAGATATATCTACCGCTTTGTAAAAAACTTAAGGTAATAAATATATGACACAAAATCAGTTTGATACGGATATGGAAATCCAGATAAATAGGGCAGTCCAAGTACTTAAAAATGGCGGAGTAGTAATATTCCCGACGGACACAGTTTACGCAGTGGGGGCATTAGCCCGCAATACTCATGCAGTTAACCGCGTATTTGACATAAAAGGCAGAGCCAACACCAAAGGTTTGCCCGCTCTGATAGGGGACATTTCACAGATACACCAGGTAGCTAAAATATTCCCGCCTCTGGCCCGGAAACTGGCAGCAGAGTACTGGCCGGGAGGGCTTACTCTGGTACTGCCCAAGACAGATAATATTCCGCTTGAGCTGACCGGTGGAAATGAAACCGTAGCTATACGGATACCTAATCAGGCGGCGGTTATTGAAATGCTGAAACGGGTGGCCGAACCTGTAACCGGCACCAGTGCCAACCTTAGCGGCTGCAAAAGCTCACTAAACGCTAGTGAAGCCAAAATCCAGCTGGGTGACAGGGTGGATTTTATCCTTGACGGGGGTCAGGTGAGCGGGGGAGTGGAATCTACTATCGTAGCCGTAAATAATGATGAACTGAAGATTATTCGCCAGGGGGCAATAAAAGAATCAGATATACTGAAAACAGCCGGAAAAACTGGCTATTCAGCTTGACAGCAAACGTGGACTGTGTTATGGTTAAATACTTCCAATAATCTGTCGTAAACCCGTCCTTAGAGGACGGTTTTTAATTCTTTCAAACGGGAGCGCATATATGAAAAGCGAAGATGTCAAACTAGGTATTGAACGTGCCCCTCACCGGTCTTTGCTGCGCGCTCTGGGTCTGAATACCGAAAGTTTCCAAAAACCCTTTATAGGTATAGTGAACAGCTTTACCGAAGTAGTCCCCGGTCATATTCACCTCAGACAGATTTCCGAAGCCGTCAAAGAAGGCATAAATGCCGCCGGCGGAGTAGGTTTTGAGTTTAATACCATTGCGGTTTGTGACGGTATCGCCATGAACCATGCCGGCATGAAATACAGCCTGCCCAGCCGTGAAATCATTGCCAACACAGTTGAAATAATGGCTATGGCCCATGCCTTTGACGGTCTGGTTTTCATACCTAACTGTGACAAGGTTGTGCCCGGTATGCTCATGGCCGCCTGCCGTTTGAATATCCCCTCTATATTTGTCAGCGGCGGCCCTATGCTGGCCGGACGTTTACGAAAGAATGACCAGGTTAGCTGTGTAGATTTAAATAGCGTTTTTGAAGCAGTTGGTCAGGTTGCCAAAGGCCAGATGACAGAAGAAGAACTGCTGGAACTGGAAAAAGTGGCTTGCCCCGGTTGCGGCAGTTGTGCAGGCATGTTTACCGCCAATACTATGAACTGCCTTACCGAAGCTCTGGGTATGGCCTTGCCAGGTAACGGCACCATACCGGCGGTAGATTCACGCCGCACTCAGCTTGCCAAAAGTGCCGGACAGCAGATAATGCAGCTGATAAAAGATAATATTTGCCCCAAAGATATAATAACTCCTGATGCCATTCACAATGCATTCAGTCTGGATGTGGCACTGGGCGGCAGTACCAATTCGGTACTGCACGTGATGGCTGTTGCTCATGAAGCCGGGGCTGATTTTTCACTGGAACAGATAAACCGGATAAGTGATTGTACCCCGAATTTGTGCAAGCTTCGCCCGTCCGGTCCGTACCATATTGAAAATCTTGACCAGTCAGGCGGAATAGGCAGTGTCCTTAAGGAACTGAAACCTTGGCTGAAAAATGATGCACGCACTGTCTCCGGTAAAACTATAGGACAACTGGCAGATGCCGCACCCAAAGCAGATAATAAAGTTATCCGTTTTGCTTCCAACCCATACTCCCCCAAAGGCGGATTGGCTGTTTTATTCGGCAACCTTGCACCTAATGGCAGTGTAGTCAAACGTTCTGCGGTTGCCCCTGAGATGATGGTTCATCGCGGGCCTGCCCGCATATTTGACTCTGAAGAGCTGGCGACTAAAGCTATTATGGGCGGGAAAATAAAGCCGGGTGATGTACTGGTTATCCGTTACGAAGGGCCTAAAGGCGGGCCTGGTATGCGGGAAATGCTTACCCCCACCTCACTTTTGGCCGGCATGGGGCTGGATAAAGAAGTAGCCCTGATTACTGACGGGCGTTTTTCCGGAGCAACCCGCGGAGCCGCCATGGGACATGTTTCACCTGAAGCAGCCGCTTGCGGGCCTATAGCAGCCTTGCAGGACGGGGATATGATAAATATTGATATCCATAACTATAAACTTTCGGTAGAGCTTTCAGATGAAGAAATCCAAAAGCGTTTGGCAAATGTGCCTGTTTTTGAACCGAAGATTAAAAGCGGTTACTTGAAATTTTATACAGAGAACGTCACCTCGGCCAGTACCGGGGCGGTTTTTAAAGACTAAGTCTAAGGGGGCAATGAGAAAATGAAATTGACTGGCGCCCAGATAGTATGCGAAAGTCTGCTCAAAGAAGGAGCAGACATAATCTTCGGGTATCCGGGTGGAGTACTCTTGCCCTTGTACGATACTTTTACCCAGTACCCTGCCCTCAGGCATATATTGACCCGGCATGAACAGGGAGCCGCCCATGCCGCTGACGGTTTTGCCAGAGTTACCGGCAAGGTAGGTGTTTGTCTGGCAACGTCTGGGCCGGGTGCTACCAACCTGATTACCGGCATTGCCAATGCCTATATGGATTCAATTCCTATGGTAGCCATTACCGGTCAGGTTACACGTAACCTTATCGGCAAAGATGCTTTTCAGGAGATTGATATCACCGGTATCACTTTGCCCATTACCAAGCAGAATTATCTGGTAACCAAGGCAAGTTCACTGGCAGATACTATAAAGGAAGCCTTTTATTTAGCCCGAACCGGACGCCCAGGCCCGGTGCTGATAGATATACCCAAAGATGTATTCATTGAACAGGCGGAGTTTGAATACCCCGATGAACCGGATTTGCCCGGTTACAAGCCCGTCATAAAGGGCAACCTTATGCAAATACAAAAGGCTGCCAGACTTATAGAAACAGCTGAAAAGCCGGTAATTATTGCCGGTCACGGAGTAAATATTTCAGGCGCCAACGAAGAACTGAAGACTCTGGCTGAAAACTGTCAGTTACCAGTTATTACCACTCTGCTGGGTGTCAGCAGTTTCCCCGAGGACCATGTCTTGAGTTATGGCATGCTGGGTATGCATGGTATGGCTTATGCCAATATGGCTGTAGCCGCCACTGACCTGATAATAGCCATAGGCATGCGTTTTGATGACCGGGTTACCGGCAAATTGAGCTCCTTTGCTCCTCATGCCAGTGTTATCCATATAGATATAGATCCTGCCGAAATAGGCAAAAATGTACGGGTTGATGTGCCCATCGTGGGTGATGTCAAAAATGTACTGAAATCACTCAACAAACAAGTGGAATGTGTTCAGCACCCTGACTGGCTGAGGCAACTGGAAAACTGGCGAAGGGAACACCCTCCGCTTTCTATACGGCATACTGACCTTATTCTGCCTCAGTATATAGTTCAGCAGATAAGTGAAGCTACCCGCGGGAACGCTATTGTGGTTACCGGTGTGGGACAGCACCAGATGTGGGCCGCCCAGCATTATACCTATATCCGCCCCAACTCACTGGTAACTTCCGGCGGTTTGGGTACTATGGGGTTTGACTTGCCTGCCGCTTTGGGTGCCAAGGTTGGTTGCCCTGACGAAACTGTCTGGTGCATTGCCGGTGACGGCGGTTTCCAGATGAATATGCAGGAATTGGGAACAGTGGTACAAGAGAAAGCGGCCGTTAAAATAGCTGTTTTCAATAACGGCTATCTGGGCATGGTTCGCCAGTGGCAGGACTTGTTCTATAACAAAAATTATGTGGCCACTCCTTTAGGATGCCCTGACTTTATAAAAATAGCAGAAGCATACGGCATTCCGGCTTTAAATGTTAAACGCAAGGAAGACGTCCGCCCGGCTATTGAACAGGCTATGTCCACCGAAGGACCATTCCTTTTGAACTTTGTGATTGAACCCGAAGAAAACGTATATCCCATGGTTCCTCCCGGCGCCGCTCTCCACGAAGTACTGGAAGAACCTAAGAAAGAGGTGAGTGCATGTCCCCGACGAAGCATACCATAGTAGCTTTAGTTGAAGACAGACCCGGCGTATTAAACCGCATGGCCAGCCTTTTCAGACGGCGTGGTTTCAATATTGACAGTATTGCAGTTGGGCGGAGTGAGACACCGGGTTTTTCCCGCATGACCATTGTGGTTGACGGGGCTAATACCATGGTAGAGCAGGTACGCAAACAGCTTGATAAAGTGATAGATGTGGTAAAGGTATCCGACATTACCGGACAGGATATCATCTGCCGTGAACTGGCACTTATAAAAGTAAAATCCACCCCTGCCAACCGCAGTGAAATAATGCAGATTGTAGATATTTTCCGGGCAAAGATAGTGGACGTAGCTTCCGATTCGTTGACAGTGGAAGTAACCGGAGATGAAGAAAAAGTAAATTCACTATATAATCTGTTACGTGCATTTGGTATTAAGGAGATAACCCGTACGGGACGCATTGCCATGACCCGCGGCGGGCTTGCTACGGCTACCGAACTGCAATCATCTAAAGAATTAAAAACAAAAGAGTAAAAAGCTCTAGGAGGAAAAATGGCTGTCATATATTACGATAAGGACTGTGATCTGAGCCTTATTGAAAAGAAACTTATTGGTATTGTCGGTTATGGTGCCCAGGGTCATGCCCATGCCCAGAACCTGCGTGATTCAGGCCTGAAAGTTATTGTAGCTTGTGTTGAAGGCGGACGCGGCTGGAAGAAAGCCACTGCTGACGGTTTTGAAGTAATGTGTGTAGCCGAAATGGCCAAAAAAGCTGACATCATCATGATGCTGGCTCCTGATACCTCACAGGCCAAGATTTATAAAGATTCAGTTGAACAGGGGCTGAAGCCCGGTAAAATGCTGATGTTTGCCCACGGCTTCAATATACATTACGGGCAGATAGTACCCCCCTCATTTGTAGATGTGACCATGATAGCCCCCAAATGCCCCGGCTATATGCTCAGGCAGGTTTTCACCGAGGGTGCAGGCGCTCCTTCGCTGATTGCTGTTGAACAGGATGCCAGCGGCAAGGCCAAAGAACTGGCTCTGGCTTATGCCAAGGGTATCGGTTCCAACCGTGCCGGCATACTGGAAACTACTTTTGCCGAAGAAACCGAAACCGACCTCTTTGGTGAGCAGGCTGTTTTATGCGGCGGCACTACCTCACTGGTCAAAGCAGGTTTTGAAACACTGGTTGAGGCCGGATATCAGCCCGAAGTGGCTTACTTCGAATGTCTGCATGAGTTAAAGCTGATTGTAGATTTGATGTACCAGGGCGGTATTGCCTATATGCGTGATTCCATTTCCGACACCGCCAAATACGGTGACTTCACCCGCGGTCCCAGAGTTATCAACGAGGATACCTATGAAACTATGGGCGAGATACTGGGTGAAATTCAGGATGGCAGCTTTGCCAAGGAATGGATACTGGAAAATCAGGCCGGACGTCCCGTTTACAATTCACTCCGCCGCATGGAGTCTGAGCACCTTATTGAAGAAGTGGGTGCCGAACTGCGCTCTATGATGAGCTGGCTGAAAAAGAAAAAGTAAAGGGTATTTTAAAATAACCATGACAGATTACATTCCAAATTATATAAGCGGACTGTATCACAGCCTGGCTGAAGGGAAACTTCTCATCCTTAGCAGCCCCTCTTTCTGGACGAAGAGGGGTATCCGGTTGCAATGCTAAATATAGAGTAATTTTCTTTCAGAAAGGATTTTTGTCATGGACAGAATAAAGATTTTTGATACCACCCTCAGAGATGGAGAACAAGCAGCCGGTGCTTCTTTAAATGCACAGGAAAAGCTGGAGATAGCCCGGCAGCTTGAAAAACTGGGGGTGGATATCATTGAAGCAGGCTTTCCCATCACCTCGCCGGGTGATTTTGAAGCCGTAAAGCTGATAGCCCAAGAAGTACGCACCCCTGTTATCTGTGGTTTGGCCAGAGCTATACCGGCAGATATTGACCGTGCCTGGGAAGCTTTGAAAGAGGCTGCCCATCCCCGGATCCATGTGTTTATTTCTTCATCTGAAATACACATGGTTCACCAGATAAAAAAGAGCCGTGACGAAGTGCTGGAGCTGGCGCGCACTATGGTAGCCAAAGCCAAAGGCTACACTGATGATATAGAGTTTTCGCCCATGGACGCCAGCCGCTCTGACCCGGAGTTTCTGTATAAACTGCTTGAAGCAGTTATAGATGCCGGGGCTACCACCCTGAATATACCTGATACCGTTGGTTATGCTATTCCCAGTGAATTCGGTGAACTTATAAAAGGTATCCGCCAGAACGTGCCCAATATAGGCAAAGCGGTTATAAGCGTGCATTGCCATGATGATTTGGGTATGGGCACAGCCAATTCGCTGGCGGCAGTTAAAAACGGTGCCCGTCAGGTGGAATGCACCTTGAATGGCATAGGTGAACGGGCCGGCAATGCCGCACTTGAAGAAGTAGTGATGGCACTGCGTACCCGAAGCGACTTTTTTAATTTTGAAACAGGTATAAACACACAGGAAATATACCGCACCAGCCGTCTGGTCAGTGCTCTTACCGGTTTCGCCATTCAACCCAACAAGGCAGTTGTGGGTGAAAATGCTTTCCGCCACCAGTCCGGTATTCACCAAGACGGCGTTATTAAAATGGCTAAAACGTTTGAAATTATGGATCCCAAGGAAGTGGGTATTCAGGCATCCAGTTTGGTATTGGGCAAGCTTTCAGGCCGCCATGCTTTCAAACAGCATCTGACTGAACTGGGCTTTGACCTGAACGAAGAAGATTTTGATCGTGCTTTCAAAGCATTTAAAGATTTGGCAGACAAAAAGAAGGACGTAACTGACCGGGATATAGAAGCTCTGGTTGCCGAAGAACTGCGGACTACAGTTGAACTTTATCATCTTGACCGCATACAGGTTACCTCCGGAGACAGAGGCATACCCACCGCCGCAGTGCGTCTGACTACCCCGAATGGGGGAGCTGTTGAAGATGCCTCTTTGGGCAGCGGACCGGTAGATGCCGTTTACAAGGCCATAAACCGGATAGTAAACGTACCTAACAAACTGACTGAGTTTTCGGTTAAGTCTGTTACGGCCGGTATTGATGCGCTGGGTGAAGTGCTTATCCGTATTGAAAGTGACGGTGTGACCTATACAGGACGCGGGTCCGATACAGATATAATAGTAGCCAGTGCCAAGGCCTATATGAATGCCTTGAACCGCTTGCTTAGGGTTAAGAACGCATCTTAAAAGGAGCAACCTACCATGCCGATAGAAGTGGAAATGCTCTTTCGCATTCTGCTTGCCATGGTACTGGGCGGGATTGTCGGTTATGAACGGGAACGTTCAGGCAAGGCCGCCGGGCTGCGTACTAATACCCTTATTTGTGTAGGTTCCTGCCTGATAACACTGGTATCTATTTACGGTTTTTCGGAAACGGATATCAGCCGGATAGCAGCCGGAATAGTTACCGGCGTGGGCTTTTTGGGAGCGGGTGCTATACTCCGCCAGTCAGAGGGACACATTGAGGGCTTAACCACTGCCGCAACTATCTGGGCAGTAGCCGGTATCGGTCTGGCTGTCGGTGCAGGTATGTACTTTTTATCGGCTGTCGGCACCGGTGTTATATTACTGATATTACTTATTGACCGGGTAAAATTCCGTTAGATATTCTTGGAGAGGTTATGATGAACTTAGTTGAAAAAATACTGGCCGCCCACTGCGGCAAAACCCAGGTCAGCCCGGGTGACTTTATAAATGCCAAAGTAGACCTGGTACTGGCTAATGACATTACCGCACCTATAGCCATTAAAGAATTCAAAAAAGTTGGAGTCAGCAAGGTATTTGACTCCAAAAAGATAGTCTTTGTGCCTGACCATTTTGTACCCAACAAGGATATTGCATCCGCCGAACAGGTTAAAATGGTGCGTGAGTTTGCCCGTGAACAAGGGATACTCTTTTTTGAATGCGGGAAAATGGGCGTTGAACATGTAATCCTGCATGAGCAGGGTTTGGTATTGCCGGGTGATATTGTGGTAGGTGCCGACTCCCATACCTGCACTTACGGTGCACTGGGCGCTTTCACTACCGGCATGGGCTCAACCGATATAGCCGCCGCTATGGCTACCGGTGAAGTCTGGATGAAAGTTCCCCAAACTATCAAACTTAACTATTCGGGCAAATTGCCGAAATGGATTGGCGGCAAAGACCTTGTCCTGTACACCATAGGGCAGACGGGTGTGGACGGGGCTTTGTACTCTGCCATGTTTTTCTGTGGTGAGGCTATTGAAGCGCTCTCTATGGAAAACCGCTTTACCATGTCCAATATGGCTATTGAAGCAGGCGGCAAGGCCGGGCTGTTCCGGGTTGATGAAAAAACTCTGGAATATGTAACCCCCAGAGCCAAACGCCAGTACACAGTTTATGACAATGATGCTGATGCGTCATATGCTAAAACATACAATTTTGATATTTCCAAGATTGAGCCACAGGTATCACTGCCGCATTCACCGGCAAATGCCCGCCCTGTCAGCCAGATTGGTAAAATTAAGGTTGACCAGGTTATCATCGGTTCCTGTACCAACGGGAGACTGGAAGACCTGGCCGTGTCTGCCAAACTGCTAAAAGGAAATGTGGTTCACCCTGACCTGCGGACTATTGTTATTCCCGGCTCACAGCAGGTATATCTGGATGCCCTGAAGGCAGGCTATATTGAAACCTTTATCAATGCCGGAGTTGCGGTTTCCACACCCACCTGCGGCCCTTGTCTGGGTGGACATATGGGCATTTTGGCGGCCGGTGAACGATGCTTAGCAACCACCAACCGTAATTTTGTAGGGCGCATGGGCAGCCCCAAGAGCGAAGTATATCTGGCAGGTCCGGCGGTTGCCGCTGCCACCGCCATTAAAGGATACATTGCCCACCCTGATGAAATTTAAATAGTTAATCTTGTTAAAGGATTGTGAAGAAGCTGTTGTTTAAAACAGGCTTTATTCAGCTAGGAGAAAAGATGTTAAAAGGATTTGTGCATAAATACGGTGAAAATGTGGATACAGATGCCATTATCCCGGCACGTTATTTAAACGTATCCGAGCCCAAGGCACTGGCCGAACACTGTATGGAAGATATAGACCTGGACTTTGTAAAAAAAGTTAAACCGGGTGACTTTATCGTAGCCACTACCAATTTCGGTTGCGGCTCGTCCCGTGAGCATGCGCCTATTTCCATAAAAGCTTCCGGTGTTTCGGCAGTAATAGCCGCCAGTTTCGCCCGCATATTTTTCCGCAATGCTATAAATATCGGCTTGCCATTGCTTGAAAGTGCCGAAGCTGCCGAAAAAATAAACAGCGGTGACGAACTGGAAATAGATTTGGAAACCGGTATTATCAAAGACCTGACTACCGGCGAAAAATTTTCTGCCAAACCGTATCCCGAATTTATGTCCCGCCTGATAAAAGCCGGCGGTCTTATAGAATATACCCGTGAAAAACTTTGCGGAAGAGGTGTTTAGTTGGATTTCAAACTGACAGTTCTGCCTGGTGACGGCATCGGTCCGGAGGTTATGGACGAAGGCTTAAAAGTTTTAAATGCCGTCGCCAAAAAATACAAGCACACTTTTAAATATCAGTACGGACTTATCGGCGGTTGCTGTATAGACAAAGAGGGAGTAGCACTTAGTCCGGCAGCTCTGGCTATGTGCAAAAAATCCGATGCCGTTTTATTGGCGGCAGTGGGTGACCCCCGTTTTGATGACCCTAAACTGCCTGTCCACCCTGAAGACGGCCTGTTGGCACTTAGAAAGGGGCTTGGCCTTTTTGCCAATATCCGTCCGGTCAAGGTTGCCCCTTCACTGGTAAATTCCACCCCCATAAAGGCCGAAATAGTAAAAGGGACTGATTTTATATTTATCAGGGAACTAACCGGTGGCGTATATTTTGCCAAGCCCAAAAAACGCTGGACGACACCTGCCGGTATCCGCAAAGCTACTGACAGCATGACTTACTCTGAAAATGAGATTGAACGGATTGTGCGGGTAGGGTTTGAGCTGGCTAAAAACCGCAAGAAAAAATTGGTTAGCGTAGACAAGGCCAATGTCTTACTGTCTTCCCGCTTGTGGCGCCAGATAGTTATAGAAGTGGCAAAAGATTACCCTGAGGTGGAGGTAGAACATGTACTGGTAGATGCCTGTGCCATGAAACTTATACTTGCACCTACCTATTTTGACGTTATTGTCACCGAAAACTTGTTCGGTGATATTTTGACAGACGAGGCCTCCATGCTGGCAGGTTCTATGGGTATGCTGCCTTCTGCCTCTCTGGCAGGCATACCGGCAAAGGGCACTAAAATTTTTGGTCTCTATGAACCTATCCACGGCAGTGCCCCCACTATTGCCAAACAAAATATTGCCAACCCCATTGCCACCATTTTAAGCATAGCCATGATGCTACGCTACTCTTGTGGACTGGAGACTGAAGCTGTTGAAATTGAATCTGCGGTTGACAAGGTTCTGGCAGCTGGTTATGCTACGATAGATATATTCAAAGAGGGTAATACCAAGCTCGGTACTGCCGAGATGGGTAACCAGATAACTAAAATGATAGGAGGCTAAACTCCTGTGCAGGTAAAACTATACGATACTACTTTAAGAGACGGCTCCCAGCGGGAGGGCATTTCCTTCACGGTGGCGGACAAGCTTAAGATTGCCCAAAAACTGGATGATCTGGGCATACATTATATTGAAGGCGGCTGGCCGGGTTCAAACCCAAAGGACAGTGAATTTTTCACTCAGGCAAAATCACTCAAATTGAAAAATGCCAAAATGGTGGCTTTCGGATCTACCCGCCGCCCAAAAGTAAAGGCAGATGCAGATACCACCCTGAAACAACTGATTGATTCAGGTACGGAATATGTGACTTTAGTAGGTAAAAGTTCGGCCAGACAGGTAACACAGGTACTGGAAACCACTCTGGAAGAAAATCTGGCCATGATTACCGAATCTATTGAGTACCTGCGTTCCAAATGCATAAAGGTCTTTCTGGATGCCGAGCATTTCTTTGACGGCTATAAGGATAACCCCGAGTATTCAATACAAGTTTTACAGGCGGCAGAAAAGGCCGGTGCCGAAGGTGTGGTACTGTGCGATACCAATGGAGGTACTCTGCCAGAAGAAATAACCCAAGCCGTCAAAACCGTAAAAGAAGCCCTAAATATTTGCGTGGGTATTCACGCCCACAATGACACCGAAATGGCCGTAGCTAACAGCATAGCCGCTCTCAAGGCTGGTGCCAGTCAGGTTCAGGGCACCATAAACGGATTTGGTGAAAGATGCGGGAATGCCAATTTGTGTTCCATAATACCCATTTTGAAACTGAAGATGGATATAGACTGTATATCTGATAACCAGCTGAAATTGCTTACTGAAACTTCCCATTATATAAGTGAACTGGCCAATCTGGTTTCCGAGCCGTTCTTGCCGTATGTAGGTTCAAGTGCTTTTTCACATAAAGCCGGCCTGCATGTCAGCGGTCTCAGCAAATGGTCAGGCAGTTACCAGCATATAGAACCGGAACTGGTGGGTAACCATCAACGCCTGCTGGTATCTGAACTGGCAGGTAGATCAAACATTGTACAAAGGGCAAAAGCTATCGGCATAAATCTGGCTCCAGATTCCAAAGAAGTAAAAGACTTGCTTCAGCAGGTTAAAAAAATGGAGAGCTTGGGTTTTCAGTACGAAAACGCAGAAGCTTCTTTTGATTTGCTGGTAAACCGCACCCAAACGGGATATATTGCCCCGTTTGAGCTTATAGACTTCATGGTGGTAGTGGAAAAGCAGCGACGCCCTTCAGCTATGCGCAATCAGGACGAAATGATGGCCGAAGGTATTGTGAAAGTAAGAGTAGACGGCGATATTATGCACACGGTAGCCGAAGGCAACGGCCCCATAAATGCACTTGATGCCGCTTTGCGTAAAGGTCTTTGCCAGTTTTACCCTGAACTCTCGGCAGTCCATCTATCAGATTACAAGGTGCGCATACTGGAGCAGACCAGCGGTACAGATGCGCTGGTAAGGGTGCTTATTGAATCCAGTGACGGTGAAAATACCTGGCACACAGTAGGTGCCAGCCCCAACATTATTGAAGCCAGCTGGCTGGCTCTTTCAGATAGTTTTGAGTACTGGCTGATAACCAAAAAGTGTAAAAACTGTAAAAAACAATAATCTATTAAGCGGCGGGGAAACCCGCCGCAATTATGTACAGAGGCTTAGGGTGTCCGTTTAGATTCATAGACTTACAAATGGTTTCTTCCGTAAAAGCACCTATCACCACACTTCCCAAACCCAAAGCCACACACGCCAGACTGAAGTTTTGTGCAACATGGCCTACTTCAAAATAGGCATATTTTTCGGCATTGTTGCCATATCTTTTTATCAAATCTTCCGGACGGTAACAAATAACCAGTGAGAAGGGAGCATCTGCCACAAAATCCTGTTTGAAACACCCTTCTGCCAGTTGTTTGCGGAAATCACCGCTCACCTGCAGATAAAGCCCGTTCCGCTCAGGATTATACCGGTATACCCCGGCTTCCAAACCTTCCACTCCTTTGTTCCCGGCTATTATATAAAGGTCAAGCGGATAAATTGCCCCGGCACTGGGTGCAGAACGTAATTTATCTACTGTATCTGTAATGCCGTCTGATGCCCACAACAGTTGGGACAAAGTTTCTCTATTTATCTGGCGGTTTGAAAATGACCTGACCGAACGTCTTTTGCTTATAGCTTCTTCAACTGTCATTTTGCCCCGCACACTGGGCGGGGGTAATTTTATAATATCAGTCATTTAACCTTTGATTACTCCTAATGGTCTGGTTTTAAATATATTCCGGGCAATACCTGCTTTGTGGGTTACTTCCACTACATCAGCCACATCTTTGTAGGCTTCTGAGGCTTCTTCTGCCAGACTGCCTATGTCACCCACCCTTATACTTATACCCTGAGACCTGAGAGTATCCAGCAGTTGTGTACCGGAAGTAGTTTTCTTAGCCGCACCGCGGCTGAGTATCCGGCCTGCGCCATGGCAGGTAGAACCGAAAGTTTCACGCATGGCAGTCTCTGTACCTACAGCTACATACGAGTATCTGCCCATGTCTCCGGGTATTATAACAGGCTGTCCGACTTTTCGGTAAACAGCCGGTATCTCAGGGTGGCCGGCAGGGAAAGAACGGGTGGCACCTTTACGGTGGACACATACATTCTGCACTTTGCCGTCTACCATATGCTCTTCTATCTTGGCAATATTATGGGCTACATCGTATATCTGGTCCATACCTAAATCACGCCGGCCTTTTTCAAATACCTTCATGAAGGCATCACGTGCCCAGTGGGTGATGCACTGGCGGTTAGCCCAAGCATAATTGGCGGCACAGGCCATAGCGGCTAGATAGTTCTGCCCATCGTCTGATTTTAGCGGGGCACAAGCCAGCTGGCGGTCAGGCAAATTTATGCCATATTTTTTGACCGCTTCATTTAACAGTTGCACATAGTCAGTACATACTTGATGCCCCAAACCCCGTGAACCGGTATGGATAAGAAAAAGTACCTGACCCAGCGCCTGAACTCCGAACACCGCCGCTACTTCAGGATCAAATATTTCATCTACAACCTGTACTTCCAAAAAATGGTTGCCTGAACCCAGTGTACCCAGTTGGGATGCACCTCTGGTCTTGGCCTTATTGGAAACCTTGTCGGGATTAGCACCGGATAAACTGCCGGATTCTTCAGTCAGTTTAATGTCTTCGGCTTCGCCCATACCCTTTTCCAAAGCCCAGCTCCCGCCACGGGTCATTACATTATCTATATCTGTTCCGCTTAGCTTTATATTACCGCTGCTACCCACCCCGGAGGGTATTTTGGAAAAAAGCTCATTCAAAAGCTCATCTATCTTGGGTTGAACTTCTTCAACACTGAGGTTTGTCCTTAAAAGGCGGGTTCCGCAGTTTATATCAAAACCTACGCCGCCGGGTGAGATTACCCCGTCACTTATTCTGGTAGCGGCCACTCCGCCGATGGGGAAACCGTAACCCCAATGAATATCAGGCATAGCCATAGACCTGCCCACAATACCGGGCAAAAAAGCCACATTGGCAATTTGCTCTATAGCATGCTCCTCCCATATTTGATTTAGCATACGTTCACTGGCATATACCAGACCGGGCACTCTCATACCTACTTTGTAGCTCTGGGGGATTTCCCAACGGTAGTCATCTATTTTTTTAAGTATTCCATGCCACGGGCTGGTCATAACTGCCTCCTAGATATCCAATAACACTTGAAGCTTGTACCCTCCGGTAATCTTTTTTACTTTGAGCAAGTGGTAGGTAGCTGCCTTTACATAATGATGCAAAGGAGTATCTGCATTAACTTTTTGGCCAAAACAGATAGCCGTAAGTTTAAAAGCTGAATTCACCGCCACTTCAAAACGCCCAAACACCAGTATTTGAGTATCAAATATATATATAAGTTCATTTAGCCACTTAACCAGCAGATTTTCATAACTATCTGATATAAATTCCAATGATATTATTTTATCCTGTTTCAAGGTAGACGTATCAGTAATAAGGCTGAAAAGACCGCTGGCCGCAAACCCAAAGGCATCACCCATACTTGCCCCTTGTGCTACAATGCCCACATCAGCCGTATGCTGGATTAGTTTATATCCCAAAAACATAGTAACTTATTATAACATTTTAGATATTTGTGAGCGTAAATTTCTTTCAGCTTTGGCCATCATTTAGTATAATAGAGACGAATAAATGAAATCGGGGTGAATATGGGCGACATTAAGTCTGCTTTTGAAATCGCCATGGAAAAGCTAAAGGATATTGAGGAGGTTACGGAGGATGAGAAAGCCCGCTGGAAATACCTGCCTGCCGGAGAAAAGCTAGCCACTGCCTACCTCAAGGAAACCGTCAATCTCAAAACTGAACTTGAGCAATACCAAGGAAAAGCACGTGAATATGTGGTAAAAGGCATAGAAAACCTGCTATTATCCCTTATAGCCCTGCCGGAAAATGAAGCCGCTACCCGTATCGGTAGCAAGGCAATGGAGGGCATAAAGAGCATTAAAGAAGACCAGGCGGCGGCAGAAACAATGATCAGCCAGATGGTGCAAATCATAGCCCATTATACTGACCAGGGTGAGAAACAGCGCCGCTCCGCTTATGACCAACTTAAACAGCAGTATTCCCAATATCTGCAAAAAGCCATACAGCAGGGTATGGAAATGCCTCCTGGTCTGTCATCTGATATAGAAAAACACCCCCGTTTTCAGGAAGAATGGCGAAAACGGAAAAATGAATTTGAAGCACGGTATATTGAATCTCTGGCACAAATGAAACAGGAACTTTCACAGATAAAGTAGGGGTTTTTATGGTGGATGACTCTCTGATTTTTAAAGCCGTAGCAAATACCCGAATACTCCGGCCTCCAAAGCAGCGGCTGGCCACTTTCGGTATTACCAATATAGATTATTACCTGCTAACCACACCATCTTATCCCGTTGAAGAAGGTGATATGCCTTTGCAGGCGGAAACTGTGGTACGGGAAGGTAAAGTGATAGTCCAGCAACCGCGGATAGTCACCCCATATTACCTTACCCGTCTGGAAGGTTTCTCTGACGAAGCCAAACGCTATTTCAGCCTTCTGGTTGACCAGTATGGCTCTCAGGCACCCGGCCTGATGTATGCCTACAAAAATGAATCCAAAGGACTGAATATAGTACCGGGGGAACTGCATACAGTGGCTCAAAACATAAGCCAGCAACTGGACAAAGATAAAGCCAAACTGACCACCATTATTCAGGGCGAAGACACCCTTTGGGATGTGTCTCTGCTCAAATTTATTTATGACCTTACCCGTCATTCGCTTCAAGGCAACCTTTCAGATTTGGGTAGCCGGGGACGGCTGGGAGTAGGTACGGATGGCGTACCCAGTGATGCCCGTTTTTATATTGAAGAACTGTTTTCCAAAACGCTTCGTGACGAAGCTGACCCGAGTGAACTTAAAGACGAACTGGAACGCTGGGAGCTTTTTAATGAGTATCAGGATCGTTTTTTTGCCCTGTTTAAGAAAAAATAAGGGGAAGACTGATGAAAATTACCTCGGTGGAAGCCAGAGATCTCTCTGAAGCCTGGTTTTTGTGCCTGAGACAGGTACTTACAAACGGTTACGAGTACACTATTGAACGTGGCAGTTATTCAGGGCAGAAACGCAAAGAACTGGATATGATAACTGTCCATATTAAAAACCCCGGTAACCGCCCCCTTATACCTGATGTTCCACCCGGTGTGCCCGCTCCATCCACTATGGAATATATAGATAACTATCTGCCGTACCTGATGACTGCTCACCGGGCAGAGGGTGAGCAGTATACCTATGGCCAGTATCTTGAAGCCCAGATTGCCAAAGTTATAAAAATGTACCGGGAAACAGGCTTCAATACCAATCAGGCTTTTATGACAGTAGGCAATCCCGAAACACTGGACTTGGAGGACCCCCCTTGTCTTCGCAGTATAGATACCAGAGTACGTTACGGAAAACTCCACTTTATAATATATTTCCGCTCATGGGATTTATGGGCAGGCTTCCCGTCTAATCTGGCGGCTATCCAACTGCTAAAAGAATATATGGCAGCCGAAATAGGGGTAGAAGACGGGGAGATTATCGCCATGAGCAAAGGCATGCATATTTACGATTATGCTTGGGATATAGCCAAAACGGCCGCCGGCATGAATGGCGTTTAGACATTTGGCATTTCAGCGTATTTGTACTATAATGCTGAACGTTCTTTTTAAAAATAATTCATAGGTATTTGTCACAAACTGCCTATAGTGTTAAAATATGGATGCTTTAAACGTGGGCCGATAGCTCAATTGGCAGAGCAATTGACTCTTAATCAATTGGTTGGAGGTTCGAGTCCTCCTCGGCTCACTTAATCACGTTTCTCAAGCGGTCATGACTGATATTGACCGCTTTTCTATTTTTCGATAGTTACGGGCACTGCAAGAAGGAAATTACTATGACCAACCGGGATTTACCCCCTCTTATAGAGTTTAAAAATATCAGCCTTATGCGCGGCGAACGCCTGTGCCTGAAAAATATAAATCTGGTTATAAATCAGGGGCAAAGTCTGGCCATACTTGGCCCAAACGGGGCAGGTAAATCCAGCCTTATCAAGACTATAACCCGCGAATTATACCCCATCTTTGATCCTCTGGGTTCAAGCCTTCGCATACTCGGGCGGGAAAATTGGGACGTATTTGAACTGCGAAGCCAACTGGGGATAGTATCTGCCGAGGTTCTGAGGCAGGACATCAGCCAGACTTGCCAGGAAGCAGTGCTAAGCGGTTATTTCGGTTCTCCGTACCTGCGTGATGCCGGTTTGATTAGCCTGCAGATGAAAACCTATGCCCAAGATATGATGAATCTGCTGGAAATAGACCATTTGGCAGAACGGCTGACAGATGAAATTTCAAGCGGTGAAGCCCGCAGGGTAGTTATTGCCAGAGCGTTGGTAAATAACCCCCAAAGCTTGTTGCTGGATGAACCAACCACTAATCTGGACATGAAATCCGCCCACCAGTTACGTCAGCTGCTCAGCAAAATTTCCAACCTGGGGACTCAGATAATACTGGTTACCCATAACCTCACTGATATAATACCGGAAATAAACCGGGTGGTTATGCTGAAAGACGGCAGTATTTTCCGGGACGGAGCAAAAACTGAAATAATGACCGAGACTAATTTTTCAGAGCTTTTCGGATTTGAAGTTAATTTGCTGAATAAAGCCGGTTTTTATTACCTTTACTAATAATTAAACCTAACAAAAAGCCCTCTGTTTCCAGAGGGCTTTAATCTGTCATCAATGTAATATTATTCTTACATGCCTTCCTGATCGCCCAATTTGATAGCTTTGTCCATCTCTTCTTTGAGCAAGGGAGGCAGACCCTCAATATCCACATTCAAAAAGCCACGTACAATGGCAGCAGTGGCCTCATCTTTATTCAGTCCTCTGGCCATCAGGTATTCAACTTCTTCTTCGGCTATTTTACCCACCGCCGCTTCATGGGATAAATCCACTCCGGATACCCTTCCCATAAGCTCAGGTATAGCATAAATAATGCCCTTATCACCCAGAATAAGCCCGCGGCACTCCAGATGCCCCTTGCAATCCGGCACTTTGCCTTCAATATAACCACGGGAGATAATCTCTCCGCCGGTAGTGAGGGCACGGGTAATAAGTTCGGTTCGGGTATGTTTGGCATTTAGGAAAACCCGTGATCCAACATCCATTTTAGAGCCGGGGGGGCAAACCATAACACTGTTGAAACGGGCAACTGCATTTTCTCCATTCAGGTAAGCCACCGGATAGGACTGCAGATTTTTAACAGTTTTCATAATAACGTAATTACTTAAGAAAACGCCGTTTTCTTCCACGATAGCACCGGTGCGCGGGCGGACAGCTATATCCGGTGACCAAGTGTGTATCATGGTAAAGGTTACCTTCGCACCCTTCTTTATATAAAACTCGGTCACACCTAGATGCAGACCGGTCTCGGTACGGTGGGCAGAAGTACAGCCGGTGATAATATGAAGTTCGGAACCTTCCTCAGCAATAATAATGTTATGAACATTCTGTATAGACTGGTTTTTGGCCATATACATACAGGACTGAACAGGGAATTCGGTTTTTACACCGGGAAGTGCCCGTATAAAATAGCCGTCTGCCTGATTAAGCTCAACATGGGCAGTGTATTTATCTGCATCTACCGATACAGCTTTCCACCAGTAATCCTTCAGCCAGTCATATTTCTTGGCGGCCTCGCTAGTTGACATAATCTCTATGCCGTCTTGCTGGGCAGAGAAATGAACAGGGTGGTTATCCATTTGGATATATGTTCCGCTCCGCTCTTTTAGGTCATCCAGTATCACGCCGGATTCAAGCATACGGGCCTTGTCTTCAGATGCAAGCTCAGATGGTTTATTTACATATTTATGGGCCTCGGTATTATCGGTATATTTTTCTAAAAGTATATCGTCACCAACAGCGGGCTTTTTATTTATAGCAGCACCGGCTGTGTCAGCCAGATTAGGTCTTAGATCTTTCGGGGACATTCTACACACTCCTGATAGCCGTTATGCTTAATGGTTTCAAGCATATCCCGCGGGTCACCGGTGCAATTTATACGCCCATGGCAAAGCACATAGCCGGTGCGGGCGTTTACATAATCCAGAATATGCCCGGTGTGGGTTATAACCAAACCACCCCGTTTGCGTTCACGAATAGGGTGTTTTTTCTCCAACAATTCATTTATGAGACTGCCTATAAGGGCGATATTCTCTAAATCAACCCCGGATTCAGGTTCATCAAGGAGAACCATGTCCGGCCCCTGTGCCAGCAACTGGAGCAGTTCAGAACGCTTGATTTCACCACCGGAAAAACCATGGTTAACATCTCTTTCCAGAAAATCTGTCATGTTTGCTTTTTTAGCAAGTTCATTAATCAAGCCTTTGTCATCTTTGGCACGAAGTGAACTGCGAACCATTTCCCGTAGTTTCACCCCGCGCACTACCGGCGGGCGCTGAAAACTGATGCCTATACCTAAACGGGCACGCTCATCAAGCGGAACATGGGTAATATCTTTGCCATTAAATATCAGCTGGCCTTTGGTGATTTTGTAACGGGGAAAACCCATCAGTGTCATCAGCAGGGTGGTTTTGCCGCTGCCGTTAGGCCCAAAAATAACATGGGTTTCTCCGGCAGGCAGTACCAGGTCAACTCCGTGGAGTATCTCCCGACCATCTACCTCAACATGGAGATCTTTTACCTCAAGCAGAATTTCTGAATCCATTTAAATACCCCTGAATCTATGCTTAGTATATAGTAAATGTTACCAGTAAAATGATGGATATGCAATTTGTACGGCAACTGTTTGCCTGTTTATTTTGCTTTAGCGGCGTTTGGGTACGGTAAGTGAAGCCAAAAGAGTGGTAATAACCGCAAACAGCATCAAAACTCCGCATTGAAATCCTACTTCAGCCAGATTTTTACCCTCCAGCATTATTTCACGCATGCCGTCCACACCATAGGTTAATGGCAGAATATTTGACAGGTACTGAAGCCACTCCGGCATTTGAGAAACCGGCCAGATAACCCCGCACAGAAATATCTGGGGAACAATAATGAGCGGAATGAACTGAACCATCTGGAACTCATTTTTGGCAAAACTGCTGGTAAAAATACCCAGTGTAACTGCACCGGTAATAATAAGCACCTGAAAGAGGAGTATTTGCCAGAGTTCACTCTGAAAGTTAACACCCAGCACATATATAGTAAAAAGAACAATGATAAGTGTCTGCAGCAAGGCAAACACAAAAAATCCCAGAAGATACCCGGCAACTATATCCAGACGGGAAACAGGCGCGGCCATAAGTCTTTCCATAGTACCCTGAGATGTTTCACGCAGAAATGAAATGCCGGTAAGCAGGAAACTGAAAAACAAAGCCAGAGTCGCCAGCATGGCCGGAGCAATATAATCAAGCACCGTTGCATCCGGAAAACTGACACCTATAAGCCCCATAACCACCACCGGAACTACTATTATGAGTGCCATAGTCCTGCGGTCATGGAGTAACTGGCGGATAAGCCTCTGGGCAATAGCCAGCATATTATTCATGGCAGGGGATACCTCCTATTCGGATAGAATGTAAAAAAGCATCTTCCAGACTGGCATCAGCTTTACCTGTAGCCGCCTTTAAATCCGCCGGAGTACCTTCCGCAATTACCTTGCCCTCACGCAGAAACGCCAGACGGTCACAGTGGGCAGCGTCATCAAGCGTATGGCTGGATATTATTATGGTTACTCCTTTTTGGTTTAGGCTTTTAAAATATTCCCAAAAACGGCAACGCAGTTCAGGGTCAAGCCCCACAGTTGGTTCATCTAAAAATATCACCGGGGGATTATGGACAATGGCACAAGCCAAACTTACTCTCTGTTTCATGCCACCGGAAAGGTTCATAACGGCATCATTCCGTCTTTCCCAGAGGTCTACCAGCCTGATTACCTCTTCTATGCGGGCTTTTCGCAGTGTTTTATCCCGCAGACCGTAGACACGGGCAAAAAAATCTATATTCTGGCTGATTGACAATTCGGTATACAGAGAGTGTGCCTGGGGCATGTATCCCAGCTGGTATTCCAGTTGGCGGCTAAACTCTTTTCCAAGTATGGCTAGGTAACCGCTTTTTTGGCGGAGAAGCCCCACCATTATGCGGATAAGAGTGGTTTTGCCTGCCCCGTTAGGACCCATTATTCCGAAGCTTATACCACCGGGAATCTCCAGACTTAAGTCATCTAAGGCCTTGATGTGTTTATAATTGAAAGATATATCCCGCAAGCTGATAGCATTTCCAGTCATGCTACATCCCTTTCTGTTTACCGACAGGGCTTTAATCTTCCCTCTCAAACACCTGATTCAGAATGATGCCGCCTGATTCTTTGGGCACGGATATTCATTCATAATACCTGTAATATGCGAACACCTGCAAGGGCAGGTAATATATTAAAGTCTATTAGTGCTGGATAACTGTTTATGCTAATATGAAAGTGAAGGTTTTATACATGGGAAGGTAAATTGAAAACCAAACTGGCAAACTACATATCTGATATATTTAATCCTCTTACGCTAAGTATCCTCTTCGTTTTTCTGCTAGCCAAAGACTCCACTGAAAACCTGTGGGAAGCCGTCAAATGGTCATTGATATTTATAACTTTGTGCATGCTGCCTATATTTCTGGTTATTTTAAGTATGGTTAAAAGGGGCAAACTTCAATCGGTTTTTTCAAACCCCCGTGAACAGCGTCATGTTTTATATGTTTTGGGTTCGGTGATGGTAGGTGCTGGACTCATGGTACTTATATTTATTGGGGCACCAGATAAACTTATAGCCGCCTTGTTTGCCGGCTTTGTTTCCAGCGTGCTTTTCATGATAGTAAACTTCTTCTGGAAAATAAGCGTCCACACTGCATTTGCCAGTGCATTCTCCAGTATAGCTTTGATGCTTTACGGTTACAGTGCTCTGGGTTTCATGCTGTTAGTACCCATGATGGCTTGGGCCAGAGTTTACCTGAAAGAACATACCGTGGGGCAGGTAACTGCCGGTGCATTGCTGGCGGGCACAGTAATAGTTACTGTTTTTAATATTTTTAATATGGTTAATATCTAAGTAGTTCTGGTAAGAAAGGGCTTCTTTTCTTTGGCACATACCAACTGTATAGCCTGACGCCCGGAAAGAATTACTCCCGGCACCCCCCCGGATACCCAATGCCCTGCCAGATAAAGGTTTGATAGCCCCTCTAGACTCCGCCTTGTTTCTTCCTTGAAGTTTTGGCTGGTAAGCCCCCAGCCTTCAGGCGCACCCTGATGGTTTAGCGTATAACGGTTAAGAGTGCAGGGAGTAGCTACATCAGCAATCTCTACCAGTGGGGATATCCCGGGATAGAGTATCTCCAGATTAGCCAGTATTTCAGATACCAGCCGTTCTTTTTCAGCGGCGTATTTATTATGATCTGTTTGCCGAAGGTTATCCCAGTAATCCCATTCGGTTTCAAACTCCGTCTGAATCACACTTTTATCTTTAGGTGCAAAATGGTTGCTGTAGTTAAATATACGCACAAATATTTGCCGAATCTCTCGGTTTCCAATCTGCAGGGGCTGTTTTAGAATGAGAGTATTAAAAACGCTTTCATTTTCAAAAGTCCGTTTTACACCAAAACTAGCCACAAAATACGGGCGGCTGAGTTCACAGGTATCAAACTTATTTTGAAGCTTTTTGCCTATATATTTGCCGTCCAGCAGGTGAAAAACTGTATTATGAATATCACCGGCAGAAATTACGTAATCTGCATAGTCCTCAGTCCCGTCAGCCAGATTGACGCCAAAAGCACAGTCATCTCTGACCAGTATTTTTTCCACGGTAGAACTGTAGGTTACTTCTCCATTCAGGTCTTTATACCGTTTTTCTATCTGGCGGACAAAATCTTTGCAGCCTTTTGCCAGATAGCTCATTTGCCCGTCAGCAGCAATGGCCAGCAACATAATTACAAACCAGACAGGGCATTGGGGAGTAAAGAGGTTATTCAAACGTTCAGCCAGCCAGCGGTTTTGCATGCCGGCAGTATAGTCTTGCATACTTTTTGCGTACTTGCCGGACATATATTTAAACAGCTTGCGCATTTTCCACATATCCGTAAGCTTATCTAACCCGGAAGTCAATTCAGGCGGATTCATTTGGCCGTAAATAGCTAAGTCTTTGCCTGAAAAAGCAGTAACTGCCGTAGCCAAGTCTTCTATCAGGGGGGCATCTGCAGGGGAAAGCATTTTTAGGTCTAAAGCCAGTTCTGAAATATTTAGCGGGATATCCAACTGTCTGCTCCCCTCAATATCAATAAAACTGCCGTATGATTTCATAGGAACAAAATTAGCAGGATCTGCCACCCCAAGCTGGCGATAGATATTATATAAATCAGTGCCGTTTTGGGAACCCATCATAAAGTGAATACCTCCGTCAATCAGGTATTCGCCCCGCCGCCAACAAGCCGCAACACCACCCGGTTTGGAATGATGCTCATAAATACGGGTAGCATAACCATTCATTCGGGAATAACAACCAGCAGAAAGCCCGGCCAGACCGGCACCAATAATGATAACCTTTTTTGAAGACATGAGGCCTCCTGAAATACAGCCGAATGATATTCCGCTTTTGCTAATGCGTCAATAGGGGAAAACGACATAAAAAAACCGCCCTTGCAAGGCGGTTGAATAAACTCTGGCTCCCGAGGTAGGACTCGAACCTACGACCAAGCGGTTAACAGCCGCCCGCTCTACCACTGAGCTACTCGGGAACGCTTTATTTGGCTGGCGAGCCAGGATTCGAACCTGGGCATAAGGATTCAAAGTCCTCTGTGCTACCACTACACAACTCGCCATAGCCTAAAAGTAAATCTTTCAAGTCCTCATGGTGCCGAAGGTCGGACTCGAACCGACACGAGGTTTACCCCCAGCAGTGTTTGAGACTGCCGCGTCTGCCATTCCGCCACTTCGGCCGGTTTAAGATTACTTTTGCTGGCTACGTTTGCTGATTAAAGCTATTTTAAGCAACTACAATACCGATATCAAATGGTGCCGAGGCCCAGGATCGAACTGGGGACACGCGGATTTTCAGTCCGCTGCTCTACCGGCTGAGCTACCTCGGCGAAAACATGTAGTATTGTAGCCTTAAGCGCTAAAGGTGTCAAGAATTTTAGCCTGTTTTAAGGCTCTCTTTATCTTGCAATACCAGAATAACAAGCATATTATATCGCATACTGATATTGCGAGACGATATAATGGTTGACCGTGAATTTTTTCTGGGTTTTATACGTATACACATATTATACCACGCCCAAAATGAGCCCATATTCGGAGCAGAAATAGCCCGTGAACTTGGCAGACACTGTTACACCATCACTGCCGGTACCCTTTACCCACTTCTACATAGATTGTAGGCTGAGGGCTATCTGGAAAGTTTCCCCAGAGTAGAGCAGGGCAAGCAGAGAAAGTATTACCGGACCACCCTCAAAGGCTCTGAGATGCTTAACGAGTGCCGCAAACAGATAAGAGAGCTGGTAGACGAGGTGCTGGAATAATGGAGCAAGAAATAAAACCTGCGGCTTCTGAAAAGAGAATTTTGGGTTTTGCACCCAATGTATTTTTTTTGGGGCTGGTAAGTTTCCTAACAGATATCTCCAGTGAGATTATTTTTACCCTTGTTCCTCTTTTTCTGGCCAATGTACTGGGAGCAACTACCACTGTAATCGGCTTTGTGGGCGGGCTTTCAGATTCTACTGAAGCTGTTTTTAAAATTTTCAGCGGCTACCTGAGTGATAAGATTAACCGATGTAAAAGTCTGGCATTATTCGGTTACGGGTTTTCCGCCCTTGCCAAGCCATTTATGCTTTTGGCAAACAGCTGGGGGATAGTAACCGGTGTCCGCTTCGCAGATAGGGTGGGCAAGGGGGTAAGGTCTTCACCAAGAGACGCCTTGATTGCCAATTCGGTAGAACCTCATGAAAGAGGCCGCAGTTTCGGTTTACATAAAGCCATGGATAGTCTGGGTGCAACTCTGGGTTTGGGTATTGCGGCAGCGGTTATATATTTTACCCAAAGCGGCAGCCTGACACTCGAACTGGAAACGTATAAAACTTTGGTATGGTGGGGGATAATTCCGGCTTTTCTGGCAGTGTTGGTACTAGCCGTATTTGTAAAAGAAAAACACCGTCCGCAAACCACCTCACTCAAAGGTGAAAAGGTTCGCTTCAATTTTCGTAATCTGTTTTTGGGCATGGACAGCCGGTTTAAGCTATTTCTGTTAGTCATGTTTTTGTTTACCTTGGGCAATTCCAGCGATTATTTCGTAATTCTGCGCGCCCAGGATATGGGTGTTTCAGTATTGGCAATAAGCCTAATGCTGGTCGTATTTAACATAACTTACACACTGGTATCACTTCCCGCCGGGATGCTTTCAGACAAAATAGGGCGGAGGAAAGTGATAGCCATAGGTTGGCTGTTTTATGCACTTGTGTATCTGGGTTTTGCCGTTACCCAAAACCAGATTGGCATCTGGATACTGTTTGGTTGTTACGGGCTTTACTACGGGATTGTGGAAGGGGTGGCAAAGGCTTTTGTGGCAGATATGATACCATCTGATAAACGGGGGACTGCCTATGGTTTGTATCAGGGTGTAGTCGGGCTGACTCTGCTTCCCGCCAGCCTTATAGCGGGTATTCTGTGGGACAGGGTGGGTTCGGCAGCACCTTTTTACTTCGGGGCAGTACTGGCGTTACTTGCAGTGATAGGTTTGTTGGTATTCATTAAAGAACCACCCAAGAAAACACCCACTGTAAGTTAGGCTAAAAACATATTATCTATCAGGCGAGTTTTGCCAAATCTGGCGGCTACTAAAGCAATAGTCTTGGCAGATACTTCATCCGATTCACAGAGGGTATCCTGGTGTGACAAGCTAACATAATCTATTTCTGCCATAGATTCATGCTGAATTACATCAGTCATTTTCTTGCGGATAACCTCTGCCCGGTGTTCTTTTTCATCAAATAAACTTCGTGCCGTAAGCAGGGAACGGTAAAGAACCAGAGCAGCTTGCCGTTCAGCCGGAGAGAGATAGGTGTTACGGCTGCTTAAGGCTAACCCGTCATTTTCACGTATAATAGGTAGCATTTCCACCGATACATCCAGATTAAGGTCTGAAGCCATTCTCTTTATTATCAAATACTGCTGATAATCTTTCTGGCCGAAATATGCCCTGTCGGGGCGAATTATAGTAAAAAGCTTGGCCACTACGGTGCACACCCCGCGGAAATGTCCCGGACGGACTGCACCTTCCAAACATTGCTGTAAAATACCGGGCTCTACCCAAGAATCAAACCCTGCCGGATACATATCTTCAACAGATGGCGCAAAGACGTAATCCACTCCGGCATTTTCCAGCATGGCCATATCCCGTTTTTCATCACGGGGGTACTTCTTGAAATCCTCATGCGGACCAAACTGGGTAGGATTAACAAAGATACTGGCAACAGTATTTATATCCTGTTTTTTAGAAGCTCTAACCAACGATAAATGCCCCTCGTGAAGATAGCCCATGGTAGGCACCAAACCAACCGGCCCACAAATCTCACGGTGCAGTTTTTTCATCTCGTCTACTGTTCTTATAATACGCACTTTTTCAGTTCCTCCAGTACCTTTTTATCAAGGGTGAAGCTCTCCTTTAAAGTGGGAAACGCACCTTTAGTGACTTCAGCGGCATATTCAGATACAGCTTTTGTAATAATGCCATTTAAATCAGCATACCGTTTGGTGTGCTTGGGTACAAAATCAGTAAACATACCCAGCATATCTGATATCACCTGTACCTGCCCGTCACATTCTTCTCCGGCACCTATACCTATGGTAGGTATGGAAATACCGGCTGTAATAATAGCCGCCAGTTCAGCCGGCATAGTCTCCAGCACTATTGCAAAGGCCCCGGCTTTTTCCAGAGCCTTGGCATCTTCTATAAGGGATAGGGCAGTTGCCAGAGTTTTCCCCTGCACCTTAAATCCGCTTAACTGGTTTACAGATTGGGGGGTAAGTCCGATATGCCCCATAACAGGTATACCGCAGTCTACTATTCTTTTAACCTTGTCAGCCACATTTACTCCACCCTCCAGCTTGACTGCCTGAGCACCGCCCTCCTGAATAAAACGACCGGCATTTAACAGCGCCTGTTCAAGACTCAGATGGTAGGTCATAAATGGCATATCTGCTATAATCAGGGCTTTTTGACTGCCCCTGACTACGGCTTTCAGATGGTGCAGCATATCTTCCATAGTAACGCTTACGGTAGAATCATACCCCAGCACTACCATACCCAGACTGTCTCCTACCAGTATGGCCGGGATACCGGCTTTATCCAGTATTTGGGCAGTGGGATAGTCATAAGCAGTCAAAATGGCTATCTTCTGTTTGTTTTGTTTCATTTCTTTAAGTTGGCTGATAGTGGTACGCATGTTTATACCTCTAAACCCTGATTGGCAACCCCGTTTTTTACTTTGGTTATACGGTTAAGCGCATCTACATACACCAGATTTGGCTGGTGAATAAGGGTATCTTCTTCGGTTATCAGGCTATAGCCAAGGATAATTACTTTGTCACCCTTCATGCCCATGCGGGCGGCCGCCCCGTTTAGGCATATCTGGCCACTGCCGGCTAAACCCTCTATAACATAGGTTTCCAGCCGTGTCCCGTTATTTACATTTACCACATGTACCTGTTCGTAAGGCAGCAAGTTGGCTGCCTGCATAAGGTTTTTATCAATGGTAATACTGCCTTCATAGTCTATGCAGGCATCCGTGATGGTAGCCCGGTGGATTTTGCTTTTCAGCATGATTCTCACTGTATATGTCTCCTTAATTTGCCAGTATCCGAGATAATTTTTCTATACCGATGATATTGGGTTTTTCTTTTTCAAGTGCGATTTTGACGGTTTGCCTGCCTAATTCTTTATAGGCAGGTATCAGTTCGGGGGCAATATTTTCAAGTGCTGCCAGATGTTTTGAAACCGTCCCGCAATCCCCTCTGGCAACAGGCCCTGACAAAGCATTGGTTGCACCTGCTTTTTCTATATTTGAAAGGGTACCGCGCACCAGCGGCATAAGGGCTTTTACGGCTTTATCTTCGGGGATACCGAAACTCTGCCAAAGCCCGGTAGCCATTTTAATAAGGGTAACCAGATAATTGGAAGCCAAAACTGCCGCCACATGGTAAGCTACCTTATCCGATGGTTTCAGCACTATCCACTCCCCGCCAAGCACCTTGACCATATCCTTAAGCAGAGACAAAGTCTGGTCATCACCCTCCAGTGCATAGGTGATACCTCCAAGATTCCTCACAGGGTCTGCCTGCAGGCTGAAGCTCTGGAGCGGGTGCAATACTCCCGTATATGCACCTGAGCACTGTGCGGTCTGCAACAGTTCCAGTGAATAAGCCCCGGAACAGTGAATAACGTATTGGTTAGAATGCCAGTGAAGACTTCGGCATATTTCGGCGATAGTATCATCTGGCGCAGTAATAAATACAATATCGGCAGTATCAACCACTGCCTGGGGACTATTACAAAATTTGGCAGAAGGGATTTTCCGGCAAAGTTTTTCCGCAGACAACCTTGTTCGGCTGGCAATGCCCGAAATCGGGTAACCTTTTTCAGACAAACCCAGCGCCAAAGCACTACCCACTGTACCAGCCCCTATAAACCCTATACTCTGCACCTGCTACCCCCATAATTTTAAATGCCTTCCCCGGCAAACCGAAGAAGGCATTTAAAAAATCTTTTTATTTACCGTCTCGGCCGTTTTACGATCCAAGCGGGGATCTATTTAATTTGAAGTCTCTAAGCGCTCACCGCCGGTTACGGTCGGTGGCATATGTCTGCTATCTAGGCTTCCAGATTATGATCATATGGTATCAATTGGATATCATCAGTAAACGAGTTGATAAGGGTAACATGCCCATTTGTAAGCCCCATACATGTCCCTGTAATCTCTATATCCATACCAATCGTAATGGCAGCACCAGGTTTAATCACATAATTCCCAAAATAACAGATTACATTTGCGCCGTTACTCTGATCAGTTTTAAAAGATATCCAGCAACTATTGGCAACTGTGCCGTACACAAACCCGGCCACTTTGCCTGTAATCTTTATATTTTTGCTTTTGTAATACAGGTCCGGATTGGTTTCGCCAGGATATACATAATGTGAATACAAAGTTTCAGCTGTTATAGTCAGGTCAACTGAACCGTCAGTTGACGTATCATCAATAGGTGCGGTGACCTGTGTGTTGTCATCGGTATTTCCGGTCGGAGAACTGGCTACCTTACCTTCAAAAGCTGTAGAGAATGAGAAAACTATGCTTACTGCTGCAATAATAAGTACCGGTGAAGAGAGCGCCAGACTTCTCAAAAATTTGCCGTTTGAAATTTTATTCATCTTAATACCTCGGGTGTTATAGTGATACCTTAAAATGATATACCACATAACCTATCCGGTCAAGCAAAAGACCATTTGTTGTATCTGATATTGCCTAAAAAACTAGATATGTGCAGACAAGGTCTTTACAAACCTAGATTTTATCCTGGCAGGATCTGGCAGCTGCCAATATCCCGGCAGTTTCAGCATCTTTAAGAGTAAACACGGGTTGTTGGAAAAGCCTTTCATGGAGAGCGCTTATAGTGATATACCCATTTTCTATAGCCCAGATATCGGTTTTTTTATTATCCGCCGAACTTAACTGGCGGCGTCTAAGCCAAAAATACCGTTTCCTGCCATCATGTCCCTCTTCAACCGTTTCTATATGGGTTTTATGTGCCAGCGGGGTAACCCTAAGTTCTTCAATTTGGGAAAGCGGCAGGTCAGGTATATTTATATTTAGAAAAGAATTCTTTGTAATATCTCCGTTTTGTATCCGGCGTGATACCTCCGCCGTAATACAGGCGGCACTATCCAGATTTTCCGGTTCTTCCATGGTAACGGGTATGGAGACGGCTATTGAAGGTATGTTACGCAAATAACCCTGAAGGGCGGCACCCACCGTACCTGAGATAAGCACATCATCCCCCAAGTTCAGACCGTGATTGATACCTGAAACCACTAGATCTACCGGTTCGGTTATTAGCTTGGCTAAACCCAGTATTACACAGTCACAGGGGCTGCCTTCTACCGCATAAGCCTCAATCCCCGGAATAAGCGGGTGAGTCTTCTGCACCCTGAGCGGCTGGCGCAGGGTCACCTGAGTACCGGTGGCACTTTGCTCACGGTCAGGCGCCACCACTATCACTTCGCCAACTTCTTTAAGCCTTTTCACCAATGCCCACAGGCCGGGTGAATAAATACCATCGTCATTGCTTACCAGTATTCTCATAACAAAGATGAGTTTAGCATACCCTTAAAAACCGGGCAAACCATCGGTATCCATTACACAGATACAGGCAAGTTATCCAAATTGCTTAAAAAATCTCTGCCAGATATACTTACAGAAAGTAAAAACCAATTATTCCAGCCTTACATATTTGTTTGAGGATTCATGAAAACCAGCGATTTTGATTATAACCTGCCACAGGAATACATTGCCCAGAAACCAGCCGAGCCACGTGATAGTTCGCGTTTGCTGGTTTTGAACCGCCAAAGCGAAGAGCTGACCAATCGCATCTTCGGAGAAATCACTGACTATTTCAAACCGGGGGATGTGCTGGTAATGAATGATAGCAGGGTACTGCCGGCCCGTATAAAAGGTATCAAACAGGATACTTCTGCCAAAATTGAAATCCTCCTGCTAAAACGTGACGGAGAAGGCTGCTGGGAAGCCCTTTTGAAACCGGGCAAACGCACCAAACCCGGCACAATTATTGATATACATCAGAAAGGGGGAGTAGTATCTATCCAAGCGGAAGTACTGGCAGATAAAGAAGACGGCATCAAGCTTTTGCGTTTTTCAGATGAAACCCACCTGATGAAATTGGGTGAAGTACCCTTGCCGCCTTATATTCATACCCCTGTTGCAGACCCTGAACGCTACCAGACAGTGTACGCCCTGACCAACGGCAGTGTAGCCGCACCCACCGCGGGGCTTCATTTTACCCCAGAGTTATTAAAGCGGCTGACTGAAATGGGAGTAATATGCACTTATGTAACCCTGCATATAGGGCTGGATACCTTTCGCCCGGTCAAGGAAGAAGACCCAAAAGACCATAAAATCCACCGCGAATACGGGATATTAAGCAAGGAAACAGCTTCGGCTATCTGTTGTGCCAAAGAAACCGGCAAACGGGTATTTTGCGTAGGCACTTCGGCAACCAGACTGGTGGAACAGGCTTCTCATCTGAGCCAGACCAGCCTTATCACATCTTATTCCGGCTGGGCAGATTTATTTATTCTCCCGGGGTATAAATTTAGGGTGGCAGACTGTTTTATTACCAATTTCCACCTCCCGCGTTCTACCCCCCTTATGCTTACTTCTGCCTTTGCCGGCTGGCCATTTCTCCGGAAAGCTTATGAAAAGGCCATAAGCGAGCATTACCGTTTTTACAGCTTTGGTGATGCCATGCTGATTCTGTAAAACAGATAACCCCAAAATAGTCTTGAAAAACCAAGGCCGGGGATTTAACCCGGCCTTTAATATTTGCACTTTTCTGTATTGCTTATTCCCAGCGGAAAAAGCGGATTGATACAGCCATACAGACCACCAGCCAGCCTGTGACTACCAGTAAATCAACTCCCAGCGGAAAAGCGGGTGCGCCATCCACCATTACCTGTCTGAAAGCATCTCCCAGATAGGTAAGCGGTAAAGCGTTTACCACCGGACGCATAAAATCAGGCATGAATTCCAGCGGGAAGAAAATACCGGAAAGGAACATCATGGGGAACTGAATAAGCTGAACGATGGGCATAGCACCTTCTTCGGTCTTGGCAAGCGAGGCCACCAGAAACCCCAAACTGATAAATGAAAGTGTACCCAGCATCACCAGCCCCAAGAGAAGCCACCAGTTACCCAAAATTTCCACGCCAAACATAAGCTGGCCTATGACTATAATAATAATAGTCTGAAGTACTGCCAGCCCCAGTCTGAGAACCACCTGACTGAATATAATAGTGGAACGGGAAATAGGGGAAGCCCCCAGCCGTTTTAAAATCTTCTTTTCCCTCTGCTGTATAAGCGGCATGGCAGAGTAAAGTCCCAGAAACATAATGGACATAGCCAGTACGCCCGGTATAAAGAAACTCATCATGCTCATATCTTTGGTCTGGATAGTTTCTTCACTGATTTGAAATAAAACAGGCGTCTGGGTTATCTCACGGTTTATGGTCTGGAGTATTTCTTTAATCACCGGCAATAGAATCTGATTTACGTTGGTTTGAGAACCATCATAGTAAACTTGGATATCGGTAGTTTGTCCTGACAGAGCAGCTATTCCCAAACCCTCAGGTATTATTATAACGGCCTTCAGTTTACCGTCTTTGAGCAGTTGCAGGCTTTCATCACGGGGGCTGTCTTTTACCGAAAAGATGGTTACCTGGCTGAAAGCCTCGGTGATACCCTGACTTATCTGGGAATTGTCTTCGTTTACCAGAGCAACATCATAGCTAATCTTGTCTGTGCCGCTGAAAACCAACCCAAACATAATAATAAACAGTACCGGAAAAGCTAGTGTAAAAAACAAAGCGGTCTTGTCCCGAAGAAATTGCTTGAAATTGGCGTTTAGCATGCTAATAAATGAGTTCATTCCCGTATCTTCCTGCCAGTCAGCTTCAAAAATACATCTTCCAGAGTGGCCTGACGAACATGCAAATTACGCAGTTCGGTATTACCCCTGTTTTTGTCTGCATAATCAAGTATGGCACCCATAGTTTTGGGGACATTATTTGAGTACAAAATAACTTCAAACCCTTCTACAGACGCACTGGTCACACAGGGGAAAGAACCCAGAAGTTCGCCTGAAGGAACAGGTTCCATTTCGAACTCAATAGCGCTTTCTTTAAAGTTGCCTGAGATAAGTTTTTTAGGAGTATCCAAAGCTATTATCTTGCCATGGTCTACTACCGCAATACGGTCACAAAGCCTTTCAGCCTCATCCATATAATGGGTGGTAAGGAAAACTGTTTTCCCTTGGGAACGCAGCTCTTCAATCACTGACCACAAACCACGCCGAGCCTGAGGGTCAAGCCCGGTGGTAGGTTCATCCAAAAATGTAATCTCCGGATTATTTACCATAGCCATAGCAACCGACAAACGCTGTTGTTGACCGCCTGAAAGATTTTTGGAAAGCACCTTGCGGCTCTCGGTAAGAGACACCATGTCCAGCAGTTTTTCCACCGGCACTGAATTACGATAGAAAGAGGTAAAGAGTTTAAGTATTTCCTCTACATTTAATAGAGGTAACAAGGCCGGAGCCTGCAGCTGGATACCGATAAGCTGCTTAATCTGGTCACGTTGTTTACGCACGTCCAAACCCATTACACTGACACTGCCGGAATCTGCATCACGCAAACCTTCAATGATTTCAGCAGTGGTAGTTTTGCCAGCCCCGTTAGGACCAAGCATGCCAAAAACTTCACCTTTTTTAACCTCAAAACTGATACCGTCCACTGCCCGAATCGAGCCGTAGACCTTTACCAGATTTTGCACTTGAATAACCATCTGTTTCCTTTCTCTATTTGCAGTAAAAGGGAATAATCAACCCTGATATAAAGATTGATTATATATCAATAATATCAAGGACAGATTAAGATGCCTAACTGCCGATAAAGTTTTGAATGAGCAGATAAATACCATAGCCCAGTACACCCACTCCGGCAATCAAAAGTACCACAAGGAGCGGCATTACATCATTTCGGCGGTTAGGCCGGTAACTGCGTTCTTCGCGGTAGGCCTTAGCAGGGCGGCGGGAATTGCGGTAACGGATAGGCTCTTCATCTTCATAATAATCATCATCAGCGGCATAACGGCGGGACGTACGGCTACGAGACCGTTCTTCATGCTGGTCATAATAGGGATAGGCTTGCCTGGCAGGTCTGGCTGAAGGGGGAGTTTCTTCATTATCCCGATAAACCTGTGGCCTACGGGCAGACTCTGACTGTACATCATTTTCATATTCGGTATCTTCAGGGATTTCCTGAACCACTGGCGGGGTCTTGTCGGCTGTTTCACGGCGGGTTGTGTTCTTGTAGAGACGGCCGGTTAGTTCAAGCGGAGGGGCATCAGGGTTTAACATCTGCCCGCAACCCGGGCAATAATTTACTTTACCAACAATGCCCTGACCGCAACTGCAAAAAGTCATATTATTGATATCAGGGTTTTGGGAACCTCTGGGCTGGCCAACCCCGCAGAAAGGGCAAAACAGCAAACCCGATTCAACCAGATTATCCTCAAAATCACGGGAACAATTCAAACACTTCATAAAATCCTCGTTATCTATCAATTTAGTTGGCAAATTATAACACTCTTTTTCCCCGAAGCATACCATTTAGCTTTAAAATTTATAATTGCAGAACCAAAGTTCAGGCAATCCTGTTGCCCAAAAAGCTACACCCGTAAACACCTCCCCAAAAAGCCAAATCAGCCACCTTTTCCTATAACGTATTTTATACTCCAAGGTTAGGCTTGAAATAACAAACGGCAGATACCAACAAAAATACCCCTGTTTCTAGACAGGTGGAGATTTGCAGGCTATAATCACAACCAGATGATGAACAGGATGAAACTTTCACTTTTTATTCCCAAGACTGAAATAGAAGTTTACCTTGAGCGTTTGGCCTATGAGATTAACCGTGATTTCAAGGATAGACCTCTGGTAGTTATAGGCGTACTCAAGGGATCTTTTGTCTTTATGGCTGACCTTATCCGCCGTCTGAATATGCCGGTTGAACTGGATTTTGTAGGCCTGGCCAGCTATGGTAAAAATACTCAAAGCTGTGGCAAAGTACACCTTACCAGACCGCTTAACCGGGATATCACGGAAAAAGATATACTGGTGATTGAAGATATTGTAGATTCAGGGTTAACTGTTTCTTACCTGCTAAAGTATCTGAAAAAACGCCGCACAAACTCTGTGAAGCTGTGCGCCCTTCTCAGTAAACCCAGCCGAAGAGTCTGTCCGGTAGAAATAGATTATCTGGGCTGCGAAGTTGAGAACAAGTTTCTGGTAGGTTACGGACTGGACTGGGCAGAATGCTACCGCCAGTTGCCCGAAATATTTGCTCTGGAGGGAAAACCGGATGCAGACAAACCTTAGCCAGTTGATAAAAGTTGCCAGAGGCGAAACCGAAGCCGACTTGGTGCTTTTAAATGCCCGAGTTATAAATGTATTTAACGCCGAAATAGAACAAACCAATGTGGCAGTTTTTGACGGCAAGATAGCCGGCGTGGGTGACTACAGGCATGGCAAAGAGGTGATAGACCTGAAGGGGGCTTATCTTCTCCCCGGACTCATAAACGGCCATACCCATGTGGAAAGCTCTATGCTGGATATTGCCCAATATGCCAGAGCAGTAGTCTCCAACGGTACTTTGGCATTAATAACAGACTTGCATGAGATTAGTAATGTCTGCGGTAAAGAGGGCATTGATTATGTCTTGGATGCCTCAGCAGATTTACCTTTGAGCATTTTTTTACAGGTACCTTCTTGCGTACCTGCCACCCATCTGGAAACTGCCGGAGCGGAGATAAACTCCCAAGATGTAGCCGACTTGCTCCGTCTTCCAAACGTAACCGGACTGGGAGAAATGATGAATTTCCCCGGAGTGCTTTTTGGTGTTCCTTCGGTACTGGACAAGATTATCGCCGCCACGGGCAAAGTGCTGGACGGACATGCCCCCGGTCTGTCAGGTAAAGACCTGAATGCCTATATATCTGCCGAAATCCACTCTGACCATGAATGCATCCACCTTGCCGAAGCCAAAGAAAAACTGGCTCGCGGCATGTATATAATGATACGGGAAGGTTCTTCAGAAAAAAATCTGGCGGAGCTTTTACCGTTGGTAACTGACAAAACCTACAAACGCTGCCTTTTTGTGGTGGATGACCGAAGTTGTGCTGATCTGAAAAGTGACGGGGATATTGATGCGGTGGTACGCAAAGCTATCCGCCTGGGACTTGACCCCGTAAGGGCTATCCAGTTAGCCAGTATAAATACCGCCGAATATTTCCATTTGCAGGGTCATGGGGCAATTGCACCCGGATATCTGGCCAATATGATAGTTTGCCAAAACCTTGAGCAACTGGATATAGATATGGTCTTTCACAAAGGTAAACTGGTAGCGGAAAAAGGCCAGGCTTTATTTAAACCCCAAAGCCGCATACCAAAATCACTCCTTAATAGTATCCATATAAAACCCTTTAATACCGAAGACCTTGTTTTGAAAACCATCCAGCCCCAGATACCGGTAATAGAGGTAATACCCGGCCAAATAGTAACCCGCAGGCTGGACTTGAAAATAACAGCTGAAAACGGAGTTATCAAGGCAAACACTGAACTGGATTTGCTAAAAATAGTGGTGCTGGAGAGACACCACCAAAGCGGCAACATAGGACACGGGCTTATAAGAGGTTTTGGTCTTAAAAAAGGGGCTATCGCCTCATCTGTGGCCCATGATTCACATAATGTAGTAGCAGTGGGCACTAATGATGCTGACCTGTATACCGCCATAAAGGAATTGGAAAGAATAAACGGGGGTATTGCTCTGGCGGTGGACGGTCAGGTGACAGCTTCGGTATCCCTGCCGGTTGCCGGGCTGCTTTCCACCAAACCACTTGAAGAAGTAGTAACCGAACTGGAAGAAATAAATAATCAGGTAGCCAAACTGGGCTGCAAGTTAAGCGCCCCGTTTGCCACCCTCTCATTTATGGCACTGCCCGTTATACCGGAACTCCGTTTGACTGACCTTGGGTTGGTAGACGTAAAGACTTTTAAACTTATACCACAGGAGACATGATGCATAGACCGCTGGTATCGCCAATATTTGAAAACCGATTTGACGCAGGCAGGCAACTGGCTGAAAAACTAAGCCACTATAAAGATAAATCTGCCATAGTCTTAGCTATTCCGAACGGAGGCATACCCATTGCTACTCAGGTGGCACTGGCACTGGATGCCGATATGGATATGATCATTTCCCGTAAATTGCCCATACCTCTTCGGCCGGAAGGAGGCTTCGGGGCAGTAGCAGATGACGGAGCAGTCATGCTTAACCATGAAGTAGTAAACTACCTGCATATGACAGAACAGCAAATGAACTACACTGTTAATAAGGTACGGGCGGAAGTTCAGCAGAGAAGCCTGCTGTACCGGGGGCACCGCTCACTTTCAATACTGAACGGACGAATAGCCATTATCATTGATGACGGGTTGGCTTCAGGTTACACCATGCTGGCCGCAATCGAATCTGTAAGACGCAAAAAGCCGGCCAGAATAGTGGCTGCCGTACCCGCCGCTTCAGCAACTGCCCGCAAGCTGGTGGAAAAAGTGGCTGACGAAGTTATTACAGTAGCAGACGGGTTTATGCCCAAGTTTTATGTATCAGATTATTACCGTTACTGGAACGTATTGGATGACGAGCAGAGTTTAAAGGTGTTTAAAGACTGGCAAATGCGCCGTCAAAACCTGAATCTCCGCCCGGAAAACCTGCCTCCGCCCAGCATGACCATGCGTCGTAAACCCCTTATTTAAGGCGGGTAATACGCCTGAGAGCGGCTATCTCTCCCGGAGTAAGCTCACGGGTTTTACCTTCTTCCAGTTTACCTAAACGCAGTGTAGCTATACGGCTTCGCTTCAAAGCTTTTATCGGATGCCCCAAACGGGCAAACATGCGGCGGACTATCCTTTTTTTACCTTCATGGATTATCAGCTTGTAGTTATACGGTGGTTCATCCGTAACCCTGCTCAAGCGGGCAGGCGAGGTAAGCCCGTCATCCAGCAGGATACCCTTTTCCAGACTTTCTTTATCTGCCTGAGTCAGAGCAGCATCAATAGATATAAGGTATTCTTTTTCTATTTCATAACTGGGGTGAGTAAGGCGGTTAGTCATTTCACCGTCGTTGGTCAGCAATATAAGACCGGTAGTGGCTTCGTCCAGCCTGCCCACAGGGAAGAGACCAGCCCCTTCATAACGGCGGTGGAGCAAATCCATCACTGTTTTACGGCCCAATTCATCACTGGTGGTTGATACTATTTCGGGGGGCTTATTTAACATAAGGTAAATGCGGCGTACGCGGCTAAGTACAACAAGTTTGCCCTCAAAGGTTACCTTATCCTTTTGGGTATTTACCGGCTGGGAATAAGATTCCGCTTTTTGCCCGTTCAGGGTAACCAACCCTTGTTTTATAGCCTCGGCCATTTTGCGGCGTGAGCCAAGCCTGGCTTCCACCAGAACTTTGACCAGTGAGGTATCTGAAGAAGAATTGTAGGCCATTTAATGTTCCTTTATACCGGATATTAAATTTTTGTCTGCTTGCTATCCAGTGTACTGTAGAGCCTGCGGCCATATTCCAGCAGGGTCTTCTTTTCCTGTGCGGATGTTTGCTTTATTTCCAGATAATGTTCCAAGGCCTGAATAGGATCCAGACCTTCCACCTTGAAGCCATCTGCCCTCTGGCGAGTTAATCTTATAACATTTTTAGAGATAGTGAAATTGTGAGCTTCGCGAAGAGCTTCTCTTATATCGCTATCCCGCAGTTGCCCGCCAATCTCCGCCGGCAACTCCAGTTTCAAGCGGACTATGGCATCTTTTATATCTTGTTGCCTTGCCTGTAATATATTTATTACTTCCAGCGTGGGGTCAAGACTGTCAGCGTTCAGATTCAGCTCTATAGTCAGAAAACGGCGGCCTTCCAGCTTTATAAACTCAAAATCAGTTTTATGGCTTAGCGGGTCTATCTCAACCAGATAAAAACCCTTATCATCTTTTTCCTCACCAAAATCCAGCCTTTCCAAACTGCCGGGGTAAATAACCGGAGGGGCAGAAGACAAGACCTGCTGTTTATGAATATGCCCCAAGGCAACATAATCAAAAGCAGGGTTGGCAATATTGCTTAACATAACTGTAGGTTCATGCCCTATGGAAATATTCCGCTCTGAACCTACTTTGGCAGTATTGACCGAAAGATGAGCAGAGAGAATGGACGGTATATTTTTATCAAGCTGGCCTGCCAGATTTTCTATAATACCTGCCAGATAGCTCTCCACCCTCTGGTTCAGTTCCTCAATGCTTAAGTTCTTTTCTTCCTTTTGGTTTGATACTGAAAGAACAGATGAACGGCGTAACCATGGCAGGGAAGCTATCTGAATAGGTCCGTTTCGGGTATTTATCAAACGCACCTCGGCCTTGCCGGAAACATGCACATTGGCAATATCCAGAGTATCAAATATTTCGGTAGTAGTAGCCCGCCCGGCAGCATTAGGCTGGTCATGGTTGCCCACCAGTAAAAACACCTGAATACCGCTACTTGCCAGAGTACTTACACGGCGGGCAAATTCCCGTTGCTGGGTCTGGGAGGGGTCACGGCTCTTGTAAGCATCTCCGCTGAAAACCACCAGATCCACTTTTTTATCAATGGCATATGCTACCAAACGATCAAACGCAGTTAAAAAATCAGCCAACCGGGAGGAAAGCCCGGTTGCACTGTCAAAACGGCCATAATTCTCCACCCCTATGTGCAGATCTGCAAAGTGGAGAATTTTCAATTTCGCCTCCAAATCAGCTATTGAACGGCTCACCCGAAAGTTTAGCTGCCAGTATATAACTCAGCTCAGAAACCTTTACCCGTATCTGAGCCATGCTGTCTCGGTCACGGACGGTAACCATGCCGTCTTCCAGAGACTGGAAATCCACCGTCACACAGTAGGGAGTACCTATTTCGTCCTGACGGCGGTAACGGCGTCCGATACTCTGGGAATCATCGTAAGCTACCATCCAGCACTTTCTGAGGTCTGCATAAATCTTGCGGGCATAATCAGACAGTATTTCCTTTTTGGAAAGGGGCAATACGGCTATTTTGTAAGGGGCAAGTGCCGGGTGCAGGTGCAAAACAGTCCGTATCTCGTCCTTGTCAGGTTCTTCGGCATAAGCATCAATCAGGAAAGCCAGAGTAGAACGTTCAACCCCAGCCGAAGGTTCTATTACATAAGGCACAAAATGTTCCTTGGTTTCTTCGTCAAAATACTCCAGTGACTTGCCACTGTATTTGGCATGTTGGGTCAGATCAAAGTCACACCGGTTGGCTATACCTTCAAGCTCACTCCAACCCATAGGGAAATTGTATTCCACGTCATAGCAACCTTTAGCATAGTGAGCAAGTTCGTCAGAGCGGTGAGCCCGAAGCCGCAGATTTTCCGGATTCATACCCAAATTTTTATACCAGTTCAGGCGGTATTGAGTCCACTCCTCAAGGCAGGAATCATCCGCACCCGGTTTTACAAAATACTCCAGTTCCATCTGTTCAAATTCGCGGGAACGGAAAATGAAGTTTCCGGTGGTGATTTCATTACGGAATGATTTACCTATCTGGGCAATACCAAAGGGGAGTTTTTTGCGGGTGGTATTTAAAACATTTTCAAAATTTACGAATATACCCTGAGCAGTTTCCGGCCGCAGGTAAACAATACTGGCGGCTTCTTCAATTGGTCCCATAAAAGTTTTAAACATAAGGTTAAACTGGCGTGATTCGGTAAGTTCACCGCCGCAGGCAGGACACTTGGGTTCAGCCAAATCTGTCGGACGCCAGCGCATTTTACATTTTTTGCAGTCAACCATCGGGTCGGAAAAACCGGCCACGTGACCGCTGGCTTCCCAAACGCGGGGGTGCATGATAATGCTGGCATCCAAACCAACCACATCATCCCGGTCACGTACCATATAGCGCCACCAGGCTTCTTTAACATTGCGTTTCAGTTCTACGCCCAAGGGACCATAATCCCAGCAACTATTCAGGCCGCCGTAAATTTCACTGCTGGGGAATATAAACCCCCGGCGGCGGGCCAGAGAAACTATTTTATCCATGGCAACAGGCTGAGAAATGTTTTCAGACAAGGTCAATTACTCCTTTTTGCTTGCACTTGGGCCATTGAAAGTTTTGTAGGCCCTGACAAATACCGGAATGGCAAATATACCTATCACTATAGCCGCTATAACTATAAGGATAATGGCAAACAACCAGAGCGGCAACAGGTGGATTTGATGAACATTATAAACAAAAACATCCAGAAGGGCATACGCCAGTATAAGCTGGGGTACAGCCATGATATTACCCATAAAACCAAGCAGTGTTCCCGGTTTTACCCAGAAATCAGTCTGGTTGTTTTTGAAAAAACCAAGTCTCGGCAAAAAAACCGCCAGACCAAACGCAAATAGTACCAGCAGGAACTGCACACCGAGGAGCACTCCTGTTATAAGCCCGGCATCTATATAGGTAACGGGTGCACCGTCAATGCTGAAGCGGTAAGCTACGTCTGACGGCAAACGGCCATAATAGACAGCCGTAAGGAGAAGTGAAATAACCAATACCATCAGGGGTGCCATAAAATAAACAGGACGAAACCTGAATGAAGTGGCGGATTGATTTATCTGGTTATCTATACTCATAAATAAAAAGTTATCAGCTTTGGGCGAATAAGTCAAAAATATTTTGGTTGATACCAGCTTTAGTGTTAGAATGTGCCAAAATATTATCCCTGAGAGTTATGCAAATATGCTTAACCGCAAACTTCGCTTAGGGTTACTGGGCACAAACTGCTATATATTGGGTGACGAGGAAAGCCGGCATGGGCTTATAATAGACCCGGCAGCTATTTCAGATTCCATACCCGAAACAGTTACTGAATATCACCTTGATGTAAAATATATCGTACTTACACACGGGCATCTTGACCATTTGGCAGGGCTGGAATATGCAAGAAAACTTTACCCGGAAGCTAAACTGTGTTTTCACCCGGCAGATGCCAGTTTAAGTGAAAACGTTGAGCTGGTAAGTTATTTGGGAATGTCCGCCTTGCCAACCCTTGCACCTGATATCCCGCTAAGCGAAGGCAGTACGCTGGAACTAGGTAAAATCAAATTTTCGGTTATTTCTATTCCCGGTCATACACCGGGTGGTATCTGCCTGTATACTAGGGGCTATTTATTCAGCGGAGACACCCTTTTTAACTCAGGCATAGGGCGGTCAGATTTTGAGGAAAGTGATACCGAGGCCTTGCGGCAGAATATAATAAACAGGCTGCTCAGCCTTCCCCCTGAAACCCTAGTCTTCCCCGGACACGGCCGGGAAACAACTATCGGCAAAGAAAAGACCGGCAACCCGTTTATTTAGCTTCTTATAGTCTTAAATTATACCGCTAAAATTAGCCAGTATAGGTGCCATAACCAAGGCAATAATGGCAACCAGCTTAATCATAATATTAAGTGACGGTCCGGCGGTATCCTTCATGGGGTCGCCCACCGTATCACCTACCACTGCTGCTTTATGGGCATCTGATCCTTTACCGCCATAAGCACCTGTTTCAACCCATTTCTTGGCGTTGTCCCAGGCACCGCCGGCATTGGCAAAAGTAACCGCCAGTATAAACCCGCACAGGATAGTGCCCGTCAGGAAACCCACTACCGCTACCGGACCCAATAACCAACCGACTATCACCGGTGAAACCACTGTGATAACACCGGGCAGAATCATCTGCTTGATTGAATCACGGGTGCAGATGTCTACGCATTTGCCGTATTCGGGTTTGGCGGTGCCTTCCATTATACCTGCAATCTCTTTGAACTGACGCCGCACTTCATTCACAATGGAAAAACTGGTAACACCCACCGCTTTTAGGGTGAGTGAACAGAAAACAGCCGGCATCATAACACCCAGCAAAAGTCCTGCCAGAACTTTAACATCCAGTAAGCTGACTTGCGAAGCAGATATACCCACAGCCTGAGTATAAGAAAGTAAAAGTGCCAGTGAAGTAAGCCCGGCTGAGCCTATGGCAAAACCTTTGCCAATGGCGGCAGTAGTGTTGCCAAGGGAATCAAGTGCATCAGTCCGTTCACGTACTTCTTTGGGCAAACCTGACATTTCGGCGATACCACCGGCATTGTCCGCAACCGGACCGTAAGCATCGGTGGCATCCTGTATACCCAGAGTAGCCAGCATACCCACTCCCGCCAGAGCTACGCCGTAAACATCACCAAAAGCATAGGAAATTACGATGGCTATTACCACCAGAACTATTGGAGGAACTACACTCATAAGCCCCACTGAAAAACCCGAAATAATATTGGTGGCCGCACCCGTCTGGCAGGATGCAGCAATACCCAGAGTGGGTTTATAAACATAAGAAGTAAAGTAGTTGGTACTCTCACCTATAAGCACACCAGCCACCAGGCCGGCTAGAATGGCAAAGAAAAGACCAAAATCTGCCTGAAGATACCATACAGCTAAAAAGGAGAATACCGCCGATAAAAAGGCTGCCGCCAGAGTGCCCTTGCGCAAAGCCGCCAGCAAGGCCTTCATCTGAAGTTTTTCTCCGGTACGTACCAGAAAAATACCAATAACAGAAGCCAATATGCCGCCGGCCGCAACCAGCATGGGCAGGAAGAAAGCGGCTTCCTGAGACGGAACAAGGGCATATCCCAGTTTCATGGAAAAAGCCCCGATAGTAGCCAACGCCATGGTAGCGATAATGGAATCCACATAAGATTCAAAAAGGTCAGCACCCATGCCGGCTACATCACCCACGTTGTCACCCACAAAGTCAGCTACTACTGCCGCATTGCGGGGGTCATCTTCGGGAATACCTTTTTCTACCTTACCGACAATATCCGCACCGGTATCTGCCGCCTTGGTAAAAATACCCCCGCCCACTCTGGCAAAGATAGCCACAGAGGAAGCACCAAAACCGTATCCGGGCAAAATCTTGATAAAGTCTACGTCACTGCCGAAAGCAAAATACATTATTGAAAGACCAATAATGCCTATGCCAACTACACACATGCCCATTACCGAACCGGCTCTAAAAGAAAGTTTCAAGCCCTGATTAAGGCTGTGGCTGGCGGCAGTGGTGGTGCGTGAGTTAGCCCTGACGGCGATGCTCATACCAATAAAACCAGCCAGACCTGAGCATAATGCACCAAACAGGAATGAAACCGATACCGGCCAACCCAGCGAGGGTAAAAACGCCAGTATGATAGTTACTGCCGCCACGAAGATAGCCATCACCGTGTATTCACGGGTAATAAAGGCCATGGCACCTTCCTTAATGGCAGCTGCGATTTCCCGCACCTTGGGTGTGCCTTCATCTTGTTTGAGGACAAATTTGGCAAGCAGTCCGGCAACTGTCAGACCTACCAAACCGACAACCAATGCAATCCAGATAGACACTAAATTATTCCCCTTTCCGGGTCAGTTTTGACTGGAATACTTCCAGTTTTTGTTCAAGCCCCTTTTGCTGAATGTACAAAGTAAGATCACTTCTGGTTCGTTCCAGCACTCCCCGTACCATGTCAGTAGTACGGCGAAGCCCGCCGGTAATAGCATCCGGAAAGTCCATGGTAACCAGTACTTCGTAGATATCGTCCATAGCCTGAAGAAGCTCTTCGCCGCGGGTGTCTTCACCCTTTCGCAGGCCGTCCAGTATATAACGCCGCAGTTCACCTGCCGCCTCACCTATGCCGTTTAAATATGCGGCATTGTCCACTTCCAGTTCCTCAGGCGAGGGCATATCCTTCCCGTTTACCAGAGCCAGTACCGTATTAGCTTCAGCGTACTCTTTCTGGGCATCCAGAAAAAAAGTGGTGTTGGACAGTTCACCGCAATCATCTATGGCCTGCCCGGCCTCTTTGATAAGAGCTCTAGCTGAAACCAGCATTTCCCTTGCCTGCGCCAGTTCCTGCCGGTGAACCGCCCTAATGGCCAGACTGCAATACCGGATAGCTTCCCGGCTGATAGGCAGAGATTTTTCACGGGCGGCATCACGGGTCTTGAAATTTTCCCGTATGCTATCAGATATTTGTTCCATTTTGACGCTGATGTTAGTCATTTTTTTCTGCCTCCACAAGGGTCATAAATTCAGAAGTAGCCTTTTTGATATCAGGTGCACCTAAAACAGCACTTATCAGGCAGAGGCTGTCTGCGCCTGCCTGAAGGGCTTCATTGTAATTGGACTTATTTATTCCGCCGATAGCAACCAAAGGTATGTTAACCACCTGTCGTATGGCTTTTAAGCCTGAAAGACCGCCATAAAGAACGTCCAGCTTGGTTTGGGTGGGAAAAACCGCCCCGGCGGCTACATAATCCGCATCTCCCGCCTGTGCCGAAGCGGCATCTTCAGGCGAATCCGCCGAAATACCTATAATACTGCCGGCCGGCATAAGGCGGCGGGCTTGCGACAGAGGCAAATCTGTCTGCCCCAGATGAAGCCCGTCAGCCCCGCAGGCAAGAGCAATATCCAGACGGTCATTTACAATAAACACCGCACCATACTCAATACAAAGTTCTTTTAAGCTGAGTGCCAATGACAGAAATTGCCTGGCAGAAGCAGTTTTGGCTCTTAGCTGGACAAGGCGGCAACCGCCTTCAAGGACTTCTTTAGTAACCCGTGGTATATCCCGCCCGGCCAAATAATCTACATCTATAGCTACATACAGACCTTTTATCATATCCCGGCGGTTTTTCCGCAAGAGTATGGCCGCCAAATCTTTTTCAAGAGTATAAAGTTCAAAACGCCCCCGGCTGTAAATAGAGGCGTCAAAACCAAGTTCAGGCAGACCGGCAAATTCTTCCAAAACCCGCAGTGATTGTTCGGCCCGCTTAGCATTGGCACTGATAAGCGAAAACAGGGTTTCAGCTTTGGACTGGTCAGCCGTTTTCAGATGAGCACCTACATCCGTATCAGCCTGGCGGGAGAATAAAAGATGGCAGTTGGAGGCAGTATCCTGCAGAGTAAGTGAGTGACGCAGATTTTTTAAACGCAGAGTCAGCGTTTCATTTTCAAGGTATAGGCGGGCAATCTCTTCCAGTATCCGCAAACCTTCACTCAAGCGGTTCTGGTTTACATCAACTATCCGCCACAATTTTTCAAGGTTATCCACGGCAAGATTTTAACACAAACCTGTATCCGTCGTCTTCATTCTTCACCCAGTGCATTTTTGATTAGTTCCAGCCTAGGCTCAGGCTGGCTGAGGTCTACCGAAACAAAATCTATCCGGCAGGGGAAATGTTCCAGCCGGTGTTTTTGAATATAACTTTCGGCACTGGCCATAAGATGGGCCTTTTTACGCGGTGTAACAGATTCGGCAGGCAAGCCATAGCCCAAACGGCGTTTGGTTCGCACCTCAATGAATACCAGATACTCACCGTCTTGCCCGACTATATCAATTTCACCTTCGGGCAAACGGCAGTTGGTCTGGATAATGCTGTATCCCATGCCTTTTAGGTACTCTGCGGCCAGTTTTTCCCCAAATTCGCCTGTTTCCTTGCGGTTATAGGCCATCAATCATACCCTTCAATGGGGCAAAAGTGCGGCGGTGAATAGGAGAAATACCCTTTTGGCAAATACACTCCACATGCAGGGCCGTACCGTACCCCTTGTGTTTGGCAAGATAGTATCCGGGATACTCCATATCCAGCTTGGACATCAGGCGGTCACGGCTAACCTTGGCCACAATGGAGGCGCAGGCAATACTGAAACAGAGAGCATCACCGTCTACAATGCCCTTTTGAGGCAGGGGAATATCCGGCAGCTTAAGGTAATCAACCAGCAGAAAATCCGGCTGGCAAGTTAAGTCTTCCACGGCCTGTTTCATGGCCAGTCTGGTAGCGGGGGCAATGCCCATGCTGTCAATCTGTTCGTTATCTACCGCACCCACCCCGAAGGTTACAGCCATGGAAACAATGTGACAGTAAAGATATTCGCGTTTTGCGGGGCTGAGGACCTTACTATCCCTTACCATCTCCACCCAGTCACCCTTTAAACGTGGCGGCATGATAACAGCTCCTGCCACCACCGGCCCAGCCAGACAACCTCTGCCGGCTTCATCCAAACCTGCAATAAGGATAAAACCCTGTTTACGAAGCAGTTTTTCTTCAGCCCGGCTGGGGCAAATAACAGTTGCAGGCATATCAGATAGTATCTCCGCCGGATTCGATAATACCACCGCCAAGCACCATATCATCCAGATAGATTACTGCCGCTTGACCGGGAGTGGCTGCCCAGACCGGGCTTGCCAATTCCAGTATATAAAAATCACCTGATTGAGATATCTTTTTAACCTCAGCGGGAGCGGCTTTGTAGCGGACTTTGACTATCATGCCGGAGGTATCCAGAGGGATACCGCTTTCCCTCCAGATAAAATTACTCAGTAAAATACGGCTGGTATAGAGCTGGTCATGGCCGGCAACCGTAATTGTATTAGCATCTGCATTCATGTCAGATACAAACAGCTTTTCATTTGAAGCCAACCCCAGCCCTTGCCTTTGGCCTACGGTATAAAGGGGCAGTCCCTGATGCTCTCCCAGTATTTTACCTGTGGTGTCCAGAATTTTGCCGGGGGTAAATCCCATACGGGTGGCCAGAAAAGATTTATAATCACCGTCAGGTATAAAACATACATCCTGGCTTTCTTTTTGGGAAACCGGCAGTTTCATATTAGTGGCTAAACGGACAATATCCTTTTTGTATTTTTGCCCCAATGGAAACATCAGGCGTGATAGAGATTCTGGCGGCAGGGTATACAGAAAATATGACTGGTCTTTTTTTCCATCCGCACCCCGAAGGAGGTGAGTGCCATTTTCATCTGAAACAATGCGGGCATAATGCCCGGTTGCCAGATAATCCGCCTTGAAATCCTGTATTTTATTCAACAGGGCGCCTATCTTTACATAATAATTACAACGGATACAGGGGTTGGGGGTACGGCCTTGCGAATACTGCTGGCAAAAATCTGCAATAACTCTTTGGGAAAAAATATCACTCAAATCCACCACATAATGAGGAATATTTAGGGCGGCAGCCACTTCACGTGCCCGGTTAATAAGTTTAAGGTTGTACCCGTTTCCATAGGGTTCATTGTTGGATTTAAGTTGCAGACTCACCCCGGCTACGTTATAGCCCTGTTCAAGAAGCAACATGGCTGTAACCGAAGAATCCACCCCGCCACTCATAGCCACCATTACCAGTTCAGAACTGTCACTCATTTCGGCAACCAAGCAGTATAGTCACCCTTTGTTTAATGCGGCTGAAAATCTCTGACTGAGGAAGTGAAGCATCCAGCTTCAGGAATCTGTCCGGTTCGGTAGCATAAATGGCTCCAAAACCATTTCTGACTCTCTGGTGAAAGCCGTTATTTTCACTCTCAAAGCGGTCAGGCGGCAACTCACCTTTGCGAAGCAGGGCAGCTTTGTCATCCATATCCAGCCAGATAGTAAGGTCAGGAACAAGACCCCCGCTTGCCAGACTGTTTACACACTTTACCGTATCCAAATCAAGTCCCCGCCCATAACCCTGATATGCCAGAGTAGAATCTGTATAACGGTCACATATAACTATTTTGCCATCCTGCAAGGCAGGTTTGATAACATTGTCTATAAGGATAGAACGTGAGGCATTGAAGAGAAGCAGTTCCGTAAGTGGTGAGATGTGTTCTTCTTTAGACCATTTAAGCAAACGGGTTATTTTATCACCTGATTTGCTACCGCCGGGTTCGTGAGTGAGCACACACCCCAGCCCCTTTTTTTTCAAATAACGGTACAAAGCTTTGGACTGGGTGCTTTTACCGCAGCCTTCTCCGCCCTCAAATGTAATAAATAAAGACATATTTAACCCCTTGATATTCTTACCCTGCGATGCGGTTCCCTGCCCAAACTGTGTGAGGAAAGATGCTCTTTTTCGGCTATAATATGCTGAAACCGTCTTATATATGCGCCCTGAGGACTTAGCTCCCCAGGTATGTGGGAAGTTTTAACCTGTGCTACCGCTTCTTCGGCTTCATGTATGGCTACATCTATCTCAGGGGGCTTTTCTACAGCATAAGCCACATCTCTGCCGCTCAGAGTAGCCAAAAGCTGTTGGAACTGCCCTGGAGTATGGCTCTTAAGTACATATATAGGTATATTCATATTTTCGGCATCACGTACTCTTTGAGGTTTACTGCGGTAGTAATTCCGCGAAGTAACCATCAACTGTGCCTGCTCAAGGCGTTCAGATATTTGGATATCCAGATGCATTTCACGGGCAATTTCTTCCATTCGGCTGCGGTTTACCCCGAAAAGATACATTATCGGCAGTTCTTTACCCCTGAAAACAGGCAGGCTTTCCGGTGCGGATTTTACCTTTTCTTCACTGGGCTGTTGTTTGCTGATAACCACTTCACCGTTTCCATCAAGATAGCGGATTTCGGCAGAAGGGGACACACCCCTCAAAATAGAGTCTACCGCCGCACCCACATCAGGGTGAACAGCCACTTTATTCCTATCCTGTATTTCCACAATCACCTGAAAAGTGGGCGGGGCGCGCCGTTCCAGTATGGTTTTCTGAGTGCCGCGTCTGCGGGCTTCTTCATCACCCAGTGTAACAGACTGAATACCGCCGATAAGGTCACTTAAGGTGGGGTTGAGCATCAGGTTGTCCAGCACATTGCCGTGAGCCGTGCCTACAAGTTGGACACCCCGTTCAGCAATAGTACGGGCGGCCAGTGCCTCAAGCTCTGTGCCTATTTCGTCTATCACAATCACCTGCGGCATGTGATTTTCAACCGCCTCTATCATGACAGCATGCTGCATATCCGGTGTGCGTACCTGCATGCGGCGGGCATGCCCGATGGCGGGGTGGGGGATATCACCATCTCCTGCAATTTCGTTGGAGGTATCCACGATTACCACCCGTTTTTTCAGATCGCCAGCCAGTACTCTGGCCACTTCCCTGAGCATGGTAGTTTTACCCACACCCGGTCTGCCCAGCATTAGCACACTCTGGTCTGACTTGATAAGGTCTTGGATAATTTTGATAGTACCGAAAACCGCCCGTCCTACTCTAAGGGTCAGACCTACTATTTTGCCTTTGCGGTTACGTATGGCTGAAATGCGATGCAAGGTACGCTCAATACCTGCCCGGTTATCATCACCAAAATCCCCGGTACGGGAAGAAACATAATCTATATCTTCCTGAGTAACATCCCGCTCAGACAGGATAATCTCACGGTCAGGGAAACGGGCTTCAGGGGTACGCCCCAAATCCATCACAATCTCTATGAGATTTTCGCGGTTGGCAGGGTCTGTCAGTGGCTGGCGTATATGGGGAGGCAGTACCTCCAGTAAAGCATTAAGGTCATCAGTTAAAAGTTCAGGCATATCTGCCTCCGTAATCTTTTTACCAACCCCTCAGGGAAATCAGTTTATTGGGCTCTATCTGCTTTATACTTGTAGGGGCATGACAGCACCCAATCCTTGGAATATCTGGACTAGATTTTCTTTGATAGCAAAGACTTCTATATCTAATCTCCCCTGAGGGATATTTCCCCCTGTACTATCAGCTTGTATTTTACTATTTATATTATACCCCAAACAAGCTAAATCAGGGGGGTTTTAGCCGGTATTCCTGCCCGGCGGGGATACAAAGCAGGGGTATTTGAAATTTTTTCCAACAAAACCAGCTTACGGCCGTCTTCCAGCCCCGGCAGTTCCACTTTTATTACTTTGAAAACCCTCCCCCCCATCTTTTTAACAGCGGTAGCTGCTCTGTCCATCTCTTCCTCAATATCACCTTTTTTGGGGGCAATAACCCGACCTCCGATAGCACAAAACGGCAGAGTCAGTTCGGCTAGAGTAGCCATATCTGCCACTGCCCGTGAGGTAACCAGACTATATTTCTGGCGGTAGAGAGGGTTTTGGGCGGTATCTTCCGCCCTTTGGGATATTATCTCAACACCGGATAAACCCAGTTTGACAGTAATTTCGCTTAAAAATCGGGCCTTTTTCTGAGTGGCTTCCAGCAATCCAAGCTGTATAGCGGGGAAAAGTATTTTAAGAGGCAGACCGGGAAAACCGGCTCCGCTGCCCACATCCAGCAATTTTTCGTCACCCTTGATACCAGCTAATACCAATGAAACAGAATCCAAAAAGTGTTTTATCTGGACGTCTTTATATTCGGTAATGGCAGTCAGGTTTATCCGGCTGTTATAGTCCACCAGTTCTTGGTAATAGGTTTCAAACTGCCCAAGCTGGACAGAATTCAAAGAAATACCCAGAGCAGATAAGCCGTAAACAAGTTCATTCATGCATAGTAATATATCACAAAGCCAAATTTCAGGCTCTATTTTTGCATTTAACAAATTAATCATGTTATCATTGATTTACATAAACTCGCTAGGGGTGCTCAAGGCTGAGAGGCACATAGCCAACCCTAAAACCTGAACTCGGTAATGCGAGCGTAGGGAAGCGAACTTTGAGACCAGGGTCTAAAGTTAACGCTTTGCCTTGGTTAATTTATTTTCAGGGGAAAATCATGACCCAACTCAAGCAAGCCCGAAAAGGCATCGTCACTCCCGAAATGGAAGCTGTAGCCAAAACTGAAGGACTCCAGCCGGAGTTTATCCTTAAAGGCATAGCTGACGGCAATATTGTAATACCTGTCAATAAACTCCGTAAAAACCTGAAGCTGTGCGGTATAGGCAAGGGGCTTTCCACCAAGGTAAACGCCAACATAGGCACTTCCACAGACTTTGGTTCAGTGGCAAGTGAAGTTGAAAAGCTGAAAATGGCCGAAATGGTGGGTGCCGATACCATAATGGACCTATCCACCGGCCCCAAGATAAACACTATCCGTAAGGCCATACTGGAAAATACCTGCCTGCCGCTGGGGACTGTACCTGTATATCAAGCCGCTGTTGAAGCCAAAGACCGTTACGGGGCTATGGTAAAGATGACGGCTGACGACCTGTTCGGTGCCATAGAATCCCAAGCCAGAGAAGGGGTGGACTTTGTAACCGTACACTGCGGGGTCACCCGTCAGGTAATAGATACATTTAAAGGACAGGGCAGACTTACAGATATAGTATCCCGCGGGGGCACTTTTACTGCCGGCTGGATGGTGTTTCATGGCGCTGAAAACCCGCTGTACGAACATTTTGACCGTCTGCTGGATATCTGCCGGGAATATGATGTCACCCTGAGTCTGGGTGACGGACTGCGTCCCGGCTGTATTGCAGATGCAACTGATCGGGCACAGGTAGCTGAACTGCTGGTGCTGGGCGAACTGGTAAAAAGAGCCAGAGAAGCTGAAGTACAGGTAATGGTGGAAGGACCCGGGCATGTACCTTTGAACCAGATAGAGGCCAATGTACGACTGCAGAAATCCATCTGCGAAGATGCTCCTTTTTATGTGCTGGGCCCGCTGGTTACGGATATCGCCCCCGGCTACGACCATATCACCGGAGCTATCGGCGGGGCTATTGCCGCGGCCGCCGGAGCGGATTTCCTGTGCTACGTTACCCCTGCTGAGCATCTGTCTCTGCCGGACGTAACAGATGTCAGAAACGGGGTAATCGCTTCACGCATTGCCGCCCATGCCGCCGATATTGTAAAAGGGGTCAACGGGGCGGCTGAACGGGACCGCCAGATGGCCATTGCCCGCAAAAAACTGGACTGGGAAACCCAACTTAAGCTTTCACTTGACCCTGAACACGCCAGAGTTACCCGCGACCGTTTTAAAACCAGAGGGAAAGCCTGCAGCATGTGCGGAGACTTTTGCGCCATGGAACTGGCTGAAAAACATCTTGGCGTTTCTGTCTCACGGTGCTAGCATAAGATATATTTTTTAAAAGATTGTCAGGTGATATGGAACAGGGCATAAATATAGGTAAACTCTTCGGTATCCAATTTCGCCTTCATTACGGCTGGTTTATCATATTCGGTCTGGTATCTGTGTTTCTAGCTACCCAAGTGTTTCCTGATACTCTGGATAATGCTACCAATCTACAACTCTGGATTATGGGCATTTGTACCAGCCTGCTGTTTTTTGCTTCGGTAATTGTCCATGAACTTGCCCACAGTCTGGTAGGCAAAGCTAACGGGATGAAGGTAAAAAGCATCACCCTGTTTATATTCGGCGGTGCTGCTAATATGAGTGAAGAAGCAGAAACTGCCGGCAGTGAATTTAAAATGGCACTGGCCGGTCCGGCCGCAAGTCTGGGGCTGTCAGGTATATTTTATGTACTATATATAAACCTCAACGGCCAAAGCCCTGAACTGGCTATAATGAATTACTGGCTGGCTCAAATTAACCTGATACTGGCTATATTCAACCTGATACCGGGTTTCCCTCTGGACGGGGGGCGTATTCTTAGGGCAGTTTTCTGGCAAACTACCAAAGACTTGGCTAAATCCACCCGTATTTCCACCATAGCCGGCCAGATATTCGGCTATCTGTTTATACTGGCAGGTGTATTTATACTGATACGCACCCAAGACTGGCTTTCCGGCATCTGGCTGGGGTTATTGGGTTGGTATTTATCTGATACTGCCCGTAACAGCCTTCGCCAATATACTTTACAGCAGATTTTGAAAAGAGTCACTCCTGTAGAAGTGGTAGCATCAGATATACCCAGAGCCAAATCCACCCAGATTTTTGCTGACTATCTGACCCAAACACCAAACGGGGATTATATACTGGTTGAAGATGAAAACGGACTGGCGGGTATAATAAACCAGCACAGCCTGAAAAATAAAGATAACCTTAAGTCTACTCTGGCTGAATTATATACGCCTATCAATGAAATACCCGTCATACCATCAGACACAAATGCTCTGGATATTGCCCGGCGCATGAATGAAGATAAAATAGAAATAGTCAGGCTAGCTAGTGAAGATACCCGAGTAAGTTTTATAACTCTGGACAGCCTTATAGCATATATGAATAAAGCCTCAGAAAAGGGCTTTACGGATGCCTAGTGCCCTGTTTTACCTGCTGATAATCACCACCGCCGAGATTGTCACAGTAGCCTTCCACCCTCTTTTAGGTCTGGGCATCTATACAGTCCTTCTATTCAGCATCATCATACAGGTTGCCAAGACTAACCGTTTTCATCCTGACCGGCTTATTCTGGCACTTTCGCTGGTAGCCTTGATACGGATAATAAGCCTGGCTATGCCGCTTTCAGACATTCCCCAGATATGGTGGTATCCGATTATCTACCTGCCTTTACTGATAGCGACGATCATGGTAGCCAAAATGCTGGAATACACTTTAAAAGATATAGGCCTCATCTGGGGCAAAATACCGGTGCAGATACTGATAGGACTGACAGGTATAGGACTGGGTTTTGCCGAATACGCTATCTTGAAACCTGATGCTATTGCAGAAACACTGAGCTGGAGTAATCTGATATTGCCCGGCATAATACTACTGCTCACAACCGGATTTGTAGAGGAACTGATTTTCAGGGGAGTTTTACAGAAAGCAGCGCTGGATTCATTCGGATCAAGAGGCATAATCTATATAAGCCTGATATTTGCCGTGCTTCATATAGGGTTTTTTTCTATATTGGATATATTTTTTGTCTTTGGGGTAGCACTCGTATTTGGCTATCTGGTCAAAAAAACCGGCTCCATACTGGGTGTAACAATAGCTCACGGGCTAACCAACATAATACTCTTTGCCATAGCGCCACTTTTACTGGGCTAGAGTTTCCAGCACTCTGGTAATAACAATAACACCCATTACCAAAAACAACGGCAAAATGCTGATATGCAGGTAACGCGCAATCCTCATTGAAACATCTGACTTCCGGGCCAGTGCCATTTCACGGGCAATCAGAAACACTATCAGAGAGGCCAGTGAAACACCGCCGATAACAGATGCCAAACCAGCCGCAGTCGCAGTGGTCACACTGGTTACAGTGACTATCATATACGCACCTCAAAACCAGTTAGAAAGCATAATACTATACTTTTGTCTTCCATTATAGCTTTAATACTTTTTAAGCACAATACCCTTTTGTGTTTTATATGCCAATTGTCTTTTTTGCTAAAAAACCGGATAATGTAACTATGAATACCGATGTACTGGTAATAGGGGCAGGCCCTGTAGGGCTGCATACCGCCAAGTGTCTGGCCGAGTGCGGCTACGAAGTACGGCTACTGGAAAAAAAACCTGAAGCGGCAAAGCAGGTTTGCTGTACAGGCATAATCAGCACCGAGTGCGCCTCTAAATACGGCTTCGATGGCAAATACATACAAAATTATTTTTCAGAGGCAAGCGTATATTCACCCGTCGGTCAAAAGCTGTTGCTCAAACGGGATACACCGCAGGCAATAATGCTGGACAGAGCAAGCTTTCAGGCCAAATTATTACAACAGGCAATTAACTGCGGGGTGCGAACAAGCTTCGGTTTTCAGGCAAACAGTATTGAATATATTGAAAACGGGCTTCGCATAACCACCAAAGAAGGGCAGTCTTTCACCGCCAAAGCGGTTGTTCTGGCCGCAGGTTACAATACTGCTCTCAGCCGGGCAACCGGACTGGGGGAAATAAATAACTTCGCTTACGGACTTCAGGCCGAAGTTGATACTTCTATTCCGGCCAATTTGTCACTTTTTACCGGCAAAGCCATATCTCAGGGATATTTCGGTTGGCTTAGCCCCATAAATGACTGCACCGCCAAAATGGGACTGCTTACCCGCAAAAATCCGTTTGAATGCTGGAGTGCTTTACATAATACTTTATACAAGCAAGGGTTGATAACCGCTAAACATATTAACTATGTCTGCCGCCCGGTTCCTATAGGCAATCTTTCTGCCAGCTTTGGGGACAGAGTACTGGCAGTAGGTGATTTTGCCGGCCAGCTAAAACCGACTACCGGAGGGGGAATATATTTTGGTTTGCTGTGTGCTGATTTGGCTGTGTCCTGTTTGGACAAAAATATAAAAACCAATAAAATTTCCAAAGCCAATCTGGCTGAATATGAAAAAAATTGGAAATCCCTTATCGGGTCTGAGCTATACATTGGCAGACTTCTCAGCAGGGCATACACGGGGATTGATGACCGTCTGCTTGAACAAATTTTTAAAAAATGTGCTACAAGTGGTATGATTGAGAAGATGGCTGCAAAGAGTCACCTGGGATTTGACTGGCATGGCAAAGCATTTGGCCACTTGCTAAAGAACCCGTTTGACCTTGTTCGCAGTTAAAAAAGAAAATCGGAGTCAATCAGAATTTTTATGCAAAACAGCGGCATTAACCTTGACGAAGCATTAAATCAATACCTTAACGATAACAGTAACAAGAAAATCCATCAGAATTCGCTGGTTCATTTTACCCGTTGGTGCGGAAAAGACAAGCTTGTCTGCCGCATGACTGCCATTGAGGTATCCCGCTACCCTGAATGCATATCATCTTCCGACAAAGAAGTATCTGTCAAACTCCAGTCAATACGGGCTTTTCTTACGTACCTAAATGAACAGGGTTGGGTAGATTACAACCTTTCTTCACACATCAAGATAAAAAAACTGGCTTCGCGTAAATCCGCCACCCGCACAAGCCAGAATGCGGTTGAAAAGATACCCATGACCGCCAGTGGTTACAAAAAACTGGAAGACGAACTGTGTATCTTGAAGGTAAAACGGATTGCAGTTATCGAAGAAATGCGACTGGCTGCCCTGGATAAGGATATGCGTGAAAATGCCCCTTACCATGCCGCCAAGGAACAACGCGGCCAAATAGAAGGACGCATAAAAGAAATAGAACATGAGCTGAAACATGCCGAAGTCAGCGAATATACCGATAACAACACCTCAAAAGTGAATATGGGCAACACTGTAAAACTCCGTGACCTGAAAAACGGGGAACAGTGCATTTATACTTTGGTAAGCCCTAAAGAAATAGAACCCTTGAAGGGCAGAATATCAGCCTCATCACCCATTGGCAAAGCTCTCTTCAACCGAAGCAAGGGAGACAATATAGAAATAGAAGTCCCTTCCGGTACTTTACAATACGTAATAGAAGATATAAGCTTTAAATAACTCCTTACAGTTACTGGAGGGAGACCATGAAATCCTCTTTCAAGCTTGGACGAATTCTGGGCATAGAAATAGGCATTCATGCCTCATGGTTTATTATCTTCGCCCTGCTCAGCTGGTCTCTGGCTGTGGCTTATTACCCTTCAATAGATGAAAATATAAGCCCCTTTACCGGCTGGACACTGGGTATTCTAAGTAGCCTGCTCCTTTTCAGCTCGGTTTTAGCCCACGAACTGGGGCACTCTTTTATAGCCATACGCCAGGGAATACCCGTTAAAAGCATAGACCTTTTCATTTTCGGCGGGGTTTCAAACCTCACAAAAGAACCGGATAATCCTGCAGCCGAATTCCGTATGGCTATCTCCGGCCCGGCAGTCAGCATTGTACTGGCACTGGTATTCTGGGTATTCCAGATAGTCTTTTCCTCACAAAATGCCACTTTGGCCGGAGTATTTTTATATCTGGCTCAGATAAATGCCATGCTGGCTATTTTTAACCTTATCCCCGGTTTCCCTCTGGATGGCGGGCGGGTACTCAGAGCTATTATCTGGAATGCCTCAAATGACATCAGACGGGCAACCAGAATTTCTGCCGGGGTGGGACTGGGCTTCGCCTATCTGCTTATATTTGGGGGGATTGCCGCTGCTTTCCTTGGTATAGGCATAAGCGGCCTCTGGCTGGCGCTTATCGGCTGGTTTCTGGCTTCCGCTGCCCAAGGGTCATTCCAGCAGACGGTTATCTCCGAAATACTCCGAGAAGTAAATGTAAGCAGGGTGATGAAACGGGAATTTAAAACCATTGAACCTGACAACACACTTTATCAGGCACTGCATGAATATATATTGCCCCTTAACCAGAGAGCACTACCGGTATTTGAAAACGGAAAACTAGCCGGCCTGATAAGCCTGAGTGATATTAAAAAAATACCAACAAACCAACTCAATCAAACATCTGTACGGCAAGCGATGACCCCTTTTGAAAAACTGCGGACGGTAGGTCCTGAAGAACACCTTGGTAATGTACTGAATTTGCTGCAATCCGAAGATATCAACCAGCTGCCAGTCTTGTCTGAAGGTAAACTGATAGGACTGATTTCCCGCACCAATCTGATAGAATACCTTCAGATGCGACAGGAAATGGAAACGGGACAGCTGAATTCCAAACATTAAAATATAACAAATGCATTGACGGGTGAATTAAAATAATATAGTCTTAAATTACATCATCAAAGGAGATATTAATGATCAAAACCTCTACCGGTTTGCAAGAAAACATTGCCGGATTACTGTGTTACGTATTAGCCTGGATTTCCGCTATCATATTCCTGATTCTTGAGAAAGACAATAAATTTGTCCGCTTCCATGCGTATCAGTCACTGGTGGTTTTTGGTTCTCTGCAGATAATTGGCCTGGTTCTTACCATAATACCTTTGCTTGGTGTATTTATCAGCTGGGCAATAAGCGTACTCTCATTTATACTGTGGATAGTCCTGATAGTAAAGGCTTCACAGGGGCTTAAATACAAACTGCCCATTGCAGGTGATATTGCCGAACGCTGGGCAAACAAATAACCTAAACACGGGGATAACATTAAGCCAGACTTCACGTCTGGCTTTTTTATATTAGACAGATTTTTTATTAACCCAGAATATATTTTACAAAACCCAGCACCAAAGATAGTCCGCACAGTACAATCCCTGCCAGACTAAGGCGGTGACGGGGAGAATGCAGCATACCGCCTACCCCTAATCCCAAACCGATAAGTGCAAAGAAAAAATTGAAAAAATTAATCGTCCCCAGCAGAGGAATTAAGCCCACTACCATACTGACCAGACTAAAAAGCCCTATTACAAAACTGGCAATACCCATACACCCTATCTCCTAGAGGGTATTTATATCAGAATATAACCAGCTTTGCAAAACAACATCCAGCCTTAATGTGCCTATACGTATATGCCACTTACTTACATGGTGTCTGCATGTTTGACGAAAATGCACTTATAACTTATACTTACGGCGTTTAAAAATAGAAGATCAAAAAAAGAAAAGGAGAAGACTGTGGATCTTTCCTGGTTGGTGTGGACAGCAGGGCTGATTGCCGTGCTATTTGCCCTCTACCTGATTCGCGATGTTATGCGTCGTGATTCCGGTACCCCGGCTATGCAGGATATTGCCGGCCGTATTCTTGAAGGCGCTGTTGCTTTCTTGCGGCGACAATATCGCACCATTGCTATTCTGGCCGTTGTGGCTGCGGTAGCTGTGGGTGCAGTGGTTGGTTTGCTAGGTGGCGAACGCGGGTTGGAAGCCTATGGCATAACCGGAATCGGTATTGCCTGGCGAACTGCCCTTGCCTTCCTGGCAGGTGCTCTGTGCTCTGGTATCTCCGGCGTTATCGGTATGTACATCTCGGTGAAATCAAACCTTAGATGTGCTGCCGCCGCCGCAAAAGGTGGCCTTTCTGAAGCTGTTACTGTAGCTATCAGAGGTGGCGCTGTTTCCGGTTTCCTTATTGTAGCCTTAAGTTTACTGGGTGTTGCCGGCATCTACTACATGTACGGCGGAAACCCCGAAGTAACTCCCCATCTTATCATCGGTTTTGGTTTCGGTGCCAGCTTTGTAGCCCTGTTTGCCCAGCTGGGTGGAGGTATTTATACCAAGGCCGCTGACATGGGGGCTGACCTGGTTGGTAAAGTTGAAGCCGGTATCCCCGAAGACGACCCCCGCAATGCCGCAGTTATCGCAGACCTGGTGGGCGATAATGTAGGTGACTGCGCCGGCCGCGGTGCTGATTTATTTGAATCTACTGCCGCCGAAAATATAGGTGCTATGATATTGGGTATTACCCTGTATCTGGCTACCGGAAACGCCGCATGGGTACTCTTCCCGTTGGTTGTCCGTGCCTTCGGCATCTTGGCCTCAATAGTGGGTATTATGTTTGTACGCGGTAAAGATAACGAAAGCCCCATGAATGCCCTCAACCGCGGCTATTTTACTGCTGTAGGTTTATCTATAATCGGTATCTTTATAGCTAACCAAACCATTGGTGGTGACCTGTGGCTGTTTGGCGCAGGCGTTATCGGTATCCTGACCAGTGTAGCCATGGTTTTCATAACCCAGTACTACACTGAATTCCGCTATAAACCGGTACAAGAAATTGCTAACGCTTCACGCACCGGTGCTGCTACCAATATCGTTTCCGGTACGGCTGTCGGTCTTGAGACCGCCATGCCTACCGCTATTACTATTGGTGCCGCTCTGCTTCTTTCTTACTGGATGGGCGGACAAACCGGTATCGCAGGAGGCGCAGTGTTTGGTACTGCCGCTGCTACCATGGGTATGCTTATGACCTGTCCCTTCATTCTGGCCATGGATACCTTCGGCCCTATTACCGATAACGCAAACGGTGTTATTGAAATGGCCGGAGTAGGCGGCAAGGTAAGAAAAATTACTGACCGTCTGGATGCCGTTGGTAATACCACCAAGGCTTTGACCAAAGGTTATGCTTTGGCCTCTGCCGGTCTGGCCGCCTTCCTGCTCTTTGAAGCCTATCTGGAGCGGGTTGCCTTCCTTCGCGGTGAAACAGAGATGATGGCAGTCGACCTTTCACGTATAGAAGTATTCGTAGGTGGTTTATTGGCTGTTGCTTTGGTATTCTTCTTCTCCGCTGTAGCCATCAAGGCTGTAGGCAGAACTGCTTCCAAGATTATTGAAGAAGTACGCCGTCAGTTCAAAGCTGACCCCGGTATTCTGGCGGGAACTTCACGCCCGGATTATGCCCGTGCAGTGGATATCACCGCTGCCGCCGGTCTGCGCGAAATGATTTTCCCCGGCCTGCTACCCGTACTTTCTCCCATAGTGCTGGGTGTTTTCCTGAAACTGACTGGCTATGATTCAGCTATGGCCATTGCCGGATTCCTGATGGTTGGCACCATAGGCGGCATTATGATGGCTGCATATCTGAATAACTCAGGCGGTGCTTGGGACAATGCCAAAAAGTACATTGAGACCGGCGAAATGCTGGAAAAAGATGGCAGTCCTGTTCTTAAACATACAGTCACCCACGCCGCAACCGTGGTAGGTGATACAGTAGGTGACCCCTTCAAGGATACTGCCGGACCGTCAATCCACGTACTGATAAAGTTGCTCTCCACCATTACTTTGGTATTGGCACCTCTCTTTATCTAGTAAAATAGTTAGTTAAAAATAAAGCCCCCGGTTGCAAGACCGGGGGCTTTATTTTTATAACATATTAACGGTCAGGCTGAAGCACCCACTGCTTTAGATTCCATTTCTTTTGCTACGCACTTTGTGCAGTCCTGATGCACATATTTTTCCCGATATTCATAGAGGTTATTTTCATCCTCTATCCGAATGACCCTTTCTTTTTTACATTTGGGGCAGGCGTTTATTGTAACTTTCATGGCGGCCTCCTCCACTTTAATTGACTCAAACACGGTGGGGTAGAGAGTCTGTATGTGTTAGAAGGTTACAATAGTTGACCATCAAAGATAATGCGTATTAGTACTTATTTGACCTATGGGAAAACACCTATTTTTAAATAAAAATTAACAACTTTGCTTTATTTATAATGACTTTGGCACAGTAATATCCTATACTATAGCTAGGAATTTTTATGCAGATATACGAAAAAACCATAAATGTTGTGATAGGCACTACCAATTTGCCCGGTGATTTGGCTATACCACCAGAACCTATAGGGCTGGTGATATTTGTACATGGTTCAGGTTCTAACCACCAGAGTCCGCGTAACCGTCAGGTTGCTCATCAATTAAACAGCTACGGGCTGGCTACCTTTCTATTTGATTTGTTGACACCCAAAGAGGATATGGTGGATATCCTTATTGCCAATACCCGCTACAATTTCCGTTTTCTGGCAGACAGGGTTATAAAAGTAACCGAAATGCTGAAGGCCAGAGAAGAAACCCAAGACCTGCCGTTAGGTTATTTCGGGGCAAGCACCGGGGCCGCAGTTGCACTTTATGCATCCGCATTACTGCCCAGACAAATTAAAGCCGTTGTCTCAAGGGGGGGAAGGCCTGACCTTGCCAGAGAACTGCTGCCCATGGTGGAATCTCCCACTTTATTTATAGTTGGCGAAAATGACTCTCAGGTATTAAAGCTGAATACCCAGTCTCAAAAGCAAATGCGCGCCCCCAACCATCTCTGCATATTACCGGGAGCCGGTCACCTTTTTGAAGAACCGGGTGCATTGGAAAAAGTAGCCGAACTGGCAGGTGGCTGGTTTATAGAATACATGGAAAAGCAAGTTTAAGGAGGAAAGATGAGCGGTCTACTGGTCTACTTGATAGTGTTGGTGCTTATCTTTGTTCTGGATCTTATCTGGATTGGATTGATTGCTAAAAAATTTTATGTAACTGAACTTTCTCCTATTGCCCGCTGGAGCGGAGGAGGGATGTCACCTGACTGGCCTTCGGCCATACTGGTTTATCTGCTTATCAGTTTGGGTATCGTAGCCATGGCACTGCCTTTAGCGGAAGATAATATCTTTGCTGCTCTGGCGTATGGCGGCCTTTTCGGGTTTATTACTTATGGCATTCACGACTTGACTAATTATTCCACCCTTAATAGCTTCAGCCTGAAAATGGCTCTGGTAGATATAGGCTGGGGGACTTTTTTGGGTGCTGCCGCCGGTTTAACAGGCGGTATTTTGTATAGTCTGTAACCTTTCTAGGAGTTTGCCTGTTTTTCTGCCAACAAAGAAAGGGTAATAGGAGGCAACATGGCTAACAAGAAAGTTAAGCAGTCTGAATCAAACCAGTTGCAAACCTTTAAGAAACTGCGGGTTTACAACCTCGTTATGGGTAGTTTCCATTTGGCCCAGTCAATACTTATTCTGTTCCTTAGCAACAATTTTTCGCTCCCGGTCACTACCAACTTTATTGGCGGCGGCCCCGGCGGCATTACTTTTAAACCACCGGAAATGCTATTTGACCTGCCCATAGGCCCTATGGTAGCTATATTCCTGTTGCTTTCGGCCATAGCCCATTTCCTGCTGTCTTCACCGGGCGTATTTGAATGGTACAAGACAAACCTTAGCAAAGGCATTAACTACGCCCGCTGGTATGAATATGCCTTGAGTTCCTCCGTTATGATTGTCCTGATTGCCATGCTTAGCGGCATATATGACGTGGCTACTTTGATTGCTATTTTCGGGGCAAATGCCGCCATGAACCTGTTCGGGCTGATGATGGAGCTTCACAACCAGACTACTCCCAAAACCAACTGGCTTTCTTATACTTTCGGGTGTTTTGCCGGATTTATGCCATGGGTAGCTATCAGTATTTATTTCTTCGGAGCAATATCACAAGCCAGCGATAATATTCCAACCTTTGTTTACTTCATTTTGCCTACTCTGTTCATTTTCTTCTTCAGCTTCGCTTTAAATATGTGGCTGCAGTACAAAAAAGTAGGCAAGTGGCGGGATTATCTATTCGGTGAGAGGGTTTATATACTCCTGAGCCTTACAGCCAAGACAGCTCTTGCCTGGCAGGTATTTGGCGGAGCACTGGCGGGTGGTTCTTAAGCTAAATCATATAGCTACATAAGATTAATTATTTACCTAATAAAAAAGCCCTCTTTTAAAAGAGGGCTTTAGTTTAGAGAAAATGGTCGGGGTGAGAGGATTTGAACCTCCGACCACCTGAACCCCATTCAGGTGCGCTACCAGGCTGCGCTACACCCCGACTGTGCAAGATATGGTAGCACAGAGATTAACTTTGAGCAAGTCTGAATTTTTGTCCGGTAAAGCTAAATATGTTATAGTTATAGTGTAATTTTATAAACTAATTCGTAAACGGAGAAATTTTTCATGGCTATCCGCCGCATCTGTGAGTTGCCTGAGCCAGTTTTAAGGAAAAAGGCCAAAAAAGTGCCTTCTATTGACGGTTCTATCCAAACTCTCATTGATGACATGATTGAAACTATGAATAGCGCTGACGGAGCGGGGTTAGCCGCCCCTCAAGTAGGCGTATCTTTAAGGTTAGTGGTTTTCCGTGAACCAGATACCAAAGAAGCCACCGTGCTTATCAACCCGGAGATTATCAAAAAAGAAGGTCAGAGACAGGTTACCGAAGGTTGTCTCTCCATTCCGGGTTATTTTGGTGAACTTACCAGAGCCAAAACAGTAACTGCCAAAGGTCTTGACCGACATGGCAAGGCCTGCCGTATAAAAGGAACCGGTATTGTAGCCCAGCTGCTGGAACATGAAACCGAACATCTGGACGGTATCCTTTATATAGACCACCTTGAGAGTGAAGACCAATTGCACGAGATAGGGCCGGATGATGAAATGCCCGAAGAAATCCGTGAATAGCCAAACGAATAGGACTGTTATATATGCCTTTTTCTCATAACCCGAAACTAATGTTTCAGAGTGATTTTGACGGCACCCTTACCGAAGGGGATGTAAGCTTTTTAATACTTGAGAAATATGCTCAAGGTGATTGGTGTGCCATTTTACGCGAGTATCAACAAGGCAAAATAAGTGTGGGTGATTTTAACTACAGGGCTTTTGCACTGGTAAAGGAAGACAGGGAAACACTGGTTGAATTTATCCGCAAGAATGCCGTACCCAAGAAAGGCATATATGAACTTATCAATTACTGCCGCCAGGAAAATATCCGCTTTTCGGTGGTAAGCAATGGATTAGACTTTTATATTCATACCATGTTGGAAGAACTGGGATTTAAGGATATTGAGATAAACGCTGCCCGTACACTTTTCACCAGTAACGGGCTGGATGCCCGCTATTACGGCCCCGACGGCAAAATGGTGGAGAATGGTTTTAAGGAAAGCTATACCAATCATTTTATCTCACAGAACTATCAGGTCATTTATGCAGGCAACGGCCCTTCGGATTTCCCACCCGCCAAGCTTTGTGAATATACTTTTGCTACGGATATGCTTCTAGACCGCTTTAAACAGAGCAATTTACCCTGTTATCCGTTTCAAGACCTGCATGACGTTGTATCCCGTCTGAAAACAATACCCCGCTAGGGGCGGTTGCCAAAGATACGCGTGCCCAACCTAACCAGATTGGTCCCTTCCTGAACGGCCACTTTGTAAGAGACTGACATGCCCATGGAAAGAAACTTAAGCTCGGTGTTCGGCAAACCCATAACAGCTATTTCGTCAAATTTTATCTTGGTAAGACGGAATATAGTGCGGAGTTCCTCAGGGTCTTCCAGTGCCGGCCCCATAGTCATCAAACCAGCCAGTTTAAGATTAGACAAGCCGGATATCCGCTTTGCCAGTTCTACAGTTTCTTCAGGCAATACCCCTGATTTCTGTTTTTCCCTGCCGCTGTTTATTTCTATAAAAACCGACATAACTTTATCAATTTCGGCGGCTCTGCGATTTAGCTCAGATGCTATTTCAAAGCTATCCACTGTTTCCACAACTGAGAACAGTCGGACTATCTTTTTGCATTTATTTGATTGGAGTTTTCCGATAAAGTGCCACTCGGCCTTATCACCGATAAAAGGATAGGTTTCTTCAGCCTCGGAGAGATAGTTATGCCCGATAATTTTTACCCCAGCGGCTATAGCAGCTAATATTTCAGCCGGTTGGCGTTTTTTGACAGCTGCCACAAGCACTACGTCAGGCGGTAGCTCCGCCAGAATATCTCTTACGTTTTGGGCAATATTTTCGTACATGCATTCACCGTCAACCCAAATTATTTCCGCATTGAGGACAGAACTTCATACCGGCTTCTATTCTTGATTCGCAATTTGCACATTCGTACCGGGGTTTTTCCATCTCCAGTTCCACCATCAGTTTTTCCATCTGTTTTTTGCTAAGCAGGCGGGCTTTCACCGTGGATTGGAGACTTTTATCAATTTCAAACCGCTCATGGCAATGGCCGCAATACATGTATTGCTTACGGGAAAAATCAAAGGTGGGAATAAAATAAACCGTAAGTTTTTTGCGTTGCTGCTCGACAGTCATTACGGAGGTGGTCTTGCATCCCGGACAGGTAGTGACCATATATCCTAAAATATCAAAGTAAGCTTTGTTTCCAAACAGAACAATCATAGAGTGATGTTATAATGGAAAGGCCCGCTTGTCAAACTGATTATCTGTCTTTAGCTTGAGAGGCACATCACAAAATGTTAATATGTACTTTCAAAGTGGGGGAGTGCCGGAATTGGCAGACGGGCATGACTTAGGATCATGTGTCGAAAGGCGTCGGGGTTCGAGTCCCCGCTTCCCCACCACTAAATTCAAACCTTGAAATCATAGCTCAACATAACCCCCAATTATCTTTCGCTATGCCAGTATATTATTGATCACCCGGCAAAAGGTCTTCTAGGACAACAATTGATTACCTTCAAGTACTATATCAGCAGGCGTTCTTCACATCCACAGAAACGAAGGTTTACAAATTATATAAAATATTGCCAATCCAATTTGGCAGCATTATCTATATGTTACTAAGCAGTATTTTTTCTTCGGGTAATTTAGCACAGATATATTTACCCATTTCTACTAAAATTTCTACAATGCAACCCATTAAGACTTCTTTACATAATAGAATTTATTCTTGATCACTCATGATTTCGTATTGACTCTGCCTTGAGCATAGATTAGACTACACGTGAGTGATATATAAGTACTTGCTTGTTTAATAGTGCGTTTTAATTGTCAGAGCTATATATAGTTTTTGGCAACGGCTATTTGTGGCATTGGTACTACTAGCCGGCCAAGGAAAGAGGATGAAATGGAGAATAAAAGCCCCGCTCTGGGTCAGCATGTAGACCAACCCGGTCCCAAGATTATGACCAAGCCTCTGCCTATCATTCTGGACGAAATGGAAGCCAATATCCGCGCTGCCGCGGAAGCTGCCAGACGTGCAGAGGAAGCAGCCAAACAAGCAAGTGCATCTGCCGGTACTTCTATGCGTGCCGCTGAGGTGGCGGAAAAACGGGCTGAAGATGCCCGGCTTGCAGGCGAAAACGCTGCAGCGGTAGCCAAAAAAGCTGCTGCCGAAGCAGTTGCTAAAGCTGCCGAAGCTACTGCAAAAGCTCAGGAAGCTATTTTACGTTCAGTAGAAGCTGATAGGGCCGCAGTAAAAGCAGCTGAAACTTTCAAGAAAGCGGCTGAAGAAGCCAGCGAAAAAGCCAGAGCCTCTGCCGCTGAGGCAGCTGCTCAAGCCAGTTTATCTGCCGAAGAAGCCGCCAGACGGGCTGAAGAAGCCGCCATGCGTGCCGAAGAAACGGCTAGAGCCGCCATATATGCTGCTGAGGAAGCAACTGCTAAAGCTGATGAAGTTGCCCGTTCCTCAAAAGAAGCTGCCTTAGCTGCCCAAAGAGCCGCTGAACAAGCTGCAATCAGGGCTGAAGAAATTGCAAAAGCCGCCAAAGAAGCCCTTGAGAGGCTTATTAAACAGGCTGAAAAAAATAGTGTTGAAGTTGCAGCCGCTATAACTGCCGCCAAATCTGCCGGCAAAGATGCCACTATCAAACTAACTACCGAAGCAGGTAAAACCGCTGATGATGCCGGGCGCAAAGCCAAGGAAATGGCGATATCTGCTTTACACTTATCTGAACAGTTGTCCCACAAGGCTGAAATGGCCGATGTGGCCGGAGATGAAGCCATTGAAGCTGCCACCAAGGTTAGCGGCAAATTGGCAACAGCAGTTGATGAAGCTGGCCGAATGGCCAAAGAATCTGCTGCCAATGGTTTTAAAATTGCCGAAAACATGGCTCAGCAAGCTGTATCTGCAGACAAAGCCGGCGATGATGCTATCCGGACTGCTATGTCCATCTTGCAAGAGCTAGCTAGCCGGGCTGAAAGCACCGCCAAATCTGCCGCTGAGCGAGCCACCGGTGCTGAAGCTACCGCCAAAGCTGCTGCTGAACGGGCCACCGGCGCTGAAACTACCGCCAGAGCTGCTGCAGATAGAGCCGTAGCCGAGGTATCACGGGTCAGGCAGACAGCCGAAGAAGTTGCCCAAAGTGCGCGTAGAGCTGCTGAAGAGGCACTTGCCAAGGCCGAGGAGGCTCTGGTCAAAGCCGTCATCAAACGCCTTACCAGCTGGGAATGGATTGTAATTCTGGTAGTAATTAACCTTAGTATAGTATTCGCAGCAGTACTTATTGCTACTGCTCTTGGCGCCTTGATTTAATAATATATCTTGTTGATGGTCTATTACGGGTGATATAATCACTTCGTGGTGGTCAAACCTGATACAAAAGCCTCTCAACCGTTTAACTCGGCTGGGAGGCTTTAGGTTTTTTGGTTAATAATGGTGAGAGGAATCTAAAAAATGGAAGGAAAGAAAAATATTTCTTCAAATAATGAGCCTGTTGCCCAACCCAAGATTTTAACTAAGCCCTTACCCCAGATCCTTGATGAAATGGATGCTAATATACGTGCGGCTGCCGAAGCCGCCCGCCGGGCACAAGAAGCGGCTGTCACTGCCGGCAAAGCTGCTGAAAGTGCTACCCATGCTGCCAATTTAGCTGAAAAACGAGCAGAAGATGCCCGTTTGGCTGGTGAAAAAGCAGCTGAAACCGCTACCAGAGCCGCTGCTGAAGCTGCTGCTGCAGCCGAAAAAACTGCTAAATTAGCTACTAACGCTGCCAATGAAGCCCTTAAAGCCGCAGAATTAGCTTCCCGTAAAGCTGAAGATGCTGAAAGAGGGGCAGCTAAGGCTGCTGATGATTTTAAAAGAGTAGCGGAAGAAGCCGCTAGACGTGCAGAGGCCGCCAGTCAAGCCGCCCGTGATGCAGCAGATAATGCCATACTTGTGGCTGAATCCGCCGCCCAAAGGGCTGAAGATGCCGGTGAAAATGCCCGTCAGGCAGCTGAAAAAGCCATTCGCGAAGCCCAAGATGCCACGATTGCGGCTATTCAGGCTTCTGAACTGGCGACCAACGCTGCTGAAGACGCTGCCCATAGAGCCGAACAGGCTTCTGCCTTAGCCAGAAAAACCGCTGAAGATGCTACTAATGCTTCTCGTGAAGCAGTGTTAAAAGCTGAAGAAGCTGCTCGTAAAGCCGAAGCGGCTAGTTTAGCTGCTACCAATGCAGCTGAAAATGCTACCAAATCTGCTAGTGAAGCAGCTAAAAGGGCCGAAGCCGCCAGTCTGGCTGCCAAAGAAGCTGCCGCTATGGCTACTGCCGCCGCTATGGCTGCTGCTAAAAAAGCAGAGGAAGCCAGTGCTATTGCGAAATCTGCAGCCGAACAAGCTATAAAAGCAGCCAATGAGGCTGCACTTAGAGCCGAAGCTGCGGCCAAAGCCGCCACCTTAAAAGCAGAGGAAGCCCTTTTGGCTTCAAAAAAAGCTGCCGCTGAGGCTATAGCTTCAGCCAGTGAAGCTGCTATGTCTGCGGCTATGAAATCTGAAGCGGCGGTTGCCGCTGCCAAGTCTTCGGCTGAAAAAGCTATTTTGGTAGCTGAAGATGCCGCCCGAAAAGCTGAAGCTGCTGCTGCTGAGGCATCTAAAAAAGCCGAGAATGCCAGCCTGCTTTCCACTCAAAAGGCTGAAGAAGCTATAAAAGCTGCCGATCTAGCGGCCAAACGGGCCGAAGCGGCTGCTTTGGCTGCTACACAAAAAGCCGATGAGGCCGTTAAAATTGCTGGCGAAGCCGCCAAACTGGCTGCTGCCAATGCCACAAATGCTGCCAACGAAGCAGCTAAAAGAGCTGAAGCTGCCGCTGCCGCTGCTACTAAAAAGGCTGAAGAAGCTATAGCAGCTGCCAAACTAGCTGTTGATGAGGCTGTAAAGGCTGCCACCAAAGCCGCTGAAGATGCCGCCAAGAAAGCTCAACTAGCCGCAGAGGAAGCTACCCGCAGAGCTGAACAGGCTTCTGCCGCCGCCGCTGCTGCTGCTGCCGCTGCTGCTTCGAGGGCAGAAGAAGCTGCCTATAAGGCTGAAGATACCGCCAAAGCCGCCAAACTGGCAGCTGAAGAAGCTACCAACCGGGCAGACGAAGTAGCTCTCACTGCCAAAGAAACTGCTTTGGCCAATAAAAAAGCTGCTGAGGCATCTGCTATCCGGGCCAGCCAGATAGCTTTGACTGCAAAGGCAGAGCTTGATAAAACCATTCTGGCCGCTAATAAGGCTGGAAATAATGCTACTGAGGCAACTGCTGCTGCCAATACGGCAACTACTGAAGCCAATACACGGAAAGATGCTAACAGTGCCCGTAAGGCAGACGAAGCCGGCCGCAAGGCTAAAATGGCGGCTACTGCTGCCCTTCAACTGGCCGAAGAAACTGCCCGCAAAGCTTCCCTGGCTGAGATGGCCGGAGATGAAGCCCTTGAAGCCGCAACCAGAGTCAGCGGTGACATTGCCAAACGGGCTGAAGATGCCGGATATGCTGCTAAGGAATCCGCCAAGTCAGGGTTTAAGGTAGCTGAGGAAACCCGCAAAAAGGCTACTTTGGCTGATGAAGCAGGGGATGCCGCTATCCATGCTTCAATGAGTATTATTCAGGACCTTATAAACAGAGCTGAACAGGTGGGTATTGATGCCAAACGTTCAGCCGAAGACTTTGCCAAAATATCCCGCTCTCAGGCAGAAGCTATGATGCGTGATGCCCAGATGAAAGCCGCCGCCGAGGTTGAAAAAGCCCGCCGTGCAGCTGAAGATGCCGGTGCCAAAGCAGAAAGCATTGCCAATGCGGCCAAACTGGCTGCCGAAGAAGCTATGAGCAAAGCCCAAGAAGCTTTGGTCAAGGCCGTTATCAAACGCCTTACCAGCTGGGAGTGGATTTCAATCTTGGTTATCATAAACTTAAGTATAGTTTTTGCAGCCGTACTCCTGGCTACCGCATTTGGCGCACTTATCTAATAATATTGCCTAATTTGGCTTAGCCCATGTATAATTAGTTACAAAAGCTAACCCAGAGAGAAAAAGCCTCTCATTAACCGGAAACGGTGGGTGAGAGGCTTTTATTTAGATTAGAGGTGAATCTTATGGCCAACCAAATAGACGAATCAAAACCCATAAGCGACCTTGAAATCATGCGTCACTCCGCCGCCCATATTATGGCTGAAGCGGTCTTGTCCATGTTTCCTGAGGCCAAGCTTGGCATAGGGCCGGCTATTGATACCGGTTTCTACTATGATTTTGACCTGCCACGCACCCTCACTCCCGAAGACCTGCCGGAAATAGAAACCCGAATGAACCAGCTGGTTAAATCTAATCTCCCCTTCAGACGTGAAGAAATGTCCAAGGACGAAGCCCGAAAACTCTTTGCCAACCAGCCGTATAAACTGGAACTGCTAAATGATATAACTGATGAGACCGTAAGTATTTACCGACAGGGTAATTTTTGCGACCTTTGCCGCGGGCCTCACGTCAACTACACCAGCAAGGTCAAGGCCTTTAAGCTTTTGTCTATTGCCGGTGCATATTGGAGAGGTGACGAAAAACGCCCCATGTTGCAGCGTATATACGGGGCAGCCTTTCTGGACAAGGCCTCTCTGGCCGAATATTTGAATATGCTTGAAGAAGCCGCTAAACGCGACCACCGCAAATTGGGCAAAGAACTGGAACTGTTTTCACTTCACCAGGAGATAGGTGGCGGTTTGGTAAACTGGCTGCCAAACGGTGCCATAGTGCGCCATCTCATTGAAGAGTTCTGGAAGAAAGAACACCTGAAACGGGGTTATGACCTGGTCTATACACCCCATATAGCCAAAGTAGACCTCTGGAAGACAAGCGGCCACTGGGGTTTTTACCGTGAGAATATGTACAGCCCGATGGATATTGACGGCGAAGAGTATGTACTTAAACCGATGAACTGCGTTTATCATATACTCATGTTCAAAAACCGCACCCGCTCATATAAAGAACTGCCTATCCGCATGGCTGAACTGGGTACTGTTTACCGCTATGAACGTTCCGGTGTGCTGCACGGACTTTCAAGAGTACGCGGATTTACTCAGGATGATGCCCATATTTTCTGTTTGTATGATCAACTGGAAAAAGAAGTTGTAAAAGTGCTGGATCTGGCTAAATTCATGATTGATACATTTGGTTTTACCAAATACAAGGTTATGCTTTCCACCCGCCCCGAAAAATACGTAGGCGAGCTGGATAAATGGGAATATGCCACTGATATTTTGGCAAAAGCGCTGGAAGCCAACCAGATTCCTTATCAGGTAGACCCCGGAGAGGGTGTCTTCTATGGTCCAAAGATTGACATAAAGTTTGAAGATGCACTGGGACGTGCATGGCAAGGCCCAACTATTCAGGTGGATTTCCAGCTACCCGAACGTTTTGATGTAAGCGTAGTAGGCGAAGATGGCAAAGACCAACCGGTTGCTATGGTGCACCGCACAGTACTAGGCAGTATGGAACGGTTCATGTCCTGTTTGACTGAACAATATGGCGGGGCTTTCCCTGCATGGTTATCACCAAAGCAGGCTATGGTAATACCAATTGCAGATCGCCATACCGAATTTGCCGAAAAGCTGGCTTGTGAACTGAGGGAAGAAGAAGTAAGGGTAGAGGTAGACAGCCGCTCTGAGACCATGAACCAGAAAATCCGTCAGGCCCAGCTTGCCAAGATACCATATATGCTGGTAGTTGGGGACAAAGAGATTGAAACCCAGAGTGTAGCTGTAAGAACCCGCACCGGCAGCCAACAGGTAATGCCATTTGCAGAGTTTAAATCTATGCTCCTTGCTAAAATAAAAACCAAGTCAACTGAGATTTGATTACCTAGCTGAACTATGGTATATTTTGCCAGAATAGACACTTGTCCGTTAAGGAGGTAGCCAGGAATATTTAAGGAACTTCGCATCAATAATCAAATAACTGCCCGGGAATGTCGCCTTGTAGGTGACAAAGGTGAACAGTTAGGAATTTTGCCAATTTTACAGGCCCGGGAACAGGCCAGGAAAATCAATCTTGATTTGGTTGAAGTTGCTCCTACAGCGGTACCCCCCGTGTGCCGTTTGATGGATTACGGTAAATACCGCTTTGAACAAACCAAGAAGGACCGTGAGGCTAAGAGAACGCAGAAGGTATCCCTGTTAAAAGAGATACGTGTGCGTCCCAAAATTGGTGAGCATGATTTTGATGCTAAAGCCCGATCCGCCCGCAAACAACTTGAAAGCGGAGATAAAGTAAAGCTAACTGTTATGTTCCGGGGACGGGAAATAACCCACGCTGAACTGGGGCTGAGGTTACTTAAGAAAATGGCTGATTCGTTAACTGATATTGCAACTATAGAAGGACAACCTTCGTTACTCGGATCCAGAATGCATTTAACACTTTTGCCTAAGGCAGCTATCAAAGTGTCTAAGGTAAAGGAAGGACAGGAAACCGCGAATGCCTAAAATGAAAACCAGAAAGACCGCTGCAAAGCGCTTTCATGTAACCGGTACCGGCAAAATTATGCGCAGCAAGGGCATGAAAAGCCACCTGCGCCGTAATAAATCCGCCAGAGTACTCCGTCAGTTTGACGAAATGTCTCAGGTGGCCGGAGTGGACAGGGCTCGTATTCAGAAATTAATTCCGTATGGTGTAAGCTAACTAGGGAGGGGTATTACATTGGCACGTATTAAAGGTGGCTTAGCCACACATAAAAGACATAAGAAGGTCCTGGCCTTAACAAAGGGCCACGCTTCAACTAGACATTCGCTGTTCAAGCGGGCACATGAGTCCATGGTTCATGCCATGAGCTATGCTTTTGCCCACAGACGAGCACGCAAAGGTGATATGCGCAGGCTTTGGATTACCCGTATCAATGCGGCTGCCAGGGCTGAAGGGCTTACTTATGGTGAGCTTATATCAGGGCTTAAGGTTGCCGGTATTGATATAAACCGTAAAGTTTTAGCCGATATGGCCATATCAGACACTGTTGCTTTTGCCGCTGTGGCTGCCAAAGCCGCTGCTGCTAAAGCTAACTAAGCCTAAACCACCCAAATGGATAATTGACCGCTGTCGAAAAACAGCGGTTTTTCCATTTATTAAATTGACATACCCCATCTGCCATTTTACAATTGCATTAAGGGAGTGTGCCTTGAACAAAGAGCGGGCTTTTTACAAAGCCGTTAGCCGGTCAATCCAAAGTCTAAACACCCCGGCTGAACTTAAGGCAAAGCTGGAAGGGATTATCCGTCTGGCGGCACGGGCCAGTCATTGTGCTGTATCACTACTGCTTATAGATGCGGCAGGACAAAAACTTTCCCACAATATCTCCTTCGGTCTGCCCCAGTTTTATATCCACAAAGGCGTTCTTTCAGCCGCAGACAGCATAGGAGAAACGGTAAACATTCAAACTACAGCCATAACCGATGTCCAAAATGACCACCGTATCCAGTTCCCGCAGATGGCTTTAAAAGCCGGATTTTCTTCTATCTTGGGTAGTCCTATTATTTATCGGGAAAAAGTTATCGGCAGTATAAGGTTTTACTGCAAAGATTTTTACGAATTCAGCCAGCAGGATATAACTTTTGCTGAAAATATGGCACGTATAATCTCTTTGGCCTTTTGTACATTGCCGACAACCACAGCACCTGTGGATAACACTGCCTCAATGCCAGCTTCAAACCTGAAAACCGCCCAAAATATCACCTTTGCCCACCAGAGCGAGACTGAATTTGCCCGTTTACTGGATTTCTATAATATAGAGTGGATATATGAACCCCGTTCTTTCCCGCTGGATTGGGAAGGTGAACTGGTTACTGAAATGTTTACCCCTGATTTTTATCTGCCGGGGTTGGACATGTATATAGAGCTGACCACTTTGAAGCAAAGTCTGGTTACTACCAAAAACCATAAACTCAAAATGCTAAGAGAGCTTTACCCTGATATAAAAATAAGCCTGTTATATAAAAATGATTATGCACGTCTGTTATCCAAGTACGGGTGCGGCCCACTGGCTCAGACCAGAGCTCACGGCATAGACAGGGTGCTTTATACCGCCGGGGATATCGCCGAGAGAGTGGCCAGCTTGGCACGCCAAATATCTGATGATTACCCGGATAACCGCCCCATACTTATCGGGGTGCAAAGGGGATTTATCTGCTTTATGGCAGACCTAATACGCCAGATAGCTATTCCGCTGGATATAGATTTCATGACCCTATCCTATTACAGCGGCAGCAATGCATCTATGGTACGCATCACCAAGGACATGGATCTGGAGGTAGCTGGCAGAGATGTGCTGCTTGTTGAAGACATTGTGGATACAGGCATAACCCTGAACTATCTGTTAAACCATCTCAGGTCTAAAAATCCTGCCAGCCTCAAGGTTTGCACCCTTCTTGACCGCAAGGTAAGACGACTTATTGACATAAATATTGACTATGTAGGTTTTGAACTGCCGGATGAATTTGTGGTAGGGTATGGGCTGGATTACCATGAGGAATACAGGAATCTTCCGTTTATAGGCATACCCGGTATAAAACAGAACCCCTGATTTTAAACCCTGATAAAATAGTTGCCCCAAGTAGCCTATGCATTCGGGACGTTTTAACCTTGGAGCTCCCTTTCGGTTTCTACCTACCCAGTTCCTGGACAATCTTCAGAGAGGGCTCTTTAGATTACCTAGCTCCGTATTTTGGTAGAACTTACTAAGGTTATCTGGGTCAGTTTCCGTCGCCATTGCTTCGGTCACTTGGGACAGTTTTAATATGCCACACCCGCTGATACACCAGCAACCGTATTTAAAACTATCCACACCTGTGTAAATGAAAAGGGCGCTCTCATACACCCTTAATTAGTTTAGTATTCGCAAATCTATTAAATATTTGACATATATGACGCTTGGAACAGGGGAAATATTTTTATAGCAGCAGGAGGAAAAATCAAGTGGCGTCCCCGGAGAGATTCGAACTCTCGGCCCACTACTTAGAAGGCAGTTGCTCTATCCAACTGAGCTACGGGGACACGACAAAATGCTACCATTTTACAGCTTTTAAGGTCAAGTTAAAGAGGTCGGTTTTTTGAGTGTATTATGCGGTAAACCCCGATACCACCCAGCACTCCTCCCGCAAGTATAGCTCCGAACCAGCCCAGCAAACACAAAGAGGTCACTATTACCCCTGCAATAGCCACCCCCAGACTGATATAAATCAAAGCCTCTTTGTAGTTAAGACCCAGTACTACTGCCACCAATGAGCCTGTCCAAGCACCGGTAACGGGCAGTGGTACAGCCACCAACATCATAAGCCCGATGCGTTTATACTTTTCAACCGGAGTGCTTCTTCTTTGACCCAAAGCATAAATCCACCGGGTAAAACCACGCATAAAACTGAAACGCTCAAGCAGGTTTAATACTTTTTCCAGCAAAACTAATATAACTGGTATTGGCAATAGATTACCTGCCAGTGCAATCAAGTACGCCCAATACCATGGTATACCAAGCACATTTATAGCCAGCGGCAAAGCCCCGCGTAACTCAGAAACAGGCAGAACTGCTGCCAGGAAAACCAGCAACTCCGGTGGTAACCCCAAGCCAAGCCAAAATTCTGATGACAAGTCCTTTTTATAACCTCTTTTGGCATTTTATATGCCTATTGTCCCCAAAACTCTAGCAAATACTGCTAGGATAGTCAACATTTTCTAGCTTGACTAGTATGAACACAACTGTTACTATAATTTGAATACAGGATTGGAAATTTCTATTCTGCACAACTTGGAAATGTCAAAACTGCTAGACACAATAAATAGTCCCTCAGACCTGAAAAAGCTTTCTCTGGACGAACTAAGAGAGCTGGCTGTCCAAATCCGCGAAGAGCTCGTTAACCGAGTGACTTTAAACGGGGGACATTTAGCCTCAAGCTTAGGCGTCGTTGAGCTTACGATTGCGTTGCATCGCGTTTTTGAAAGCCCCAAAGATAAAATAATCTGGGATGTGGGACATCAGTCTTATGCCCACAAGCTTTTAACCGGCCGCCGCGAACAATTTGCCACGCTTCGCCAGCATGGCGGATTATCGGGTTTTACCTGCCGTGATGAAAGCCCGCACGACCCGTTCGGGGCAGGCCACGCCAGCACCTCCATCTCAGCCGGACTGGGCATGGCTGTAGCCCGTGATTTGGCCAAAGAAGATTACAGCGTTATTTCAGTAATCGGAGACGGAGCCATTTCCGGCGGCATGTCTTTTGAGGCTATCAATAATGCCGGACATTTACACACCAAGTTTATAGTTATTCTTAATGACAACGGCATGGCCATATCTCCTTCTACCGGGGCTTTATCCAAGTTTTTAAATAATGTCCGCTTTGATCCGCGTTTTGAATTTGCCAAACGGAATGCCAAGCAAACCATAACTAATATGCCTTTCGGCAAAGCTGTTTGGGCTTTTACTAAAAGCATTAAACGCAAATTTGAAAAATCCATGCTACCTGGCAGTCTCTGGGAAGAATTGGGCTTTATTTACCTGGGGCCGGTGGATGGGCATAATATACGCGAACTTGAGGCGGCACTTAAACGCGCCAAAGACTTTGAATCCAAGCCGGTACTTATCCATATGATTACAAAAAAGGGCAAAGGCTACGATGATGCTGAAGCTGACGCTGTAAAATATCACGGAATCTCGCCCAAATCCGGCGGGTTGAAGAGTAGTCATGGGCTTTCCTATAGCCAGGTATTCGGTCAAACTTTACATAAAATTATGTCCCAAAACCCGCAGGTAGTAGCCATAACTGCCGCCATGACAGATGGCTGCGGGCTGGGTGAAATTGCCGCAGCTTTCCCTGACAGGGTATTTGATGTGGGCATTTGCGAACAGCATGCCGTCACTTTTGCAGCCGGAATGGCTACCCAGGGTTATATACCCGTAGTAGTTATTTATTCTACTTTCCTCCAGCGCGGTTTTGACCAGATAATCCATGACGTCTGTTTGCAAAAACTGCCGGTAGTATTTGCGATTGATAGGGGAGGCATTGTAGGAGATGACGGTAAAACCCATCAGGGTATTTTTGACCTGTCCTTCATGTCTTTGATACCTGATATGGTTGTATCCGCACCATCTGATGAAAATGACCTGCAACACCTGCTTTATACCGCTGTCAATTCGGGTAAACCTTTTGCTCTTCGCTATCCCAGAGGATTTGGCGAAGGGGTTGAAATAGAAAGTAGTTTACATAATATACCAATAGGTCAAAATGAAATCCTGGTCAATGGCAGTGACGTAGCTATTTTAGCCACCGGTAAAAGTGTAGCTTTTGCCAGAGAAGCCCTGGAAATACTGACCGAAAGCGGTATTAAACCCACTTTAGTAAATAACCGCTATATCAGCCCACTGGACAGCGAACTTGTTTTAAAAATAGCCCAAAGCCATAAGTACCTCGTTACAGTTGAGGAAAACGTAATCTCCGGAGGCTTGGGGAGCCGAATAAACACTCTCCTTGCTGAAGCCGGATTGGTGAATAAAATCAAGATTGCCAATATTGGCATACCGGATAAATTTGTTGAACACGGTAACCAAAGCCTGCTTCGTGCCAAATACGGATTGGACGGAAAAGGTATAGCCCAAAGAGTATTATCTCTGGTAGGCAATCCCAATGAAATGAAACACCCTCAAATAATTTGCCCATAGGAAAACCAACTACTGAAAATTATTAACCGCTATAACCCGAAACCACCTTAAGGAAGGTTGGTGTCGGTTATGAATAATAAGACCTTTTCAGGAGCGTTCATGGAAAACTTAACAATCAGAGATTTAAATTTCTCTGGTAAAAAAGCTCTGGTGAGAGTGGACTTTAACGTCCCCATAAATGAAGAAACCGGTACTATCAATGATAGTAGCCGCATACGGGCGGCAATTCCTACCATTGATTATCTGCTGGACCACCAGGCCAAAGTTATTTTATGCAGCCACTTGGGAAGGCCAGATGGTATGATAGTTGAAAGCATGCGCCTTGCCCCGGTGGCGAAACGCCTATCTGAAATACTCAGACAGGAAGTATTTACAGCCTCTGATTGCATCGGAGATGAGGTAGCAGCCAAGGTAGATGCGCTGGAAGACAGCCAGGTTCTATTGCTGGAAAATCTGCGTTTCCACCCTGAGGAAGAAGCCAATGACCCTATATTTGCTAAAAAACTGGCAGATCTGGCTGATATATATGTAGATGATGCTTTTGGTACTGCCCACCGCAAACATGCATCTATTGTAGGGGTTGCCAAATACCTGCCGGCTGTGGCAGGCTTGCTCCTTGAAAAAGAACTTAATGCTCTGGGGAAAGTACTTGAACATCCTCCCAGACCGTTTATGATATTGCTAGGCGGTGCCAAGGTAAGTGACAAGGTAGGCATGCTGGAAAACGTAATGGATAAGGTGGATACCATTCTTATTGGCGGAGGCATGGCAGCCACTTTCCTAAAGGCTCAGGGACTTGAGATAGGTGATTCGCTTATTGATGATAGTCTGGATACCGCCAAAATGCTTATGGACAAAGCAAAGTCAAAAAATGTTAAAATTATTTTGCCGGATGACGTGCTGGTTACATTTGATAAAATAGGCCCTGAGGCCAGAGCAGAAAATGTGAGTGTTGAAAATATACCTCACACAGCCAAGATTGTAGATATTGGTCTTCTTACGATTACCCATTTTACCAAGCATCTTGAGAAATGCAAGACAGTCTTCTGGAACGGTCCTATGGGAATTTATGAAATACCCCAATTTTCAGAGGGTACACGGGCAATGGTAAATACTATGACCCGTCTTCATGCCACTACCATTATCGGCGGAGGTTCTACCGCCGAGATTGTAACTGAACTGAATATTGCCAGCAAGATGAGCTTCGTCTCCACCGGTGGCGGAGCTTCACTCAAGTTTCTCAGCGGTGAGAAATTACCTGGCGTAGAGGTGCTTGCAAAGAAAAATGAATAAATTAAATCTTGTCAGCCAGCTTTCACAAACTACTCCCAGCAAGATTGTACTTCTAGTAATAGACGGATTGGGCGGTTTACCACACCCCGAAAGCGGGCAGACCGAACTTGAGACCGCCCGTACCCCCAATCTGGATGAATTAGCCCGCAAAAGCATCTGCGGTATGGCGAGTCCGGTTGCGGCCGGTATAACCCCCGGTAGTGCCCCCGGCCATCTGGGGCTGTTCGGTTATGACCCGGTTGACTGCCTAATAGGGCGTGGGGTATTGGAAGCACTGGGAATAGATTTTGACCTAAAACCGGGAGATGTGGCCACTAGGGGAAACTTCTGTACAGTAGATAAGCAGGGGCTTATTTGTGACCGCCGAGCCGGACGGGTCTCAAGCTTAGTCAGTGCCAAACTTTGTACCCTTTTGGACGGACAAGAGTTTGATGGTATCAGGGTAATCGTAAAACCGGTAAAAGACCACCGTCTGGTAGTTATATTCAGGGGTAGCGCTTTATCTGAAAAGGTTACTGATTCAGACCCCCAAAAACTTGGAGCTGTTCCCGAAGAGGTTAAACCCTTAGCTGAAAATGCCCGGCTTATGGCAAAAGTAGCAAACCGGTTTTTGCAATTTGCAGCTAAAACCCTTAAAGACCATGCCCCGGCCAACATGATACTGCTGCGGGGATTTTCAGAAAAACCCTGCTTTGCCACTATGAACGAAATTTATAAACTTAAGACGGCCGCGATTGCCAGTTACCCCATGTACCGGGGACTTTCAAAAGTGGTAGGCATGGACGTATTGCCTACCGGTTCAATGCTAAGTGATGAAATAGCCACTTATAAGGCTAACTTTGAAAAATACGACTTTTTCTTTCTTCACGTCAAAGCCACAGATGCCGCCGGTGAAGACGGTGACTTTGAACGCAAGGTCAAGGCACTGGAAGAACTGGACCAGATACTACCTGAAATATTGAGTTTAAAACCGGATGTGGTAGCCATAAGCGGTGACCATTCCACCCCGGCTGTTATTCAGGGTCACAGCTGGCATGAAGTACCGGTGCTTATTTATTCGAAATATTGCCGTCCGGACAAGGTCTGCCGGTTTTCGGAAACAGACTGCCTGCAGGGCGGACTAGGGCATATACCAGCCAGTGATATTATGCCGCTAGCCATGGCTAATGCCCTTAAACTTGGCAAATTCGGAGCCTAGGAGCAAGCTTTATGAGGCAGATTATTATTGCCGGAAACTGGAAAATGAATACCACTCTTTCCGAAGCTTGTACACTTGTTCAGAGCATGAAATACGAACTTGAGCGGATAGAAGGCATTGAGAAAATAATCTGCCCGCCCTTTATATCGCTGTATCCCATAAAAACCATACTGGAAAATAGCAGCATCAAACTGGGTGCTCAAAACCTTTTCTACCAGGAAAAAGGGGCTTATACAGGTGAAATATCCCCTCTGATGCTGAAAGAACTCTGCCAATACGTTATTATAGGCCACTCTGAAAGACGGGCATATTTCGGTGAAACAGGACAGGTGGTCAATCAAAAGATAAAGGCCGCTCTTCAGGCAGGCCTACTCCCGATAGTATGCGTGGGCGAAAAGCCTGAAGAGAATGAAAACGGCCAAACCCGCCAAGTGCTGGAAACCCAGCTAAAAGAGGCTCTGGACGGGCTTAACCTCAGCTGTATCATAATAGCCTACGAACCCATCTGGGCAATCGGCACCGGCAAGGCCGCTACCGCTTCAGAAGCCAACTCTGCCATTGGTTATATCCGCCGGGTGCTTGGTGATACTCTGGGCAATGCCGCAGCCCAAACTTCTCCTATACTATATGGCGGCAGTGTAAATGAAAAAAATATTACCGAAATTCTTTCTCAGACGAATATTGACGGGGCTTTGGTGGGTGGCGCTTCTCTAAAGGCTGAATTTTTTGTAAGCATTTGCCGCCAAGCCGCCGTTATTCAAAATAAGCACTAAAAAGAAACTCAGCAAATTCTTCAGCGTTCCTAAACCCTTTTTAAGCCATACAGGGAGACCAATGAGTATAATTGATAGCACCACCGGTGCAAACGCCTCAAATTTGCCCCTGTCGCCTTTACTGGTCATTCTGGGCAACACCGGCTCAGGTAAAAGCGCTCTGGCTATAAATTTAGCAAAAGTTATCCCTGCCGGCATAATAAATGCGGATAGCCGCCAGATATATTCCCGGATGGATATTGCCACCGCCAAACCCACCCTATCAGAAATGTTAGAAATACCTCACTATCTTTTCAGTTTTATTCAACCTGACCAGCCTTTCAGTCTGGCAGAATACCAGACACTGGCTTATCAGGCTATAGATAGTCTCCATACCCAAAACCGTTTACCTGTATTGGTAGGTGGGAGCGGGCAATACCTGAAAGCCGTGCTTGAGGGTTGGAGTATTCCCCCGGTAGCCCCTGATGAAACCTTTCGTGCCGCTCTATTCGAAAAAGCGGAAAAAGAAGGGGGAGATGTCATTTTTACAGAACTAGAAAAAAAGGACCCGCAGGCTGCTACCCAGATAGACCCCCGCAATATCCGCCGGGTTGTACGGGCACTGGAGGTTATCCACAAAACCGGAGGAAAATTTTCTGGACTTCAAATCAAAAATCCACCGCCGTACAGGGTATTTAAGATAGGTATACATATACCCCGTGAAGAACTTTACCGCACCGTTGACTTGCGGGTAGAAAAAATGTTAGAACAAGGTCTGGAGGCGGAAGTTCGCTCTCTGCTGGAAAAAGGCTATAAAGCCAGTTTGCCATCTATGTCAGGCATAGGCTACCGCCAGATAGCCAAATACATTGAGGGCGGTATCAGCCTGACGGAGGCAGTGGAACAGATGAAGTTTGAAACCCACCGCCTTATCCGCCAGCAAAATACCTATTTCCGTCTGACAGATACTAATATACACTGGATAACACTTGAAGAAAGCAGGAGTAACGGAATTATCCAACTAGTCTGTGATTTCCTGGCTGCGGAGAATAAAAATGAAATTCACTAAATTGCAAAGCGTAGGCAATGACTTTGTTCTCTTGGACCCGCAAGGTGAAGAGCAGGATTGGCCAAAACTGGCACTCCATATGTGCCACCGCCACTTTGGTGCCGGTGCTGACGGGCTGATGCTGATTTTGCCTTCCGAGAAAGCAGATTTCCGGATGCGCATTTTCAACGCAGACGGCTCTGAAGCCGAAATCTGCGGCAATGGCTTGCGTTGCCTTACTCATTATATAGCTGTAAACAAACTACTTGGCAACCTAGACGAACTGAGTATTGAAACTCTGGCGGGTATGCGGCACGCCCAGATATTTAAAGACGGACGGATACGCACCACCATGGGCAAACCCATGTTTGAAGCCCACCAGATACCTGTTGCCGCCGAACCAGATCCAAAGCACTATAACGGACAGCTTATTTCTGATTTTCCTTTAAATATAAATAACCGACGGGTGCTTGTTTCACTGGTATCTATGGGTAATCCGCATGCTATCCATTTTTGCACCAAACCGGTTGAAGAATTCCCTCTGGGTGAAGTGGGCTCACAGGTGGAAATCCATGAAGCTTTCCCAAAACGTACCAATTTTGAAGTTGCAAATATTCTTGATACCGAGCATATAAAAGTGCGGGTTTGGGAACGAGGGGTAGGGGAGACGCTGGGTTGCGGTAGCGGTGCATCTGCAGTGGCGGTTGCCGCCCAGATACTGGGATATGTCGGTAAATTCGTTTACATAAAGTTACCGGGCGGAACACTTGGAGTTGAATGGGACGGTCATGATGACGTTTATCTGACCGGAAAAGCTGAAATTATATATACGGGAGAATGGTTGAAAGATGAAATTATCTAAACGAATTGAGAATCTGCCGCCGTATCTTTTTGTCCAGATAAGCAAAAAGATAGCTGAAAAACGCGCCAAAGGAGAGGAAGTAATCAGTTTTGCCATTGGCGATCCTGATTTACCCACCCCGAAACACATCTTGGCGGAACTTTGCAAAGCGGCCGAAGATCCATCTAACCACCGTTACCCTGAAACCGAGGGGCTGCCAGTACTACGTAAAGCTATGGCGGAATGGTATCAAAAACGTTTCGGAGTAAAACTAAACCCGGACACCGAGGTTTTACCCTTGATAGGTTCTAAAGAGGGTATAGGGCACGCCGCCTGGTGTTTCCTTGACCCCGGGGATATTGCGCTGGTGCCAAACCCTGCCTATCCGGTTTATGCCATCAGCAGTCAACTGGCAGGCGCAGAGGTATTTAACCTGCCGCTAAACAAGGGGAATAACTTCCTGCCTAACCTGGAAGCCATACCGCAAAATATCCTTTCAAAGGCCAAAGTTCTCTGGATAAACTATCCCAACAATCCGACCGGAGCCGTAGCTGGCCTAAGTTTTTTTCAAGAAGTATCTAATTTTGCCGCCAAACACAACTTGGCAGTTTGCCATGACGGACCTTACTCTGAAATAGCTTTTGACGGCTACAAACCTGTCAGTTTCCTTGAGGCTGACGGTGCCAAAGATGTAGGGATTGAGTTTCATTCCCTCTCCAAGAGTTATAATATGACTGGCTGGCGGATAGGCATGGCCGTTGGTAATGCCAAAATGATAGATGCCTTGAGACGTTTCAAATCCAACCTTGATTCAGGCATACCTCAAGCTATCCAGCTGATGGCTATTGCGGCTTTGAACGGTTCACAAGAAATTATAAACCAGAATTGTGCCATATATCAGCGCCGTCGTGACCGCTTGGTAGAAGCACTACGCAATATAGGTATGGAGGTTACAGCCCCCAAAGCCAGTTTATACATCTGGGCACCTGTACCTGAAAGCTATACCTCAGCCAGCTTTGCTACAGAACTGCTGGATAAAACCGGCGTAGTCGTCACCCCCGGTACAGGCTATGGGACTGCCGGCGAAGGCTATATAAGGTTATCGCTGACCGTACCTGATGAACAGATTGAAAAGGGTATTGCCAAACTGACTGGCTATAAAAAATCGTCTTAGACAAGTCTTCTTTAGCTAGTTTTAGGGGGTTCACGTAAGGAGTTCAAAGATTTCACGGCGTGAACCCCCTTTTGATATATCGTTTCGACAATCAGCCAATATCAGTAGGGGGTTATTTCAATAGCTTCGTTGGAATAGCCAGCCCAAAGCCCCCAAATTTTGAATTAAAACATTTTCGGGCATGCATAAATCCCAAACCGCAACTGCGGCAAATCCAACTATTTATTAAATATCTGTAATATATTTTTTACCCCATTATTATGTTAAGTCCATATTTTATTCGTATATATTACATAACATATATAGTGCGAACCACTATAAAGCTTATTTTACGGATACTGCTACGGCTACTACAATCACTGGTAATTTTGATTTATAAGAGTGTAATATATTTTAGACTTTTATCAACAAAATATATGCGACCAATTAGATAAATGTATATGCTGTGATAAAACCCTTAGCCCCCTATCCTAAATCCCGCTTAAACAAACATGACCTACAATCTAGTCATGTTTGATAATCTAGTCATGTTTGATGATTTTAATTAATTAAGGGGTAACAAAGGGTACAATATACTAAAGGGATTGCATTGCTTGCCCCATAAAAAGCCCTAGATTTGGATTCTACGGGCTGTCTTTTTCTACGTTTAAATAGCGGTATTTCTCTCTATATCCTGCTTGACCAGGTTATTCAGCCTGTTTAAAGCCTTGCTTTCCTCTTCATCAATAGCCGCTAAATCATAATAAAAATAATAGTTTTCACAGGCACCTTTTCTAGCTAATAATTCCCGCCGGCGGCTAAGCCCTAGGGCTAATTCATCAAAACAGGACATAATATTGCCGGCCAATTCATTTTCCATTTGTTACTGCTCTTTCTTTTCCCCAATTTCATCATAAACCGCATACCCGGGGTTAAAACCCATACTAATCAACTTTTCTTTGAGCATGAGGTTCAATTCGGTCAACCCCCAACGCTTCACAGCAGAAATAAGCACTGTATTTTCCGCCACCGGACATTCTGTTTTTAATAAACTCAAGGCCTCATCTTCAGTCCAGCTGCGGTTAGTATCCAATTTCAGGTCTATTTTATTCATAGCAGTCAAACGCGGTTTATCAGCTACACCCATATCTGTAAGTATTTTTTCCACTGTTTGACACTGCTCAAAAGCATTCTTAGCGGTTATGTCAACTACATGTACCAGCAAATCAGCTTGGTTTATTTCTTCCAGCGTAGCCCGAAAAGCCTTTACAATGGCGGGGGGCAACTTGCGAATGAAGCCCACTGTATCTGTCAACAATACATTGCCCAATCCGTTTATATACAACCTTCTGGTGGTTGGATCAAGAGTAGCAAAAAGTTTGTTTTCAGCCAGTACATCTGTTCTGGCAACGGCATTCAGCAGGCTACTTTTACCGCTATTGGTATAGCCAACCAATGAAACCACCGGTACGCCACGCATGCGCCTTCTCTCACGGTACAGTTCCCGTTGAATGGTTACTTCATCCAGGTGTTCTTTCAGATTACGTATCTTGGTACGAACAATACGCTTATCAGTTTCAAGCTGGGATTCACCCGGTCCTCTGGTACCTATACCGCCGCCAAGTCTTTCAAGATGACTCCATTGGCCTGCCAACCTTGGCAGTAAATACTGCATTTGTGCAAGCTCTACCTGAAGCTGGCCCTCACGGGTATTGGCATGTTTGGCAAATATATCCAAAATAAGGGCCACCCGATCAATTACCTTTACACCCAATGCTTCCTCAAGTGACCTTTGTTGAATAGGCGAAAGTTCATCATCAAAAATGACCAGATTGTAGTCAAGTTCCTTTTTCATCTCTATCAGTTCGTCCAGCTTGCCTTTTCCCAAGTATGAGTTTCGGGCAGGTGCATGAAGCTTCTGGATTATACGCCCTACTACAGTTGCACCGGCGGTAGCCACCAGCTGGCATAATTCGTCCAGTGAGTCTTCTATAGCCCAGTTTGAATTACGGTTGGTATCCACCGCTGCCAAAACAGCTCTTTCCGGCTGTATTACTACATTATTTCCAACTGTTTTATTGATGGTATCCTCCATTTATGTAAAGTATATACATATTCATCTATTATATACCATATTGCCTCCATAATTAAGTTAAAACACGTATTGACACACCTCCACCTGATAATTCAAAATAAGAGCTAGTACCAATGGACTAATACTATATAGGAGGAAGCAATAATGATGACCATAGCCGAGTTGTTTGACCTGAGGGGCAAAGTGGCTATCGTGACCGGCGGCGCAATGGGTATTGGAAAAGGGATTTCCATGCGTTTAGCCGAAGCGGGTGCCAGCATAATGATTCCTGACTTGAATCTGGAGGTTGCCCAAAAAACAGTAGCCGAGATTAAAGCTTTGGGAGGCAAAGCTACTGCAATCCAGGCTGATGTAAGCAATATAAACGATGCTCAAAAAGTTATAGATGCCACCCTGAAGGCATTTGGAGATCTGGATATTATGGTGAATAATGCCGGCATTTACCGTTTTATGCCTGCTATAGATATGACCGAGGCCATGTGGGATAAAACTCTTGGTATAAATCTTAAGGGGCTTATGTTCTTCTCACAGGCAGCCGCTAAGGCCATGATAGCGGCGAAACACGGCGGTAAGATAATAAACATTGCATCTATAGATGGCTTCCGCCCTACCGGTAATTTAGCGCATTATGACGCATCCAAGGGCGGGGTAGTTATGCTTACCAAAGCTATGGCTCAGGAATGGGCACCTCATGGCATACTGGTGAATGCCGTTGCACCTGGCGGTATAAACACCCCCGGTGCAGCCGCTTTAATGCCAAGCGGAAATATGTCAGCCGAACAGTTGATGGAGTTATCTAAATCATTTGTGGCAAAACTGCCGCTCAAACGGATGGGTGAACCGGATGACATTGGAAAAGTAGTCCTTTTCCTGGCAAGTGCAGCGGCAGATTACATGGTGGGAAGTGTTATTATAGCTGACGGCGGAGCTCTGCTGGTTTAACCCTGGAAGTAAATTATCAAATAAAGAGGGGGAGTTTCAAAACTCCCCCTCTTACTATCTATATATGGTGGGCTCGGTAGGTTTCGAACCTACGACCAAGCGGTTATGAGCCGCCCGCTCTGCCCCTGAGCTACGAGCCCTCAGGATAAAACTGTTTTATACTTCGCGGCCGGTAAATCCGGTACCGTAATCTTTAACTTTCTGTACTTTAGCTTCTTCCTGTTTGGCATATTCCACCCATGCTTCAGGTCCTTTTCCACAGGACTTTTCGCGTTCTTCACGCCATTTCTTTAGGGGGTCAGGATTTTTGATTTTATTTTCTTCGACTTTTTGCTGAGAAATCCACATTTTTTCATTGGCAGAATCCTTGCGGGATTCAGGTGCATCTTTGGAAAAAGCTACGCCATGGGTAAAATCTGAAACAATGCGGGGAGATTCCGCATTACAAACAGGGCAAGTGGCTGACAAGCTGGACTCACTCCGGGGTCTCATAATTTCAAAGACTTTATTGCACTTTGAACATGAATATTCGTAGATTGGCATGAGTTACCTCCAATGAACTTGTTATCTTTAATCCGCAGAGAATTCTAACATGTTTTATATCTTCGTTCAAGCAAAAAAGATGCTTTCTCTACTCATAAAACACCTTTGACATGTTTGATTGTTCAGGTTAGAATAACCATGCAAAATCAGCGGGAGTAACTCAGTGGTAGAGTTCCTGCCTTCCAAGCAGGCTGTCGCGGGTTCGAGCCCCGTCTCCCGCTCCATCTTTCTTTCCCATGAGTATATCGCCAATAACGTTCAGAGGCGATTTATCACTGCATCCAGCTTATCTTTATAACCGGGCCAGTAACGCAGTACCAGCCTGATAAGCGGATTACGGCGCATTTTCATAGTATAGCTGATATCTGCCGCCCGTTTTATTATCCCCTCTTCATAAGTAGGATAAATATGGGGAATGCTATGCAGTTTTAAAAACGGCTTGTGAAGACATTTTACTATTTGCAGCTCGTGAATAAGGTTTTCGGCATGTGAACACAGCAGTTGTGCCCCTATCAGCCTGTCTTTTTTATCCAGTATAAATTTACACATACCGCGAATGTCGTGATCCATAACCGCCCTGCGCACCTTGTTTAGCGGATAGCGGATAATACGCACATTATTACCGTATTTCCGTCTGGCCTCATCTTCGGTCAAACCTATATGGGCCATTTGAGGTTCAGAATACGTTACCCAAGCCACATCTTCATACCTGATGCTTTGTTTAAATGGCAAGCAGGCGTTACTTGCTGCCAAAATAGCCTGTTTTTCAGCCATCATGCCCAACTGGATAGGCCCTGCGACATCACCGGCTGCAAATATATTTGAAGAGCTGGTTTGAAGTTTTTTATCAACACTGATACCCCGTGAGGTATATTTTACCCCGACTTTTTCCAGCCCAAGCCCGCTTACATTTGCCCGCCTGCCCACTGCAACCAGTACTGCTTCAGCCGCAATTTCATCAATTTTCCCTTCACGGGTTTGCATTTCAAGCTTCACTTGCCCGTTATTCTGCTTTTGGAAACGGATTGCCTTGGTGGAAATATGAATACTCAAGTTTTCTTCCACATTAAGATACTCAAATAATAATTCACTTAGCTCGGTATCATCCTTCGGTAGTATATGATCTGCCATTTCAACAATATCCACTTTGCATCCCAACCAGGCAAAAGCCAGTCCCAGTTCGATACCGGCTGGCCCTCCTCCCAGTACAATCATGGAAGATGGTATGGTATTTATGTCAAATACTGTTTCATTAGTATAGAAAGGTATATCGACTAAGCCCTCTACCGGCGGAATCGCAGGACTTGAACCGGTGGCAATAATAAAACGTTTTGCGGAAATAACCTGTCCATTTAAATTTATATGATGATGGTCTGTAAATACGGCTTCGCCTTTAAGTATATTTATGCCGATATTACCCAAGTTATCAAAATCATCAATTCGGGCAATATCTCCCAGAACGGAATGCAGGTATGGCATAATATTTTCCGTTTGCAAGTTTACACTGACCAGTTTCAACCCATTCTGGTTGTATTTTTTTATTTGACCGACACGGCGTCCTATTTGAAGCAAAGTCTTGGATGGCACACACGCATTCCATGTACAGGCACCACCCAATTTGCCCTTTTCCACCATAGCTACTTTCTTACCCAGTCCGTTAGCAAAAACAGTCGAAGTAAACCCGGCCAATCCGCTGCCAATAACCACCAGATCATATTGAAATTTCATACCTGTTCTCTTTCCGTCTGACAAACCTGCTGAAGCCCGGCGGGATTAAACCTCTCCCCTACCCCGTCTATCCGTCAATCCACCTGATAATATTATGTAATTTTAAACTTAGGCAGGCAGTTAGTTTTATTCTATCAGGCGTTTGCGGCAAGTCAATGGTTTTAGTCAAAGAACCCTTTGTTCAAGTCTGCATCATTGGAATATCCCTGCCGTTCCCAAGTACCCAGATAATTTTCATCATCAGAAAATTCAATCTGGCTAACCCATTTTATCCATTTATAGCCCCACTTGCTTTCAGCAACCAGTTGAAGAGGAAAACCATACTTGGCAGGCAGAGTTACACCGTTCAGTTTATAGGCCAGCATGATATTATTTGAGATCAGGTAATCAAGGCTGAGAGCGGTAGTATATCCATCCAGAGCGTGAAAAATGACCGTATCAGCTTCACCCTTAATACCCGCCATACCTGCAATGTCTTTAAAAAGAATACCTTCCCAGAGTATAGTAGCATCCCAGCCTTCTACGCAATGCAGGGTGACTACTTTTGTATAAGGGTTGAAACGGGTTCTTAGTTCATCGTAAGTAAACGAAAGTTCCTGGCCAACCAGCCCGTTAATATTCAAGGTATAAGACACGGTATCAATTTCGGGTGGGCCGAAAATGGAATTATCTCTGAGGTTTAGGATAGAGGTAAGATCTTTGCCTTCATATTCCAGTATCTGTACCCCATCCAAGGTAACCGGGGTATCATTAGAAAATATGTCGCCAAAAGATATGTTTTGGGAATTTAGAAACATGGAGACGGCAAGAAGCAGGACTACCAAGACCCCAAATCCGCGTTTTAAATCCATTGTTTTCTCCCCTTCATGGCAGAAAACCGTTTGCATTACTACACACTTAATAATAACACAAACGCATCGGACTGGCTTTTGGAAATGGCCTGGTCGGGGTGAGAGGATTCGAACCTCCGACTTCAGCGTCCCAAACGCTGCGCGCTAACCAGACTGCGCTACACCCCGCAGGCGCCAGTATAACAAAGCTATGTTACAGGGTCAAGGAAGCCTTATACCCGAATTAACGGCAATCAGGACAGATATTAAAGAAATCTTCAGGAACTTCGGTGGTATTTAGAATATGCTTTATCTGTTTTTCAGGAATCCATTCAGCGCCACACTTGGCACAACGCCTAAGCTTGAAACTGACCTCGCAGTTAGGCCAAGTGATAGTACGCACACCATTCCCATCTTTCATTGTTATGGCCCCGGTGGGACATATATAAGCGCAAGAGCCGCAGGCTATGCAATCTGTCTTATCATCGTAATACGGCAAGGCGACTTCACGGCCGGTACCCCTGCTTACCAGACTTATGGCACTCTTGCCCACTACCTCGGAACAAACTCTGGTACAAAGGGCGCATAGGGTACATAAATTTTCAGGTTTTTCGCTTTCAAACCGTGTCCCATTTACACCCAGTTTTTTTGCCATGATCTGAACACCCTCTGACTGAGGGCAACGTGCCAGCAGGAGTTCTATCACCGTTTTGCGGATATTAATAATCCGGTCATTCTGGGTGGTAACTACCAAACCCTCTTCAACCTGATACAGACAGGAAGCAACCAGTTTTTTCCGCCCTTTTCTATCAATCTCCACCATGCACAAGCGGCAAGCTCCATAGGCTGAAACCGCTTCATCTACACATAAGGTAGGAATAAAAATACCATGCCGGTGGGCTACTTCCAGTACTGTTTGACCTTCTTCTGCCTGATACTTCTTGCCATCTATGGTTAAATTTATCATAGCCACCCTACCTTATCTGATTTCTACGGCGTGTAGCTTACAAGCGTCAAAACACGCACCGCATTTAGTACATTTGCTTTGGTCAAGTATGACCGGCATCTTTTTGCCCTGCGAAATGATAGCCCCTGTTGCACAGGCTTTATAGCACAAACCGCAGCCGGGACAGTTGGCATCAATAATGTTATAGGTAATAAGAGCCTTGCATTCCTTGGCGGGGCAGGTCTTTTGCCGGATATGGGCTTCATACTCCTCACGGAAGTATTTTATGGTGGACATAACCGGATTGGGAGCACTGCCGCCCAGAGCGCACAAAGAAGCGTCTTGTATAGCCTGTGAAAGCTGTTCCAGATGCTCTATGTCTCCCTCTTCGCCCTCACCTTTAGTTATCTTTTCCAGAATCTGGCGCATACGTTTGACACCCTCACGGCAAGGTACACATTTGCCGCAGGATTCACCCTCAAGGAAGCTCAGGAAGTAACGGGCAATCTCCACCATGCAGTTATCTTCATCCATAACAATCATGGCACCTGAACCCATCATAGAGCCGGCCTTGGTAAGCTCATCAAAGTCCACCGGCAGATCCAGCATACTTTCGGGCAAACAGCCGCCGGAAGGGCCGCCAGTCTGAATAGCTTTGAATTTCTTGCCTTTGGGGATACCACCGCCAATATCATACACAATTTCCCTAAGGGTAATCCCCATGGGAACTTCAATAAGCCCAGTGTTGTTGACCTTGCCTACCAGTGAGAATATCTTGGTACCCTTACTGCCAGCAGTGCCTATTTTGTTAAACCAGTCTGCCCCTTTTTCTATAATCAGGGGTATATTCGCCCAAGTCTCTACGTTATTAAGAGTGGTAGGCTTGTCGTATAGACCCTTTTCAGAGGTATGAACATACTTGGCACGGGGTTCGCCAACCTTACCCTCAAGGGAGGCCATAAGGGCGGTAGATTCACCGCAAACAAAAGCTCCGCCGCCTCTGTTTATATGGATTTTCAGGCTAAACCCGCTGCCCAGTATATTTTCACCCAGCAAACCATAATCTTCGGCCTGTTTTATGGCCAGAAGGGCGTGCTTAACCGCCATAGGATATTCATCACGAATGTAAATATACGCCTCGTGCGAGCCAATAGCATAAGCACCGATAATCATGCCTTCTATAACACTATGGGGATTGCCCTCCATAAGGGAACGATCCATAAATGCACCCGGATCACCTTCGTCACAGTTACAGATTACATACTTTACCGGGTCATGGGCTTCCCTGCAGGACTTCCATTTCCAGCCGGTGGGAAAACCGCCGCCACCCCGACCGCGCAGACCGGATTTAATAATTTCTTCCACAATTTCATCAGGCTTCAGGCTGGATATAGCCTTGGCCAGAGATTTATAGCCGCCTACCGCTAGATAGTCCTCTATAGAGGTAGGGTCTATATTGCCGTTGTTGCCAAAAACCAGACGCATCTGTTTTTTGTAAAAAGGCACATCATGTTCATGCACCTTTTTCTCTTTGGTCATGGGATCAACATACAACAATCGTTCTATTACTTCGTTATTCTTTATGGTTTTTTCAATGATTTCAGGTATATCTGAAATTTTTAGACGTTGGTAGAAAATATTCTGGGGGCGGATAACTACCAGCGGACCGCGTTCACAAAAACCATGGCAACCGGTAGTCCTTACCTCAACCTTATCTCCCAAACCGGCTTTAGCCAGTTCTTCTTCAAAGGCATCTGCAACTTTTTTAGCCCCGTAAGCCTGACAACCGGTACCGCAACAAATAGCAATAACCGCCTGCCCCGAATTCCTGCTTTTAAGAATTTCCTGCCTTTTGGCTTCAAGTTCGGTTGCACTGCTAAACTTTTTAATCGCTATATTACTCATTACTGGCATCCCTCAATCAAAGGTTTTACCTTTTCGGTAGTCATATTGCCCACGTACTGGCCATCTACTACAACTACAGGCCCCAAAGCACAAGCACCGACACAGTTTACAGCATCAAGGCTGAATTTCATGTCTTCGGTATTTTCACCTGCACAGCAACCCAGTTTTTCAACCAGTTTATCCAGTATCTTGCTGGCACCGCGTACGTGGCAGGCAGTCCCCATACACACATGAACGGAATGCTTGCCCTTGGGTTTCAGGCTAAAGGCCTTGAAAAAAGTGGCCACACTATAAACCTGACTCATAGGAACACCCAGTCCCTGGCTTACAGCTTCCAGAGCAGGACGGGGCAGATAATTGAACTCTGTCTGGATATCCTGCAGTATGGCTACCAGCATACCTTTGTCTTTGGCATATTTATTCAGAATGTCTTTAACTTTTGGCGCTACTATTTCTCTAGTTTCAGTGCACATGCCGCCCTCTCTGCAATCTTATTGTATTCCAGCTGAACTCTTTCCTGAATAAGGTTCAGAGATTCTTCTGTCAGGTGGCGGAACCGCCGCTGAAGACTGGTGTATTCCTTTAATGGCTTAAGTGCGGGAGTTTCCATGCTCATCTTGTACTCACCATTAACAACCTCGTACAGGGGGAAAACACCGGTTTCAACTGCCAACCGTCCAATCTTTATGGTATCTTCGGTTGCACAGCGCCAGCCGGTAGGACAAACAGACAAACAATGTATATAGGCCGGCCCGTCAGCCGCCAAAGCTTTGCTGACTTTTTCAATCATGTCAAAGGGATAGCTGGGGCAACAGGTGGCCACATACGGGATATTATGGGCAACTGCAATAGCCGGCATATCCTTTTTCCATGAAAACTGGCCTTTGCCTACCTTGCCGGCCGGCGAGGTTGTGGTGGCTGCCCCGAATGGGGTAGCTGAAGAACGCTGGATACCGGTGTTCATATAGGCTTCATTGTCAAAACAGATATAAGTAAAATTATGGCCGCGCTCCATAGCACCCGAAAGTGCCTGAAGCCCGATATCTACGGTTGCTCCATCACCCCCGATGGCTACAATCTTTATATCCTTGTCTTCTATCCGCTTTTTACGTTTAAGCACCTTGAGCGCCGACTCCACACCGGAGGCAACTGCTGCTGTATTTTCAAACAGCGTATGTATCCAGGGTAAACGCCATGAGGTATAGGGGTACTGGGAGGCGATAATTTCCATACAGCCGGTGGCATTTACTATTATGGTATTTTCATCCATAGCCTTGGTAGCCAGACGGACTGCCAGAGCCTCGCCGCAACCTATGCACCCGCGATGTCCGGGGGCAAATAACTCACGTTTGGGCAGTAGCTTGGGAACAAATACTGAATAGTTCTGCATTATGCCCTCACTCCATATATTTCGTATTCGCTAGGACTGCCTTTTTCAGCAATCGCCAGACCTTTCTTCATGATATCCTCAAAATTGGCAACGGTTATATCCCGTCCGCCCAAACCGCCGATAATGCTGACAATCTTGGGTTTTTTCTCCAGAGGATATAGAGCGGCCTTGATTTCGGAACAGACCGGACCACCCGGACCACCTATTGACAAGGCACGATCAAGCACGATGAGGTTTTTGGCATCTTTGACAGCAGTGCGCAACTCCTCAAAGGGGAAGGGGCGCCAAAGCCGAAGCCGAACCAGCCCCACACTCATGCCGTCATCACGCATTTTATCAATGGCAGACATGGCAGTCTCTGAAAAACTGCCCATAGTGAACAGCAGGTTTTCAGCACCTTCGGTGCGATAGGTTTCCACCGGTTTGTAAGAACGGCCAAACTGCTTCTCAAAGTCCTTCCAGACTTCCAAAATAACAGCTTTGGATTTTTGAAAATCCTGTTCCTGTGCCCACTTGGCTTCGGTGAAAATCACCGGGGGGGCAAAATCACCCATAGCACGGGGATTATCAGGGTTTAGTGCATACGGATAGTCGTTAACACTAAGGAAAACATCTACCTGCTTTCTCTCAGGCATCTCAATAGGCTCAATAACATGAGAAAGATGAAAACCGTCCAAGTGAACCATAACAGGTAAGAGCACCCGTTTGTCTTCGCCTATTTTAAAGGAACAGATAGTGTTATCAACCACTTCCTGCCCGTTTTCAGTAAATATTTGTATCCAGCCGATATCACGGCAGGACATTACGTCAGAGTGGTCACCCCAAACTGAAAGCGGACCGGAAAGAGCCCTATTGGCAACTGCCATCATAATAGGCAGCCGCATAGAGGAAGCCACATAAAGCACCTCGTGCATAAGCTCAAGCCCTTGCCCGGCAGTTGCGGTAAAAGTGCGGGCACCGGCTGCCGCCGAGCCCAAACAGGCACTCAGGGCTGAATGTTCAGATTCCACCGGTATATATTCAGCATCCAGCTCGCCTTCAGCCACCATCTCGGCCAAATGTTCAACAATATGAGTTTGAGGAGTAATGGGATAAGCGGCAATAACATCAGCATTGCAAAGCCCAACTGCCTCACTCAGGGCAATAGAAACTTCTAAGCCTACTCTGGGCATTATTTCTCCTCCTCATCCTTCATAACAATAGCTCCGGTGGGACATTCATGAGCGCAGATGCCGCAACCCTTGCAATAGAAAAGGTCTGCTTCGAAAAAGCCCTCTTTGGTCTCATTTATGCAACCTTCGGGGCAAAATATATAGCATACGCCGCATTTTATACATTTTTTAAAATTGTGAATAGGTAGTTGGGAACGCCAATCACCGGTCTTGTACTGGCTGGCATTGCCGGGTTCACTGACTATACAGCCGGGTGTCACTTCCTGCCAGGTAATCTGGTTTTCCTGTTTAGCCAACTTTAAGCTCCTTTACAACAGTCTCTTCAAAGGCCTTTTTCATAGCAGCCATATTTTTGGCAGCCAGCTTTCCAAAGCGGTGTTTTAAAGGTTCTTCGAAGGCTTCCATATCCGCCAGACCGGTAGCCTTTATAAGGGCGCCAAGCATGGTTGTATTAACAATATTGACACCTAAGACTTCTTTGGCAATAGCAGTTGCATCAACTGTGGCTACTTTCCAGCAATCACCGTATTGAGAAGCAAAATGTTCCAGAGGCTTTGTGGTGTTGATAATAAGAGTGCCGCCATCTTTAAGACCTGAGATTACATTCCCGATGATAACCAAACTGGGGTCAAGCACCACCACAATATCCGGCTGGTTGATACCTGAACGTTCACGGATGGGATTGTTGTCACTGATACGATTGAAAGATTGAACCGGGGCACCTCTGCGTTCAGGCCCGAAACTGGGAAATGCCTGAGCATACTTTCCCTTACCGATTGCTGCCTGGGCGATAAGCTCAGCTGAGGTTACCGCACCCTGACCGCCACGCCCATGCCATCTGATTTCAATAAAATGTTTCATGTCTATGGTGGTAGTCCTCCCCGCTTTATAAAAGTGCCCCTGGAGAGACTCGAACTCTCGCCACCAGCTTCGGAGGCTGGTGCTCTATCCACTGAGCTACAGAGGCATAATACCCAATTTTACCTTAAGCTATGTTTTTCCTCAAGGAAGCCGTTTGGCGTTAGCTTCAGCTTTTGGTTTAAAGAAAGGTTTTATCATGACAGGCATAACAAGAGTAGTCAAAATACTGACAGCTACCGCAATGCCGAAAAGGTCACGGGTGATAGCCCCAGCAATAAGCCCCGCCCCGGCTACGATAAGTCCCACCTCACCTCTGGGTACCATACCTACGCCTACTATCATGGCACCGTTATGGCTGGTCTTGCCCACGAACCGGGCAGGGAAGTAACAGCCTACAATCTTGCCGATAATGGCCAGTACCACTATAACCAGTGCCGGCACAATAACAGCCCAGACTTCCCTCAAGTCTACCTGCATACCAAGGTAAGCGAAGAAGAACGGGGCGATAAAAAGCATTATAGGGCGGGTCTGGTGGAGTATTTCCTCTTTTTCCATTGTGGAAGCAAACATAAGCCCGGCTACATAGGCACCAACCACCGGGTGCAAATCTACCAGAGTGACCAGATAGGAAACTATCAAACCCACAATCAAAGCCATAACCGGCATAGTGCCGGAAGATTTGAACGGGGTAAGTATATATTTGGATATATATTTGTGACCATATACGCCCAGCAAAAGTATACCCAGCCAGACGGCAAAACCAATAACACCGGTGGTTACGGCACTAAGTGCATTTACACTGCCACTTTGAGCCATGGAAATAACCACAGACAGGATAACCAGACCGATAATATCATCTACCACCGCAGCTACCAGAATGATAGTGCCTTCACGGGAACTGAGTTTGCCCATATCCATCAGGATACGCACCGTAATGCCAATGCTGGTAGCAGTCAATATGGCACCGATAAAGAGCCAGCCGGCCATATGCAAGTCAGGGAAAAAGTACATGGCGCTAAACACACCCAAAGCAAATGGAACAACCACCCCGCCTATGGCCACCATAGCACCGGTAAAGCTGTTTTTTATAAACGAAGTAACGTTGGTTTCTAACCCTGCCACAAACAGCAGCACTACTACCGCTATCTGCGAAATAATTTCCATGGGAGCAAATCCGCTCAGATGTTCACCATTCTGGCTAAACACACCATCAATAAGGGCAAAGTTCATAATAACCGGGTCATTGGCAAAGAGGAATTGACCCAGCAGAAAAGGTGAAATAATGATACCGGCTAAGAGTTCGCCAATAACCGCCGGTTGCTTAAGAAAACGCTCGGCAATAGCTCCGCCCAAACGGGCAACAAGTAAAATAAGACCGAAAGAAAGTATGAATTTAAAATATATTTCTGTTTCCATACCCGCCACTTAAGAATAATTTGACCTATTCTAGCAAAAAAACTGCCAATAATCTAATTTGCTAATTGGTACGGTAAGCTACCCGCGGGAAAATATATTTTGAAACAATAAATTATCCTGTATATAAGTCCAAAAACTTTGCTTCTGCCCTGCAGGGATAAATCCTTTCCCCTGCCGAAAATATGCATAGTTATGTAAACCTATCTGAATTTTAAGGAATAAACCTCCGCATACATGCAGATATTTACCGATGTTTAGACTGGGCAAAGCCATTGGTATTTGTACAATATGCCGTACCTTCCAAAAATACTGCCAGGCAAATTTGAATTCAGGGCAGGTTTCATTATATTATTACTCCTGCAGGCTTGGATACACTCTTGATTGGCTTTTAATTTTGCTTGCATTCAAGTAAAATATAGCCTCTGGAGAGGTGTCCGAGTGGTTGATGGTGCTGCTCTCGAAAAGCGGTCTCCGTGAAAGCGGAGCGTGGGTTCGAATCCCACCCTCTCCGCCATAGGGCTTAATAAAAGAATACTTACAGATAAGATACGGAGAGGTGCTGGAGTGGTCTATCAGGCACGCCTGGAAAGCGTGTGTCGCCGCAAGGTGACCGTGGGTTCGAATCCCACCTTCTCCGCCATTAAATTTGAACGCTAAAGCCCTCAAATTATGAGGGCTATTTTTTTGCCATTCAGCCAGAATATCCCTTCCATATAAGGTTTTGGTTGTCTGCATATTGTGCCTGTGCTAGAATGCCAAAAGAACAAGATGCAAAACCAAGATAACAAATACGCCATAGGTTTCAGTTATATAAACGGGGTCGGCCGGGTACGCCTGAACCTGCTGGATAACTATTTCGGCAATCTGGAAAATGCCTGGAATGCCGGCAAAGAAGCTCTGATATCAGCCGGACTTGATAACACTCTGGCCGAAAATATTGTGGCTCACCGTCCTAAAATAGACCTCTCTAAAACCCTTGAAACCCTGAAACGGCATGATATACAGACATATGCCCACACGGATAAAGATTATCCTGCCAGCTTAAGGCAAATACATGATTATCCGCCCCTTATTTTTGTAAAAGGACAGCTTTTACCAGCAGACGAACTGTGTTTGGGTATAGTAGGTACCCGCCAGCCCACGGTATACGGAAAACTGGTAACCGAAGAACTGGCGGAGTCTCTGGCACGGGCCGGTCTGACCATAGTCTCAGGTCTGGCTAGAGGCATAGATACTGTTGCCCATACCGCAGCCCTGAAGGCCGGCGGCAGAAGCATTGCGGTTTTTGGTTGCGGGCTGGATATTATTTACCCCTCAGAAAACCATTCACTTGCCCGCCAGATAGCTGAAGACGGGGCGCTTATAAGCGAACATCCGCCCGGAATCCGTCCCCGCCCCGAATTTTTCCCCCGCCGCAACCGTATACTCTCGGGTTTATGCCGCGGCATACTGGTAACCGAGGCTGGAGAAAACAGCGGGGCAGTTATAACCGCAAATTACGCACTTGAACAAAACCGCGAGATTTTTGCCGTTCCGGGGAGTATACTATCACCGTCTTCATTGGGGACTAACCGCCTTATTCAGGAAGGGGCAAAGCTGGTTAGCTCTGTCAAAGACGTACTTGAAGAACTGAATATCAGCCTGTTTTCAGAGGAGAATACTACCGTTGAAATTATACCTGAAAACCAGACTGAAAGCTTGATATTGGGTAAACTTGGCTATGAGCCTGTACATATTGACCAGATTTGCCGTGAGTGCGCTCTGGGTGTAGCCTTGGTCAGTGGCACCCTGGCCATAATGGAACTGAAAGGTCAGGTCCGTTCTACCGGAGGCATGAATTATGTGCGAACCCGGGAAAAGAAGGAAATCTACCAGCTGGAGATGAATTAAGCTGTCATGAAAGAAAAACTTGTTATAGTTGAGTCACCTGCCAAAGCCCGTACTATCAGCAAAATGCTGGGTAAGGACTTTAATATTATGGCCACCATGGGGCATATACGGGATTTGCCTAAAAGTACGCTGGGCGTAGATGTTGAAAACAATTTTACCCCCAAATATGTTTCCCTGAAGGCTAAGGCCAAGGTTATAAAGGAACTTAAGGAAGCAGTCAAGCATTCCAAGGCAATATATCTGGCTACCGACCCTGACCGCGAAGGTGAGGCCATTGCCTGGCATATATCCGAAGTCACCAAAGCAAATCTATCCAACCCTAAACGGGTGGTGTTTCACGAAATTACCAAAGAAGCCATAGACAAGGCTTTCAAAAATACCCGTGAACTGGATATGGATCTGGTAAATGCCCAGCAAGCCCGCCGGGTGCTTGACCGGCTGGTGGGTTACAAACTAAGCCCCCTGCTCTGGCGAAAGGTTCAAAGGGGACTTTCAGCCGGACGGGTACAATCTGTCTCCCTGAAAATAATAGTTGACCGTGAACGGGAAATAGAGAAGTTTGTATCTACTGAATACTGGAACATAGAGGCCTTGCTGAGTAAAAAAGTAAAATCAGCCGCCTTCAAAGCCACTCTGGCCGGTTATGTAACCAAAGGCAAACTGGAAATACATAACGAATCTGAAGCTGACCAAATCAAAAAAGAGCTTGAGGTATCTGACTATCAGGTACTAAAAATAAAAAGAAAATCAAACCTCAGGCAATCTCCTGCTCCCTTTATTACCAGCACTCTCCAGCAGGAAGCCTGGCGGAAACTCCGTTTTTCAGCCAAGCAAACCATGGTCATAGCCCAGCAACTGTATGAAGGCCTGAACGTAGAGGGTGAAGGAGAAGTGGGTCTTATCACCTATATGCGTACTGACTCTACCAATGTAGCCCGAACTGCTGTAGCCGAAACCCGTGATTATATAACTGAAAAATACGGCCCTGCCTACCTGCCCAAACAGGCCAGAGTATTCTCAAGCAAGGTTAAGGGAGCACAGGAAGCCCATGAAGCTATCCGCCCTACCCGCATAAACCGCACACCTGATTTTATCAAGAAGAGTTTGTCGGCAGACCAGTTCAAGCTTTACCAGCTTATCTGGCAGCGCATGATGGCCAGCCAGATGAGCCCTGCCGTCTTTGACAATACAACTATAGATATAGAGGCCAAGCACCAGCCATCAAAAACCCGCTATCTGCTTAGGACTACCAGCTCGGTAAATACTTTCCCGGGTTTTACTATTGTGTATATAGAGGGCAAGGACGAGGACGAGGAAAAAGAACAATCCAGCCTGCCCCCCATGGAAGAAGGCGAAGAACTGAAGCTGAAAAGTCTGGATGCTACCCAGCACTTTACCCAACCGCCTCCCCGTTATACCGAAGCTACACTAATCAAGGCGCTGGAACAGAACGGCATCGGACGCCCCAGCACTTATGCTCCCACTATTTCCACCATACAGGAACGGGAATATATTACCAAGCTTAAAGGCAGCCTGAAGCCCAGTGAACTGGGGATGCTGGTAAATGACCTGCTTGTAGAGCATTTCCCTGATATTATCGGCATAGATTTTACCGCCGCCATGGAAGCCGAACTGGATAAAATAGCTACCGAAAAACTGGATTGGGTGCCCATTATACGGCGTTTCTACGAACCATTTATAAAAGAAATAGAAGCCGCCAGTGAAAAAATTGAGAAAATTAAGCCACCTGAAGAAGAACTGGACGAACTTTGCCCTGAATGTAATGCCAAACTGGTCATCAAACGGGGACGCTTCGGCAAATTTATTGCCTGCTCACGTTATTCCAAGGAAGATGACGGCTGCCGTTACACCCGCTCATACCAGATAAAAACAGGTGCCAAATGCCCCGACTGCAATTCGGATATAGTTGAGAAATACAGCAAAAAGGGCAAGATATTTTACGGCTGTGCCGGTTACCCGAACTGCAAATTTGTATCTTTCTACAAGCCCTTGACCAAACCTTGCCCGGAATGCGGCGCGCTTATGACCAAGAGCGGCCAGAACTGGGCAAAATGCACCAAGTGCGGTAAACGCAAAAAACTTGAAGATGAAAGCTAAATGCAGGAGAATTTTAACAAATACCTTGAATATCTATCGGTAGAAAAAAACGTTTCACCTTATACCCTTAGAAACTACCGCACAGATTTAATTGGTTTTGTTAATTACCTGATTGAAAAAAAAGTAAGCTCTTTTGACAGGGTTGACCGCTATATCCTGAGGGATTACATGTCCAGCCTGATAGCCAAAGGAATTGTAAAGGGCAGTATTGCCCGTAAACTTTCGGCAGTACGTTCATTTTACCGTTATCTTATGCGGGAAGGCCTTATTCAAAAAAACCCCACCTTAAATGCCTCCAGCCCCCGTCTGGACAAACGCCTGCCGGAGTTTCTGACCGTAACCGAGGTTAACAAACTTCTGCGGGTGCCAGATTCCTCCACCCCCCAAGGACTACGTGACAAAGCTTTTATGGAACTCCTTTACGCCAGCGGCCTGCGTGTCAGCGAGCTGGTTAAACTGGATATAGAAAATATGGATCTGCACAGCCACCAGATACGTGTTTGGGGTAAAGGGTCTAAAGAACGCGTAGTTCTAGCGGGCTTACCTGCCATCCAGTCCATTCAAAGCTATCTCAATCTAGGCAGACCTTTGTTAAAAGGCAAACGGAATACCCCGGCCTTATTCCTGAACCCAACCGGCGGCAGACTGAGTGCCCGCAGTTTTCAGGAAAGGCTGGATAAACTGGCCAAACAGGCAGGCATTGAAAAACACGTCCATCCGCATATGCTGCGCCACACTTTTGCTACTCACCTGCTGGACGGAGGAGCAGACCTTCGAGTGGTACAGGAACTTCTGGGGCACTCTAACCTTTCCACTACCCAGATATATACCCATGTTACCAAAAGCCAAGCCCGTAAAGTCTACATGTCCAGTCATCCGCTGGCCAGACCACAGAATAATATCGCCGGGAGGGAAGACGAATGAGCCAGTCAAACGGACAAAGACTTGCACTCCTAAGAAAACTTATGGCCGAAAATGAACTGGATGGATTGCTTGTATCCAAACCCGAAAACCAGTATTACCTGTCCGGTTTTTCCGGCGGCGAAGGCCACCTGTTTATTACCCCGACCCAGTCTTTTATTGCGGTAGATTTCCGCTATTATGAGCAGGCTGAAAATGAGTCTCCTGATTATACTTTATGTAAAGTTATAAACGGAAGGTCACTCTGGTTGCCCGAACTGTTAAGCTCCGAAAGTATCCGCCGTCTGGGTTTTGAATCTTCCTTTATTACTTTTGAACAATACAGCAAACTAAAAAACACACTCAGCAAAAGCGGTTTAAATGTCTTGCTTGTGGAAACCGCAGATTTAGCAGGAAAACTGCGAAAGATAAAATCCGAAAATGAAATAGACTGCATCAAACAGGCCTCCGCTATTGGAGATGCCGCTTTCTCCGCCCTACCCTCCCTGCTGACACCGGGGATGACCGAAAGGGAACTGGCTTGGGAACTTGAGAAATTTATGAAAAGCCACGGCAGCCAATCCATGCCGTTTGAGGTGATTGCCGCAACCGGGGCAAACTCTGCCCTGCCTCACGCTCAAACCCGCCCTGAAGCTGTGGCTGACGGACAACCCTTGCTGATGGATTATGGAGCAAAGTTCAGCTGGTACGCCAGTGACATGACCAGAACTGTCCTGCCGGGAAAACCGAATAGCCAATTTAAGAAAATATATGATATAGTTCTGGCCGCCCAGCAAAAGGCCATAGACCAAATCCACTCCGGAATGACCGGACAAGAGGCTGATGCTATTGCCCGGGAGGTTATCGAAAAAGCCGGGTACGGGGCAAATTTCGGACACAGCCTTGGGCATGGAGTGGGGCTGGAGGTCCACGAGGAACCGCACCTGAGTCCCAGAAGTACAGATATACTTGAAAACGGTATGGTTTTCAGTATTGAGCCGGGCATTTATCTGCCGGGATGGGGCGGTATCCGCATAGAAGATACCTGTATGCTTAAAAATGGTAAAATAGAGTTGCTTTCAAAATCAGATAAACAAAACCCGTATATTTAGAAGAGAAAGGTTTATATGGCCACTGGAAACGAATTAAAAAAGAGTTGTATCATCCAACAGGAAAACGGTCTATTCCAAGTAATGGATATCCAACATGTAAAAATGAAGCACACCGCCTTGCTACGTCTGAAATTGAAAGATATACGGGACGGGCACACTATGGAACAAACCTTTCAATCAGATGAAAAGTTCAATCTGGTAAATCTGGAATACCGCCATATGCAATTTTTATATAATGATGAAAACGTCTACCACTTCATGGATGAAAAAACCTTTGAGCAGATAGCTCTGAATAAAGCCGTACTGGGTGATGCCGTTAACTACCTGCTTGAAAACGGCAGTGTCAGGGTAATGACCTTTCAGGAAGACGCTATAGGTGTTGAACTACCGGCATCCGTCAATCTGAGGATAGCCCATACCGAACCGGGTTTTAAAGGCGATACCGCCGCCACCACTACCAAACCGGCTACTTTGGAAACAGGGCTTGTTGTACAGGTGCCGTTATTTATAAATACCGAAGACTTAATCAGGGTAGATACCCGCAGCGGCCAATATCTGGGAAAGGCAACCATTTAACAATGTTAAAAGCTGATTTACACGTCCATACAAATTATTCTATGGACTCAAATACCCAACCAAAAGACCTGATAAGCAAATGCGTTGAAAAAGGCATCAACTGCATTTCTTTGTGTGACCATGGCACGGCCGAAGGGGCTTTGATGCTGGCCAAGGAAAGCCCCATAAAAATAATAATCTCAGAGGAAGTGCTGACCCCCCACGGAGAGATTATGGGCATGTTTCTTAAAGAAAGCATACCCAGCGGCATATCAGTAGACGAATGTGTATCCCGCATAAAAGCACAGGGTGCTCTGGTATGCATTCCCCACCCTTATGACGGGCTAAGGGGTTCGGCGCTGATAGATACAGAGCTGGAAAGACTGGCTTCCGAGGGGAAAATAGACGTGCTGGAGGTATTTAATTCCCGCACCCTGCTTAACGGAAGCCTTAAAAAAGCCCGCAAGCTGGCCAAACAGTATGACTTGCCCATGAGCGCCGGCACGGATTCCCATACTTTGCCTGAAATAGGCACTACCTACGTAACCATGCCTGATTTCAATACCCCCAAGGAATTCATAGCCGCCCTCCGGCAGGGACGGATAACCGGCCGCCAGAACCGCATGGTTCGGATACGGGCACTCATACGCAAACTTTCCAAATATATCAAACCGGAGAAATAAGCATGTTTGAACTGGGCTGGTTTTCAACTGCCAGAGGCAAAGGGTCCCGCAACCTTTTGACTGCAGTGCTGGATAGCATCCAAAAGGGAGAGCTTAAGGCAAGGATAAGTTTTGTCTTTTGCAGCCGCGAACCCGGTGAATCAGCCGAGACAGACGCTTTTTTTGAACTGGTAAAAAACCACAAGATACCGCTGGTTACCTTTTCCTACCAGAAATATAAAACACGGGTAAACGGTAATGATGAAATACCCGGCAGCATCCTACCGCAGTGGAGACTGGACTATGACCGCGAGGTCATAAACCGCCTCAAGGAATATAACCCTCAGTTATGCGTACTGGCTGGCTACATGCTGATAATGGGACCGGAAATGTGTAGCCGTTATAACATTATAAATCTGCACCCCGCCACTCCATGGGGACCCAAAGGCACTTGGAAAGAGGTTATCTGGGAGCTTATGCAGCAAAAAGCCGCCGAAACCGGGGCTATGATACATCTGGTAACACCTGAACTGGACAGGGGACCAGTGGTAAGTTACTGCCGTTTCCCAATCCAGACAGATTCCTTAAAGCCTCTCTGGGATAGTATTGCAGGGCGGACGGTAAATGATATTAAAACCGCCGAGGGTGAAGACAACTCCCTTTTCAAAGCTATCCGCCACCAGGGAACTATCCGCGAACTGCCGCTTATAGTCCGCAGTATAAAGGCCATAAGCGAAGGGCGGGTAAATATCCGCAAGGGTCAGGTAACTGATAACTGCGGGCAAACTATACCGGGTTATGACCTGAGCGCCGAGATTGACCACCTAATCCAAGGGAGAGAATGACATGACTACTTGTAGTCTTGAGGCTATCGGCTTGGGGGCGGTGCATGTAGATCATATATATACTGTGGAGCAAATACTCCATGACGGCGAATGTGTAGTCACCGAATCTGCCTCATTCCCCGGCGGTTCAGGTGCAAATACTATACATGGGTTATCCCGGCTGGGATTAAAATGCGGCTTCATAGGAGCAGTGGGGAATGACTCTGACGGCAACCTGTTGATTAAAGACTTTGAAAACGCAGGTATAGATAACCAGTACCTGATGGTAACGGACGAAGCCCAAACGGGCTCAGTGGTTTCACTAAGTGAATCTTCCGGGCGCCGCTCAACATATGTAAATCCCGGTGCCAACAATTACCTTAACCTTTCTGATATCAATCTGGAGTACTTAAGCCAGGCCAAGCTGGTTCATATGTCAACCTTCTTCAGCCAGAATGAATTTGCCCTTTGCCATGAAATAGCGGAACGGCTGGCACCGGATGTACTTTTCAGCTTTTCACCCGGAGCCCTCTTTGCCGCCCAGGGGCTGAAAAGGCTTGCTCCCATTCTTTCACGCACAAATGCCCTTTTCACCAACCAACTGGATATAGAGAAAATGACCCAAAAGAATTATCAGCGGGCTACGGATATGTGTATCCGCAGCGGATGTGAACATGTGGTAGTTACTCTGGGAGAGAGCCGCCGTTTTCAACGAAAAGGCAAAATAACCCTCCAGACCTATATACGGGACAAAGACCACGAGTGCCATATGGAGTCAACCGTCAGCCTCAGGAAAGATATCCGTACCGTAGTGGATACAATAGGTGCGGCAGATGCCTTTACCACCGGTTTCCTTTTCGGGCTTATGGGGGATAAACCCATTGAAGAGTGCGGCTTGCTGGGGGATATTTCTGCCCGTTTCTGCATAAGCAAGCTGGGTGCCCGTTCAGGTTTGCCCAATCTGGAAGGACTAAAAGAACGCTTCGGCATGCACTATTTTACTAACTGATTTCTTACCGCTTGAAGAATAAAAACGCCCCTCTTGCGAAGGGCGTTTTGTCTTTAGATGTAAAACCACCAACTGTTAAATTATTTGTTTTCAGGTTTCTGCAAAATTTCGTCTATTAAACCGTATTCCACCGCCTGCTGGGCGCTCAAATAATAGTCACGGTCACTGTCATGGACTATTTTCTCCATGGGCTGGCCGGTATGTTTTACCAGAATATTCCGCAAAATATCCTGCTGGCGCATAATCTCGCGGGCGGCAATTTCAATATCCGAAGCCTGTCCCTGAGCACCACCCATAGCCTGATGCATATGAATGGTAGCATTGGGCAAGGCATAGCGTTTGCCTTTAGCACCGGCACACAGGAGTACAGTTGCCATGGAAGCAGCCACGCCTACGCAAATGGTGGATACCTTGGGGCGTATAAGCTGCATGGTATCGTACATGGCAAGACCGGCAGATATTACCCCGCCGGGGCTGTGTATATATAGACTGATATCCTTGTCCGGGTCTTCCCTGTCAAGAAACAGTAACTGGGCAATAACCAGATTGGCTACCTGATCGTTTATTTGCGAACCCAGAAAGATAATTCTTTCCTTCAGCAATAGAGAATAAATGTCAAAGGCACGTTCTCCTCTGGCACTGCTCTCAATAACCATAGGTACTACGTTTTCAGGGCTTATCATTTATCTGCCTCCTCTGTTTTTTCATCTTCATCAGCTTTAGATTCGACAGCCTCAAGAGCTGGCTGAAGGGCTATTTCATCTATAAAAGCCATAGTTTTACGGGCAGTCAGAAGCTGAATAAGACGGCCTCTGGTTTCCGGTTGATTGTAAAGGGCTTTTTCTTCTTCTTTTTTATCACCGGCATCTGTAATCAGCTTTTCAATTTCAGCATCTACTTCTTCATCATTGGGTACCAGATTTTCGGTGGTGGCCAGTTTACCTAACGCCAGCGAAGATGCTACCCGTTGTTCCGCCAGAGGGCGATACCGCTGCTGCATATCCTCCGGTGTCATTTGGGAAAGCATAGCCCGGAATTCTTCGGGGCTTTTTACATTACTCTGCAGACGTTGCAGCTGCTGTTCAATTATCTGGTCCAGCTCTGCTTCCACCATAACTTCCGGATAATCTATTTTACTCATTTTTATCAGGGCTTCAACAATCTGGTCTTCAAACTTGGCCTGAGCCTTGTCATCCTGTCTGTCCTGCATATTTTCCCGAATACGCTGGCGAAGCTCAGACAGAGTGTTAAACTCAGGGTTTAATTCGTGGGCAAATGCATCATTTAGTTCAGGCAGTTTTTCTTCTTTAATTTCACGGACAGTTACCTTAAAAGCGGCTGTTTTACCGGCCAGTTCAGCCCGTGCATGGTCTTCGGGGAAAACTATTGAAAATTCTTTGGGTTCACCCGCAACCATATCTACCAGGTAGCCGCCAAAACCGGGGGCAGGATAAATGGCCTCTTCCCGAACTGAATACTGCATATCCTCACGGTTCAGATAGGGTTCGCCATTAAGGGTGCTTTCAACCTGCATAAGTAGCATGTCACCCATTTTGACAGGACGTTCCGCTGTTTCCCAAGTAGCTCGCTGATGGAGTACCTGATCTACTACCGTATCAATATTTTCTTCGGCAATCTCTACCGTCTCTTTAGTAGCTCTTATGGTTTTATAATCACCCAGCTCCACTACCGGAGGCAGTGGTATGCGGGCAGAAAAAACAAAGGGGTCGGTGGTAACCATAGCTACCTTGGGGGTGGCAAAGGGTTTTATCTCCTCGTCTTGTATAGCCTTCTGGCAGGCTTCCGGCACAATATCATCTACCAGTTCGTCCAGCATTTTTTCGCGGCTGACATATTTTTCAAACACATCTCTGGGGGCTTTACCTTTGCGGAAGCCCGGAATTTCCACCTTTTTCACCAGACGGCGGTATGTTTTGGAAAGACCTTCTTCAACCTCGGTTGAATCCATCTCTACCGTTATGCTGGCCTGACAGCCCTCTATCTTTTTATCTGTTACTTTCATGGCACCTCAATCCAAAAAACTATTCTTTTTCCGCTTGAATACGGATATGTAAATCCCTTATTTGCTTGTCATCTACTACTGACGGAGCTCCAAAAAGCAAGTCCTGAGCGGCCTGATTTTTGGGGAAGGATATAACCTCACGTATTGAAGTTTCCCCTGCCAACAGCATTACAAAACGGTCTATACCCGGTGCAACACCGCCATGAGGGGGTGCGCCAAACTCAAAGGCCTCCAACAGGTGGCCAAAGCGTTCATCTATCTGCTCATCATTATACCCCAGCAGATGGAATACTTTCCTCTGCAGGTCTGCCTGATGGATTCTGATACTGCCGCCGGCAATCTCATATCCATTGCAGACTACATCGTAAGCCCGGCTGCCTACCCTGCCGGGGTCTGTATCCATAAGTGGCATGTCAGACTCAAGTGGGGCGGTAAAGGGATGATGAACCGAATCCCAGCGTTTGCCTTCCTCATCCCACTGGAAGAGGGGGAAATCTACTACAAAAGCAAAGCTGAGTTCATTTTTATCACATAAATTCAGTTTTACTGCCAGCTGGTTTCGCATTTCACCCAGTACGGTGTTCACCATCTTGCGGGCACCAGCCACAATCAATATAAGGTCACCCGGCTTAGCACCGGAACGTTCGGCGATGGTCTTTATTTCTTCCAGCGCCAGATACTTGGCGGCTACGGATTTAACCATTTCCATGGTCAAGTCTTTAAGCTCTCCGTTTTCCACACCCAGTGAAATAGGTACCAGTCCGGCCGCACCGTATTTCTTGGCCAGATTTATAAGTTCTTCCTGCTGGCTCTTGTTATAACCACCACAACCGGGGGCGGAAATAGCCTTGATAGCCCCACCCTGAGCAGCCACATTTTTGAAGACGCCAAAGGCCGAAGATGCACCTATATCGGTAATATCTGCCAATTCCATACCAAAGCGAAGGTCAGGCTTGTCACAGCCGTATTTCTCCATAGCATCAGCAAAGCTGATACGGGGAAACTTTTTATTGTATTTCATATCAGGGCGGACATTGGCTACCAACCCGGTAAACAGGTCTTCCATCAGCTTCATCATATCTTCTTCGTCAACGAAGCTCATCTCCATATCCAGCTGGGTAAACTCAGGCTGGCGGTCAGCCCTCAGGTCTTCGTCACGGAAACAGCGGGCAACTTGATAGTATTTTTCCATACCCGCCACCATCAGCAGCTGCTTTAACTGCTGGGGGGACTGGGGCAGGGCAAAAAACTTGCCGGGAAACAGGCGTGAGGGCACCAGATAGTCACGCGCACCCTCAGGTGTGCTTTTAATAAGAATGGGGGTTTCAACTTCTATAAAACCCTGATCGTTTAAAAACTCCCGCATGAAGCGGACAGCTTTGTGGCGGATAATAAGATTATTTTTCATGCCCTGACGGCGAATATCCAAATAGCGGTATTTGAGCCTCAGGCTCTCATCCACTTCTACTTCTTCATTAATATAAAAAGGAGGAGTTTTGGCGGCATTTAAGATTTTGGCATGGACGGCTACCACTTCCACCATACCGGAAGGCATGCGGTTATTTTCTGTACCGGCCGGGCGGTGACTGACAACGCCTTTTACCTGCAGAACATATTCACTCCGCAGCTCTTTGCCAATATCCAGACAGGCGGCGGACTGTTCCGGGTTAAATACCACCTGAACAATGCCTTCCCTGTCACGCAGGTCAATAAATATAACCCCGCCATGGTCACGGCGGCGGTGTACCCAACCGGCCAGAGTAACTTCAGTGCCAACATTTTCCTGAGTTAAGGCACAGCTATGAGTTTTAAGCATGCGCACCTTCTAAATTTAGTCAAGACAATTAGAGAAGATTATATCCTATACATGGTGTTTGTTCAAACGCTGAAAGCTATATTTTTTCATATTCGCCCAGCAAAAAATTTACCTCATCCAGCAGGCACTTTATAGCCGATTCACCGAAAGCACCTGCCTCTATATCCAGTATTACCCGGCTATCCTTGCGTTCAGACCCCATCACGTACACACTGGCACAGGCGGGGGAACCGTTTTTTGACTGGCTGAAAGCCATAGTCCCTTTGAAAATAAAATCAGACGAAGAATCCATTACGGAGTAATTGTCACTGCTGGAACTGACCAAATGCCCGCCCTGTTTGGTTATCAGGTCTTTTAAGGTATCAAAAAGAAGCTCAGGTTTTATCCGGCTGTATGTCTTGCGGTACTCCATGTAGCCCTTCCTCCTTTAAAAACTCGGCAAAACGGGTAACAATATTTTTATCCCGTACCAGAGCAAACTCTATGCCGTACTGATGCTTCAAACGGTAAGGCACACAGCAACAGCGGCAACAATTGCATATGGAATAAAAATGCTCCTTGCAATGTACCAGGGTAGTCATCAGCCCTGCCTGCTGGCAGGTGGTAATAACCGCCATTGCCTCAACACGGCTGACCGGTTTGAAATTTTCAAGTGTGTCACGGTAGACGTGTCTCCCCGCCCCTATTATTATCTCCGCCATAATCGGGGCATCACAGTTTTTAAAAACCTCCCGGCAGCTGCAAGGCCCGAGATAAATATTTTCAGACATATCCAGTATATCTTTAGCTTCAGCCAAATTAAGTAAATACCCGCCGTGCTGTTTTCGGGCATAATGGTTGGCATATTTCTTTACCAGCGCACCGATAAGCGGCCAGCGGCCAAGGGAAGCCAAACGCATATAGTTCTTCAGAAATGACTTCTGACGTTTGCCGTAAAAGGGCAATAGTTCGTGCATATATTCATTATACCAGAAGAAACCGAAAAAACTCTGACCGATACTTTTTTCTATGTTTAAATCATTGCAAAATAGGGCCTGTCTGATATACTGGGTTTAATACCTTTTGAAGGTTTTACGAGGCAATATTTTGGCTGTAAATGACCGCGAATTCCACTTAAAAGAGCTTGACCCAGTCCTGATGAAAGACTGGGAAATAGCCGAAAAGGCTGAGGATTTTCTTAAGCCGGTAAAAGTGTTGGCCATGGAATTGGGTTTAACTGAAGATGAAATAATTCCCCACGGCAAATACATTGCCAAAGTGGATTTTGCAGGGGTACTTGCCCGCCTGAAAGACAGACCGAACGGCAAATATATAGACGTCACCGCCATTACCCCTACCCCTCTGGGTGAAGGCAAGAGCACTACCACTATGGGGCTGGTGCAGGGACTGGGCAAGCTGGGCAAGAAAGTAACCGGGGCTATCCGCCAGCCTTCCAGCGGCCCCACCTTTAATATAAAGGGTTCGGCGGCCGGGGGAGGGCTTTCCCAGTGTCTGCCGCTTTCACCATTTTCGCTGGGACTGACCGGAGATATAGACGCCGTTACCAACTCCCACAATCTGGCTATGGTCGCCCTTCAGGCACGGCTTCAGCACGAAGCCAACAATACTGATGAATTTCTATCCAGCCGACACCTGACCCGGCTGGATATAGACCCCTCTAGAGTGGAAATGAAATGGGCAATGGACTTTTGCGCCCAGTCCCTTAGGGAAATAATTATGGGGATAGGCAGTAAAACAGACGGATACCGGATGCCCTCCGGATTTGGTATATCTGTAAGCTCAGAAGTAATGGCTATACTTTCGGTTTTTACCAGCCTTTCTGACCTGCGGGAACGCATGGGCAAAATAATAGTAGCTTACCGTAAAAATGATGAACCAGTTACTACCGCAGACTTGGAAGTAGATGGTGCCATGACTGCCCTGCTCCTTCGGGCGGTAAACCCGAACCTCCTTCAGACTATTGAAGGCCAGCCGGTGTTTGTACATGCCGGGCCTTTTGCCAATATTGCAATCGGGCAGTCATCCATTGTAGCTGACCGTTTGGCACTTAAACTGGCTGATTACCACGTAACTGAAAGCGGATTCGGGGCAGATATCGGCTTTGAAAAATTCTGGAATATAAAATGCCGTCTGAGCGGTCTCAGACCAGACTGCGCAGTAATTGTGGTAACAGCAAGGGCTTTAAAAATGCATGGCGGCGGACCTAAAGTAACACCGGGTACACCCCTTGACCCTGCCTACACCACCCCAAATACGAAACTGGTGGAAAAAGGCTGCCAAAATATGCTTGCCCATATCCAAACAGTAAAAACCGCAGGCATAAACCCGGTGGTCTGCATAAACCACTTTGCCGCAGACACCCATGAGGAAATAGATATTATCCGCCGTACGGCTGAACAGGCAGAAGCCAGAGTAGCCGTTTCCCATCACTGGGCAAAAGGCGGAGACGGGGCAACCGAACTGGCCGAAGCGGTAACAGATGCCTGTAACGAACCAAATAATTTTCATTTTCTCTACCCCGAAAATATGCCCCTGAAGAAGCGGATTGAAACCATTGCCCGAAAGGTTTACGGGGCAAACGGCGTTTCATATACCCCAATTGCCATGGAAAAACTGGCCCGCATAGAAAGTATGGGTGATACCCTGTTTATGCCAACCTGTATGGTCAAAACCCACTTGAGCCTCTCACATGACCCTGCACTTAAAGGACGCCCCAGCGGCTTTACCCTGCCGATACGGGATATACTCACCTACATGGGGGCAGGATTGGTAGTGCCAGTGGCAGGAGATATCAAACTTATGCCCGGCACTTCGTCTGACCCGAATTTCAGGCGGATAGATATAGACACCCAAACCGGCAAGGTGAAAGGATTATTCTAAATTAGTCTTATCCGCTTAAAATTGATAAAATAGTAAGATGACCGAGAAAAAATTTAGCGTCTGCTTTGAGCCCGGCCATAGAGTTATAAATGGCCAGAAGGGGGATAGCCTGCTGGATCTGGCCATTATCGCCGGAACAGGGCTGTGTGCCTCCTGCGGGGGCGAAGGCGTGTGCGGACGCTGCCGTATAAAACTGATAGAAGGCGAACTGGAGTGCGAAGACCACCTCCAGATAAGCGCTGAAGAATTTACCCAGGGAATAAGGCTGGCCTGCCAGAGCCGTCTGGTTTCAAACGTAACGGTAGAGATACTGGCAGAATCACGCTTTGATACCGCCATAAGCGGTGATGCCATAAGCTGCACCCTGCAAAGCCGGCCTGAGTCTGTCAAAAACAAACCTGTTCTGCCTTTGAGAAAGGTCTTTCTGAAGCTTGTTCCCCCATCCGGAGCAGACAACTCAAGTGACCTTGGCAGGTTAAAACGTTTTCTTAAACCTTTCTGCCCAACCGAGCCTGATATAGATTATCATTTGCTTTCAAGCCTTTCTGAAACCCTGCGGGAAAAGAACTGGAAAATAACAGTAAGCCTGCTGGAAACCCCGAATGGGGTAAAAATAATAAATATCCAGCCGGGAGACCAAACACTCACAACATATGCTTTTGCATTTGATATTGGCACTACCGGTGTTCGCGGGCAACTGCTGGAGGTTACCAAATCTCAGGTGCTGGCTCAAGCCACCGAGTATAACGGTCAGATACCCTTCGGCGAAGACGTTATCAGCCGGATAAATTATGCCGCCAGAGAAGGCGGGCTTAACCAGCTTCAGCAAGCCGTGGTAAATACCCTTAACAATCTGGGACAGGCCATGCTTTCCGAGTGCGGTCTTGAAGCAAGTGACATTGCCTTTGCAACCATAGCCGCCAATACTACCATTACCCAGCTTCTTTACGGGCTTGACCCCAAACACCTGCGGCTTGCACCTTATGTCCCTTTGGCAAGCGAACTGCCGCTTATACCTGCCCGGCATATAAACCTAAGCATCTGCCCGCAGGCATATATATACACCCTGCCTTGTGTGGCCAGCTACGTGGGCGGAGATATTGTGGCTGGGGTAATCAGCACCAATATCCCCCATAGGGAAGGGCTGGTACTTTATATAGATATTGGTACCAACGGCGAAATAATTGTCGGTAACAAAGACTTTATGTTAACTGCCTCATGTTCGGCCGGCCCGGCTTTTGAGGGCGGCGGCATAAAGAACGGTATGCTGGCAAAACCTGGCGCTATAGAAGATATTGAACTTGGACCCCAAAGTTTTGAGCCAAAACTGAGCGTGATGGGCAGTGGCAATCCCAAGGGCATTTGCGGTGCTGGGCTCATAAATACAGTTTCCGCCCTGCTAAACTGCGGTTTGCTGGGGCAAAACGGCAAATATAATACCCATATTAAAACTGGCCGCCTGCGCAAAGGTGCTGACGGCTACGAATATGTACTGGCTTTTGGCCGTGAATTCGGGCAGGGACAGGATATAACCCTGTCAGAGGTAGATATAGACAACCTTATCCGTGCCAAGGCGGCTATGTACGCCGGTTACCAAACTCTGCTGGAAAATGCCGGGGCAAATTTTAAAAACCTTGAAAAAGTGATTATTGCCGGAACTTTCGGTGCCAAACTGAATATTAAAAAAGCTATCAATATAGGTTTGCTTCCCGAACTTCCGGAAGAACATTTTATATTTGTGGGTAATGGCTCACTGGCGGGTGCCCGTTTGTGTGCCTTTGATAAAAATGCCCAGACAGAAGCTTCTGCCGCCGCCAAAATGATGACCAATGTAGAGCTATCTGAAAGCGTAAGTTTTATGGACAACTATATGGCGTCTATGTTCCTGCCTCATACCAAATCTACGGATTTCCCTGAGGTATATGCCGCTCTGGGCAAATTTAACGGAGGCCGTATTTGACCTATACTATTGCACTGGCAGGTAAAGGCGGGGTAGGCAAAACATCCGTTTCCAGCCTTATCATCCGCCAGCTTTTAAAAAACTCTCTCACCCCCATACTGGCGGTAGATGCTGATGCCAACGCCAATCTGGGTGAAAGTCTGGGTTTATGCGTGCCCCAAACTGTGGGCGGGCTGATAGCCAGCTTTAACAAAGCCAAGCTGAACTTGCCCTCAGGCATAACCAAAGAAGCCTATCTGGAATACCAGCTTAACACCACTCTGGCAGAGAGCCATGGGCTGGATATGATAAGCATGGGACGAGGCGAAGGTGACGGCTGTTACTGCTACCCTAATACTATCCTCCGCAGTTATATAGACAAGCTCAGCCGAAACTACCGCTACGTGGTTATGGATAACGAGGCCGGTATGGAGCACCTGTCACGCCGCACCACCCAAAATGTAGACCACCTCTTTATAATATCCGACCACTCGGTCAAAGGGGTGCGTACACTGGGACGTATCCGCCAGCTGATAGATGAAATGAAACTTAACGTCAGCCGGATATCGGTTATTATAAACATGGTCTCCGGCACACTTGACCCTCGCCTTGGACAGGAGATTGACAAGCTGGGCATAGCCTATACAGATACAGTGCCGGCAGATGAAATGATACGGGAATTTGACTTGAAACAGACTCCCCTGCTTAAATTGCCTGACAATTCCCCGGCAGTACAGGCAGTAGCCAAAATACTATCAAGCCGCCTTGGTATTAAAAACCTTACAGAGGTATCAGAATAATGAGCGCACATATTATAAACGGCACTGAAATAGCCGCCGCCATCCGCGAAGAAATACGCAGTGAAGTAATTGCCCTGAAGGCTAAAGCCGGCATAGTACCCGGTTTAGCCACAGTACTGGTAGGAGATGACCCTGCCTCACACTCATATGTAGATTCAAAAATAAAAATGTGCCAGAATCTGGGCATATATTCAGAACATCACCCTCTGCCCCAGAACGCCACCATTGAGGATTTGCTGACCCTGATTGCCAAGCTGAATGCAGATCCAAAGATAAGCGGTATTCTGGTACAGGTACCCCTGCCTGCGCAAATTTCAGAAAGTCTGGTTCTAAACGCCATAAACCCGGATAAAGATGTAGACGGCTTTCACCCGGTAAACGTAGGCAGAATGTGCCTTGGTGAACCCTGTTTCCTGCCCTGCACCCCGCATGGCGTTCAGGAACTGCTTATCCGTTCGGGCATAAAAATAGAGGGCACGCATGTGGTTATTGTGGGCAGGAGCAATCTGGTCGGCAAGCCGCTGGCTAATATACTCCTTCAGAAAGCACCGGGGGCAAACGCCACCGTCACTATTTGCCATAGCGGCACTAAAAATCTGCCTGAAATAACCCGACAGGCAGATATACTGGTAGCCGCCATGGGCAAGCCCAAGTTTATTACCGCAGATATGGTCAGAGAAGGTGCGGTGGTAATAGATGTGGGCACAACCTGCATAGGCTACACCCCCGAAGGCAAGCGGATACTTTCCGGTGATGTGGATTTTGAAGAGGTAAAAGAAAAGGCCTTTGCCATCACCCCTGTGCCTAAAGGCGTGGGCCCCATGACTATCATCATGCTTATGCTGAATACCCTGACCGCCGCCAAACGGGCGGCCGGCCTGATAAAATAGCAAAATATTTTTAACCCCTGCAGGGAGGAAAATCTATGGCATTTGAAACACCTAAAATCAACTATAGCGGCAGTATCATGGAAATAACTCTGGGTGACGGCCCAAAATCCGTAACCGTAGGCGGTGAAACTGCCCTGCCCTTCTACCTGTTTGAGGGGGATATGCCTCGTAAACCTAAGATTGCCATGGAGATACAGGATACTCCGCCCTTAGATTGGCCGGCAGATGCCTTAAAACCCTTTGGAGATGCGGTAAACAACCCGGTCAGCTGGGCTAAAAAGTGCGTTGACACCTACGGGGCAAAGATTATCTGCCTCCAACTGGAAAGTACTGACCCGAACGGGCTTGACCGCTCTGCCGAAGAGGCCGCAAAGATAGTCCGTGAAGTGGCAAACGCCGTAGACGTGCCCCTGATAGTCTGGGGAACAGCCAACCATGAGAAGGATACAGAGGTACTCCGCAAGATAAGTGAAATCTGTCCGGATAAAAAACTTATACTTGGGCCGGTAGAAGAGGGTGACTACAAGAAGATAGCCGCCCAAGCCATGGCCTATAAACATACCATTATCGCCTCCTCCCCCATAGACATAAATCTGGCTAAACAGCTTAATATCCTGCTGGGCAATCTGGGTGTACCGGCAAATGAAATAATTATGGATCCCACCGTAAGCAGCATAGGCTACGGTATTGAATATGCCTATTCGGTTATCGAACGTATCCGTCTGGCGGCGCTGACCCAACAGGATGAACGCCTCCAGTACCCCATTATCTGTAATATAGGACGGGAGGCATGGAAAACCAAAGAAGCCAAAATACCCGAAACGGAAAGCCCTGAACTGGGCAATACTGAAAAAAGGGCTATTATGATAGAGGCCATGTCTGCCGCCATTTTACTTATTGCCGGGGCAGACATACTGGTAATGCGTCACCCGGAATCTATGCGTCTGGTGGGTGAGCTGATGGCCGAACTTGGCTGAACCTGCCACCTTAATACACTTAGGGATAATGCCCTGATTATCAAAGGGGGACATGAAAGATGAGTAAAACAGTAGCCGAAGCCGCTATAAAAGGTGCACGGAATATAGTAAATGCCAGTTACGAAGTGTATAAACAAACGCTGGTTACTAACTGTCCAGATACGGCCGTGGGTTTCCCGAATACTGCCTATTTTCTGCCGGTTATTTACGGCATACTGGGTATTCAGGTTGAAAAACTGTCTGATATGGGAATGGTCTTTGATAAATGCTTCAAGATGCTGCCCCCGCCAGAGGTAAATGCCGAGGACGTAACCGAGCTGGGTGCAGTACTGGAAGCCGGCCTGTCCACTCTGTTTGCAGAGGAAATGCTGGAAGCCCTGCGTTACCTTAGCCAGCCGGAATATTACACCAATACCGAAGACCCCACCCCTGATAATATTTGGCTGGGTGCGGCCGATGATATTATCCTGCGTAAACGCGGGGTAGAGTTCGTAGACGGCACCGCCCCCGGTTTTGCCGCCATAATAGGTGCGGCACCTGACAATGCCGCTGCCGAAAGCATAGCCGCTGAACTTCAGCAAAAAAATCTGTACACATTTATGTGCGGCGAATCTCAGGGCAAGCGTTTTGCCAAACAGCTGGCTGATGCGGATGTTGAGCTGGGCTGGACACCCCGTCTGGTTTCATTCGGTGACGAAGCCACTGCCGCTATCTTTGCCTTCGGTTTTGCAGTCAGGGTAGCCCTGTCCTTCGGAAATATAGAACCGGGCAACCGAGCTAAACTTTTTGAATACAGCCAGGAGCGCATAAAGGCCTTTATTATGCCACTGGGAGATATAAGTGATGAATGGTATGCCAATGCCGCCGGGGCACTTAATTTCGGCTTCCCGATCATTGCGGACAAATCCGTATTGCCCATTTTGCCGGGGGTAGAGTCAGTTGATTCAGTGCTGGCAGGCATACCTTATAGCCGCATAGTCTCCAAGGCAATGGATGCGCGGGGAATAAAAGTAAACGTAACCAAAGTACCTGTACCGGTAGCTTACGGACCTGCCTACGAAGGCGAAAGGGTACGGGGTGAACAGATATATCTAGAATGCGGCGGCGGCCGCACCCAGATGGTAGAGCTGGTGACAACCGCCAAAATGGACGATGTTACCGACGGTAAAATAGAGCTATTCGGGCAGGATGTGTCTGATATGCCTGAAGGTTCACGCCTGCCGCTGGCCATTGTGGTAGAAGCAGCCGGTCACAAAATGAATGAAGATTACGAACCTATACTGGAACGCCAAATACACCACCTTTTAAACTATGCCCAGGGGGTTATGCATATCGGACAAAGAGATATCGCATGGTTACGCATAGGCAAGAGTGCGGCTGCCAAGGGTTTTTCTCTTAAACATATCGGCGCTATACTTCATGCCAAGCTTCATCAGGATTTTGGCGGTATCGTAGATAAAATACAGATAAAACTCTATACCACCCCTGAGAAAGTGGCCGAGATAAGCAGGCAATCCAAAAAGATATATACCAAACGGGATGAACGTATTGAAGGCATGACAGATGAAAATACCGAGACTTTTTACTCATGCACCCTCTGCCAGTCATTTGCCCCCAGCCACGTATGCATAGTCAGCCCGGAAAGAACCGGCCTGTGCGGAGCTTACAACTGGATGGACTGCCGTGCTTCCAATGAGATTAACAATATCGGTCCTAACCAGCCGGTAAACAAAGGGGCGGTCATTGACGCTAAGCTTGGGCAATGGTCAGGCATAAACCAGTTTGTAGAAAAAACCTCCGGCGGGGTAGTCAGCCATTACAACCTATACAGCATAATCTATGACCCCATGACCACCTGTGGCTGCTGCGAATGTATTTCAGCCATACTCCCCCTGTGCAACGGGGTTATGACCGTAAACCGCGAACACACCGGCATGACTCCCTGCGGTATGAAATTTACTACTCTGGCCGGGACTATCGGGGGCGGTATTACCACTCCCGGTTTTCTGGGTCACAGCAAATACAATATTACCCAGCGCAAATTTATCTCCGCCGAAGACGGTCTGCTTCGGCTAGTATGGATGCCCAAATCACTCAAGGAAGAAATACGGGAACGCTTCAATGCCAGAGCTGCCGAACTGGGTGTGCCTGATCTGCTGGAGCGGATTGCAGATGAAAGCGTGGGGACTACCGAGGAAGAAATACTCCCCTTCCTTGAAGAAAAACAGCACCCGGCGCTGACCCTTGAGCCACTTATCTAGAAAGGAGTCCTTTTAATATTATGTCACCTACTGGTATAGAAATTTATAAGTTTTTACCCCGAACCAACTGCGGTGAATGCGGCGTGCCCACCTGTCTGGCATTTGCCATGAGTCTGGCAGGCGGCAGAGCTGAACTTTCTTCCTGCCCTTACGTTTCAGAAGAAACCAAACTGAAACTGGAAGAAGCTTCTGCACCCCCGGTCAGAACCGTAAGCATAGGTACAGGTATATACTCCTTTAAAATAGGTGGCGAAACTGTCATGCACCGCCATGAGAAGCGGTTTGAGCACCAATCCGGCATTGCCCTGCTACTCTCAGACAATCTGACCGAGACCGAACAGAACGCCAAATTGACCGCTTTCAACAGCTTTCAGTACAAACGGGTAGGTGCTATTTTGAAGCCGGATATGCTGGCACTCAGGGCAGACAGCGGTTCAAGTGAAAAATACCTAAAACTGGTCAAACTTGCCGCCGAAAAATGCCAAGCCAGCCTAATGCTGATATGTGCGAATACCACTGTGCTTGATGAATCCTTAAAGATTTGCGCTGAACGCAAACCCCTTCTTTATGCCGCTACTGCGGAAAACAGCAACGAAATGGCAGAGCTGGCTAAAAAATACAACTGCCCGCTGGTAGCCAAAGCGAAAAACCTGACAGCCCTGGCTGAACTTACCATCAAACTCCAATCACTGGGTATTAAAGATATTGTGCTTGACAGCTCTCCCGCCAGCTTTAAACAAACCTTAGCCGACAATATCGCCATTCGGCGGGCAGCCATTTTGAAGAAATTCCGTCCTTTGGGCTTTCCGGTTATTAATTTCCCTTGCCTGATAACTTCAGACCACATGAAGGAATCTCTGTTTGCCAGCATACTGACCGCCAAATATGCGGGTATACTGGTGCTGTCTGACTTCAGGGGTGAAACCCTGTTCCCTTTGCTGGTAGCGCGTATGAACCTTTATACCGACCCTCAGCGTCCCTTAGCTACCACCGAGGGTATCTATGAAATAAATAATCCTGATGCCAATTCGCCGGTCATGCTCACCTGCAACTTCTCGCTGACATATTTTATCGTTTCCGGTGAAATGGAAACCAGCCGCGTGCCGTGTTACCTGCTGATAAAAGATACCGAAGGGCTTTCGGTTATGACTGCCTGGGCAGCCGGCAAATTCGGGGCAGATACCATAGGCAAATTTGTAAAAAACAGCGGCATTGCCGGGAAGGTCAATCACCGCAAACTGATTATCCCCGGGTACGCCTCTATGGAAAGCGGCGGTCTGGAAGAAGAACTATCCGGCTGGGAGATAATGGTTGGTCCGCGTGAAGCCGCCCATATACCGGCTTATTTAAAGCAGTTTAAACCCTGAGTGATTTATTAATTTATAGCTGGAGGGTTAGATGACAAACCCCAAAGAAGTTTTCAACCTGCCTGCTCAGCGCAATTTTGAACTGGCCACCAAACGCACTCTTGAACTTAACCGCAGCCATTTTTTGGCCGTGCAGGATTTTGATAAAATAAGCCGACAGGCAGGTGCTGTACTCCAACCGCCCTTTATTCATCTTAAATATTTCAGGTTCAGGGTAGAGATAGACACCCGTAATGCGGCGGTCACCAGCCCGGATACCAGCCTGTCCCCCCGGGAAGAAGCCCTTATTCTGCATTACCTGCTAAAGGCAGACGGCACACCGGTTTCCCGCGAGCAGATAAGTTTTAAAGAACTGCCTGAAGGAGCCAACTACCAGCCTGTTTTCTATAACCGGGTACTAAAAAGCCTTATAGCACTTTATATCGCAAATCCGGCAAAGCTTGATTTATCTGCTATTTCATTAGGCGGTAAAAAAGCAGAACAGGCTGATGTGAGCTTCCTCTTTCAGGCTCTGCCCCGTCTGCCCCTGTGGCTGGTATTCTGGCAGGGAGATGATGAATTCCCCCCGGAGGGCAACATTATCTTTGACCGCTCCATATCCCGCTATCTGGATACCGAAGCAATTACTGAAATCTGCCAAAACCTTAACCGCAGGCTTACTGAAAAAAACCTTTTAAAGTAGACCGTCTGATAAATGCGTTGTACCATACCTGCCCTGAGTATATAATTAGGACGAGGGAAATATTATGCAAACTACCCAGATGATAAAAGTGCTTTTGGCAGATGACCACGTAATCGTACGGGAAGGCACGCGGGAGCTTATACAGCGCGAATCCGGCATGATGGTGGTGGGCGAAGCCTCAGACGGAGTTGAAGCCGTAGAAATGTCCATGAAGGTTCACCCTGATGTGGTAGTTATGGATATTGCCATGCCCCGCCTAAATGGAATTGAGGCCACCAAACAGATAAAACAGCTCCTGCCTACCACTGCCATACTTATACTTACAGCTTACGAATCTGAGCAGTATATTCTGGCCATACTGGAAGCAGGTGCCGCCGGTTTTCTGCTGAAAAACGTGAAGGGCACCCAGTTGCTTGAAGCTATCCGCTCTGTATATGCCGGCGAATCGGTACTCCAGCCCTCTACTACCCGCCGGGTTATTGACCAGCTGATTAACAAAGCCGCCAAAACAGAGGAACTATCTGCTGTAAACCCGCTTACCGAACGTGAAATAGAAGTATTGAAAATGGCGGCACGGGGCGTCAGCAATAAAGATATTGCCGACCAGCTGTATTTATCCAACCGCACTATCCAGACCCATCTTTCAAATATTTTCAAAAAGTTATCGGTAGGTTCGCGGACTGAAGCTATTCTCTACGGGCTGAAACGCGGCTGGTTTATCATGGAAGATTTGCCCTGAAATCCGATATAACCTTATGAAAAAAGTATTTAGTTTCCTCTATAGTCAAATCCGCCGCCTGCCCAGATTACTTGCCAATGTGCATATCTGGATACTGGTGCTTCTGTTTACCGGGGGATTTTTCCTTCATTACCCTCAGTTGTTGCCATTCATCGGCCAAATTGACCCTGATTCTTTTCTATACCTGACCCGCCATTCGGTGGGACGGCTGATAATGTTGCTCCCGGTTACCTATACAGCTCTGGTATTCGGTCTGAGACCGGGTCTTGTATCCCTTCTGTTGGCCATAGCCATTATTATTCCCAATATTTTCGTCACAGATACTGTTACCGCTGATGATATTATTGAAATTATTGGCATTATTATCATCGGGCTGGTAGTTAATCTCTGGCTGGAAAGCTATGAAACTGATAAAAAACACCGTCAACAAGCTTACCTGAAGATGGAAACTGCCCAGCGCGAGCTACAACGTATGCAGCAAAACCTGCGTTTTTACCTTAAGCAAATTACCATAGCCCAGGAAGATGAACGCCGCCGTATTGCTCAGGAACTGCACGATGATACAGCTCAAGACCTGATTGTAATATCACGCGCCATAGACCGTTTTGTAACCAAAAACCCCAACCTTGGCGAAGACAATCTGGCTGAACTGGAAGAGATGCAAAACCATATAAACCGCACTTTAAGTGAGGTCCGCCGCTTTGCTCCTGAAACCGAACTGGTATTATTCCGGATTGTTCAGGAGTCTCTGCGCAATGTAGGCAAGCACGCTCAGGCAACCAAGGCTTGGGTCTATATAGACTTCGGCAAATACAAAGCAACCCTGACTGTGAAAGACAACGGCAAAGGGTTTTTACTGCCGGAACGGGTGGGAGATTTGGCCGCTCTGGGCAAACTGGGACTGACCGGCATGCAGGAACGGGCTCAACTTATTGGCGGACGCCTCTCCATTCAGTCAAAACCGGACGTAGGCACAATGGTAACAGTGGCCGTACCAAATTCCGGCAACCTTGAGGATGACGATGTCTAAACCTTGTGTCTATATCGCAAATCCTTCCCTATAAAAATCTTTGCCCCATACACGAGTGAAAGAAGCCAAACAATGGGCAAACCCCTGCCACCGGCGTTAAACCGCCTTGACAGCAAATGAACGCCAAAGTAGTATTATAAGGGACACTAATACACTAAGGAGAAACGATATGGTAATGGAATTAACCGACCAGAGCTTTGCTGCTGAGGTATTGAAATCAGATAAACCCGTACTGGTAGATTTTTGGGCTCCGTGGTGCGGTCCCTGCCGTATGGTAGCCCCCATAATTGACAAACTATCTACTAAATACGCGGGTAAATTTAAGTTCTGTAAACTGAATGTAGATGAAAATAAAACCACTGCTACCCAATACCGGGTCATGTCCATACCCACCCTGCTGTTTTTCAAAGGCGGTCAGGTAGCTGATATGGTGGTGGGTGCGGTACCTGAATCTGCCCTGAGCCAGAAGATTGACCAGCTAATCCAGAAGTAGCTCTTCTAATACCAAAAATCAAAAACCCCCGTTACCCGGGGGTTTTTTAATACTCTGCTGGCCACAAAACTGCCACTAACGCAACAAGGGTTTCACCTGCACAGGCAGTCCGGCTACCATCAGATAAACGTATTCCACATATGCACCCAGCATTTGGTTTGCCCTGCCCAGCAAATCACGGTAAATTCTGGCCATGGCATTGGGCGGAATAAGACCAGCACCTACATCATTGGTTACTACAATAAATGATGCACCCGTCTTTTTCATAGCATTTATTATGCCATTTATTTCTTTTTTAACCTCGGCATCCAGATAATCTGCCGCCTCACCCGTAAGTTCATCACCGTGTTCAAGCATATACTTGCACATTATGTTATTTACCAGCAGGGTAATGCAGTCCAGTATAATCACGCCGGCACTACTTCCATGGGCGCTTATTTTTTCACCCACCTGCAAACTGGCCTCTATAAGACCCCATTCGGCCGGACGGGCCTGCTGATGCCGCAGGATACGGATTTTCATTTCTTCATCACCGGCTTCGGCGGTAGCTACAAATACGACCTTGCCGCCTATGGACTTGGCCAATTCTTCAGCATAACTGCTCTTGCCGCTTCGGGCACCGCCAATAAGTAAATAATTCATTTTGCTACCCCTCCGGTATTATAAAACGCCCTGCCTGAGCATATACCTGAAATCAGTCCAGATGGGAGTTATCGTTCAGTTTTTCCAGTATAGACCCCTCCGGGTAAATATCCAAAACAGTTACCGAACCCACCCCCAGTATAAACTGCCACCAGTGTTTATACTCAATACCCAGAAAATGGCATATCAGGATACGGAAAACACCCCCATGCCCCACTACCAGTAGAGTATCGTCACTTTTGTGCTTGGAAAGCATTTTTACAAATTTGATTACTCTCTGGGCAAAATGTGCCATACTTTCCCCGTCAGGAAAGTGCACGTCAAAGCTGCCTTCAGCCCATTTTTGGGCTATATCAGGGTAGCGTTCCACTACATCATCGTAGGTAAGGCCTTCCACCCGTCCGAAATCTATCTCTTTCAGATCATTATTTTTATTGACCAAAAGAGGCCGTCCGTAGGCGATGGTTTCGGCAGTTTCCATACAGCGTTTAAGGGAGCTGGAATAAATGGCATCTATCTTGACCGAAGCCAGATATTCGCGAAGGGAGTTTGCCTGAGCATGCCCGCAGTCTGAGAGCCCGATATCACTGTGCCCCCAGTAACGGCGGCAATTATCTGTTTCTGTCTCACCGTGACGTACCATTATCAGCTTCATATCAAACGCTCCTCTGGCCTAGCTGAAATACCCGGATAAGGCCACTATAAACACCAGTGCTGCTACCTCGGTAAATTCGTTAATTGAACCGTAAGTATCCCCGTTCAGACCACCCAGTCTGCGTTTGAAGAAAGATGCCAGATACATAACCAGCAACCAGCTTCCAAACATAGCCAAAAACCCTGCCCAGCCGCCTAAAACTACGCAAACTGTCAGGCAGAAAATAGTAGCACACCACAAACTGGCTTTGGCAGTTTCGCCTTTAAGCTCTTTGCCCAAACCCTGTGACCTGACATAGGGATACTTAACCACCGCATAGACCATAGCCCAGCGGCTGATTAACGGGAACAAAATAAGACCTGTGATAAAACTTTCCGAAGGCAGGCTTAGGACAGCAGAAAATTTTAGAAGCAAAAGGCATATTGCCGCCAGCACACCTATAGCCCCCACTCCCGGCAGGTGCATTACCTCCTGGGCGCGTTCAAATGACTTATGACCGGCGGCTATTCCGTCAAAGGTATCTGTCAAACCATCCAGATGTAAACCGCCTGTAATTATCACCAAGCTTATTGTCAGCAAAGCGGCGGTCAATACATCAGGTAAAAAAAGGCTGAAAACCCAGCCCAAACCGACCAGTATCAGCCCGATAATCAAACCCACCAGGGGGTAGAAGCCGAGTGAGCGGGCAAAATCCAGCCGTGGCTTCTCCCCCTGCCAGTCTTCTTTCAGCCAGGGTACAGGTATGTTGGTAAGAAAGCGGAAAGCCGCTAAAAATGAACCCATATATACATTTCCTTAACCCGGGATTATACCAGAATACACCTAACTTTGCTTTTCGGAAACCCCTGCATCTGCAAAGGAGGCCATCTCGTTCTGGATACGGTTAGCTGCTTCTATAATATTCATGGCAAGAGCCGCACCCGTTCCTTCACCCAGACGCATATCCATTTTCAAAATAGCATCCAGCCCCATATGCTCAAGTAAGATACGGTGTCCGGGCTCTACTGACTGGTGAGCGGCAAACATGAAGTCCTTTACCTGCGGGCAGATGGTATAAGCAATAAGAGCCGCCGCACCGGAGATAAAGCCGTCTACAACCACCGCCACTCTATTAGCCGCCGCACCCAGTATTACTCCTGCCAGACCGCCAATTTCATAGCCGCCCACTTTAGATAATACATCAATCGCATCTTTAGCATCAGGGTTATTCAGGGAAATAGCTTTGGCAATAGCGTTGCGTTTCAGCTTCATCTGCTCATCAGAAGCACCTGTACCGCGCCCGGTTACATCTTCAAGTGACCGCCCGGTAATAACAGAGCAGATAGCAGCAGACGGAGAAGTATTGCCAATACCCATATCACCGGTACCTACCAGATCCAGCCCCTTCTTGACCTCGGCGTTTACAATCTCTATGCCCACCTCAATAGCCTTTACAGCCTGTTCACGGGTCATAGCCGGGCCATGAACCATATTGTTGGTACCGGGTGCAATATTCCGGTTAATTATATTCGGGTCTGCAGCCATGGGAGTAGCCACGCCTAACGCAACTACCACGTTACGCGCCCCTACCTGCCGGGAAAGGACGTTTATGGCTGCACCGCCATGAGCAAAATTTTGCAGCATCTGGACAGTTACTTCTTTCGGCCAGTTGTGAAACTTTTCGTCAATAATGCCGTGGTCACCAGCCATGGTTATAATGGCTTTTTTGGCGGTTTTTGGTTTGGCATCACCCTGAATACCTGCCAGTTGCACCACAATAGCTTCCAGTTTGCCCAGAGAACCCTGTGGTTTGATCAGGATATCCTGATGTGCCTGAGCCTTGACCATGGCTTCTTTATCCAGCCCGTATATCTTTGCAAGTGTTGCGTTTAATAGTTCCATATTTTTAAAACTCCTTTATAAATAACTTGGGTTAATATATATCCGGTTTTGCACTTCAGGCTATGCTCAGTTTGTCCTCCTCTGGCGCCTGCCCAAATAAAAAAGGGGCTGGCACATCTCAAAATATCTTCAAGATGAGCCGGCCCCTTTACCATCAGGTATCCGGTTTGGTGGTAACACGTCTTCTGGCTTCCGGATTATCCCCCGGTTTCACCCTTCCCATCAGAGTACTACTCCAACAGTGGTTGCACAAAAAGTGCTTTAAAGAAACCGAAGTCCCCGGTCACAGCGGCGGGACCGCCACGGATTCAAACCGTGTTCCGTTTGTTAATCACCATTAAAAACTATATCAGACAAAACCCTGCCAGTCAATCAGGCTGGATAAATCTCAGACTTACTTTTTAATTCAACACTAACCTCAAGCAGGTGTTCACACTCACTTTGGGTACGGGGAGCTATACGGACATATTGGGGCAGACCAAATGAAGTGCAGTCCCGCACCATCAACCCATATTTAAGGAATGCTGAACGAAAATCTGCAGCACTCCTTACCTTCAGCAGGAAAAAATTGGTCTCAGACGGAAACACACTGAAACCCAGCCTTATAAAACCCTGCATCAAATACTCTTTAGAGGCCTTTATCTTCTTTTCAGATTCCGCCAGATAGCTGGGATGACGCAGGCAAACCAGCCCTGCTTTTTGGGCAGCGGCATTCACGTTCCATGGGGGGCAAATCTTTTTCAGGTTGGCTATTATCTCTGCCGAGGCCATGCCGTAACCCAACCTTAGCCCGGCCAGAGCACAATCTTTGGTCATAGAGCGAATAACTATTAGATTGTCCGAATCAAGCAAATCTGCTGATTTCCAGCAATCTTCAGCAAACGCTATATAGGCCTCATCCAGCACCAGCAGTGTATCAGTGCAGACATTCAGCACTTTTTCAATATCTGCTTTGGAAAGATAAACCCCGGTAGGATTGTTGGGATTACAAATAAATACCGCTTTGGGTTGATGTTTTTTAATAATGCGGCAGGTTAAATCCAAATCAAACTTAAAGCCGCTCTCTTCATCTGCCCACTGTTCAATTATGTCGGCACCAGCTACTTCCACCGCCAGTTCATACTCGCCAAAAGTGGGTTTAAGTATCAGAACTGTATCCCCCACCCCGAAATATGCCCCAGCCACCAGACGGATAACCTCCATAGAGCCGCTGCCTATAATCAGGTTTTCGGGTTTCAGCGAAAGCCTCCCCGCCAGATATTCTTTGAGTTCAGCAGACTCAGAGTCCGGGTAGCGGTCAATAACCAGAGAAGACAAAGCTTCTTTAAGTTCCACCGGTGCCGGATACGGGTTTGAGCTAACCGAAAAATCCATAACCGCATCAGGGCTTATACCCAGTTTTTTAAGCTCGGCATAGTTAGGGCCTCCATGGTAACATGGCTTTAGTTTTTCCAGCTGCGGTTTAGGCAATACGGGCAAAATAAATCACTCCCACGCTTATTAAAACCCAGATACAGCCCGCATTGTTTATAAGCACAAGCGAACGGCTGATAGTTTGGGGAAGCAACGGTCTTATATCATCCCCCAGAGAGTAGTGTCCCACTTTTTCCAAGCAAACTTCAAGGGCACCTGCCGCAGTAGCCATAGGCCAGCCCGCATTGGGGCTTTGGGTCTTCCCATGGTCACGCCACATTATCCGCCATGCCCCTGCGGGGCTGTAACGCCCAAAGAAGCTGGCAACCAGTATACACAAGGCAGACAGTCGGGCCGGTATAAAATTAAGCACATCATCAAATCTGGCAGCAAATTTGCCCAGATATTCGTATTTTCCGCGGTAGCCCACCATGCTGTCAAAAGTACTCACTACCCGGTATGCCATAACGCCGGGGACACCGAATATGAGAAAGAAAAAGAGCGGAGCCACAAACCCGTCTCCGATACTCTCCGCCACAGATTCCACTGCCGCCGCTACCAGTTTAGGCTGGGGCAGTTTGGACGTATCCCGTGAAACCAGAGACCGAAGTTCAAAACGAGCTTGGGCAATGTCATCTTTTTCTAACAATCGCTTAATAAGCAAAGCTGCTTTCCGCAGCCCGGTAACCGTAAAACACATCTTAAAGAGTATAGCTGAAACTATTATGTAAACTATACTGTTTATCCCCTGCAACCAGTCCAGCAGGAAATATACCGGTACGAAAAATAGTGCCATGGTGAAAATAACCATGACTATCCCATAAACAAACTGGTATCCCTTGCCGCCTTTAAAGCCTGCCCGTTCAAACAGGGAAATTACCTTGCCCATATAAGCTACCGGGTGAAAGGCATTTGGAGGGTCACCAAAGACCATATCAATAACAAGCGCCAGCAGGAATATCAGCAGGATTTCCATATCTAGTGTCCTTTTCTGCTGGCAATACGCTTGGTCAAGGCTTCTTTAATAGCTAAAGTAACACTCCGCCCCATCAGCTCACCCAGCAGAGTATGCCCGCCCACGTAGGTTGCCTTGTCACCCATGCCGGAAACTGCCACTATCTGGTCGGTACCGGTACCGCTGGCTTTGAGAGACGGGGTATAAGCACTCATAACACCCAGTTCATCCAGAGCAATAGTCTTAGCCTCGGTAGCTGTTATGAAACAGGAAGCCAATGTTGCCTGTGAAAGATTTTCACTGGTGAGGATAATGGTATTTATGGTACCGAAGGGTTTAAATCTGCCGTTGCGGTCAATGCCTGAAGATTTATCCTGTCCAATCCGCAAAGCATTGGACTCCACTCCGGCGGTAGCCAGAGCCACCACCCACAAATCACCCCGTTTTTCTTCATGGATAGCTAGGTGGTCCATAGTAACCCCGGTGGATAAAACCAATACTTTGGAAAGGGGGATGCCGATAGCACTCAGTGCCTTTGAAAAAACCTGCCGGTAATACCCGTTCCAGCTTAATTTATCATCATGCAGGCGCGGCCAGATAGCATCCGGCAGATAAATATTGCACACTGCCTTTATCTTGCGGTAACCCTGCCTGCCGGAAAGTGCCCGCCGTTCTTCAGGAAAAGTAACAACCAAAGCATTGGCAGGAACACCCCAAACCTCATGCTCTATAACCTCGGCTTTTATGCCGTGAAATTCGGCAACTGTTCGTATATTTACTTTCTCAGTGAGCATCCGTGCCTCCCTTTTCACCGTTTGCATTGCACCGGATATTACCCAGACGCGGCAGTACTGCCGGAAGCCCGCTGAGTGGGTGGGTATGGACATAACTGCCGGGGCCGTAAACACGGCTTATATTATTGGTAGTTATTACCTCAACCGGACTGCCATCTGCATGAATGCCATTGTTGTCAATGAGTATAAGCCTTTCGCAATAATGGGCAGCCAGATTCAGGTCATGCAAAGCGGCAATAACGGTAATATTCCGTTCGCGGCACTCAGATTTGATAAGGTCCAGTATCTCTATCTGGCGGCCTATATCCAGATTGGAAGTAGGCTCATCCAGCAAAATTGCTTCAGTTTTCTGGCACAGAGAGCGGGCAATAACCACACTTTGTATCTCCCCGCCGGAAAGTTCGCCGATTTGGCGGTCAGCCAGATGCAGTACCCCTGCCCTTGCCAGAGCCTCCCATGCTATAGCGATATCCTTGTGGCTTTCATACTGGAAAGTACCCATATGGGGGTTTCGCCCCATCAGAACAATCTCAAAAGCGGTAAAAGCACTGGGGAGTACCGGTATCTGGGGCACAACCCCTACCATTTTTGCCAGTTCCAAACGGGGTATAGAGCGTGAATTACGCCCATTGATATAAATACTGCCCAGACGCGGGTCTATTACTCTGGCCAAAGACTTTATCAGGGTAGATTTACCTGAACCATTCGGTCCTACCAACCCAATCATCTCACCGGGCATGGTTTTAAAGCTGACATTTTTCAGAACATCAACCGGACCATAGGCTAGGGTTACGTCTCGTACTTCAAGCTCAAACATTTTTCATATACCTAAAAGAGCATTCTGGTGCGTTTTCTAAGCAGATACAGAAAGAAAGGAGCACCCACCAGGGCCGTAATAGCCCCTACCGGTATTTCAGAGGGAGCAACCAGAGTGCGGGAAGCAATATCTGCCAGTATCATGAAAACCGCCCCTACCAGAGCCGAAAGAGGCAGCAAGAAACGATAATCTGCCCCCCATATCAACCTGATGGCATGCGGAACAATGATACCCACAAAACCGATAATACCCACAAAAGATACCGCCGCGGCTGTTATCAGGGTAGCCGCTGTAAGAAGGATAATCTTCATCCGCTCCACATCCACCCCCAGTTCCTGAGCTTGCTCCTCACCCAGCTGGATAAGGTTCAGGGAACGGGCAAACAGGAGTATAACCAGCGTGCCTATAATCACTATAGGTATAACAATTTTTACACTCTCCCAACCGGCCATGGAAAAACTGCCCATCAGCCAGAACATGACAGAGTGAATCTTGTCACCGCTAACCGTAATGAGGTACGACACAATAGCCGTAAGAAATGAACCCAGTGCCACACCAGCTAGTATCAGAGTAGTCACCGTAAGGCGGTTTCCCACTCTGGCCAGCATATACACTACCCCCACCGCCCCAAAAGCCCCTGCAAAAGCAAATAGCGGGGTAGTAAAAATACCCAGCACATCAAACCCGATACCCAGTATCAGCCCCAGCACTGCGCCTACGGCTGCGCCTTGAGCCACGCCGATAAGATACGGGTCTGCCAGAGGGTTTCGGAAGAGCCCCTGATAAGTAGCCCCGGCCACCGCCAAGGCCATACCCACCACTCCAGCCAGCAGCACTCTGGGCAAACGGATATCCCAAATAATAGCCTGAGTATTTACGGTCCAGTCAGGGCTAATATGTACGAAAGGAATTTTTGAAATCAAGATAGCTATAGTGGTAAAAAATGGCACTTCAACTGAGCCGAAGGAAATAGCAAAAACAGCCGCCACAAGCAGCAAACCAAACAACCCGGCCATAGCAAAAATCCGCCCCCTCCAATGGGGGTGCAAACCGCCGGGAACTGCCGGACAGTTTTCCTTATTCAGATTTGTATTTACACCCATTCTTACCTGCAAAACTGTGGGGCAGGTATATTACCTGCCCCACCTGAATTCTATATTAGCTGATAGCTCCAAATATTTCAGGGTGAAGCATCTTGGCCAGTTGTTCGAGAGCCTCTACAATTCGGGGCCCGGTACGGCCGATAAGGTCTGTGTTTATACTATATATATTGCCGTTGATTCTGGCATCAATATTAGCCAGACGGGGTTCATCCTGTATAAACAGCAACGGCGCATCAGCCCCGGAACCCATGCCGGTACCAACCACTACCACTTGGGGGTTAGCCCCCAGCACTGTCTCCAAACCAATAGTCGGATAGGATTCGGCTGAATCAGCAGTAATACTAACGCCTCCGACAGCAGTAATCAAGCCTGTTATGAAGGCAGTAGAACCAACGCTCATAAGAGGTTCATGCCAAACAATGTATAAAACACGCGGTTTCTGACTTTCAGACAGATTTTTAACCTTGGATGTTACTGCATCTATACGGGTCTGCATACTGTCCATCAGTGAATTGGCTTTTTTAACCTGATTCAGACACTTTCCGATAAGCTCAATAGATGCCAACACATCTTCCAGATTATCCGGGCTGATAGCTATTACGGTGAGACCCAGCTGTTCAAGCTGAGGAATAACTGTTGATGCATGAATATTGGAGGCCAGAATAATATCAGGTCCAATGGCAGTCACCGCTTCGGCATCCACATTTGAAAAACCGCCCACTTTGGGTTTATCTTTGGCGGCTTCGGGGTAATTGCAATAGGTAGTCACACCCACCAGTTTATCTTCAAGACCCATAGCATAAATAGTTTCGGTATTGCTGGGAGAAAGAGAAACTATGGTCTGAGGTTCAGACAGGATAGTTACGATTCTGCCAAGTTGATCTGTCACCGTCAGGGGATAAGTCACTTCAGTTACAACCGGGTTTTCGTCATCAGGATTGGTATCGTCTGCAGTTTTACAGCCACCCACCAGACCTAACAACAAAACCAAGCTTAAGAAGACACCGGCAACAGTAGTACCCAGCCGGGCACTCTTACTGTTAAGTTTCATATTTATATCATCCAGCATAACTGCTCCATTCATTTTTAATATTGAAAACAGGGGCATCGGGCAAAGCGTTTTCCTCTTACAAATTCTTCTGCATGGCCATACCTCCTCTTACCGCGGAGAGCCTTTTAGAACGAACCTTGAGGTTCTGACTTGGAGCATTTGCCCCTTACAGCAGGCGGTACTGCGCCGGAATTTCACCGGGCTTGCACTCAAAGTTCTAAGGCCCTTTTAGTTGTGTCTACATTTTGCCAGGTGCAAAAAAATACCTCTGTCTCATCGGACAAAGGTATTTCAGCCATTTTAAAATGACTATCCTCCCTATTCCGCGGAGTGCCTGGTAAACGGGGTTTGAGGTTCTGGCTCCCGGAAGTATTCCCTCCGGTTACAGCAGGCGGTACTGCGCCGGCTTCACACCGGTCTTGCACTCATAGCTACCCCGTTACATATTCAACTAAAATTTAGTTTACTCCAGTATTTTTGATTAGTCAATACATCAGCCATAAATTGTAAGATTTTTTTGGCAGTTATATCAGGAAAATCACTTTTGCAGACCAAAATAAACCCCCGTATCTTACAAAAGAAAACGGGGGGGGTAACTAAATTTATTTCGGGTTAGGGACCAACTAGCCGTCGGATACGCCGTCGGGGTCATTGTTCTCCAGCAGGCGTTTATGCTTGGGGAGAATACGCTCCCGATAAACTGCTTCCAGTATGTCCAGCAATTTGTACGGGTCTGATTCATAGTAAACGCGGGCACCGGTCTCCTTGTCCACCATGGCAATAATCTTGTCCAGATGGTCAGCAATGCCGCCGCTTCCCCGCAGTACCCCTATAACTTTGCCTTCGTCGTAAGCTATAGCAAACTCACCCAACGTACCGGACCGCCCTCCGGCAAATATCACCACGTCACAACTGCGGATATTTTCAATCTCCCGTCCCATCAGACCTGACCCGGTATAGATAATAGCATCGTAACCACGAGTGGGAGAGTGGTATTTTTCTACATGTTCTTCCAAGTTCAGGGCGGGGGAAATACCTACTACTACCCCGCCTTCTTCTTTAGACCCCAGAACGGTTTCATGGGGCATTCCGGGGCAGGCACCGGTAATAAGCACATGTTTGCGCTTGGCTATGCAGGCACCCAAACACCGTAAACTTTTTTTGGTTTCGTCAGTCATAGTCCCACCGGCTGAACCCATAACCCCTATTGTCATCTGGGGGAAAGGCGGAATTACCCTGGTTGATTTCGTCATTACTCTTGCTTCTCTCTCTAAGGTTTAACAATATATATAATAGCAAACCATTCGACCCTAATAAACAGGCTCATCTCAATCAATAAACCAGCCGCAGTTTGTAAGTCTGCGGCTGTTGAAACTTGTTTTAGAATTACCGGATTATTTTATCTTGCGGGCTACGACGGCAATCTCAGGTGAACCTGCCCAATAAACCGCCCCGGCAACATCAGAAAATATGTCTGCCACCTCAAACCCTTTTTCGGCCAACTCATGTTTAAGCTCTGCCACACAGAAATACTTCAGCCAGTTAAAAACCTGCCATTCCCTATCCGCCTCTATAAGGGTGTATTTATCCAGCACCACCTTTTCAAGCGGATATTTAAAGGTATTTATGAAGCCGAAATAATCATTGCCTGACCAAAAACCATCCATCAGGCGGTATTCATAACCAGCTGTTTCAGCCCGCCCTTCATAAGCTGAGAGAGAAAACACATCCAGTAGTATATTCCCGTCATCCTTCAGGCATTTGTTCCAGACTGAAAGAAGCTGGCAGCGCTGGGAAGGGCTCAGGGCACAGTAATCACAATAAATAAGGGTTATCAGGTCAAACTGCTTCGGGGTGGCAAACTCAAGGTAATTTTGTTCTATATAATGAATATCCAGATAGTGGCTGGCTGCAAAATCACGGGCATAACTGATAGAACGGCTTGAGAAATCTATACCGGTCACATCTGCACCGGTGGCAGCCAAACGGCTGGTATAAAGCCCCGGCCCGCAGCCAAAATCACAAACCTGCTTGCCGTCACCCAAACCAAAATAGTCTTTTATCCAGCCTGCAGATTTTTCAATGAATACTGCCTTGCGTGAAGCGGGCTCAATATCCGGATTGAGATGGAACTCCAGCATTCGGGAGGAAATATGAGGGTCATTCCAAAGTACAGGTGCACTGTACTGCTGATATAACTCAGGTTTAGTATTTATATCTGCCAGTTTTTTAAACACAAGCTTCCCCTTTATTTATTAAATGGAAAAATCGGGCACTTAAGCCCTTGCCATTCGGGAAATCTTTAGCAGGTCATAATATAATATGATATAAAGAGATATTGGCATTAGTCAAGGAGTTTAAAATGGATGCACTTGAAGCCATTTTCAGCCGGCGAAGCATACGCCATTACCAACACGGAGATATAAGCGCCTCCGAACTGGATACCCTTTTAAGGGCAGGCATGGCTGCCCCTTCCGCCGGCAACCAGCAGGTCTGGCATTTTGTAGTTATAGATGACCGCCGGATACTGGATAAAATACCGGATATTCACCCTTACTCCAAAATGCTGAAGGAAGCCCCGATGGCCATCATGGTCTGTGCAGACCAAAGTGCCGAAACTAAAACAGGTTACTGGATACAGGACTGTGCGGCCGCTACCCAAAATATCCTTCTGGCAGCAGAGGCACTGGGACTGGGTGCTTGCTGGCTGGGACTGCACCCCCGCGAAGAACGCAAAGAAGCCATTTCCCGTTTACTAAATCTACCTGTTAGTATCAGCCCGCTTAGCCTTATCGCCATCGGCAAAAAAGGGGAGACCAAACCGCCTGCAAAGCGTTATTTGGAAAGCCATATCCATAAAAATGGCTGGTAGCTTCAGACCAGATTTGAAAAAGAACCCGTTAAACGTTAAAATTAGGCACATATGTCAAATACGAAATTAGATAGTTTATGCATAAACGCCCTTCGCTTTCTTTCGGTAGACGCTGTTCAGAAGGCAAATTCGGGGCATCCCGGAGCGCCTATGGGTATGGCCGCTATGGCATATGCCCTGTGGCAAAATTTTCTCAAGCATAACCCGCAGGACCCCGCTTGGCCTAACCGTGACCGTTTTATACTTTCAGCCGGCCATGCCTCTGCCCTGCTTTATTCACTACTCCACCTGACCGGTTATGACCTGCCGCTGGACGAACTTAAAAATTTCCGCCAGTGGGGCAGTAAAACACCGGGACATCCGGAATACGGCCTGACTCCCGGGGTTGAAATGACTACCGGCCCGCTTGGGCAGGGTTTTGCAAGCGGTGTGGGTATGGCTATGGCCGAAGCTCATTTGGCAGCGGTTTTTAACCAGCCGGATTGCAAAATTATAGACCATTATACCTACGGCATAGTCTCTGACGGAGACCTGATGGAAGGCGTAGCTTCAGAAGCGGCCTCTCTGGCCGGGCATTTAGCCCTTGGCAAGCTGATTTATCTGTATGATGACAATGATATATCTATTGAAGGTTCAACCGAGCTGGCTTTTACCGAAAACGTAGCTCTGCGCTTTGAAAGTTACGGCTGGCAGGTTATAGACCATGTAGACGGGCTTGACCCGGAGGCGGTATCTCAGGCTATTAAACAAGCCCAGTCAGATACCACCCGCCCCAGCCTGATTATCTGCAAAACAATCATCGGCTTTGGTAGCCCGAATAAGGCCGGCAAGGCCTCTGCCCATGGCGAGCCGCTGGGAACAGATGAGGTATCCAAGAGCCGTAAATCTCTGGGGTGGGACTATGAACCGTTTGTAATACCAGTTGAGGCTCTAACAGAGTTCCGCGAAGCACTGGGCAAGGGCAAAACAGCCCAGCAGGTTTGGTTGTCCAAGCTGGACTACTATTTAAGCCATTATCCCGAAAAAGCCTCCCTGCTGCAGGACATGCTTTCGGGCAACTTACCTGAAGACTGGGACAAAGATCTGGATAGACTCTTTGACAAAGCTATGGCCAGCCGCGAGGCTTCAGGCCTGCTGATAAATGCCTTGGCTTCCCGCCTGCCTTCTCTCATGGGTGGTTCGGCAGACCTCAGCCCGTCTAACAAGACCGTTATCAAAGACGGCGGGGAATACGAACCTCACTATTACGAGGGACGGAATATCCATTTCGGAGTGAGGGAGCACGCCATGGGGGCAATAGCTAACGGACTGGCTCTCCACGGGGGCATAATACCTTACGTTGCCACTTTCCTCATATTTTATGACTACATGCGTCCGGCTGTACGGTTGGCTTCACTTATGGGGCAAAGGGTGATTTATATTTTTACCCATGATTCCATCGGTCTGGGAGAAGACGGCCCTACCCACCAACCCATTGAACAGCTGGCCGGTCTGCGTTCGGTACCCGGTCTGGTTACTATCCGTCCGGCAGATTCATATGAGACTGCTCAGGCATGGAAAACGGCTATACTCCGTAAGAACGGCCCTACCGCCATTGCCCTGTCCCGTCAGAAACTGCCGCTTTTAGATAACTCTCAGACAAAATCCTTAAACCTGCCTAAAGGGGCATATATACTGCAGGAAACAGACTCCCACCCGCAGGTAGCTCTAGTTGCCAGCGGGTCTGAAGTAACTATAGCGGTTGAAGCGGCTGAAATACTTAAGGGGAAAGGCATATCCTCAAGGGTAGTATCTTTCCCTTCATGGCAGCTTTTTGATAACCAACCCCAAACCTACCGCCAGAGTGTCCTGCCTTCTTCCCTGCCACGGGTAATAATGGAAGCTGGCAACTCACAGGGCTGGTGCAAATATCTGGGTACAAACGGAACTGTTATTTCAATTGACCACTTCGGGGCATCAGCCCCGGCGCCCCTGCTTTACAAAAAATTCGGCCTGACCCCTGAAAACATGGCTGAAAAAGCTTTAAAGCTTTTGGAGAATGAACATGAGTAATATCTCTATTGCCATCGGGGCAGACCATGGCGGTTACGACCTTAAGACAGATATTTTACCCTTCCTTAACCATTTGGGGTTAAAAGTTTTGGATCTGGGGGCTTGCACCTATAACAGTTCTGATGATTATCCTGATTTTGCTCAGACAGTTGCCCGAAATGTTGCCTGCGGAAAAACAGACCGCGGCATTATCATCTGCGGTAGCGGAGTGGGCGCCTGTATCACTGCCAACAAAATAAAGGGTATCAGAGCCGGTCTCTGCCATGACGTTTACTCTGCCCACCAGGGTGTGGAACATGATGACATGAACGTGCTGTGTTTAGGAGCAAGAGTGATAGGCATAGAAGTAGCCAAAGAGATTATCAGTGCCTTTTTAAATGCCCGTTTCACCGGTGAAGAAAGACACAAACGCCGTCTTGAAAAACTGCTTAAGGTTGAAAAAGAAGGCTAAAGCCCGGCTTCCTTAGCCGAATTTTTGGCCAGTTTATCCAAATACAGGTAGCTTGACTGCGGATCGGATTGCCGGAAAATAGCACTCCCCACGCATATATCATTTACCCCTGCCGCCACAATCTCAGGTATATTGGCCTGCTTGGCCCCGCCGTCCAGCCCTATTTCGGTTTCAGGGAAACGCCTTTTAAACTCTTTTACCTTGAGAAGTACCTCAGGTATAAACGGCGCGCCGTAAAAACCGGGAATAACCGACATGAAAAGCACCATATCCACCTGCGGCACCAGATAAGCAAACTCTGCAACAGAGGTCTCCGGGTTTACTGCCAATCCCACCTTAAAACCCATCTCTTTTATCCTGCTGATAACATATTCAGGGCGGGGGGTTGCCTCAAAATGGAATATTACCCTGCGAGCACCATGCTGCTTGCAGTAAGTCAGATACTCTTCCGGATTCAGGGTCATCAAGTGTATTTCGGAAGCAAAACAGGGCTTATATCTGCCCAGAACCTCCGGGGGTATGCTTAGCGAAGGCACGAACTGCCCGTCCATGATATCTATCTGGGCAACCGGTGCAAAACCCTCTGACTGTTTTATCATGGACTCAAAGGCCGCAGGATCATCTGTAAGTATAGCCGGCACTACTTTTACGTCTTTCAACTAATCTCTCTCTATCAATATTACTCTGGCAGGTGCCCCGTCCACTTTGCCCAGTTTCAGCGGCAAACAGTAAAGCTCATAATCACCTTCAGGCACACCCGCAAGTTGCAACGTTTCCAATATAACCACTCCTTGGCTTAAAAGATGCTTGTGCACTCCATCCAGACCTTGAAAGTCCTCTACCGAAAGATAGTCTATACCCAACAGCCGTATACCTATTTCAGTCAGATACTGAGCCGCTCCAATGTCTATATACGTATAGTTTTCATCAAAATCAGGCTTTTTCCAGAGGCTCTCATTGTCAGTAGCCAGAATAAGCCGAGTTACCCCTTTAAGGTCAGCATGTTCAAGCATTTTGCGGGTAATAGTTTTCACCCCGCCAAAACGCAAAACCCTAACATCACCAACCAGTATCTCCAGAGGTATCTCACTCGCCCCAATACCTGCTTCAAAAAAATGATACGGGGCATCTATATGACTACCGTTATGTAATGTCATTGTCAGCCGGCTAAGGTTGCTATGAGAACCGTACTTGATACTGTGCAGCAGAGTTATCTCCGGGCAACTATCGCCCGGCCAGCTAATCATATCAGGGCGTATTTCAGGGCTGAGGTCGTAAATTTTTTTCATGCCTTTACCTTAGCTAATTGTAGAAAGGAACAAAGGCAGGTGTCAAGCAAGGTTTAAATGGAGTTTCGCCATAAAAGCATGGGATGTGAGGAATTTTCAATCAAGCCGGCTGCCACACTTCCATAATACCATTTCTCTATTCCAGAGCGATTATGGGTGGTAAATGAAATAAGCGAGGCATTTATATCTTCGGCGGTACTTAAAATAGTTTCAGGAATTTTGTCTGAAACTTCCATACGGAATTCAGTTTCAATTCCATTTGCCTGCAACTCGCCGGTCAAGCGTTCCAGATAAGCCTGTGCCTGCTGTTTAAGTTCTTCAAGAAGTGCTTGGTAATATTCATCCCAGCTGGGTTGAATACTGGGTGAACGGTCTGAAGGTATGCATGGCGGTTGAATAACCACCAGCAAGGTAAGTTTGCTCTTAAAATCACGTGCCAGATCAGATACCTGTTTTAGGCAAGCCTCTGAGAAAAGTGAGCCGTCCAGTGGCAATAAAATATTTGCAAAAACTGCCTTGTCGGGGTCATGCCCTTCCTTCACCAACAATACCGGCAGATTAGTAGCTTTAATCAGCTTTTCGGACACACTGCCCAGTACCATTTTCTTAATTCCGGTATAGCCATGAGAAGCCATACACAACAGGTCAATACCATTCTCATTGATACATTTCAAAATAAGCGGTAAAAGCTCACCGCAGAACATTTTTCCGTTGGCTTGAATGCCTTTTGTCCGTAATTCAGCAGATTTAGCATCCAAATACTTCTGGCGTTCGTCGGTAATTTTAGGTTTGGGATCACATATGCTTACCAGTAAAAGTTCGGTTTCAGGGTAACTGGCCATAAGTTCAGCCACAGGAAGGGTCTTTTCAGCTGTTTTTGTACCATCAAGAGTTATAAGTATACGTTTAAAATACATCTTCTGACCTCAAAAGTTCTCAGAAGATTATACCCTATACGTCCTGTCTGTGGAATATTATTTTAAAATGTTTTTAAAAAACAGCATAATTTCGAAAGACTCATATAATGGAAGAGGGCGTACAATCAAAATCTAGGGGATAGTACTACTTCGGGGTCAGGCCTTAGAAACCTTTTTAAGCAAAACATCAAAAGCTTCAAACCATTTTACTTTAACTTCATCCGTCCATGCAGGATCAAATGTAGGGAATTTACCCAGTAGCACTCTATCCATATCTGAATTATCTGGAACTTTCATTGTATTATCTGGAATTAGAACATGCGAAGCAGTCCTTGGTATTATTTTCTTTTGAATCTTCTTAGTACCAGTTCCAGACCGTCCGACACGTGATTTTTTGGTAACGAACGGCGAAATGGATATATCAGCATCTTCTGCCAACCCCAGAAAGAACTTAATACACTTGCGAACTACATCATCCGCCACTTTAAAGCTATTATGGAAAAGTTCTTCCAGCTGGGCATAGGTAAGTGATTCAGGATCTGCGGAAGAATTAAAAACGAATTGATACCCTTCAAGCGTAATCTGCCTGAGTATCAGGGTACGGTCTTCTCCCCGGGCATCCACCAAACGGCGCAATTTTTCCCGTGGCATACCTTCGGCATCTGCCAAACCTAAAAAGCGCAGGGCAGACATAAGCTGGGTGCCGGTACTGCCAGACCACTTGTCTCCCCAAAAACTGCGGTCTAAACGAGATGGAATGGCCTCCTGTAAGCCTAAAAGAAAGTTTAAGAAGGTTCGGTATGATACATATGGGGGTAAGGGTTTTGAGCCTTTTAGATTAGCCATTTCTCCTCCATCCAGACATTTTATTCCATCAATTCTGAAATAGCAAGGATTTTATCTGTTTTGGCGTATATTCCAATGTTGGATTAACTGGTATTTTTGAGGACGTTTTTTATAATAGTTCCAAGTGTTCTAATTCCAGCTAGAATATTCCAAAATTATTTTGGACTAAATTTGACGGCTCTATTTGGAACGGATTAATATGTGGCACAACTGAATCTTCAAGGGAGGGAAAATACCTATGGGGACTGCAATTGAGTATCAGAAGCTGATGACGGAGATTGTACATATCAATCTACCCGGGCCGGCTGAACCTATGCCCGGCATGAGTGGCGGTGAACTTCTTCATGGATTCCTAGCAGAATTATACCGCGCGCCCAGCACTGATTCAAAGGCTTTTATTGAGTCACTATCCGGTAAATGGAATGTCCATTTTCGCCACGTCAAGTAGGTAACTACCTATATATAGGGGTTGCCGGGGGATAAAAAATGAGGGAGAGGCAATAAAATGAAAAGGAGACAGATAGCGGCCATAGACGTCGGTACAAGTAAAATCTGTACCGTTATGGCTGACACCGAAAACGGAGACCTGAGAATACTGGGAGTAGGGGTTGTCCCCTCTCGTGGTTTGCAGAAGGGCATGGTGGTTAACCTTAATGAAGCTAAGGAAGCCATCCGTGAGTCGGTAAGCATGGCAGAAAGAACTGCTGGTTATAAACTCAAATCCGCCTTGATAGGCGTAACCGGAAAACATATCAACTCTAAAAACAACCGCGGAGTTATCAGTATCACCCGAAACGACCACCTGGTGCGCCAGAGTGACCTGCAAAGGGCTATAGATATTGCCAGCAGTATCACTATGCCCCAGGACAGAAAGGTACTTCACATCATCCCCCGTAATTATTCGGTGGATGGTCAGGAAGGCGTTAGTAATCCGGTAGGCATGCATGGCTTCCGCCTGGATGTTGAAACCCACATTATTACCGCCGCTTCGAATTCAATTGAAAATCTTACCAAGTGCATCCGTGCTGCCGGCGTAGAGATTGACGACCTGGTCTTCAATCCTTTAGCCAGTGCTGAAGCAGCATTAACCGATGAAGAACGCGAAAAGGGTGTTATCTTGGCTGACATCGGTGGCGGCACTACAGATATAGCTGCCTTCAAAGGCAACAGTATTTATCATACATCAGTTCTGCCCATTGCCGGCTCACAGGTAACCCACGATGTTTCTGTGGGTCTGGGCATTCCTTTTGAGATGGCCGAAGATATCAAACAAAGATATAGCAGTGTAATACCCGGTGAATGTAATGACGCTAACTTTGTTGAAAGCGGACATACCTTCTCTTATCCTGACCTTTGCGAGATTGTCAGGATGCGGGTTGAAGAACTGCTGCGCCTCATTATCCTGGAGTTACCCAGCGATGATTATTCCAAAATGGTACCTTCCGGGCTGGTAATAACCGGCGGTACTGCCAACCTCCCCGGCATTGCAGAGCTTGGCAGCGAAGTACTGCGGCTCCCGGTACGGGTAGGTACTCCCCCCAATTTATTTGGTGTATCAGATATCTTAAATGATCCTGCCTGTACCAATGTTGTTGGCATGTTGCTTTGGAGTATCAATAACCGAGACGCCTCAAAGAGCCACCCAACCACTGAAGAAAGTGCTAAAGGCGGCTTTATCTCACGAATGTTTGGGAACCCCAAAAACTAACGAAAGGATAATGATTTACTAAGGATAAAAGAATGTCAAAAAAAGTATATGTACCCAGTGGCGCAAAGATTAAAGTTATCGGGTGCGGCGGTGCAGGCAGCAACGCTGTAACCCGCATGGTTCGGGATAACATACAAGGCGTAGAGTTTATAGCCGTTAATACCGATGCCCAGCATCTGGCTATTACCGAAGCTGCTACCCGAATCCAGATTGGCGAACGCTGCACCCGCGGTCTGGGTGCCGGCGGTAACCACACCATGGGCAAAGCAGCGGCCGAAGAAAGCCTGAGCGAGCTCAAAGAAAACATAATAGGTGCTGACATGGTTTTCGTAACCGCCGGTATGGGTGGCGGTACGGGCACCGGTTCAGCCCCCGTGGTTGCCAAAATAGCCAAGGAATCCGGCGCTCTGACCATTGCGGTATGCACCAAGCCTTTCTGCTTTGAGGGTGCTCACCGCATGCAAACCGCCGAAGAAGGCATAAATAACATAGTAGATAGCGTTGATACGCTTATCATTATCCCCAATGACCGCCTGCTGGATATGGTTGACCAAAAAACAGGGGTTGACGGGGCTTTTAAACTGGCTGACGAAGTTCTTTGCAACGGCGTCAAGGCCATTGCCGAAGTTATCACCGTTCCGGGTATCATCAACCTGGACTTTGCAGATGTAAAAGCCGTCATGAAAGATGCCGGCCCCGCCTGGATGTCTATAGGCAAGGGTGCCGGACAGAACCGGGCAGCTGATGCCGCCAGAGCCGCTCTGGCCAGCCCTCTGCTGGATATAGCGGTTGATGGTGCTATGGGTGTTATATACAACGTATGCGGCGGCGAAGACCTTTCCCTTATGGAAGTAAACTCCGCAGCAGACGTTATCCGTCAGGCGGTTGACCCACAGGCCAATATCATCTTTGGTGTCAGCACTGACCCCCGCATGGGTAAGGAAGTACAGATAACCCTGATAGCCACCGGTTTTGCCACCAAGGAAAGCATGCTTTCCAACAACCATGAAAAAGAAATGACCCGTATGATGAAAGGTCTGAGAAGCAAAACTCAGGAAGAACTGGAAGTTCCTTCGTTTATGCGTTACCGATCCGCTCAGCCTTCCATCCGGAAACCGGCTCCTGCCGCACATCAGGCTCCGCCGCGTTTCTTAAGCAGATAATATTCTACATTTTTATATCTTGAAAGAGAGTGGCAGGTTGAACTCCCTCCCCTGCCACTCTCTAGACATCTAAGTCTTAAAGCTAACGAGGGTTGACATAGATAAGGAAACGAAGATGGAACTTGATGAGTTTCTGAAACAAAGTGCCGTAGATTACACCAGCCGCCAGATAATCCTTCTTTTCAGCAAGCATCCTTTTGCCCGCTTTGACCGCTCTGCTATTGCAAGCACCATAGAAGATGGAAGCGATATATTGCCCACCCTTCAATCGCTGGTTTCCAGTGGCATAATCAAGCTCTGTCAAAAAGGCGGGGCTGAACTTTACTGCCTGACTAGTGAACCAGCCCTAAGGGATATGGTAACCCGCTTGGGGAACATGGAGTGGAAACAGCAGCAGAATTTTTCCAGACGCAAGCTGATAGGGCTAAATGTTTTCCCTCAAACCAGACCTCTGGGCACACACTAGTTTTGTAACAGAGAAGAAGGACATTATTCGTGGTTGATGCAGCCGGTTTTATCTGAAGCCGGCTCTTGCTTCTTTTTGCCCTTGAAAGCTAAAACCGCCAGAAATACCGCCACGCTAAAGAGTATAATAGTAGCCCCGGAAGCGAAATCCAGTATATAGGAAAGCCACAGCCCGCCCAAACAGAAAACCACCCCAAATCCTATTGAAAGCCCCATCATCTTTAAAAGGCTATCCGTAAAACGGCGGGCTACTGCTGCCGGTATGGTCAGTAAAGCTATTACCAGTATTATACCTACTACTCGTATCAGCATTACCACTGTCAGCGCTATAAGCCCCAGCATTATTACATATAACAACCCGGTGGGCATACCGCTTACCCGGCAAAATTCCTCGTCAAAAGATACCCCCAAAAATTCCTTATAGAAAAACCAAACCACCCCTATTATCAGTGCATCCAGCACCAGCATAAGCACCAGATCTGAAGACGGCACTGTCAGGATATTGCCGAAAAGATAACTGAATAAATCCGGTGCATAACCGGGAGTTAAACCAATAAAGATAATGCCCAGAGCCATACCAAAAGCCCAAAGCATACCGATAATAGTATCTTCACTTATGCGGCTTCGGCGAGTAAGAGTACCCATGCTGGCAGCAGCCAGCAAACTGAATGCCAGCGCACCCAGCACCGGATTAATGCCCAGCAGATACCCCAGACCGATTCCGCCAAAGGAAGCGTGGGCAATACCGCCGCTGATGGATGCCAGTTTTTTTACCACGACGTAGCTGCCAATAATACCGCAGCCTATTGCCGCCAGCAGCCCTGCCCAAATAGCATTCTGGATAAAGCCATAACCCAAAGCTTCTATCATTCGTGTTCCTTTAGCACCCGGTGAGGTACCTGCCCATGTGCAATAAGCTGGATTGGGCAATTATAAGTTTCAGCCAAATCTTCAGCAGTCAAGCCCTCTTCGGCATGGTGATATGACAAATGCTTGTTCAAACAGGCAATATCATCTATGCATACTGCCACTGCACTGATATCATGGGTCACCATAATAATAGTCATATCTTTTTTCAAGGATTCTAAAAGTTCGTACAGCCCGGTTTGCATGGCCACATCTACCCCGGCAGTAGGTTCATCCAGAATAAGCAGTTTTGGCTGATTAACCAAAGCCCTAGCTATAAATACCCGCTTCTGCTGTCCGCCTGAAAGCTGGCCTATCTGGCGGTTAATAAACGGCAACATGCCCACTTTATCCAGATATTCTTCAGCCAGAGCCACATCTTCCTTACGGTAACTATGTGCCAACCCGCGCTTGGAATATCTGCCCATCAACACCACTTCCAAAACACTTATAGGGAAATCACGGTCAAAAAGGTGGTACTGGGAAACGTAACCAATCTCCGGCCGGGCATCCTCAGGGCTTTTGCCAAGCACCTTTATAGTGCCGCAATCAGGCTGAATGAGCCCCAAAATCAGCTTGAGAAGAGTAGTTTTCCCTCCCCCATTTGGACCGATAATTCCCAGCATCCGTCCTGTGGGCTGGGAAAAAGTAATATCTTCCAGTACTGCCAGCCCATCAAAACTGGCTGTCACTCCCTTAAACACCAGGGCAGGTACGACAGGCATGCTCAGCTCATAACCTCTTGCATTTGTTTGTAAACAAACTCCATATTCGTTATGTAATCTTCTGCCAGTGGGTCTATCATCACTACCCTGCCGTCTATTTCAGAAGCAATAGCCTCCGCACTTCGGCTGGAAAATTGGGGCGAAGCAAAAACAATGCTGATATTATTTTGTATTGCCATATTTATAATTTCTATCATTTGTTGGGGGGTGGGCTCTTTGCCCTCTATCTCAATAGAAAGTTCCTTCAGATTATAGTCTCTGGCGAAGTAAACCCAAGCAGGGTGAAAGACCAGAAAAGTGCGGTTATAAAGATTACTGAAGGCCAATGTTATTTCGTTATCCAGCTGCTCCAGCTTTGCCAGATAAGCATCTCTGTTGGCGGCATAATAACTTTGGTTTTCGGGATCCAGACTCATCAGCCCCAAAGTGATATTTTTAACCATTTGGATAGCATTACGCGGGGAAAGCCAAATATGCGGGTCTGCTCCATCACCTTCCGAACCACTCTCAAGTGTAATGTTTACCGAACTGTCTACAACCAGCATAGAATGGTTTAATGACAATATTTTTGAAAGCCAGTTTTGCTCAAAACCAAAATCAGATCCCAGTTTCACATACATATCTGCCTGGCTTACATCTACCATCTGCGAAGGAAGCGGCTGATAAGTATGCGGCTCTGCTCCGGGAGGAACCATAAGAACTACCTCAGCCTTATCCCCTGCAATTTGCTGAGTAAACTCCTTTAGTGGCACTATACTGACTGCAATTTTCAGTTTAGCAGTAGAGGGTGTTTCTTCCTGACAGCCTGCCAGCAGTAAACTGCTCAGAAGTGTAACCCCTAGAATCAAACTCAAAAATAATGTCCTAAATTTCATACTTTACCAATCCCCTTCTGACAATTCCGGCACCGCCCAATAAACTCCAGCAAATGGGTATCAATGGCAAATCCTGTTTGTCTGGACAGATTTTCCGTAATCTCTTTAAGCCCGCACCCCTCCACATGAACAACTTGACCGCACCCGGAACATATCAGATGGTGGTGATGGGAATCTATACGTTTTAGCAAGTAGCGGTGGCAGTTTCCGGCGGTATGAAGTTCGCAAATAAGCCCCAGTTCAGCCAGAAGCTGAAGTGACCGATACACAGTAGCCATACCGGTTGCCGGTTTGTCTGCCTGTACCAGTTTATGCACTTCTGCCGGGCTAAGCGGCTGAATGGCAGCCGAAAGCACCTTCAAAACGGCCTGCCGTTGGGGAGTTATCTTGTATTTATTCTGGCGTATACGGCTTTGGATAGTTGTCACGTAAATCCTTCTAATTGATACCTTTTCTCAATTATAGCTTCAGCGTTTTCAAATAGCAAGACACTCAACCATACCCATCTGCCAAATAAAAAGCCTCCCGAAGGAGGCTTGATTTAACCCCATATTTAACTCAGGCCAAACAGTCTGCCGCTACCAAATTGTGGCGGGCAATGGCAGTGTTAAGTATTTCTAACACCAAATCTGCGTGGCTGATACCTAATTTAGATGCCATAATAGGTAAATCTCCGCTGACAGGGTTAAGACCGGGAAGCGGGTTAACCTCCAGAAAATACGGCGTACCATCCGGGCTTACCCTAAAATCCATTCGGCATAGATCATGGCATTCCAGTACTCTATACGCATCCAGTGTGGCTTTTTCAATACGGGCCAGAGTTTTGGCAGGTAAGGCCGCCGGTACTTCATACTCTACCATCTGCCGCCAGTTGCGTTTTATCTCAATGGAATACACAAAATAATCGGCTTTGGTTTTAGGCACAATCCGCATTATACCCAGAACTTTAGGCTTATCGTTCCCTATAACACCTACCGTAATTTCGTCGCCATTTATAAATTCCTCTACCAAAACAGGTTGGTTATAGGTAGTTAAAAGTTCTGTAGCCATCCTCATTATCTCGTCGGTACTTTCCGCCCGAGAAGCAAACCGCACACCCTTGCTTGAACCCTCGCAGGCTGGTTTCAGGAAAGCCGGCAAAGGGAAATCTGACCAGTCTATGGTTGAAAGCTCTTCACAGTTGCTAACCAACTGCCATTTGGCAGTCTTTACGCCCGCACCAGCCACCAATTTCTTGGTTAGTGGTTTATCCAGACAGATTGCCAGTGTCTGCGGGTCTGAACCGGTGTAAGGTATATCTAACATCTCTAAAACACCGGGAATTTGAGCTTCGCGGCTGCGGTAGTTACCCAAACCCTCTGAAATATTGAAAACAAGATCCAGTTTCTGTTCCTGTACCTTGCGTAAAAATTCTTTACCCCCGCCCAAACGGTAAACAGCATGTCCAGCCGCTGTTAAGGCGTTTGTTATAGCCTCCACCGTTTCCGGTGAGTCATATTCCTCCAACGCATCATCAGGGCCGCCGGTTACCGGGGTCAAAGCCAGTTTAAGATCGTATGACAACCCTATTCGCATCTGTTTCTCCATTTATTTTAGCGGCAGTTTTAACAGTACCTGTGCTACCGGTATTACTAAAAACTTTGTGACCACCCGGGTTTTTAAAACGGATTATCTCACCCTTGTAATTACGGATTATATATTCGTCAGCCTGTTTATCCAGCACATAGTCCGGCTGGATGGTAATCTTGCCGCCGCCTCCAGGCAAATCTATAACATAATTCGGCACAGCCAAACCAGAGGTATAACCACGCAAGCCCTCAATAATACCCACCCCGGTTTCAATGGGGGTATGGAAATGCTCTGTACCCTGAACATTGTCACATTGGAACAGATAATAAGGACGCACTTTGCTCATCAAGAGTTTATGGCAAAGAGCTTTTTGGACTGGCAAGCTATCATTTATGCCTTTTAAAAGCACCGACTGGTTATTTACAGGTACGCCCGCCCTGACCAAACGATCACATGCTTGGCGGGATTCATCTGTTATTTCATTAGGATGATTGTAATGGGTATTAAGCCAAATAGGCCCATACTTGGAAAGCATGCTGCAGAGTTCATCATCTATCCTCTGGGGTAAAACTACAGGATAGCGGGTGCCAATGCGGATTATTTCTACATGGGGTATGGAACGCAAGGCCGAAAGAACACTTTCCAAGCGTGATGTGGACAGGGTCAAGGGATCACCACCGGATATTATGACATCTCGGATAGCTTGATTCTGGCGTATATAGGCCAACATGGCGTCTATCTCTGCCTGAGTATGCACCCAGCCACCATTTTTCCACTCCCTTTTACGGGTACAGTGGCGGCAAAGCACAGGGCAAATATCTGTCAGCACCATTACTACCCTATCAGGATAGCGGTGTACCAGACCGGGCACTACCGAACTGTGGGCTTCTTCCAAAGGGTCAGAACAGCAGTGAGCATCAAAGCAAAGTTCGGCTGTATCCGGTATAAGCTGGAGTTTTACGGGGTCATTAACATTATCAAAATCTACCAGACTAAGGTAATAAGGGGTGGCAGAAAGGGGGAATACCGCAGACACCGTGTCCATATCCCGGTATTCTTCCGCAGACAAATGAAAAAACCTTGCTATTTCTGCTACAGAAGTAACACGGTTCTTGAATTGCCAGTGCCAGTCATTCCAATCCTGGTCACTTACCTTGGGGAAATATTTAAGTCTAAATCTTTTTGTTTGGTTAGGCCTACTGGGGGGCTCATCGTCTACCTTACCACAATTTTCAATTGTACCTGCGCCAAGAGGGTCATCCGATTGTTTGTTTTTAATTTTTTCGGTATTGGTCACGTTAGGCTTTAAGCCTCCTTAACAATTTATGGCGTTTACCACAGGTACACGTCACTGTGAATAATATTCTACACGAAACATAGCTACTGTCAAGGAAGCCCAAACGTAGGCCAATGGGAGGTTAAAAATATTTTTTTGAGACTACCGGCGGTTTCGGATAGCCCACCACATGAATAGAATAATGGCAACAAGCCCAGCCCCCACCCCAACAACCAACCCCAGATTCTGGACTAGTGAGGCTTTATCAAAAACACCTGTTTCAGACCAACCGCTTTCATTTCCGGCACCATCAACAGCTTTAACCCGCCAGTAAAAACTTGCAGCAGGTGAATTATTTATATCCTCATTGTCAGTCAGAATATATTGGCTAACTTTTATGCCTTTTATCTCCAGTAATATACTGCCGAACCCGCTATCAGAGGCTATCTGGAAAACATACTCAACGCCGCTTGCATCATTTACCCCTTCCCAACCAAAGGTAAACGGATAACTTAGTGCCTCACCTGAAGCAGGCAAAGTAATGACGGGGGCTGATGGAGATGTATTTTCCAGCCAAACTTCGCGCACTATCCGGTTTTGCCCGTCATCCAGTGTCAGGCTATGGCTGATGCCCGCACCTGCGGGGATAACTATTTGGGCAGAAAATATGCCTTTATCATCTATATTTACCACCAGTAAAGAGACACCGTCATACCGCAAATCTACCTGACCATTAGGTTTAAACCCTTTGCCGTGAATATTCAGTTCCGTCCCGACATCAAGTGCCTTGCCCAAACCTATTTCCGGGTTAATATCCAGCCAGACATTCGCCTTTAAACTCTGGCTGTTTATATAATCTCCCTGACGTACTTCCACCAGATAAACGCCGGCAAAGCGTTCAGGGACTGCAAAATTTACCGAGAAACTACCTGTCAGATCCGCCTTTACAATGCTGGGGGTGACAATAAGGGGCGTATCACTATAATAAAAGCTGACTGATGTTAAGGGGGTAAAACCTGTACCCCGTATATTAACAGTTTCGCCGATGGCAGCCTCATTTTTAGACAGTTCAATCCAGCTCTCCATAAGAACTAATCCGCTACCCATATTGTAGTCAGCATCTATCGCCTTTACAGCGTGCAGCCCCCGTCCTGATGGCGGGATAATAAAGCTCAGCGTAAATTCACCCAACTGATTGGTCGCCCCAAGAGCAACCTCTTGGTCATCGTAAAACAGCTTTACATTGCTCTGGCGCAGAAAATTCTGACCATACACAGTAAGCTTTGTACCTACTTTGATAATAACATCAGAAAAATACAGCTGCCCTTCCAAGGCCGCCTTGTTTACTGTAGCAGAACCAAAAAACAGCACTCCGCTTATAACCAGAGTAGCAATAAGTCTAATTATGTAGTCTTTTTTCATTTTCATATTTTAATGATTATATCACTTACCAGAACCTTATCAACATTGCCTTGATAATAACACAAACCGACAACTATAATGAAGTACATGAATGATATTGAAAACACCGATATTTTTGAATGCAGACGCTGCGGCAATTGCTGCCTTCATTTTCAGCCCCATTTGGAAATGGCCGAAGCCCAAAATATTGCTGATCATCTGAGCCTTAGCCTTGATGAATTCAAGGCTAAGTATGCAGACAAACGCTGGCCCGGGCATAGAACCATGCTTATCCGCCACAACCAAAACGGCTGTATCTTTATGGGACACGGAGTAGACAATTTATCTCTGTGTACCATTCATGACTTTAAACCCCAAGCCTGTCGGGACTATCAGCCAAGTTTCAAACACCGCGAATGCCGCGAAGGCCTGCTGCCTTAACGCCTTTTGTCGTAATTTCTCACTGCAATATATCTTTTTTGTCAAAACACGTGACATTTGGCACTTTCCCTGTTATACTGAGATCAGTCTAACTCTCAATCCGGTTTAATTTTAATATATCTGAGCCTTCTGCCCTGCACCTGTAACAAAACTATAGGGCAAACAGCGAAAGGATATGCAAGACCAATACAGATCCTGCCACACCTCTGCAAGGCAAAATGTTTTGCCCGAAAGTGCAGACCTGACAGAGATACTTTCCATGATAGAAAGTACCCGCAATCTTGTATTGATATTTAAAACCTCGCCCGAACCCCAGCTGATTTATGTCAGTTCAAACTCAGCTTCTATCAGCGGTTATTCACCTGAGGATTACCTGGCTAACCCTACCCTGTCACAAGACATACTAAAACCAATAGGTTTGGAACCTAACACCCACACACTTGATCGGTTTAGAATACCTCTAGGTCCGATACCCTGTTATATCCCCTGCAAAAAGGGGCTGCCGGTTTCAGCAGAAATATTATGCAAACTATCTTCGGGCAGACTAATATTCTATATCCAGTGCCAACATCAGGTCCGGCATAATGCAAATCACCCTGATTTTTCAGATAAAAACCTGCCCGCAACTCCTCTGGTAATGGGTTTTCAGCCTGACGGCAAACTGATATTTGCTAACCACATATTTGAGGAAGTAACCGGTTATCTTGTGAGCGAAGTAACCGGTGAAGACTGGAAGTCTTGCGGATTGTTCAGCCGTGAAACAACCGACCTTATTATTAAAATGTTTCAAGACCGCAAACCCGATACCGGACAACCTTTTGAACTTCAACTAATCCATAAAAACGGCCAAACCTGCTGGTTTTCCGGCCATAGCCGGATAATCAACAGGGATAACAAATCCTCCTATCTGCAACTTTCAGCCAGCGATATTACAATATGCAAAAAATCCGAAAAAATGCTCCGTCTGACCAGATTTGCACTGGAACAAACTACAGATGCCATATTCTGGACTGATTCTGAGGGTAATTTCGTAGATGTAAATCAATCAGCCTGTAACTCTCTCGGCTACAGACGAGAAGACCTGCTAAAACTAAAAGTCACGGATATAGACGCCCTGATAACTAATCAGACTGATTGGGAAGCGCACTGGAAAAATCTGAAAAACAGCGCCTACCTTAGTTTTGAATCTATCCACCGGAACATAAGCGGCGAAGAAATACCGGTGGAAATAACCGCCAACTATATGCAGTGCGATAAAATGGAATACAACGTAGCCATAGCCCGAAATATCCACCTGCGCAAAGAAGCCGAAAAACAGCTGAAGTTCACCTCATTTTCAGTTGAGCATACGGCAGATTCCGTTCTTTGGGTTAATCAAAGCGGCAGTATAATAGCCGCCAATATGTCTGCCTGCCAATCACTGGGCTACACTCGGACAGAACTGTGCAGTTTAAACGTAATAAATATAAATCCTGTATGCGTTGCGGAAAGATGGAAAACCCTCTGGGTCAGACTAAAACAGGATATCAATTTCTCATTAGAATCTGACATGTTTACAAAAAACGGGCAGCAAATACCTATTGAAGTAATGTGCAATTTCCTTGAGTTTGAGGGAATTGACTATTGCTGTGCCGTATTACGGGATATAACTGAGCGCAAGAAAGTGGACGCCCGGTTATTAAGGGCGGCAGAGGAATGGAGAATAACATTTGATAATATATCCGATATAGTATTTCTGCTGGATAATGACTTTAATATCCAGCGGGCTAATCGGGCATTTACAAAAACCCTGAACTGCCAGCCCCAAGACGTTTTAAACAAGAAATGCTACCAGGTACTGCACCATGCCGATTGCCCAAAAGTAAATTGCCCGAAACTTATAGCTTTTAATACAAAAAAGACCCAGCGTATCGCGTATTTTGAGGAAAATATAGATAAGCATTTTGAAGAAACAATTGACCCCATTCTGGACGCAAACGGGCTATCTATGGGAACTGTGCACACCATAAAGGATGTTACCGAACATCATAAGATAGCCGCCCAACTGATGATAACTGACCGGCTGGCTTCACTGGGCGAATTGTCCGCCGGACTGGCTCATGAACTTAATAACCCTCTGACCAGTGTGATAGGTTTTTCAGAGCTTATTCAGGAGAAAATTCTGCCCGAAGACCTGAGACAGGATATCCAGATAATCAGCCAGGAAGCTCAGCGGGCGGCTGAAATAATCCGTAACCTTCTCACCTTTGCCCGCCGCCATGAACCATCCAAAGACTGGGTGGACATGAACCAGATAATACATAAGGTGCTTGCTATCTGCAACTACGGGCAGAAAGTCCATAACATTCAGCTAATTACCAATCTGGATCCAAATTTGCCGGAGATAAAAGCAGATTACTTCCAGATGCAGCAGGTGCTTTTAAATATAGTCATAAATGCTGAATATTTTATGACCCAGTCACATGGTGAAGGTACCATAGTAATCTCAAGCCGCAAATTTAACGACAGTATCCAGATTTCTATTCGGGATGATGGTCCAGGTATGTCAGAAAATGTCTTAAACCATATATTTGATCCGTTTTTTACCACTAAAGAAGTAGGCAAAGGTACGGGGTTAGGACTATCTATCGGACATGGTATAATCACCCAGCACGGTGGTAAACTATACACAGAAAGTTCCGAAGGTAAGGGCGCTACCTTTTTTATAGAGATTCCAATCAACCAGCCCGATTAAATAACCGTCAGTTATTCTAAGAGGTATGCATGATTACAAAAAGTGAAACTGTCTTAACAGTAGATGACGAAGACACGATACGCCGTCTGCTTTACCAGAAAATAACCAGCGAAGGCTACAAATGCCTGACCGCCTCAAATGCTACCGAAGCTATGGAAATAGTAAAAAACCATGATATCGCACTGGCAATACTGGATATAAAGATGCCCGGGCTTTCCGGCATGGATATTTTACCCGAAATCCGTATTGTCTCACCTGATACCGCCGTTATAATGGCCACAGCCATAAGCGATACCGATACCGCCATAAACTGCATGAAGCTGGGCGCATATGACTACGTAACCAAACCGTTCAAACTGGATGCCGTAATCATGGGTATAGAGCGGGCACTGGAAAAACGCCGCCTTATACTGGAAAACCGTGATTACCAGGAACATTTGGAATTAAAGATAAAAGACCAGGCGGAAAAAATCCGCAGTTCTTTCTTCAACGCTATTACTTCCTTGGCTTATGCGCTTGAAGCCAAAGACAGTTACACTATCGGCCATTCACAGCGGGTAGCTGAAACTTCGGTGTCTATTGCCGGCGCTATGGAGTTACCTTTTGCCACGGTTGAGCAGATACGTTTAGCCGGGCTGGTACATGACATAGGCAAGATAGGTATCAGGAGTGCCTGCCTGAACAAGGCTGGTAATCTGACCGAAGAGGAATATAACCACATCAAAACCCACCCCAGCGTGGGTGAACGCATTCTTTCCCCCATAACCGAAGACCATGAAATTCTGAAAATAGTCCGCCACCATCATGAGCATTTTAACGGACGCGGATATCCTGACGGGCTGAAGGGTGAAGAAATACCGCTGGGAGCCAGAATAATGGCACTGGCTGATGCCTATGATGCCATGACCTCTCTCAGACCATACCGCAAAGCTATGACAGATATAGAAGCATGGGAAGAGCTGAAACGGTGCTCAGGTATACAATTTGACCCGGAGATTGTAGCTGTATTTGCCTGTATGAACAATCATACCTAATGGCAGGCGCAATTATCCAGATACTGATCTACCAGCTTGACACCCGACTCGCTGGTACACAATGGCTGGGCAGCCCGGCTTCCATCACGGTAAACCGTTATACCCTTAAGCCCCTGATCATAGGCCATGTTAAACACATTTGCCATATCCTCACGGGTAGCTTCATGCGGGAAATTTACAGTCTTGGAAACCGCATTGTCAGTATATTTCTGGAAAGCCGCCTGAATACGGATATGCCATTCGGGGCGAATGCGGTGAGCGGTAACCAGCAGGCGTTTAAGCCAGTCCGGTATACACTCCATATCATGCAGGTGGTTTGAGGAAACCAGCTTTTCAAAAAGCTCTCTTGAATGAAACCCTTCACGTCTGGCCATTTCTTCAAAATACGGGTTTATCTCCAGCAGATTTTCACCATCAAGTATATTCCTCACAAATACCATGGCAAAAGAAGGCTCTATGCCTGAAGATACCCCGGCGATAATAGAAAGCGTGCCGGTAGGAGCTATGCTGGTACAGGTAGCATTTCGCATGGGGCGTCCACCCGGTACGTCATACATACTGCCTTCATAAGCGGGGAAAGACCCTCTGACTTCGGCCAGCTTGGATGAAGCCCGGTGAGAAGTCTCTTTGATAAAATCCATTATCTGGTCGGCCTGAAATATAGCTTCTTCAGAATTGTAAGGTATGCCCATTAAAACCAGCATATCGGCAAAACCCATGACCCCCAAGCCTATTTTACGATTACGCAAAGTGGCTTTTTCAATTTCAGGGGTGGGAAATTTATTTACGTCTATTACATTATCCAGAAAACGGATAGCCATTTTGACTGTCCGCCCCAGTTTTTCATAGTCCACCACTACCCGTTCACCGTCACGCTTAAGCATACGGGGCAAAGAAATTGACCCCAGATTGCATGATTCATACGGCAAAAGGGTTTGCTCACCGCAACCGCTTACGTGCCTGATGGGAGCTATGGATGGGGTGGGGTTATCATCATTTATGCGATCTATAAATACTAAGCCGGGGTCACCCGTTTTCCATGCCTGGTCTACAATACAATCAAACACACAGGCGGCATTGAGCCTGCGGACTACTTCACCGGTATGGGGATTAATAATGTCATAGTCTTCACCACTGCGCACCTTGGTCATAAAGTCTCTGGTGACCACAACTGAAATATAGAAATTAGTAAGGGCATTGGGGTCACCCTTGCACGAAATAAAATTGAGAATATCCGGATGGGTTACATCCAAAATAGCGGCGTTACACCCCCGGCGCACACCGCCCTGACGTACATAATCTGCGGCGGCGGCAAATATATTTATTACCGAAACCGGTCCTCCGGCCACTTCCGTCAGCTCACCCACTTTGTCTCCGGCAGGACGCAGGTCAGAGAAAGAAAACCCGGTGCCACCCCCGCTTTTATGAATAAGAGCCGTCTGTTTTACGGCATCGAAGATAGATTCTATGGAATCTTCTACCGGCAGGACAAAACAGGCCGAAAGCTGGCCAGCCTGCCGTCCGGCATTCAACAAGGTAGGAGAATTAGGCAGGAACTCCAAGCGGGACATAGCCTGATAAAATTCCTCTTCAATACGGCTGGTATCCGTACCCGGTGCATATTTGTGTTCGGCAGATGCCATCACTTTGGCAACCCGGTGAAACATATCTTCCGGCGTTTCAATCACCCGGCCACTATCATCTTTTTTAAGATACCTCTTCTCCAGTACCCTCTTGGCGGTAGTGGATAAACGCACATTTGCCGGAATTGATTGTCTGCCGAATCCTACTGTCATCTAAAAAACCTTAACGGCCTTATCACCGATTCGTTTCATATCCAGAGTAAGTACTACTACGTTATTCAGGTATTTGCGGGCAACCACGGCGGCTTCTTCCACTTCTTCCTTGTTAGCTGCCCGCCACGGGCAACCCGGAATTGGGAAATACGCATCTATACGGAAAGACATATCTTTATCTATACTGGCCAAAAACTGGGCAACCTTTTCTATCTCGTCTTTGGCTATATAATCAGGTATATACACCACTTCCACGTGAAGTTTGCGGTCACCCAGACCAGCATGTATTTTCTTCAGATTTTCCAGCGCAGATTTATTTGAACGGCTGGTATAATCACGATAAATATCTTCGGAGTAAGCCTTCAGACTAAAAATAATCTGGTCAATATCTGTAAGATCTGGCATCCTGATACCATTGGTCAGCAGGATATTGAAAGAACCATATTTTTCATGAACGGCCTTGGCAAGTTTAGGCAGTTCGGGGTCAAGTACCGCTTCAGTACCCAGAAAAACCGCGTATTTTATAGTGTACCCGTCTATCTTTTCCATGACCTGGTCAAAAGACAGAAATTCGGTGGGAGGAGATTGTCTTTCACGGGTAATGATTTCGGCTACCGGGTCATCCAGCAGACCAAAATCATAAACCTCGTAATTGGTATAACAACCACGGCATTTTAAATTACATTCAGTCCAAAAATGAAAATCCATTGAATGGTAACTTGGCTCATATGCCAGATGATAAACCTTCATTCAGTCCCCCAAACATGATTAGCAAGCCTCTTGGAAGGCTCGCCTTTATAAGTATAACACTGTTAAAATACCCAAACAATAATCGCTTTTAGCAATCTAACTCTTTGTTTGCTAGAATTTATTGTACCATATGTTTTTGCTTTTAGCATCAGGTTTTTTAAATATTTCCCTAAGCATTTCGGATATTTTGTATCAGCTTAAATCCCCAGCAGTATCAAACCGAAATGCATAGCCAAAGTAAGCCCGGTTGTCCAAACCGCCACCCCGACTGATATCCAGATAAATAGCTTGAGTCTGTCTGCACTTAGCATAACACCCAAAAAAGCAGCTATGGGGGCACTGGTCAGCACGGGAGATAAAATGCCTAACCCGATAATCCCATATTTCAACCAGACTTTGTACAAACGGCCTGAATGAAGTCTTTCCTGCAGGGCAGAAATGATTTGGGCAAACAAGGCTGAGAGGCTTAACGTTGCATCACCGGTACGGTTTTTATCCAGCCAGCGGTTTGAGCCGCTGCGTACCCGCTCTGCCAAAAGGATTATAATACCTACTCCAACCAGAGTGCCCCCGATTACCAGCAGGATAACCAGCCACGAGTCTAAACCCCAAATCAAACCTATAGGTATCGCAAGCCAGATTTCCACCAGTGCCAACAAAAATACGCCGATTATTTGAAAAAACATCTATCTATAAACCTGTACTTTCAACTATCCTTGTCTTTTGAAACCTGTTTGACATATAACCGCGGGGAGGTGGATACAACCTCTTTCAAAGCCAGTATCCGGTCTTTCAGTTCCTTCCCGCAGGCATCTGTTTCCAGATATTTCTCAAGCAGGGTTTTATCCAGTTCTGAAACCTTATCCCACAACCCCAGCGGTTCAAGCAAATCATGTACCGCCTGGTTGTTATACCCGCTGCGTGAAACCTCTTTGTAGCTTAATGCGTGTTCACTGCCAAATACCCGCCCAAGCGAACTAGCACGGCAGTATTCAATGATAGCCTCTTTGAGGCTTTCTATCCGGGCTTCAATTTCATTCTTCCGGAATTGAAGCATCACATATTCCTCTACCGCTAAGGGTATATCTATAGGTGATGCTTCGGGTAACTGCGGAGGGGGTGCATATTTGTGGCGATACAGCGGACAAAGATGGGCAAAGTCACACGGGCAAAAATTGTTTTCGCAGGCAGGGAAAATGGCCTTTTCTATTTTTTCGGCTACTTCCAGCACCAGCCGCCGGGCATCAGCGATAACCTCTTTACTTCTGGCAGGACAACGCATAGCTGTATTTGAACGCAGGTGATACAGGCAAAGTTCACCTACCGGCAAATACCAAATCTGCTCTACCGCCAGCTGGTAAAGGCTTAGCTGGAGGTTGTCTTGAACGTATTCAGCCGAAAACAGGTCTTTATTACTCTTGTAATCCACAATACAGAGTTCACCTGAGGGGAGTTTATCCACCCTGTCTATCTTGCCGGTTAGTTTGACTCCATCCAGATTTACGGTGTACTGGTGCTCTACTGCCAGCGGCATATGAAAATCAGCCCGGTGTATGCGATGGAATTCCGCAAGTATCTCCCTGCCTAACTGGCGGTAGTTTTCTTCTATTTCAACAGATTCGTATCCTCCAGACCGCCAGTGCGACTGGTAATACTCCATCAGTTTTTCCAGACTGAGGGGTGGAGGTACTTTAACCCTGAAAAAATGCTCGGCACAGTCATGCAAAGTTGTGCCAAAACTAAAATATCCCTTTTCTAACGGTTTCAGGCCATCAATATAGAGAAAACGGTATTTTAAGGGACAGCTTTGGTACTGGTCTATCTGGCTGTAAGAAAGGGGACGCATAAATACTCCGCCTGTAAAACTGATATAATATTAAAGTACATTATAGCCTTGTTCTCAGGGCTATGGGAAGGTGCAAGATAGGCTTGGAAGATGTATCTTACATTTTAGCCCTTGCGGGCGGACTGGCCGCTTTTTTCTCACCATGTGTACTGCCAATGATGCCCATTTATTTGGCCAGTCTGGCCGGAGCTGATATCCTTGATGCCCAGCCAAACTCCATTACTTCTTTTAAAGCCCTGCGGCATTCAATAGCCTTTGTAGCCGGTTTCAGCCTTGTCTTTACCAGCCTTGGGGCTTTATCCGGGCTGGGCGGGGTTATCATAAACCCCAGTGACCTCTGGGTAAGGATACTTTCCGGGGGAATGCTTGTTATCTTTGGCACATATATGCTACTCAGCCTGCGTTTTCCGTCCCTCAGTTTTGAAAAGCATCTGGCCAGTCGGCAAAACCTGAGAACCGGGGGATATATCAGGTCTTTTTTAAGCGGGGCGGTTTTTACCCTTGCCTGGACGCCCTGCATAAGCCCAATGCTAGGAAGCATACTATCCATTACATTCGGAGGGGAAAGCCCGCTCTATGGTTCGGCTCTGCTGGCTGTTTTTTCATTGGGTATGGGCATACCATTTGTACTATTGGGACTGCTCATTCAAAAAACCTTACCGCTCGTACATAAAATCAGCCGCTACTCAGCTGCTATATACGGTGCAAGTGGCGTGATACTGATATTTATTGGTATACTTATACTTGGTAATCGAATAGGTTTTTTCAGCACTCTGCAGATTTGAAATGAAAAGTAAATTTATAGCCCTCAGTTTCCTGCTTCTTAGTAGCCTTTGCCTGTCCGCCTGCAGCCAAACCACGCCAGTTCCGGCTGACAATGGTGAACAACCTGTGGCAGGCATTAAAATAAACAATCTGGCACCTGATTTTTCCCTGAAAAACCTTACGGGTCAGGAAATAAGGCTAAGTAACCTGCAAGGTTCAGGGGTAATTTTAAACTTCTGGAAAATAAGCTGCAGTTACTGCAAACAGGAAATGCCTTTCTTTGAAGCGGCCTACCTAAAAAACAAGACTCTCCCCAGCGGCATTAAGATTCTTATGGTAAATATAACAGAAAATAAATCACTGATAGAACAGTTTCTGAAGGACAACCGGTTTACCTTTCCGGTACTGCTGGATACCACCGGTGCTACAGGGCAAACCTATAATGCCAATTATATTCCCATTACCTATTTTATAAATGCCGAAGGCATAATAAAAGCCATAAAATTCGGGGCATTTTCCAGCCAGACAGATTTTGATAACCAGCTAAACAAGATAAACTAAGAACTAAGGAGTAACCAATGACTGATATATTAAACGAAGCATCAAATATAGCCCAGTGCAAGGAATGCCCCTGGTACCGGGCTTGCACAACTCCCATGCGCTACACCTCTGAAGATATCCGCCGTCAGGTGCAAAATGGCGGTCCGGGTATGAATGCACCTCAGGATGAGGCTGCTATGCAACAAATGTTATCCATGGCTTCCGCCGCCCAAAACTCCATGCTGGAGGCTTGCCCCATTTTCATTGAACGCCTGCGGAATAACCCTAAACTGGGGCAGAAGCTAAAAGAAATGATGCAGAACTGGAGTCAGGAAATAAACTAAAGAAGCGGCTGGCTGAAATAGGTATCCACGATATAACGGGCTGTTTCGGCTACCGCTTTTTGAACTTTTCCGGTTAACCCCTGTTCCATCTCAGGGGGAATATATTCAGGCTTAACTGCCAGTACATCTATTCTCACGCCCCCGTCAGCATGAAGCTCTTTTAGCATATTCAGAGTGGGCATAAGGTGTAGAGAAAAGTCATTTATCTTTTCCGGAGATACCTGGTCTACCGTTAATAGCCCCATTTCCCCTACTCCCAGCCCTGTTTCCATAGCATCTACCAAAACTATAACTTTAGGCTTGGTGTCGCTTATTATTATGTTAAATAAAAGCTCGCGGATAGCTGTGCCCACATCCATAACGCAGGCAAAAGAAGGAACCCGGCTATTGGTATTTAAGTAATCTGCCACAGCCGGGCCAAAACCGTCATCACCATAGAGTATATTTCCGCAACCGAATACAACCACCGGACGGGAACAATAATCCGGTAAATAATCCATATTTAGTTAGAGTAAGTCTGGACCAGCTGGCCGTTTGCATCAACTATATCCAGCCTGACCGCTACTTTGCCGTTAAGCTCGTGAGTAGAGCAGGACAAGCAAGGGTCATAAGCCCGTATAACCATTTCAATTTCATCTAAAATAGTCTCGTTGTATTTGCCACCCTTGATAAGAGTTTGGGCGGCTTGTTTTACGGACATGTTTATAGCAGCATTGTTCATAACAGTAGCTACCACCAGATTGGCATCGGTAACCAGACCATTTTCGTCCGTAGTATAGTCGTGGATAAGGGTGCCGCGGGGGGCTTCTACACAACCCACTCCTCGACCGGCTTTGGGAGTTACCGGTACGCGGGTATTGGTGCTGGTAATTTCGGGATCAGAAAGAAGCTCTATCACTCTTTCTGCATTGTATAAAAGCTCTATCAGGCGTGCCCAGTTGAAAAGGAGTGATTGCTGGGCAGGACGGCCGAATTTAGCCCTAAATTCTTCCAGTTCTTTTTGAGCCAGAGGGGTAGCAATCCGGTCACAGGCATTTATACGGGCCAGAGTATTTACCCGGAAAATGCCGGAGGGATTGTCCAAATCCATATTGAACTCACCCAGCTCCTTGGCATAAGGGAATTTGGCGTAACTCCAGTCTTCTACCCGTTCGGTAATGTGATCAAGGTAATCTTTTGGGGCAAATTCGGTAAACTTGCCGTCAGGACGCATAAGGCGAAGATTGCCGTCATACTGGTTTAGAGCACCATTTTTATCCACCGTACCCAAAAAGCCGGTCTTGATAACACCAATTTCCTTAATCAGGCCTTCATATTTGCTGAAAAGATTTTCTTTGGCATAAGCTATGGAGAACTTGGAGAACTCCAACAGCTCTTTAGCCATTTCCATCATTTTTTCACGTTCAGTTTCAGTAAGCGGTTTTGAAAATCCGCCAGCCACAGCCGCTACAGGGTGGATATCTTTTCCCAGCAGGTAATCAAGCATTTTTGAGGCCAGATGGCGCGAACGAATAACCTTCTGCCCCAGTTCAGGCATCTTCTGGGCTATACCAAAAACATTGCGCATGGAGTAGTTTTCACCCGGACCCATTACAAGGTCTGCTCCAGCTAAAAAGAAGAAGTGGAGAATGTGTTCTTCCAGATAGGCGGTGGCATTAGCCAGCTCACGCAGTTTGCGGCCGGCAGACGGCGGGGTAACCCCGAAAACACTGTCACAGGCCTTAGCAGAACACAGATGGTGGGAAAGCGGGCAAACACCACAGATACGCGGGGTAATACGGGGCATTTCCTCTACCGGACGCCCTATACAGAATTTTTCAAAACCGCGAAGCTCTATAATATGCATGCGGGCATCAGATACATTACCACTATCATCAAGGCTTATAACAACCTTGGCGGCACCTTCAATCCTGGTAACCGGTTGAATTGTAATCTGCTTCATATATATCCTCCGAATAAACTAAGGGTAGTTATTACTTATCCTGCGGGCGGAGTCTACCCGAACCGATAAAGCGGTTTATGGTGGCCACCCGGTCAACAATCTCCTTTGGATCACGCCCGATATAGCTTAAAGAACCCATCATGTCGGCAGTGGGATTAGAACCCTGCCGGATAGGCCCGAAACAGCCGCGGCAAGGCATATAAGCCTTTATACAGCGGGGAATTTCTTCTGAAGGGTCAGCACCCAAAATACGGTTGCAACCGGCCTTGGTAACCGGTCCCAAACAGAATAACCCCTGTTCGTTCAGACAGCGCATATTGTCATATCGGCCGGGGGTAAACTGGGCGTTCTGCAAAGAACGTTTGATAGGTCCGCCGGTAGATTGTTTTTCGCGTATGGTGGGGCAAGTATCACAAACACTTCTTTCGGGAAGTGCAAAGCTTTTACCTTCAAGTACCGCACCCAGCAGTTCAGCTATATGGGTGGGTGTGGGAGGACAACCTGGCAGGTGAATATCTACTTTGATCATTTCATCTACGGCGTAAACACGGTCAAGCATTTTGGGGAGGGATTTATCACTGGGAGAATCAGACTTTTCAGTGCCTTTCTCCTTGCTGTAAATCTGTTCCATCATTTCTTCGGTAGTGGAAAGATTAGCCAGAGCGGGGATACCACCGAAACAGGCACACGTACCCAAGGCTACTATTATCTTGCACTTCTTGCGCATTTCCAGAGCCAGTTCCCGGTTTTCCTCATTTCGGATACCGCCGGTAATTATGCCAAGATCAGCTTCGGGGATTTCCAGTTTCTTGCCGTCGCCGCACTGTCCAAGAAGTTTATGGTCCATAAGAACAGGCATATGAACTATTTCCAAGTGGGGTAAAACATCCAGCAGTGGTTCGCCTATATCCAGTAGAGAGAGCTCACACCCTCCGCATACTGCAAACCATTCTTCAGCAACACGGACCATTTTATCCTCCTAGCCATGTCTTTTGCTTTCCCGTGCTATATAAGCAGGTAACACACACAAGGTACTGTATAAAACAACTGTTTATATTCTAGCACCTAAAAAACGTTTTTACCATTCACTTTAAGTTAGTTTTACTTATATATCAGCGAAATTTACACCTGTAGTTTAACACTTGTAACCCAACAGGGCAAAACCTGCCAAAGTCTCCGCGAATATCAGTCTAAGTGCTTGCACATATACCCAGCCACCAGTTCATACCCCAGTGACCTGTAATACTCTCTGGCACCCACCCCGCTTAAAATAGCCAGTGAGTCAAGACCGAATTCATCACGGGCTAAACACTCCGCTTCCGCCAGCAGTTTCCGTCCAAGACCCCGGTGCTGGGCAGACTGGTCTCCCTGTTCCCCAAGTGAAAGTTCTGTGCCATACACATGCAGTTCACGCACCAGCCCTGTTTTAGCACCATATTTCTGACCCAGAACAGGCAGCGATGCACAGGGTATACGCAATCTGAGCAGACCATACAGAGTGTCAGAGGCATCTTCAAAGCTAAGGAATATCTCCTTGCCACCTGAGGCAGGATAATCAAGACGCCTTAAGGTAGGTTCACCGCTGGTCTGCCCTTTCCGCTGGCGGTGGCCGTATTCACGGCAACGTATGCACCTGCACTTCTGGTGGCGGCTTTCCAGTATCTGGCGAACCCCGTCCCTCAGGGAGTCTTTGAGGCCGGCGCTAATAAATACAGCCGGTATATCCCGAAGTACCCGTGAAATACGCACGTAAGGCGGCACCAGTGCTTTGATATCCGCAATCAGCCCGGTCATGGTGCCATTGGGATAGGGGGTGTACCTTCCCTCTTTCCACCACTGTTCTAGTATAGTTCCTTCCACTACCATAGTGGGATAAAGCTTAAGCCCGTCAGGGCAAAACCGCGGGTCTTCAAACACCATCCGGGAAAGTGCCAGATCTTTTTCAGGAGAAGAGCCGGGAAGTCCGGGCATCCAGTGGTAATGCACTTTAAGTCCGTATTCACGCAGAAGACACGTAGCCTCAGCCACATCTGCCACTGTATGTCCCCGTTCAACCAGCTTATAAATATCATCATCCAGCATCTGGACGCCAAGTTCCACTCTGGTAGTCCCGAAATCTATCATCCGTTGTATTTCGGCCTTCCCGCAAATATCCGGACGGGTTTCAATACATAAACCCACACAGCGGTGCTGGGCGGTTTCATTTATGGTTTTGGCTTCTTCCAGACTGCCGGCCACCACTCCGTTCAAAGCGTCGTAGCAATCTTTAATAAAGCCGTACTGGTAAGTGATATCTGCCGAAAGGAAAGTGCCACCCATGATTATAAGCTCAACCTTATCCGTAGGGTGTCCCATGTCCTGTATTATCCTCAGGCGAAGGGCAACCTGTTTATAAGCCTGGTATTCACAGCTTTTAGCCCGCAAAACAGCCGGAGATTCAGGTGTATAGCTTTGGGGAGTAGCGGCAAAAGTGGGGCAATAAATGCACTTGCCGGGGCATGGTAGCGGCTTGGTCATAACCGCCACCGGGGTAACACCTGATATTGTTCGGGAAAGCTTCTTCATATATACTCTTATCTGTAAGGATAGTTAATTATAACCTAAAGCTATGAACGAACAAAATTTTACTTCCCAGTCACAGGTGTTTGACCGTATAGCCGCCGGCTGGTACAGCTTTCGCCATCGCTCCATTTTCAGCCGCGAGCTTTCAGCACTGGCTGCAAAATGGCAAACAGGCAAGCTTCTTAATGCCGGTTGCGGCTGCGGAGCAGACTTCATACCCTTTAAAGACAGCTTTGAACTTTATGGTATAGACTTTTCAGCCGAAATGATAAACCAAGCCGGAAAATATGCCCGCAAGCACGGCTTCAAACCTAATCTGGCAGTGGCAGATATGCAAAATCTGCCCTTTGAAGATGCCGAGTTTGACTGGCTGATTGCCGTAGCCAGTTTTCACCACCTGAAAGGGCAGGATTCCCAACTAAAAGCCCTGCAGGAATTCGGAAGGGTATTGGAAGACGATGGTCAAATATTTCTGACAGTCTGGAACCGCCTCCAGCCCCGCTTTTGGTTTAAGGGGCGAGAGACTCTGGTGTCCTGGAAAAGCCAAGACCAAATACTCAAACGTTATTATCGCCTGTATACCTGCTGGGAGATTGAAGCACTGGTCAAAAAAGCCGGCTTCAGGGTAGTCAGTTCGTCAGGCGAAAAAAGCCACCGCGGACCAAAATATTTCGCCCGTAATATTTGCCTGCTACTTGAAAAACAAACTTTAAAAAAATAAGACTTTAGGATATATTGGTATAAGGAATATGGCAAGTAACAGTTGCGAGAGAGGCTCAAGACCTTCCATGATAATCCCCACCCTGATTCTGGCAGTTATAGCAGTGGTGGTTAGCATTATTGCTTACAACAAAAACGGCGCCCACGTAGAGGGATTTAAAGCCGCCTGGGATATATTTATTCAGGTATTACCCATGATGGTACTGGCCTTTGTTATTGCCGGTATGCTTAGGGTTATCATACCCGAAGAGACCGTCAGCCAGTGGCTGGGTCAGGAATCAGGTTTCAAGGGCGTACTTATCGGTACGGCTGTTGGCGGGCTGATGCCGGGCGGGCCTTATAGCTGTATGCCTATTGCCGCCGGATTGCTGGGCGGTGGTGCTGGAGCTGGTACTATGGTAGCTTTCATGACCGGTTGGTCACTGCTGGCGGTAAACCGTCTGCCCCTTGAAATTGGCATGCTGGGCTGGAAATTTGCCCTGATACGGCTGGCGGTAACCGCCTTGATGCCTCTGGCCGCCGGAATGCTGGCCAACGCCCTATTTTCCAAGGTAAACCTGCTTGAATAGTTTTGCCCTAAAGGCTAAACTATTACACTATAAACACAAGTCTGTGAAAGGAAGTACCTGCAAGATGATGGCAAAAATCCCCTGCCCTGATTGTGGCGTAATTGGCAGTTTTTCATTGGCTGACGAGGTATACGAAGGACCTTATAAATGCTGGAAATGCCGCAAACTTTATAAAATACTCATTGAACGGGGTGCGGTCAAACTCTGCGAACCCATAGACGAAATGGAATTTGAACGGCTGAAGTCTCTGGGCGATTTAAAACGCAAGTCACGGGGCGGAGACGAAGAGTAACTACCCCTTAATAAATTTATGAAGCCAGTTCGGCCATGCCCGGTGTGGTTTTCCATTTCCGGGTGTGGCTGTTTTTGTATCCTTCCAATTTGGCCGGAAAATCAGGGCTGTCAATGCTATCTAAAGTCATGATAAGAGCATCTTCGTGGTTATCCAGATAGTATTTTTTCCGTATACCCTTTATGGCAAACCCATATTTCAAATACAGATTTTGAGCTACAATATTTGAAACCCTGACCTCCAGTGTCATTTCAAAGCATTTGTGTTTAATAGCTTCTTTCAGAGAGCTTATCAAAAGCAATTCTCCAAATCCTTTACGGCGATATGTCTCCCGTACTGCCACACTGACCAAATGGGCAGAACCGGCCATGACCCATATAGCACCGTAACCGATTACCTTCGGGTGGTCTGCAACCGGCTGAAGAATAGTGCTGTCATGGTATATGCAATTCCAAAGCCACTTCCAAATATTTATATTGGTTTTAGGCCCAGCTTGGTTAGAGGAATCTCCATCAACCAGCACCATGTAATGAGCCATGATGTTTTCCATTTCACGCTTAAAATTGGTGGCTGGCCACATGGTAGGAAAGGCTTCCCTATCAATCTGATTGAGTTCAGGTATATCTTCGTCTTTTATAGGGCGGATGAAATAGACCATTTATAAAAACCTCTGGCAAATAGTGCAAATATATTTTAGCATATACGCCTTGGCAAAAAGGATAAATATTGTATCTTCAGGCAGGCGGGTCTGTTTTACCGAACCGTTCATACTCGCTGTATATACACCCGCAGTACTGCTGGCGATAAAGATCCAACGGCTTGGTAATATGGCGGCTGTCCGAATAACGTTTCCTGAGGTCTGTATAAGCAAATTTGACCCTTGTTTCTTTGGCAAAAGCTTCAGCCGAAAAAACTGCTTCCTGATGCTTCTGATGGGGGCTGATAAAAAGACTGGAAGAGAAATATTCGTACCCATACCTTGCGGCATAAACGGCAGTTTGCCCCAGCCGCATATCAAAGCAGGTACGGCAGCGTTCATCCGGTTTTTCGGCTACTTTTTTGAAATATTCAGCCATCTGATAAAGAGGCTCTGTGACAAGCTCAAAACTAAGTTCTTGGGACAATTTTACCATAGCCTCAAGCCTGTTTTGGTGTTCTGTAAAGGGGTGGATATTGGGGTTATACCAGTAAACACTTACCTCAAAACCCTGCTCCTGCCAGTATTTGAAAGAGTAAGCGGTACAATGTGCACAACAGCCATGAAGAAGCAGTTTAGCTGCCATTCTCCGTCCAAAGCCCCTGTTGGTTATTTTTGTCATTCTGATAAGGTATGCTTAAGTGCTGGTAAGCCAGACGGGTTGCCTGACGCCCTCTGGGAGTTCTTTCCAAAAATCCCAGCTGGAGCAGATAGGGTTCGTAAACATCCATAATGGTATCCGCTTCTTCGGAAATAGCAGCGGCAATAGTCTCAAGCCCCACCGGCCCTCCCCCGAATTTATGGATAATGGTTTTCAAAACCTTGTGGTCAATCTCATCCAGCCCCAGCTTGTCCACTTCCAGACAGGCCAGGGATTCCGCCGCAATATCCGCCGTAATCAAGCCATTGCCTTTTACCTGAGCATAGTCTCTTACACGCCGAAGCAGGCGGTTAGCCACTCTGGGAGTACCGCGGGAACGGCAGGCTATCTGGTGAAGACCGTTTTCATCTGCCTCTACCCCCAGTATGCGGGCGGAACGGCGGACTATATCATGTATGGCTTCTTCATCATAAAAATCCAACCGGAATATAGAACCGAAACGGTCACGCAGAGGTGCGGAAAGCATGGCATAGCGGGTGGTCGCCCCTATCAGGGTAAAATGAGGCAGTTTAAGCCTGAGGCTTCTGGCACCCGGCCCTTTGCCTACCATTATGTCAAGTGCATAATCCTCCATAGCCGGATAGAGCACTTCTTCCACATTTCGGCTAAGCCGATGAATTTCATCTATAAAAAGTATATCAAAGGGTTTCAAATTGGTAAGAATAGCCGCCAGATCACCCTGTCTTTCAATAGCCGGACCGGAGGTAATACGGATATTAACCCCCATTTCCAGAGCTATTATGTGCGAAAGAGTGGTTTTACCAAGTCCCGGCGGCCCATAAAGCAAGACATGATCCAGCGCTTCTCCCCTTTGTTTAGCCGCCTGTATGGCTACCCCAAGATTATCTTTGAGGCGTTTTTGACCAATAAAATCAGGCAGACAACGGGGGCGAAGGCTGGTATCCAGCTTGGCATCATCTGTAACCAGTTTCCCGGAAATCAAGCGCTCTTTTTCCTGTGACATTTGAAGTATTATAGCACAAATAAAGCGTAACACTCCCAAAAGTCAGCCGCCAAAAACAAATTCCGTAAGCCATGTACCGCTTGAAACTTGAAAAAGTAACAGCAGGTACTTGACCATAAACTCGCCTCTGCCCCGAAAGCTATTTCCAACTAATAAAAAAGAGGGGCATAAAGCCCCTCTTTTAAGTCTTTTAAAAATGCTGAAACCTAGAGGCAATTCTCCGGCAGACCGCTCATGGCAGGTGCAGAAGCGGCCGCAGCTATCCGTTCAGCCCTTTCAATAGTAGCTTCCTTGCAGGACTTGCACTGGGCAGGGATAAGCTTACCAATAATAACATTTTCCTTCAGGCCGGATAGCTTGTCTACTCTGCCATAAATAGCGGCATCAGTAAGCACGCGGGTGGTTTCCTGGAAGGAAGCCGCAGCCAGCCAGCTTTCAGTGCTAAGGGAGGCACGGGTAATGCCCATAAGTACGGTGTGAGCAGTTGCCGGTTCGCCGCCTTCGGCCAGAACCTTGGCATTGATATCCTCGTAGCGGAACTTGTCTACCAGTTCACCCGGAACAAGGTCTGTATCACCGGAAGAATCAATACGTACCTTGATAAGCATCTGTCGGGCAATAACCTCTATGTGCTTATCGTTAATATGTACACCCTGAGAGTAGTAAACCTTCTGGACTTCTTCAACCAGATATTTCTGAACAGCATCTCTGCCCAAAATGGACAGAATATCCTGCGGGTTTATTGAGCCGTCAGTCAGCTGTTGTCCAGCACGGATGGTATCCCCGGTTTTAACCTTTATCTGCATAGCGGCAGGTATGGTGTATTCCCGTTCTTCGCTTTCGCTGTACTTGATGGTAATAAGATTACCCTCTATGGTAACTTCACCGGCCACTCTGGCAACCACATTCTGGTCACTCTGAACAACTGCCTTGGATTTACCTTCCAGTTCAGGTGAAGCCAATACCATACCGGAATCTACCCACTGTCTGCTTTGAACCTGAGTTTTCCAACCGGAAGGCAATTCGTATTCATCCTGATAGACTTCATCTGAGGCTATGCGGATATGGCGGCCGTTTTCATTTTCAATAACCTCTACCACACCGTCTATCTCGGAGATAATAGACTGAACTTTGGGCGGACGGGCCTCAAAAAGTTCTTCAACTCTGGGAAGACCGGTAGTGATATCTACGCCTACCACACCGCCGGTGTGGAAGGTACGAAGTGTCAGCTGGGTACCGGGTTCACCGATACTCTGGGCGGCAATAATACCGACTGCGGTATTCATATCTACCAGACGAACACGACCAAGATCACGCCCGTAGCAGCGGCGGCACATGCCGTGAGTGGACTCACAGGTAAGAGGAGAGCGTACAAATACCTCGGTAATACCGGCTTCGCCGATAGCCTTAGCCTTGATTTCATCAATCTCTTCATTGTTATCCACGATAATTTCGCCAGTCTGGGGGTGAACCACATTATGAGCCGTCCAGCGGCCAAGTATGCGGTCAACCAGCGGCGGCAACATACCCTTTTCTTTGGGTTCTATAATCCAGGTGCCGTTTGCAGTGCCGCAGTCTTCCTGAAGAATAATAACATCCTGAGTTACGTCTATAAGGCGGCGAGTCAGGTAACCTGAACCGGAAGTACGCAAAGCGGTATCCGCCAAACCCTTACGGGCACCATGGGTGGATATGAAGTACTCCAGGGCTGTCAAACCTTCACGCAGGGAAGACTTGATGGGGAAGTCAATGATACGGCCGGAAGGGTTAGTCATAAGACCGCGCAGACCAGCCATCTGGCGTATCTGGGAAATATTACCCTTGGCACCAGAGTTAGCCATCATGTAAACAGAGCCCTGTTTGTCAAAGCCCGCCTGAATAGCATCAGTAATGCGGTCAGTAGTTTCCATCCATGTTTCAATAATACTGTTGTAGCGTTCGTCCTCGGTGATAAGGCCGCGGGCAAACTGACCTTCGGCAATGGCAGTCCGCTCATCAGCGGCGGCTACCAGCTTGGTTTTTTCACGCGGTACTGAAATATCACTCATGGCGATGGAAATACCGGAACTGGTAGCAAATTTGAAACCCAGTTCTTTTATCTTGTCCAGCATGACAGCCATATCCTGGCTGGAAAGTATCTTGTAACAGCGTCCGATAATCTTTTTAATGGCGGATTTGGGTATATCCATATTCTGGAACTCTACAGCCTTGGGCAGGACATCATTAAAGATAATCCGCCCGGTAGTGGTTTCCAGCATATTACCCTTGCCGTCCCGGACTTTGATAATAGCCCGCAGGTCAATGATGCCCATTTCATAATAACGTTTGGCTTCTTCAAAGTCACCGAATATTTTACCCTCACCCTTGGCACCCGGACGAGTGGTGGTCAGGTAGTAACAGCCAAAGACCATGTCAAGGCTGGGAGATACTACCGGTTCACCACTGGAGGGAAGCATCATATTATGAATAGAAAGCATGGTTTCCCGGGCTTCCTTCACGGCCGCTTTGGAAAGAGGCACGTGGACAGCCATCTGGTCACCGTCAAAGTCAGCATTAAAGGCTGAACAGACCAGCGGGTGAAGCCTGAGGGCGCTGCCGTCTATAAGTACCGGTTCAAAGGCCTGGATACTAAGGCGATGCAAAGTAGGAGCACGGTTCAACAGAACCGGCCTGTCCTTGACTACCTCTTCCAAAATATCATAAACCTCCGGGCGGGCGCGCTCTACCAAACGGCGGGCACTCTTGATATTGGGGGCTAACCCATCCCGTACCAGACGGTGCATGACAAAGGGCTTAAACAGCTCCAGCGCCATACGACGGGGCAAACCGCACTGTGAAAGCTTGAGTGAAGGCCCTACCACGATAACAGAACGGCCAGAGTAATCAACCCGTTTACCCAGCAGGTTCTGGCGGAAGCGTCCCTGTTTGCCGCGAAGCAGGTCGGAAAGGGATTTGGCCTTGTGGTCACCATTTACAGCTACACTCTTGCCTCGGCGTCCGTTATCAATAAGCGAATCTACCGCTTCCTGAAGCATGCGCTTTTCGTTGCGGATAATAATCTCCGGTGCCCCGATTTCCATCAGGTGCTGGAGACGGTTGTTACGATTAATAACCCTTCTGTAAAGGTCATTCAGGTCACTGGTGGCAAAACGGCCGCCATCAAGCTGAACCATGGGACGAAGGTCTGGCGGCAGTACCGGCAGAACAGTCATTATCATCCATTCAGGTTTGTTGCTGGAACGGCGGAAGGCTTCTACCAGCTGGAGTTGTTTGCCGGCCTTTTTGCGGCGCTGGCCGGAAGTGGAGCGGGTTTCCTGAATAAGTTTGCTCCGTTCCTTGTCCATATCAATATATGAAAGTAGTTTCAGCAGGGCTTCAGCACCCATAGATGCCTCAAAAACATTGCTGAAACGTTGTTTCAGTTCGTAATACTGGTTTTCGGTCAGCAGATTGCCCTTTTGCAGATCTTTCAGCTGGTCTATAAGCAACTGGATATCTTCTTCCATTTGCTCTCGTTCGGTTGAGAAGTCACGGCGAATCTGGTTTATAGCTTCAACAGTAGCATCTTCAGCTTCCATTTGGGCTACCCGAGTATCTACTTCACTGCCCTTGTCTGCTACCCTCTGGGATGAGATAACCTCAAGGTCTTTGATAGCCTTTGCACGGGCTTCATCATTTACCGCAGTGATAATGAAATGCGAATAATAAATTATCCTTTCAAGACTGCGGGTAGAAAGGTTAAGCAGCAAGCCAACCCGGCTGGGAATGCCGCGGGTAAACCAGATATGGCCTACCGGACAAGCCAATTCAATATGCCCCATCCGTTCACGCCGTACCTTGGCACGGGCAATCTCCACGCCGCACTTGTCACAGATAATACCCTTGTAGCGGATACGTTTGTACTTGCCGCAGGCACACTCAAAGTCCTTGATAGGGCCAAAAATGCGCTCACAGAATAAACCATCCCGCTCCGGTTTCAAAGTACGGTAGTTTATGGTTTCAGGTTTGGTAACCTCACCATAAGACCAGCTTCTTATCTGGTCAGGGGAAGCCAGTGAAATCCGTATAGCATCAAAATCGTTAACTTCGTTCATCGTTTTCGGATACCTCTTCATCATTTGATGACACTACCAAATATTGGTCATCGGCATCTATTACCGACATCATGGAATCTTCACTGATATCCTCTGTATTGGCATACAAAGTTTCAGGAAGTATTTCGGCAGAAATCTCATCACTCGCCGGCAAGTTTCCCTCATTTAAAGAGGACACCTTTTCAGATGGAGCAATTTTGACTTCTTCATTTATTACTTCAACTGCCAGCCCCAGGCTCTGCAGTTCTTTTACCAATACCTTGAAGGATTCGGGTACACCGGGCTGGAGCACATCCTCACCCTTTACTATGGATTCATAAGCCTTGGCACGTCCGGCAATATCGTCTGACTTGATAGTCAGCATTTCCTGAAGGTTATGAGCCGTACCGTAAGCGTACATAGCCCAAACTTCCATTTCACCGAAGCGCTGGCCGCCGAACTGGGCTTTACCGCCCAGAGGCTGCTGGCTGATGAGTGAGTAAGGACCGGTAGCACGGGCATGTACCTTGTCTTCCACCAGATGGATAAGTTTAAGGATATACATATTGCCTACGGTTACCGGCTGGTCAAAGGTTTCGCCGGTACGACCGTCACGCAACACTGATTTACCCACAATAGGCGAAGGCAGGCGGCTTTGGCTGCTTACGTCGTAAGCTTTCTTTTCCAGTTCAGCCCCGCTTAAAGCGGAGGCATCTACGCCCATATCCTTAAGCCAAAGCTTAAGGCTGACTTCCTTGGCCAGACCGGGGTGCTTTTCATCAAATATTTTCTTGCCGTCAAAGCCCTGCTGTTTTATCCACTCTATAGCCTTGTGAGCGTCTGCACTGGGACGTTTGTTTTCAGGGCTCATATCTATTGCACCGGCCTTGGCAGAGAGCCAAGAACGGGCCAAAGCGTCTTCAATTACAGTATCATCGGCACCGTCAAATACGGGGGTGGCCACCCTAAAGCCCAGCAGATGCCCTGCCCAGCCCAGATGAGTTTCCAGAATCTGCCCCAGGTTCATGCGTGAAGGTACGCCGATGGGGTTCAAAACCACGTCCACCGGAGTGCCGTCAGGCAGGTAAGGCATATCTTCTACCGGGGCAATTATGGATATAACACCCTTGTTGCCATGGCGGCCGGCCAGTTTGTCACCCACTGAAACCTTGCGTTTCTGGGCAACCCAGACCTGTACCCATTTATTAACTCTGGCAGGCAGGTCATCACCGCTGTCACGGGAGAAAATCCTTACATTTATAACCTTGCCCCATTCACCATGAGGCATACGGAGTGAAGTGTCTTTAACTTCGCGGGCTTTTTCGCCGAAGATAGCCCTAAGCAATTTTTCTTCAGCTGAAAGTTCGGTTTCACCCTTGGGGGTGATCTTGCCAACCAGAATATCGTCAGGGCCAACTTCAGCCCCTATACGGATAATACCGTCTTCGTCCAGTTCGCGCAGGCTTTCTTCACCTACGTTAGGAATATCACGGGTTATTTCTTCAACACCCAGTTTGGTATCACGAGCTTCAAGTTCGTGCTTGGTAATATGAATGGAGGTAAAGGCATCTTCACGTACCAGCCGTTCACTAAGGATAATGGCATCTTCATAGTTGAAACCCTGCCAGCTCATAAAGGCCACCACACAGTTTTGCCCCAAAGCCAGTTCGCCGTTTTCAGTGGCAGAGCTGTCAGCCAGTACCTGCCCGGCTGCTATCTTCTGCCCCTTGTTTATAATGGCATGCTGATTTATGCAGGTACCCTGATTGGTACGAACAAATTTCTTCAGCAGGTATTCATCGTGTCCGCCTTCGGCGGTACGGATTATTATTTTTTCACTGGTAACCGAACTGGCTACACCGGCATGTTTGGCAAAGATTACCTGACCGGAGTATCTGGCCGCTTCACGTTCCATACCTGTAGCTACCATAGGTGCCTCAGCCCGAAGCAAAGGCACAGCCTGGCGTTGCATATTCGCACCCATAAGGGCACGGTTGGCATCATCATGCTCAAGGAAGGGAATGAGCGAAGCCGCTACACTGAAGATCTGCTTGGGCGAAACGTCCATATAATCAATCTTATCTGGGGGCTCTACCACATATCTTTCAGCCGAACGGGCTTCAATCCTGTCATCGAGGAAATAGCCCTTCTCGTCCAAACGGGTATTAGCCTGAGCAATTATATAGCGATCTTCTTCGTCTGCAGGCATATATTTGACTTCGGCAGACACAAAAGGCATAACCGAAATATCACACTCAGGCAGCTTTGAAATAATCTTGAAACTGTCTTCGCTAATTGTACTGCCGGCAGCCGCCAGTACTTTGCCTTTTTCACTGATTTCAGTCTTCAGTTTAAGACCAACCAGTTTTTTATCATTATTTTTCAGTTTTGAATAAACCTTGCGGTAAGGGGTCTCCACAAAGCCGTAGCGGTTAATCCGGCTATAGGTAGCCAGAGAACCGATAAGACCAATGTTCGGACCTTCAGGTGTCTCAATGGGGCAGATACGCCCGTAATGAGAGTAGTGAACATCGCGCACATCAAAGCCGGCCCTTTCGCGGGAAAGACCGCCGGGGCCCATGGCAGACAGACGGCGTTTATTGGTTATTTCAGCCAGAGGGTTAGTCTGATCCATAAACTGGGAAAGCTGTGAACCACCAAAGAACTCCTTAACGGCTGAAACCACAGGGCGGATATTAACCAGAGCGCTGGGTGTAACCATTTCCAGATTAACAATGCTCATCCGTTCACGGGCAACTCTTTCCAAACGCACCAGCCCTATGCGAAACTGGTTTTGAACAAGTTCACCTACAGTGCGGATTCTTCGGTTGCCCAAATGGTCAATATCATCCGGAGTATCCTGGCCGTTATTGACCATGATAATCCGCTGGATAATGGCTACTATGTCTTCACGGGTAAGGGCACGGTTTTCACCTACCTCACGGGAAGGCAATTCCAGACGGCGGTTAACCTTGTAACGGCCTACCTTGCCCAGATCATAGTGCTGGGGGTCAAAGAACATTTCATTAATAAGCTTGCGGGCGTTATCCGCGTTTGGCGGATCACCTGGACGCAAGCGGCTGTAAATATCAATAAGGGCACTAATCTCATCTTTTATCAGGGGATCACGGTCAATACTGGACTGGATATAGTGGCGTTCGGGGTCATTATCAATAACCTCAAACAGGTTTAAAATATCCAGATCATCGGAATAACCTATGGCACGCAACAGGGTGCTGACGGGAATCTTGCGGCGTCCGTCAATCTTTACTGAAATAACATCACGGTTGGAAGTTTCAAATTCAAGCCAAGCACCCCTGCTGGGAATAAGGTTGGTATGGCAGAGGGGACGGCCGGTTGCCGGGTCATCTGAAATGGTAAAGTAGACACCCGGTGAACGCAGCAGCTGGCTGACCACTACCCGTTCGGTACCGCTGGTGATAAATGTACCCAAGGCGGTCATAAGGGGAATATCCCCAAAGAACAGATCAAAGGGTTCTTTGATTTCACCGGTAGTTTTTACAATCAACCTGGCCTTTACGTACAGGGGTACAGAGTAGGTCTGGTCACGCTGGGTGCATTCGTATTCGGATAAACGGGGCTCTCTGAATTCGTAGCCTATGAATTCCAGCTCCAGCCTGTTACCCACGAAGTCTTTGATGGGAGAAATCTCCTCAATCAGCTCACGGAGACCCTCCTCTTGAAACCAGACAAAAGACTGCAACTGCATCTCTATCAGGTTAGGTACATTGACAACCTCGGGTAGTTGGGCATAAGATTTGCGGATTACACCAGTGGCGGCGTCGGCCTTCGGTAACATAGATACCATGTTTGCTCCTTATTATAATCTCAAGGGACGTCGTTGCGCTAAAAAACGAAAGCGCACAATAATGCGGCTAGAAGAAAAACTTGTTGTTTTTGGTTTGACATTTTTTTTGGAGGCATAATTTGCAAATAATAATGGTACTCCTGTAAACACAGTTTGTCAAGTATTATACCATTTTTTATGTAACATAAATAGCCCGGTTTGCCAGAATAAAGTCCCCCGCCCAAAAATATTTTATTTGCACCCTTATATTCCTTATATATATAACAAAATTGACGTATATATAGCCTTGTGTTAGTATAAATCAGGTTTAAAAGTTATTTTTTGGCAGGGGTTTCATATTGCGGAAAGCCCCTTTTTCTTTATCAGATATTAAAACGAAATATTTAGCAAGAGGTTGGAAACTTTTATGACACTCCTGGAAGAAGAACTTATCCTCCACGCCTCAGACCAGGATACCCTTATTACCATAGGCGTTTTTGATGGTGTCCATCTGGGTCATCAGCACCTTATAAATGAGCTTAAAAAACAGGCTAAAGAACGCAATTTACAAAGCTGCCTTATCACCTTCAAGGATCACCCCAGCAAAGTACTCGGCCAGGACGATATAAAACTAATATTAAGTTTAGAAGAACGTAATCTGGCACTAGAGCAGATGGGGCTTGACCGTATAATAATGCTTTCTTTCACCCCTGAGATTGCCGAGATATGCGCCACTGATTTTGTGGGATACCTGCTGGACCATCTGCACATGCAGGGTATTGTAGTGGGTTCAGACTTTGCCTTGGGCAGAAACCGAGCCGGAGATGCTACCGCCCTGCGGCGGCTGAGCCATATTATGGATTTCAGCGTTTCAGTGGTATCCCCGGTGGTCATAGAAAACCAGATAGTCAGCTCTACTGCTATACGCCAGGCGCTAAGGACAGGCAATGTTACCAAAGCCCGGCTGATGCTGGGGAGGAACTACCACCTGCGCGGGACTGTCCAAAGCGGCGCCAACCGGGGTACAAAGTTGGGATTTCCTACCGCTAATCTTACCCTGCCCGGTTATCTGGCTCTGCCGGCAGACGGTGTTTACGCCGCCAAAGCCTTTTTAGCTGAAAAAGAATATAAAGCTGTAGCTAATATCGGCTCATGCCCCACCTTCGGGCAGGAGGAACATCGCCTTGAGGTTCACCTGCTGGATTTCAAGGGAGACATAAAAGGACAAACCCTTAAAGTGGAATTTGTGGAGTTTTTGCGTTCCGAAGTCTGTTTTGCAAATGCCGAAGCCCTGAAAGCCCAAATTTCAGTTGATATATTAAAAGCCAGAGACATACTGAGGTAATACCGAATGAACCAATCTGAAAAACAGATAGACCAGATTTTAAAACGTGGTGTAGCCGAAGTAATTGTAGAAGAAGATTTTAAAAAACTACTCCTTTCGGGACGTAAACTCCGCCTTAAAGAAGGCTTTGACCCCAGTTCACCTGACATTCATCTGGGGCATATGGTAGCCCTGCGGAAACTTCGCCAGCTTCAGGATTTGGGTCATCAGGTAGTCTTGATAGTGGGAGACTGGACAGCCCAGATTGGTGACCCTTCGGGTGCATCCGTCACCCGCCCCATGCTTTCAGCCGAACAGGTAAAGGCCAACGCCAAAACCTATCTGGAACAGTTTTTCAAGATTGTAGATAAAGATAAAACCGAAGTCCGCTGGCAGAGCGAATGGTACGGCAATTTTAAACTGGAAGACGTAGTCCGCCTTTCTTCCAAATTCACCGTAGCCCAAATGCTGGCCAGAGATGACTTTGCCAAGAGATATGCCGCCGGCAAACCCATCAGCGTAACCGAACTGCTCTACCCCATGCTTCAGGCCTATGACTCCGTAATGGTGAAGTCTGACGTGGAGTTCGGGGGTACAGACCAGAAATTTAACCTGCTGGTAGGCAGAGAGCTTCAGGAAATGGTGGGGCAGAAACCCCAGCAGGTACTTATGGTGCCAATACTGGTAGGTACTGACGGCGTCCACAAAATGAGCAAAAGCCTAGGTAACTACATAGGCGTAGCCGAAGACCCGTCAGAGATATTCGGCAAGTGCATGTCTATTCCGGATGAACTGATACTCCAGTATTTTGAACTGGTAACGGATATACCCGACCAAGAAATAGCCGATTTCAAGGCTCAGATGGAAAACGGGCAGGTAAACCCCATGATACTTAAAAAACGCCTTGCCAGTGAGCTGATAACCCAGCTTTATAACGCAACTGCCGCCCAGGAGGCTGATGCCCGGTTTACCCGGGTGGTACAGCGGGGCGAGATACCGGAAGATATGCCGGAATGCCGTCTGGAAAACGGGCAAAACACTGGTGTAATAGATTTTATTATCCTTTCAGGTCTGGCTAAAAGTAAAAGCGAAGCCCGCCGCCTGCTTGAACAGGGTGCCGTAGAAATAAATTCCGAAAAAATATCTGACCAAAATACTCCTGTAAAATGCGGAGACATAATAAAAGCCGGCAAGAGACGTTACTCCAAAGCTATTTAAAATTTTGCTAAAAGTAATATTTTTTATATACTAAAGGTAATATTAAAAAAGGAGCCAGTATGCAAAACCTGAGAATTCCCGGACCTACCCCCTGTCCTGAAGAAGTCTTAAAAGCCATGGGCCAACAGATGATAAACCATCGCGGACCCGAAATGGCCGCTATCATGAAAGAGGTAGCTGAAAAACTGAAGTATTTCTTCCAGACTAAAAATGATGTCTTGGTGCTCACTGGCTCAGGTACCGGCGGCCTTGAGGCCGCGGCTGTCAACTTTTTGTCCCCCGGTGATACCGTACTTAGCGTTTCCATAGGCGTATTCGGCGAACGTTTTGCCAAGATTGCTTCCATTTTCGGGGCTAAAATAATTGCCCTGAATTTTGAGCAGGGCAAAGCGGCAGACCCGGCTTTGGTTAAAAAAGCTTTGACCGAACACCCCGAAATAAAAGCGGTGCTGGTTACCCACAACGAAACCTCCACCGGTATTACCAATGACCTTAAGCCTCTGGCATCTGTAATCAAGGGCGCCGGCAAATTGCTGCTGGTAGATGCCATTTCCAGCCTCAGTTCCATCAACCTGCCGGTTGATGAATGGGGTTGTGACGTAGTTGTTTCCGGCTCACAAAAAGGCTGGATGGTTCCCCCGGGTTTGGCTTTTATTTCCGTCAGCCCTGAAGCATGGAAGGCCAATGCCGAATCCAAGATGCCCCGTTTCTACTGGGATCTGGCCAAACACAAAGCCAGCATTGAAAAAGGCCAGACACCCTGGACTCCTTGTGTTTCAGTTATTGTAGCTTTGCATACAGCTCTAATTATGATGGAAAAAGAGGGTATGCAGAATATCTTCAAACGCCACCAGAAAATTGCAGACTTTACCCGCAAGGGCGTCAAGGAACTGGGGTTGACCCTGCTTGCCGAAGAGAAATACGCATCCAACACCGTGACCGCCATTGTGGCCACTGAGGGGCTGGATGTAAAGAAGCTCTTAAAGATAATGCGGGAAGAATATAACACCGTACTGGCCGGCGGACAGGGCCCTCTGGAAGGCAAGATTTTCCGTATCGGCCATCTGGGCTGGGTAACTGAAAATGATATTAAAGTTACACTGGATAACCTTAAATTAGCCCTGCCCAAGGCAGGTTTCAGGAGTTAAAATGAAAAAAGTACTGGTAAGCGATGCACTCTCCGCAACAGGGTTAGCCCCTCTTAAGGAGATTGCACAGGTAGATGTAAAGACCGGCCTTAAACCGGAAGAATTGATAAGCATTATCGGTGAGTATGACGCCCTGCTGGTACGCAGCCAGACTCAGGTCACCGCTGATATTATCAACGCCGGTAAAAAACTTCAGGTTATCGGCCGGGCCGGCGTGGGCGTAGATAACATTGACCTCAAAGCCGCCACCGGTAATGGTATTATCGTGGTGAATGCCCCCACCGGCAACACTATCTCCGCTACCGAACATACACTGGCCCTTATGCTGGCTATGGCCCGCCATATTCCCAGAGCCAACGCCAGTTTAAAATCCGGCCAGTGGAAACGCAATGAATTTGTGGGCTCTGAACTGAAGGGTAAAACTCTGGGTATTGTAGGCTTGGGTAATATCGGTTCTGAAATAGCCAAACGCGCCCTGGCCCTTGAAATGCGGGTTATAGGTTATGACCCGTTTATATCTATGGAACGTGCCAAAAAACTGCAGGTGGAACTGCTGCCTTTTGAAGACCTGCTGAAGCAGGCTGACTTTATCACCCTGCATGTTCCCATGACCGGTCAGACCAAGGGCCTTATCGGACCCAAGGAACTGGAAATGATGAAACCCACCGTCCGCCTTATCAATACCTCCCGCGGCGGCATTATAGATGAAGAAGCACTAGCCAAGGCCGTTAAGGAAAAGCACATCGGCGGTGCCGCTATTGACGTATTCTCCAAAGAGCCATGCACCGAGAGCTGCCTCTTTGAGTGTGATAATATTATCGTTACCCCTCATCTGGGGGCTTCCACTGCCGAAGCTCAGGAACTGGCCACCTCTGACGTGGTCAAACAGGTAATAGATGTATTTGAAGGCCGCCCCGCCCGTTATGCCGTAAATGCACCCTATATTTCGGCTGAAAGCCTGCCGGTAGTCGGCCCCTTCATGCCGGTTGCCCGCACAGTGGGCAGTCTGGTAAGCCAGCTGACTGATGGCCATATGAAGAATGTTACCATCAAGTACTGCGGTGAACTGGCCGCTTATGATACCACTGCCCTGAAAGCTCTGGTTCTGGGCGGTATACTTGAACATATCAGCGAAGAACGGGTGAACGTGGTTAATGCTGATATCGTAGCCTCCCAGCGAGGGCTGGGTGTAACCGAACAAAAAGAATCCACCTGCCAGAATTTCTCCAGCCTGATTACCGTTACTATAGATACCGACAACGGCAAATCCAATACTGTCGCCGGCAGTCTGGTACGGGGTGATGTTCATATTGTAAAGCTGAATGATTACTGGATAGATATTGTACCCACCGGCGGTTACTTTCTGTTTGCAGACCATATAGACCGCCCCGGACTTATCGGCTCTGCCGGTAAGATAACCGGTGATGCGGATATAAATATAAGCTATATGCACCTCAGCCGCCAGAAAGCCCGCGGGCAAGCCCTTATGATACTGGCTCTGGACGAACCTCTGCCGGAAAAACAGCGTCAGCAGCTGCTATCCCTGCCGGATGTTCAAATGGTTCAGGTAGTAAAAATCTAGCTTCTCAGTCTTTGGGAAACATAAGCAAGGCTACCGCTTAAATTGCTGGTAGCCTTGCTTATTTGAGGGGAAAAATGAAAATTGGGGTACTGGCCCTGCAAGGGGCATTCCGTGAACATCTAAATATGCTGGGTACGCTCGGAGCAGAAGCGGTGGAAGTGCGCAAGGCCGAAGGACTGCCAGAGCTTTCGGGGTTGATTATACCCGGCGGTGAAAGCACCACCATAACCAAGCTCCTTGATATATTTGGCATGGCAGAGCCCATAAAAGCTTTAGCAAAAAAGGGAATGCCCATTTGGGGTACCTGTGCCGGCATGATTTGCCTTGCCAAAGAACTGCCGGGAGATATTTCCGGAGTCAAACCGCTTGGGCTCATGGATATTACCGTCCGCCGAAATGCCTTCGGGCGGCAGGTAAATAGCTTTGAAGCGATGCTGAAGGTAAAAGGACTGGATGAAGCTGATTTTCCGGCGGTATTTATCCGCGCCCCTCTGGTAGAAAAAACCGGCAAGGGTGTTGAAATACTGTCCAAACTGCCGGACGGCACTATTGTAGCCGTAAGGGAGAATAACCTGCTGGCTATATCGTTCCACCCCGAACTCTCTGGGGATAACCGCTTTCATCGGTACTTTGTCCAAATGGCTAAAACTTATAAAGCCTGATTAAATATTTATGTAAATTAATAAAGGGGAGGTTTTAACCTCCCCTTCTTTGTTTTAATAACCCGATAGCTTACTTCTTGGCAATTGCCTCTGATTCAAAACGGTAAACTACCAACCCGGAGGGTAACTTCGGGAAAAAATAAGTAGATTTACGGGGCATGCGGTCTGATACATCTGAAATAGCCTTGATAACCTCGGCCTTCATGGGCTTCAGAATAAAGGCCAACTGGAACTCACCTGACTTTATCCGCGAAACGACGTCATTACGGTCAAAATTGAAAGCTATGCGCGGGTCTTCCACCGTCTTCAACCCCATAAGCTCTTCAAGGATAATATGGTCAAGTATGCTCACGTCCAGTTTTTTGTAAATATCCGAATGGAAGTAAGGCATGAGTTTGCTGGCAGTCTCCAAATCCCTCAGTGTCAAAATGGTAAAGTTTTCAGTGCCTCCCAAACCATACATGACCAGACGGATTTTACCCTCTTCTTTAAAGGCTTTGTCTAAAGTATCCCAAGCCGCAGGCAGTTTGGCAGGTATAGTTGTTACGTCAAAGAACGAAGCCAGTTTGGTCTGCAGGTTTGAAAGAGTACGTGCATCCATACCGCCCAACAGACGATGAGCCGGCAAAACTACCAAACCGGGGTCGGCAAAATCTACCAACGTCATCATTACAAAATTAACCGGATCATCAGAGGGTAACTGCGGGTTACCCGCCAGACGTTCACGCCTGTAGGTCAGAGCACTTTCATAGCGGTGATGCCCGTCTGCTATATAGACGGGTTTCTTATCAAACAAAGCAGTTACCTTGGATATGGCTGATTCATCAGTTACTACCCAGAGTTCGTGGCGTTCGCCTTCAATATTCATACTGACGGTGGGTTTGCCGCCGGTCTGTATTTCCAGTACCCGGTTTATATCTTTTTCAGTATCCTGATACAGTCCGTATACCGGGCTGGTATTGGCACGGACGGCTGAAATAAGGTTAATTCTATCCCGTTTGGGTTCGGCGAGTGTGCCTTCGTGGGGGCGGATAACCATCCTGTCCCATTCCTCAAGCCGCACTCTGGCAATAATACCCCGCCTTTTGTACTGTTTGCCAAACACACTGAAGTAATGGTCATGTATATATATGGCCGCCTTTTTTTCGGCAGTCATTACCCGTTCGCCAATCCATTTTTCCAGTATGGCAGCTGCCCGGGTATAGCGGTTATCTACAATATTATCCTGAGGGGTGGGCTGGCTGTATTCAAGACGTATATAGTTATAGGGGCTACGCTCTTTAAGGGTCTTTTCCTGTTCAGGGCTGATAATGTCATAAGGCGGACAGATAACATCTGCCATATCATCAACAAACATAGGGTTATAACGTAATCCATGAAAAGCCCGAACTTCAGCCATTCTTCTAGCTCCCTCTCACAAAAATCTGGTTTTAGTTTAACTTAGAACGGCGTCTGACGCAAGCCCCCGTTAAACGTAAGGGGCTATACTTTTGTACTTGCTCTAAACATAGGCTGTGATATACTAATAACCTGTATGGAAGATATGTTTTCCCCCTTGATTGAAGTAGAAAACCTAAGGCGTGAAATAAACCGCCATAACCAGCTATATTACGTTCAGGATAATCCTGAAATCTCTGATGCTCAGTATGACACTTTGATCCGCCGCCTGAAAGAACTGGAGGAAGCCCACCCCGAACTGGTTACCCCGGACTCACCCACCCAAAGAGTCGGGGCAGAGCCGCTTAAAGCTTTCGGGATTGTAAACCACCCTTATCCGTTACTTTCTCTGGCAAATGCTTTTTCAGATACAGAACTGGAAGCTTGGTACCAGCGGGTAAAGAAACTGCTGGGCAATATTCCTTTTCAGATAGACTGCGAGCCCAAAATGGACGGCCTGGCGGTAGCCCTTACCTACCGGAATGGAAAATTTGCAACCGGTGCTACCCGGGGTGACGGATTTCAGGGTGAAAATATTACCCGAAACCTGCGGACTATCCATTCCATACCTTTAAACGCCGAACCAAACGCACCCCCTGTTTTTGAAGTAAGGGGTGAAGTATATCTTTCCAAAAATGGCTTTGCCAAACTCAACCGCGAAAGGGCGGATAAAGGGCTGCCCCTTTTTGCCAACCCACGCAATGCCGCCGCCGGTTCACTCCGCCAGCTTGACCCGTCAGTTACGGCCGAAAGACCGCTGGATATATTTATTTATGCTTTAGGATATTCAGAAGACAGCCTGCTGCCTGACAGCCACTGGCAAATACTGGATTATTTCAGCAAAATTGGCTTTAGGATAAATCCACTTAACCGCTTGGTAAACACCCTGGAAGAAGCCAAAGAATATTACCGCCAGATGGCAGCAAACCGGGCTTCACTGCCTTATGAAGCAGACGGAGTAGTTTTCAAGGTGGACTCCGTCTCTCTGCAACACCGGCTGGGGGACGTAGGTCGTGAACCCCGCTGGGCCATAGCCTATAAATTCCCGGCTGAACAGGTCATGACCCGCCTGAAGAAAATAGGCATATCTGTAGGCCGTACAGGTACATTAAACCCCTTTGCCGTACTTGAGCCGGTAAATGTGGGCGGAGTAGTGGTAAAACAGGCCGCCCTGCATAATGAAGATGATATACTCCGCAAAGATATCCGCGAAGGAGATACGGTCATTATCCAGCGGGCAGGTGAAGTAATACCTGAGGTAGTTGCACCGGTACTGAGTAAACGCAACCCCGAATCAAAACCCTTCAGAATGGAAGAATCTCTGTTTAACCCGAACCTTAACCGCCCTGCCTGCCCGGTGTGCGGCGGGGAAATATACCGCCCCGCAGGCGAAGCTATGCACTACTGTGCCAACGTTTCCTGCCCCGCTCAGTTTGAACGCCAGCTTGAACATTTTGTTTCCAGAGGGGCTATGGATATACGCGGTATCGGCGAAAGCCTAAGCGTAATACTGGCACAGCAGGGGCTGGTGAAAAACGTATCGGACCTGTACTACTTGACCACCGCTGATTTACTGCAACTGCCGCGTATGGGTGAAAAAAGTGCGGATAATATAATAGACGCCATTGCAGACAGTAAAACCCGCCCGCTGGATAGGGTAATATTCGGTCTGGGTGTACGCCACGTGGGCAACGAGACCGCCACCCTGCTCTCAAGACACTACGGGAATATATGGGCACTGGCTAAAACCGGTCTTGGTGAACTGCAAACTATACCTGATATCGGTGACAAAATAGCCAGCAGTATCGTAGCGTATTTCAGCGAAGAAAAAAATGTGGCGGTTATCCACCGTCTGGAAGAAGCAGGCGTACGGCTTACTTCAGACCAGAAACCGGTAAACAAAAATATGCCATTTTCCGGCATGGAGTTTGTAGTCACCGGCAAGCTGGAAAGTTTCAGCCGCGAAGAAGCACAGGAAAAAATCCGTTCACTCGGCGGTACAGCCAAGGATAACGTCACCAAAGCAACCAACTATTTGGTAGTGGGTGCAGATGCCGGCTCCAAGCTGACCAAAGCCCGAAGTATGGGTGTAAAAGAGCTTTCCGAACGGGAATTTATAAATATGCTGGAGCAATCTTGATGAAACTTATTATCGGACTGGGAAATCCCGGCAAAGAGTACTCAGGCAACCGCCACAACGTAGGTTTCCAGTGCCTGAGCCGCTTTGCTAAAGAAAATCATATCAGCTTTGATAAAAAATGCTGTCTCTCCCGCACCGGCTCCGGCCGTATAAATGACGAGGAAATAGTGCTGGCCAAACCCCAGACATATATGAACCTCTCCGGCAAGGCCGTCAATCAGTTGCTTCGCCGCTACAACCTGAAAGCCACTGATATTATTGTAGTTCAGGACGATCTGGATTTGCCGGCAGGCAAACTCCGCCTGCGTCTGGGAGGGAGCGCCGGCGGGCATAACGGGGTTTCTTCTATTATTACAGACATTGGCACCAAGGAATTTATCCGCCTCAAGATAGGTATCGGCAAACCGGATGCCCGAAATAACGGGACTGAAGTTGTAGACCACGTACTGGGCAACTTTGGCGGCGCAGAGCGGGAGATTATAGAAACTGCTATTGCCCGGGCCGCCGAAGCACTCGCCTGCTTGATTACTTCCGGGCTGGATACTGCATCCAACCGTTTCAACTGCTAAATCTTTGCCCCAAATAGTACAGGGGTGTTATAATTCCCTTGCCTTCCATGAAGAATAAACATATATTTGTTGCCGTAATTGGTGCTTCAAAGGCCACCTCTGAAGAAGCCCGCTTGGCCGAAGAAGTAGGCAAAGAGCTTGCTCTAAGGCAAGTTACACTTGTCTGCGGGGGTATGGGCGGGGTAATGGAAGCCGCCTGCCGCGGGGCTTCCTTGAACGGAGGGCTGACCATAGGCATACTGCCGGGAAACAGCCGTGAAGAGGCTAATCCTTACGTCCAAATCCCCATTGTAAGCAGTATAGGTTTTGCCAGAAATATCATGGTGGTCAAATCTGCCCAGGCAGTTATTGCCATTGGCGGGGCTTATGGCACCTTATCCGAGATAGCTTATGCCCTTCAAATCGAGCTGCCGGTAATAGCTTTAAACAGCTGGTCAATGAGTCAGAACGGCAAATCTGACAGCGCTGTAATAAAGGCCGAAAATGCCCTTGAAGCGGTTACCAAGGCTCTGGATTTAATAAACTAATACAAGTGTGAGGTAATTGTGTCTGCAGAAGTCAAGTCTATCAAGGCCAGAGAGATACTGGATTCCCGTGGCAACCCCACAGTTGAAGCTGATGTAGTTCTGTCTGACGGTTCTTTCGGCAGAGCAGCTGTACCTTCGGGTGCTTCTACCGGCAGCCATGAAGCAGTAGAACTGCGTGACGGAGACAAATCCCGCTACAACGGGCTTGGAGTACACAAAGCAGTTGCCAATGTAAATACCTCTATCGCCTCGGCCATATCAGGTTTTAAAGCTTCAGACCAGCAAGGACTGGATAACCTGCTTATAGAACTGGACGGCACTCCCAACAAAGCCAAGCTGGGGGCTAACGCCATGCTGGCCACCTCACTGGCAGTTGCCCATGCCGCAGCCGCATCCCGCCATATGCCTCTTTATCGTTACCTGAATAACTCCGAAGAATATATCCTGCCCGTACCTATGTTCAACATACTGAATGGAGGCAAACACGCCTCAAACTCCACTGACTTTCAGGAGTTCATGGTAATGCCGGTAGGTGCAAAGAGCTTTGCCCAGGCACTCCAAATGGGAACAGAGGTTTACCACAGCCTGAAAAAAGTGCTCAAAGGCATGAACCAGAACACCACCGTAGGTGATGAAGGAGGTTTTGCCCCTTCCCTCCCCACCAATAAAGATGCCGTAGAAGTAATATTGAAAGCCATCGAAAAAGCCGGCTACCGTCCCGGTGAAGATATATTCATAGCCCTTGACCCCGCTTCAAGCGAACTCTATCAGGACGGCAAATATACTCTGGCTACCGAAAACAAGACCCTGAGCAGTGCCGAAATGGTGGACTACTGGTGCGGCTGGGTAGAAAAATACCCCATAATCAGCATTGAAGACGGCCTTTTTGAAGATGACTGGGACGGCTGGAAACTGCTTACCCGAAAAATCGGCAACAAGGTTCAGCTGGTGGGTGACGATTTTTACGTTACCAATATAAAACGTCTGGACAGAGGCATAAAAGAGAAAGCCTCCAACTCCATACTTATTAAACTGAACCAGATAGGCACTCTGTCTGAAACTATTGCGGCTATCAAAATGGCCAATAACGCCGGCTGGACAGCCGTAGTCAGCCACCGCAGCGGTGAAACCGAAGATACTACTATTGCAGATTTGGCTGTAGCTATGAATGCCGGGCAGATAAAAACCGGCGCTCCCTGCCGCTCTGAACGCACTGCCAAATATAACCGCCTGCTTCGCATTGAAGAGGAACTGGGCGGAAAGGCCAAATACCCCGGAAAAGATGCCTTTTTAAACTTGAAATAATAAAAAAGAGGACGTATGAGCCTGCCTGGCCAGACGGGAACAAACTTTAAACAGCCCGACAAATGGGACTGCTACAAGTTTGAGTGCCTTAGTGACTTCCTCGGGGAGTACGCCAAGTCTGTAAGGCAGCCCACCGGTTATCTGGAGGCTTTCGCGGGGAGCAATCAGTCTGTCTGTGCGGGCATAAACTGCCCCAGAGAAGCCTGCCATATATTAAAAGGGAAAGATAGCTTTTTCAACCAGATAGTACTGCTGGCCCAAAGCGAAACCGCTTTGGCAGCCCTGAGAAAACCCTTACTGCCCGCCCGTGCAGACGTGCTTTCGGGCAGCTTAATAAACGAAGAAACCCTGCAAAAAGTGCTGGACAGTTTCCCCCGAAGCGAGGCCGTATTTATCCTGCTGGAACCGCCCGGCTTTCACCACCTGCGATTCTCCAGCCTGAAAAAGCTGGCACTCAGGGGGATAGACAAAGACGGCCGCAAACCGGATATGCTGCTGGTGCTGCCGCTGGAGATGTCGCTGATACGTAACCTGGGGCGGCTGGATTGTCAGGACTCCATCAGCCGTTTTTTCGGGCATGATAAATGGATTGATATCCGCCAAGACTGGTATACTAAACGCATAAATACCGAAGAAGCCCGCAAACGGCTTCTGAAACTCTATTTGGCAGGGTTTAAAGACATAGGCTATAAACATGTTGTACACAAAGAGCCCGCTAATGCCGGTTCACCCGCCCGCTACCAACTGGCGGTGGTCTCTGACCGGATAAATTTTAAAAATATCCTGGATACCATATGGGACAAAGAACGTTTCCTGAGCTGTGAGCTGTTTTGAAAAATAACGGACAAAATAAATATATCGGCATCACTACCACTGTACCCATAGAAATACTCCTTTCAGCAGGCTACAGCCCGCTGGATCTGAATAATATTTTTGTTTCAGACCCCAAGTCTGACAGGCTTATCCGTCTGGCTGAAAAAGACGGCTTCCCTTTAAACTGCTGCGCTTGGATAAAAGGCATCTATGGCGTCTGCCTTGATAAGGGCATCAGCGAGGTTATCTGCGTAACCAGCGGTGACTGCTCAAATACCCAGATGCTCAGGGAAGTTTTAAACCTGAAAGGCATCCGCACCATTCCCTTTGACTTCCCCACCGAACCTGACCCCGCAGAAGTAAAAGCCTCTCTTGCTAAACTAGCCCTCAGGCTGGGCACTACTCTGGAAGCGGCTGATGAATGGAGAAAAAGGCTTTTACCCGCCAGAGAACTGGTACATAAGCTGGACTATCTCTGTTATGCCGATAATAAGGTCTCGGGTTTTGAAAACCACTACTGGCTGGTATCCAGCTCAGACTTTAACGGTGATTATGTAAAGTACCAAGCCGAACTTCAAAAACTGTTGGACACAGTCCAGACCCGCACCCCTTACCCTGCGACCGAATTGCGCCTGGCTTATCTGGGAGTGCCTTCGGTATTCGGTGAGGAGCTTTACCCCTACCTTGAGCAAAACGGAGCCAGAGTGGTATTTAATGAAATTCAGCGGCAGTTCAGTCTGCCGGATGGCGGTGCTGATATTTCCCAATCCTACACCGCCTATACTTACCCCTACCCTATGGAATACCGCCTTAGGGATATACAGACCCAGCTTGCGGAGCGTAAGATAGACGGCATAATCCATTACGTTCAGGCTTTCTGTCATCGGGCTATCGGTGATATTATACTAAGGCAAAAACTGCCGCTTCCCATACTCACGCTGGAAGGCAATGCGGATTTCGGTTTAAATCAACATCAGAAAACTCGGCTGGAGGCCTTTCTGGATATGCTGAAAGCCAAAAAGCAGATGAATTTATAATTTACGCGAAGGGGGATTAACATGGTAACCAGAATCGGTATTAACGGGTTCGGGCGAATCGGGCGTATTACACTGCGGACTATAAACCAGTACCACCGCGGCGAACTTGAAGTAGTAGCCGTAAATGATCTGGCAGACAATAAATCCAATGCCCACCTTTTAAAATGGGACTCAACCTATGGCAAATACGCCGGTACAGTTGAATCTGATGATTGCTCCATAATAGTAGATGGCAAACCCATTCGGGTTTTCAGTGAACGCGACCCCATGCAAATCCCGTGGGAAACCGCAGGCGTAGATTTGGTTATTGAATCTACCGGTCTGTTTACTGATGCCAGCAAAGCCACTGCCCATCTCCGCGGAAGTGTTAAGACCGTGGTTATTTCAGCCCCGGCTAAGGGTGAGGATATCACCATAGTCATGGGTGTAAACGAAGACAAATATAACTGCAATACTCACCGCATTATCTCCAATGCCTCCTGCACCACCAACTGTGTTGCCCCTCTTATAAAAGTGCTCCATGACAAATTCGGGGTTAAAAAAGGTTTCATGACCACCTGTCATGCCTATACGAATGACCAGAAAATACAGGACATGTTCCACAAGGATATCCGTCGGGCCAGAGCCGCCGCCGTAAATGTCATCCCCACCACTACCGGTGCCGCCAAAGCGGTAGCTTTGGTCCTGCCCGAACTGAAGGGCAAACTGGACGGCATTTCATTCCGCATACCCTCAGCCAGTGTCTCACTGGTAGATTTTGTGGGTGAACTGGCCAGAGATGTAACAGTAGAAGAAGTAAATGCCGCTTTCAAAGAAGCCTCTCAAGGCAAGCTTTCAGGTATACTGGAGTACTGCGAAGAAGAGCTGGTCAGCAGTGATTTCAAGGGTAATCCCGCCAGCTCTATCGTAGACGCCCCCAGTACCATGGTTCTGGGCGGAAATATGGTAAAAGTACTTTCATGGTATGACAATGAGTGGGGCTATTCCACCCGTCTGGGAGATTTGATAGCCTATATTGCAAAAAAATAAAACTAATAACTTGAGCATAGCTAAACGTAAGTTGTTGACATGCTAAAGCTAATAGTTTAGAATTTAGCCCGATTAACGGAGGACAAAATGAAATTAATTGTAATAGGCCTTGGGCAATGCGGCAGCCGCATAGCGGATGAGTTTGCCCGTATGGATAAAAGAGCACGCTCCCAACGAAACGTAAGTATCTGCCCGGGAGTCTTTGCCGTAAACACAGACCAGGCTGACCTTTCCGGTCTGGTTACCATCAAGCCTGACCACCAGCACCGCATACTTATCGGCGGGCGTAAAACCGGCGGGCATGGAGTAGGTAAAATAAACGAGCTGGGTGCTGAAATAGCCAGAGCAGATGCCGATAAGGTAATAGATGCCCTGCGCACCACCAAGCGTTTTTATGATGCAGACGGTTTTCTGGTTATTGCCGGTGCCGCCGGCGGTACCGGTTCGGGTGCTGTTTCCATTATTGCCCAGCATATCAAAGAGCGCTATATGGACAAACCGGTTTATGCCCTGATAGCCATGCCTTTTGAACACGAGGAAAAAACTGAAGAACGCACTGTATACAATACCGCCGTCTGCCTGAAATCCATCAGCTCGGTAGCAGATGCGGTTATATTGGTAGAAAATCAGCGTTATGTCCGCAAGGACTTTTCACTCCGCTACAACCTTTCCAAGATAAACTCACTCATCGTTGAACCCTTCTGGGATTTGCTGTGTGCCGGTGAAGAAAAAAATGCTAAATACATCGGTGCCAAGACTATGGACGCCGGTGATATCATCCAGACCATTTCGGGCTGGACAGTTATCGGTCACGGCAAGGCGCGTGTTCGCACTTTGACCCTGCCTTTTGACAAGACTGACCATTTCCGCATGAAGAGCGTTTCCAACTACAAGGGTATTCGGGCTATGGATGAAGCTGTAAGCGAGCTTTCCTTGAAAATTGACCCTCGTGATGCCGGCCGAGCGCTTTTCCTGATTTCCGCCCCTGCCAAAGAAATAAACATGGATATCATAAAGGAACAGGGCGACTGGCTGCGAGAGATGGCCCCTAATGCCATTATCCGCAACGGTGACTATCCCCGTGAAAAAGATACCATGACCGTAACCGTTATCTTCTCCGAGCTGTCTGATCTGGAACGGGTACGCTACTACTATAACCGTTCCACCAGCATGATGCCTATTATCAAACAGCGTCAGTCCGACCTGGCGGACAGGCGGCGTGATATTGATGAACTCAGCAGAGATATTCCTTCCCTGCTTGAATAGCCTCTAAAACACCACTGCATTTAACCGGCTTCGGAAATTCTGAGGCCGGTTTTTTATTGTCTGGGCACTACTCTCCTTACAGCCAAATAAACACTATCAATATTTATCGCCTGTTTTATTAATTTTATTAATATACATATTGACTTTCTTAATTTTCTGACATATAATACTGGCATAAATTAAATAACTACCCGGAGGTACTTAATATGGTTAAAGACTGGCAGGAACTGACCAAGCTCACTCAAGGAGCACCTGTGACTGTTGAGCGGGTCAAACTGGTATCTTCAGGCATTGCCATTGAGGGCAGCTTTGATTTGCCTAATCTGGCCAGACTCCCCGCTGAAGACCAGGTATTTGTGATGGCATTTGTAAAATGCCACGGCTCTATAAAAGATATGGAGAAGTTTTTCGGCATCAGTTACCCTACCGTAAAAAACCGCCTCCAGCGGATAGGTGCAAATTTCAACTTTATTGAAAACTTCCCCGCACCACCCAAGACCAATGAAGATGATAATGTACTGACAGAGCTGGAAAAAGGCGGAATCTCGGTTGAAGAAGCTCTAAGGAGGTTGCAAAGATAATGTACTGGCCACCGATGTTGCTTTGGGTGGGAATACCATTCGGCAAGCATGGCAGAAGTTTCCCGCTTATATTGCCGTTATTCCTGGTCTATCCCATTGTACTGGCACTTATGATTGTACTTGCACCGTTCATGTTACTGGCCATTTTGCTGACATGGGCAAGCGGCAGAGGCCGTTTCCTGTTACTTATCGGCCCTTATTTTTACCGGGTATGGTGTGCCCTGAGGGGGATAAATGCAGATATCCAGGATAAAAATACTCATATAAAAATACAATTTATCTAAAGAGGAATACTTAAAATGTCTGAAAACACCAAAAAAATACTGCAAATGCTTTCTGAAGGCAAAATAACGGTAGATGAAGCCAATAAACTACTGGGAGCTTTGGGTAATGAAGGCGAAAAACCCGGCTCAACTGCCACCGCCACTCCCAAGGGTTCCCCCAAGTACCTGAGAGTGATAATAAACGGCACGGATGAAGACAAAAACGCCAAGGTCAATGTGCGTGTTCCTATGGCTTTGCTGAGAGCCGGAATCAAGCTGGCTTCCATACTGCCGGCAGATGCCACCAATGAAATAGACCACAACCTAAAGGGAAAAGGGGTCAATTTTGACTTTAAGAACCTTCGCGAAGAAGACATAGAACCCCTTATTGAGGCCATGACAGAGATGGAGGTGGACGTGGACAGCGAAGGGAGCAAGGTAAAGGTCTTTACCGAATAAACCTGACTAATACTGATACACGCATAAATAATGTTTGAAATATATTACTTATACAACTGCGAATTGAATAAAGAGTACAGGGTGCAGGCAGAAGATTACCGCCGTCTGCACCCTGCCCGCCCTGCGAGCCCCAGACGCCCCTTAATGCTGCGGCTGGGTGAATACATGGTAAATACCGGCAACCGCATTATCGGCCATATTACTACCCAACCCATTCCTGATACCGAAGACAGATCGCCTGTTTATAGAAATAAGACTGTTAAAACTCAAACCCTTTTATAAGTATCAACCCCTGACGGATAAACTGGCAGGGGTTTTTAATAACCCCTAGCTAAATATCTGCCCGAAATTGCTTTGGAGAATAACATTTTTAGGGTATAATATGGCAGATATGACCTGTCAGGTATTTTACCGCAAATGGCGTCCCCAAACTCTGGCTGACCTTGTCGGCCAGGAACACGTTGCCCACACTCTGAAAAACGCCCTTTCAAGCGGGCGTATTGCTCAGGCGTACCTTTTTTGCGGCCCCAGAGGTACAGGCAAGACCAGTACCGGACGTATTTTAGCCAAGGCAGTAAACTGCACCACCAATCAGGGCAAGGGTGAACCCTGCAATACCTGCCCCATGTGCCTTTCCATAACCGAGGGCAGTTCCATGGATATAATAGAAATAGACGCCGCCTCCAATACCGGAGTAGACGATATCCGCGAACTAAAAGAAAAGGTTCAGTATTCCCCGTCACTGGCAAATTACAAAGTTTATATCATAGATGAAGTCCATATGCTTTCCAACAGTGCCTCAAACGCACTCCTGAAAACGCTTGAAGAACCACCGCCAAGGGTTATATTTATACTTGCCACTACTGAAATCCACAAGGTTTTGCCCACCATCATGTCCCGCTGCCAGCGGTTTGATTTTCACCGGGTATCTCTGGTGGATATGACCCGCAAGCTGGGCAAGATAAGTCTGGCAGAGGGTATAAATGTTGAGCCGGAGGCCTTGAAACTGATAGCCCGTTCGGCTGGAGGCAGTTTCCGTGACGGTGAAAACCTGCTCCAGCAGATAGCCACCACTTACGGAGCAGAAATAAGCCTGTCCCAGGTACAGGCGGCTCTGGGTATCAGCGGAGATGAACGCATAAAAGCTCTGGCAGAAAATATACTTAAAAAAGACATTAAAAACGGGCTTAAAACCCTTAACGCTGTATTGGCAGACGGGCTTGATTTAAAACAGTTCCGCCGTGAACTGCTGGATTACCTCCGCCAGATTATGCTGGTAAACAGCGGAGCGGAAAGCAGTCTGGAACTGACCGCTGATGAGAAAAAAGCCCTGCAAAAAGTCTCCGGTATAACCAATCTGGAGAATATTACCAAAGCTATAAAGGCCTTCAGCCAGCTGGATTTTTCATCCGATACGGCTTCCAGCCTGAGCTTTGAGCTGGCACTGATAGACGCTTCTCTGGATAAAAATACCGTACCGCTTCCAAATAAACCCAAAGACGAAATACCGGCTGTTAAAGCTGATAAACCTGCTCCGTTAGAAGCACCCAAGACAGCAGCATCTAATAATATACCCACCAAAGAACCCAAAACAGAAACCTTAACTAAACCGAATACATCTGCAGAAACCGCAGCTACTCCCAAGCCTCACACTAAGGAATCTGCACCCAAACTTACCAGAGCGGCTATTCCGATTGAGGAAAAACCCAAATACACCGCCCCTGCCCCGCCCAAAGAGGAAGAAAAAGTGCTTATTGGAGCTGGGGATATAATAGAACAGCTTAAAGTCAGCTGGAAAAGCATACTGGACCAAGCACCGGACAATCTAAAACGGTCAGCGGCAGTGGCCATACTCCGCAGTGCCGGTGTCCGCCCGGTTTCTATGGATAAAAATATAGTCACCCTGTCCTTTAAATACAAGTACCACAAGGACAAGATTGAAGAACTGGAAAACCGTAAGGTGACTGCAGAACTTATTTCAAATTTTGTAGGCAAGACATGCACCCTGGTATGCATATCTGAAGCCGAAACCAACCATTTGGTAAAACAAGCTCAGAAACTGGGCGCCCAGATTATATCAGTGGAGGAAAAGTAAAACGTGAACATGAACATGATTAAGCAAGCCATGGAGCTTAAGTCTAAGCTGGATAAAGCTCAGAAGGAACTGGCAAAAATAGTGGTGGAGACTGAAAGCGCCAAGGGTGCTATCAAGATAAAGATGAACGGCCAGCAAAAAGTGCTGTCCCTCAGTATTTCGCCTGAAATTATCAATCCGGCCAAACCCAAGGATCTGGAAAATGCCCTTACAAAAGCTTTCAACGATGCTTACGAAGAGACCAAAAAAGAAGGCTCCAAGCAGATGCAGGGACTTATAGGAGATGTCAAAATTCCGGGTCTTATGTAAAAAGTTCGGCAGGAGATTTTTTTGAAGGACACTTCTTTACCGTCTACGGCCGGTGTGGTAAACAAGCTGATAGATTCACTGGGCAAACTGCCGGGTATAGGCCCGAAAAGCGCCCAGCGTCTGGCATTTTACCTTATGCGGGCACCTGAAGATCAGGTTATTTCCCTCTCAGACACTATCCGCAATATAAAAAACCAGATAAGCCAGTGCCGCATTTGCTGTAACGTGGCTGATAGTGAGCTTTGCCCCATTTGCCAGAATACCAAACGCGAAACAAATAAGATTTGCGTGGTTGAACAGCCTCAGGATATTCTGGCTCTTGAACATGTAGGTGTCTACCGCGGATACTACCATGTACTGCATGGAGCTATTTCCCCCACCGAAGGGATAACCTCCCAGAACATACGTATAAACGAGCTTATGGTTCGGCTGGATAATGGTCAGGTAGAAGAGATTATTCTGGCTACCAATCCCACTACCGAAGGTGAAGCCACCGCCATGTACCTTTCGCGGCTGATAACCCCACTGGGTATAAAAGTGACCAGACTGGCACGGGGCTTACCCTTCGGGACAGAACTGGAATATGCTGACGATGTAACTTTAAGCCGAGCCATGGAGGGACGCCAGAACTTTTAGTTTGCCTTTCCTGATTGAATCACCAAAGGAGGAAGGCTATGACCAGACAATCTAAAAAGTATTCCCAGAAAGCGGGCATGCTGCCCGGTTCGGTAGTATTTATAGGCGAAGGGAAAACAGAAAAGGCTAGCCTCAGCCTGCACTCCTACACTCCGGATTCATATCAACCTCTGCCCGTAAGAAATCTGGCTGATTGTATTACTCAGATTAAACAGTCCAAAGGCATAGTCTGGATAAAGGTAAACGGGCTTCAGGATACCGCCATGGTGGAGGAACTGGGCAAATGCTTTAGCCTCCACCCCCTTACCATTGAAGATGTGGTCAATACCGAACAACGCCCCAAACTGGAAGACTACGGCAATTACTTCTTTGCCGTTATCAAAGCCTTATACTGGGACTCCGAACTTAAAAAAACCCGTTCCGAGCACATCAGCCTGGTGCTGGGTAATAACTATCTGATTAGTTTTCAGGAACATCAGAGTGATATTTTAAACCCCATTCAGGAGCGTTTGAAATCTGACAACGGGCGGCTTCGCAAACTTGGATCTGACTATCTGCTCTACTCCATACTGGACATGGTAGTAGACGGATATTTCAGCTTGCTGGAGGGATTCGGAGACTATCTGGACGAAATAGAAGAACAGCTTTTGTCCACCCCGTCTTCCCAAACCCTCAAACAGATTTCAGGTGCAAAAAAGGAAATGCTCTTTATCCGCAAATCTATCTGGCCGGTCAGAGAGACCATTGCATCCATCGAACGCACAGAAAACCCTCTGATAGATAAAAACAGCCATGTATATTTCCGGGATATTTATGACCACCTTATCCAGCTGATAGATACCGGTGAAACCTATCGGGATATGCTTTCCAACATGATAGATATTTATCTCTCCAGCCTTTCCAACCGCATGAATGAAGTCATGAAGGTTTTAACCATTTTCGCCTCTATCTTTATCCCCCTGACCTTCATTGTAGGCATATACGGCATGAATTTTGATATTCCGGAACTCCGTCTCAGCTGGGGATATCCCGGCATACTCATTTTCATGCTGGCCATAGTTTTGCTGCTGTTATCTTTTTTTAAGAGAAAGAAATGGCTTTAAATTGGCAAATATAGAAATTCAAGAGGAATATACCGAACTGATAACCCAGCTGAAAGCTCTGGCAAATGCAGATAATGCGGCCGGAATGAGCCGCTTCGGCATATCCAGTGCCAATACTCTTGGGGTTAGTGGAAAGGATATCCGCCGACTTATCGTGCAGGCCGGACATAACCACCCGCTTGCCATGTTACTCTGGGATTCAGGCATACACGAAGCCCGGATAATGGCCAGCTTGGTTGCTGAAAGCCGGAAGGTAATCCCGCAGGAAATGGAAACTTGGGTAAAAGATATAGATTCGTGGGATATCTGCGACCTATGTTGCAACAATCTCTGGTACAAAACCCCTTTTGCCTACGAACAGGCTTTGAAATGGACCTACCGTGAAGAAGAATATGTAAAACGGGCTGGCTTTGTTTTACTGACAGCTCTGGCAGTTCATGACAAAAAAGCCCCGGACGAAAAATTTGTCTTGTTCTTCCCCCGCCTGCTGGCAGAAGCATCTGACGAGCGCAATTATGTAAAAAAATCTGTTAACTGGGCACTCCGCCAGATAGGAAAACGCAATCTCAGCCTGAATAAAGCGGCCATAACTCTGGGAGAGGAAATACTTGCCCAAAACACCAGAAGTGCCAGATTTATAGCCACTGATGCCTTGCGTGAATTGAAAAGCCCTCAGATTCAGGAACGTTTGTCCGGCAGCAGGAAAAAACCGACTGATGCCTGAATGTGGCTTTACCTTTTCTGCTCAAACATATAATATCATTCAGTGAAAGCCTAGAGTTTATCCCAATACTTTTAGAAAAACCGAAAAGACAGATTTAAATGACCAAACCCCATGACTTTAAAACCAAAGCCATAATAGTCCGTAAAACAAAATGCGGTGAAGCTGACCGTATTTTAAGCTTGCTTACTCCGGATCTGGGGTTGATACAGGGCTTTGCCAAGAGCGTCAGAAAGACCACGAGCAAACTTTCAGGCCATCTGGAGCTTTTATGCTACTCAGAGGTATCGCTTGCCAGAGGCAAAGCTATAGATACGATAACCGGCAGCCAGACTATCCAGAGTTTTCTTAATATCCGCAACAGCCTTCAACTATCCGCCATGGCTTTTTATGCCTGTGAGCTGGCTTACCATTTCTCGCCGGAGGAAGCTGCCAACCCAGCCTTGTTTCAGCTCTTGCTCTCCACTCTGGAGGAACTGGATAATGGCTCTCAGCCTGAATTGTGTTTAAAATATTTTGAAATAAACCTTCTGGCAAGTAGTGGCTACAAACCGGAACTCCGCGAATGTGCCAATTGCCATAAAAAACTGCAGGCGACCATAAATTACTACAGCCCGGAAAGCGGCGGGGTAATTTGCCCGAACTGCCGAAACACCCAAATCGGTATGCCGGTTTCGGTAAATACGGTGAAAGTATTGCGTTATATACAGGAAAACAGCTTCTCCAGTATCTGCCGCCTGAAGATTAACCGGGAGATATTGTCGGAACTGGAGCTAGCAATACGTGCCAATATCCGCTTTGTGTTGGAAAAAGAGCCCAAAGCCCTTTTCTGGCTGGATAGCCTCCGCTTGGCTGATTTATGAAAATAAAAGATAACTAATCCCGGCTAATAAACTTTTCTTCGCGTGATTCACCAGCTTGAATATCTTTTGCTTCAAACTGTTTTCCGGATTTATTATTTCTCAAACTATATATACCCAAAGCTATCAATACAACAATTAAAACTACCTGCACTATACCTACGATAATAGGGACGATAGACTCTGATACATCCATACGTTTTTCTATCCATTTTGTATTATTGGTGACATTTTTCCGGAACGCCAGCAATTATAGCACTTTTATATCACATTTCAAATATTATCCGGTCTATATGTATACTGCCTGCCTCTTTTATACCTTAAGCAGTTTTAACTCACCAATCAAACCAGAGGGTCTATCTTTGCCTTAGCCGCAGTGATAGCATATAATAGCTTTGAAAATCCCAGATACAAGAGAGTAGTCTATGCCGGAAGAATATTTAAACGCTCAAAAGATGGAAAAACTTGAACGGATAAAGAGCCGGGGTATCAACCCTTATCCGTCCACTTTTCATCCCAGCCATACCAGCGCACAGGCAGTTGCTTTGCTGGTTGAGATTGAAACACAGGAAAATCATCTGAAGGAAGTCCTTAAGCTTGCCGGACGGATAATGACCCGCCGTGATATGGGCAAGATTTCCTTTATGGATATACGTGACGGCAGTGGTAAAATGCAGATTTTTTTCCGTCAGAATGACCTTGACGAAGCCAGTATAGAACTGCTTAAAGACTTGGATTTGGGTGATTTTATCGGGGTAGAGGGTAGCCTGATGCGTACCCGCACTGGTGAGCCCAGTCTGGCTGCTACCAAAGTAAGTATGCTTTCAAAATCACTCCTGCCTCTGCCTGAGAAATGGCACGGCCTGCAAGATGTAGAGAAACGCTACCGCCAGCGTTACCTTGACCTGATTTCCAACGCAGATGCCCGCCAGACCTTCCTGACCCGCAGCCGGGTTATCAGTGTTATACGTGCCTTTATGAATGCTAAAGGGTTTCTGGAAGTAGAAACACCTGTTCTTCAGCCTGAGGCAGGCGGGGCACTTGCACGCCCGTTTATTACCCATCATCAGGCTTTGAACTGTGATTTTTATATGCGAATAGCTCTGGAACTGCACCTGAAAAGGCTGATAGTGGGCGGTTTTGACCGGGTGTATGAAATTGGGCGTATTTTCCGTAACGAAGGCATCTCCACCAGGCATAACCCCGAATTTACCATGATGGAAAGCTACCAGGCTTACGCTAACTATAAAGACGTTATGGATTTTCTTGAGGAAATGGTTTCAAGCGTGGTCAAAGAGATTAGCGGTGGATACACCCTGCCGTTTGGAGATATTACCTTGGACTTTACTCCCCCGTGGCCCCGCCTGACCATGCGTGATGCTGTAAAACAATATGCCGGCATAGACTTTTTTGATTTCCCCACCAAAGAAACACTGGCAGCAGAAATGACCCGCCGCAAACTCAAAGTAGATCCCGCCAAAGACTGGGGGAAACTGGTAGATGAGCTGGTAGGTGAATTTGTAGAACCCCACCTTGTTCAACCCACTTTCCTTACTGACCACCCTGTGGCCATGTCTCCCCTTGCCAAACAGAAACCGGAAGACCCCCGCCTGACAGAGCGGTTTGAGGCCATCTGCGCAAATATGGAAATAGCCAACGCTTTTTCCGAACTGAATGACCCGGTAGAGCAAAGGGCACGTTTTAAAGAACAGCTTGAAAAACGCAGTCAGCTACGCACGGACGAATCTGAAAGCGTGGATGAAGACTTTTTGGCCGCTCTGGCATACGGTATGCCGCCCACCGGCGGTCTGGGTGTGGGTATTGACCGTCTGGTGATGCTCTTTACCAACCATGACTCTATCCGCGAGGTTATTCTATTTCCTGCCCTGAAGGACCGGGAAGACACTAAAACACAGGAATAATTTAGATTACTCTGGCAGAAGGAGAACTTTCATGCTTGATTTGAAATTTATAAGAGAAAATCCTGAACTGGTACGCAAGGCAGTGGCAGACCGGAATACCGATGCCCCCATTGATGAAATACTGGAACTGGATAACAGCCGCCGTAACCTCACTCAGGAATTGGATAACCTTCGTGCCAAACGCAAAATAATGGCCAAACAGAGGGATGAGACCGCCATTGAAGAGGGGCGGGTTTTACGCGGGCAGATAAGTACACTTGAGTCCGAACTTTCACAGGTAGATGAACAGCTGACTGACCGATTGCTCAGAGTACCCAATATTCCTGACCCGTCTGTGCCTGTTGGCAAAGATGAAAGCGAAAATGTAGTCCTTTATTACAGGGGAGAAAAACGCAATTTCAGTTTCACTCCCAAACCTCATTGGGAACTGGGTGAAGCCCTGGATATTATAGACTTTGACCGGGGTATCAAACTTTCGGGTTCACGTTTCTATATCTTGAAAGGCGCGGGTGCCCGCCTTCAAAGAGCCCTTATTGCCTTTATGTTAGACCTGCATACCCGAAAGCATGATTATACCGAGATCTACCCCCCCTATATGATAAAAAGAGAGTGTCTGGTAGCTTCGGGCAACCTGCCCAAATTTGCTGACAATCTCTATCATGACGCAGAGGAAGACTACTGGTGGGTGCCTACCGCTGAAGCCCCCTTAACCAATCTGCACCGTGATGAAATACTCTCCGCAGAGCAGTTGCCCATTCATTATGTAGCCTACACCGCCTGTTTCCGCCGTGAGAAAATGTCCGCCGGCAAGGATGTACGCGGCATTAAGCGGCTGCATCAGTTTGACAAGGTTGAACTCTATAAATACTGCAAACCGGAAGATTCTTTTGCCGAACTGGAAAAGATGGTGGCAGATGCGGAAGAAATAGCAGACGCCCTCAAAATACCCTACCGCCTTAAACAGCTGGTCACCGCTGATATAAGCTTCGGTTCAGCCAAGTCTTATGATATTGAAATGTATTCACCCGGAGTTGACGAATGGCTGGAGGTTTCATCCTGTTCCAACTGCACAGACTTTCAGGGCAGGCGGGCTAATGTCCGCTTCCGCCGCACCTCCGAAGCCAAACCCGAATTCGTCCACACCCTGAACGGCTCCGGTCTGGCCTTGCCCAGAGTGATGATATCGGTTATAGAAAACTACCAGCAACCGGACGGAAGCATTGTAATTCCTGAAGTACTCCGCCCGTTTATGGGAGTGGACGTTATCCGCTAGGAAAGGGCCTTTGTATTGGAAATAAAACCCTTTGAACTGGAACGTTACTTTGCTAAGCATGAGTTTTCAGCCAGATATCTTATGTCAAGCTCTGACTGCGAATCTCTGGGACTTGAAGACCTGCTGTTATTGGCAGACGCCGAGTGCCGCAATCTCTGGCAAAACCTGAAGCTGGGATATACCTATTCAGACGGTCACCCCCTGCTCAGAAAAGAAATAGCCAAACTGTACGAACACATTACCCTGTCTGATATCCTGACTACCGTGCCCGAAGAAGGCATATTTATAGCTTTGAACTGCCTGTTGGAAAAGGGTGACCATGTTATCTGCACCTTTCCCGGTTACCAGTCACTATACCAGCTGGCAGAAAGCCTTGGCTGTGAAGTCAGTTACTGGAAACCTGAAGAGGAAAACGGCTGGCGGTTTAACCCCGAGTTCCTTAGCCGAAATATCCGCCCCAACACCCGCCTGATAATAACCAATTTCCCCCATAACCCCACCGGGGCAATGCCTGACACCAGAGATTACGCCCTAATAACAGAAATAATAAGCCAACATAATTTATGGCACTTTTCAGACGAAATGTACCGCTTGCTGGAGTACTCACCTCAAAACCGCCTCCCGGCCGCCTGTGACAAATCTGGCATGTCTGTAAGTCTGGGCGGTCTTTCCAAATCATTCGGTCTGCCGGGACTGCGAAGCGGATGGCTTGCCTGCCGGGATAAAGACGTGTTATCAAAAATGGCCGGTTTCAAAGACTATACTACCATCTGCGGCAGTGCCACAGCTGAAATATTGTCTATAATCGCCCTGCGCAATAAAGATACCATCGTATCTGCCCAGATGGGAAGACTAAATCAAAATCTGAAACTTCTTGAAGGTTTTATGGGCAGACACAAGCAGTATTTCAGCTGGGTAAAGCCCAAAGCCGGTTCTGTCTGCTTTCCCCGCCTGAATAAAATCACCCCCTGCATGGACTTTTGCCAGCAGGTTTTAGAAAAAACAGGCATCGTGATTTTGCCGTCAGAGGTTTACAATTACGGCCAAAATCACTTCCGCATTGGATTCGGACGGGCAAATTTCCCTGAAGTACTAGAGATATTTGAAAACTTTATAACAGCATACCCTGCTCGTTCAAAAGGTCTGCCCGAAATGTGATTGCCATAATTTTCATACCCAGCCAAGAATAATGGACTGGCTTTTGGGGCAATCCTTCAAGTGCGATAGATGCGGATACAAATTCAGAAAAGTAGCTACAACCCAAATAAACGGTTTCCAAAAAGTTTCCGTTCATAAAACTCACCAGTCAAAGAAACATTAAACCAGACCCGATTCAGGCTTGCCCGCCTGCCCGTACCGCAGATATAAAAACGCGGTAAAACAAACCTCAAATTTGAAAGGTAAAACCCGAAACGTAAAAAGCAGATACCCGGCACTCCAATTGGTAATAAAAGTTATAAAAATACTGGCTGTACTCATCACTTTGGCAGGCATTATTGCTTCAACCACTATCATGGCAGGCGACGGTCTCATCCATATTGATAGCGCAACGGCTTTTTCAGTTTTCGCCGGTATGTTGGGTATTCTGGCTTCGTTAATACAGGGTATTCTCATTTATGCTACCGCAGAGCTTTTACAGTGTTTTATAGATATTGAACGAAATACCCGGAAAACTACCCATCTTTTAAATACCAGATAAAAGACAATATTTATCCAGTTCGTCAAAACACTGGTATCCATTTAGATAGGTTTAAGCACTCAGCTTTGACGCAGGATTTGCCAGCAGGTATAATATGCCCGCAACTTGTTCAAATGATAAACAAAATGGTTAGCAGCGTGGTTAGCAGAAATTTAACAAATGCCCTTTTAAAAAATTCCGTTAGCAAATGGTTAGCAAATCACAGTTATGTTAACTCGTTAAGTCAGCCTAAAACACTCTTTTTAGCTTCTTTTTAAGGTCATGGAGGGGTGTCCGAGCGGTCTATGGTGACGGTCTTGAAAACCGTTGTTCCTGAAAGGGAACCGTGGGTTCGAATCCCACCCCCTCCGCCATTTGTTCCAAAAGTAAACCCTGACCGGGATTTTTACCTCCCGAATCAGGGTTTTTTATTTAAGCACACCCGCACCCAAACAGCCGAATGGGCTTACGCCCCTTCAGACCGCTTTTCAGACTACTTTAGTGAGCTTCAAGGCTAACTTCCGTAAGTATGGGGATACCCATTGCATTCAGCTTGTAGCCCTTTACATAGGGTTTGACTAACATGTAATTCTTGCCAAACCAAAAGCTCAGGCAAGCAGCATCATTTATCAGTATTTGTTCTGCCTGAGCATAAAGCTGCATACTTTCTTCCGTATCCAGAGTGGCAGCCGCCTGCACAAGCAGTGCGTCTACCTCAGGGTTAGAGTAATCTCCGCTGTTGTAAGATGAAGTGGTCTCAAAAAGCACTGACAGAAAATCCTGCGGGTGGGGGTAATCTGCCACCCAGCCGGAATAGTAGAGGTTGTCTTTTTCAGTCTGAAGGTCATAAAGGAAACGTTCCATATCTATCTGGCGTACCACCACTTCTACCCCCAGATTTTGCCTCCACTGGTCAATCACCGCTTCCAGTTCCACCGGAAGCAACCCTCCCCAGCCTGAGGCTGTCAGGGTAATAGTGGGCAGGTTTTCCACACTGCCATAGGAAGACTCCGCAATAAGTTCACGGGCACGTTCAGGATTATACTCAAGCCCGGACAGGTCAGGATTGTAACCGGGCATACCCGGCGGCAAAATGCCTTCAGCCACGCTGACACTTCCCTTGTAGCTTAGCTCTATAATACGGGCTTTGTCTACCGCCATGCTGAAAGCCTGACGAATCTTGGGGTCGTCAAAGGGGGCTTTACTGGTAACATAGGCAAAATAGTAAAAACTAAGTTGAGGCACCACCTGCAAATCAGCTGAAAAAAACCCGTCAGGGTCAGTGGCTTTGGCCAGATAATCAGCACTGACACCTGCCACATCTATCCCGCCCACTTCATATAAATCCATGGGTTGGCCGGACTGGAGACGGAAAATAACACTGGAAATCTTGGCCGGGGTATCATAATAGTCAGGGTTGCTGTTTAGCATAATATAATTCCCCTGGGTAAGTTCCGGGAGCATAAACGGGCCGGTACCTACCGGTTTTTTCCACCAGTCACTACCTTGGGATACATTATCCTTGTCCACCACGAAAGCAGTTACATATGAAATTTTTGAGAGGAAGAAACTGCAGGGGGATACCAGTTTTACTTTTAAAGTCAGGTCATCTACCACAGTCACACCCGAAATGGAGTTTGCCTGTCCCTGCACCATTTCGGTTACGCCCTGAATATCCCCAAGAAAGGTCAGCACCGTATTAGAGGCAGTGGCCGGGCTGGCTGCCCTCTCCCAAGAGTATTTAAAATCTGCAGCAGTCAAGACACGGCCGTTATGAAATTTCACATTTGGTTTTAAATAAAATGTATAGGTAAGCCCGTCAGGGCTTACTTCCCAACTCTGTGCAATATCCGCAACAGGAGTAAGATCATCACCCATTTTCAACAACCCGCTGAATATCTGATAAATATAGGTAACCGAACCGCTGTCACTTACCTTGGCAGGGTCAAGGGTATATGGTTCCTGCCCCACCAGTGTAAGGACGTTGTTACCTGTGGGCATAGTGTTATCTTCCGGTGCATAGCCACAGCCGCTTAGAAGCAAACTGAAACTGAGACAGACCGAAAGGATTATAAGCAGTATTTTTTTCATCATTATAAAAGCCCCTGTCTTTTTAAACTGGTAAAGCTTTGTCCCCCTATAATTATATGGTCAAGTACCTCTATCCCCATTATGCCTCCGGCTTCTCTCAGCCGGGCAGATAACCCGATATCATCATGGGAGGGTTCGGTATCTCCGGAGGGATGGTTGTGCGCCAATATTACAGATGCGGCACTGGCAGAAAGTGCTTCTTTAAAAACCTCACGGGGATGCACCACACTTTCTTCCAGACTGCCTACGGATATATGTCCTACCCGAATAAGCCGGCTTTTTACATCCAGCATCAGGCAGAAAAAATATTCTTTTTTTTCGTCACATACCAGAGGATATATTATCTGAAACACATCTTCAGGGGTTTTGATACAGGGCTGGTATTCGCCTTTAATCCCGCCTGCCCGCTTGGCTAGTTCAAAAGCGGCTTTCAGCTGGCAGGCCTTGGCCAGACCGATACCTTTTAATTTTGAAAGTTCCTCAACACTGGCACAAGCAATACCTGAAGGCCCGCCAAAATGCGCAATCAAACGCTGGGCACTCTGCAAAACAGGTTCACCTGCCACTCCACGCCCTAAAATAACCGCCAGAAGTTCTACCGAAGAAAGTGCCCCCGCCCCTAGGCTCTGAAGCCTTTCTCTGGGCCTTTCGGCAAGCGGCAAATCACGTATGCTAGGTACGGGAGACAACCCTGTTACTCCATAACCAGAAAGCGGTTATAATACTGCCCCCTGCCACCAGCGTCAGAAGCACCGCCAGCCCGGGAGTCAGAATGATAGACCTTGGCGGTTGAATTTCGATAGCACCGTTTTTCAAAGTGGCCTGCCACAGGGTATTTAAGCCTTGTATATCAAAACCGTAAACAGCCAGCAAAGCTTCGTCATAACCGGCACTCTGATGAAAGGTTTCCAGCAAAGCCGAAAATTTCTCCGGGCCGTAATAGGTGATGAGATAATTTACCAGGGTAAAACTTTCGGCATAAGACAAATAAGCATCTGCTGAATTGGCTGAAAAAGGGCTGCACAGGCTTTTGACTGAAATAAGTTTATCCTGACCAATGGCCCAGACAAGATAATTGACATATACTGCTTCCAGATTACCCTCGGCATACATAGAAATGCCTTCGTTCAGCCATACAGGCAAATCACAGTAAGGGTTAGAAGTCATCTGGCTGGTTACCTGATGCGCCAGCTCATGGGTGATAGCCCGTTTGCCCCAGTCAACATCATATGGTGCTATGCCTATAGCAATCACATTGAAAGCAGGATAGGCCACGCCGCCGGTCCATTCAGAGGGGAATACCATGGCACTCTGGAGGTCGGCGGAGTTTGCGTAAATATACAGTGTAACCTTATCCTGCAGTTCAGCACCGGTATCTGCCGCCAAACGCAAAAGTGCTGCCTGGGCTGATTCCATAAGTTCATCCGCAAAAGATTGTTCCCCATTGTACCAGTACAGCTCCAGCATACCCTCCGAAATACTCTGCCAGTCAAAACGGGCATCTTCATACACAACTGTCTGGCTGGGGCTGGTAAGGATATTTCCAGCTTCATCTGTTATCCGGTACCAGTAGTTAACACGGGCACCCGGCGGCATACCGCCGGTATAGCGCATATCCCATGAATATGATGCATTTACGGTAGTGTCAGGGGTAAAATTTAAGACAAACTCACTATATACCTCTGAAAAAGTTTTGCGGTCAACGGTATAATACAGCCGTATATCGGTAATATTGCTAATGCTGCTGGCAGTTAGACTGAATCCAATATTGCTGGGGAAGGTAATATTTACGCTGCTTTTATCTATAGTAATGGGACTTTGGGCAGTTAGCGTGGACGGAACCAAGCCTCCAAGCAGTATTCCCAGCATAAGCCCCAGTGCCAGTAACTGTTTTTTCATTATTCCCTTCCTATATTCTGCCGAAGGTAGGCGCTTATAAAGCCGTCCAGTTCACCTTCCAGCACAGCTTCGGCATTACCCACTTCATAATCTGTGCGGTGGTCTTTAACCATTTTGTAGGGGTGCAAGACGTAACTGCGTATCTGGCTACCCCATTCGGCAGAAATGCGTTCACCCTTAAGCTTGGCGCGCTCTTCCGCCCGTTTGGCAATCTCCACTGCCAGCAGTTTGGAGGCCAGTATCCTCATGGCAATTTCACGGTTCTGGTGCTGGCTGCGCTCTGTCTGGCTGGCAACCACAATACCCGAAGGTATGTGAGTAACCCGTACTGCCGTTGAAACCTTCTGAACGTTTTGTCCCCCCGGACCGCTGGAACGGAACATATCAATTTTTATATCTTCCGGTTTTATATCAATATCTACACTGTCTTCAGCTTCAGGCATAATCTCTACCAGCGCAAATGAAGTATGGCGGGCATGGTCAGCATCAAAGGGAGAAAGCCTTATCAGGCGGTGCACCCCATGTTCACTTTTCAGAAAACCGTAAGCGTATTCACCCTCTATCTGCAAAGTGGCGCTCTTTATGCCGGCCTCTTCACCGGGGCTCTGGTCAAGTATTTCCATACCAAAACCCTTCTTTTCAGCCCAACGCATAAACATACGTAGCAGCATACCTGCCCAATCCTGAGATTCCACCCCGCCCGCCCCGGCATGCACCGTAAGCAGGGCGTTTCGGTTGTCATACTGACCGGAAAAAGCCAAGCCTACTTCCAGACTATCCAGCTCAGCAGTTAAACCACTGATTTCATGTTCTATCTCATTACTCAACGACGGGTCTTCACGGGACAATACCGCAAGTTCGGTCAGGTCGTTTATACGCCGTTCCAAACCCCGCCAAAGCTCTGAAGTACGTTTGTTGGCGGCCAGTTTTTTCATAGCCTTTTGGGCATTTTGCTGATCTTGCCAAAAATCAGGGTTGCTGGAGGCAGTTTCAAGTTCAGTTATTTCCAGTTCTTTAGCAGAAACGTCAAAGTCGCACCATGTCAGAAAGAATGCGGCCCTTAAGTTCACTCAATATATCTTGCATAATACCTCTTTTAATATAACGCTTGAAAACGGGTGTGGTTAGCCTGCACGCTCAAATCCGTATGATATAGAATACCATTTATAGCCGGATATGATAATACCGGATATATTTTAAATCAGCTCGGCAGCCGCCAAATGAGCATGGCGGAGGGGTTCAGGCAAACGGTACCCCCGGCAACAATCTGCAACCCGGCTGCAAGCTTCTTCAAGGCAAATTTTGTGCCCTACTGATATGAACAAAGGGTTTACCCCCCTGCGGGTACGCAGCACCCGTCCTACCAGCTGGCTGTTATGATACAAGTCTGAGTAACTTCCAGCCTCATCAGCCAGAGGTGCATACTCGCCGACCAGACGGCTCTTGGCGCAACCGATTACCGGTTTATTTAAAAAAAGCCCCAGATGCGAAGCAATGCCAAGCCGTCTGGGATGAGCCAGCCCCTGCCCGTCCATAAGAATAAAGTCGGGCATGCTTTCCAGACCCTCAAAAGCGGAAAGTAAAAGTGGCATTTCTCTGAATGACAATAAACCGGGTATATAAGGAATATGGCAATCCCCTTCGGAGCGGCTCACCTCCACCAGATTCATATCCGGATAGCTCAGCACCACTACTGCCGCCCTGCCCATACCTGAAGTGCGACTGTGCCAGACATCTGCCCCGGCAACCAAGCTTATGCTAGAAAGAGTGCCGCAAGCAGACACTTTTTGGGCAAGTTCACGCTGAAGAAGTATTGCCTCGGTGGGTGTCATATCCCAATTATGAAGCTTTTTAATTTTCACATTCATATTATATCTAATATTTTTAGATAACTACAGAGATAATTTGTATATATTTATCCCCCCTTGGGGTTAGACAGTCCCAAAGGCATATTTGACAGCTTGGCTACGATAAGTCATAATACCAGCAAAAAAGGTAAGCGGTAAACAATCATGTTGAAAATCAGACTCACTCGTATCGGAGCCCCCAAGAAGCCTTGCTACCGGATAATCGTCACTGAGGCCCGTTCGCCGCGTGATGCCACTTATACGGACCTTGTCGGCACCTACAACCCCATGACTAATCCTGAAACTGTAATCATAAACGCAGAAAAAGTCCTCTACTGGATTGGCAAAGGTGCTCAACCTACGGATACGGTTGCCCGTCTTTTAAAGAAGGCCGGCGTCGTTAATTCTAACTAAACAGAAGGAGATCCCATGAAAGAACTTGTCGAGTACATCGCCAAATCGCTAGCTGACGAGCCAAATGATGTAGTAGTGACAGAGGAACCTGAAGAAGAAGGCATCAAACTTACTCTTAAGGTAGCCGATGTAGATAAGGGCAGGATTATCGGCAAGCAGGGCAGGATTGCTCAGGCAATGCGCACTCTCATTCGGGTCAAGGCTGCCAAGGCCGGCAAACGCGCCCGTCTTGAAATTCTTTAGTTAAATAACAGAACCAGGCCTATTTAAGGTCAACCCCTCCCGGCCTTGCGCCGCGGTTCGGGTTGACCTTATTAATATGTGAAGGAAATGACCCAAGAAGAATATATTTTAATAGGTAAAGTGCTGGGAGTATGGGGAATAAGTGGCGGCCTCAAGATTGGAGTGCTGACGGATTTCCCTGAACGCTTTGATGCCGGGAATGAACTGCTGGTAGGACGCAAGCTGTATACCATCAGCCAGACTAACTGGCAAAAAGCCCAGGTTATTGTTCATTTGAGCGGAATAGACGATATTGATACCGCTCTGGAACTCAAGGACGCTCTGGTGGAAATACCTGCCTCCGCTTTGAAGGAACTGCCTGAGGGCGTTTACTATGACTTTCAGTTGATAGGGCTGGAAGTGGTGGATCTGTCAGGAGTTAAGATTGGGCAGATAAAAGAAATACTGCATATGCCCTCTAACGATATATACGTAAGCAGTTACGGTGTTAAAGAAGCCTTGATACCGGCAATCAAGGACGTAGTAAAAGAAATAAACCTGAAAACCGGTAAAATAATTATTGACCCCATTCCCGGTTTACTTGATTAGCTTTTAGTTTTATCATCCCAAACAAAAAGCCCCTTGTTCAGAGGGGCTTTTATCATTTATGAGTGTTATATGAACTAGACTTGAGGGTGTTTCCGCCGTTTCTCGGCCACCTTCAGACGAACCATCGCCCGTCTGAGTGAAGCCTCTGTTTCGGCAGCCAGCATACCGGGCACATATTTGTCAGCCATACTGGCCTCAGCCCTTTTCTTAGCTTCGATAGCCCGGGCAATGTCAATCTCCTCAGCCCTTTCGGCACTATCTGCCAGTACAACTACTCTGTCAGGACGTACCTCAAGGAAACCGCCGGAAACTACCAGAGAATATTCCTCTGTGCCTATTTTGGCCTTGAGTTCCCCCGCCTGCAAAGCTGTCATCAGCGGGGCATGATGGGGTAGTATGGCCATTTCACCCTCAATACCGGGGGCAACCACCACATCTACCTCTTCGGAAAAAACCGAACGTTCCGCAGTTACTATGTCCAGCTTTAATTTAGCCAATTTTTTACCTGCCAGTAATAATACTTAGACCGCGCTTAGCTTTTTGGCTTCAGCTACGGCGTCATCAATAGTGCCTACCATATAAAAGGCCTGTTCAGGCAAACTGTCATGTTTACCCTCAAGGATTTCTTTGAACCCGCGAATAGTTTCGGTCAAAGATACATACTGGCCGGGACGACCGGTAAATACCTCTGAAACGAACATGGGCTGGGTCAGGAAACGCTGAATACGGCGGGCACGGGCAACAGTCAGCTTGTCTTCTTCTGAAAGTTCTTCCATACCCAAAATCGCAATAACATCCTGCAAGTCCTTGTAACGCTGGAGAACCTTCTGGACGTCACGGGCTACTTTATAATGTTCCTCACCCACTACCTGAGGATCAAGTATGCGGGAATTGGAGGCAAGCGGGTCTACCGCAGGATAGAGAGCCTGCTCAGCCAGCGAACGCTCAAGGGCAATCATAGCATCCAGATGACCAAAGGTGGCAACCACACCGGGGTCGGTATAGTCATCAGCCGGTACATACACAGCCTGGAATGAAGTGATTGAACCCTGCTTGGTGGAAGCAATGCGCTCCTGCAAAGCACCCATTTCAGTGGCCAAGGTGGGCTGATAACCTACAGCTGAGGGCATGCGCCCCAGAAGGGCGGATACTTCCATACCAGCCAGAGTGTAACGATAAATATTGTCAATAAACAGGAGCACGTCCTGTCTTTCTTCATCACGGAAATATTCAGCCATGGTCAGACCGGTAAGGGCAATGCGCAAACGAACAGCGGGAAGCTCATTCATCTGGCCGAATACCATGGTAGTCTTGGGAAGCACGCCGGAATCTTCCATTTCATGCCAGAGGTCATTACCTTCGCGGGAACGTTCACCTACACCGGCAAAAACAGAAAACCCTTCATGCTCGGTAGCAATATTCCGGATAAGTTCCTGAATAAGAACTGTCTTGCCTACGCCTGCACCGCCCAAAGCGCCAATCTTGCCGCCACGGGCAAAGGGGGCGATAAGGTCGATTACTTTGATACCGGTTTCCAGTACCTGAGCGGAAGATTCCAGCTCATCCATACCGGGAGCCAGGCGGTGAATTGGCATAGTCTTTTCAGATTTTACATCACCCCTGTTATCCAGAGCTTCACCCAACACGTTAAAGATGCGTCCCAAAGTACCCCGGCCTACCGGAACTGAAAGCGGCCTTGTGGTATCTATAACCTCGGCGCCACGCTCCAAACCATCGGTAGGAGTAAAGGAAAGGCACTTTACGCGGTTGTTACCAACGTGTGATTGCACTTCCAGCACCATTTTGCCGTTCTCACGGGGAATTTCCAATGCGTTAAACAGAGCCGGCATGGAATCTGCCGAAAACTCTACGTCAACAACCGAACCAATTACCTGTATAACCTTTCCGTTTGCCATTATATCCTCCTAGAATTAGGCCAGCGCGGCAGCTCCGCCGACGATGTCCAAAAGCTCATTAGTAATAGATTCCTGACGCGCCTTGTTGTAGACCAGTGTAAGTTCGCCGATAAGTTCTTTGGCATTATCGGTAGCATTTCGCATAGCTACCATCCGAGCTGATTGCTCTGAAGCAATGGATTCCAGAATGGCGTGATAAACACTCATCTCAACAAAACGGGGTAAAAGTGAATTCAAAACAGCAGCTGATTCCGGCTCATAAATATATTCCAGATTTTGGCCGGGAGGAAACTCAACCGGCACTACCGGCAGCAGCTGCTCAAGCACGGGATTCTGTATAGCGGTGCTTACGAACTGAGTATAGGCGATAAAGACCTGATCAATTTCCCCACTCATGAAGTCATCCATAATAACTCTGGAAATGGGAAGAGTATCCAGATAATCGGGTTTATCGCCCAGATTTATAAATTCTGCCCGCATTTGCTGCCTTATACGGCGGATAAAATCCACCCCTTTACGCCCTACAACTACGGCAGAAACGGAAACCTTTTGCTCCATGATAAAAGTACCAGTCTTGCGGTTAATATTGGCAACCAGACCGCCACACTGACCCCTGTCAGGGGTTATGTGGAGTATGGCTATCTTTTTGACTGGCCTGCGTTCAAGTAGCGGATGCAAAATTTCACCACTTTGGGGCAAAGCCGCCAAAGCCGCTATAACTTCGGTTATCTTTTCACTGTAAGGCCTACCAGCCAGACCGCGTTCCTGGGCCTTCTTCATTTTAGAGGCCGCAATCATTTCCATAGCCCGGGTAATCTTGGCTATGTTACGGACACTGCGGATACGCCTTTTAATTATTCTTAAATTAGCCATTTAACTTCCCGCCAGGTTCGAAATTTATACTACTAAACCCTTCTTGTACTCATCCAAAGCGGTTTTAAGAGTTTTCTCGGTATCGGCAGAGATAACATTTTCCTTGGCAATAGTAGTCAACACCGAAGCAAAATTCGCCTCAAGGAAACGATAAAGCCCGCTTTCATAATCACGCACTTTACCAACTTCAATATTATCAAGATAACCGTTAAGAGTGGCATACAGAATGGCTACCTGTTTAGCCGCAGGCACAGGCTGGTACTGACCCTGTTTGAGAACTTCAGTAACCCGCTGACCACGTTCAAGCTGCATCCGGGTGGATTTATCCAGTTCGGAAGTACCAAACTGGGCAAAAGCGGCCAGTTCACGATACTGACCCATGTCCATTTTCAGCTTGCCGGCAACCTTTTTCATGGCTTTGGTCTGGGCACTTGAACCTACGCGGGATACCGATATACCCACGTTAACCGCAGGGCGGATACCAGCATTAAACATATCAGGCTCAAGGTAGATCTGGCCATCTGTAATGGAAATAACGTTAGTAGGTACATAAGCCGAAACGTCTCCGGCTTGAGTTTCAATAATGGGCAAAGCGGTCAGTGAACCGCCGCCAAGCTTATCATTAAGACGGGCAGCCCTCTCCAGCAAACGACTATGCAGGTAGAACAAATCACCCGGGTAAGCTTCACGTCCAGGGGGGCGACGAAGGAGGAGCGAAAGCTGGCGATAAGCCCACGCATGCTTGGTAAGGTCATCGTAGACCACCAGAGCATCTTTACCCTGTTCCATAAATTCCTCACCGATAGCACAGCCGGCATATGGCGCCAGATACTGCAAAGCTACCGCATCAGAGGAATTTGCCGCTACCACAATAGTATGCTCCATAGCGCCGTACTGCTCAAGTAAAGCCACAATCCGGGCTACTTTTGAGGCTTTCTGGCCGATAGCTACATAAATACAAACCAGATCTCCGCCCTTCTGGTTAATAATGGTATCCAGAGCAATAGCGGTTTTACCGGTTGAACGGTCACCAATAATCAACTCACGCTGACCACGGCCGATGGGTATCATGGCATCAATGGCTTTGATACCGGTCTGAACCGGGGTGTTTACTGACTTACGGTCAACCACGTTGGGGGCGATGCGCTCAAGGGGGCGGGTTGATTCGGCCTTGATAGGCCCTTTACCGTCCAAAGGGCGGCCTAAGGGGTCTACTACGCGGCCAATCATTCCTTTACCAACCGTAATTTCAGAAATCCGGCCGGTAGCCTTTACTTCGTCGCCTTCTTTGATATTGGAATCTTCACCCAGAATAACCGCAGCCACGCTGTCTTCTTCAAGGTTAAGGGCAATGCCCAGAACCCCGCCGGGGAATTCCAGAAGTTCGTTGTACTTGGCATTGGAAAGACCATGAATACGGGCGATACCATCGCCTACTTCGATAACCGAACCGACGCTGGTCATGCTGACCGGAGCACCGAATTCCTTTATCTGCTCTTTAATGATAGATACTATATCTTGACCACGTGCGCTCAATTACGCCACCTCCTGAGGGTTATCAAATACGTCCCTGACTGATTTCGTTTTGCAGTAAAACCAGCCTCCGGCTGATAGAACCATCTATCAGTTTATCCCCGATTCTGGCTTTCAAACCAGCTATCAATCCGGGGTCTGTTGCAGTTAATATGTTTATCTTTTTACCAGTTATTTTGCTTAACTGTTGCCTGATTATTTCAGTATCTGCCTCACTGGCAGGCTTGGCGGTGGTTACGATAGCGTCTTCCACCCCTCTGGCCTCGTTCAGCAATCGGTTGTACTCACCTGAGATAGCCCTCATGATACCTAGCCTGCGGGTAGCTACCAGCATATCCACCAGGTTCAACATCAGCGGATCTATATCACTGAGCTTGGCAAGGACTGCGTGTTTCCGGGCAGAGACAATTTTGGGGTTGCTGAGAAACTCATCAACCGAAGCGTCCTCTGTAAGGCGAGAAAGATTTTGTAAATCCTCCTGCCATTTATCCAGAGACTTCTGCTCCTTTGCCAGTTCGTGTAACGCCTGGGCATAGCGCATGGCTATAGCATAAACTCTTTTGGCCACTGCTTCTCCGTTGCTCTCTTTTAATTCTTCCGCAGGTCGGTGCTATTTTCAAGCACACTGTCAATAAGCGCCTGATGTGCTTTCTTATCCAGAGATTGGTCAATAACCTTGCCGGCCGCCAAAATGGTCAATTCAGCAAATTCCTTGCGTAACTGGTCAACCACTTCATCACGTTCCTGACGTATTTCAGTCCGGGCGCGGCTAAGCATGGCCTCAGCCTCAGCCTTGGCTTCTTCTATGGCCTTCTGGCGAATTTCATCACCGGTCTTTACAGCCCGTTCAATTACCAGCTGGCCCTGCTGACTGGCTTCGCCAATCTTCTTTTTAAACTCTTCTTCCGCTTTTTGAGCCTGTTCCTTTACCTGGTCTGTCCGTTCCATGCTTTCCTTGATACGGGTAGAACGCTCGTCAAGTTTGGCCAGAATGGGCTTATAGGCAAACAGATACAGCAGACCTAAGAGTAAACCGAAGTTTACAATCTGGGCTATGAAAGAAGGTATATTTATTCCCAGTTCTGCCAGTTTTTCCACCGGTTTCCTCCTGTATTATGCCCCTTAGGCAACGAAAATAAGTACGATAGAGATAACCAGCGCAAAGATGGCGATGGACTCAGCGAAAGCCACCAAAAGGATCATGTTGGTGAAGATAGAACCCTTGGCTTCAGGATTGCGGCCGATAGCCTGCAAAGCACCAAAACCCAGAATACCTACACCGATACCGGGGCCAATTGCACCCAGACCCATTGCCAGGCCAGCCGCTAAGAGTTTGATTACATCAGCTTCCACTATTGTTTTTCCTCCCTTGTTCTAATTGCGTAATACTAAATTAATGAGTTTCTTCCCCATGAGGCGTAACCGCTATCAATGAGAAGACCAGAGCCAAGTTACAGAACACCAGCGCCTGTACAAAACCTACCAGCATTTCAAGACCGTAGAACGGTATGCCGATAATAAAAGGCGCAAGGAACGTAATCATAAGTATAAGGATTTCGCCGCCTATCATGTTGCCAAAGAGACGGAAGGTCAGGCTGATGATACGGACAAACTCCAGAAAGAATTCCAGTAAACCCACAAAAATGGAAATAACCCCATTAAATATGCCGATAACCCCTTCTTTATGCCTGAAAGCGTTTATCAGGGGTTTGAAGTTGAAAAATTTGCTGAGGTAGTGAAAACCGCCCAGAGTCTTTATGCCCCAATACTCCACCATGAAAAAGGTGATAGCAGCCAGAGCCAGAGGCAGGTTAATATCGGTATTGGCGCCGCGAAGAAGATGGGCTTCGTGACCGTTGCCCAATTCAATAAATATGGTATTGTAACCGGGCAAAAGATTCATCCATGCGTTTACTATAATAAATAGGAAGATAGTGGCCACCAGAGGGAAAAACTTGCGACCAAATTTCTCACCGGCAGCATCTACACACATATTGTAAATCCAGCTGAGTACCATTTCCAGCGCACCCTGAAGACGTCCGGGAATAAGCTTCATCTTGCGGGTGGCGGCAACACTCAGTCCCACCAATACCAGAATGGTAATCCATGCCGTAAGAATAGTGTTGGTGATTGCCACAGGACCAATACTGAAAAGTTCGGCGGAAGGTAACTCCGGTTTGGGGGTAGTAATTTTCATCCAGTCAGGAAATCCAAGATCACCAAAGAGGGCGATACCTATAGGGCCGGATAAAAACCCGACAACTAAAATTGCCAGTATAACTATCATCACTGGCCAGAAGACTTGTTTGGGCATACCTAAAATCTTTTTCTTTGGCACTGTTAATTCCCTTTACCGTTGTTAGTTATCTTCGGCAGCAACCGATAAACGCCGTAAAAGGCCAGAAAAACTCCGATTAAAAGACCGGCCAGCAAGAACACGGGGTCAAGACCAAGGGCTTGATCCAGCCATCTGCCACCCAGTGTCCCCAGCAATATAACAAGGGCCATATACCAGCCCAAACCAAGATACTGAAGACCTGTACCCCATTTGTTCATTACAGCCTCAAAACGCAAAGTAGCATACCAGAATTAGTTCTTTAGGTCAAGAAAACTGCCCTGTACTAATACTATTCAGGATTTGCGCTTGTCAAAATCTTCAAGGTCCAGGTTATCTACAAAGTCACGGAAGGCTGATAGACGCTTAATCTCTTCGTCACTGGCCTTACGGGTTTTTTCACCTTTGCCGCCGGATGGAGGTTCGGGCAAATCCATTTCGTCCATAGCCCGTTTATCCTGTTCACGGTCCAGCATGATACTGGCTTTTTCCAGTACGCTGTCTGCCGCATATATAGGTACATTTACTCTTACCGCCAGTGCCAGCGCATCTGAAGGGCGGCAATCTATCTCCATTTGTTCACCGTCTACTTCAAGTAATACCTTGGCGTAGAAGGTGTCATTTTTCAGGTCATCTACCACTATAGAGCGCACCTTTGCACCCAGTACATCTATAACTGTACCCAGCAGGTCATGGGTAAGGGGACGGGGGACGGCGACACCCTGGAGTTTTACCGCAATAGCCTCAGCCTCGGCTGTGCCAATCCAAATAGGCAGATAGCGGTCAGCCGTTTTTTCCTTAAGCAGTACCACTCTCTGATAATTCATCAGGCTAACCCTTATACTGTCTATCGTCATTTCTATCATTTTATCTGCCTCCTAAGTTTGCCTGACGGCGTACCATGAATTCTACCCCCAAAGAAAAGGGGTGTCAATTTGCGTGCCTATCTATAACAATCTATGACCTCTGGCAGTATTGTAGACATATTAGCCCAAATCCTTAATACTCTACATCCCTCTAACCTATATCAATATTTCTCAAGCAAAACTTTGCAAAGATGGGGGAGTTTGTGGAATAATACAGAGCTCCAGAATAATGATTTTAAATGTCTGGGTGTGCTATCATAAACTACCTGAACCGTCATAGATGAAGGAGATCGACTAATGCAAAAAGGTCATGAGGCTATTGTCTGGTTTAACGAAGTTACGAAGAACGATATCCCTCTGGTCGGCGGTAAAGGCGCTAATTTAGGCGAAATGACTAACGCTGGCATCCCCGTCCCACCCGGATATATCGTAACAGCCAATGCCTATTTTGACTTCATAAACAGCTCAAACCTTCACCCTGCTATCAGTAAGGCTCTTGAGTCACTGGATATCAATGATTCCAAACAACTCTCTGTTGTTGCTAATATCGTAAAGGAAATGATTCTTTCCACCCCCATGCCTCCCGGACTTGCCACTCAGATTAAAACCGCCTATAAAAAAATGGGGCAAGGTCTGGTAGCGGTACGGTCATCAGCTACTGCTGAGGATTTACCTGAAGCATCTTTTGCCGGACAGCAAAGCACTTACCTTAATATAGAGGGCGGCGACGAAGTTGTGGTAGCCGTTCAGAAATGCTGGGCTTCCTTGTTTGAAGCCAGAGCTATTTACTACCGGGTACAGCAAAACTTCGATCATCTGCAGGTAGGCATAGCCGTACCGGTACAGAAAATGGTACAGTCGCAGGCTTCCGGAGTATGCTTCACTATTGAACCCATTACTTCAGACCCCACTAAAATAGTTATTGAAGCTATATACGGTCTGGGGGAAGGTCTGGTGTCAGGGGAAATCACACCGGACCTTTATATTTTAGATAAAGAAGGCCCTGCAGTTCTTTCACGGACTATCAGCCATCAGGAAAGGCGGCTTGTTCGTAAAAACGGCAACTCAACCTCCGGTGCCGAAGACGAATCCGGCAACAATTACTGGCAACCAGTCCCCTCCACCAAGCAAGAACAGCAGAAAATCACCGAAGACGATATTATTACGCTGGCCAAACTGGCTATGCTTATTGAAAACCATTACAAAGGCCCTCAGGATATTGAGTGGGCTAAAGAAGAAAACGAAATTTATATTGTCCAGTCCCGCCCGGTTACTGCCCTGAAAGATGCCAGCGAACTGGAGCCCGAAATTGATGCCCCCATTATGCTGCAGGGTGCGGCTGCTTCACCCGGTCTGGCCACCGGCGGAGTCAAAATACTCCAGGACCCCTCTGAGATAGACCTGGTACTTCCGGGTGATATTCTGGTAGCCGAAATGACCACCCCTGACTTTGTGCCGGCTATGAAACGGGCAGCAGCCATTGTAACCAACCGCGGCGGACGCACTTCCCATGCTGCCATTGTCAGCCGTGAACTGGGCATCCCCTGCGTAGTGGGTACTGGCGAAGCCACCAAGGTACTTAAAAACGACCAGATGATCACCGTTGACGGTACTCATGGCAAGGTTTATAACGGCAAGGTTACCCGAAACGTAAAAACCAGCAATATCGCTTCCATTGTACGTGAGGCTATCCGCACCAAGACCCGTGTTTATGTAAACTTGGCTCAGCCTGAGCTGGCTGACAAAGTAGCCGCCCGCAATGTAGACGGTGTGGGTTTGCTGAGAGCCGAATTTATATTCAGCCAGATAGGCAAGCACCCCCGCTATATGATAGAAATGGGTCAGCAAGAGGAATATATCCAGCAGGTGTACGCAGGAGTTCTTTCCTTCGCCAAGGCTTTCTATCCCCGCCCGGTGGTTTACCGCACCAATGATTTCAAAACCAATGAATACCGTGACCTGTTGGGCGGTGACAAATACGAAGGCCAAGAAGAAAACCCCATGCTGGGTTACCGCGGTGTTTCCCGCTATATTAAAGATATTGAAGTATTCAAGATGGAAATTGAAGCCATCAAACGGGTACGCAAGGACTATCCGAATGTCTACGTTATGCTTCCATTTGTACGAACGGTAGATGAACTTGTAAAAGTAAAACGGATACTGGAAGATGAAGGCCTGAAACGCGGCCCGGATTTCAAACTCTGGATGATGGTGGAAGTTCCCTCCAATATCTTCCTAATTGACAAGTTTATTGATGCCGGTATTGACGGCATATCTATAGGCTCAAATGACCTTACCCAGCTGATACTCGGTGTTGACCGTGACAGCGAAATGCTGCGTGAGACCTTTGACGAACGCAATGAGGCGGTTCTGGTGGCTTTGGAAAAAGCCGTTACCACCGCCGCCCGCCGTGGCATTACCGCCTCAATCTGTGGACAGGCACCTTCGGTTTACCCCGAACTGACTGAAAAGCTGGTCTCCTGGGGTATAACCTCGGTTTCTGTCAGCCCTGACATGATAGGCACTACCCGTGAGATTATTGCCAAGGCAGAGGCCAAATTAAAGATTAAATGATTAGCGAGCTTCGCATAAGGGAGCGCATTGAAGCCAGAGAGGAGACCCTCTCCCCTTACGCGGTTAAAAGCCGCCTTTCTCGTGGCAGGCAAAAACCAGAAGACCCGGACCCGGTTCGCACCTGTTTTCAGCGTGACCGGGATCGGATTATACATTCCAAGGCTTTTCGCCGCTTAAAGCACAAAACCCAGGTCTTCATTGCCCCTTTGGGTGACCATTTTGTGACCCGCCTTACCCATACTCTGGAGGTCACCCAGATAGCCCGGACTATTGCCCGGGCACTCAACCTTAATGAAGACCTTACCGAGGCTATTTGTTTGGGGCATGATCTTGGGCATACCCCCTTCGGACATGCCGGCGAAGAGGTTTTAAACGAACTTTTCCCCAAGGGTTTCCACCATAACGAACAAAGCCTGCGGGTGGTAGACCTGCTGGAAAAAAACGGGCATGGCTTAAACCTCAGCTGGGAGGTACGTGACGGCATACTCAACCACTCCAAATCACGTTCAAACATACTGGGGGAAACCCATAATAAAGCTGCCACCTTTGAAGGCCAGATTTGCCGTATCGCAGATGCAGTTGCCTATATAAACCATGACATTCTGGACTCGGTACGGGCAGGTATTATCAAGGCCAATGACCTGCCGCTAGGTGCGGTATCGGTATTGGGCAATACCCACTCCCATCGGATAAACACCATGGTGTGTGATATTATTAAAAACTCTTGGTCATGCACGGGCTTACTGCCCGGTCAGGAACCGGTGCTTACCATGAGCAACAAGGTACTAGATGCCAGCAATACCCTTCGGGATTTCCTTTTTGAGCAGGTATACCAAAGCAAAGACCGCAAGGCTGAGCACGAGCGGGAAATAGTCCGCCTTTTATACAAATATCTGGTAGGCCATCAGGATTTGTTGCCAGCGGAATATATAGCCCTATCGGACAAACCCGAACGCAGAGTGGCTGATTATATTGCGGGCATGACCGACCTTTTTGCCCTGAGACTGGCCAAAGAACTTAATCTGGCAGACTGATATGAATGACGCAGTAGAAGAAATAAAGCAAAAACTGGATATTGTCAGCTTTATAGGTCAGTATACTAAACTGACCAAAGCCGGCCGCACTATGCGCGGAATTTGCCCGTTTCACAGCGAAAAACACGGCTCTTTTTTCGTTTACCCCGAAGCCCAAAACTGGCACTGCTTCGGCGCATGCAATACCGGCGGTGACATCTTCGCTTTTGTAATGAAAAAAGAAGGACTGGATTTCAAGGCCGCACTGGAACTGCTGGCCGAAAAAGCCGGCGTAAGCCTGCCCAGCCAGATAAACCCGGCAATCAAAGACCAAAGAGACCGCCTGTATGAAATAAATCTGTCCGCCGCCCAGTATTACCATAACCTGCTTTTAAACAGCCCTCAGGCGGAAAATGCCCGTATCTACCTAAACTCCCGCGGCCTAAATGAACAATCCCTGGCAGATTTCCAGCTGGGATACGCCCTGGCGGACTGGCAGGGGCTTTATGACTACCTGAAGGAACGCAGCTATTCAGATGAAGACCTGCTGAAGGCCGGGGTAATAGTCCGCTCTGATGAGGGACGGATTCATGACCGCTTCCGGAATAATATTATTTACCCCATTGCCAACTACAAAGGGCAGATAGCCGGTTTCGGGGCACGAGTTATGGATAACTCCCAGCCCAAATACCGTAATTCCCCCCAGACAGATCTCTTTGACAAAAGCAGCCTGCTGTACGGCCTGCATCTGGCTTCAGCCAGCATTCGGGAAAATAACCGGGCAATCATAGTGGAAGGCTATATGGATGCCATCATGTCCCACCAAGGCGGTTTTACCAATACGGTAGCCTGCATGGGAACTGCCCTCACCGAACGCCAAATAGCTTTAATAAAACGCCAGACCAAAAACTTAGTATTGGGGCTGGACTCGGATTCGGCCGGCGAAGAGGCTACCTTAAGGGCTATAGATTATGAAAACCAGATGGAGTCTGAAATACGGGTAGCAGTACCCGAAGGAGGCAAAGACCCTGACGAGCTTATCCGCCATTCACCCCAGAGTTGGCAGGAGATACTGGATAATGCCCGCCCACTGCTGGACTATATATTTGAACACAGCCAAAGAGGGCTTGACCTGAATTCAGCCGCAGGCAAGTCTAAACTGGCTGACCACCTTTTACCCATTATATCTAAAATGGAAGATGGAGTACGCCAGTCCCATTATCTTGGCAAATTGGCCGAAATAGTAAGCACCAGCCAGAACCGTATACTTGAACGGCTGAAAAAACTGAAGAATGAAACCCGTAATGCCAAAGTTACGGAAAAAGAAGCCCCATCAGGCCAAGCCCCCAAAAACCCCGCCCTTGAGGAGTATGCCTTAAGCCTGCTTTTCACATCAGCGGAGGTTACCCGTTTCGCCTATAACCTGCACCCTGAGTATCTTGAGATACCCCAATACCGGGAACTGCTGGCGATTTATAATCAGTCCGCCGAAAAGGACAATCTGCGGCCTTGCCTTGATGAAAACCTGCGGGAATATTATGACAACTTGATGAATAAAAATCCGGCAAATGATAATATAGAGGATAAGTTTTACGACCTATGCCTGAGGCTGAGAGAAAGATACCTCCGGAACTTGGCGGTAAAACTTAACCAGGCCTTAAGCGAAATCAACCAGCCGGAAACAACTGAATACCAGGCGCTGAATGACCAGTGTGTAAAGGTCAACGAAGAACTGCGGAGTGTATTCAGCCTTAAAGACAGACGAAACCAGAAACAGAGGAGACAATAAATGCCCGCTGAGAAAGATAAGAAAGAGTTTAGCCCTGACGATATTGATGACGACAAGGATGCGGAACAAGGGCTGGCAAATATCCATGATGAACAGGATGCCGAAGCTGAAGGCGACAAACTGGCAGAGCCTGACCTCAAGGATATAGCTGATACAGACATACCCGCCGAGCTCACCGAAGAAGAACTGGCAGCCGAAGCAGACCTGATACCGGATACCGATGAAGAAATCAGCCCGCTGAATATTGATCTTGACATACCCCTTGAACAGATAGACACCCAGGGTATAGTAGATGATCCGGTACGTATGTATCTGCATGAAATAGGCCGGGTACCCCTTCTTTCGGCCGAAGATGAAAAAACTCTGGCCAAGAAAATGGAAGAAGGCAAACGCATTCGCGAAATCCGCCAGGAGTGTCTGGAAAAACGCGGGCGTTACCCGTCTGCCGCCGAATCTTTCCTGTGCATGCTCAGGGAGCTTGCCCAAGCTACCGAAGTCCTGTTCCAACTGGGACAGGAATTGGGGATGGATACTTCCGCCAGTTTGAAAACCATTATCCACAACCCCAAACTAAGGACAGCTATTGACCACGAGATTGACCAGCAACTCACCAAAAATATCTCGGATAATACCGGCAAGAGTATGGCGGAGATAGAACAGTCTTTTATCAATCTGGCTATAAACAGCTCCCTCCTGCCCAAGGTTGTGCTGGATGCCATACCCGAAAAAATGACTATACCCGAAATATCAGATCACACTTACGATACTACCTTTATAAATCATCTGGAACGGCATGAAGCAAGCCTGAAGTATTATCTGGATAACCTTGAAATAGACGCTAAACGGGCTGAACGCCATCTTATTCAGGCCAATCTCCGCCTGGTGGTCAGTGTGGCCAAGAAACACATTGGCAGGGGCATGCCTCTGCTTGACCTTATACAGGAAGGTAATATCGGTCTTATCCGTGCAGTGGAAAAGTTTGACTTCCACCGCGGTTTCAAGTTTTCCACTTATGCCACATGGTGGATACGCCAGGCCATTACCCGGGCTATTGCAGACCAAGCCAGAACTATACGCATACCTGTTCATATGGTAGAAACCATTAACAAGCTGCTTTCAATAAGCCGCCAGCTGTCCCAAAAGCTTGGGCGTGAACCTACCCCGGACGAAATAGCCCTTGAGATGGACCTACCGCCGGAAAAAGTACGAGAAATTGCCAAGGTATCCCAGTTGCCGGTTTCACTGGAATCTCCCATCGGCGAAGAAGAAGATAGCCATCTGGGAGACTTTATTGAAGACCAAAACGCACTGGCACCGCCGGATGCCGCTTCACGCCAGTTGCTAAAGGAGCAAATAGATACTGTTCTGGGCAGCCTGACCCCGCGTGAACGCCGGGTACTTCAGCTCCGCTTCGGACTGGAAGATGGCCGAAGCCGCACTCTGGAAGAAGTGGGTAAAGAGTTTAACGTAACCCGTGAACGTATCCGCCAGATAGAGGCCAAGGCTCTGCGGAAACTCCGCCACCCCAGCCGCAGCCGCAAACTTAAGGATTATCTGGAATAACCACCTGACCGGTATTCTAATCCAGCCCCTGTCGCAACTGACAGGGGCTTTTTTATATCCATTGGCCCAATAATACTATGCCGCAAATATTTCAATACCATTCTGTCATACAAATGGCTTTAAATTTTGGTTTTTATGCTAGAATATAGGCAGTAAAACTGGAGAGCTTTATGATTCCTGTCAAACTCAAAATAAAAAACTTTATGTGTTACCGGGGCGAAATACCGCCTTTTTCTTTTAACGGGATACATACTGCCTGTATCTGCGGTCAAAACGGGGCAGGCAAATCCGCCCTGATAGATGCCATTACCTGGGCGCTCTGGGGAAAAAGCCGGGCTAAGAGTGACGATGATGTGATTTCCCTAAACGAGCAGGAAGCAGAAGTCAGCCTTGATTTTGAAATTTCAGGTGAACTTTATCAGGTTATCCGCCAGCGCCAACGCCCCAAAAAGGCAGGGGCAAATGGACAAAGCCTGTTAAGCCTTTTTTCACTCCAAGATGAAAAACCCCGGAATATAACCGGAGACACCCTGACCCAGACTGAGAAAAAGATAATCTCCATACTCCATATGGACTATGACACCTTTATAAACAGCGCCTTTCTGAGGCAGGGACATGCCAACCAGTTTACCCAGCAACCCCCCGGCAAACGTAAAGAAGTGCTGGCCAACATACTGGGGTTAGAAATATATGACCAGCTGGAAGATTTGGCCAGACAGGCTGTACGTGAAGCAGAAACCAAAAACCTGCAGATTGAACAGAGTATTGAAGATGGCAAAGAAAGTCTGAAGTCCAGACCGGAACTGGAAGAAGCCCTAAATCATACCCGTCAAGACCTGGCCGAAGGTGAAGGCAAATTAAAAATTCAGCTTGCCGAGCTGGAAATTATGCGGCACAAGAAACATAGCTTTGACACCAAACAAAATACCTGCCGCCAGTTGGATAACGACCTGAAGGATATTTCCAAAGACCAATCCCGCTGGATTCAAACCCTGCAAGAAATAAAACAGCGTATCAGCACTTTTGAAACACTCTCTGCCCAAAAGGAAGCAATCTTTAAAGGTTTTCAGGAATACTCCGTCTGCCAAAGCCTGTATGATAAACACAACCGGATATTGGCTAAACTAAGGCAATTGGAAAATACCAAAAAGCCCCTTGAAGATGCCGTTTACAAAGAAGAAAACAATCTTAAAAATACCTTGGGGAAATATCAGGAACGCCTGAAATTCAGGCAAGACACTGCTCAAACTCTGGTGATACTGGAAAAAGAAAAAACCCAATCAGACCAACTGAAAACCCGGTTGGAAACTGAAGAGGCGGAACTGAAAATCCAACAGAACAAGCTGCTTAATCTGCAAAGCAGCTTGGCCAGACTGGAAACTGAACACGCCGTTGCCGTCAAAGAGGTAAACGCACTTGAAGAAAAACTGAACCTGCTGGCTGAAGCGGGTGAAAACCGCTGTAACTGCCCTCTATGCGAAACTGAACTGGGACAAGACAAGCTCAAGCTGGTGTTTGGCAAATACAAGACGGAACAGGATACCCAAAAAACCCTGCAAGCAGATCTGCAGGAAAAACTGAGCCAGATGCAATCAGATATACAAGCCTTGCTTAAGTACATTGAAACCGAAACTAACCGCCTGAGTCATAGCCACAAACAGTATGAAAGACAGATAAGTCTACTGGACAAAGGGATTGCGGAGGCTAAAGAGGCTGAAATAAAGGCGGCGGAAGGCAGAAACCTGATTGCAGGTATTGAGAAACAACTGAACGAACGGAGCTATGCCGCTGCGGAGCAGGCCAGTCTGGCAGTAGTCGAAAAAGAAATACAGGGACTAAATTTTGATAATGCCGAATATACCCGAAACCAGCAGAATCTGGCTGATTTGACCCCTTTTGAAGAAAAGAAACGTAAACTTGACGAAGCAATTAACCGCCTGCCGCTGGAAAATGACAGTCTAAAAAAGGCATCCTCTGCACTGGCAGAGCTGACAGCCCGGCGTGATAATAAACTAAATGAACAGCAGACCCTGCTTAAAGAGCTGGCGGAATTACCGGTGCTTGAAAAAGAACTGGGAGAAGCCGAAACTGAATATAAGTCACTCAGTCAAAGGCAGGATGCCCTGAGGCAACAACTGGGTTCACTCAGCCAGAAAGCAGAACAGATAAATGAGCTGGAGAAAAAGCTGAAAAAGCAAGCACAGGAGAAAGACCAAACTACCCAAGAAATAAATTATTTCGGTAAACTGGTCAGAGCTTTCGGCAAAAAAGACGGAATCCAGACTATGCTTATTGAAGACACCCTGCCTGAACTGGAAAACGGAGCTGACCTGTTGCTGTCGCGTATGACTGACGGCCGCATGCACCTTAGCATAGAAACCCAGCGTTCCACCAAAAAGGGAGACCAAACCGAAACTCTGGATATAAATATCTCGGATGAACTTGGCACCCGCAACTATGAAACCTTTAGCGGCGGTGAGGCTTTCAGGATAGATTTTGCGATCAGGATTGCCCTGTCACACTTGCTGGCAAACCGTCTGGGCGCACCTTTGCGGACACTTATCATTGATGAGGGATTTGGCACACAGGACACTACCGGCATTGAGCGCCTTAAAGAGGCCATAAACTCTATTCAGAACGAGTTTGACAAGATACTGGTCATAACCCATATAGATGACCTGAAAGATTCATTCCCCACCCGCATTGAGATAGACAAAACCCCATCCGGCTCAGCTATCCGCCTAAACTAAACGTCCCGCAGGATAAATACGTCTTCTATATCTGCATGCAGGGCTTTGGCTACTTTGTGGGCCAGAATAAGCGAGGGATTATACTTGCCCTTTTCAAGGTAAAGCATGGTCTGTCGGCTGACCCCTACTGTTTCGGCCAGCTCAGATTGGGTAAGATTATATCTTGCCCGCAGTTCCTTAATCCGGGTGCGCAGTATCATGTAGTCTTTTCCTTTGCTCTTTCCGCTGAGTATTATCAAACGCCTATGTTAGAATTATATTACCTAAACAGGGCAAATTGCAAAGGGTTCGTAATTATTAGAAAGCGGTTACAGCCCTAAATCAGAAGAAACAGACTGCATGGCGCTTAGGGACAGGCGGATGAACTCATCCAGTTCCAGACCCAAACTTGAACAACTGGCAATCTGCTCACGGTTTGCACCGGCAGCAAAGGACTTTTCCTTGAAACGTTTAGCCACACTTTTGGCTTCCACACAGGCCAGCTTTTTGTCCGGCCTGACCAGAGCAGCGGCGGTAATAAGCCCGGTAATAGGGTCAGCACAGAACAAGGCTTTTTCCATACGGCTATCGGGGATAATACCATGTGCAGAGTTATGCACCAGAATAGCCTGACAAACAGCTTTACCTGCACCCAAACTGGCAGCAATTTCGGCACTCCGTTTGCTGTGAAGTGACATATCGTCTTTTACTTCACCCAAATCTATATCATGAATAAGCCCAGCCATAGCCCATTCATCCTGGTTCTCACCAAAATACCCAGCCAAACCTTTCATAACTGCTTCAGTAGCCAGCATATGTTTGACCAGATTCTTATTGTCTACCCGTTTTTCTACTTCAGCCAAAGCCAATTGCCTGTCCATATTTCTGTCCCCTTTGATTAGTCTTGGCAAATTTGCAGTAAACGCCTGGCAAACAGGCGATAACTGATTAAGTCTATTTCAGTTTCGGTAAAACCCGCCGCAGGTATTTGCCGGTCACGGAGGCTTTATTCAAGGCAACATCTTCAGGTATACCCTCAGCTACAATCTGCCCGCCTTTTATGCCTGCACCCGGCCCTAGGTCTATTATCCAGTCTGCATTCTTGATGACATCCAGCTGGTGCTCAATAACTACCACAGTATTGCCGCTGTCTACCAGCCGCTGAAGCACCCGCAGAAGTGCCGCCACATCTTCAAAAGAAAGCCCGGTAGTAGGTTCGTCCAGTATGTATAAAGTCCGCCCGGTAGCCCGTTTGGAAAGTTCGGTTGCCAGTTTGATACGCTGGGCCTCACCCCCCGACAATGTAGGTGCTGGCTGACCTATGCGGATATACCCCAAACCCACATCCTGCATGGTTTGCAGTTTGGAGCTGATTTTGGGGAAATTTTCAAAAAACTCCAGCGCCCTGTCCACTGTCATATCCAGTACGTCTGCAATGTTTTTATCTTTAAATTTTATCTCCAGCACTTCGCGGTTATAACGTGCCCCGTGGCAAACTTCACAGGGAACAGTCACATCCGGCAGAAATTGCATTTCTATCTGGATATAACCCTCTCCGCCACAGGTTTCGCAGCGTCCACCTTTTATGTTAAATGAAAACCGCCCCGGCCCGTAACCCTTTACCTTGGATTCGGGCACTGACGCAAACAATTCCCGTATATTGGTAAATGCCCCGGTATAGGTAGCCGGATTTGAACGGGGTGTCCGCCCGATGGGCGACTGATTTATTTCTATTATCTTGTCAATGTGCTCCGTGCCGGTTATAGAATCTGACCCGCCGGCCCTGTCTTTAGCCCCGTAAAATACCTGAGCCAGATGTTTGAAAAGAATATCGGTAACCAGAGTGGACTTGCCACTGCCGGAAACGCCGCTGACGCAAACCAGCTTGCCCAGAGGGATATGTACGTCTATATTTTTAAGATTATTCTGGCGGGCACCCTGTATGAGCAGTTCCTGCCCGTTACCATCCCGCCGTTTTTCGGGCACAGGTATTACCTTGGCGCCGGATAGATACTGGCCGGTAAGTGAAGCCGGGTTTTGCATTATTTCGCTGATATTGCCGGTAGCCACTACCCGCCCGCCGTGTTCACCCGCCCCCGGCCCCATATCTATAATATAGTCCGCCGCCCTCATCACAGATTCATCGTGCTCCACTACCAGTATGGTATTGCCCAAATCACGCAGTTTCTGCAGGGTTTCCACCAGACGGGTATCATCTGCCGGGTGCAAGCCTATGGTAGGTTCGTCACAAACGTATAGCACCCCCATCAGGCCGGAGCCAATCTGTGAGGCCAAACGTATCCGCTGGGCTTCACCGCCGGACAAAGTTCCGGCGATACGGTCTATAGTTAGATATTCCAGACCCACGTTATTTAAGAACCCCAAACGTGAACGTATCTCTTTGAGTATCTGGGCGGCTATAAGCTGTTCCCGTTTGCTAAACAGGGTATTTTTGCCAGCCAGTTCATTTGCCCATTTAAACTGTTCATCTACGGACATACCCGCCACATCGGCAATGTTGCGTTCGCCTATCTTTACTGACAGGGCTTCCTTGCGAAGCCTTTTGCCTCCGCAAGCCTGACAGGGGCTAGCCAGCATATATTTTTCAATACTCTCCCGTACTCCCTGAGACTCACTATCACGGTAAAGTCTGTCCAGACGGGGTATAACCCCTTCAAAACCACTGGTGTATTCCCTTACACGCCCGTAGCGGTTGCGGTATTTATGAATATCACCACCCTCACCGTAGAGCAATAACTGCATTTGTTCAGGAGTAAAAGTGGAAACAGGCTTGTTGAGCGAAAAACCCGCCCTGCGGGCCAAATCTTCCACCTGTCCGAAGTACCAGTTCTGGTTCTGATAAGGACTGATAGCCCCGTCCGCCAGAGACTGATTTTTGTCCGGTATAATCAGCTCAGGGTCAAGCTCCATCTTGGCACCCAGCCCCATACACGTCTGGCAGGCGCCATGGGGAGTATTGAAACTAAAAGTTCGGGGTTCTATTTCACCCAGGCTTACACCGCAATCCGCACAGGAAAATTTTTCGGAAAAAAGCATATCCTGCCCGTCCACCACCGATATTACCACCAGCCCCCCGCCCAGCTTCAGAGCAGTTTCAACCGAATCCGCAACACGTCCCTGTGAGCCCGCCTGACCAACCACCAGACGGTCTACCACCGCTTCTATATCATGTTTTTTGTTTTTATCCAGTTCTATATCTTCGGACAAATCTTTAATCTGCCCGTCCACCCTAACTCTGGCGTAGCCTGATTTGCGGAGGTCTTTAAACATCTGGGTATACTCACCCTTGCGTCCCCTTACCAGCGGTCCCAGAATGAGTATCTTGGCACCCTCAGGTAACAGCTGGACTGCATCGGTTATCTGTTCCACGCTCTGGGCAGAAATCTCCTTGCCGCACTCCGGGCAATGAGGGTGTCCAGTACGGGCAAACAGCAAACGCAAGTAATCATATATTTCAGTCACTGTGCCTACCGTAGAACGGGGGTTGTGGCTGACCCCTTTCTGGTCAATGGCGATAGCCGGTGAAAGCCCCTCTATATGGTCTACGTCCGGTTTTTCCATTCTGCCCAGAAACTGGCGGGCATAAGAGGAAAGAGACTCCATATAGCGGCGCTGCCCTTCGGCATAAACGGTATCAAAAGCCAAAGAGCTCTTACCTGACCCTGAAAGCCCGGTCACAACCACCAGTTTGTCACGGGGAATTTGGACATCTATGTTTTTGAGGTTGTGTTCGCGGGCACCTTTAATTTTTATATATTCCTGAGCCACCGGCAAAGTCTCCTGTTCATTTATTAGCTAACCAAATCAAAACATGTGTTCTAATATTTTACACCATAATGCTAAACAAGCCAAGACCAAACCCCCATTAAAGCTCCAAATAGCCTAATCCATCCTTGCCGAAACGGTTAAAAAACACATTTTAATCCTCTCCGGTGGGCCAGCAAATGGTATTTCGGGCTGGTTTGGGATATAATCAGGTCAATGTCAGATAACAATCTTGCCGATATCAAAAGTGCCATCATTAAAATGATTAACACTGAAAAAGGCAGTTTGGAAGAGCTGTCTCTGAAGCTGCATGCCAACCCGGAGCTGGGCTATCAGGAACATAAAGCAGTAGAATGGATTTGTGAATATCTGTCCAGCCAAAATTTCAGCATTGAAAAAAACATAGGCGGCCTTAATACTGCCTTTAAAGCCACTTTTGGTCATGGAACACCGGTTATAGGTTTTCTGGCTGAATATGACGCCCTGCCCCAACTGGGACATGCCTGCGGCCATAACCTTATTGCCACCTCGGCGGCAGGTGCAGCCGTAGCCTCCTGTCTGGCTGCCAAGCTTTGCGGGGGGACTGTTTGTCTGATAGGCACTCCGGCTGAAGAACTTAGCGGAGGCAAAATACAGATGGTGGAAAAAGGGATATTTAAAGAACTGGACTCGGCTCTCATAGCCCACCCCGGTAATGAAGATATTGCCACTACCCAAGCACTTGCCTGTGTTACCCTAAATGTGGAGTATTTCGGTAAAGAGGCTCATGCCGCGGCCCACCCTGACAAAGGCATAAACGCACTTGATGCCATAGTACTGGCTTATACCAGTCTGAATTCACTCCGCCAGCATATAGAGCCCAGCGCCCGCATTCACGGCATTATTACCGATGGGGGTAAAGCTGCCAACATCGTACCCGGACATTCTGCCGGCACTTTCCTGATACGTTCTCAAACTATGCCCTACCTGAAAGAGCTGATGGACAGGGTACTGGACTGCTTCAAGTCTGCCGCCCAAGCTACCGGTGCCCGTTTGGAGTACCGCTTTGATAAATCCATATATGCACCCATGAATAACAACATGGCACTGGCAAATTTATATGTAAAAAACATGGATCTGCTTGGTCGTAAAACTCTGCTTGAAAACTCGGATATGAATTTTGGCAGTACCGATATGGGCAATGTCAGCCAGATTTTGCCAAGCCTGCACGGATATTATGCCATTACCCGCAAAGAAGTCTCCGGACACACGGAAGAATTTGCATCCGCTGCCTGTTCGGTGAACGGTCTAAAGGGTGCGCTGGATGCCGCCAAGGCTATGGCTATGACCGCAGCCGATTTATTTAGTAACTCAACCAATCTGGATAAAGTAAAAACAGAGTTTCAAAAATCTACCCGGCCGTCTGCTTGAACCCTTTCGGCCATAGGTTATTTAGATGAACATTTTTCTGGGTATTGATAGCGGTTCTGTATCTACAAAAGTAATATGCCTGTCACCATCTGCTGAACTGACAGACTGGGTATATCTGCCTACCGCCGGAGATCCGTTAAATACCCTTAGACTGGCACTAAGGCAATTGCAGTCCCGTTTACCGGAAAGCACCCGAGTGCTGGGGGTGGCGGTGACAGGCAGTGCCCGTGAACTGGTAGCCGAAACAGTGGGTGCGGATATGCTAAAAAACGAAATCAGCTCACAGGCCAAAGCTGCCGCCCACCTGATACCGGAAGTGAAAACGGTGATAGAAATTGGCGGGCAGGACAGTAAACTTATACTGCTGGAAAACGGTTTTGTAGTGGATTTTGCCATGAATACCATCTGCGCCGCCGGCACCGGCAGTTTTCTGGAACACCAGTCCCGCCGTCTGGATCTCTCACTGGAGGACATGGGTCAACTGGCTCAGTTTAGCCAAAACCCCATTGAACTGAAAGGCCGCTGTACTGTATTTGTTGAATCAGATATGATTCACTTCCAGCAGACCGGCAGTAGCCGTCCGGATATTGTTTATGGTTTATGTAAAGCTCTTGCCAGAAATTATTTAAACGACCTGGGGCTTCACAAAGAAATCCGCCAGCCGGTAGTTTTTCAGGGAGGAGTTGCCCGAAACCCTGCCATGAAGAAAGCCTTTGAAGAAGAACTGGGCTTTTCACTGATAGTCCCTCCCCGGCCGGAAATAACCGGGGCATGGGGTGTGGCTTTACTGCTTCGGCAGGACACGAATATAAATACAACTGCCAAGCCCACCAACTTTCGGGGGTTTGATACCCCTTTTCTCCGGGAAAAAGTATAGTCCCGGTTTTAATTAAGATGAATTTCTAAGAGGATATAAATGATAATAGCGGTAGATGTAGACGGGGGTGACTACGCCCCAAAGGAAATTATCAAAGGTGCCCTCAAGGCTGCCCAAGAGTACAAAATAGGCCTTATCCTGCTGGGCAAAAAAGAGGTTATCCATGTACATGCCGGGCATTACCTGAAAAAACTGCCCATAGAGATAGTCCACTGCCCCCAAACCGTAACTTTTAATGAACACGCTGTGGAAGCTATCAAAGGCAAGCCACAATCAGCCATTGTGATAGGCACTTCTCTGGTTAAACAGGGCAAGGCAGACGCCTTTATCTCTGCCGGCAACACCGGTGCGGTTTTAGCGGCAGCCTTTTTTATTCTTGGGAAAATAGAGGGGGTTGAACGCCCTGCACTGGGTGCCATCATTACCACCCGCCCCCATATCCCTTCACTGCTGATAGATGCGGGAGCTAATGCAGAGTGCCGCCCCAACCATCTGGATGAATTCGCCCATTTGGGCAATATATATGCCAAACAGGTGTTGGGACTCGAAAACCCCAGAATAGGCTTACTGAATAACGGTGAAGAAGAAGCTAAAGGCACCAAACTCACACTGGAAACCCACCAGTTACTTAAAAAAAGCAAACTCAACTTCATCGGCAATATAGAGGGGCATGATATATCTTTGAACAAGGCTGACGTGATTGTGACGGACGGCTTTACCGGAAATATTGTGCTTAAAACCCTTGAAGGGCTGGGAGATGCTTTGCTTAAGGTCCGTAAAGTAGGCCACGCCATTGACAGCGCCGCCCACCTGCGGGGCAGGGCTTTGCTGGCTGACGTGGGCTTGGGCTCTATGGTAAAAGGTATGGATTTTGAAGAATGTGGCGGTGCCTGCTTGCTGGGAGTAAAAGGAACCATCATAGTTGCTCATGGACGAAGCCACGCACGGGCAATAAAAAATGCCATCGGGCTGGCCAAACGCACTGCTGAAAAAGGCGTGGACAAGCTGATTGCTGAAGATATCAAGTCCCGTACTAAAGCAGGCACGGAAGGAGACCCCAAAAATGTCAACACTCCTGTATGACGTAATAATTATAGGTGGCGGCCCGGCCGGACTAACTGCTGCCTTGTATACCGGACGATCAAAGCTAAAGACACTGGTTATTGAACGTGCTTTTGTAGGCGGGCAAATAACCCGTTCGGAAAAAGTGGATAACTACCCCGGCTTTCCGGAGGGCATCACCGGTTTTGACCTGACCCAGCAGATGCAAATACAGGCCGAAAAATACGGAGTGGAGATAACTTCGGCTGAAGTAAATGCCATTCATAAAACCAAAGACCACTTTGAGGTTGTCACTGAAACAGGCGGCCTGAGCGGACGTTGTATTATTATCTGCGGGGGGACCGAACGCAATAAACTGGAAGTGCCCGGAGAAGAGGAGTTTTCCGGGCGGGGAGTCTCCTACTGTGCCACTTGCGATGCCCCTTTCTACAATGACAAGGTTGTTGCGGTAGTGGGAGGCGGTAATATGGCCTTTTACGAAGCCCTTCACCTGTCCGAGTTTGCCAAAAAAGTTTACCTGATTCACCGCCGCCAAGGTTTCCGGGCAGATGCGGTGTTAATGGATAAAGCTAAAAACAAAAGCAATATTGAACTGGTGCTGGATACCGTAGTCACTTCCATAAACGGGCAGGATAGTATTCAGTCACTCAGCCTAAATAACTTGAAGACCCTAAAAACCTCCACCCTGCCGATAGACGGACTCTTTGTAGCCGTGGGCTTACAGCCGAATACCACCTACCTGAAGGGGGTGGTGGATATGGACAAAAACGGCAGTATTCTGGTAAATAACCAGATGGAAACGTCAGTAAGCGGCATACTCTCTGCCGGTGATATCCGAAGCGGCTCAATAAGGCAGGTTATATCCGCTGCCGGAGACGGAGCGGTTGCCGCTCTTTCCGCCAAGCGGTATCTTGACCTGTAAATTTAATTATTTAAGGGTACAAAACTACTCCGCTTTTCCAGTATAATAGTAAATTAAAAAGGGGTTGGCATGAAGGTTGTTTTTCTGAAAGATGTACCCGGCAGAGGAAAAACCGGAGATATAAAAGAAGTAAATGACGGCTATGCCCGAAATTATCTTATACCTAACAAACTGGCCATGCCGGCTTCTGCCGCAGTAAAGAGTGAGATTGCAGCCAAACAGGCAGCGGAAGAACGCCGCAAAGCCAAGGCTGAAGCTGAAATGGTAGAATTGGCTAAAAATCTGGACGGAGCCAAGGTAAATCTAAAAGCTAAAACCGGAGCAAAAGACAAACTCTACGGGCAGATAACTACAACTGTGATTGCCGCTGAGATTGAAAAACAAACTGGCAAAACCATAGACAAACGCAAACTGGAGTTGGCTGAACCTATCCGCCAGCTGGGCAACTATGAAGTTGTTATCCGCTTCAATAAAGACCTGTCTTCCAAGATAAATCTGGCAGTCACTGCTGAGGAGAATACTTAGTTGCTTGATTCCAAGCTGCCGCCATACGATGTAGATGCCGAGGAGTCGGTAAGCGGTTCCTTGCTGATAGACGGGCAGGCTATTTTTGATATTATACCCATCTTGAAGCCGCAGGATTTCTTCACCGAACCCAACCGCCTTATTTTTGAGGCCTGCATGTCCTTGTACGGCCGCAGTGATGCCATCAATCAGGTTACCGTAGCCCAGGAACTGGAACGGCTGGGTAAGCTGGAAAAATGCGGAGGGTCAGCCTACCTGAGCCATGTGGTTTCGGTAGTACCCACCTCTCTGGATATTGAACATTATGCCCGCATAGTTTACCGCCTTTCGGTTATGCGCCAGCTTATTGACGCCGGGCAGAAAATAAGCGAACTGGGTTTCAAAGCCGACCCTGATGTCTCGGATTCTCTGGGCAAAGCCGAAGACCTGCTATTCCGCCTTCGCCATGAACGCTCAAGCTTGGGCTTTACCCATATTAAAAATATTTTAGACAAGTATTTTGAACCCGTACCTGCCCCCGGCAGTGAGGGCTATCAGGCTATTCCCCATGTGCTTACCGGGCTGACCGGTATGGATACCTTTTTAGGCGGGCTTCAGCGTTCAGACCTTATTATTATGGCCGGACGCCCTTCCATGGGCAAAACCTCTCTTGCTCTAAATATCGCCCGAAATGCAGCGGTTGAACAGAGAGCCTGCACCGCTATCTTCAGTCTGGAAATGTCACGGGAGTCTCTGGTACAGCGTTTGCTCTCCAATGAAGCCGCCGTAAATTCCCGTTCCATCCGCCTGAATGAAAGCAACCCTGATGAAGAACGCAAAATAATGGATGCCATCGGCGTACTTTCCGAAGCACCCATTTTTATAGATGATTCGCCCCAGATAAGGGTAGCCGAAATACGCAGTAAAGCCCTGCGGCTACGCTACGAACAAAATATAGACCTTATTATTGTGGACTATCTTCAGCTCATTCAGGGTGAAGGCAATACCAAAGAAAACCGGGTACAGGAAATAAGCTATATCTCGCGCTCACTAAAAGGCATTGCCCGTGAACTGAATGTGCCGGTTATAGCCATTTCCCAGCTTTCCCGTGCCCCGGAGTTCCGCTCATCCCATCAGCCTCAGCTTTCAGATTTGCGTGAATCAGGTTCTATTGAACAGGATGCGGATATAGTGGTATTTATATACCGTGACGAGTTTTATTATAAAGAAGAGGAATGGGCAAACCTTCACCCGGATCAGGAATACCCGCGTGAAATCGCAGATATCATAATAGCTAAACACCGTAACGGCCCTATCGGTACTGTAAAGTGCCGCTTCCGCCATGACCTGACCCGTTTTGAAAATCTGGGGTCAAGTACGGAGCCCAGCTTCTTATGAGTAACCCGCCGCCCGTCCCTGTCAGACAGGAGTTTACTCCCGTATCCCGTTATTTTATCCACCGGGTAGCGCCGTTGATTGCAGACCCGGCAGAACTTAAGGTAAGTCTAGCGGTATTCAGCCTTGTTCAGGCCAAAAAGGGCTATCCCAGATACACCACTCTGGCTGAACTGGGGGCAGAAGAAACCCTGATGAACGCTTTGGGCAAAACCCCAAACGAAAGCTTGCAATCACTGGAGAAAGCCCTCAAAATGGCGGTGGAACGGAGAACCCTGCTGGGGCTGGAACTGAAAAGCGGAAAACACAACCACCAGCTTTATTTTATTAATACTGAAACTGATACAGCCGTAGTGGAAAAGATAAAAAATGGTAGTCTGGCTTTACCCGGTTTAAAAGAAGTAACAGCAGAAGTAATAACCGGCAAAACCGGACAACCCAATATATTTAAACTTTACGAACAGAATATAGGTTTGCTGACCCCCATGCTGGCAGACAATCTGAAAGAAGCTGAAAAGCTGTATCCCGAAGAATGGATTGCCGAAGCCATAAAAGAGGCTGCCAGCCTGAATAAACACAACTGGCGCTATATAGAACGAATACTGGAAAATTGGTCAAGTCAGGGAAAAAACAGTGGAACACATAAAGGAAATACTGGGGAAACAGATAAATACAAGGGCCAATTGTACGACCACCTCGTCCAAAGATAAGGCGGTAAAGGCGGCCGAAGAAAACCTGTGCCCGTTATGTAAAGGGGCTAAATTCGTATACCCTGTTTCAGCCGAAGGGGTAACGGATTTCAGCCGGGTAGTCCCCTGCCAGTGTACCCAGTCCGAATCCGGTGCAGACCGGGAAAAACGCCTGCTGACATATAGCTGTCTGGGAGGCTTGCACAAGTATACCTTTGAAAAGCTGAATTCTCTGGGCAAGACTGACGAACCCCACAGTCAGGACACATTTAAACAGGCTTACGAGGCAGCTCTGGATTTCGCCTCCAACCCCGCCGGCTGGCTGGTTTTCACCGGACCAAGCGGTGCGGGCAAGACCCATCTGGCTGCCGCCATTGCCAACAGACGCCTTTCCACGGGACAGCCAGTTCTCTACAAAAGAGCATCCGAACTGATAGATGACCTAAAAAAATCTTTTGAGCCTGACAGTGATGCCGGTTACAGCCAGAGCTTTGATATACTCAAAAATGCCCCTCTGCTAGTGATAGATGACCTGACCGTCCAGAGTGGTTCGGAATGGTCAAAAGAAAAACTTGACCAGTTGCTCACTTACCGCTTTAGTCAGGAGTTACCCACCATTATCACTCTGTCTACCCCCATAAATGAGCTTGATCCCCGTATCCAGAGCCGTCTTTTGGATAAATCCATATCTAAAATATACACAGTTGCCCCAAACCCGGAGGACAGTCTGGAATACCGCTGGGATAATGCTTTGGCACTTCAAAAGAAAATGACCTTTGAAAATTATGACCACAAGCGGTCAAACCTGACTCCGGAACAACGCCAGAATATAGATGCCGCCTATAACTTGGCACTGGATTTTTCCCGAAATCCGGAAAGCTGGCTGGTGTTTCAAGGGGAAACGGGCTGCGGCAAGACCCATCTGGCATCCGCCATTGTCAATGAACGTTACCGCCAGGGCAAACCTGCCATGTTTGTGGTTGTGCCCGAATTTTTAGACCACCTGCGTTCCACCTTCAGTCCTGAAAGCAAAACTTCATATGACCAGATGTTTGATGCGGTTAAAAACGCCAAACTACTGGTACTGGATGATTTCGGGGAACAGTCCAGCACTCCCTGGGCGCAGGAAAAACTCTATCAGGTAATAAATTACCGCTATAACCGCCGTCTGGCCACCGTAATTACTACCAGATGCCAGCTGAGTGAAATAGAGGTGGCTATAAGCTCGCGCTTCGTTGACCCCCAGATAAGTATGGTATTTAACATTACCGCCCCCAACTTCCGCTGTGACAGTACCGGGCCACAGAAGCAGCGCCCTGTATCCCGTATGAGGACCACCCGCCCCCAACGCTAAGCGAACAGACTTGCCCTGCTGTAGGATTTTGTTTAGAATAAGCATAATCTTTTCGGGAGAAGCGGTGTTTGATGGACAACCATCAGGTACTGGTCTTGAACCAGGATTACCAGCCACTAAACGTATGCCATATACGGCGGGCTGTTTTGCTTGTGTACCAGAGCAAAGCCGAAATGCTGGAAGATGGCCTAGGCTTCTGGCACTCTGAAAAAGACCATTTCGCTCTGCCCTCAGTCATACGGCTATCCTGCCTCATAAAACACCCGCCGCTCCGCCCCAAACTGAACCGGGCTGAGATATTCAGCCGTGACAAACACACTTGCCAGTACTGTGGACGCAAAGATCTGGAACTGACCATAGACCATGTTAACCCCAAGCATCAGGGAGGGCCTCATGTTTGGGAAAACGTAGTAGCCGCCTGCCTGCACTGCAACCGCCATAAAGCCGGGCGCACTCCTGAACAGGCTCATATGAAGCTTATGTGCACTCCCGGAGTGCCACAGTATCGTTACGGGTATTCGCTACCCAGAGCAAACGCCAATATCCGCCATGAATGGCGGCCTTACCTTGGGCTGAGAGATGAACCGAAACTAGTGGTGTAACGGGGCATCAGGGCGGCGGCCTTCTTTATCAGGGCGAATATCTTTTAAAGCCACCTCGGCATTAGCTCCGCTTTCCAGCAGGACAAATACCATCTCTTCAAGGGGATTACCGCCAACCACTTCGCCTTTACCCATCGGAGTAGATACTTTCAGCCCGTCCTTGGGCATTTTGGCTTTGGCTGCCTTGTAGGTTTCATATTCATAGTCCAAACAACAAAGAAGCCTTCCGCAAACACCTGAAATCTTCTGGGGATTTAGCGGTAGATTCTGCTCTTTGGCCATCTTTATAGACACCGGATCAAACTCACTCAGGAAACTGCAGCAACAAAGTTCCCGTCCGCACCTTCCGTAACCGCCCACCATCTTGGCCTCATCACGCGGACCAATCTGCCGAAGCTCCACCCTGACTCTCAGCTTGCGTGATATTTCCCTGACCAGTTCCCGAAAATCCACCCTGTCTTCGGCTGAAAAATAAATGGTTACGTGATTTTCGTCCAGGCTGTATTCCGCCCGTATAAGTTTCATAGGCAAATTAAGCTTGCTTACCAGCTCTATACATTCCGCAACCGCACTCTGGTTCTTTTCTTCAAGCTGGCGTTCACGGTTCATATCTTCAGCGGTAGCCAGACGTATAACCGGCTTCAAGGGCTGTTCCAGACTGCTTTCTTCCACTTGGGAGGGAGAGGCAACCACCCAGCCCAGTTCTTCACCCCGGCTGGTTTCCAGCACTACGCAATCATACGGGTAAAGTTCAAAACCGGCCGGGTCAAAGTAATATATCTTGCCGGCTTGTTTATAGCGTATCTTTACAATATCAACCATTTTTTACAGTTCCTTCCTTTACAAAGGGTAAACTGAGCATCAGCACTTCCAGACAAAGTCTAGGATTGGCATTCGCCCGCAACCGGTCTTCGGTCTTGAGTATATTATCTATAGCTATACGTATGTCTGTAAGCCCAAGTTTGTCTGAGGCCATGTATAGTATATCTTTATAATCAATATTAGTCATGTTTTGGTTGGCATCAGCCTTCAGGAGAAGCATATCTCTAAATACGTCCAGCCACATATCCAGTATAGCTTCAGCCGCCGTGCGGTTTTGACCAAACAGATTTGATAAATCTGAGGCATAATCAAAGCGTTCTTCTTCGTCCTGCCCCAGTATCCATATGATTTTTTCAATATTTGCCTTACGTTCTTCCAGTATTTCAGGAGACGAAGCCACTTCCATAGCCCAGCCCACCCTGCCGTGACTGAGGTGGGACAGAAGCTCTGCTTTTTCCGCATCTAAACCCTGCTTGAGCAGAGCCTCACGGATAAGGTTTATCTCAACGTATCTTAATTCCAGAATCTGGCAACGTGAAATTACTGTGGGTAACAGGAGCGATTTATCAGCGGTAAGTAAAATAAATATATTTTGGGAACCGGTTTCTTCCAGTGTTTTTAAAAGACGGTTTGAAGACTCCAGTGAAAGTTTTTCTGCCTGATGGATAATAAAAACCTTGTACTTACCTTCAAATGGGGGCAAACTGGCGGCATGCTGGATATCTTCTATCTGTTTGACACCTATTTCAGCTTTAGCTTTGCCGTCAGACGCATCTTCAGCCGAAAGAAGCTCCAGGTGGATAATATCAGGGTGATTTCTAGACAAAATACGCCCGCAAACCGAACATTCCTGACAGGGGGGCGGTGAAGCCTGACAATTTAGTGCTTGGGCAAAGGTGAGAGCCATCCGCTTTTTACCCACCCCTGACGGGCCATGAAATACATAAGCATGGCTAAGCTTGTCTTGACTGAGGCTGTTACTCAGAAAGGAGACTACCTTATCCTGCCCTATTATCCGCCACATATGAAAATCCGGCTTAGACCGAATCCAGACGGCTAAGGTCTTCCACGGTTTCACGCCGCCGTATCAGGCGGTCTTCACCGTTTTTCAGCATTACTACCGCCGGGCGATGGTAACCATTGTAATTGCTGGACATAGGCAGGCAGTAAGCCCCGCAACAGGGAACTGCCAGTATGTCACCTGTCCTGAGGGAAGGCAGTTCAATATCTCTTATAAGTATATCGCCGGACTCGCAAAACTTACCGGCTATAGTTACCTTTTCCTTTTCATCTGACTGGACGTTATTTGCCACCACTGCCTCATATTTAGCCTCGTAAAGAGCCGGGCGGATATTATCCCCCATGCCCCCGTCAACCGAGGCATACAAACGAATGCCGGGAATATCTTTTATCACCCCTACCGTATATAAAGCCACACCTGCCTGAGCTATAATGGCCCGTCCCGGTTCTATATTCAGACTGGGAGGAGTCAGCTTCAAACTGCGGCATTTGGATACCACTTTGGCTCCGATAGCCTCTGCATAAGCAGATATGGGAGGTGCCGGCTTGTCTACTTCGTACTGAACGCCGTAGCCGCCGCCAATATCCAGTTCCTCTATATCAAAACCATAACGTTCCTGCACCTGTGCGGCAAAATCCAGCACCAGATCTATAGCGTCAAGGAAGGGCTGGGTTTCAAATATCTGGGAACCGATATGGAAATGGAAACCTACCAGATTTAAGCTGGCCTGAGCCATAGCTAAACCTACCGCTTCAGCTGCCTGAAACAGGGGGAAACCAAATTTGGAATCCAGCTTGCCGGTGGTGATATGGTGATGAGTATGGGCATCTACTCCGGGAGTTATCCTGAGTAATATATCCGGTATATGCCCGCTCTCATCTGCCAGTTTTGACAGGAGTTTTATTTCATCAAAACTGTCTACCACAATCCGCCCCACATGCAGACGAAGTGCCAGCCTTAGTTCTTCGGCAGATTTGTTGTTCCCATGCAAATAAACCATATCCATAGGAAAACCGGCATTGTTGGCAATGGAGAGCTCTCCGCCGGAAACCACATCCAGACTCATGCCTTCTTCAGCCAGTATTTTAAGCAAAGCCGGATGCAAAAAGGCTTTCGAAGCATAGCTGACAGAGCTGTCTGCATAGCGGCGTGAAAACTCACGCTTGAAATCACGGCAATTCTGACGGATGGTAAGTTCGTCAAAAATATACAGCGGCGTGCCATATTTGGCACAAAGCCCGGCAACATCTACCCCGCCGATAATCAGATGATTATTTTTTACTTCAGTGTTTTTGGGGAATACCTGTATTCTTGGTTCCATAATTGCTTATCATACCAGTGCTTACTCAGCTGCGTCAATGAATATTGCCATTAAAATTTATCCTAAGCCCGGCTGAATTTGCTTTAACTGATTTTATTAGTCTAGAATGGAATATAAAATATTGCCTTGGAGTGCCCGATGATAAAAGGTGTTTTCTTTGACCTGTACAATACCCTGATAGGCTACCAGCCCAGCCGTGAAGAGATGACCGTTAAACTGCTGGCTGATATGAACTACCCGATAAATGAGAATGACCTCTACCTGCCTATGAACAAGGCGGACGAATATTTTTACCTGCAAAATGCCCAAAACCCCATAAGCCTGCGGGAAAAACCGGAACAGTTTGCGGTCTGGAGCCACTACTACCGGATTATTCTGGAGGAAATAGGCATTGAAGCCAAACCTGAACTCATAAATACCCTTATCAGCCGCTGGAAAAACCTGAAATGGGAAATGATTCTCTATGAAGACGTAATTCCCTGCCTGAAAAATTTAAAGTCCAGAAACCTGAAAATAGGGCTTATTTCAAACGCAGATAGAGATATGTCAGAACTGTTTAACAAGACCGGACTCAATACCTATCTGGAAACAGTGGTCATATCACAGGAGGTGGGCGTAACCAAGCCCAATCCACTTATTTTTCAGGCGGCTCTAAGAAAAAGCGGCCTTACCGCCAAAGAGGTACTATACATAGGTGACCAATATCAGGTAGATTATATAGGAGCTATGAATGTAGGGCTTAATCCTGTATTACTTGACCGGCGTAACTGTTACCTTGATTTAAATGATTGCCGAAGGATAACCGGTCTGGGTGAACTGGAGTATTGCATAGACAATACTTAGAGGAGACGGATATGCTTCTGGGTAGTAGTGCTTTTGCTTGCGGAGAGTATATTCCCCGCCGTTTTTCCGGTTTGGGTAGCAATATTTCACCGCCAGTCCACTGGATGCAACTGCCGCCGGATACTAAAAGCCTGGCTCTTGTATTGGAAGACCCTGACACATCCAAAGCTTTTACCCACTGGCTTATCTACAATATTCCGCCTAACCGTGTTGGTCTGCCTGAAGCTGTCCCTACTGAACCCAACTTGCCGGATGGAGTCCGCCAAGGACTGAACAGTGAGGGAGAGACAGGTTATACCGGGCCTTATCCCCCGCCCAACCGGGTACACCACTACCATTTCCGTCTCTTTGCTCTGGATACTGAACTTAAGCTGAAGGCCAGTTGCCATCAGGCAGATCTGCTGAAAGCTATGGAAGGGCATATAATTGACCAGACGGATCTTACCGGTCTATTCGTAGTCTGAATAAGACCTATTCGACAGTGACACTCTTAGCCAAGTTGCGGGGGGTATCTATGGAACAGCCCAGCTCCAAAGCAACATAATAAGCCAATAGTTGGAGTACTACTGTAAAGAGTATCGGATTAAATAGGCGGTTGAAAGACGGCAGACTTATCACCCGGTCTGCCAGCTGACCCAATTGCTCGTCTCCGGCTTCACCTATAACAATCAGAGGGGCACGACGCACCTTTATTTCCCTGAGTCCGGTCAGCATAGCTTCATAGGTTTGGTCACGGCTTACCAGCGCCAGTACCGGTGTTTCCGGAGAAAGCAAAGCAAACGGCCCGTGTTTCAGTTCCCCTGCCGCATAACCCTCCGCATGAATGTATGAAATCTCTTTAAGTTTCAGAGCACCTTCCAAAGCAATGGGATAGTTAATCCCACGCCCTATAAAAAAAGCACTTTTAGACTTGGCTACTTCTACTGCCGCATCTTTAATATTCTGATGACTGCCAAGTATGCTCTGGACAACACTGGGTAAAAGCCGCATAGTGCTTAGATAATCCTGGTAACGGATATTAGCGGCAGATGCACCGGCAAAACACAAAGCATACAGGACTATCAGCTGGGCAATAAAACTCTTGGTAGCCGCCACCCCTATTTCCGGCCCGGCCTGAGTATATATAGTATGGTCTGCCAAACGGGCAGCAGTACTGCCTGCCACGTTAGTGATAGCCACTACCATACAGCCGGCTTGCTTCAAACGGCGCATCGCCCGTAAAACATCTGCGGTTTCACCGGACTGGCTGAGCACCACGGCCAGCTTGCAGGGCAGTAAACGGTGCATATAGTTGAACTCCGAAGCTACCTCCAGCCGAACAGGTATATTCAAATGTTCTTCTACCAGATAACGGGCAGTCAGGGCTGCGTGATAGGAACTGCCGCAAGCCAGAAAAAGTATGCCGGTTTTGCGGCTCTGCTCCAGTATCTCAGATTTGTTAAAAGACTCCGGCAGAGGCATATTTATCAGGGTGTTTTGAATTACCCGGGGTTGTTCGTGTATTTCCTTGAGCATATAGTGGCTGTAGCCGGCTTTCTGTGATTCATCCTGAGTCCAGTTTACTTTTTCCACCAACGGAACGATATACCCACCGTTTCGGCGGATTTTCAGGCTGTCCGGGCTTATAGTGCCAATGTCGCCCTCATCCAGATATATAACCCGGTTGGTATACCCCAAAATGGCAGATACATCTGAAGCTACCAGATATTCTCCGTCACCTACCCCTATAACCAAAGGGCTGTCCTGCCGCACTACTACCAGGGTATTTTCCCCCGAACGCATAACTACCAGAGCGTACGAACCCTCTATCTCTTTGACCGCCAGGCGAACAGCCTCTTCCAAATCTCCCTTATCGTACTCCTCTATCAAATGGGCAATAAGCTCGGTATCCGTATCTGAAACTATCTTATGGCCGTTACCTTCAAGCCGTTTCAGCAGTTGTGAATAATTGTTTATTACCCCGTTATGCACCAGACAGATTTTACCGGTGCAGTCTGTATGGGGATGGGCATTTATTTGGGTAGGTTCACCGCAGGTAGCCCAGCGGGTATGCCCCAGACCGGCTGTACCCTTAAACAGGGGGGCATTTTGGAGTATGTCATGGACTTTACCTGCATCTTTAAAAACCTGTACCTCAGGGGTGTTTACGGCTATACCGCAGGAATCATAACCCCTGTATTCCAGCCGGCACAAACAATCGTACAGAACACCCTGTGCCTGCCGTTTACCGGTGTACCCCACAATACCGCACATCTATACCACCAGACTGCCGTCAGGGATATTGCCTGACAGGGTTCTCAAAGGAGCTATACGGGTTGAATTGCCCACTACTGTACCGCTCTGAAGGACTACGGCATTCCCCACGGTGCAGCCTTCACCCATCATCGTTCCGACTTTTATTTTATGTAATCCATCATTTATCCGGGTTTCTATCTCGGCGGAGGGAGCACTGAACTGGCCGCAAATCACACAACCCCGGTCTATGACCGAATCTTCAATAACCGAAGCCACTCCGATACTGTTGCCGCTGTAAATCAGGCTGTTCTTTATCTGGCTGAAGGGAGCCACTGTTACATTATCTGCAATATTGGTGGAAGGGTAAATACAGACACTCGGGCCTATATCACAGCCTTCACCTATTATTACCGGCCCCACGATATACGAATTTGAACGGATAACCGTATTTTTGCCAATCCGCACCGGCCCCTTCATAACCACGCCGCTTTCAATAGTGCCGGCTACTCCGGGTTTAAGTTCGGCTGATACCACCGCATTAAGTTTTAACATATCCCAAGGATAGACTATATCCAGCCAGGCTCCTTGGCTTTCTGCTACATGTATATCCAGCCCGTCTTTGAGCATGGACTGCAGCACCACCGGAATATCCAGATGCTCACCAATATAGTCAAACACTGCCATTGAAAAAGAGTAAATGCCGGTATTTATAAAATTGCTTTTGGCTATGCTGGGTTTTTCCTCTATGGAAGTCAAAAGTCCGCCCGAAGAAGTTACCACCCCGTAACGGCTGGGGTCTTCGCCGTTTATGGCTTTTACCATAACCGCCTGCGGCGGCTGTTTTACAAACCCGCTTATAGTTGACGGCTTGATAAGCTGATCTCCATTCAGAACCAGAAAATCCCCTTTGATTTTGTCTTTTACCTGTCTGAGGGCATGGGCTGTACCCAGCTGGTTTGGCTGCTGGACATAGCTTATCTGTACTCCAAAACGCCCGCCCTGCCCGAAATAGTCAAATATGCGTTCCCGTTTGTAGCCCACTACCAGAATAATATCCCGAATACTGTTTTGGGCAAGGGATTCAATAACATACTCAAGCAGGGGCTTGCCCGCAATAGACAGCATCACCTTTGATTTGCTGGCGGTAAAAGGCCGCAGGCGTTGTCCCTCACCAGCCGCCAGTATAACTGCCTGTTTCATATTTTACTCTCCCCGCCTTATCCGATATATGAGTTCGGCTCAACAAGCCCGCTCACAACCGCACCGGGTCCTATACGGCTGCCGGAGCCTATAAGGACGCCCGGATTAAGGCTTACGTTAATACCGGTTTCAACCCCGTCTCCCAGTACAGCCCCCAGCTTACGGCGGCGGGTATTGACACCTCCGGCAATAATATCTGCTCCGTCAAAACGCAGATTTGCCAGCTTGGTTCCGGCACCCAGATTGCAGTTTTGTCCGATAACACTGTCCCCCACGTAATTAAGGTGGGGGATTTTGGTGTTATCCATAATAATAGAGTTTTTTATCTCAACCGAAGCCCCAACCCGGCAATTATCCCCTATGGAGGTAGCCGGGCGGATATAACAGTTCGGACCTATGTCACAGTTTTTGCCGATTAATACCGGCCCTTCTATATATGCACCCGAACGGACAAGGCTGCCTTCGCCTATTTCCACCGTCCCCTTGATAACCACATTTTCCTCTACTGTACCATATACACAAGGGGCAAGGTTTTTAAGCATGGAAGCATTTACATCCAGCAAATCCCACGGGTAGCTGACGTCCTGCCAGTAAACAAGACGGCGGTAACCTACCTCTGTGCCGTTATCAATAAGAAGCTGGATAGATGAGGTTATTTCATATTCACCCCGCGGTGAGAGGGGAGTGTCGGAAATAGCTTTAAATATCCTTGGGGTAAACAGGTAAAGACCGGCATTTGCCAGATTAGTAGGGGGATTGGCAAACTTTTCATGGATGCATCTTACTCTGTCCCCGTCTGTTTCAAGCACTCCCAGACTGCTTGGGTCAGATACCTCAAGCACACTAAGAGTAGTTTCGGAACCTGCGGCCAGAGCGGAAATATCAGCTGACTCAGCCAGTATATCCCCGTTCATAACCAGAAAATTGCCCTCAAGCTGATTTTCAAGCTGTTTCAGGGCATGGGCAGTGCCAAGCTGGCGAGTCTGCTGGCAATAGCTGATTTTTACGCCCCATTTTGCACCATCCGCAAAATATGAACGCACCTGCTCATCACGGTAACCCACTACCAGTACAAATTCTTTTATACCGGCAGCGCTAACCTCCAACAAAAGGTGCTCCAAAATAGGCTTGCCCGCAATGGGAAGCATAACCTTGGGACGGGTAAAGGTCAGGGGACGCATGCGGCTGCCTTCGCCTGCCGCCAATATGACTGCCTTCATTTTATTTCTCCCGGGAAAGACAGCTCTTCAGGCATTTAAGACCTGTTTGATAAATAGTTTCGCACTGTTCAGGAGTTTTGGCTTCTGCCGTCAGGCGGATTTTAGGCTCTGTACCCGAAGGGCGGATAAGCAGCCAGCCATCTTTAAGATTGAGTTTAATCCCGTCCAGCAAGCTGGATGAAAGCGGATTCAGGCACTGAAGTGATTCCTCTACCAGAGACAAATTCAAACCGCCACCGGCCACACTCCCCCGCTTCATGGAGTATTCCGGTATATCTGAAATCAGTTCCGCCAAGGGCTGGCGTGAAACCAGATTTAACAATCTGGCGGCGGCATAAATACCGTCAGGGCAAAGAGAGCTTTCAGGGAAGACCCATGCACCGCAGGGTTCACCCCCGAAATTACCCTGCCTCTTAAGCTCTTCTGAGACGTAGTTGTCACCTATAGCTGTTCGTATAACTTTAAAACCCATCTCCTCTACTGACATGGAAGCGTCAAGAGTGGTAACCACTTTATCCGCCTTGGCCGCTCTGGCAAAAACCACCAGCATTTTGTCACCGGAGATAAAGTTGCCGTGTTTATCCACCGCCACCATCCGGTCAGCATCACCGTCATGGGCAATACCCAAATCGGCATCACTTTCCCTAACTGTCTGGATAAGCCCGGTAAGGTTTTCAGCCAATGGCTCAGGCGGGTGAGGGAAAAACCCATGGGTAGTATCATTCAGGGAAATCACCCGGCTGCCCATACGCTGAAGCAGCCATGGGGTTATCACGGATGCTGCCCCGCCGCCGCAATCCACCACCACTTTAAGGCGGCATTTGTCCGGCAGGTAGTTAAGTATATGTTCCATATGTTTTTCAACTGTACACGGAAAAGCATTTATCTGGCCGAAACTGTCCCATTTGAGGGAGGGAGAACGGCTTGATTCCACATCTTTGGTTATTTCCTGCTGCTGCAGATAACTAAAAGCCGAGCCGTCAGGATTGAGAAACTTAATACCGTTGTATTCAGCCGGATTGTGCGAAGCAGTCACCATCAGCCCTGTATCAAAATCTCTGGCAATAAAGGCCAAAGTAGGTGTCGGCACCAATCCGATGTCAATCACATCTGCCCCGGCGGCAACCAAAGCCCCGCTCAGTATACGCTTGATAGCCGGTGTAGAAGTACGGCTGTCACCCGCCAAAACTACTCTACGGTAGCGTTTCCCTACAGAAAACCCCACCTTAAGAGCTATTTCCATCAAACGGTCATCCACCACGCGGCGGATGCCGGAAGTTCCGAATAATCCCATATGGCTAAATCGTAGCCCTTTTACCCATCATTAGTCAATGCCTGCCCAGCTATCAAGGCTGAAAACCCAACAATAAATTGACAAGCCAACTGCCCCAGTTTAAACTTAGACTAGAATACTATCTAAAGGTGACCACCTTGACTGAACTCCGAAATATTGCCCACGAGCTTTCTCAACAGCTATACCACTACCGGGCAGACTATCTGGAAATCCACCTGGAAGAGAGCACCAGCAGTTATATCTCTTACCGGGGGCAAAATCTGGATACTGCCGGACGCGGCAGTGACCTGGGCGGCAACGTTCGGGCACTGGTAAATGGCGGCTGGGGTTTTGTAAGCTTTAACAGTCTGGATGATATCCGCAAGCGGATAGATCTGGCTATTCATCAGGCCTCTCTGGCCGGTTCCACCCAGAGCCAGTTCGCATCTGCACCTTCAGTTACCTATGCCCAGACGGACGAACTATCCCAGAGTTCGGTGGAACGCCCGCTTGAAGACAAAAAACGGATACTGGACGAATACAAAGACCTTATCTGGCAGACTAAGGGTATAAAAACCTCGTTTATCCGCTTTTCAGACGGCTATCGCCGCCGTTTTTATGTAAACTCCCGCGGGAGCGTTATAGAACAATCACGCTCAGATATAAATTTTAACGCCACCGCCATTGCGTCTGGAGATGGTGAACTCCAGCAGTCAAATATCTCGGTGGGCAGCCGCGGCAACTACAACGCCATAACCGGGCTTCACTCCCAGATAAAAGACATGACCGAACATGCCGTAAAACTCCTCTCCGCCCCAAAGGTAAAAGGCGGTGAATATACCGTAATACTTGACCCCATACTGGCGGGAGTGTTTGTCCACGAGGCCTTCGGGCATTTATCGGAAGCAGACCATATATATGAAAACCCCCAGATGCGTGAAGTAATGGTCTTAGGTAAAAAATTCGGTCCGAAAATACTGAATATCATAGACAACCCCACCATGCCTGACCTTCGGGGCAGCTATAAATACGATGACGAAGGGGTAGCCGCAACCAAGAATTATCTTATCCGCGAGGGCAAGCTTACCGGACGCCTTCATTCACGGGAGACCGCCGCCAAGATGAATGAACCCCTCTCCGGTAACGCCAGAGCCATATCTTACCGCTATGCTCCCATTGTACGTATGAGCAATACCTATATAGAACCCGGCGTATCCACTCTGGAAGAAATGCTGGACGGGGTAAAAGAAGGCATTTATGTAAAGAATTGGTACGGCGGAACCACCAGCATGGAAATGTTTACCTTCTCCTCAGGGGAAGCCTATATGATAAGGGACGGCAAGATAGCCGAAGCATTAAGGCCGGTAGTTCTGTCCGGGAACGTATTTGATACTCTGCATAATATAGATATGATAGGCAATGACCTGGATATGAATCAGGGCGGCGGCTGCGGCAAGAGCGGTCAGTCTCCCCTGCCGGTTTCAAACGGCTCACCCCATATCCGTATTCAGAAATGCCTGGTAGGTGGTGCCTGATATGCTTGAAAAAATACTTGAACAAGCCAAAAAAGTGGCCGAACAGGCCGAATGTTTTATGGTGGAATCCGAATCCACCCCAATCCATTTTGAATCCAATCAGCTAAAAAATATTGAATCTAAACAAAGCCTTAGCCTGGCCTTGCGTATTGTTAAAGACGGCAAGATTGGCTATGCCGCCAGCTCCAACCCGGCAGATTGGCCGAGGCTGGTGAATATGGCACTTGAAACCGCCGCTTACGGCCAGACAGCCCATTTCCAATTTCCTGCCGCTCAAACCTACCCGGAGGTTAAAATATTTGACCCTGAGATAGAAACCGTAAGTCTGGAAGAGATGGTAAATCTGGGCAAAGAAATGGTAGCCGGATTGCTTGAGATAAACAGTGAACTTATCTGTAGCTCCAGCCTGACCAAAAGCACCCGAAAAGTAAGCCTGCTAAATACCAGCGGGGCAGATATCAGTTTTAAAAAGAGTCTCTTTTCCATGGGGTTGGAGGGCACTCTGGTACGCGGTACGGATATGCTTTTTGTAGGTGACGAGTTTAGCTCCTGCCACCCTATCCGCTCCAGCCTGGAAGCAGTAAATCTGGTCAGCAAACAGCTAAAGCGCGCCCGACAAAATGTACCCCTTCAAAGCAGGGAGATGCCGGTTATTTTTACTCCCCACGGGGTTGCCAGCACCATTATCCCTGCCCTGTCCGCCGCACTTAACGGCAAACTGGTACAGGAAAAGGCTTCACCGCTGGCCGGAAAACTGGGTGAGCAGATGTTTGACCCTGCCTTTAATCTGGTTGATGACCCTACCCAAAGCTTCAGCCCGAATTCACGCCCCTTTGACGACGAGGGCACAGCCAGCCAAATTACACCCATGGTGGAAAACGGGGTTATTAAAAACTTTATTTATGACCTCCGCACTGCCGCTTTAGCCAAAGCCAAAAGTACCGGCAATGCCGAAAGACATGGCGGACAGCCGGCTCCCGGTTTCAGCGCCCTGATGATAAAGCCCGGCACACTTTCATTTGAAGAAATGGTTTCAGATATTAAAGAGGGTTTGGTAGTAGAATTTATGATGGGAGCGGAACAAGGAAATGTGCTGGGTGGTGATTTCTCCGGAAACGTACTGCTGGGTTATAAAATAGAAAATGGACAGATTACCGGGCGGGTAAAAGACACCATGCTCTCCGGGAATATATATAGTGCACTTAAAACTATAAATGCCATCGGCAGTGACGGACGCTGGCTGGACGGTGAACTTTTCACCCCATCCATGTATTTCCCGAACCTGTCCGTAGCTGCCAAATAAGAGAGACAGATATATGGACAAAAAATACAAGCTAAATTCCAGACCGAAACTCAAGTCTCCCTGCCTGCTGGCCGCTTGGCCGGGCATCAGCAATGTCGCCCTGATTGTGGCTACCTATCTGGTACGTAAACTGGAGTTTAAAGAACTGGCCGAAATAGATTCTCCCAGCTTCTTTGACCCGATAGGGGTGCTGGTAAAGGACGGGGTGGTTGAAGAACCTCAATTCCCCCAAAATCGTTTTTATTACCTGAAAAATAAACAGGATAACGACATTATCCTCTTCATAGGCGAAGACCAACCTTCTACCAAAAGTTACGAACTGGCTAACTTGATTCTGGACGTAGGCCAGCGTTTCGGTGTTAAAAGGATTTATACATTTGCCGCCGCCCTGACCCGTATTCACCACAGCGAACAACCCCGGGCATGGGCAGTGGGCACCAACACTCAGGTAGCCAATGAATTGATAGAACGGGGATTGAGCGGAAGCGGCAACCTCCAGATTTCCGGCCTTAACGGCCTGCTGCTGGGTGTAGCCAAAGAACGCAATATGGACGGGGTGTGTCTGCTGGGGGAAGTACCCAGCTATGCTTCCCGCCTGCAAAATCCCATGGCAGCTTTGGTAATCGTTCAAATTTTGTCCAAATTACTCCAACTGGGGGTTGATGTTACCGAACTGGAACAGATAGCCTCTGAGGCCAAGCAGCATGTATCCCAGATTGCAGCCGAAGCTATGGAGGATTACATAGACTATTTCACCGAACCTATCTGGGAAAGCGGTGAAGAAGATGACGATGATGACCTTGATACTGATGATGACAACGAGGAAGCGAGTAACAACTGATGAGCCAAGAAAACCCGAAAATAAGCGAACTCTTTGAGAGACTGGCAGATGAAAACACTAGCCTGAAACATACCGACTTAGCCCTGCTGTCTGACCTCAATAACCAGGAGATAGCCGCTTTCAAGGATTTCTGGACAGGTATGAGCCCCGAAAGACGGCTGGATATAGTCAGCCGGCTGGGTGAACTGGCCGAAGATGATGTTTCTCTGGATTTTGACAGTATCTTTGTCAGAACCATGCATGACCCGAACCCTGAGGTACGGGCTAAATCCGTTGACGGTCTTTGGGAATGTAACCGCCCGTCTCTGGTTGACCATTTGTTGTCTTTATCAAGCGAAGACCCTTCTATGGAGGTTCGCATAGCCGCAACTGCCGCTCTGGGGCGTTACAGTATGATGGGTGAATTCGGACAGCTCCCCGAAAAAACCAGCCAGTTGCTCCAAACCAGTTTGCTGGCAATTTTCAAAAATACCAATCTGCCGGTGGAACTAAGACGCAGAGCACTGGAATCAGTGTCGCCTTTCGGTCAGCCGCAGGTAATCACAGCTATTTCCCAAGCCCACAACAGCCCTGAACACCTACTCAGAGTAGGTGCTGTCTATGCCATGGGACAAAACGCCAGTGACCAATGGGAATCTGTAATCACATCTGAACTGAACAATGATAATAACGACCTCCGTTATGAAGCGGCAGTAGCCGCCGGAGAACTCGGCTTGGAACGTTTCATACCTAAATTGGTCTCCATGATTGAAGACCCTGATATGGAAGTCCAGCTGGCATCAATACAGGCGCTGGCTAAGATTGGCGGCCAAGACGCCAAAAAAGGGCTGACAGAAAATCTGGAAAGCACCTCCAGCCAGGCTATCCGGGAAATGATAACTACCGCACTGACAGATATAGAGGCAGACGAATCTGCTGCCGGTATGCCTGCCATTTCACCTGAAGAGTAAGATGTGATACACACTCAGGGAAAGCTGACCCGGCTAAGAGACAAGCGTCTGGAAGATGCTTCGCTTGATTATGCATGGCAAACTGACCCTGAGTTAAGCCATCTTGATGCGGCTGAACCCCTGACTATATCCTTCAGAACATTTCTGGGCGAATATATATTCGTACTGGAAAATTCCTTATCCCTGCGGGTGCAATTCGGCATTGAAACCCTTCGGGGGGAATACATCGGCTACTGTGCCTGCTACAATCTGGACATAGCCGCCAGTGAAGCCGAAGTGGGCATAATGATTGGGCAAAAGGAATACTGGGGCAAGGGTTATGGCAATGACGCTCTGGGGTTGATGATTGACTATGTGTTTGAAAAAACCAGTCTGAAAAGGCTTCACCTGAAAACTCTCCAGAGCAATATCCGTGCCCAGCAATCATTTAGAAAATGCGGTTTTAAGCCTTGTGGAGAAAAGGAATCGGGCCTGCACCGGTTTATGCTGATGGGACTTTCAAAGGCAGACTGGCTAAAACACAAATCACTTCAGGCTGAAGATTGCCCAGCTAATAAACTATAACAGCTGATGCCGTAACAGTTTTATCTCCCGCCGTATCTTCCGCCCAGAGCTTCAGGCCTAGGGTTTTACTTTCCGGGGTATCTGTCTTTGAAGATACTATGCCCTTAAGAACAAGACTTTCACCTAGTGGCATCATCTTTTTATAGCTGAGCGACAGTTTGGCAAGCCTGCCTGAGGGACGGGCAAAACCAGATGCCAATTTGCCAAGCATAGCCCCCGCCAACTGCCCCGGTACTACCACTCCCGGTAAGCCTTTTTTAAAAGCCAGATCTTTATCATAATGAATGGGATTATAGTCCCCTGAAGCCCCTGCCCAGACAACCAGATCACGGCTACTTAAAATAAGCGTTTGGCAGGCTATCTCCTGCCCTTCGGTTATATTTTCAAAAACACTGGTCATGCTGAATAAACTATAGCCAGCTGGCAAACTCTGGCCAGCAGCTCTCCCTGTTTATTTGTTACCTGCATTTCAAAATTAAGAAATGACGACAGCCCCATCTTACCCGGCCGTTCCCGCAGGCTTAGCAGGCTGGTTTCCACCATTACTTCCTGCCCTATTTCAATGGTTCTGAAGCTCTCCAACTCACTTGAACCGTGAAGGACGGTAATATCATCTGCCGAAATAGCTTCCAGCATCTGCCCGAAACCCAAAGTAAGTGCCAGTACAGGCGGAGCCTCATTCTGCCAGTTCGCCCCGTCATCACCGGTAGCCCTGCAAAAACGGTCTACCAGACCCCGTTCAATAACCAGATTGAAAGGCGGCAATTTTAAACCGGGATTAGCCCTTAAATCTTCCAGAGTATATTTGATATTCGGCATTTGGCCAAGCTTATAATACAGGCCTGTATTTTGTCAAAAAAACACCTGCCTTGTGCTATAATTAGGCCATTATTTGAGATGGGAGGCACATATATGGCCGCCACTTCAAAAGCACAGCCGGATATACCGGCTATTGAAACTCTGGATTTAAGCCGTTCCTACGGGCAGCTTCTGGCGGTGGACAAACTCAACCTGAACATCCGCAAGGGTGAACTGTTTGCCCTGCTAGGACCAAACGGAGCAGGCAAAAGCACCACCATCAATATGCTTTGCTGTTTATTAAAACCCACCAGCGGAACAGCCCGGGTAATGGGTTTTGATATAAACACCCAAGGCTACCAAGTCAAATCTATTATCGGCAGTTCCCCACAGGAAACCGCCATTTCAGACCACCTGACCCCGGTAGAAAATCTGGAACTCTTCGGCAAACTGAACCATATAGACCCTACAAAACTCAAGGAATGGATACCCCGCTTTCTGGGAATAATGGGGCTGGAAGACAGGGCTAAAAGTCAGGTACGCACCTTTTCCGGAGGTATGAAGCGCCGCCTAAGCATAATGATGGCACTTATCCATAACCCGGATGTAGTCTTTCTGGACGAACCCACTTTGGGCTTGGATCCGCAGGTACGCCACGCCATGTGGGAATATATAGAATCCTTAAAAGGGAAGAAGACCATACTCCTTACCACCCACTACATGGAAGAAGCAGACCACCTGGCAGACCGTATAGGCATTATGGATCAAGGCAGGATAGTTGCTTTGGGCACACCGGTAGAACTGAAACAAAGCCTGATAAAAGAACCCACCATGAGGGTGCAGGCATTTAATATCTCCCAAAGAATGGTGGCTGATTTGAAGAATTTCTACCCCAAAGTGGAGTTTTCAGGCGGCACTCTTTCCATTTCGGCAGAGCATCTGGAATTTAATGAGATAGTAAACCGCCTGCAAAATGCAGGGGCGACAATTCGCTCCGCCCAGATAAAAGGCCCCAGCCTTGAAGATGTTTACCTGAAACTGACCGGAAAGGAGCTACGGGAATGAGATTCTGGGAGTTAGGTATCCGCGCCCTAAAGGAAACATATCGTGATCCCATGGCGCTGGGTTTTCTGCTGGGTTTCCCCCTTATGTTTATGCTTCTTTTCGGTTTTGCTTTCTCCGGTGGAGGCAGTGCCAGTTACCAGATTGGGGTAGTAGATAATGACCAGACCCCGCTTTCCAGTGCATTTGCAGATGAGGCCCTCTCCGAAGTACCCAGCTATGAAATTATTTATATAAACACCCCTGAAGAGGCTCTGACCCAGCTTAAACAGTCTGACATACGGGCATACATCATAATCCCGGCCGGGTTCGGACAGGAAGTAAGCAAGCTCTGGGCAGGAACAGGCGGTAACATATATCTTGATGTAACCTATGACGAAAGTGATATTCAAGCTGCAAGTGAAATACTCTCACAGCTAAACGTGGTTACCCGCGCCTTTGCTAAAATAGAAATACCCCTGAACGTAAATGCCCAGCCGGTAAATATTGAAAACAAGATAACCAACATAGATTTTATCTCACCCGGTATTATCGTATTCGGGCTGCTTATACTCATACCCACCTCTGCCAGAATAATAGTACGGGACAAAGAAAAAGGTTTTATGTCAAGGATGCTGACTACCCCCAGCCGCCCTGTGGATTTCATACTGGGATATTCGCTTAGCATGACCCTTATCTGTATAATCCAAATTATATTTTTCATGTTGCTGGGTTACCTGTTCGGCATGGATATAATGGGTAATATAGCTTTGGCTTTCCTGATATTCTTCCTGACAGGATTATCCAGCATAGGCATAGGCATGGTAATTGCCGGATTTTCCAAAAGCGAAAACCAGTCAGAATCTATCAGCTGGTTTTTCTCCATGCCTCTTGCCATAGTATCCGGCACCTGGTTTTCTATCCAGTTTATGCCTGATATACTCAAAGGACTGGGCTATGCCTTCCCTTACTCCCATGCCATTGAGACGTCACGTCTGGTAATATTACGCGGGGCAGATTTTTCAGCCGTAAGCGGCGAAGTGGGTATACTGGCTATCTGGACAGTAGCTGTTTTCGCCCTGGGGACAATAATATTCGGAAGGACTATGCGCAGTTAATATGAAAGCAATTGAATGGCGGAATAACCGCCTGATAATACTTGACCAAACCCTGTTGCCGCTGGAAGAAAAATATCTTGAACTAAATGATTACCATGCCGTTGCCGAGGCTATCAAGACCCTGCGGGTAAGGGGAGCACCGTCTATAGGTGTGGCGGCGGCTTATGGTATAGCTTTGGGGGCACTGAGTATAGAAACACGCTATTGCAGTGAGTTCCTGCCCCTTTACCAGCAGATATCAGCCGAGATTGCCTCCACCCGCCCCACCGCCAAAAACCTGTTCATGGCAGTGGAACGCATGGACCATGTGGTAGCTTCGGGTACAGACGTTTTACAGGTAAAAATATCTCTGGTAGACGAAGCGGTAAAAATCCACCGTGAGGAAGAAGAAGCCAGCCGCAAAATATCCACTTTCGGTGCAGACCTGATACAACCGGGCTGGACGGTACTTACCCACTGCAACGCAGGCCCGCTGGCCACAGCGGGTTACGGCACAGCTCTGGGGGTGATTATAGCCGCACATCAACAGAACAAGGGTATATCTGCCTTTGCTACCGAAACCCGCCCCCTTCTGCAAGGGGCACGCCTGACAGCACTGGAACTGAAAGAAGCCGGCGTACCATTCAAGCTGATTACCGACAGCATGGCCGGGCACTTTATGAAAAAAGGGGTAATCAATGCGGTGGTAGTGGGAGCTGACCGCATTGCCCGAAACGGAGACACCGCCAACAAGATAGGCACTTACTCTCTGGCAGTGCTGGCACTGGCTCACGGCATACCCTTTTACGTAGCTGCACCCAGTTCCACCTTTGATAAATCCATTGAATCAGGCAATGATATAGTTATAGAAGAACGCAAACCTGAAGAGATAACCTACCTAAGGGGGCAACGCATAGCCCCGGAAAATATAGACGTAGCCAACCCCGCCTTTGACGTAACCCCTGCCAATCTTATAGCCGCCTTTATAACCGAAAACGGGATAATACGGCGGGGTGAGTAAAAAGGCAATAATTTTTGCCGAACAGCTTGGCAAAACTACCTGATAGAAGGCATAAAAACCTGAGGAGGTCTAGTATGACACACTACGCTAAAATAGGGGTTATCGGGGGAACAGGGCTGTATGATATTGAGGGGCTGACCGATATCCGCGAACATACCCTGGATACTCCATTCGGCAAGCCCTCAGATATTATCGTTACCGGAAACTTAAACGGGGTTGGGGTGGCTTTCCTGCCCAGACACGGGCGGGGACACCGCATACTCCCGTCTGAAATCCCCTCCCGCGCCAATATATATGCCCTGAAAAGCTTGGGGGTGGAACACATTATAGCTATAAACTCGGTTGGCAGTTTCAAAAAAGAGGTTAAGCCGGGACACCTTTTAATCCCGGACCAGCTGATAGACCGCACCAGCCAGCGTACTAATACATTCTTCGGCAAGGGTATTGTAGCCCACATAGCTTTCTCCCAGCCCTTTTGCCCCAATCTGCGCAAACTGCTGTTTGAGTGTGCCAAGGAGGCGGGTGCAAATGTGCATAACGGCGGCGCTTATGTGGTTATGGAAGGGCCTGCCTTTTCTACTCAAGCTGAAAGCCGTCTCCACAAAAGCTGGGGGGCAGATGTTATCGGCATGACTGCTCTGCCTGAAGCTAAACTGGCAAGAGAGGCCGAAATCTGTTACGCTATTATCGCCTGTGCTACAGATTACGATGCATGGCACGAGGAAGAAGAAGCCGTAACGGTAGATAAAGTAATAGCCACCCTGCGCGGCAATATAAACCTTTCAAAAGAGATAATAAAACTGGCCATAGGGCGAATTTCTTCAACCAGAAACTGCGAATGCAGTACCGCCCTCTCCCATGCTATCATGACTTCCCCGGAGGCAGTGCCAAATACCCGTAAACACGAGTTAGCTTTAATAATTGATAAATACATGCCTGCAGTGAGTGAGAATGACTAAGACCGATTTTTATTTTCTGCCTACCATGATAGGTAGTATGCCCCATACAGACCCGAAGGCAGCGGTGGATATTATTACCCATTACCTTCGGGACATACCCGTCTGGCCGCAGTTGCCACGAAGAAGCTATCTGGAAGGCATGTCCGCCCAGTTCAGCCAGGGATTGCCGGGGGTAAATATCAATCAGGACAAGATGTGGATTGAACCAAATTCCGGTTTTGAGGGTGAACTTGAAAGCCTTTATCAGGCTTATCTGGATAATGATTTTAATAAATTCCCCATCGGGGTGGAATATGCCGCCGGTCTTTATGAACTGGCATCCCGCAGCAACCTCTCCCCCAAGCTGGTTAAAGGGCATATTACCGGACCGCTGACATACTGCATGTCTATCAAAGACCCTTCGGGCAAGGATATCCTGTATGACGAAGTGCTTTCGGACGCGGCAACCAAACTCCTTAAGCTGAAAGCGTCCTGGCAGGAACATTTCCTTAAAAAAATCTGCCGTAACACCATTATCTTTGTTGACGAACCTGCCATGAGCGCCTATGGGTCAGCTTACCTGCCTCTTTCCCGTGAACAGGTGACCGGCATGTTTGAAGAAGTCTTTTCAGGCATATCCGGCCTGAAAGGGGTGCACTGCTGCGGCAATACGGACTGGTCTATCCTGATGGATACCAGCGTGGATATTATAAACTTTGACACCTATGCCTATGCAGATTCGCTGGCTATATATACTGATGCACTCAAAGCTTTTATCAAAAGGGGCGGGGCGGTTGCTTGGGGGATTGTACCCACAGACGAAAAAGCCCTGAAGGAAGAAACTGCCGCCAGCCTGAAGGACCGTTTGGAAGCGGCCATGTCCCACTTTGACAGCAAAGGCCTGCCCTTTGCTGAGCTTGCCCGCCACTCACTTATCACCCCAGCCTGCGGTCTGGGTTTAAAGAGTCTGGATGCGGCTGAACGGGCTCCCGAACTGCTCGCTGAACTTTCCGCCCTGCTTAGAAGGAAACACGGGACAGTATGAACTGTGCAACCGAACTTAATAAAATAAACTGCAACTGTACCTATGAACCCTGTGAAAGGAAAGGCAAGTGTTGCCGTTGCATATCCTATCATCTGGCTATGGACGAGCTTCCGGCCTGTGCTTTTCCGGATAATGTTGAAAAAACATATGACCGTTCTTTTAAATGCTTCGCCCGAATGGTCAGCAAGGAAAGCTGATGTCTGATTTGCCTCTGTACGCTCAGGCTATGCTCAGGCCTGATTTTTACCCCGAACCTACTACCAAAGTAGAACTGGTGCAAACCCAGATGTCTTTTGTTTTCCTGACTGACCATTTTGCTTATAAAACCAAGAAAGCGGTTAATCTGGGCTATCTGGACTACTCTGAACTTTCCGGACGCAAAGCCCTGTCTGAAAAAGAACTGCTCTTAAACCGCCGTTTGTGTGACTACGCTTACCTTGAGGTTTTACCTATTATTAAAAATGAGGGGGGTTATTCGCTGGGTGGATGTGGGGAGGTGGTGGAATATACCCTGAAAATGCGAAGATTACCCGAAGGCCGCATGCTTGTAAATCTGCTGTCAATAGGCAGTGTCAGCAGCGGGATGCTGGAAAAACTGGCTGAGAAACTGGCCATTTTCCATCAAACCGCCAGAACCGATGCCGAAGTGCAAAAATACGGCAATCTTGAAGCTATAAAATACAATACCGAAGAAAATTTTGAACAAACCGGCAGTAAAGTGGGCATCACCGTAAGCCCCCAAGAATATGCCCGAATCAGTTCTTTTACCCGCAGCTTTATATCTAAAAACCAAACCATGTTCAATGAACGGGTAAACAGGGGCAAGATACGTGACTGCCACGGAGACCTGCATGCCGCCCATATCTGCTTCATGGACAATATCTGCATATATGACTGCATAGAGTTCAATGACCGTTTCCGCTATGGAGATGTAGCTTCCGAAGTAGCCTTTTTAGCCATGGATCTGGACCATTACGGCAGGGCTGACCTTTCACGCCAGTTTATAAACAGCTATATCAAAAAAAGCGGGGATAAAGACCTCTTTAAACTGCTGCGTTTTTATAAATGCTACCGGGCTTATATCCGGGGCAAGGTGGAAGGCTTCAAACTGGATGACCCGTACATATCCGAAGCTGAAAAGGATAAGTACGCCCAGAAATCCAAAAACTATTACCACCTGGCGGACTTCTACGCCAGATCCAAACCAACCCTCTTCATAACAATGGGGTTCTGCGGCTGCGGCAAGAGCACTCTGGCTCAGAGTCTGGCCAAAATATCAGGCTCGGTGGTAATTTCTTCGGATATTGTCCGCAAGGGTCTGGCAGGCATAGATTGCTGCCAGCACCGCTTCGAAGATACAGACCAAGGCATATATTCGCCGGAGATGACCCAAAATACCTATCAGGCTATGTATGACCAGGCCGAAGATGCCCTGAAAGAGGGATATTCAGTCATACTTGATGCCACTTTCCTCAAGGAGCATCAGCGAAAGCAGGCTGAAGAATGTGCCCGACGGAACAATGCAGGGTTTGTGATACTGGAAGTAAAACTGACCCCTGAACTGGCTCAAAAAAGGCTTGAAAAGCGTCTAGACAAACCCAGCGTCTCTGACGGACGCTGGGAAGTATATTTGAAGCAAATTAAGGCCTTGGAACCTCTGGCTGTTCAACCAAATCATGTTATAATTGATAGTTCAAAATCAACAGATAAACAACTTTCTGACATACTGGAATTTTTTAAATCCAATCAAGGAGAATGAAGTAGTAATGCCAAATTTTGATGTCAAGGATATGTCTCTGGCCGCTCTGGGTAAAAAACGGGTAGACTGGGCCGGACGAGAGATGAAGACACTATCCCTTATCAAGGAGCGCTTTGAAAAAGAAAAACCTTTCAAGGGCATACGCATAGCGGCCTGCCTGCATATCACTACTGAAACCGCAAACCTGGGGTTGGTACTGAAAGCAGGCGGTGCAGACCTGACCTTGTGTGCGTCCAACCCTCTCTCCACTCAGGACGAGACCGCGGCCGCTCTGGTAGAACACGGCATAAATACCTTTGCCATCCACGGCGAAAATAACGAAAGCTACTACCGTCATATTGCCGCCGCCCTGGATGCCAAACCCCAGCTGACCGTAGATGACGGGGCAGACCTGGTGGCTACCTTGCACAGCCAGAGAACTGAACTTTTAAACGGTATACTTGGCGGTACGGAAGAAACTACTACAGGAGTTATCCGCCTGCGGGCACTGGCTGAAAGCGGCAAGCTCCGATACCCGATTATTGCGGTAAATGACGCCAAGACCAAGTACATGTTTGACAACCGCTACGGCACCGGCCAAAGTACACTGGACGGTATTACCCGGGCTACCAACTTTCTTTGGGCATCCAAAACTGTGGTAGTGGTGGGTTACGGCTGGTGCGGACATGGAGTTGCCATGCGGGCCAAAGGCATGGGTGCTCATATAATAGTTACTGAAGTTGACCCGGTGAAGGCTCTGGAAGCTGTTATGGACGGGTTCAGCGTAATGCCCATGGCAGAGGCTGCCAAACTGGGTGATATTTTTATAACCGTTACCGGAGACAAGCACGTTATAGACAAAGATCACTTCAAGGTAATGAAAGACGGTGCAACCCTGGCTAACAGCGGCCACTTCAACAGCGAAATAAATATCCCCGCTCTGGAATCACTTTCCTGCGGCAAGGATACTATCCGTCCCTCGGTTGAGGAATATAAAATGAAGGACGGGCGAAGGATTTACCTGCTGGGTGAAGGCCGTCTGATAAATCTGGCTGCTGCAGAAGGTCACCCGGCCGCCGTAATGGATATGAGCTTTGCCAATCAGGCTCTTTCACTGGAATATCTGGTAAAAAACCATACCAAGCTGGAAAAGAAAGTTTACGCCGTACCTGAAGAAATTGACCGGGCAGTAGCGGCAACCAAGCTCGCCTCTTTAAACATCAGTATAGATACCCTTAGCGCAGAACAAATAAAATATCTGTCTAGCTGGCAGGAAGGAACTTAAGGAGAAATGATGTCTCAGACCTTTGGGAATTCTTCAAAATATCTTTTCACTTCGGAATCAGTTACCGAAGGACATCCGGACAAGATTTGCGACCAGATTTCAGACGCAGTTCTGGACGCTATCATAGCCAAAGATCCCACTGCCCATGTTGCCTGCGAAACTGCCGTAACCAATGGTCTGGTAGTAGTCATGGGCGAAATCACCACCAGCTGCTATGTGGAAATACCTGAACTGGTCAGAGGGGTGATAAAAGATATCGGCTACATCAAGCCCGAATACGGATTTGATGACCGCACCTGCGGCGTACTTACTTCTATAAACCGCCAGTCTCCTGACATAGCTTTGGGGGTAAACAAGTCTCAGGAAGCCAAGAGCGGACAGGTAGACGAACTTGACCTGACCGGTGCCGGTGACCAGGGCATGATGTTTGGGTATGCCTGCACCGAAACCCCGGAATATATGCCCCTGCCCATTTCTCTGGCCCACCGCCTGAGCAAGCGTTTGGCAGAAGTCCGCAAAAATGGCACTCTGCCCTATCTGCGGCCTGACGGCAAAAGCCAGGTAACGGTGGAATATCATAACGGCAAAGCTAAAAGGATAAGTAGCGTAGTTATAGGTGCCCAGCATGATCCGGATATAACTACCGAAAAAATTCAGGCTGACATTATCCGGAATGTTATTAAACCTATTATCCCTACCAATTTGCTAGACGAAAATACCGAGTATTATGTAAATGCCACCGGCCGCTTCGTAGTGGGCGGTCCGGTTTCAGATACCGGTTTTACCGGACGCAAAATTCTGGTAGATACCTACGGCGGTTTTGCCCGCCATGGCGGCGGTGCTTTCTCCGGAAAAGACCCCACCAAGGTAGACCGTTCCGCCTGCTATATGGCCAGATACATTGCCAAAAATCTGGTAGCTGCCGGACTGGCAGATCGGCTGGAAATTCAGGTGGCCTATGTTATCGGTGTTGCCCATCCTTTGTCAGTTTCCATTGAAACCTTTAACACCGCCCGCATGAACCATGAAGATATCTTATCCATTATCCAGAAGCACTTTGACCTGCGGCCAGAAGCCATTATCCGTAACCTAGGGCTTCGCCGCCCTATCTACCGCCAAACTGCCGCTTATGGCCATCTGGGACGCCCGGAACTGGACCTGCCGTGGGAACGGCTGGATAAGGTAGATGCCATAAAGGCAACCATAGAATCTCTAAGCGTATCCAAATAAAAATATTACTACCGACAGGAAGGTGTGCTTGTGATTAAAACTTTATTGCTGGCCTTCTTTGGGGCAATTGTGGTTGAACTGGCTGTGATAATGCTGGCTACCGTAATGGGGCTGGCAGGACTTACTTTCGTCATTATTGTGCTCTTCCTGCCGGTAGTGCTTATTCTGGGGGCTATTATCTTTATGTTAAGCAAATTCTTCAAGGGGGACAGCCAAAATAACAAGCCAAATTAAGTTCGGTACTGATGGCTGGCGCGGCATTATTGCCAAAGACTTCACCTTTGAAAATGTCTCTGTCTGTGCCCAAGCTACTGCCGCTTACCTGAAAAATACCAGCCCCGATAACCTTTCTCTGGTAATCGGCTACGATACCCGCTTTGCCTCAGCGGATTTTGCCCGTTTGGTTGCCGAAGTAATGGCGGCCAGCGGCATAAAAACCTATTTTGGTTCATGCCCCACCCCTACACCAGTAATCAGCCATGGGGTGGTAAACCTGAAAGCCGCGGGTGCCGTAATAATTACCGCCAGCCACAACCCCGCCATCTGGAACGGATTTAAAGTAAAATCAGCGAACGGAGCAAGTGCCCCTACCTACATGATAACTGCCATTGAAACAGAAATAGCCAAACTGGGAGATAACCCTTCGGTATCCCGTCTGGATTTTGACACGGCTGTTTCCCGCGGACTTATTGAACTCACAGATCTGGCACCCGCCTATTTTGAGCAAATAAGCAAACTGGTAGATATTGAAAAACTGCGGGAAGCCGGTTTCAACATAGCCATAGACTCTATGTACGGCGCCGGCATAGGCTATTTCAAGCACCTGCTTGAGGGCGGCTGCAATCGTTTGAACGAAATAAACGCCGAACCCAACCCCAATTTTCCTGATATGCTTCAGCCTGAACCGATTGCCCCAAACCTGAATAAGCTGATGAGGCTTGTCAAGGATATACGCTCAGATATAGGGCTGGCTACTGATGGTGATTCTGACCGTCTGGGTGTGGTAGACGAAATGGGCAATTTTCTTAACCAGCTTCAGGTTTTCTCCCTGCTGGCACTCTATATTCTGGAAGTAAAAGGACTGCGCGGGCCGCTGGTTAAAACCATTACCAACTCCAGCATGATAGACAAGCTGGGGAAGCTTTATAATGTACCGGTATTTGAAACCAAAGTGGGCTTCAAATATGTCTCCCCCGTAATGATAGAGCAAAATGCCCTTATCGGCGGAGAAGAAAGCGGCGGCTATGGCTTTGCCGGGCACGTGCCTGAACGTGACGCCATACTGGCAGGGGCGTATTTTCTGGATTTTATGATTACTACCGGCAAATCACCTGCCAAGATGCTTGAATATCTGTACTCCAAGGTAGGGCCTCATTATTACAACAGAGTTGACTATACCTTTGATGAAGCCTGCCGCGAAGAAATAATGAAACATCTGGCAAACCAAAAACCTGAGAGTCTGGCTGAAACCAAAGTGAGTTCCACGGACAGGCTGGATGGATTCCGCTACAAGCTGGAAGACGGCAGCTGGCTTCTTATCCGCTTTTCGGGTACCGAACCGCTCCTGCGGATATATGCCGAAAGCCCCAGTCAGGATAAAACCGCCTCTTTGCTTGAAAACGGCCGCAAACTTTCCGGTATCTAAAATATTGTCTTGGGGATATACCTGATGGATATTATCAATCTTGATGACCTGAATATTTATGAAAAACTTGACCCTCACCACATGCTGGATGAGCTTAAACGCATGCCCCTGCTCTGTAAACAGTCATGGGAAACAGCAGAAGCCTTAAGCCTGCCTGAAAATTACCGCACTATCAAACAGGTGGTAATACTGGGCATGGGTACTTCAGGGGTGGGTGCCCAGCTGGCAGAACGGATAGTGCGGGATGAGTGCAAAATCCCCATCTACCTGCATCAAGATTATTTGCTACCGGCATATGTATCTGCAGATACACTGGTTATTGCTTCCAGCAGTTCCGGCTCAACCGAAGAGGTGGTCTCCTGCTTTAATCAAGCCCTCAACCGCCATGCCAAACTTTTGGTTTTAACCACTGGTGGACAGCTGAAAGAAATGGCTACTGCTCATAATATACCCGGACTGATTTACGACTATACTTACCGCCCCAGCACTGCCATTGCCTATGGAGTGCTACCTATTTTAAGCATTCTCCACCAGCTGGGCTTTATACCCAACAAATCTGCCGAAGTAAGTGAAAGCCTGATAGTGCTGTCCCAAATTGCGGAAAGGCTGTCAGAAAAACACCAGACTACCAACAATTCCGCTAAACAGCTGGCTGGCAAACTGGAAGGACGGGCGGTTATGGCATTTGGCTCCGGAGTAACATTCCCGGCAGCCCGCCGTTTTAAAACCCAGTTGAACGAAAATGCTAAATGCTTTTCCTTTGCCGAAGAAATACCTGAGATGAACCATAACTCGGTGGTGGGCTACGAACTGCCCCGGAGTTCTGGCCGTTACTGGGCGGCAGTGATGTTTAAAACCACCTATCTGTCTAAACGCATCCACCAGCGCATGCGGATTACCACTGATATGCTTCATCTGGCCAAAATACCCGTTTTCAGCATTGACGGTTACGGCTTTAGTCCCCTCTGCCAAACACTCAGCCTGATACTTCAGGGAGACTTCGTAAGCCTGTATCTGGCTTTCCTGACCGGGGTAGACCCTTACCCGATAGACGCGGTTGACTACTTCAAACGGAAATTAGCCGAAAGCTAAATTCTTTTACAGCAGATAGTGCCAAGACAGCAGCCAGAGGGTTGCTCAAAGGGCACAGGATGGTTTTACGGGCATCATGAAGACTTTATATAACCCTTTCCTCTCATGCCCCATATGGGTGCTCAGCGGGAATCCTGCCGCACCATTTGAGCTTCTCTGCAAGTATTTTGGGGAAGACACTATGATTAACTTGCTATTGGCATAATCTTAATAGACAAAAAGATAATAACAAGTGTCACCAGAATGAGATTAAATACTGGAGATTATCCGACAGTGTTTCACTGCAGGGGTTTCCAATCACCTGATAAATCTGCCAACCATCTTGTTCTCTTCCTCACATCCCAAATCAAGGTACTCATATGTTATAATATTTAAATTAATTTTCCGGAGTTATTCATGAAAACCAGTCTTTTTTACCTCGGTCTGGGGATAGTTATGATAGGCATAGGTATCTTTACCTACTTGCAGCCAACCGATATTGACAGCCTATCTTTTTCCCAAACAGTCCTCGGTATACTTTGTATGGCTATTGGCCTGCTCACAGCTATTATCGGAGTGGTGCGCTATTTCAGAGACGAACGCGGGAACTAAATAACCTGTTTTCAACCAATAAAAAGACCGGAACTTTGAGGTTCCGGTCTTTGTTTTATGTATATATAGACAGTCTTAACGTTTAGTGTACTGAGGAGCCTTGCGGGCACGTTTCAGACCGGGCTTCTTGCGTTCTTTAGTCCGATCATCCCGGGTAAGAAGGCCATTGCTCTTAAGGGCAGCACGCAGTTTCTCATCGGTCTTTTCAAGGGCGCGGGCAATGCCATGGGCAATAGCCCCGCTCTGACCGGTGACGCCGCCTCCGAGAACCTTTATAACAGCGTTAAACTTGCCCATGGTATCGGTAACCATCATGGGGTTTAGAATAACATTGCGTTCCTGAATGCGGGTAAAACGTTCTTCGATGGGCTTGCCATCAATCACTATAACGCCGTTGCCGCTCATCAGTTTTACAGTGGCAACTGCGGTCTTACGCCGACCAACACCAATAAAATAAGTATTCTTCTCTACCATTACTATCTCCCGTTAAGACTCCTTGCTTACTACGCCGGTCTGAGAGGCATGGGGGTGTTCCGCACCTTCATAGACCTTTAATTTAGCCAAAATCTGGGCACCCAAGGTATTGCGGGGAATCATGCCCTTTACAGCATGTTCAATCACAAACAAAGGCTTGGTTTTCAGAAGGTCACCCAGTTTTTCCTGGCGGAAACCGCCGGGGAAGCCGGAATGGCGATAATACATCTTCTGGTCCAGCTTGTTGCCGGTAACCGTTATCTTCTTTGCATTTACGATAATCACGTAGTCACCGCAATCCAGATTGCGGCAGAACATGGGTTTGTGCTTGCCCATGAGGTATTTGGCCGCTTCAGCAGCTACCTCACCCAGCACACGGCCGGAGGCATCTATTACGTGCCAATCCCGTTTTATGTCATTAGCTTTAACTGTGTAAGTGTTCATCTTAACTCCCAAAAGGTTCTCTATAGTTTACCCGAACGAGGCTCAGTCCACAAGCCGGCGCTGCCGGCCCCGCCAGTCCGGGGGTTTTAGCCTCAAATAATGCCCCAAACTCGCCCATGCTAATAGTCCCGCGTCCCAGTTCCACTAGTACTCCAATAGTATTTCTCACCTGGTGGGTAAGAAAGGAATTGGCCTCAATCCGTAATATCAGCCTGTCCTCTGCAATATCTAACCGTGTCCAATTAACCCGGCGGACAGTTTTCTTTATCTCCGGCCCCAGACTGGAGGCAAAAGCGATAAAGTCATGCTCCCCTTCAAGCATCTGAAAAGCCTGTTCCATAAGCTTTATATCCAGCTTGTAAGGCACCTGCCAGGCCTGAAGTCTGGCAAGCGGTGAGCGAGTTTTGCTATTTAATATATGGTAAGAGTACTCACGGCTGATAGCCCTGCGTCTCACATCAAAGTTTTCGGCTACAAAGTGGACTTCTTTTACGGCTATGTCCGGCGGCAGGTAATAATTTAACCCGCCTTTAATTTTTTCCAACCCCAGTGAAGATTCCGTCAGGTAACTGACTACCTGGTAAGCCGCGTGTACCCCGGCATCTGTCCTTCCGGAACCACTCACTCTGGTCTGTTCACTTGTTAATTTCCGGATAGCTGTTTCCAGCTCTCCCTGTATAGTAGCACCTTTGTCCTGAATCTGAAAACCCGAATATCTGGTGCCCTCATATTCTATTACCATCAATACCCTGGGTGAGATAATACCCCTCCCAAAAAGCTACTTGATAAGTTCCAGTTTAACCATCTCGGCACCATCACCCTGACGGGGACCAAGCTTGGTCATGCGGGTATAACCACCCGGACGCTCAGCATATCGCTTTGACAGGTCTTCAAAAACCTTCTCAACAATACCGGGCATATACACGAAAGCCAAAGCACGGCGGCGGGAAGCCAGAGTACCCTTTTTACCCAGAGTAATCATCTTTTCAGCCATGCTCCGTATTTCCTTTGCCCGTGGCTCGGAGATAGTAATCTCCTCATAATTTAAAAGATCCGTTACCAGATTGCGGTAAAGCGACATTCTCTGGCCAGTGGGTCTATCAAATCTTCTACCTGATACTTTGTGTCTCATATTTCCTCACCTTATGTGCAAGTACAAGTTTTAGTCTTCGTCTATGCCCTTGTTTTTCTTCTTATTGTTTTCAGCTTCTTCAAACAACTCATCTTCAGGGTTCAGGGACAAACCAATGGTCTTTAGTCTGTCCTCAAGCTCCGTCAGAGACTTAAGGCCAAAGTTGCGCAAAGTAAGCAGTTCCTTGGTTCCCCTGTTTATGACCTCGCCTACGGTAGTTATGCCGGCATGACGCAGGCAATTTACTGCCCTGACAGACAGATCCAACTGTTCAATAGGCATGTTATATTTTTCTTCCGGTATAGTATATTTAACCGGCTCGCTGGCTTCTATTTCAGCCACTACCTTGCTGTGGCTAACCAGAGACGCAAACTGTTTCACCAGAATATCAGCTGAGCGGCTGACTGCGGTGGCAGGTTCTACTGTACCGTCAGTCCATACCTCAAGCACCAAACGTTCAAGACTGGTTTCACGGCCTACATGCATAGGCTCGGTGGTAAAGTTCACCTTGCGAATGGGGGTGAAGATGGCATCTACCGGAATAGTGCCTATAGGCGTATTCTCGGCGCTTTCCGGAGGACGATAGCCCCGGCCAAGCTCTACTTCAAGTTCCACATTCAAAACAGCATCATCTGAATCAAGGGTAAGCAGATATAGCTCAGGATTTACTACCTCAAAATCATTTGAGGGTTCAATATCTGCTGCCGTAACCACCTTGGAGCCGGAAGCTCTCAGGTACAAAATACCCTCAAGTCCTGAAAGGCTCTCAACCCTTATATTTTTAAGGTTCAATAAAAAATCAAGTGTATCTTCTTTGGCCTTGGGCAGAGCACAAAACTCATGCTGGATACCATCTATCCGGACACGGGTAATAGCAACCCCGTCCAGATAGCTAAGAAGTATACGTCGAAGTGAATTACCCATAGTAGTCCCAAAACCTTTTTCCAAAGGCTCTACCACAAAGCGTCCGTACTTGCCGTCGCTCTCGGTGCAACTAATTGTGGGTATAGCTAGATCAGACACGAAATACCTCCTTATACTAGTTACCTGGAGTAGTACTCAACTACGGTCTGAGCATCGAATCTAGCGTCTATATCACCGGCATTAGGCAGACTAATGACCTTGCCGGAAAGGGTTTTTCGATCCAAGCTTAACCAACCAGGAATTGCCTTGGCTTCAATATTTTCGGCTAAAGTTTTGAAATATGCAGTAGCCTTGCTGGTTTCACGTACAGTTATTTCCTGACCTTCTTTAATCAGATAGGAAGGAATATCGGTTTTCTGGCCGTTTACCAATATATGTCCGTGCATAACAATCTGTCTGGCCTGGGCACGCGATGTGCCAAAACCCAAGCGGAACAAAACATTATCCAGACGGCGTTCCAAAAGAATCATCATATTATCACCGGTAACACCGGGCTGAGCATTAGCCAAGCCGAAGAAACGGCGGAACTGACGCTCCGTCATACCATAGCTCCAGCGTATGCTCTGTTTCTGCCGAAGCTGCTGACCGCGGTCAGACAGACGGCGGGGTCTGCCCAGCTGAGGGCCGGGGGGCTTGGGGCGTTTTTCAAAAACACATTTGGTAACGCACTTGTCGCCCTTTAAGAACAACTTATCGCCGCTACGGCGGCACATTCTGCAAACTGCACCTGTTTCTCTAGACATATTCTACCTCTATACCCTCCTTCTCTTGGGAGGACGGCAACCATTATGAGGAATGGGTGTGACGTCCCTTATTGCGGTCACATTTATACCTGAAGCCTGAAGAGAACGGATAGCAGCTTCACGGCCGCTGCCCGGTCCCTTTACCAGTACCTCTACCTGACGCAGACCGCTTTCAGCAGCCTTGCGGGCAGCGGTCTGGGCGGCCATCTGGGCGGCATAGGGAGTACCCTTGCGCGAGCCCTTGAAACCGGCAGTACCACAGCTGGCCCAGGCAATAACATTGCCCTGAAGGTCAGTCAGAGTTACGATAGTATTATTAAAGGTAGCCTGTACATAGGCCTTACCTACAGGTATTACTTTCTTCTCTTTTTTCTTGGCACCGGCACGCTTTTTAACTGCCATTATATCCTCCTACGCTACTTAGCGTTTATTTCTTAGTTGCGCCACGTTTTTGTCCACGCCCTGCCACAGTCTTGCGCGGGCCACGACGAGTACGGGCATTAGTTTTGGTGCGCTGGCCACGTACCGGCAAATTGTGCTTATGGCGAATACCACGGTAACAGCCAATATCAATAAGCCGCTTGATATTGAGGGTAATTTCCTTGCGAAGATCCCCTTCTACCCGATACTCTTTATCTATAATTTCCCTAAGGCGGTTGATTTCCTCATCGGTCAGTTTATTAACCCGAATCGTTTTATCCACACCCGCCTGAACAAGTACTTTCTCACTGCGAGCAGGGCCGATACCGAATATATACTGCAACGAGAAATAAACCTGTTTGTTATCGGGTATATCTGTACCCGCTATGCGAACCATAATGCCTCCTTAACCCTGCCTCTGTTTATGTTTGGGGTTGGTGCAAATATTTCTAACCACCCCGTTACGTTTCACTATTTTGCACTTTTCGCACATTGTCTTTACCGAAGCTCTAACCTTCATTTACTGTTCTCCTGTATCCTTCCCAAACCTATGACTTGAATCGGTATGTAACCCGGCCGCGGGTCAAGTCATAGGGAGATAACTCCACCAGTACTCTGTCTCCGGGCAAAATCCTTATGTAATGTACCCGCATTTTGCCCGAAATATGGGCCAAGACTTCATGCCCGTTTGAAAGCTGAACGCGAAAAGCGGCACTGGGCAAAGCCTCCAGTACTGTCGCTTCAACTTCTATTGCATCTTTCTTAGGCATAAATCCCCGCTATTCTTCAATCAGGGTGAGTATTTCCGGCTCACCATCGGTAATGGCAACTGTATGCTCAAAATGAGCCGACAAACTACCATCCGCAGTATACACTGTCCAGCAATCTGGGGCTACTTTTGTCTTTTCAGTGCCAATGTTTAACATTGGTTCTATGGCCAATGTCATACCCTTTTTTAATTCCGGGCCTTTACCCCGGCGGCCAAAGTTCGGTATCTGGGGGTCTTCGTGCATATTCCGACCTATACCATGTCCGGTATATTCCCTGACTACCCCATACCCTCTGCTTTGAGCATATTCCTCCACTGCCGCACCTATATCGCCGAGATGCCCGCCTGCCCTGGCTTGAGCAATCCCGACCGTCAACGCGGCCTGAGTAGCAGATATTAACCGTTGGGCGGCAGGTGATATTTCACCCACCCCTACTGTTACGGCCATATCCGCCTGGAATCCTTCTAATATGTTGCCTATATCCAGCGATATTATGTCGCCTTCTTTTAATACCCGTCCCCCGGGTATGCCGTGAACAATTTCTTCGTTAACAGACGCACAAAGACTGGCCGGGAAGCCTTGGTAACCTTTGAACGAAGGAGTAGTCCCCCTGCGTAACAGTTCCCTTTCAGCTATCTCGTCCAGCTCCCGGGTAGTTATTCCCGGTCTGACATTCTTCTTAACTTCTTCTAAAGCAACCGCCAGTATATGACCAGCCCGCCGCATTATAGCAATTTCTTTTTCGGTTTTCAGTATTATGGCCATAAACCGGTTACTTACCGCACTTTATAGCTGATATAATACGTTTGGTAACCTCTGATATTTCAGCCATACCATCTATCTCACTGAGCTTACCCTTTGAGCGGTAGTATTCAATAAGAGGCGCTGTTTTGCTAAAGTACACTTTGAGCCTTTCCTTTACAGTTTCCGGTGTATCATCAGGGCGCTGATATAACTCACCCTGACAGCGGCTACATTTTCCCTTGGTCACCTCCGCACAGCCACTCTGATAAGGTGACTGACAACTTCGGCAAACCCAGCGGCCGCTCAAGCGCCGGACAAGCTCATCTTCCGGCACATTTATATATATTACCCTGCCAATCCCCTGTCCCTGCTGTACCAGCGCTTCATCCAGCGCTTCGGCTTGTCGCAGACTTCGGGGAAATCCATCCAGGATAATTCCGGTAACATCTTTTAAACCTGCAAGGTGCTTCAAGACCACACTAATGGTAATCTCATCCGGCACCAGTTCGCCCCGTTCCATATAGGACTTAACGGTATCACCCAACTCATCACCGCACTCTATAGCTTTGCGAAACAAATCACCTGTAGCCATATGCGCCAGCTTGAGTTCTTTGGCAACTACTTCACCTTGCGTGCCTTTGCCCGAACCCGGGGCTCCAAGGAAAATAACATTATACACTATTCTTGCCTACTTAATAAAGCCCTCGTAACGCCGCATTACAAGCTGCGCTTCGAGCTGCTTCATAGTATCCAGGGCTACACCAACCACAATCAGCATACCAAAACTGGACAGCTGAATAACCTGTATACCGGTGACTTCACGGGCAAGAAAGGGCATAATAGCCACAAAGCCAAGGAACAGCGCACCAGCCCAAGTAATCCGACCGATAACACCGCTCAGGTATTGGTCGGTCATTTTGCCGGGACGAATGCCGGGCACAAAACCGCCCTGCCTCTGGAGAGTACCGGGTATATCCTGCTGTTCAAAAGTCACCATGGTGTAGAAGAAGGCGAAGATTATAGTCATAAAGAAGTAAAAACTCCAGTATACCAACCCTCCTGGCATGGAGGCAGTAGAGCTGAATATAGTGTAAACACTATTCCAAAAATTCGGTTCGGCAGTTGACCCTGCCATGAAATAACTGGCCACCAAACCCGGTAGCATTACCAAAGCAGAGGCAAAAATGAGGGGGATCATACCGGCAGAGTTAACCCGCAAGGGTATGTGGCTCTCGCCGCCACGCCTATACATTTTGCCGCTGCGGATAACAGTCTGGGCATACTGAACAGGGATTCTGCGGTGTGCTTCAGTAAAGATAACTATCAAAACTGTAGTCAAAAGAGCCATAAAGGCATATACGGCCAAACCTGCAAACTGGTCAGAAGCCATCAAACCCCGCCCAATCATATCCGGCAGACCGGCTACGATACCGGCGAAGATAATCAGAGAAATACCATTACCTATGCCATAGCTGGTAATCTGTTCGCCCAGCCAGACCATAAACATGGTACCGGCCACAATTGAGAGCACAATGGCAATTGCCGCTAAAGGCTCAGTTTGAGCCACCGCTCCTTCCCTCTGGAGAAGAAGCAGCTGGCTGTAACCGGCCAAAGCAGCCGTCGGTACTGCCAACCAGTGGGTTATGGTGTTAATCTTGTTACGCCCGGCATCACCCTCTTTGGAAAGTGCGGAAAGTTTTGGGATAACCGGCGTAAGCAAAGTCATAATAATGGAAGCGGTGATGTAAGGGTAGACACCCAAAGCTGCCACACTGAAATAGCGCATGGCACCGCCGGAAAACAGATCCAGCATACCCAGCGCTCCATTCTGGTCAAACAATTCCTGAAGCGCAACTGAATCAACGCCAGGAAGCGGCACATGTGCAATAAAACGTGCCGCAATCAATATCCCCAAAGTAATCAGCAACCGACGCCTTAGATCAGGCAAGCTGAAAGCGTCAATCATCGCCTGCAAGAGGCGTGGTCTACTCGATTTCTGCCGCATAGTCTATTTCCTGTACCTTACCGCCAGCAGCTTCAATTTGAGCCTTGGCTGCCTGCGAAAATTTATGGGCGCTTACTTCCAGAGCCCGGTCAATATGTCCGGAAGAAAGTATTTTTACCGGCTTTACAAAGTTCCTTATCAAGCCTGCCGCCAGCAGGGTCTCAGGAGTGACCTCAGTGCCAGCTTCAAACATATTTAGCTGTTCAATGTTTACCACAGCGTACTTAATCCGAAAGGGATTAAAGAACCCGCGTTTCCGGGGAAGACGCAGATATATGGGTAACTGGCCACCTTCAAAACCGGGCCGGGTAGCACCACCGGAGCGGGCTTTTTGACCCTTCATGCCGCGTCCCGAATAGTTACCCCGTCCAGCATCGCCGCGGCCTACCCGCTTGCGGTCTTTTCTTGAACCGGGGGCTGGAGAAAGTTCATGCAGTCTCACTAGATCACCTCTTCCAGAACAACAAGATGCCTCACCTTTAGTATCATGCCACGTATGGCAGAAGAGTCATCCTGTATAACACTCTGATTTAATTTTTTGAAACCAAGAGCCTTGATAGTGGCCGTTTGGTCAAACTTATAACCGATAGTACTTTTTACCCAAGTAATCTTAATCTTAGCCACCAGTAGCCTCCTCTTTCAACGAAGAGCGCCGCTTGGTAACAGTAGCTTTGGGATCCCGCATAGCAGTCAAACCGCCTAAAGTAGCCTTGGCAACGTTAGCCTTGTTGCTGCAACCCATAGACTTGGTCAAAACATCCTTGATACCAGTGGATTCCAATACTGCCCGCACACTGCCGCCGGCTATAATGCCGGTACCGGGAGCAGCCGGTTTCAGTAAAACCTGGGCGGCGCCATACTTGAAAACGATTTCATGAGGAACAGTAGTCCCATTTAAAAGTATACGGGAAAGATTGCGCTTGGCATTGGCACTGGCTTTGGAAATAGCTGAAGGAACTTCCTTAGCCTTGCCTACGCCAATACCTACGTGATTTTTGCCGTCTCCGGTTACTACCAGAGCTGCAAAACCCATGCGCTTACCGCCTTTAACCACCTTGGTTACGCGGTTAATAAATATAAGCTTGTCATTCAGTTCAAGCTCAGAAGGATCGATTCTTTCTACCTTAGCTAACACGTCTTTTCCGTCCTCCTTAGAATTTCAGGCCACCAGAGCGGGCAGCCTCAGCCAAAGCCTTGACCCGGCCATGATATTTGTAACCGCCGCGGTCAAAAACTACTTCCGAGATGCCTGCTTCAAGAGACCGTTTCGCAATCAAGTTGCCTATAACAACTGCCTGTTCGGTTTTAGTCTTACCGTCCAGCTCAGCCTTCAGCTCGGCATCCTTGGTGGAGGCCTGAACAAGGGTTGAACCACAGTTATCATTAATTACCTGAGTATAAATGTTTTCGATACTCCGGAAAACGCATAATCTGGGGCGGGCTTCTGTACCGCTGACCTTCTTGCGTAACCGTTCGTGCCGAACTATTCGCGCTTCTCTGGCATTTACTTTAGCCATTACTTAGCACCCTTTCCTATAGCCTTGCCGGGTTTGATGCGTACATATTCGCCGGCATATCTGATACCCTTGCCCATATAATGATCGGGTTTTCTGATAGACCTGATTTCAGCAGCCATCTGGCCTACATCTTCTTTATTTATACCGGATACCTTGACCTTGGTGGTACCGTCTACACTCAAAGTGATGCCCGCCGGAGGAGCTACTGTAACAGAGTGTGAAAAGCCTACCTTAAAGACAACCTTGTCGCCGTCTTTATCAGCACGCATACCCACGCCCACGATTTCCAGGTTCTTGTCAAAACCGTCTTTGACACCCACAATCATATTATCCAAAAGGGTCCGGCTAAGGCCAAAGAAAGACCTGGTGGCCTTGTCTGTACCCACCGGGGCGACTACCAAATAATCACCCTCCCGGTTAATGGTTACTTCAGGCCTGAAGCTTCTGCTAAGAGTCCCCTTGGGGCCTTTAACAGTTACATCATTCCCGTTTATATCCACCGTTATGCCAGGTGGAACCTTTATCGGCATTTTACCTATTCTAGACATATCAAAACCTCTAGTTTACCAGACTTTGCAAAGCAGCTCGCCACCGAGCCCCTGGCGCCAGGCCTGTGAACCAGTCATAACACCCTTTGAGGTGGAGACAATGGCAACACCCAAACCGCCGTAAACACGAGGGATTTCGCCCCGCTGTACGTAAACCCGAAGACCGGGCTTGCTGATTCTTTCCAGCCCGCTGACGAAGGAAGCACCACCTTCGTCATAGCGAAGAACTATTTTCAGCTGACGTTTGGGCTTGGCGCCAATCACTTCATAACCGGCAATAAAGCCTTCTTGTTTCATGACCTTGGCAAGGTACTGTTTCATCCGGGAAGCCGGCATGATTACTACCTCGTGTCTGGCCATTACGCCATTTCGTATTCTTGTTAACATATCTGCAATCGGATCAGAGATCATCGTAAACCCCCGTTATTAAACCTCAATTATACCCTACCAACTGGACTTTCGGACACCAGGTATCTGTCCCTGTAACGCCAGCTCGCGGAAACAGATGCGGCATAAACCAAACCTGTTAATATAGCCCCTGGGACGACCACACCGGCTACAACGGTTATGGTGCTGCACCTTGAACTTGGATGCGCGCTGGGATTGAACAATTTTAGATGTTTTAGCCATAGTCTCCTCTAATCCTTACTGAAAGGCATGCCCAAGAGTTCCAAGAGCTTCTTGCCTTCTTCAGGTGTGTTGGCGGTAGTTACAATACAAATTTCCAGACCGCGCGGTTTCTCAATCTTGTTAAAATCAATCTCAGGGAAAACCGAATGGTCTTTAAAACCTAAAGTATAGTTGCCACGCTCATCAAAAGCGGTATTGGGAACGCCCTGAAAATCACGTACACGGGGCAGAGTAATGAAGAACAATTTGTTAAGGAAATCATACATCCTCTGGCCGCGCAGGGTGACCTTTAAACCGATGGGCATACCGGCCCTCAGCTTAAAGTTGGCAACAGAACGTTTGGCACGGGTGACTACGGGATGCTGCCCAGCAATGGCAACAATGTCTGCTTCCGCAGTTTCCATTGCCTTGGAGTTGGATACAGCCTCGCCTACACCGGTGTTTATAACCACTTTTACCAGCTTGGGCACCTGCATAATATTCCCATAATTGAAGAACTTTTGAAGTTCAGGTACAGCGTTAGTGTAACGTTCCTCTACCTTAAGCATTAGTCAATTACCTCATTGCAGGATTTGCAGTAGCGTACACTTTTACCGTCCGCCAATTCCCGGCTGCCAATACGAGCCGGTTTGTTGCATTTACTGCAAAGCAACATCAAATTTGAAACATGTAAAGGAGCTTCACGTTCAATAATGCCGGCCTGTTTGGCCTGACCTTTGGCACGTGAATGCCGCTTTATCATGTTCACGCCCTCCACTAGTACTCTGTCAGTACGGGGATAGGCGTAACGAACCTTACCGGTTTTACCCTTGTCCTTACCGGCAATTACCAGCACGTTATCGTTTTTCTTCAGTCTCATCTAAGTACCTCTACAATACCTCAGGCGCCAGCGACAAGATCTTGGTGAATTTTTTATCACGAAGCTCGCGGGCCACCGGGCCAAAAATACGGGTGCCTTTGGGCTCCATCTTGTCATTCAGAATAACTGCAGCGTTATCATCAAACTTTATATAAGAGCCATCCGGGCGGGCATAAGGCTTGGTAATGCGTACCACAACAGCCTTTACCACCGTGCCGGATTTAGCCTGGGCATCAGGGCTGGATTTTTTTACCGCAGCTACTATAACATCACCAACTTTAGCTTGTATTTTGTGGCTTCCGCCCAAAACGTTGATGCACATTATTTTCTTAGCGCCGGTATTATCTGCTACGTTTAACCTGGTATACTGCTGAACCATCTCTTCTCTCCAGAACTATGCTTCCTGAGCCGCAACAATGTGGCCCTTGGTGATTATCTTGCTGAGCCGCCAGTATTTCCCCTTGGAGATGGGGCGGCATTCAACTATTTCAATCATATCACCAATTTTAGCTTCGTTTTTTTCATCATGAACCAGATATTTCATAGTCCGGCGATAAGTCTTTTTGTAAAGGGGATGACGTTTGACTACATCAATACCCACCACAATGGTCTTTTCCATCTTATCGCTGATCACATGACCGATTCGGGTTTTGTTTTTTATCTCCATATCAGTCCTACCTTATCTGCAGTTCGCGCTCACGCATTACGGTTAGAATGCGGGCAATGTCATTTTTTACCCGGGGAAGCTCTCGGTGATTTACTAACTGCCTGGTAGAAAGCTTCAGTCTGAGCTCAAAAAGCTCCTTATGGGAATCTTCAAGCTTCTTCTTTATTTCAGTATCAGAAAGGCCGCGAATATCACTTATATTCATATTACTCAGCCTCCTCAACTTCAGTTTCTCCCGCAACTACGGGTATATCACGAGCCACAAAACGGGTCTTTACCGGCATTTTATAAGACGCAAGCCGCATAGCCTCTTTGGCTGCTTCGGGTGTTACCCCGCCGATTTCAAACATTATCCGGCCACGCCTTACTACCGCTACCCATTCTTCCGGAGCACCTTTACCTCCACCCTGACGGGTTTCAGCCGGTTTCTTGGTAATGGGTTTGTCAGGGAAAATCCGTATCCAAACCTGACCGCCGCGGCGGATATAACGGGTGATTGCCCGGCGTGTAGCCTCTATCTGGCGGGCGGTAATCCAGCCGGCCTCAAGAGACTGCAAAGCAAATTCACCGAAAGCAACTGTGTTGCCTTTATGGGCAGCCCCGTCACGACGCCCGCGCTGTACCTTCCTAAACTTAACACGCTTGGGTTGGAGCATATTATTCCTCTTCCTTGGTTATGTTCTCAGCTTTTTTGACTACACGCTTGGGTTTTTCTTCAGCGGGAATCTCAGCTTCGGCCTTCTTAACAACCCTCTTGGGTTTGGCCGCAATATCAGCAACCTTGGTTTCGGTAACAACTGCGGCAGGAGCATCAGCCATAACAGCAGCCATTTCCGTTACTGCGGATTCAGATTTCTCTTTAGCTTCGGGCAGGATATCACCACGGTATACCCATACCTTTATACCTACATCACCAAGGGCAGTGTGAGCCCTGGTGCATCCGTAATCGATGTCAGCTCTCAGGGTGTGCAAAGGAACACGCCCCTCGTGCATTACCTCGCGCCGGGCAATTTCTACGCCGCCCAGACGACCTGAGGCACATATTTTAATACCCTTGGCACCAGCCTGCATGCTGCGGAAAATGGCTTGCTTCATGGCACGCCTGTAAGCAACACGGCGTTCAATCTGCTCTGCCACACTCCGGGCAACCAGAAAGGCGTCAAGCTCAGCCTGAGATATTTCTACAATATTCAACTGAACTTTTTTGCCAATTAAATCTTCCAGGAAATGGCGCATTTCATCAACACGCTGACCGCCTCGTCCGATTACAATACCCGGACGTGCAGTCCGGACGGAAACCGTCACTTTGTTGGACTGGCGCTCAATATCTACCTGAGAGATAGCGGCATCTACATACTTCTTTGAGATAGCCTTGCGAAGCTTAAGATCTTCAGTAAGGCATTCGGCAAAGTTTTTATCACTGGCGTGCCATTTAGCACTCCAGTCTTTAATAATGCCAAGTCTAAACCCGATTGGATGAACTTTGCGTCCCATTAACCCTCCTAGTCAGCCACGACAACAGTTATATGGCTGGAGCGCTTTAATATTGGCGAAACCCGGCCTCTGGCCTGAGGACGCATCCGCTTGAGCATTCGCGCTTCATCTGCATAAATCTGTGATATTTTTAAATCAGCCGGATTCATTTGGAAATTATTCTCCGCATTAGCTGCGGCTGATTTTATTACTTTGGATACTACCTTGGCCGTAGGCGAGGTCATAAAGCGAAGCAATGTAATAGCCTCACTTACTTTCTTGCCACGGACCAGATCAACGCACAGCCTTACCTTAAGCGCTGAATATCCGGTGTCCTTTACTATTGCTTTTACTTCCATTTTATAACCTACCCTACCCGGTTAACTTCACTATTTTACCTGAGATACCTTTTCCGCTTTAGCATGACCGCGGAAATTTCTGGTGGTGGTAAATTCTCCCAGCTTATGCCCTACCATGTTTTCGGTTATGTATATGGGCACGTGGCGTCTGCCGTCATGTACACCCACATTCAAACCAACCATGAGCGGGGTAATGGTGGACCAGCGAGCCCAAGTCTTGATAATGGACTTCTGGTTGGTAGCACTGGCTACCTCCACTTTTTTCATAAGTTTAGGGCAAAGAGCCGGCCCTTTTTTAACAGAACGTGACATTATTCTTTACCCCCTCCGCTTCACGATAAGTTTGTCAGAGTATTTAGCCTTGCGGGTACGATAACCCAAAGCCGGTTTACCCCAGGGAGTTTTCGGCCCGGTCATACCAATAGGACAGCGACATTCACCACCGCCGTGAGGATGGTTATTGGGTGACATGGCAGAACCTCTGACAGTCGGTCTCCAACCCAAGTGGCGGTTGCGCCCAGCCTTACCTATTTCAAGGGTACCATGCTCTATATTGCCAATCTGGCCTACGGTAGCAGAGCAATCACTCCGCACCTTGCGCATTTCACCGGAAGGCAAACGCACAAGCGCATAATCATCCTCTTTAGCCATCAGCTGAGCGGCAGCACCGGCACTGCGTACCATTATGCCGCCCTTGCCCTTGATAATCTCAATATTATGAATGAATGTACCGGTGGGTATGGAACTGAGAGGCAGAGCATTGCCGCTCTTGGGCTCAGCATTTTCACCCGCCATAATCACATCGCCAACCTTCAAATCTGAAGGAGCCAAAATATAGCGTTTCTCACCATCAGTGTAGAAGACCAGAGCTATACGGGCAGTCCTGTTAGGATCATACTCGATAGCGGCCACTCTTCCAGGCACATCCAGCTTATTACGTTTGAAATCTATAACGCGAATCTGTGTTTTGCTACCACCACCCCTATGGCGAACGGTTACGCGCCCCTGGTTATTTCGGCCTGAATCATTCTTGACCGAAACCAAGAGAGCTCTCTCCGGCCGGCTCTTGGTAATTTCCTCAAAGGAGGAAACACTGTGATGCCGGCGGCCCGGGGAAGTAGGGCGATATATCTTTATTGCCACTTTATATCAACCACCCTTTCCTTGACTAAACACCCTCAAATAGAGTTATCTTATCACCCTCTTTGAGAGTGATGATGGCTTTACGCAACCCTGCGGTTTGGATTAGATTGCGACCCATCCGCTTTTGCTTGCCCGGTATGTGAAGCATATTTACATCTTCAACCGTTACATTAAAGGCCTGCTCCACTGCCAGCTTTACCATACGCTTGTTAGCCCCCTTGGCTATTTCAAAAGCGTACTTATTCTGCGTAGCATGAACACTGTTCTTTTCAGATATTAACGGTCGGCGCAATACTTCATATAAATTCATTGTTCCTTCTCCTTAGCCTGAGCGCTGACCCCAGAGTTCTTCAACCTGACGTACCGCTTCTTCAGTCATAACCAGTTGCTTATTCTTGAGCATATCAGATATGTTCAACAAATTAGCCGGAGTGGTCTTGACTGCCGGTATATTGCGAGCAGACTTGATAAAATTGGTATCAGGATTATCCGCCGCTATAAGAGTGGGCGAGATTACCTGAAGAGCTGTCAGTATTTTTGCCATATCTCTGGTTTTAGGTTCATCAAAGCTAAGTTGGTCAATAACCTTCAGTTCGCCGCTCTCCAGCTTAAAGGACAACACACACCTGATGGCCTGACGGCGCATCTTTTTGGGAAGATCCTTGCTGAAGTCTCTGGGGCGAGGACCAAAGGCCACGCCGCCGTGCCGCCTGACGGGTGAGCGGTTGGTACCCATGCGGGCATTACCGGTACCCTTCTGACGATATATCTTGCGGCTTGAACCCTGAACTTCACCTCTGGTCTTAGTTGACTGAGTACCCTGGCGGGCATTCGCCTGCTGGGCTACAAAAGCCTGATGAACCAGAGCTTCATTGAAGGGTACGCCAAAGACGTCTTCACTGATATTGATATTCTTTACGATTTCTCCGGATGCGTTATAAACAGGAATTTCCACGTTTATTTACCCGTTTTCTTAATTAATATTATAGTATTCTTGCCACCGGGGATAGCGCCCTTGACCATCAGCAGATTTTTCTCTGCGTCGGTTTTAAGCACAACCAGATTGCGGATAGTAACCGCCTCGTTCCCCATGTGACCCGCCATGTGCTTGCCCTTATAAATACGGCCGGGGGTGGTGGTGGAACCGATGGAACCCGGAGCCCTATGACGGTCAGATTGACCATGGGTTTTGGGACCACCGGCAAAATGCCAGCGTTTTACAACGCCTGAGAAACCACGCCCTCTGGAGACGCCACTGGCGTCTATCTTTTCGCCGTCCTTAAAGTCACTGACCGTAATCTGGTCACCGACACTGACCGCCGCAATATCATCAACATCTACTTCGCGCAGCACTTTGAATTCACCAAAGCCTCTGCACTGGCCCTTTACAGCCGAAGTGATATGCTTAGCCTTGCCGTAACCCAGCTGAACAGCCTCATAGCCGTCCTGCTTTTCGGTCTTGACCTGGACCACTACACACGGACCAGCCTCCACCAAGGTGACCGGCTGAGCCTTGCCGTCCTCTTGGAATATCTGAGTCATACCGATTTTTTTACCGATAATACCTTGAATCATATTCGTTCCTAAAGTTTAATATCTATGCTTACGCCAGCTGGGAGGTTCAGATTGGTTAAGGCATCAATAGTCTTAGATGTAGTTTCCACTATGTCTATAAGACGTTTATGAGTCCTTATCTCAAACTGTTCCTGTGAATCCTTATCAATAAAGGATGCGCGTATGACACTGTAACGCTGGATACGGGTAGGCAGAGGAACCGGCCCTGATATAGTAGCCCCTGTCCGTTCCAGAGCCTCTACAATCTGCAACGCAGACTGATCCAGAATCTTGTGGTCAAAGCCCTTGAGTTTTATCCTGATTTTTTGTTTAGCCATACAATATCACCCTAACCAGTATACTTATTTCTTGCCGGCGGCTTCAACTACCTGCGTGGCCAATTCGCCTGGCATTTCACGATAAGATTCAAACTCCATAGAGAAAGTAGCCCGTCCCTTGGTTACTGACCGAAGATCCGTAGTATAACCAAAGCTTTCAGCCAAAGGCACGGTGCCAGTGATAACGGTAGTTTCAGGACTGGGTTCTACTGAGATAATCTGCCCCCGGCGTGAATTCAGGTCACCGATAACATCACCCATATATTCTTCAGGAGTGACTGCTTCAAGTTTCATAATGGGCTCAAGCAGTATCGGTTTTGCCTTGGCAACAGCCGCTTTGATAGCCATGGAACCAGCCATCTTGAAAGCATTTTCATTAGAGTCTACATCATGGTAGCTACCATCAGTGGCGATTACTTTTACATCAACCATGGGGTAACCGGCATATACACCAGTCTCCAACGTATCCCTGATACCGGACTCTGCCGCCATCAGGAAGTTGCGGGGTATAGCCCCACCCTTAACGTTATCAACAAATTCGTAACCTGCGCCGCGCTCACGGGGTTCAATCTCAATAGTAACATCACCATATTGACCGCGACCACCGGACTGGCGGACAAATTTACCCTGTGCCTTGGCATGAGCGGTAATGGCCTCACGATACGCTACGCGGGGTTTACCCACGCCTGCATTAACCTTGAACTCAGACAGCAACCGGCTGACCAGCACATCAAGGTGAAGTTCTCCCATACCATATATAACAGTTTGTCCGGTCTCATCATCAAACTTGACCTTGAAAGTAGGATCTTCTTCAGCCAGTTTCTGCAGACCTTCAGTCATCTTATCCTGGTCCGAACGGGTCTTAGGCTCTATGGCCAAATTGATAACCGGTTCAGGGAACTTGATATTTTCAAGCAAAATCGGAGCATTCTGGTCGCACAAGGTGTCACCGGTAAAGGTATTGCGAAGACCCAGACTGGCCACGATTTCACCCGCATCAGCATACTCAATCTCTTCACGGTCATTGGCATGCATACGGATAAGACGGCCTATGCGTTCACGCTCACCGCGGGTGCTGTTATAAGCACCGGAGCCGGCTGAAATGCTACCGGAGTAAATCCGGAAGTATACCAGACGACCTACAAACGGGTCGGATACAATCTTAAAAGCCAGAGCGGAGAAAGGCTCGGTGTCACTGGTATGACGCTCTATCGATTCACCAGTTTTAGGATCAGTCCCTTTCATAGCCGGAATGTCCAAAGGTGAAGGCAGATAGTCACAGACCGCATCCAGCAGTCTTTTTACGCCCTTGTTGCGAAGAGAAGTGCCGCAGAATATGGGAATGGCTTTATTGGCCAAACATACCCGGCGGATAGCGGTTTTCAGCTTTTCTATCGGCAGTTCTTCACCGGCCAGATAGGCTTCCATAACCTCGTCATCTTCTTCAGCCAGACGCTCTATCATCATATTGCGGAATTTCACAGCCCGTTCTTTTTCAGCAGCGGGCAAATCAAATGTTTCAACAGGTTCTTCCGGGCTGTTATCCATACCGTAACACTTGAAATCAAGCAGGTCACAGTTGCCGCGGAAAGTTTCAGCACAACCAATGGGTATCTGAAGAGGCAGATATTTGGCCTTAAGGCGTTCTGCAATCATACCCAGAGTACGTTCGTAATTAGCACCGGTGCGGTCCATCTTGTTAATAAAGCAGATACGGGGTACACCATAGCGGCTGGCCTGACGCCATACAGTTTCAGACTGGGCTTCAACACCGGCCACTCCGTCAAATACCACCACCCCGCCATCAAGTACACGCAGACTGCGCTCAACCTCAGCGGTAAAATCCACATGTCCGGGAGTATCTATAATGTTAAGGTGATGCCCATTCCAGTAAGCAGAAGTAGCGGCAGAAGTAATAGTTATACCTCTGGCTTTTTCCTGCTCCATCCAGTCCATTACGGTGGTACCCTCGTCAATATTGCCGATTTTATGGGTACGTTTGGTAAGGTAAAGGATACGCTCAGTCGTAGTCGTCTTTCCGGCGTCTATGTGGGCAATGATACCTATATTACGAACCCTCTCCAGAGGGTATTTCCTGTCGCTCATATTATCTAAACTCTGGGTAACCCGTCAGGGTTATCCAATTCCCCCTATTTTCTCTCTACCACCTGTAATGGGCGAAAGCGCGGTTGGCCTCGGCCATCTTGTGGGTCTCTTCTCTTTTCTTAACAGCAGCACCCTGCTCACGGGAGGCTTCCAGCATTTCAGAAGCCAACCTTTCAGCCATAGACTTGCCGGTCCGCTTGCGGGCGGCCTTAATAATCCAGCGCATGGCCATGGTCTGGGCGCGGTCAGGACGCACCTCAATAGGTACCTGGTAAGTAGCACCGCCTACACGGCGGGGTTTAACCTCAATAAAAGGAGTGGCATTTTTAAGACCCTGCTCAAATACCGCCAAACCCTCTTTATTTTCCTGTTTACCCATTATATCAATTGCATCATAAACAATCCTCTGGGCGGTGGCCTTCTGGCCATGCATCATAAGCTTGTTTATGAAATTGGAAAGCATCAGGCTGTTATACCTGGAATCCGGGGCAACTGCTCTTTTAAATTTTCGTGCTCTTCTAGGCATATTTTATCTCCGGTTATTTCTTCTTGGCAGGAGCGGCTTTGCCTTTTTTGGCGCCGTATCTGCTGCGACCCTGCTGCCGATTTGCCACACCAGCGGTATCAAGAGTACCGCGAATGATGTGATAACGAACACCCGGTAGGTCAGGCACACGGCCGCCACGTATCAGAACCACAGAGTGTTCCTGAAGATTATGGCCTTCACCGGGGATATAAGCAGTAACTTCCATATGGTTGCTCAGCCTTACTCTGGCAATCTTGCGCAAAGCCGAATTCGGCTTTTTAGGAGTAGTGGTTTTTACCTGGGTGCAGACGCCCCTTTTCTGGGGAGAGCCATCACCGAAAGCTACCTTGTTGCGCAGAGAATTGAAACTGTAATGCAGCGCAGGTGCCTTGTACTTCTTGGCCGCACTTGTGCGCCCTTTTCTTACTAGCTGATTAACCGTTGGCATACTGTACCTTCCTGTTAACAATTGCTGTTTTAATAATTTTCCCGTTTTCAATCAATAAGGATGAGCCAGGCCCATCCTTAAAATCTATAAGGCGACCATAATGGATATGGTCAAACCTGAAAGTTAACCACAAACAGAAAGTTAGTCTAGCACAGCAATATATGGATGTCAACTCCACCCATCACTGACAACCCGCTGGTTTGAAGCTGGAGAACACCCCCGTCTGCCTCAGGGCACTTATCCGCTGCCCGACCGATAACAACCACCAGGAAAAAAGACTACATATAATAGCACTAAATAGTTCTCTTGACAAACCCTTTTCAGCTATGCTATTGTCATTCAACTATGTTAAACGTTAAATCCTTTAGAAACTATTACTACTTTACCAAGATAGGATCGCTTGGGAGATAACGTTTTACTAAAAAACCAATAACCACCAATTAGTAAGTTAGAAATCCTCCCAGGCAACGGGGGGATTTTTGATTTATACGGGTATAAAAAGCAAAGGAGAAAGCAAACCATGATTATCATGAAAAAAGATGCCAGTCAAGAAGAACTAGAAAACGTAATTGCCGAGGTTCGCCGCTGCGGTCTCAAGACCGATGTATCAAAGGGGGCATTCAGAACCATTATCGGCCTTATAGGAGATGAAAAATCTATCCCGTTTGCTTACTTTTCCAGCTTGCCCGGCGTCAAGGAAGCCCGTATGGTGGAAACCCCGTACAAGCTTATCAGCCGCGAATACTCAAACCTGTGGCAGGCTGAAGGAATGACCCGTGAGATAAAAGTAAAAGATATAATTATCGGCGGAGACGAGCCGGTCTTCATTGCCGGGCCTTGCGCAGTGGAAAGCAAAGAAGCCCTGATGAAAATAGCCGAAGGGGCAAAGATGGCCGGTGCCCAGATACTCAGAGGCGGCGTTTACAAACCCCGCTCATCTGTCCATTCTTTCCAGGGGCTGGGTTCTGCCGGCAAGGATGAGGCCACCGAAGCCCTTTCCTGGCTGAAAGAGGCCGGAGAACGCTTTGAGATGGCAGTAATGACCGAGGTGCGGGGCGAATCACAGGCAGATTTGGTAGCCGAATTTGTAGACATACTACAGGTAGGCTCGCGCAATATGTATGATCAGGATCTGTTGGCAACAGTGGCCAGAAAAGGCAAACCCGTTATGTACAAACGCCACTTCGGTGCCAGCATGGAAGAATTCCTTTCCTTTGCCGAATATATAGCCGCAGAAGGAAATAAGGATATAATATTGTGCGAAAGAGGCATAGTGCCGGTGGGCAAGGGTAAAAGCTTCACCCGCTACAATCTGGATTTGGCGGCAGTACCCATAGCCTTAAAGGAAACCTACCTGCCCATCATGGTTGACCCCAGCCATGCCACCGGACGGCGTGATCTGATATACAGCATGAGCTGTGCCGCCATGGCCGCCGGGGCTAACGGACTGATGGTGGAAGTGCATACCAACCCGGCAGAAGCTCTGGTGGATGCATCCCAAATGATAACTCCGCCGGAACTGAAAGAACTCATTGACACCTGCCGTCAGATAAACAAACTGGTGAAAAAACACTAATATATATAAGGAAAGAACCTTGAAAAGTATTGGGCTTAATCTAAGTGGGCGTGAATACAAGATATTGATAGGAAGTGATTTACTGTCTGAAACAGCCACTCTCCTAAGGGAAGCTATCCCTTGTGACAGAGTGGTAGTCATCACCAATATAGATATAAACAGGATTTACGGTAAAAAGCTGAAAAAACACCTTGAATCAAAGGGCATTGAAAGCTTGTTTCTGGAACTTCCTGAGGGCGAAATACACAAGACTCTGGATATGGCCGCCCATATCTATCCCCAGCTAATCAACCACTTTGCCGAAAGGAATACCCCGATACTGGCTCTGGGCGGCGGAGTAATTGGCGACCTGAGCGGGTTTGTAGCCGCCACCTACCAGCGGGGTGTCCCGCTTATCCACCTGCCTACCAGCCTGCTGTCACAGGTAGATTCCAGCATCGGCGGCAAAGTGGCGGTAAACCATGGCGGGGTCAAGAATATTGTAGGCAGTTTTTACCAGCCAAGGTTAGTCATTGCCGATACCGGCTGCTTGAAAACCCTGCCCGAAAAAGAATTTGCCTGCGGCATGGCCGAAATAATAAAGAGTGCCGCCATTGGCAGCAGTGAGTTGTTCAGATTGCTGGAAACAAATACCCAAGCAGTCAAAGACCGTTCTCCGGAAGTTATGGAAGATATTATCAGCCAGACTGCCGCCATCAAAGCCGGCATAGTCTGTCAGGACGAAACTGACCGCGGCATCAGAAATATACTGAATTTCGGGCACACTCTGGGGCACGCACTGGAAAGCACCTCGTCTTTCAGCCAAAGCCACGGGGCAGCGGTAGCTATCGGCATGTGTTTTGCCGCCAGACTCTCGGTCAGGCTGGGTTTATGCGAAAATGAAACTGCCTTGCGGCTGGAAAAACTGATAGCCGATTTCGGGCTACCCACCAACCCCAAGGATATAGACCCGGACAAAATTATTGAAGCCATGCATCATGATAAAAAGGTATCAGACGGACGTATCCGCTTTATACTCTTAAAAAGACCAGGGGAGGCTTTGATAGCTGAAAATATACTTAAGCCGGATGTTCTTTCCGTACTGGAGGAAATGAAATGAAAATACCGCCAATCTGCTGTGTAATAACCCAGCTTCCTCAGGCTGAGACCCTGAAGAAGAGTGCAGGTGCAGCCTTTTACGAACTGAGGCTGGATCTGCTGGGTGAAAACTGGCGGGAGACGGTGGTATTACTTAACAAACCCTTTATGGCCACCTGTCGCAGGTCTGCCGAAGGGGGCAGTTTTAAAGGAAATGAAGCTGAGCGGATAAACAGGCTGGAAAAAGCCGCATCCGCCGGTGCCTTCATGCTGGATATTGAATATTCCACCCCCAATCTGGAGGAAGTGCTTGGGCGGCTCAGACCACAGGCAAAGTGCTTGTTATCCCATCACAACTTTACTGATACTCCTTCTGCGGCCAAGCTTAAGACGCTCCTAAAGGATATGCTCACCCACCAGGCGGACATATATAAGGTAATTACCACTGCCACCTCAATAAATGATAATATTAACCTGCTTAATCTGACAAAGGAGATACCGGATAAGAAAATTGTCGCTTTTGCCATGGGGGAACCGGGCATTCTGAGCCGTATACTCTGCCCGCTGGCCGGAAGCCCTTTTACCTACGCCAGCCTGAATGACGGCAATAAGTCTGCATCAGGTCAGATGACCCTGGCTCAAATGATTGAAATCTACCGGTCGGTAAATTATGCAAACCATACCTGATGCATTATTCGGGATTATTGGTTATCCGGTAAGTCACTCCGTCTCACCGGCTATGCAAAATGCTGCCTTCAAACACTGCAAGCTGAATTATTTATATTTGACTATTGCAGCCAAACCTGAAGACCTGCAAAACGTAATTGCCAGCATGCGTCCTCTGAATATACGCGGTCTGAATGTGACCATCCCCCACAAGATAGAGGTCATTAAATACATTGATACCCTTGACCCGGCGGCTAAAAAGATTGGGGCGGTAAATACCATTGTCAATGAAAACGGCCAGATGAAAGGTTATAATACTGATTTTGGCGGTTTTGTGCGTTTACTGGAGCATAACCGCATTGCCCCTGCCAAACATCGCTTTGCCCTGCTGGGGGCAGGAGGCAGCGCCCATGCCATTTCACTGGCTATTTGTACCCTTGGCGGACACTTGACCGTGCTTGCCCGCCAGGAGGAAAAAGCCAAAGATCTGGCCGCAAAAATGTGCCTGCGTTTTAAAGGCAAGGCTCAGGGGCTGGAACTGAATGAGGCTAATCTGGAAGAAACTTTAGCCGAATCTGATATTATCGTGAACTGCACACCCATAGGTATGGGAAATCTAGCCGGGCAAAGCCTTATCCCCCCCCGTTTGCTGCGTCCTGACCTGACGGTCATAGATGCTATCTACAACCCATGCAAAACCCGCCTGCTGGAAGATGCCGAAAAGAAAGGCGCCAAGATAATAAACGGGCTGGAAATGCTGGTCTGGCAGGGAGCTATGTCATTTGAAATCTGGACAAGCCAAAAAGCCCCTTTCCGGGTGATGATGAAAGAAGCAGAGATGGCTTTAGATGAAAACGAAAAATAACATCGCTTTAATAGGCTTTATGGGCGCCGGTAAAAGCAGCATCTCAAAACTGCTCTCCGAAAAGCTTGGCAAACCGCTGGTCAGTACAGATGCCTGCATAGAAACACGGGAAGGCTTAAGTATCAGCCATATATTCAAGGAAAATGGCGAAGATTACTTTCGCCAGATGGAAAGCAAAGTACTGGAAGATATCTGCCAGAATCCAAACCAGATTATAGACTGCGGCGGCGGCATAGTTACCCGCCCCCACAACCTGAGCATTATGCGTTTAAACTGTCTGGTGGTCTATCTGGAAAGCCGCCCTGAAGATTTAGAAAACCGCTTGAAAAATCATACAAACCGTCCATTATTTAATGCTGAACGTTCAGATAAGATGTTAAAGTTGCTGGAAAGCCGATTGCCGCTATACAGAGATGCGGCGGATATCACTGTTTCCACCCATAACAAATCATGCCATGAAGTCTGCGAAGAAATAGAAGACAGTTTGAGGAAATATGAAAATACATCTGGATAAAAGTTTACCCGGTGGAAATATTGCCGTTCCTTCCTCAAAAAGCTACACCATACGTGGCTTGATAGCTGCCGCCCAGGCAAACGGCCAGAGCCACATAATAAGCCCCCTGATTGCAGACGATACTCTGGCTACCCGCCAGGTGCTTTCGGGGCTGGGTATAAATATAAACACAGACACCGGTTCTGAAAGCTGGGAAATTACCGGCAATACCTTCAAAGCACCTTCCGGCAACCTGTTCTGCCGTGAATCTGCCGCTACCCTGCGTTTTATGTCAGCTGTATGTGCCAGACTGCCTTTTGAGTGCCACCTGCTGGCAGGGCACTCCCTGATGAGACGCCCCATGTTGCCATTGATTCAAGCCCTGCACCAGCTGGGTATAGAGATTGAAACCCGCGGCAATACCACCGTTATCAATGGACAGGTTATCACCCGTTCAAAGGTGAGTTTGCCCGGCAATATAAGCTCACAATACGTTTCTGCCCTTATGCTTATGGCACCAGCCTGCACCCACGGTCTGGAAATCCATCTGGCTACACCGCCGGCCTCATTGCCATATTTAAAAATGACCAAACAAACGCTGGGAAGCTTTGGTATAAAGGTCCATTCTTCTATAGACTGGCAAGAGATAAGCATCCCGCCCCAGCCCTACCTGCCTGCCAGATACCGGGTAGAGGGAGACTGGTCTTCTGCATCAAGTTTTCTGGCATTGGGGGCAATTGCCGCCCCGGTATTTATATCCAACCTGGACACAGACAGTTTTCAAGCTGACCGCATAATGATAAAATTCCTCGCGGAGATGGGAGCAGAAATAGAAAGCGGTCAAAACTGGGTAAAGGTAAACCCCAAACCCCTTTCAGGTATAAACGCAGACCTTACCCACTCCATAGATTTATTGCCCGCTTTGGCAGTAGCCGCGGCCTGTGCCAAAGGACAAAGCATATTAAGCGGAGTCCGTCAGGCACGTATCAAAGAGTCTAACCGCATTCGGGCAGTCAGCCAGGGGCTGAGTGCCATGGGTATAAACATTATCGAAGAAGATGACCGCCTGATTATTGAGGGCGGACAACCCAAAGGCGCAGAGATTGACAGCTTCGGAGACCACCGTATTGCCATGGCTTTTGGCATATTGGGATCAGTTGTCGGGGAAACCCATATTTCAGATGCTGAGTGCGTAACCAAAACCTATCCTGATTTTTGGAAGAATCTGGAAAGCCTCGGCGGAAAGGTAACACAAGATGTCTAACAGTCTGGGAAAGCTGTTTCAGATTACCAGTTTTGGTGAAAGCCATGGAGATTGCGTGGGAGTAGTAATTGACGGCGTACCGGCAGGCCTTGCTATAAATGTAGATGAAATTCAAATTGAGGTAGACAAGCGTAAATCCGGAGCTAAAGCCCATACCACTCCCCGCCGTGAAGATGACCGGATAGAAATTTTTTCCGGTATATTCAATAATTTCACCACCGGCGCACCCATTTGTCTGGTTATCTGGAATAAAAATATAGATTCAAGCGAATATGAACGCACCCGCAGTAAAATCAGGCCGGGGCATGCAGATTTTACCGGTTTTATGAAATACGGAGGCTTCAACGATTACCGCGGCGGAGGGCGTTTTTCCGGGCGGATTACAGCAGGGCACGTTATGGCCGGAGCTATTGCCCGTAAACTTATTTCCACTATCGGCATTGAGGTGATTGGCTATACCGCCGAACTGGGAGGCATAACGGCCAAATTGCCTAAACACAAAGATATCCGCCAGAATATAAGCCAGAGTGATGTAAACTGCCCTGACCTTGCGGCCAGCAAACAAATGGTAGCCCTCATCCAGCAAGCCGCCGAAGAAGGTGACAGTCTGGGCGGGGTTGTGGAGTGTATAGGGCTTAACCTGCCGGTTGGTCTGGGTGAACCGGTGTTTGATACCCTTGAAGGCGAACTGGCCAAAGCCATATTTGCCATACCGGCGGTAAAAGGGGTGGAATTTGGGGCGGGTTTTGGCGCATCACGTCTGCGTGGCTCAAAAAATAATGACCCTTTTAATATCCAGTCAGACCAAATACGCACCACAAGCAACAACTGCGGCGGGATACTGGGAGGAATTTCAGACGGCATGCCGCTCCATATCAGGGTAGCCGTAAAACCCACTCCCTCTATCTCCCTGTCTCAGCCCACCGTAAACCTTGATACCATGACCAATACCAGTCTGGAAATACGCGGCCGCCATGATACCTGCATTGTACCCAGAGCAGTTTCAGTAGTGGAAGCCATGACCTGCATAGTGCTGGCTGATTTGGCACTAAGAGCCGGAATAATACCAAGGGTAATAAAACAATGAACCTTTCTGACCTGCGCAAACAGATTGATAACCTGGATACCGAGCTTGTAAAGCTGATGGCAAAGCGGCTTGAAGTGTCAGACCAGATAGGCAAAATCAAAGAAGAAACCAATTCGCCTGTTCAGGACCTTTCCCGCGAATCAGAGGTACTGAACAGAGTTCAGTCACTTGCCCAGTCTCTGGGTCTTGACCCGCAGGATATTGAATCCCTGTATCAGGAAATCCTTTTCATATCTAAAAAACAGCAACGCTTCACTGTATCCTTTCAGGGAGCGGCCGGCGCATACAGTGAAGAAACCGCCTTGAAGATATTCGGCCCTAACACTCTTACCCTGCCCTGTGAACAGCTGGATGCTACTTTTGAAGCTGTGGAAAAGGGTATGGCCCGTTTTGCAGTAGTGCCGGTGGAAAACTCGCTTGAGGGCTCTATATCCCGCACCTATGACCTGTTGCTGGATTCCAACCTTATGGTTGCCGCCGAACATGAGCTCAGGGTTTCACACTGCCTGATAGCCAACCCTGAAACCAACCTTGAAGCGGTAAAAACCATTTATTCCCACCCGCAGGCATTGGGTCAATGCCAGTCATTTCTGAAGCATCTGCGGGCAGAGCTGATACCTACCTACGATACCGCCGGCAGTGTCAAAATGATTAAAGAAAAAGGTCTTTTAAACGGGGCGGCTATCGCTTCCGAAAGAGCGGCCGTAATATATAATATGAAGGTACTGGAACGGGAAATAGAGGACAATATAAACAACTACACCCGTTTCTTTGTCCTTGCCAAGCAGGATTCCGCTCCTACCGGGAGTGATAAAACATCTGTAGTTTTTGCCGTCAAACATCAGGCTGGGGCGCTGTATGATTTTATAAAGGAACTGGCCTCCCGCGGAATAAACATGACCAAGCTGGAATCCCGTCCCACCCGTCTTAAACCCTGGGAGTACAATTTTTACCTTGATATAGAAGGCCACCGTCAGGACGAAAATGTGAAACAGGCACTGGCAAAAGCCGATGACCATGTAATATTTATGAAAGTACTCGGTTCTTACCCGAAAATGAAAAAACGCATATGAAAATAGGCATCTTGGGCGGCAGCGGCAAAATGGGTCAATGGTTCGGCCGTTTCCTGACAGAAAATGGTCATCAGGTTTGGCTTTGGGGGCGAAACCCGTCCAAACTTGCACCTATAGCCACCCGCTTGGGCGCTCAGGCGGCAACCCAACCTGATATGCTGGGAGACATGGACTGTCTGATAATATCAGTCCCTATTGACGCTTTTGAAGATACCCTTAGGGAACTTGCCCCGTTTACCAAACCAGACCAACTGGTTTTTGACCTGTGTTCAGTTAAGGAACGCCCGGTGGAACTGATGCACCAGTACCTGCCTCACTGCCGCACACTAGGCACTCACCCCGTATTCGGGCCGGGAGCTGAATCACTTAAAGGGTATAACTTTATATTGACACCCACCACCGCCCCGGAAACTGACCTTGCCCAAGGGGTAAAAACATGGCTGGAAAAACAAGGCGGTAACGTCAGTCTGATCAGCCCGGAAGAGCATGACCGGCTGATGTCCGTAGTACTGGGGCTGGCTCACTTTATAGCCATAGTATCGGCAGATACCCTGCTGGGGCAAAATCTGCCCGGCATAAGTAGTGCCGGCGGTACTACGTTCCGCCTGCTGGATACCCTGACCAAAAGCGTTTTAACCGAAGACCCCGGCCTGTATGCCTCTTTGCAGGTAAATATGCCCAAGCTGCCCAAACTGGAAGCCGATTTTATAAAAAGAGCAACCGAATGGGCTGAGTTGGTAAAAAATGGCGACAAGGCCGAATTTGCCCGCCGGATGCAAACCCTTAAAGATAACCTTGCCCGTACAGAACCGGGATTTGAAAAAGCCTATCAGGCCATGTATCACCTGAACCAGCCCAGATGAATACATTTTGGTTAGAATATGGTTTGAACTTTCGGTATTTTGTGGTATTCTATATACTTAGTATTTGATTTTGAACCTGCGGGAGCATTATGAGAATTGGTCCTATAGAAATACTCTTGATAGGCGGCCTGATAGCCATAGTCTGGGCAGTCAGCAAATTTGGCAAGCTGGGTAAAAAATCAGATACCACTGAAGATGCCAAATCTAAACCGGCTCGGGTTGCCCCTAAAGCGCCTCCCCGCAGCCATACATCATACCGATTGCAATATCTGGGTATTATCGTCCTGTTCGGCGGCCTCCTTCTGGGCGGCATCAGTTTCCTGCTGGTTAAACAACTGGCATACGGGATTGTCTGGGGTGTGGCCATTGCCGGTATCGGCCTTTTGCTACTGTTTTTCTCCAGGCGCAAGTAAACTTTCCCCTGTTTGACACCCGCACTTCGGGTTGTTACACTCATTTTGTCTTTATTTAAGGATATTCTGTTATGTACAAAAAGATTGGCATTATATATCACCCATTAAATCCGGCTGCCTGTGACCTGGCTATTAAGCTGGCCGCCAAGCTGGATTCACTGGGAATTGAAAACTGGTCTGATTCTGCCTGGCAGGCGGATAAGCTGACTCCCAAAATGCAAAATACCCAGCTTATTTTGACTACCGGCGGTGACGGCACTATTTTACGTACCGCCCATGCCATATTGCCCCTTGAAATACCCATTCTAAGTGTAAATCTGGGTAAAGTGGGCTTTATGACCGAGCTTTTGCCTGAAGATGCCATTTCAGGGCTGGAAAAAGTACTGGCAGGTGACGGATGGATAGATGAACGCAGCCTGCTGGAAGCCGAATATTTACCCCATGACTCCGCTCAAAGCCGGCAGTTTTTCGTCATGAATGACGCCGTAGTAGCCCGCGGGCAAGTTGCCCGGGTTATCTGCGTTTCGGTAGATATAAATTCACAGCCTTTTACCACTTACAAAGCTGATGGAGCTATTGTATCCACCGCCACCGGCAGTACCGGTTATTCTTATGCCGCCGGCGGGCCTGTTCTCCAGCCAAACTCGGCAGATATTATCCTGACACCTATTCTGCCCCATTTGGGACGGGGTTACAGCCTGGTGCTCCCGTCTGACAGCATCGTAGATTTGCAGGTAAATACTTGGCATGAAGCTACTCTGAGTATAGATGGCTTTATCAATATGCAGGTATCAAGCGGAGACACTCTGCGTCTCAGGCGAAGCTCAAAGAAAGTAAAATTCATGAGGCTACGGCCGAATAATTATTTTTACAAAGAGCTTGATACCAAACTGAAAGGTAATAACGAAAGTGTATACGATAGATAAAGCCACCATTAAAGACGCCACTACTATTCACAAGCTGGTAAACAATTTTGCTGACCACGGGCAGATGCTGGCCCGCTCTCTGGCTGAAATATATGAGAACCTGCGGGACTTTTATGTAATCCGCGGTGATAACGGCGAGGTAATTGCCTGTGCCGCCCTGCATATCAGCTGGGCAGACTTGGCAGAGGTAAAATCTCTGGCGGTTTCCGAGGAACGGCATCGTCAGGGGCTTGGAGAAATGGTAGTCAAGGCTTGTCTGGAAGATGCCAAAGCCCTTCGGATACCCACCGTTTTCTGCCTGACCTATAAACCGGCTTTCTTTTTGAAATGCGGTTTCCATGAGGTGGAGAAAAATGCGCTGCCCCATAAAATATGGGGGGAATGCTACCGCTGCCCTAAATTCCCCAATTGCGATGAAACTGCCATGATGTTATCACTGGCCGAAGTAAACTCCGTATAAACTAGGAGATCCGATAATGGTTGAAAAGATTCTTTCAAGCCACTATATATACTGCGGAAATCTGGTTAAACTCCGCAAGGTTACCGTGGAATTGCCTTCGGGTAAAACTGCCCCGCGTGAACTGGTGGAGCATAACCCCTGCGTAGTGGTAGTGGCACTTGACACAGACGGCAAACTGCTGATGGTAAAACAATACCGCCTGGCAGCTGCCCAAGACATGTTGGAGCTGGTGGCAGGCAGTATGGATAGCGGGGAAACCCCTGAGGAAAGCACCCGCCGTGAACTGCGGGAGGAAGCCGGGTATAAACCCAATACCCTTAGAAGGCTGGGCGGATTTTATTCATCACCCGGTTTTCTTACCGAATACTTGTATGTGCTGGTAGCAACAGACCTTGAATATGCACCTTTAACCGCCGAAGATACCGAAGATATAGAAGTCTTCCGCTATACCCCGGCAGAGGTAAAAGCCATGATTGCCAATCAGCAGATAACAGACTCCAAGACACTGGCCGGATTAATGCTGTATTTCAGCCAGACTCCCGGTTAACCCAGCTGTCCGCCAAGCTGGCGGCCACCTAAAAGGTGCAAATGCAGGTGCTGGACTACTTGTCCGCCCTCACGCCCGCTATTAATCACCAGCCTGTAACCGCTTTCGGCAATATCCATCTCACGGGCAAGTTTACCTGCCAGCAAAATCATTTTACCTGCCAGTTCGGTATCAGCCTCGTCCAGATCAGTCAGATTAGCAATATGCCTGCGGGGAATAATAAGTATATGCACCGGTGACTGGGGGTTTATATCTTTAAAAGCCACCAGATCTTCATCTTTGTAAACTATCTGAGCAGGTATTTCCCCTTTGGCTATGGCGCAAAATAAACACCCCATATCAGGCCTCCTTAGTACCAACTACCCGGTAAAGAGATTGTCCAAGGGTAAAGGCGTTGTTCCCCTGTGAGTCAATAGCTACGATAGCCGGAAAATTCTCCACCTTGAGTGCCAGTATGGCTTCAGCCCCAAGCTCAGGATAAGCCACCATCCGGCTTTCCTTGATACACTGGGAGAGGAGTGCCCCCGCCCCGCCTATGGAAATAAAATAAACCACCTTTTCATTTACAATAGCCCAGCTAACTTCGGCTGAACGGTTACCCTTGCCGATAATAGCCCGTAACCCGGCATCCAGCAGTTCCGGAGTATAAGGGTCCATTCGGCTGCTGGTGGTAGGTCCTGCTGAACCTATAACTTCGCCCGGTTTGGCAGGCGAAGGACCCATGTAGTAAATAGTTTGACCTTTTAGGTCAAATGGAAGTTGCTTGCCCTGCTTCAGGGTTTCTACCAGCCTCTTGTGGGCGGCGTCACGAGCAGTGTATATAACACCGGAAATCAGTACCCTATCTCCGGCCTGCAGTTTTTCCAGTTCAGAGGGATCAAAAGGAGAATTTAGTTTTATACTTGACATCAAAGCACCGCCTCACCATGACGGGCACTATGGCACTGCAGATTAACCGCCACCGGCAAACTGGCAATATGGGTAGGTGCAGTCTCAGCCATTACCCCTAGAGCCGTTACTCTGCCGCCTAAACCCAGCGGACCTATACCCAGTTTATTCACCTGCTTGAGCACTTCTGTTTCCAGAGCCGCCGCTTCGGGATCAGTATGGGTTATGCCAAGCGGTCTGAGCAGGGCCTTCTTGGCCATGAACATGGCCTTTTCCGCCGTTGCCCCCACCCCCAACCCGATAATAATAGGCGGACAGGGACTGCCGCCGGCTTTTTCCACTGTTTCCAGCACCGCCTCTATCACCCCTTCACGCCCTACACCGGGCTTAAGCATGAAAAGGCGGCTCATATTCTCCGCACCGCTTCCTTTAGCCATGAAACTGAGCTTCAGGCGGTCTCCAGGGACTATTTCAGTGTGAATAACCGCCGGGGTATTATCGTTAGTATTTATACGTTTTGAAAACGGGTGGCTGACAATGGATTTCCGCAGATAAGCCTGCTCGTAGCCCTGCCTGACACCCAAGTTTATGGCATCAGTAAAGTTACCCGTTATGTGCACTTCCTGACCCACCTCAGCAAAAACAATGGCTGTGCCGGTATCCTGACAGAGGGGTATTTTCTTTTCTTTGGCTATGCGGGCATTTTCCAGCAAACTTTGAAGTATATCCCGCCCGGCAGGAGACTCTTCGGCTTCATATGCTTTATGTAAAGCCGTTAAAATATCCTCACCCAGCTCTGTACTGGTTTTTACAATCAGTTCCGCCAGAACCGCACTTATTCGGGATGCAGCTATTTCCCGCACTTATTTACCCTCTAGATACTCACTGGCCTTGACGAACAGGTCTCCGGCTTGTTTCATCTTGTAAGCGCCTTCTTTGCCTTCTTCGCGGTTTTGTTCGGTAAGCAGTTTCACATAGTGGCTGCAGGCCTGCTGATAAAGGTGCATGGCCTTTTTATATGAATCACGGGCATTTTTAACATTCTCAGCTTCGGGTTCGGGCAGGGTATCAAACCTTTCCAGAGCGGGAGGCAGGCTTTCCTCCGCCTCTTTCAAAGCGGCAATCTTTTCTTCCAGATTGCCGTTTATAACTACATCTTCAAGCTTGTAAACTGTATCATCCAGCTCGGTTTTCAGTTTTAGAAAAGCATCCAGAAATTCTTTATCTTTACTCAATGTATTGTCTCCTTTAAACTTATTAAAGTGAAAGAGAGGCTATCTGCACCTTTACCATTTCGGCAGAAGCCTGAAGGCGGGCATTTTCCTGCCCGTCCAGCGGCAGGGTGATAATTTCCTTTATACCGCCTTTGCCCAACTTTACCGGCACACCCAGTACAATATTTCTCAGGCCATACTCTCCGTCCAGCACCGCAGCACAGTTCATAACCTTGCCGCTGCCTAGAAAAATAGCCTCTACCATGGCGGCTACTGAAGCAGACGGGGCATAAAAAGCACTGCCTGTTTTAAGGAAAGCCACAATCTCGGCACCGCCGTTAACCGCCCGTTTGGCCAGTTCATCCGCCTTTTCAGGCGAGACTAGTTCAGACAGGGGTTTACCGTTTACCAGTGTAAAGCGGGGCATCACCACCATACTGCCGCCGTGTTCACCCATTACGCACGGGCTGACAGCCGAAGGGTTTACCCCAAGCTCACGGGCTACGAAGGTAGCCAGACGCCCTCCGTCCAGCACCCCCGAAAGACCCACTACCCGCTTCCGGGGCAAACCGGAAAGTTTCCATGCCAAATAGGTCATGGTATCCACCGGATTTGAAACGACCACCAGCGTTGCTTCGGGGGAATATTTAAGGCAGTTTGAAACCACATCAGTCATAATCTTCTGGTTTATGGCCAGCAGTTCTTCACGGGTCATGCCCGGTTTGCGGGCAATGCCGGCGGTTATCACCACTATCTCCGAGCCAGCTGTTTCGGCATAGTCATTACTGCCGGTAATGGTGTGGCGAAAACCCAAAACACTAGCGGACTGGGAGATATCCAGAGCTTTGCCCTGGGGAATACCCTCCACCACGTCCAGCATGACCACATCTGCAAAGTCTTTTTCTATAAGGCGTTGGGCCAGAGTAGCACCCACATTGCCGGCACCTATTACACTAATCTTGGGCATATGTTTTCTTCCTCACCTGTTATCACTGCGGGTAAATAAGCCTACAGGTACAATACCCGTAAACCTTTAGCCGTATTTATTATTTCATTTTGGCTATTATGGCATCTGCCACCTGCGAAGTACCCACTGCCACTGTCTGTTTGTCAAGAGAAAGCATATCGTAAGTAACACTCTTGCCTTCGGCAATAACCGCCGCAATAGCATTTTCCAACTTGTCAGCAGCCTTCTCTTCTTTAAGATAGCGGAGCATAAGCACACCTGAAAGCATCATAGCCATGGGATTTACCTTGTTCAGCCCCTTGTACTTGGGGGCAGAACCATGGGTAGGCTCAAATAGGGCGTATTCATCACCGATATTGGCACCCGGTGCAACCCCCAAACCACCCACCAGTCCGGCACACAAATCAGATAAGATGTCTCCGTACAGGTTGGGGCAGACCAGTATATCAAACTGGGTGGGGGTTTTAACCAGCTGCATAGTCATATTGTCTACAATCCGGTCTTCAAACTCTATTTCAGGGTATTCCTCCGCCACTTTGCGGCCTACAGCCAGAAACAGCCCGTCTGAATATTTCATAATATTGGCCTTGTGGACAGCAGTTACCTTTTTGCGGTTGTTGTCTTTGGCATATTTAAAAGCCCAGCGGAATATGCGTTCGGTACCAAACACACTGATTGGTTTTATGCTGATACCCGAATCAGTCCGTATTTCCACCTTTTTATTTTCTTTAATAAACTCAATAAGCCTTAGGGCTTCGGCACTGCCATTTTCAAACTCAATACCGGCATACAGGTCTTCCATGTTTTCCCGCACTATGACTATATCCACATTGTCATAACGGGAGGGAACACCGGGATAGGTCTTACAGGGGCGAAGGCAGGTATACAGATTAAGGGCTTTACGCATACCCACATTTACGCTTCTGAAGCCTGAGCCAACCGGGGTGGTTACCGGCCCTTTTATGGCAACCTTATTTTTCCTGATGGATTCAAGCACCATATCCGGCAAGGGTGTGCCATATTCAGCCACCACGTCCGCACCGGCATTTACCACTTCCCAGTTAAACTTAACACCAGTAGCTTCCAGCACCCGACGGGTAGCTTCAGATATTTCAGGACCAATCCCGTCACCGGGTATAAGGGTTACATTATGATACATCAAAATAAAACTCCTTAAACTTCGTTCAGTTTGAAATCACCGTATTTCTTTATATAGGGCATAACCCCGCCCTCATCAAGTATCTTCAGCATAGCGGGAGGTATTTTGCCAAATGTCAGCTCTGCTCCGTTGGTACGGTCATATATCTTGCCGCCATCAAGGTCTACTTCCAGTTCGTCACCTTCGGCAATTTTATCGGTATCACATATAAGTATCGGCAGACCCAGATTTATGGCGTTGCGGAAGAAAATGCGGGCTACTGACTTTGCCATTACCGCACTCACTCCAGCCATCTTGATAATCAGGGGGGCATGTTCACGGGAAGAACCCAAGCCGAAGTTATTGCCCGCCACCACAAAATCACCCGGTTTTACCCTCTGGGCAAAAGTGGGGTCAGCGTCTTCCAGCACATGCTTGGCCAGTTCCGGCAGGTTGCTCCGCAGGTGCACCAGCCTTCCGGGTGCAATATGGTCAGTGGATATACTATCACCAAACTTAAAAGCCTTGCCCTTAAGCATTACATTACCTCTCTGGGATCTGAAATTTCACCTTTGATGGCAGATGCGGCAGCAGTTGCCGCACTGGCCAAATAGATAAACCCTTCGGGGTTACCCATACGGCCTTTAAAATTGCGGTTGGCAGTGGAAAGGCAAACTTCGCCGTCTCCCAGCACACCCTGATGGACGCCCAGACAGGCACCGCAACCGGGCGGCATAATATTAGCCCCGGCCTGTACCAGTATTTCTATATAACCCAGACGGATAGCTTCCAGATATATTTTTTGTGAGGCAGGCGTGACTATAAGACGAGTTTGGGGATGGCGTTTGCGGTTTTTAAATATAGCCGCCGCCACCGCCAAATCATCCAGACGCCCTCCGGTGCAGGTACCGATAAACACCTGATCCAGTTTGGTACCCTTAAGTTCACGGGCAGTAGCAGTATTATCCACGGTATGGGGTTTGGATATGGTGGGTTCAAGGGCGGTAGCATCTATTTCTATTACCCTTTCGTACACTGCATCTACATCAGCCGCCAAAGGCTGGTAGTCAGCCTCACGCCCCACCGAACACAGGTATTCAAGTGTCTGGCGGTCAGACGGGAAAAGCCCTACTTTAGCCCCGGCCTCAACCGCCATATTGGCAATAGTCAGCCTTTCGGCTACCGTCATATTGTTCACAACATTACCGGAAAACTCCAGAGCTTTATAGGTAGCCCCATCCGCCCCGATAAGTCCGATAAGATGCAAAATAAGGTCTTTTGCGTAAAGCCCATGCTTGAAACGCCCGCTGACTACCACTTTAATAGTCTCCGGCACCCGAAACCAAGTCTTGCCCAGAGCAAAAGCCACCGCAATATCAGACGAGCCCATGCCGGTAGCAAAGGCACACAAACCTCCGGCGGTAACCGTATGGGAATCTGCCCCTACAATCACATCACCCGGTCTGGCCAGCTTTTCAGCCACCAGCTGGTGGCAAACTCCCTCGCCTACATCAAAAATAAGGGCTCCGGTATCCCGGGCAAATTTGCGAAGCAGGATATGGTCTGTTGAGAGCTGTCTCTGGGGGCTGGGTGCGGCATGGTCCAGAAAAAGGGCTGTCCGTGACGGATTAGCCAGTTTGGTAAAGCCGTTGTCCCAAAATTCCCTGACAGTCAGAGGGCCGGTGGTATCCTGAACAAATGCCAAGTCCACCATGGAGACTACAATGTCTCCGGCACTGGCATCACTGCCAGATTTCAGGCTGAGTATTTTTTCTGCTAGTGTTTTCCCCATGTTTTGTTTATGCAACCTTCCTTTACAAAGGTATATTCCCATGTTTTTTGGGAGGATTTACCAGTATTTTATTCTCAAGAGAGCGCAGGGCTTTTATAATTTTGCTCCTGGTATCAGCCGGATCAATTACATCATCTATATAGCCCAGCTGAGCCGCCTGATAAGGGTTGGCAAAGTGTTCCCGATATTCTTCAAGCAATTTCTGCCTGGTTTCTTCCGGATTGGCAGATTCAGTAATAGCCTTGCGGGATACGATATTTACTGCCCCTTCCGCCCCCATAACTGCCACTTCACTGGCCGGCCAGGCATAGTTTACATCTCCCCGCAGGTGTTTACTGCTCATCACAATATAAGCACCCCCGTATGCTTTGCGGGTGATAACCGTTATCTTGGGTACGGTTGCTTCCGCATAAGCATAAATAAGTTTGGCACCATGCTTGATAATACCGCTATGCTCCTGGTCTGTACCCGGCATGAAACCCGGTACATCCACAAAGCTAACCAGCGGTATCTCAAATGCGTCACAAAAGCGGATAAAACGGGCTGCTTTGAGTGATGCATTTATATCTATAACACCGGCCATATGCGAGGGTTGCTGGGCAACAATACCCGCAGGCTGCCCGCCCATCCGCACAAAACCGACAATTATATTCTGGGCATAATTTTTGTGAACCTCAAAAAATTCTTTTTCATCAGCTACTTCGGTGATAACCTTTTTCATATCGTAAGCCCGCTTGGGATTGTCCGGTATTATATCCCTCAGATCACGGGTCTTGCGTTCCTCGTTGTCCTTGTTTTTACCCCGTGGAGGTTTCTCGCGGTTGCTCTGGGGCAAAAAACCCATCAGTTCTCTAACCTGCTCAAAACACTCTTTTTCATTTTCGCACAGGAAATGGGCTACCCCGCTTTTCTTGGCGTGGATTTCAGCCCCACCCAATGCTTCATGACTTATATCTTCACCCGTTACCGTTTTAATAACATCCGGCCCGGTGATATACATCTGGCTTATGCCCTTGACCGCAAAGATAAAGTCTGTCAGGGCCGGGGCATAGACTGCCCCGCCGGCACTGGGGCCCACCACTATCGAAATCTGGGGAATAACCCCGCTGGCAATAGTATTCCTAAGGAGTATATCACCCACCCCGCTCAGGCTGGCAACACCCTCCTGTATGCGGGCACCGCCTGAGTCATTTATGGCAATAAGCGGCGCACCTGCCCGAATAGCCATATCTATTACCTGGGCTACTTTCTGGCCTACTACTTCAGAGATAGAGCCGCCCAGAACAGTGAAATCCTGCGAATAGGTAAACACCAGCCGCCCGTTTACCAGACCACTGCCGGTTACCACCGCATCTCCCGCATTCCGCTGTTTTTCCAGCCCAAAATCACGGCAACGGTGGGAGGCAAAAGCCCCCAGTTCATTAAATGTCCCTTTGTCAAAGAGCAATTCTATACGTTCACGGGCAGTTAACTTGCCCCGCTTATGCTGAGCTTCTATTTTGGCTTCTCCGCCGCCCATTTCCGCCTGCTTTTTAAGGCGGTTCAGGTTGTCAAGTTGATCCTGTACAGCCACACACTTCCTCCACCCAAAACTCCCGTAATGATAACACAGCCCACTATCAAGGGCAACTGAACTCACGTTTGTATTGTACGTAGATACAGGGGTAAACTGCCCTTAAGTACATCCATATATGCCGTAAGTATTAGTACTTATTTTTACCAAATCCGTTGCTTATCAAACTTTGTTTGGGATATACTTTTAATCAAGGGTAATCCGTGCCGGCCAAGTAAATCTTGCGGAGGTGCATTATGGACAAACCCGTAAACAAAACCTACACCCCCGTACTCTCCCTGTACGAAGCAAAAAAGGAAAACCTTATCCCCATCCTGCTGGCCTTCCAGCGCAATTTTTCTTACCTTTCCCGTGACATGATGCAAAAAGTAGCCGCTTACGTTGGCGTACCGGAAAGCTCTGTTTACAATATTGCCACTTTTTACAGCCAGTTCAGGCTTGAGCCACCGGGAATACACCGGGTGCATGTTTGCCGCGGAACAGCCTGCCATGTGATGGGGGCTGAAAGGCTGCTTCGGAATATTGAAAAACGGCTGGGCATTAAAGCCGGTGAAACCACCCTTGATAATGAAATAAGCCTGGATACTATCAATTGTGCCGGTATTTGCGGTCTGGCACCTACCCTTGAGGTGGACGGCAAACTCTATACCCGCCTTAATGGCAGCAGCTTAAACCGCATACTGGGCAAGAAGAAAAGATAAACCTCGCCAAGGGGTTTAACAGCGGTTATAATAAAACCGTTATGCTTTACACCGGTACAGATATTATTGAAATCCGCCGCATCAAAGCGGCTGAAGCCCGCTGGGGCGAACACTTTTTAAACCGCATATTCACCCCGGCTGAATTATCTTTATGTAAAGACCGCTTCCCCTCACTGGCAGCCCGTTTTGCCGCTAAAGAAGCGGTAATAAAGGTACTCAGCCTGCCAAAAAACCAAAGCTACACAGAGATTGAAACCCTGAACCTGCCTGAAGGCCAGCCGTCAGTCAATCTGTACGGGCAGGCACGGGATAAAGCCAATATCCTTGGTATCAAACACCTGTCTATCAGCTTGTCTCACTGCCGCGAATATGCCATTGCAATGGTAGTTGCCCAAGACTGATAGAATTACGCTAAACCCGCAAATAATTTAACTTTTACATTATGTTCAAACACTTTATACCAAATTATAAAAAGTGCTAGAATGGTAGCAGCTAGACAAAACAGGAGAAACAACATATGTCGGGACATTCCAAGTGGGCTACCATAAAGCATGCCAAGGGGGCGGCTGATGCCAAACGTGGCCAGCTGTTTACCAAGCTTTCACGAGAAATCATCTTCGCCGCCAAGCAGGGTGGTCCCAGCCCCGAAGGGAATGCCCGACTCCGCCTAGCCATACAAAAAGCCAAAGACAGCCGCATGCCTTCCGATAATATTGAACGAGCCATTAAAAAAGGCTCCGGCGAACTGGAAGGAACGACTGTCATTGAAATGATTCTGGAAGGCTACGGGCCCGGAGGTGTTGCCGTACTGGTAAACGGTATGAGCGACAACCGCAACCGCACAGTTTCAGATGTCCGCCACATGTTCTCCAAAGGCGGCGGCAGTTTGGCTGAATCAGGGGCTGTATCCTGGATATTTGAAGCCAAAGGGGTTATCGGAGTGGAAACCGCCGGACTGGATACCGATGAACTGTCTCTAAAAGCCATAGACATGGGGGCGGAAGACGTAAACACAGATGAAGGCTACATGGAAATCTATACGGCCATGCCGGATATGGAAAAAATCCGCCAGCAGCTGGAAACACAGGGCGTAACCATAGATTCAGCCGAAATAAATATGGTACCCAAGAATACCGTTAAGCTGGACGAAGAGACCGCCATGCAGGTTTTAAAGCTTCTGGACAAGCTGGAGGAACTGGATGACGTCCAGACTGTATCCTCCAATGCAGATTTTGACCCCGAAGTAGTGGAGAAATACCACTCCCAGGCTTAATTTATGAGAATATTGGGAATAGACCCTGGTACACTGGTGGTTGGTTACGGCATTATTGAGACTGCAAATGACGAACTGACCTTAGTCGGTTTTTCCAGTTTGACACCCCCAGCTTGCGCACCTATACCCCAGCGTCTGGCTTACATATATAAAGGTTTGGTAGAGGTAATCGAACTGTACCAGCCTGATGAAGTAGCAGTAGAAAGCCCGTTTGCAGATAAAAATATTAAGAGTGCATTAGCTATCGGCAAAGCTCAGGCAGTAGCCCTGCTGGCAGCCGCCAACCACAGCCTGCCGGTGACCGAATACAGCCCGGCCTGTATAAAAAGCCGGGTAGCCGGCTCCGGCAATGCCTCCAAAGAGCAGATACAGGAAATGGTACGCCTGCTCTTAAATCTGGCCGAGATTCCCCAACCCAATGACGCCGCTGATGCTCTGGCAGTAGCTATCTGCCATCATAGCGAAAGGGCTTTTACAAATATAATCTCACAGGGAGACTTAACATGATTTCAAGCCTGAACGGTATTCTGGAAGCCAGCGGCAAAGACTGGGCAGTAATAAATGTCTCAGGGGTAGGTTTTCGCTGTTATATGCCCGCCACTTCTCCCGCCCTTATCGGCGGGCTGGGGCAGAGAGTACGGGTATTTACCCACCTGCACGTCCGTGAAGATGCCCTGTCCCTGTTCGGTTTCGCCACAACCGAGGAACTCTCCCTGTTTGAAACCCTGATAGACGTAAGCGGCATAGGCCCTAAACTGGGCTTGGCTATGCTTTCGGTTATGAATGCCGAAGCCTTGGCTTCAGCCATAATAAGCGGCAACGCAGAGCTACTCTCCACCATACCGGGCATAGGCAAAAAAACCTCCAGCCGCATTATTCTGGAACTGAAGGACAAGATAGCCAAAAACTGGGAGGCAGGGGTACTCAGCCAGGTTACCGAAGCCAATTCAGATATTTTAGCTACCCTGACCGCTCTGGGGTACTCCTCAAGCGAAGCCGCCAAAGCCATCTCCAGTTTGGGGGATAACGGTGACCTGCCTCTGGAAGAACGGATAAAACTGGCACTAAACTACTTTAACAACAAGTAACATTTGTAGATTGCCCTGCCCCACTCAAAAGTTTATAATTTTGGTATGCCATCTTTCAAAATAGTCTCAGATTTTGCACTTACCGGTGACCAGCCCCAAGCAGTGGAAAAACTGGCTGAGGGACTGGTAAGCGGGCTTACAGACCAGACCCTGCTGGGAGTGACCGGCTCAGGCAAAACCTTTACCATGGCTAACGTTATAGCCAGAGTAAACCGCCCCACCCTGATAATCAGCCACAACAAAACTCTGGCCGCCCAGCTCTATTCAGAAATGAAAGAATTCCTGCCCGAAAACTCGGTGGAATACTTTGTCAGCTATTATGATTATTACCAGCCTGAAGCTTATGTCCCCCAAAAGGACATGTACATTGAGAAAGATTCAGATATAAACGAGGAGATTGATAAACTCCGTCATGCCGCTACCCGTGCCCTTTTTGAACGGCGGGATGTGGTTATCGTAGCCTCGGTTTCCTGCATATACGGTTTGGGCGAACCGGAAGAATACCGCAGTTTTGTACTCCCTTTGAAAAAGGGCCAATCTTTCCGGCGTGACCTTATCCTGCGGCGTCTGGTAGATATGCAGTACGAACGGAATGACCTTGATTTCTCCCGCGGCAAATTCCGCCTGCGGGGAGATACTCTGGAAATTCAACCGGCTTACGAAGAACTGGCACTCAGGGTGGAATTCTTCGGTGATGAAATAGAACGGATAGTCAGCCTTGACCCGGTAAGCGGCGAACTTCTGGCTGATATAGAAGAGATAAATATCTACCCCGCCAAGCATTTTGTGACCTCAGCCGAAAAAATGGCTGAGGCCATAAAGAGCATTCAAGCCGAGCTTGAAGACCGTCTGAAGGAACTGGAAGCCGAAGGCAAGATGCTGGAAGCCGCCCGCCTGAAGCAACGAACCAATTATGATTTGGAGATGATGGAACAGGCAGGATATTGCTCAGGGGTGGAAAACTATTCCCGTCATCTGGCAGGGCGGAAAGCAGGCAGTGCCCCTTGGACACTACTGGATTATTTCCCGGAAGATTTTCTGCTGATAGTTGACGAGTCCCATATGAGCCTCCCCCAGATACGGGGAATGTACGCCGGAGACTCCGCCCGCAAAAAAACTCTGGTGGACTACGGCTTCCGCCTGCCGTCAGCTATGGATAACCGCCCCTTGAGCTTTGATGAATTTAAAGCCAGAGTCAAACAGGCTATTTATGTATCAGCCACACCCGGCCCGTATGAAAAAGAACACTCCCTGCAGGTAGTGGAGCAGCTGGTACGCCCCACCGGTCTGCTTGAACCGGTCATGACGGTAAAACCCACCGTCGGGCAGATAGATGACCTGCTGGAAGAAGTAAAAAAACGGGTAGCGAAAAATGAACGGGTGCTTATCACTACCCTTACCAAAAAGATGTCTGAAAAGCTGGCTGATTATCTGGTAGAAATGGGAGTAAAAACCCATTACCTGCACTCCGAGGTAGATACTCTGGAACGGATAGAAATACTCCGTGACCTGCGTCTGGGGGTTTATGACGTAATAGTGGGCATAAATCTGCTCCGCGAAGGATTAGACCTGCCTGAAGTCAGTCTGGTGGCCATACTGGATGCCGACAAAGAGGGATACCTTCGGTCTGAACAGGCACTTATCCAGACTATGGGACGGGCTGCCCGCCATGTGGACGGGCAAGTAATAATGTACGCAGATAAAATAACCGGGTCTATGCAGCGTGCCATGGATGAAATTATCCGCCGCCGTAAAATACAGGAAGATTATAACCGCCTGCACAATATTACCCCGCAGGGTATCCGCAAGGCTATCAAGGATATAAATGAACGTATCCACTCGGTCACAGCCGAAGTCAGCGGCCCGGAGTTCAGACCCACCCCCGCCCTCAGGGAAGATATTGCCCGTTTGATAAAAGAACTGGAAAGCCAGATGAAAAAAGCGTCTAAAAATCTGGAGTTTGAACGGGCAGCCCTTATCCGTGACCGGGTGGTGGCACTGCGTGCCGCACTTGAAATAGACCCGCTGGGCAGAAAATGAAAGACCCGAATAAGACACCCCAGACCCGTCAGGAACAACGTGAACAAAGGCTGCTAAGCCGCCGTAAACAGATGGCCCAGCACGGCAGAGGCCTTGCACAAGTTTACAAAGACGCAGTTGAAAAGAAAGCCAAACAAAAGCCCTGAAATAATCAGGGCTTTTCTAATACTTTAAGCTGTATTACTTAATACTCATCTTTTGGTACTTCGGCTTTGCCGTCATCACCCTCAATAGCTTCCCGCAGTTCATCCGCCAAGCGGGCAGCTCTGGGGTAACCAATATGCATCTTCCTCTGCAGGAACGAGGCAGAAATAATATTGTTATGCTCTGAAATAAGTGCCATAGCCTCGTCAAACAAAGGGTCCTTGGTTCGGCTTTTTTGAGCCGGCGGCGGGGCGGTTATCTCCTCTACTTTCAAAGCTTCAGACGGAGAGATATCTTTCTGGTTGGTCCAAAAGTATATCAGGCGTTCACTTTCGGCATCCGAAACATAACAGCCCTGCAGACGTTTGGGTTTAGCAGCCTCGGTAGGCATGTAAAGCATATCACCCCGCCCCAGCAGTTTTTCCGCACCCACCATATCCAAAATAGTCCGCGAGTCTACCTGTGAGGTAACCGCAAAACTGATACGGGTGGGAAAGTTAGCCTTGATAAGCCCGGTGATGACATCTACTGACGGGCGTTGGGTAGCCACTACCAGGTGGATACCCACAGCTCTGGCCATCTGAGCCAAGCGGCAAAGGATGTGTTCAACCTCATCAAAACCGGCCATCATCAGATCTGCCAGTTCGTCTATAATCAGTACAATAAAAGCCATTCGGTCAGAACCAACACGGGTCTTGTTGTAACCCTCAATATTGCGTGAACCGGCTGCCGCCAGTGTCTGATAACGTCGGTCCATCTCAGCCGCCAGCCAGCGCAGGGCAGACAGAGCTTTTTCCACGTCTACAATTACCGGTGTAGCCAGATGAGGCAAACCGTTAAATGGGGTAAGTTCCACCCTTTTGGGGTCAATCATAATAAACTTCACGCTTGCAGGCGTATTGTTCAGCAACATACAGTATATAATGGAGTTCAGGCAGACTGTTTTACCTGAACCGGTAGCACCGGCAATAAGCAAATGGGGCATCTTGGTCAGGTCACCGGAAACAGCCTCACCGCCCGCACCTTTACCCAAAGCCAAAGCCAGAGGTGAGCGAGCCAGTATCTTCTGGAAAGTGTTAGTCTCCATAACGCTCCGCATGGATACCACCCCGAAAGAAGTGTTAGGTACTTCGATACCTACTATAGACTTACCCGGCACAGGGGCTTCTATGCGTAAACTGGGTGCGGCCAGAGCCAGTGCCAGATCGTTTGCCAAAGAGGCAATACGGTCAACCTTGACCCTTGTCTTGGAAACCTCCACTTGCCGGGAAGTAGTCTCCCCGTCTTTATCACGTTCTTTTATTTCTTTAAATTTGCGGTCCCAGCCCGGTTCCACCCCGAATTGGGTAACGGTAGGTCCGGCATTTATCTGGATAACCTTGCCCTCCACCCCGTAACTGGCCAAAGCATCTTCAATAGCCCGTGCCCGCTGAAGATTATCCGCTTCCGAAAAACCTATTTCGGTAGTTTTATCCAGCATTTCTATAGGCGGCAATTTCCAGCCGTCCATCTCTACCAAACCCTCAGCCTCGCCATATTTCTTCCAGACTTCGGAAGCCACCTGCCTGCGGTCAGCGTCCGAACGGTCATCAGCCGGTTTGGGTTCTCTGGCAGTATTTTCCGCCGGCATATTGGGAAGCTCTGTCTGGGGAGCAGTTTTAGCTGCCAGAGGGTTTTTAATCTCTATTACCCGTGATTCGGTTTTGCCGAATGAGGGCAGCTTTATAGATGGAAGTTCTATCTTCGAGGCAGGTTTTGTGTTAGCTAACCTGCGGACAGGTTCACCCATATCAGGACTGATACTGTCTTCGTGACCACCAAATACCGGACGGCTGACTACCGTACGGTCAAGCCGGGCTACTTCAGGCATATTAGAACGGCGGGAGGGTCTGAAAATACCTTTGAAAAGCCCACTCAGGCTTTTCCAGACTGCACCCGGAGCTAAAAGTATGATTCCCAGCACAATCAGAGCCAGTACCCGCATAAATCCGTTTACATCGGTTTTGCCGCCCAGTATGCCTAAGCCTATGTCACCGCCGGCATCCATCATGCCCAGCATACCCCAAGCCGCCAGAATAAGCACCACCCCGCCCAGCCATTTGTTCCAAAGATTCAGACGGTAACGGTGAGCCCATTCGGACATCTGGTCAAACCTGAGAGCCACAATGGCAATAATAATACCCAAAAGAACAAGCAACAGCCCCCAGCCAAACAGGCCGGCCGTACCACTGCCGAAATTGGCAAAAAAGTCTGTCACGCCTTCCCATTGCCAGACCACAAAGGCCATAGCCGAAGCTACCAGCATAACCCAAAGCCAAGACGCTCCTCCCTTGGCGGGAGTGCTTGAAAAAGCCTTCTTTGAGGCGATTTTTTTAGTCTTGCTACTCACAGGAGCAGGTTTCTTACGCTTGCTTGCAGTTATCTTAGCCGGGGTTTTTGCCCTTGGCCTTGCATTCCGCAGGGTTTCTCTGGGATCTTCTTTTTTAGGCATATCAACCTCGTCTACAAACCTACACTTTTACCATAACCGGGATAACCATGGGACGCCGTTTAGTCTGCTCGTAGTAAAACTTGTTCAGCGTTTCTTTAACATCATTATACATAGCCCCCTCGGGAATATCCTTACCGTCATGGTCAAGCAGCTTGATTATAAGGTCACGGCTGGCATCCAGCATAGCTTTAGATTCATCAGGGTCAACAAATCCCCTGGAAACAATATCCGGCCTGCCCACCAGCATACCGGTTTGCTTGTTAATAGCCACAATTGCCACTACGATACCGTCCTGTGAAAGCATACGGCGGTTGCGGAGTACCACCCCGCCCACATCACCCACACTCAAACCATCTACGTAGACATTGCCGGACGGGACTTTGCCCGTAATACGACCGGACTTGGTATTTAACTCCAGTATATCCCCGTCTTCCATGACAAAGGCATTTTCCGGAGCAACACCCATAGTCCGGGCAAGCTCGGCATGCATGGTCAGGTGGCGGTATTCGCCATGCACGGGCACAAAGTACTTGGGTTTGACCAGATTGAGTACCAGCTTCAGTTCTTCCTGACTGGCATGCCCGTGCACATGTACTTTGGCTATTCGGTCATAAAACACTTTGGCCCCTTGGCGGAAAAGGCTGTCTATAGTACGGCTTACCAGTGATTCATTGCCGGGTATGGGGGACGCCGAAATAATTACGGTATCCCCTTTCATTATGTGGACATGGCGGAAATCACGGTTGGCTATACGAACAAGGGCAGAGGTAGGTTCACCCTGAGAACCGGTAGTCATCAAAACCACTTTCTCCGGGGGTACACGCTGAAGCTGCTCTATATTGCATACCAGACCTTCAGGCACTTTAAGGTAGCCCAAATCGGTAGCCATTTTGTGAATTTCAGTCATGCTGCGGCCGGCAAAAAAGAGCTTGCGCCCGTATTTGGCAGCGGCATCAATAACCTGCTGCTGGCGGGAAATAAGCGAAGCAAAGGTGGTAACCAGTACCCGCCCCGTAGCCGCCCCGATAATACGGTCAATATTTTCGCCCACCACAGTTTCCGAGGGGGTATAACCCGGCAGTTCTACATGGGTGGAGTCTGACATAAGGAGCAGCACTCCCCGTGCACCCAGCATAGCCAAACGTGATAGATTGGTAGGTTTGCCGTCTACCGGCGTATAGTCCAGTTTGAAATCACCGCTGTGGACTACCGCCCCGATAGGCGTCTGGATAACCAGTCCCACCGAATCCGGCAGGCTATGGCAGACCGGATAAAAATCCACTTTAAGTTTACCCAGCTTGAAAGTGCCATCAGACGGGATAACATTTATCTTGGTCTGGTGGAGCAGTTTGGCTTCCTTCAGCTTTACCGAAATAAGCCCTTGGGTAAGTTTAGTACAATAAATAGGTACATTTATCTGGGGAAGTATATAGGGTAACGCCCCTATATGGTCTTCATGCCCGTGGGTAATGACAATACCCCGTACTTTTTCACGGTTTTCCAGTACATATGTGATGTCAGGTATCACCAGGTCTATACCCAGCATTTCTTCTTCGGGGAACATAAGCCCGCAGTCTATCAGGATGATGTCTTCCCCATATTCTACAGACATCATATTCTTGCCTATCTCACCCAGGCCACCCAGAGGTACAATCTTAAGTTTAGGTTTTGCCATACTTCATCAGAACAGGCCTAACTGCCGGGTTGGAGGTTCTTTGGGAACTAAAAGCGCTTCGGCACATTTCAGTTCTTCAAGCAACCTTGGTATCCGGAGCATATCCTGTTCAATCTCCTTACGTAAGCCCCCCTGGTGCAGGGCTGCGGCCGGGTGGTACATAGGATAATAAATTATCCCGTCCCGTCTCATCGGCTGACCATGAATTTTACTTATGGTAATACCGGTGAAGTACCTGGCCATAGAAAACCTGCCCAGAGTGACTATGATTTTTGGTTTTATTATTTCTATCTGGCGGTCCAGAAAATTGCAACAGGCAGAAATCTCGTCCGGCAGGGGGTCACGGTTGCCCGGCGGACGGTCTTTAACTACATTGGTAATATACACATCTTCCCGCGTAAGCCCTATAGAGCAGATAAGCTCAGTCAGGAATTTGCCGGCTGCACCTACAAAGGGACGCCCCTGCTGGTCTTCGTTAAAACCGGGGGCTTCGCCAATAAACATAATTTTGGCATCGGCATTCCCTTCACCGGGGACAGAACAGGTACGGGTAGTATGAAGGTTACAACGTACACAACGGGCTATTTCTATATATATGCCCTTGAGTAATTCTTCTTTATCATGCATTATATTATTTATCTGACATCTAGCTGCCTAATAGGGTTATGATAACACTGTCAATATGTCAAGTCAATTTGATATAATATCCCTTGCGTTGTAGACTTACGCTGATTGTTTTTTTACACCTGAAAGGAGAGCCATGAGCTTTTTAAAGACCTCGGATCCGGCAGTTTATAATGCCATAATGCAGGAAACCACCCGCCTGAAAGAAACAATTGACCTCATAGCTTCAGAAAACTATACCAGCAAGGCTGTTTTGGAAGCTCAAGGTTCAGTTTTCACCAATAAATACGCCGAAGGATACCCCGGCAAACGATATTACGCAGGCTGTGAATACGCAGACGCCGTAGAGGGACTGGCTATAGACAGGGCAAAGACCCTGTTCCATGCCGAACATGCCAACGTTCAGCCCCATTCCGGGGCTCAGGCTAATATGGCCGCCTATTTCGCCATGATAAAACCCGGTGATACCATAATGGGACTTACCCTTTCCCACGGCGGACACCTGACCCATGGTTCAAAGGTCAATTTTACCGGCAAGCTTTACCATGTAATTGAGTACGGGCTGAATGCCGAAACCGAGCGGATTGACTATGATAATCTGGAAAAACTGGCTATGGAACATCGCCCCCGCATGATTGTGACCGGTGCTTCAGCCTATCCCCGAATACTGGATTTTGAACGTTTTAGGGCTATCTGTGACAAGGTGGACGCCAAACTGATGGTGGATATCGCCCATATTGCCGGTCTGGTAGCCGCCGGGCTTCATCCTTCACCAGTGCCATACGCTGATGTGGTTACCTCTACCAGCCATAAAACCCTGCGCGGCCCGCGCGGCGGCTTTATACTCTGCAAAGAGCAATACGCCAAAGCTATTGACCAGGCAGTATTCCCGGTAATGCAGGGCGGACCTCTTATGCAGGTAGTTGCCGCTAAAGCAGTGGCTTTTCAGGAAGCCATGCAGCCCGGTTTTGTCACTTACCAGAAAAAAACTCTTGAGAATACCCAGGTAATGGCTGAGGAACTACGCAAGCTGGGACTCCGCCTGGTTTCAGGCGGTACCGACAACCATCTGGTATTGGTAGACTTAAGCCCCATAGGGGTAAACGGTTATGACGCCCAGCTGGCACTGCGCAGAGCCGGCATTGTAATCAACCGCAATACCGTACCCTTTGCCGAAAACCAAACTGCCAACGTACCGGCAGGCATACGTCTGGGCTGCCCGGCAGCAACCAGCCGCGGATTTGGTCCGGCTGAAATCCGCCAGACTGTTGGCTGGATTGGCAAGGTACTTAAAAACATAGGTAACGAAGACGTAGAAAAACAGGTACTGGCCGAGGTAATTCACCTCTGCCGCAAATTCCCTGTACCCGGCATAGATATATAAAAAGGGGGAACGGACGTGTTGGTTAACGGCAATTTGACAGAAGAACTGAAAATCTTCACCGGCAATGCAAACCCTGATCTGGCCAAGGCGGTAGCAGAATACCTGAAGGTTCAGATGGGCAAATGCGAAGTTTTCCAGTTTTCAAACGAAAACATATTCGTCCGCATACAGGAAAGCGTCCGCCAGAAAGATGTCTACGTTATCCAACCAACCTGCTCACCCGTAAACCAGAGCATTATGGAACTGCTTATTATGATGGACGCCCTGAAACGGGCTTCGTCAGAGAGAATTACAGCAGTTTTGCCTTATTACGGTTATGGCCGTACTGACAAAAAAGACCAGCCCAGAGTACCCATTACCGCCCGTTTGGTAGCCGACCTTTTGACCACCGCCGGTGCCAGCCGTATACTGACCGTAGACCTGCATGCCCCCCAAATACAGGGCTTTTTCAATATGCCGGTTGACGAACTGACCGCTGAAAACCTACTGGCTAACTATTTCAAGAAAAAGAACATAAAGGATCTGGTGGTCGTAGCCACAGATGTAGGCATCTCCAAAAAAGCCCGTGACTTTGCCGCCAAACTGGATGCCCCTCTGGCGATTATTGAAAAAAGACGCATGGGCAATAACGACATAACCAGAACCATAAATATCATCGGTGATGTAGAGGGTAAAAACGCCCTGACCTTTGACGATGAAATAGATACTGCCGGCTCACTGGTAGGCAACGTAAATATACTTATAAGCAAAGGGGTGAAAGAAGTATATTCCTGTGCCACCCACCCGGTGCTTTCCGGCCCGGCTATCCAGCGCATTGCCACCTCCCCCATAAAGGAACTGGTGGTAACTGACTCAATACCCCTCACTCCCCAGAAAAAAATAGATAAAATAACTGTTCTTTCCATCGCTCCTCTCATCGGTGAGGCTATTTACCGGATACATACCGGTAATTCCATCGGAGAGATGTACGATCAGATGCAAATGGAGTAAACCATGTTTAAATTCTTTTCCAGCTTCGGAGACTCAAACGAAAAAGAGATCCGGGCACTTGAACCGCTGGTAGACAAAATAAACCAGCTTGAAAACTCATTCACCACCCTGAGTGACGAAGCCCTAAAGGCTAAAACCATTGAATTCAGGGCACGCCTGAAAGATACTTTTGAAACTACTACGGCAGGTATTCAGGAAGATATAACCAGTACCACTGCTGAACTAGCCGAAGCCCAGAAGATAGCCGACAACAGCAAACAAAGCCGCCTTAAAGCCAAACTAGAGTCTTTAAATAAAGACCTTTCCGCTAAAGAGACTACCGCTCTGAACGGAATACTCCCTGAAGCCTTTGCCGCTGTCAGAGAAGCTTCCCGCCGGACTATCGGCCTAAGGCACTATGATGTTCAGCTTATCGGCGGTATGGTACTCCACCACGGCAAGATAGCCGAAATGCGTACCGGTGAAGGTAAAACACTGGTTGCTACCCTGCCCCTCTATCTTAATTCCCTGCTGGGAAAAGGCGTGCATCTGGTAACTGTGAATGATTATCTGGCCAGACGTGATGCCTACTGGATGGGACCTGTTTACCACGCACTGGGGGTTAGCGTTTCCAGTATTTATCCCATGCAAACCCCTACTGAAGAATTACCTTCACGCCTGTTTGACCCTGACTATACCTCGGAAATACCCGGTGACCCGTGGACGCACTTCCGCCCCATCTCACGGCAAGAGGCCTATAAAGCGGATATTACTTATGGAACTTCTACCGAATTCGGTTTTGATTACCTGCGTGACAACCTGCGGCCGGACCTTGCCCAGTGTGTTCAGCGGGATATGAACTATGCCATAGTAGATGAAATTGACAACCTGCTTATAGACGAAGCCCGTACACCTCTTATCATCTCCGCCCCGGATACCGAGGCAGGCAAACTGTACGATGTATTTGCCCGCCTGTCTCCCCGTTTGGTAGCCGTAAAAGACTATGAGATAAATGAGAAAGACCGCAATGCTGAACTGACCGAAGATGGTTGGGCAAATGTGGAGAAACTGCTTTCACGCGAAGGCGTCATGAAGGGCAACAGCCTGTATGACCCCCAGAATGCCCCGCTTATCCGCCACCTGCGAAATGCTCTTTCCGCCAAGGAGTTTTATAAGAAAGACCACCAGTATGTAGTCAAAGAAGGTGAAATTATCATTATTGATGAGTTCACCGGCCGCATGATGCTGGGACGGCGTTACTCCGAGGGCTTGCATCAGGCTATCGAAGCCAAAGAACATGTAAAGGTACAGCAGGAAAGCAAGACCTATGCCACGGTAACCATTCAAAATCTGTTTCGCATGTATCGCAAACTTTGCGGCATGACAGGCACCGCCGCTACTGAAGCGGAGGAATTTTCCAAGATTTATAAACTGGAAGTGGTTATTATCCCCACTAACAAACCCGCCGTTCGTGAAGACTACGGCGACCAGATATATAAAGACCAATCCGCCAAATTCAAGGCCGTGGTCAATGAAATTGACGAAATGCGTAAACTGGGACGCCCGGTACTGGTTGGCACAGTTTCCATTGAAAACTCTGAAATGCTTTCAAACATGCTGAAAAGGCAAGGGATTGAACACAAGGTACTGAATGCCAAACAGCATGAAAAGGAAGCTCAGGTAGTAGCCGAAGCCGGCAAACCCGGTGCGGTAACTGTAGCTACCAACATGGCCGGACGCGGTGTAGATATACTGCTGGGTGGCAAAGAACCAACTAAAGATGACGCCAAAGTCTATAACGAGTGGCAAGCACACCACCAGCAGGTGCTGGAAGCCGGCGGTTTACACGTAATAGGTACAGAACGCCACGAATCCAGACGGATTGACAACCAGCTTAGGGGACGCTCAGGCCGACAGGGAGACCCCGGTTCTTCCCGGTTTTATGTAGCGCTGGATGATGATATTATGCGCCGGTTCGGCAGTGAACGCATACAGGGCATAATGGAATGGGCCGGCATGGACGAAAACACCCCCATAGAAAACGGTCTGGTCAGCCGCACTCTGGAAAATGCCCAAAAACGGGTGGAAGGGTACCATTTTGACGTACGCAAACACCTGGTGGAATATGATGACGTAGTAAACAAGCACCGTGAAGTCATCTATGCAGAACGCCGCAAGATACTCTCCGGGGCAGACCTGAAATCCAACATACTGGATATGATTCGGGAAGAAATAATAACCCAGACTGCCGAACATACCCGGGGATACGACTCTTCAGAATGGAATCTGGATGGGCTTGTCACCCACCTTAACGGCATTTTTACCCTGCCCGCCGAGATAAATGCAGAAGCGCTGGCTAAACTTTCTCAGGAAGAAATAACCGACCTGCTCACCCGCACTGCCGAAGAGCTTTACCAGAAAAAAGAAGATGAAACCGGAGCGGGCTCTATGAGACTGCTTGAACGGATTATCATGCTTCACACTCTGGATTCACTCTGGGTGGAACACCTGACCATTATGGAAAACCTGAGAAGGGAAATCGGCTTGCAGGCTTTTGCCCAGCGTGACCCCCTTATAGCCTATAAGAACGAAGGCCATGTACGTTTTCAGGAATTGCTGGAAACTATCAAACATGACGTAGTTCACAATATTTACCGGATTGGTATACAGATTCAGCATCAAACCGAATCGGCTACTGCCAAAGCTGCTTCCAGCCCGGTACAGCAGCAAAAACCCCTGCCCGCCGCACCCGCTGCGGCCATACCCGGCGTCTCTGCCAAAGCGGCTACTCAATCCACCACTCCCGCTGCCAAGGAAATAGGTAGAAATGACCCCTGCCCCTGCGGCAGCGGGAAAAAATACAAGAAATGCTGCGGCAAATAGCCACTTGGCAAACGGATAAATTAGTTGACTGAAATATTAAACGGACAAACCCCGGAATTGGTTATTGCCCGCCTCAGAGCAGCCATAGAAAAGGGGCAGGCGTGGTATCCTGCCCTGCTGGAAGCGGTAGCTGTCTGGCCGCTGGATAGCGAAGAATATGACGGCCGCCATTACCAGTATCTGATTGGCGGCGAAGCCCTAGACCTGATACTCCTGTTTGAGCGCTTCAGCCGTGAACTGGAAGATCTCATACCCGCCCAAGAACGGGATAACCTTCTTTTCAAGGGGATTGCCCCGCAGGAGCTTACTGCTGATGAACTGCTGGCATTTCTGGGGGAAGTACGTTACCGCCAATACCTTAACTACTTTTACGGCATTACTGTAGAAGAAGCACTGCTGGTAGTTACCCAGAGTGAAGTCCGCAAAGAACACCGTTCACTGGGAGTACGAAGGGAAGGCACGGTTATAGATGAAGCCTTTGTCCAGCTTTATGAACGTACCCATGACGAAATGCTGGACCAGTTCCGCCGTGAAAAACGTTACTCCAAAACCGGTACCATAAAAATCCATCAACTCAAAGAGTTTACCTACTGGCTGTTTAAATACCGACTGTTGCACAGCGAAAAAGCCAGAGTAGCTTCGGATACCAATAAATCTCTGAACTACCTCAAAAAATATGCCCGGCGGCTTCAGCAAAAATCCAACTAATTCGGTTAATTCAAGTATTTCACCAAATGATATATTGCTATAGCCCTAAAGATATAATACAATCATTTAACAGTACTAATTCCCCACTTACGGAGGCTTAACATGGCGAAAACCAAAGTCTTGATAGCTGATGATCATGCAGTCCTTAGGGAAGGTATGAGCCGATTGTTAAGTCAGGAAAAAGACATAGAAGTAATCGGCGAAGCCGGAGACGGGCAAGAAGCGGTTGATATGGTAGCCCAGCTTAAACCGGACGTAGTCCTTATGGACATAGTCATGCCCAGACTGACAGGGGTGGAAGCAACCAAACTTATCAAGAAAAATAACCCTTCCACCTGTATCCTAATACTTACGGCCTATAGCGATATCCGCTATATACTCGGTTTGCTTGAAGCCGGAGCCAGCGGTTACCTGCTGAAAAGTGCGAAAAGCGACGAGATTGTGGGGGCTATCAGAGCTATAAAAGCCGGCGAATCCGTACTGGATTCAGTTGCCACCCGAAAACTGCTGGAACGGGTAGTAAATGTGAGCAAGGAATCTGACGAAGATAAAGTCCGCGGCCAACTCTCCCCGCGTGAGATTGAAATACTCCAGCTGGCATCAAAAGGCCTGAGTAACCGCGAAATTGCTGATAAACTGACCCTGTCCATGCGGACAGTAAAAGCCCACCTTTCAAATATATTTAACAAAATGCGCTGCAGTTGCCGCACCGAAGCCATTGTCAAAGGCTTTCGCGAAGGTTATGTAATGCTGGAAGATGTACCTCAGGGGATAGACGGCTATGACCGAAACACGCTTTAAACCGCCGGCACTCTGCCACCGCTGCTTATTTGAAAATGCCTCTGATGCTATCTGGTTTTATGACCGTAAAGGGCATATTGTATATGCCAACCGGGCATCAGCCGAACTGACCGGTTATACCCGAACCGAGCTTAAACAGAAAAACCTGAAAGACCTGCTGACTACTGCCTCTGAATATGACCAGATAATGGATATGAATTCCCGTATAGCCGTTGGCGAAGAAGTAAAAATGCCTTACGAGCAAAAAATCCGCCGCCATGACGGCTCGGTGGCGGTACTGCGTATGGCAACTACACTGGTAAAATCAGCTGACGAAGTACTTGGTTTTCAAAACATAGCCCGTGATATTACCGAAGAACTTCGCCGCCAGCAAAACATGAAGTCATTCGTTCAGGATGTTATACGGGCACAGGAAGCTGAACGCAAACGCATCTCCCGTGAACTCCATGACGAAGTAGCCCCCCTGCTCTTACTGCTGATGCAAAAGATAGATAATCTGAGCAAACAGTCTGAACGTGATATTGCAGACTGCAAACCCCAGCTTGACGCTCTGCGCACCCAGTCTGAAGAGGCACTTGAAAGCCTACGGCGGATAGCCCAAGACCTGCGTCCGCGTATACTTGATGACCTAGGGCTGATACCTGCTCTGGAATGGCTGACCGAGAAACTGGCACAGGACGGGCAGATACATACAGAATCAAACGTAAAAGGGCGTGAAGTAGAGCTGACAGCCGAAATCCAGCTGCTTATCTTCCGCATTGCCCAGGAAGCCTTTAATAATATCCGCAAACATTCGCTGGCCACCTGGGTCAGGCTGGAACTGGAATTCAAACCCAAAGCCATTTTACTGACCATTCAGGATAATGGAAAGGGGTTTAACCTTTCGGAACAGACTGATAATCTGGCTCAAAACGGCAAACTAGGGCTGGCAGGTATGCATGAACGCGCCCAGCTTATTGGCGGGCATATACATATACTTACCCACCCCGGACAGGGCACTACCGTAATTGCCGAAGTACCTACTACCAATCCGGATACAAAGCCAGCTTCCTAAGCTGATTTAAGGCGGCTTACTTTCTCTATATAACCTTCCAGCTTGATACGTTCCTTATCCACCACCGCCTGAGGCGCTTTGGCAAGGAACTGCTCATCTGAAAGCCGGGTAGAAAGCCGTTCTATCTGGATTTCCAGTTCGGAAATCTCCGCTTTTACCCGCTTGGCCTCTACCTCAAGGTCTACCATAGTGGACATGGGCACCACCACTTCAATTCCGTTTAGCACCAGAACCACCTCAGTGGCAGTAGACGCCCCGCTATAGTGGCCGGGCAGGATATTTACCGGTCTGGCGCGGGAAAGGGTCTCTACCGCCCCCAGGTAATTCCCAAGAACACTTGCCTTATCCCCTGCATAAATATTCGCCTGTATATAGCGGGAGATTTCTACATTATGTTCTGCCCGCAGATTACGGAGCGAACGGACTATTTCAACCAGACTGCCCATAACGCTTTCGGCCTGTTCATCAAAACAGGTTTTATCTGCCGCTGGATAAGGGGCAACTATAATGTCCGTTTCCCGAAGAGATTCAGGCAGGTATGGCCTCAAATAACTCCAGAGTTCTTCAGTAATAAAAGGCATATAGGGGTGCAATAAACGCAAAATGCTGGAAAGAACCCTAACCAGTACCGGGCGGGGCGAGACAGACGCTTCATCACGCAGCCGTACTTTGGCAAGCTCTATGTACCAGTCACAAAATTCACCCCAGATAAAATCCTGCAAAACCCTCTGGGCTTCGCCAAACTGAAATTCCTCCATCAGGCGGGTGACATCTGCTGTCACCCTGTTCATACGGCTGATTATCCAGCGGTCTTCAAGGGGTAATTCAGCTTCTGGTGTAAGTTCTTTTGCCTCACCCAGATTCATTATGACAAAACGGCTGGCATTCCAGAGTTTATTGGCAAAGTTACGGGCAGCCTCAAGCTTGGTTTGCCCCAGCTTTGAGTCGTTGCCCGGAGAAGTACCGAAAGTAACTGCAAACCGCAAGGCATCTGTACCATACTGGTCAATAACCTTTAGCGGGTCTATTACATTCCCCTTGGTTTTGCTCATCTTTTCGCCCTTGTCGTCGCGTATCAAACCGTGCAGGTATACAGTACGGAAGGGCACCTCATTCATATCTTCCATACCCATTACAATCATGCGGGCCACCCAGAAGAAGATGATATCGTAAGCCGTTTCCATGACAGTACCTGGGTAAAAGCGTTTCAGGTCTTCGGTCTGGTCAGGCCAACCCAGAGTGGAATGCGGCCATAACCCGGATGAAAACCAGGTATCCAGCACATCAGGGTCTTGTTCCAGCTCGGTGCCGCCGCATTTGGGGCAGACTGTGGGATCCACCTTGGCAACTATCATCTCCCCGCAGGGACAGTACCAGACAGGTATGCGGTGCCCCCACCAGAGTTGGCGCGAGATACACCAGTCACGGATATTTTCCATCCAGTTTTGATAGACCTTGTTAAACCTTTCGGGCAGTATCTGGATACGCCCGCTGTTTACCGCCTCCAGAGCCGGTTTGGCTAAGGGTTCCATTTTCACAAACCACTGTTTGCTGACCATGGGTTCAATAACGGCACTGCAGCGCTGGCAATGCCCCACAGAGTGGGTGTAATCTTCTATCTTAAGCAGCAGACCCAGTGATTTCATCTCTGAAACCACATACTCACGGCAGGCTTTGGCAGTCATGCCACTGCACGGGCCGGCATTTTCATTCATAGTGGTATCACGGTTCTGAATGGTAATCATAGGCAGATTATGGCGAAGCCCCATTTCAAAGTCATTGGGGTCATGGGCAGGCGTAACCTTGACTGCACCCGTACCAAAAGCCATATCCACCGCTTCGTCTGCAATAACGGGTATGCGGCGGTTCATAATAGGTAAAACCACATTTTTGCCCACCATGCCTGCGTATCTGGTATCATCCGGGTGAATGGCAACTGCCGTATCCCCCAGCATGGTTTCAGGCCGGGTGGTTGCCACCGTTACAAACCCGCTTCCATCTTCCAGAGGGTAACGCAAGTGCCAGATATGCCCGGCTAAATCTTTGTGGTCTACCTCAAGGTCTGAAACAGCGGTACCACAACGGGGACACCAGTTGATTATTCGTTCACCTTTGTAAATAAGCCCTTTTTCATAAAGGTTGGTAAATATCTCACGTACAGCCTTGACCGGGCCTGCATCCAGAGTAAAGGTCTCCCGGTCCCAGTCACACGAAGCCCCCAGACGCATATGCTGATGGCGGATTTTTTCACGGCAGGGGTTAACCCACTCCCACATCTTCTCTAAAAAAAGTTCCCGTCCCAGCTGTTGGCGGGTTTTACCTTGCTTGGCCAGTTCCCGTTCCACTACTACCTGAGCGGCAATGCCGGCATGGTCTACACCCGGCAGCCATAAAGTCGGCTCACCCTGCATACGGTGCCAGCGGATCATGGTATCTTCCAGCGTAGCAGTCAGGGCGTGCCCAAGGTGGAGCTCCCCGGTAACATTGGGCGGGGGCATGATTATAACAAATGGCTTCTTGTCTGAATTCGGGTTCGGCTTAAAGTAGCCCTTTTCCATCCAGTACTGATACCATTTTTTCTCAACCTCGGCAGCTTCATAAGCCTTAGCCATTTCAGGCAAATCGGAACACTGAGCCATACTAATTACCTCACAAACAGCGGCTAGATAACAACCCGCATTTGACTTGAAATATATAATCCTATTTTGGGCGTATTAAATCAAGTTTTAAAGTAAACCTGAAATTTCATCAAGGAGTCTGGCGGCCGCTTCCTGTTTCTTTAAAAGCGGCAATTCCTCTACCCGGCCGTTTTTAAAGAAGAGGGTCAGGCGGGTGGTATCTGAACCAAAGGTGCTATCAGGCTGGCTTATATCGTTAGCCGCTATTATATCCAGATTTTTGTCAGTCATTTTTTTTAAGGCATTTATCATAAGGTCACGGCTTTCAGCCGCAAACCCCACCTTTATAAAATCACCCTGCAGGGAAGCTAATATATCCGGGTTGGCCACCAGATGCAAATCAAGCCCCTCAGCCCCCTTTTTAATCTTGTCCGCGGCTAGTCTTTCCGGACGATAATCCGCAACTGCGGCTGTCATTATCAAAGCATCTGCCCCTTTGACTGCTTCTCTAAGGGCAGCAAACATCTCTAGCGCAGTTTCGGTGTACATTATGTCAACTCCAAAAGATACAGGCCTGTCGGTAACACCCGAAACCAACCTGACGCTGGCACCCCGTCTGACGGCTTCTTCAGCCAGAGCATACCCCATCTTGCCGGAACTGCGGTTACCCACATAACGCACCGGATCAACCGGCTCGCGGGTGCCGCCGGCGCTGATAACCAGCTTTTTACCCGCCAAAGGGCCGTTTTTCGCCAATACCTGAGTCACTGAACCCAGTATTTTATCCAGTGACGCCAGCCTGCCCTGCCCCATTTTGCCTGAGGCCAGACGGCCATATTCCGGTTCTACAAATATAAAACCCCGTTCTTTCAGCTTCGAAATATTCTGCTGGGTGACGGGGTTTGAGTACATATTGTCATTCATAGCCGGGGCTATTATGACTGGTGATTTACAGGCCAGAATAGTAGCCGAAAGCATATCATTCGCCAGTCCGCAGGCCAGTTTGGCAATAATATTGGCGGTAGCCGGAGCTACCAGAATAACGTCTGCTTCCTCTGCCAGAGAGACATGCTCCACGCTGTATTCGGAGTTTATATCCCACATACTGGTCACTACCGGCTGGTGGCTGAGTGTCCGAATGGTCAGGGGGGATATAAAGCGGCAGGCATCTTCTGTCATCACCGCTTTTACTGTATACCCTTCGGCAAGGAGCTTGGAGGCAATATCCCCCGCTTTATAGGCAGAAATACTGCCGGTTATCCCCAGAACTACCGTCTGTTCTTTATTCATATCCGTCTGCACTCCCCCGGCAAGCCCCCTTCACAAGATGTTTTAACCGGAAGGATAGCTGCTGCCGTTCCATACGTTTCCTATTTTAATATATAAAAGTAACTAAACCTTATTCATCTGGTAAATAAACCTGAGCCCCTGAAGGGTAAGGTCCGAGCGGACTATATCAAAAATACGGCTGCCTTCGGCTATCAGTGAGGCATAACCGCCGGTAGCCACCACTCTGGCTTTCTGCCCCAGTTCAGCCTGAATCCGCCTGACCAGCTCCTCCACCAGCCCTATATAACCGAAATACACCCCTGACTGCATAGCCGAAACAGTGTTGGAGCCGATGGCTTTGGCGGGGTGGATTATTTCAATCTTGGGCAGTTTTGAAGTTTTCTCCACAATGGCCTGAGCCGAGGTGGCAATACCCGGTGCAATCGCCCCGCCTATATATTCCCCGCTTTCCGAAAGAGTATCAAAAGTGGTAGCTGTGCCCATATCCACTATTATGCACGCGCCGGGATAAAGCACTCTGGCGGCGGCGGCATTTACTATGCGGTCAGCCCCAACCTCACGCGGGTTATCCATGCGTATCTTAACCCCGCTCTTGATACCTGCACCCACTACCAAAGGTGTAGCCTTGAAATAGGTTTTAAACACTTCCTCAAAAGTAGTGGTCAGGGGCGGCACAACGCTGCACATAATTACACGGTTTAGCTCTCCCGCCTGTATGCCTGCATGCTGCAAAAGACCTAAAAGCAGGCTGGCATATTCGTCAGCCATACGCTGGGCAACTGAACCCAAATGCCAGTTTGCCAGCAGTTGTTCACCCTCAAATATACCTATATTTACGCTGGTATTGCCGATATCTACGGCAACAAGTTTTTCTGTGGCAGCTTGTTTATTCATAACTTAGTCCTGTTTCAATCCTTTTATAATCACAGGCAATTTTAACAGCAAATCCGAAGCCAGTACACCGGCATCACCTATCTCACTCCGCAATGCTTCTGCGGCCAGAGAGTGCAGGTAAACTCCCAGTCCTGCCGCCTCAAAAAGGCTTACGCCCTGCCCCAAAAGACCGCCTATTATTCCGGCAAGTACGTCACCCGTACCGGCTGAAGCCAGCACAGGGTTAGCCGCCGGATTGCACAGGGTTTCCCCCTGCGGTGATGTCACTATTGTCCCGGCACCTTTCAGGATAAGCGTCTTGCCCCATTTGCAGGCAAACTTTTGGCAAAGCCCGAAACGGTCAGACTGAACAGCCTCGGTGGTAGTTTTTGCCAGACGGGCCATTTCACCCGGATGCGGGGTGAGTACCGCATCAAATTTATATTCCAGCCACCAATCCGAGATAGCTGAAAGTATATTTAATGCATCTGCGTCTATTATAACCTTAAGCCCTACGGGCAGGTTTGAGAGCACTTCGGTAACCAGTCTGGCGGAATACCCGGTTTGACCCAGACCTGGCCCTATAAGGAGTACATCATATTTACCCAGTTCACTCAGGACAAAGCGTGCAGCAGAGTTATCCGCAGTACCGGAGGATACTTCAGGCAAAGGCAGATAAGTAGCTTCAGGTATTCTGCTCGCTACCGCTCCGGTCAAACTTTCCGGCAAAGCCAGTGTAACCAAGCCCGCACCAACACGCATAGCGGCACTCCCTGCTAATATGGCCGCCCCTATATAACGGTCACTCCCGGCTACAATCATCACCCGCCCAAAATTGCCCTTGTTGGCATGGGGGGAACGAACAGGCAAAACACTCTTTGCCCAGTCTTTTTCAATCAAAACGGCTTGGATATCGGTTGTCAGTTCAGGCGGTATGCCGATATCCGCCACCGAAACCGCCCCGCTTAATTCCAGCCCGCGGTGGGTAAAAAGCCCTTGCTTGGCAATGCCCAGCGAAAGTGTAAAATCCGCCTTTAGGCAAGCGTCATCCGCCTGCCCGGTATCAGCATTTAAACCGGAGGGTAAATCTACAGCCAGCACTTGCATCTCTGGTCTGGTATTTCTAACGTTTGCTGTCATTTGCAGAGCTTCTTTATAAATGCCTTCAAGCGGGCGGTTTACGCCTGTACCCAGCAAAGCATCTATTACCAAATCTGCATCCGCCAGATGCTCTTCAAGTTCCGCTAAACCTGCAAATATATCACCTGAGGCTTCCAAACAGCCTTGAACGGTTGTGCCTTTTGGGGTATCTATAAAAGGCACAAATATGCTTACTTTTTCACCCCAGCTCTGCAGATAACGTCCGGCAACCAGCCCGTCACCCCCGTTATTGCCCGCACCCGCCAGTATCAGCACCCGACAGCCATTTTGCTCTTCCAGCAGATGGCGGGCAAACACAGCCACCGCCCTGCCGGCATTTTCCATCAGGGTTTCGGTGCTAATGCCCTGTTTCAGGCAGGCATCTTCTATCTGGCGCATTTGGACGCTTGAGATTATTTCCATTTCCTACCAGCTTTCGCTAAGGCTAAGACGAGTTTATCAGCAAGAGGGGTTATTATCAACACCCAGTCTGTTTAATACTTCCTGCATGGCCTGCCAGTGGCTTCCCTTCCAGAAAACCCGCCCGCAGTGATGGCACTCTTTGAACTCAGTCTGGTTCTGGTAAACATACGGAGGCACTTTTTCAGACAGGGTTTCTTTCATGACGGGATAAAGGGGATAATTGCACTCTATGCAACGGCTGAAAGGTAATATAAACGAATGCAGCACCATATCCGACAAAAGCTGCCGAAGCTGGTCTTCCGCCACTTCGGTTTCAAAGAGCATAACCTTTAAATTACCCTTTTTAACCAGCCGCCTTTCCCTAAGCAGATGATCACGGGTAAGTATTACCCGCCCCTCGGCAAGGGCTTCGGAAAGAAGCTGACGGTCAGACCCGTTGCCAAAACGGCGGGCATCAAAACCCAGCATTCTCAGGTAAACGGCTAGTTTCCCCACATTCTGGTCAACCAGAAAACGCGGCGGCTCAGAGACAGCAAACATACCTATTCTCCCAGACGGAGTTTCAGCCCTTCACTGGCCATAAATATGTCAGCAGCCAATCTATCCGCTACTGCCTGTATTTCAGTTTTAATCTCTTCTTCAAACAACGGCGTGGTATGAAGGGTAACTATTTGGGGCAGATAACCTTTCATCTCCCTGAACAGTAAAAGCTCCGTCTCCAAAAGCTCAGGTGACAAGTGCTTGGAGGTTAAAGCCAGCTCAGTGAGTTTGTTCGGCATGGTCAGTTCAATAATAAGCAGTTCGGGGTTAACCTGTTCCCAGACAGCCCCCAGACCAGACCCTGTATCCGAGGTATAAAAAAACGAATGCCCGTTTAAGTCTTTTACCCAAAAACCGGTGGTATCTCTGGAATGAGGGACAGATACCGGCAATATACGGTAACCCTGACAGTCAAATTCCAAACCGGGGGTAATCTTATTAAACCGCAAAGCCGGAGCAGAGGGCGGGCGGGTAAAAAAATCAGGGTAAAAACCGCCGGAAAAAGGCGGCTTGGTGACTACTTCTTCAACGGCCTGACTGCCGTAAATATCCACACTTTTCAGGCCGTAAGCCAAATTCATAGCCAGTAGCGGCACATCTTTTATGTGGTCATAATGGGCATGGCTTAAAATAACCGCTTTCAGGCTATAGAGTTCGTCCAATGTCAGGCTTCCGGTAATAGCACCTGCGTCCAGCACCACCCCGCCGGAAAGCATGAGGCAACTGGGGCGGGTGGTTTTGGTTTCGCAATTATGAGCACCTAAAAATACTATTTCCACCTTTGTACCTTGACCCCTGTCTAAAGCTTGAAAGGGCTGAAATTGGTAGCTGTATCAAAGTGGTCGCTGTTTTCAGCCTTTTTCAGATAATTTACCAGCCTGTAAGTAAGGGGTGTGGCTGCTGCTTCAATAAGCACTTTTGAACCCCAGTGATAGAGTATCATCATCGGCACAAATACCGGCGTACCCAGAAAAGCCACCATAATAAATATGGAAGTATCCAGCCCTTGCCCCGCCAGAGTAGAACCAATGGTACGCAGCCAGAGGTAACGCCCCTTGGTCCGCAGTTTCAGCTTGGCCATAATGAACGAGTTTACAAATTCACCTACCAGATACCCTAAAAACGAGGCAAGCAAAATCCGGGGAGTATAACCAAGTATGGTTTCATAAGCCGCCTGCCCTTCCCAGAAAGGCGCACCCGGCAGTACCTGACCCAGAGCCACAAAGACTACGAAAATAAGGTTACAGATAAAGCCCAGCCAGATAATCCGCCGTGCCCAGTGGAAACCGTAAACCTCGGTCAGGACGTCTCCGAAGATATAGCTGAAAGGAAACACTATCACCGCCGCCGGCAGAAATACGTCTCCCAAGGCAATAATTTTCACCGCTATAAGATTAGCGGTAATAAGGCAAGTAATATACAAACCACTTACAATGAGCAGGCGGCTGGAAACATTCATAACAATTTTTCTCCGGCAGAACTAAATAAGGCGGACACGGCGGAACATGTACAGCATCAAGCTCACAATAATAGCTGTAATAACCGCCACAAAGTAAATGGCATTCTCCGAGTTTTGAAAAGGCAGGGGGATGTTCATGCCGAAGATGCTGGCTACCATAGTAAACGGCAGCAAAATGGTAGCCACAATGGTTAAAATACGCATAGCCCGATTAGTCCGGTGGGAAGACATGGAGTCAAAGGTGGAGCTTAAGCCCTCTATGACCTCTTTAGTCTCGTCCAGAGTATCCCATATTTTATCCATGTGGTCTGTCATATCTCCAAAATAAACAGACATATCCTGATTTATAAATTTTCTGAGCTTATTTTCCAAACAACCAATGACCGCCCTCATCGGCCAGATAATCCGCCGGGTGGCAATGATATCCCGCCTGAGCAGGGCAATGTCTTTGACAATATTAAGGTCACTGTTAGAACCGGCAAAAATGTCATCTTCCACTTCTTCCAGATTATCCAGCAGCTTTACAGTAATGGGAAGACAATAGTCTACCAACCTGTCAACAATGCGGTACATCAAAAAACCTGAACCATGGTCAAAATATTCAGGACGGGAACTCTCATCCAGCTCCATTTCACGATAAAGCTTTACCAGTGGTTTCAGATTGCCGGTATGCAGGGTGATAAGATAGTTCCCCCCGATAAATACCGAAAGCTGAGCCGGCACAGTAGTCCGCAGTTCCTTATTATAAAACGGGAAGTGGAGCACAAAAAATAGATACTCGTTGTATTCGTCAACCTTGGGCCGCTGACGGCGTGACAGTACATCATCAAGGTCCAGCGGGTGGAACGGATAGTTAGCCGCCAAATACTCGGTATCAACCTCTTGCGGGTTTTCAATATTTATCCAGGTAAGGTTGCCATAAGTAATTGATTCTATATTTGAAGTATTATTTTTAACTTGAGTCAGCGCCATGGTACGCTCCCAAAGTTTATTCTCAACGCTGCTATTTTAGCATAAAACGCTAAAACAACACCAAAATCTAACACTTTTCAGTCCTTTTTAAAAGCCCTATACCTTGCCAGCTTGCATATTTGCCAAATTTTAACCCCAAATACCCTTGGATACCTTTACAGGCTGATTATACTGCGCCTTACCCCGGCTTTTGGAATATTTGACAAATACTCCTTGCAGATTTTACAATACGTCTTTAGTGGCAGCGTAGCTCAGTGGCAGAGCAGGGGACTCATAAGCCCTTGGTCGGTAGTTCAAATCTACCCGCTGCCACCAATTATTTACCCCTCCCGTCTTTCATCACTTTATTTTATATTCCCCAAAAAAATCATCTATCCAAACCATACCTGCTTGCCATTTTTATCTTTTGAAAATGCAATACAGCATAATCCAAATCATCATTATTAAATAATCCTACACCCAGTTAAAATTTATTTCCCCCGTTTTAACCTGCCAACTCATGCCTATTTTTACCTGTCTGCTATTTAAATCCGCAAAACTTTGGGTCTTTTTAACACATATACCAGGAATTATAGTTTTATCCGGAGTTGACATTTTTTATGTTTTATAAGAAACTATAAACATTATAAAGTTTACGCAGTCTTAACAGACACCAACCACTTTTACTCAGAACTCCAAGGAGGTCAGATGGGCTAAGGCGGGTACATTTCCCGGGGGTTTTCCGGAATACACCAGATGGTATTAGTGCAATTATCGGAGGAAGATTTAATATGAACATCAAAATTGTTACGGACAGCACAGCTGATATACCTCCCCAACTGGCAAAATCTCTGGGAATAACCATCGTCCCCCTGTACGTCCGCTTTGGAGAAAAAGCCTTGAAAGACGGGGTGGAAATAACCCAGGACCAGTTCTTTGAAAGACTCCAGACAGAATCGGTTCACCCCAATACCTCACAGCCATCACCTCAGGATTTTATAGATGTATATAGGGAGCTGGCACCCACTTGCGACGGGATTGTCTCCATCCATATTTCTTCCAAGCTTTCCGGCACTTATGACTCCGCTATTCAGGCGAAAAAACTGCTTGGCAAGGACGCCCCCCCGATAGAAGTTATAGATTCACGTTCGGTTTCCATGGGACTGGGACTGCTGGGGCTACTGGGGGCGGAAGTGGCTTCCTCAGGCAAAAATCTTAAGGAAGTGGCCGATACGGTACGCAGTTCGGTAGAAAAAATCCAGATGATGGGCTTCTTTGATACGCTTAAGTATCTGGCTCTGGGCGGGCGTATAGGTAAATCCAAAGCCCTGCTGGGATCACTCCTTTCGGTTAAACCGGTTTTGGTTGTAGGGAACGGGGAGCTTTTACCTGCCGGACAGGTACGAAGCCGCAGCAAGGGTATGGAAAAGCTTACCGAATTTACGGCCGGGGTAAAAAATATTGCCGGTTTATCAGTTATTTACACCACCACCCCTGATGAAGCAGTGGCCTTGGCAGACCGACTGGCAGAGTTTTTCCCGCGTAAACAGATAGTAATATCCAGACTAGGAGCTGCTCTGGGCGTACATGCAGGTCCGGGCACTCTTTTCGTAGCCACCCGCTCAAATTAGCAGCCGTTAAATATAATAATATATGCCCTGCCGGGTGGTTTTCAGCTACAGATACCTCCCGGTCGGGCATTATTTTTCAAAGCAAACCCTAAAAAAACATGGACACATGGCCGTAAATATTGTAGACTTTCCTCGTAATCTTTTTAATCTGCATCTCTTTAGAAGGCTTTGAATTAGCTTAATAAATCTAGGAGGAAAGATGAAGCGCTTAAGTACTATCCTTATGACTCTGCTCCTGTCCAGCGCATTGCTGTTCTCTGGCTGCCAAAGCTCTACCGATGACACTGACGACAGCACTGCCACACTACAGATTACCGTAGTAACCGATGCCACCTGGGCGCCCTTTGAGTATGTTAATGAACAAACTCATGCTATAGAGGGTTTTGATATAGACCTGATGAAAGCTATTGCCGAAAAGGCCAATCTGGAAGTCACCTTCCAGAATGTGGCTTGGGATGCCTTACTGGCAGGTATGGCTACCGGTCAGTATAAAGTAGCCATTTCCTCAATCACCATTCTCCCCGACCGTCTCGAAAAATGGCTCTTCTCTGAACCCTATTTTAACGCCGGCCAGATGGTCTGCGTACAGAAAACCAATACCACTATCCTGAGCCATGATGACCTAACCGGTAAAAGGGTTGCGGCCCAAACCGGCACTACCGGATTTTTTGAGGCCCAAAAAATAGCTAACGCTACTGTAAAATCATACGATGAAATTGGTTTGGCTTTCCAGGACCTTATCAACGGCCAGATTGACGCCGTTATTTGCGACAACCCGGTAGCCATAGATTATGTAAATGCTAACCCCGACAAACTCAAGAAGGTGGGTACTGCTTTCACTGACGAATACTACGGCATTTCCGTAGCTAAAGGCCAAACAGAAATCCTGTCCAGGATTAATCTGGGTCTGGCAGCCGTCATTGCAGACGGTACGCTTGACCAGCTTATAGCCAAGTGGAACTTGAATCCATAATCGTTAAGAACTACAGAGGGGGCTTCAAAAGCCCCCTCTCTTGTATGGAGAAATGGCAGAAAACAAGATTAAGCCGCCTGAAAAAATAGCCCTCATACCAGGGGCTGAACCATCTAACCGGATGGATCCATGGTGGTGGTTGGTAGCCGGGGTTTTTGCTCTGGCGGGCGGTCTGATGCTGTTTCAGCCTGACCCTTTTCTGGATATTTTCAAGTACGTATGGGTAGGTATCGGGATTACGGTGCTGGTTGCCGTTGTATCTTATTTCCTGATGCTTATTTTGGGGTTATTCGGCGGTCTGGGGCGTTTATCTCAGAATACTTTAATCCGCGGCATAGCCACATTTTATGTTGAAATTGTACGCGGAATTCCCTTGCTGGTTCAGCTTATCTGGTGGTATTTTGCCTTCCCGGTAATAATCCAGACCATAGGGCAAGCCCTGAATTTCGGACCGATGCTGAACTATCAGGCCAACCCCATTGTGATGGCTATCTGGGGTATGACCTTCTGCTACGGCGCCTATATGAGCGAAATTTACCGGGCAGGCATCCAGAGTATTCCCAAAGGGCAAATGGAAGCGGCCCGCAGCCTTGGCATGAGTCATACTCAGGCAATGCGGTTTATAATACTGCCGCAGGCACTCAGGGTGATCTTGCCCCCCATGGGTAACGAATTTATCTCACTCCTAAAGGACACTTCACTGGTATCTACCGTAGCCGTAGCTGATATGGTAAGGCTGGGGCGTGAATTTACCGCTACCAATTTCAACCCCATTGAGGTTTGGAGTATGATTGCCCTGCTCTACCTGATACTTACGCTCCTGTCCAGCCGTCTGATAAACTACATAGAAAAGAAAACTGCGTTTTCAAGATAATGAACAAAAAACAAACTTCTGCAGAACAACCCATTATCAAGATTGAAAACATCCAAAAACATTTTGGGCGGGTTCAGGCCTTGCGCGGGGTAAGCCTTGAAGTAAAAAAAGGCGAAGTAGTGGTCATTATCGGCCCTTCGGGTTCGGGTAAATCTACCCTGTTACGCTGTATAAACCGCTTGGAAGAATATGATTCAGGCAAAATAACCGTAGACGGCATTACCCTTGACACCACCGAAAATATCAATCATGTCCGCCGTGAGGTAGGCATGGTTTTTCAGTCCTTCAACCTGTTTTCCCACCTGAAGGTTATTGACAACATAACTTTAGCTCAGTGCCAGGTGAGGAAACGTACCAAAGAGGAAGCCGCGGAGAATGCGGCAGACCTGTTAAAGAAGGTGGGCATACCGGACAAGGCTCATGCCTTTCCCCTTCAGCTATCAGGCGGCCAGCAGCAGCGGGTAGCCATAGCCAGAGCTCTGGCCATGAATCCCCAGATAATGCTTTTTGACGAGCCGACTTCCGCCCTTGACCCTGAAATGATAAAAGAGGTTCTGGACGTAATGACCACTCTGGCCAAAGAGGGTATGACTATGGTAGTGGTATCTCACGAAATGGGTTTTGCCCGAGCAGCGGCTGACAGGGTAATTTTCATGGACGAAGGCCTGATAGTGGAAAGTGCCCCCCCGAATGAATTTTTCACTAACCCCAAACATGAAAGAACCAAGCTCTTTCTGTCTAAAATCCTGCATAACTCCTAGCCCCGAAAAATAATACAGACCCGTACTCACCAGAAAATTCTTAAAGTATGAGTCTGTATTTGATTTTACCGGGTTAAAAAAGAGGCTCTATTCGCTTTCTTTTGTTTTAGCGTAACAGTCCTTGCAATAAACCGGGCGGCCCTCAGTAGGCTCAAAGGGAACGGTTGTCTGAACGCCACACGCGGCACACACTACTTCATATGTCCTTCTTTCGCCACCTTCTGCCCTGTTTTCAGAGCGGCGAGCGGAACGACATGTAGGACAGCGTTTGGGTTCATTTTTCAGACCGCGGGAAGCATAAAATTCCTGCTCACCGGCGGTAAAAATGAACTCATTGCCGCAATCACGACAGACCAAAGTTTTGTCCTGTGCCATGACTGCACCTCCTTGATATAAATTGCTTTGTTTCCAGCGCAGTTTATGGACACAGACTCCCAATTAACCGCCTCGGAACCAAGCTAGCTTTAATACGTATACAATAAATAGTAGCACAGTGTCAAGTGCTTTTTTATGTTAACGCCAAAATAAATTTGCCGAAGTGACTGTATTGTGTTAAATTCACTTAAATAATATGTGGGAGAAACGCCTATGTCGGCTCTAGCCAAAGAAGAAATACTCCGCCTCATAAAGTCAGCTAAACCCCTGCTGGAAGATTACCCTGATCTGGAAAACCAGCTTCAGCCAAACGGGTTTGATTTGAGTTTGAAACAGGTACGAAGTCTGGAAGGCGAAGGTGTTTTGCCCACCGACAATGCCCGCCGTAGACTGCCTGTAAATAACCCGCTTGAGTTTGACCATAATAACCAGATAAAACTGATGCCGGGTATTTACTCTGTAGTCTACAACGAGGTAGTCAATATCCCCAAAGATGTAATGGCACTGGCCACCCCACGCTCATCACTTTTACGCAGCGGCTGTACTGTCAATACTGCCGTCTGGGATGCAGGCTACTCCGGCCGAAGCGAGTCTTTGCTGGTAGTTTATAATCCGGCCGGGCTGATACTGGAACGAAACACCCGCCTGATTCAGCTGGTATTTTTCAAGCTTAATGCCGAAACCGGCGGTTACTGCGGCATTTATCAAAACGAAAACAAAAACTAAGATGTACAGCCGAATATTAAACGGATAATGCTGGAGTCTGGCAAAAGAACAAATAGACTAGGGGCTTTAATCAGAAGACCATGGTGAGAGCCTGAGGCAATACCTCAAAGGTAGCCGGAGTCTTGCCTAAAAGCTCGCCGTCTGCCTGAAGGTACAGCCCCTCTCCGGAGGAAATACTGACAAAATGGGCATGTTCGGTTTTTACCTTGGGATGGGTAATATGAGTACCCTTGTAAATCTTGGGGAAGGTTTGCAGGATTTCCAGCTTGTTTACATCACCCAGAGTTATTACATCAAACCGGCTATCAGTAATAAGGGCGGACGGCGCGATTTTCATGCCACCCCCGAAATAACTGCCATTAGCTACAATTACGCTTAAAACACGGCGGGTATAGTCATCTGTATCCAGCCTAATATCTATGGTCTTGTTGCGATAGCCAACCAGAGTTTTAGCCAGAGCCATTACAAACGGGATAGTCCCGCCCAGAGCTTTGGGCATATGTTCGGTAGCGGCCGCCACTTCGGCATCAAACCCCACCCCTGCCCCGTTTACAAAGAAACGGCTGACCTTTCGGCCATCTTTTTGGAAAGTCACCAAGCCGGCATCTACCTGAGTGTGTTTGGAGCTAAGCAAATGCTGGCAGGAATGAAGATAGTTTCCGTCAAGACCCAGTGAACGCACAAAATCATTGCCGGTACCGGTATCCACCACTCCCATCAGGGTTTTTTGGTCTTGGCTGGCGGTAAGGATACCGTTGACTACTTCGTTAATAGTACCGTCACCACCCACTGCTACCAGATAGGGATATCCGTTTAGAGCGGCGGTACGGGCAATCTCTATAGCATGCCCCTGGCTTTCAGTATATTGAAAATCATAAGAAAAGCCCATATCACGCATAAGCCTGCTGATATGCGGCCATTTTTGTTCGGTGGACCTTGCCCCAGCCACCGGGTTAACTATTACTTTTGCTACCAAATATTTTAACTCACATTGGTATATATTAATTGTAACACTGCCATACCGGTTTTACTATTCTGAAATATTGACCACTTTTTATACTTCTTAGTCCAGATATTCCACTACACACGGAGGACGATCTTTGATAACCACCTCGATACCCGCCTGTTTAAACATATCTATAAACGAATCATCCGCGTATTTGCCGTAACTGACATAGCGTTTTATACGGGCATTGGTCAGCATTTTGGCACACAGCACGCAAGGGGTGTGAGTGGCATAAACAGTTGCCCCTTCCAGACTGGTGCCATGCAGAGACGCCTGAATAATAACATTCTGTTCGGCATGCACCGCCCGGCAAATCTCATGGCGGGTACCCGAAGGAATGCCGTTCTGGTCACGTAAGCAACCCAGTTCCAGACAATCCGTCAGACCAGCCGGCGCACCGTTGTAACCGCTGGAAAGAATATGTTTGTCCCTTACGGCTACTGCCCCGACGTGATGGCGGACACAGGTGGAACGTTCGGCTACCACTGCCGCTATCTTAAGAAAGTATTCATCTACATTTGGGCGGCTCATGCGTCTGCTCGCAGTTCAAGGCCAAGTTTCTTTACTTGCTTTTCAAGGTCTTTCAAGTCCAGTTCGTTCAAAACTGTAATATCCGCCATTACAATCGGCCCGGCCTTGTTTATATTTTCTATCTCAGAGTAATCACGGGAAACAGCATTATCATAATTTAGGGGGCGATCAGCCCTTTCGCACAAACGGGAGTAACGGGTAGAGGGTGAGGAAGATATGGCGACCACTATCAGCTTTTCTTTGTAGTAGCTTTTAAGAAATTTATACTCTTCCCATGAATACAGCCCATCTACTACCACATTGTCTTTTTTCAGGTTTGCATCAATACGGCTAAGGTTCAGCACCGCATAGGCTTCCATACCGTACTGCTTGCGGAGTGATTCCCTCACCTTGCGTTCATTTTCTTCATTCAGGGGCAAACCCAGCTCGCGGAGTTTTTCATCAGTAACATCTCCGAAGCGTATCCGTATAAAACCGTTTTTACTGAACATACGCGAGGCTTCGGTCTTACCCGCCCCCGGCATGCCCACCAGGGCAACTACCTTCATCTTTGGCTCCTTTGCAAGTTATCCAAAACCGGACATATTTATATTAGGGTTATTCCATAACCCGGCGTTTCATACTAAAAAGAGTGGCTATATAAAAAGCCGCCGATACCCCTATAACCGCCAGCAACGAGATTACCACATTTACCCCGCTAAAGTCACCGCTAACCGCTCCCCGAATAAGGCTGACCGCCGGAGTAAGGGGTACGACATTCGAAATAGCCTGAACCGCTTCCGGAAAGCTGGATACAGGGAAAAAAGCCCCGCTGAAAAAAGTCATGGGACCGATAAACAAAGTAAAATAATAATTGAAGCTGTATATGGAAGGTACTATGGAAGCAAAGAAAATGCCGATACTGGCAAACATAATGCCCTCAAGCACCGCAAATATGGGCGCCAGCAGTGCCCACGGTGAATGGATAATACCGAATAAAGCCGCAACCAGCAGAATAATGCAGGCTGTTATGATGGAACGGGTGGCTCCCCATAAAACCTCACCGGTAACAACATCACTCACGTTCATAGGGGTAGCCAGTATGGAATCATAGGTTTTCCGGTAATCCATACGGAAAAAGACGTTATATGTGCACTCAAAAGTAGCACTGGTCATGGCATAACTGGCAATAACACCCGGTATAATAAACTCCATATAGGGCTGGCCGTTTATATCCCCGATAAATGACCCGAAACCAAAACCCAGCGCTACCAGAAGCACTACCGGCTCAATAACAAACCCCGGCGCTATAGACCAGAACAAACGGATAAAAACGTTGTAGTTCCTGAGCCACATATAAAAGGCACGGTAAGTAGGCCAGTTCATTCCACCAGCCCCTTTCCGGTCAGGCGTAAAAATACATCTTCCAGAGTACCTATCCGCTGCCATACATTCCAGCCAAGTGCTTTCAGTTCATCTAGCAGGTTATCTTCACCGCAGCGGAATACCTGTATAATCAAACCGGAATCTTCAAAATCCAGCCCGCGGCGTATGCATTCAGCTGTTATAGTCTCATGCTCACCAGAGCGAACTTCTATCTCAATAAGACACTGGCCTACATGCCTGTCCACCAGCCCTTTGGGGGTATCCATATCCAGTACTTTGCCCTGATGCATTATAGCTATACGGTCACACAACACAGCCGCTTCGTCCATATTCTGGGTGGTGAGTAACTGGGTTATGCCATTGGCTTTAAATTCCTTCAGCTTCTGCCAAACCAGATACTTGGACTGGGGGTCAAGACCCACCGAGGGTTCGTCCAGAATAATAATGCTGGGGTTATTTATAAGCCCCCGGGCCAGCAGCAAACGCCGCCGCATACCGCCTGAAAGGGCTTTTACCTCGGAATTGGCCTTTTGCTCCAGTTTGAAAAGTTTCAGTATGTCAGCTGCTCTCTGGCGGGCATCAGCCGGTTTTATGTCAAAGAAACGGGCAAAGGTGACCAGATTTTCGGTTACCGAAAGTTCAGCGTCCAGATTGTCCAGCTGGGGTATCACCCCGAACATAGCTTTTATCTGCCGCAGATGGTGGGACAGATCAAGTCCCATTACCTCCACCTTTCCCGAATCTGAAGGCGAAAGTGAAGTCAGTATACGCACCAGAGTGGTTTTACCCGCCCCGTTTGGCCCTAAAAGCCCAAAGCATTCCCCCTGCTCTATTTCCAGACTTAGTCCATCCAGAGCAGTACAGTCTTTGTACCTTTTAACCAGATTGGAAACCTTTATAGCATGAGTATTCATAAAATTACTTAAAATGATACCAGTAACTGTCCTTCTCGGCAATAAAATCAGACAGAAAGCTGTGCTATAATTGGCCGTAAATGAATGCGGAAGAGCTAAAGAGTTTTTTAAAAAACCGCTTGCCACCGGAAATAAACCGGCTTATTCTGCATGCAGCTGAACTTGCCGCCAGCCAAAACCTGCATCTTTATCTTGTGGGCGGTCTAGTACGGGATTTCCTGCTGAATAAAACCCCGAACGATGCGGACCTGGTGCTCGCAACCAACGCCATAAAGTTTGGGCAAGGCCTGCTTGAGGGATTTAATTATAAAGCCACCCTTCACCCCCGTTTCAACAACCTTTCGGCAGATATAAACGGCTTCAAACTGGATATTTCCACTGCCCGAAATGAATTTTACCCTGACCCGGGTAAACTGCCTGAGGTACTTGAAGGCGATATCAAGGCAGATTTGTTTCGCCGTGACTTCAAAATAAATGCTATGGCCCTAAGCCTGAGCCCCCAAGATTTCGGTTGCCTTGTAGACCCCTACAACGGGCTTACAGACCTTAAACAGCATAAACTTAGCGTACTCCACCCCAAAAGCTTCAGGGATGACCCCAGCCGCATCTGGCGGGCTTTGCGTTATTCAGAGCGCCTTGGCTTCGATATCTCAAGCGAGACCCTGACCCTGCTTCAGCGTGACGCCCAGCTGATAACTTTGATAGGTGCCGACAGGTTGCGGTATGAAATGGAATGCATTTTTAAGGAAGCCAAACCTGAGAATATTTTACTCAAGGCAGAGGAAACAGGTGTTCTGAAAAACAGCCTGCCGTTTATAAAGGCTGATAATTGGCTGGCAGACAAATTTGCCGAAGCCAGAAATATGTACGGCGAAAATGTATCTCCCGAAATATACCTCTGCCTGCTTTCGGTACGTCTGGATAAATCTCAGGCAGAAGCCTTGATAACCGGTCTGCACCTTAGCAAGTATATCTCGGCATGCCTGCGGGACTACCAATGCCTAGCTGAACATCTGGCAGAACTGGGCAGGGTTGACCTTAAACCCAGCCGATTGTACGGCATACTGGCGAAGTGTAAAAAAGAGGCCAGACAGGCATTTTATATTGCTAATGATAACCTGATTGTCAGAAAACACCTGATGCTTTTTCAGGAAGAATTATCAAGCATAAAGCCATGTCTAAAAGGAACAGACCTGCTCACACTGGGCTTTGCACCCGGCCCGGATATCAAGGCAGTACTTGCCGAACTGCTCAATCTGAAACTGGACGGAAAGATTCCCAGCCGAACAGACGAAATAGATTATGTAAAACGGAGACAGGCCGATGACTAAGTATAATCTAATGAAAAAGGTTCATAACCTGCTTACTTTCGGCTTTGACAGCCAGCCCCGCCGGTTTATCAGCTGGTTTATTATCAGCCTTATCTGTTTAAATGTGCTGGCGGTTATACTTGGTTCGGTAGATACTATTGGCCGGGATTATCATGACCTGCTCTTTGGCTTTGAGATATTTTCAGTAGCGGTATTCAGTCTGGAGTACATTTTACGGGTTTGGAGCTGTACCGTTGAACTAAAGTATTCCCACCCTTTTACCGGCCGGATACGTTTTGCCTTATCTCCGCTGGCACTGATGGATTTGCTGGCTATACTGCCCTTCTACCTGCCATTCCTTATACACGTAGACCTGCGTTTCTTGAGAACCCTGCGGCTTTTACGGTTATTCCGTTTGGGACATTTAAAACGTTTTAACGAAACCTCCCGCATGATTCTAAACGTGCTCCGCGAACGCAGAGAAGCCCTGATAATATCTTTCGCCATTATCCTGCTGCTTATTATCTTTACTTCCAGCCTGATGTACTTTGTGGAAAACCCTGCCCAGCCGGAGGTGTTTAAAAACATACCTGATTCCATGTGGTGGGCTGTTATGACCATGACTACTGTAGGCTACGGTGATATCTACCCCATTACCGCACTCGGAAAGCTTCTGGCCAGTATAATATCCATACTGGGGCTGGCCACTTTTGCTTTACCTACCGCCATTTTATCTGCCGGACTACTGGAAGAATTCCGAAATAAAAAAGGAATTCATGAACATATCTGCCCCGCCTGCGGTCAGGGGATACCAAAACCCTGAGGCTTGCGACTAATCTGGCATAAAAATATCTTCACAGACCTTATGGGTATATACTGAATTGGGTAAATAAAAAAGTGGAGCTGACATTGCAAATAAAAAAAGACCTAGCATTAACCAATAAACTCCTGTCACAAGGTATGGTTTCCACCCGTGACCCCGAAACCGGTTTTAGATATATAATTTGTGCCAGCTGCCCCAATGACGGCGGAGACGGAACTGTATCCCGCATTGACCGTAAGGACAACGTGGTAGAACGGGTGCTTTTCTGCTGCAGTACTTGCGGAAAAGAGTTTGTGGTAAAACCGGAAGATATTTTTCTTACCTAACCTTAGCCCAAACAGTCTTAGAAACAAAAAGTGGGGAAGTGATATCACTTCCCCACTCTGCTTTATAAAGAAGATTAAGCTAGACTAACTTGAAGCTGGAGGCAGGCGCACCGCATATGGGACAGCGGGCAGGTGCCGCACCCGGCACGGTATTGCCGCAAACCTGACATACATAATAGACCTGGTCTTCAGCCCGGGTACCGAATTTTACTTCTTTCAGTACCTCCTCAAACAGACCGTGGTGGATTTTTTCTACCTTGTTGGCGTGATTAAAGCTAAGCAGTGCCGCTGAGTTTCCTTCAGTTTCGGCTTCTTTTATAAAGGACGGATACATACTGGTAAATTCATAACTCTCACCCGCAACCGCCTCTTCCAGATTGGCAGCTGTATTTCCCACTCCTTTTAAGACGTTAAAGTGGTTCCGGGCATGCACAGTTTCAGCCTCGGCCGCAGCCCTGAATAAACGGGCTACATGGGCAAAACCCTCTTTTTCGGCTTTATCGGCAAAAAAAAGATATTTGCGGTTTGCTTGGCTCTCACCGGCAAAAGCAGATTTCAAATTTTCGGAACTGGACATTAAAAACACCTCCTTGATATTTGTATATCTTTATATGATACCCCGACCGGGTTTTTCAATCCAGCGGCCCTAAAGTGGACACCAGATAGGCCTGATGCCCTTTTTGGCACAGGTTATGGTATATCTTTTCAGCAGTGTTTTTATCTTTAAGCAGGGTGAACAGGGTCGGTCCTGCCCCGGCTAAAGATATCTGGTAAGCTCCTGCTTCCAGAAATTGCCAGCGGTATTTGACCAGTTCGGGGAAAAGCTCAAAAGCTACTTTCTCAAAGGCGTTAAAACAAAGGCTGAGGCTGAGCTTACCCTGACAAATACTTTCCAGCAGCTTGTCACTTATCTCTCCGCTGGTAAAGCTATCCGGGCGCAAATTTCGGTAAAGGGCAGCAGTTTTATCAGCCGGCATATCAAGCGCCGGCACCAGTAAAACCGCCCACATTTGAGTAAGGGTAGGCAGAGGAGTTACTGTTTCTCCCCGCCCTTCCATCATGGCCGTACCGCCCATTATAAAAAACGGCACGTCAGAACCCAGCTCTGCACCTATCTCCATCAAACGCCAGCAGGGATAACCGCACCCCCAAAGCTTGTTAAGTCCTTTCAAAACAGCCGCCGCACACGAACTGTCTCCCCCCAGCCCGGAAACCAGTGGAATACGTTTGGCTATTTTCAGGTTTACCCCTGTGTTCTGCCCGCATCTTTCACTAAACAGTTCCACTGCTTTTGAAACCAGACTAAGGTCAGCCTGCCAGTCCTGGCTGTCTGAACTTATATGTACCGTTTTAGAAGGGCTGAAAGACAGGCGGTCACACAGGCTTAGAGACTGGATAATGCTTCGCAATTCATGGTATCCGTCTTTTCTGCGGTATAGCACTTCCAGACTAAGGTTGACTTTGGCAGGAGCCAGCAATGTCAGCATGGGTTGCCCGCATATTCCAGGCATAACTTTTTCCATTCCTCCATGCTCAAAGTCTCTGCCCGGCGGGCAGGGTCTATACCTGCCCCGTTTAATAGTGACAATATAACCGGTTTGGATATGCCAAGTCCCTGTGCAAGTGCATTAAGCAGTGTTTTGCGGCGGGTACCAAAACCGGCTCTGGCCAGTTTGAAAAAATCAACCTCAGACACCCCTTCCATAATGGTTGTCTGAGGGATAACAATCTTTACTATAGCTGAATCTACTTCCGGAGGGGGATAAAAAGCCCCGCCCGGCACAACAGATACCAGTGAAGGGTTGCCATAAAAACGAACGCTCAGGGTCAAAAGCCCCATATCCCCTGTTTTGGCAACTATGTTTTTGGCTACTTCCTTCTGGACCATGACCACCATTGATTCCGGCTTGAGTTTTGCTTCCAGAAACTGGCGGAGTACAGCTGAAGTAATGTAATAAGGCAGGTTGGCTACCAGCTTGTAAGGAACATTTTGACCCAATATCTCTTCAGGGCTGGTTTTAAGTATATCCGAATGGATAAGCCTGAAATTGGGGTAGCCTTTAAATTTTTCGGTCAGAGCATCTATAAGCTTGTCATCCAGCTCTACCGCTATCACCTGTCCGGCTCTTTTCAGGAGTTCTTCAGTCAATGCCCCAAGACCGGGGCCCACTTCAATAACCGTATCGGTCGGTTTCAAATCTGCGGCCGCAAGTATTTTGTTCAGCACACCCTGACTTATCAAAAAATGCTGCCCCAGCCCTTTGCGGGCTTTCAGGGTATAGCCCTCCATCATCTCTTTGGCCTGAGCCATAAGCGAGGGGGCGCTGGCAACTAACAGAGGCACATCTTTTTCCATGTACCCCTATTATAAAGATTTAACGCCCTTTGCTCAATCGTGCTGATAAAAACGGGGGTAATTTGGCTTTTTGCATCTTCTTTTGGGTAGCAGGAATGTTATAAGCTACCCTGTAAAGGCAGAAAGTGCGGGCTTCATCATTGTAAATACCATAACTGGCCTGCGGGTTGCCGTCTCTGGGCTGGCCGACACTGCCGGGATTTATGATAAGATTTGTCTGGCGAAGAGGCTGCATACTCCCTGCCATTAGGGGCATACCGCGGCAGATCCCGTTTTGGCCGGTAGTAAATACATAGGGCATATGGGTATGCCCCACCAGACAATAAGGCGTCCGCATAAGACCGAAATTCTCGGATGCAAGCTGAGGGGTAGTAATATAATCCCACACCGGTCGTTTGAGACTGCCATGTACCAAGCTGAAATCACCCACGATAAGCATTTCGGGCAATACAGCCAGGTAATCAATCATGTCTGAAGACAACTGGCTTCTGGTCCAGGCCAGACAACGGGCGGCTTCCAGTTCAAACAGGGAGTGGTTTATCTTGCCGGCTACTGCCAGGTCATGGTTGCCGGCTACTGCCAAATGTTTGTGGTTCATCAGAATTTCCAGACAGGCTGTCGGGTCAGGGCCGTAATTTATAATATCTCCCAAACACCATATCTCGGTAGCGTCACGTTTATAGGCATCTTCCAGTACAGCATTTAAAGCCTCCAGATTAGCATGTATGTCCGCCATCACCGCATAACGCATCCCTAATGATACCATAAGGGCGTAATTTGTTAAGGGGGCACTGTCCATTTTTGGCTATCTTTATTGAGGACAAAACAAAACAGGCTCCAAAGAAGCCTGTTTGTAATATATATCTAACCCTTATTTGTTTAAGCAGGTCTTACGGCCCGCACAAATACAAATACCCCTCTGACTGCTTCCAGTTCCTCCACCTCAAAACCGGCTTCGGTTAGAAGTTTCCGCCATTCATCCAGAGTATGCACCCACATAATATTGTGCTCAACAGGATAACGGTAAATAGTATTGACTATCAGGGAATAAAATTTGTTTTTGGGCTGGTAAATATCATAAATAGCCACTTTACCACCGGGCTTCAGGGTGCGGAAACATTCTGCCAGTACCTTGCCAAACAACTTGAACTCATGGCTGGCGCTGGAGCAATAAATACGCTCAAACTCCCCATCCTCAAAAGGCAGGTGATAAGCATTACCCCGCACCAGAGTTTTATTGGGGCGTTTAGTGCGGTCATTAAGAGCCATCATCTGGACAGACTGATCCAGCCCCACAATCCGCTTCGCCTCTATCTTGTTAGCAATATATCCGGTACCGGTGCAAAGGTCTAACACACTAAATTCAGAGGTATCTTCGTTCAGCATACGGTTACGGGCACTTTCAAATGTGCCCAGCATAAACATACGGGTTAAAAATTCGTATACCGGGGCAACTTTTTCAAAAAAACTGGGCGCTACCATTATGTCAACATCCCTATGGCCACCGTAGCAGTTGTGACCGAATATATTATGACCATCAATTTATTGGCCATGGCTACCTTTATGGGGTCATCGTAATAGCGGTGGGCAATCCTGACGGCCATAACTGCCAGAGGAATACCGCCTAAGGCTATGGCAGAGAGTGGCGGCATCACCCCGCTAAAAACAAGCGCCAGTATATAGGCATACAGAACTACCAGTGAAATAATAAACAGATTTTTGGCATTTTTAGGCCCTAACCGATATGTCAGGTTACGTTTTCCGGCTGCCCGGTCTTCTTCGTAATCCGGTATCTCATTGATAAGTATCATGGTCCACATGCATAAACCCGGTATGACACCTATTAGAAGCACATCCCAGCTAACCATGCCGGTGTGGACAAAATAACCCCAAGCGGTTAGAACCGGTCCGTATCCAAGAAGCATCACAAGTTCGCCCAAACCGTGGTAGGCCAAACGCAGAGGTTTGGCGGAATAGAGTATGGAAATAGTCGCTCCGATAATGGCAATCCACATAACTCCCCAACCCATGTCCAGCGCCATGTAAATGGCACACATCAGGGCAAAGAGATACAGCCCAAAGATAACCATGAGAGACTGGCGGGGTTTTATGAGGCCGCAGGTAAATACCCCGCTCCCTCCGGAGAAAGGGTTTTTGGCATCTATGGGTTTGCAGTCAGTACCATAAACATAATCAAGGGTATCGTTGAACATGGTAAGACCTATCTGGACAGCGGCAGCAGCTGAAAAAGCCACTATAAAATTGGCCACATTAAAGGTACCCTCGGAAAAGGCTAAAGTGCCGGCTATTACCACCGGCATTACACCCTGAGGTAAAAACTTAAGGCGGGCGGCCTGTATCCAGTCCTGAAAACCCGGACGTTCGCTAGTAAGCGCTTTCAAGAACCTTCTTCAAAACCTCTTCAGAAACCTTGGTACCTATTTTACCATTTTCTTTGTGGAAACGGGTAAAATCTTCAAGCAGAAAGAAGTCTGTACGGGCAGTACGGCGTTTGTTGTCATAGCGAAGGGCTTCCAGCACGCCCTCCAGAGGAACATCTGCCGGAATGCGGGTCGGCAATCCCAGCTTCTTGAAAATACGCTCTATTTTGGCGGCCAGTTCAGGTTTCATATAACCCATCTCACAGGAAAGGGCGGCTTCCGCCACCATGCCAATGGCAATGGATTCACCGTGAAGAAGCTGACCGTTTTTAATAATCTCTACCGCATGGCCTATGGTATGCCCAAGCTCCAGCTGGGGATCAAGCTTGCCCTCAAAGGGGTCAATCTTCAGAAGCTCCAGTTTAAGCTCTATAGTATGGCGGGAAATATAGTCTATCACCTTCGGCGAATAATCACCGGCATGTTCTTCTATATAGTCAAAAAAGGTGGATTCCTGACACAAGCCGTGTTTTACAGATTCGGCCAAACCGGCCCGTATCTGGCGTTCGGGCAAAGTACGCAGAAAATCAAAGTCTATAAAAACAAACTCGGGGGCATAATACTGACCGAACAGATTCTTGCCCATTTTGTAATTCACGGCCTGTTTTTGACCAATGGCACTGTCTATCTGGGCAACCATGGTGGTAGGTATATGGAAAAAGCGCAGACCACGGAAAAGGAGAGCTGCGGTAAGGCCTCCCAGATTTCCTACTACCCCACCCCCCAGACAGACAATAACGCTGGACTTGGTAGCCCTGAGGTCAAGGATTTTGGAGCCGATATCCTCCAGCGTAGACAACGTCTTGGAGGCTTCACCGGCAGGGAAAGCCAAAATATGGGTTTCAGCCACGCCGGAAAGCAAGTTCTTGATTTTACCCTTGAGGATATTTTCAAGATTGGAATCGGTAATAATAAAAAACTTGTCCGCATTCAATTCACGGGCATATCCAGGCAGGCTATCCAGTATGCCACTGCCTATATATACGTGACGGGTACGGTTATTGCCAATGTCATAAGCCAGTGTATCCACTTTACCCATTTTAACTCTCCGGCTTATAGGCCACTGTAAGTGTACCCATACCGCCGCTTTGATAGCGGGATTTGATATTTATAAAACCCTGATTCTGCAATATGGCAGTTATCTCAGCGTTGCTGGGCATGGCCAGCACCGAGTTTGCCAGATAACGGGCAGACTTTTTTTCCGTGCCGATTATCCGTGCCATTACGGGCATCAGATTTTTCAAGGCAAAGAGATAAATGCCTCGCATAGGCTGTTTTTCAGGTTTGGTCATATCTTGCAGAACCAGCAGACCACCCGGTTTTAGTGCCTTGAAAATATTAGCCGCAGCCAAATTTTTATTGGCAAAATTACGGAAAGCGAAGCAGGTACCGATAACATCGTACTTGGCGTCTCCGTAGGGTATTTCGGCATCACCCACCCAGAATTTCACACTGCGATCCGCAAAATTTTTCTTGAGGCGGCCTTTGGCCACTTCTACCATTTCAGGAGTAATATCAAAGGCGTCTATATCCACATTTTTCATGTACCGCAGGGTATTGAAGGTAACAAAACCGGTACCGCAAGCAAGATCCAGCATTTTTACCTGCGGCATGTTGCGGGTATAAGTCAGTATCTCCAGAACCATCTCTTTGCCCCAGCGGCGGTGAATACCCATACCCATAATGTCATCGTGCAGGTCATAGTGTTTAGCCTGAAAGCCAAACAACTGGAGCATATAACGCTTGCGGGCCTGAGCCTCTTCAGACTCGAAGCCGGGGTCTTTCACACTTACATTTATACTGCTCATTTTATTCTGATTTCTCCGGTTTAAAGCCCCAGATTACGCAGGCAATACCCAGTGACAAACTCTTGTACTGGCATTTTTCAAAGCCCTTGCTTTCCATCAGTTTAGCAATCTGCCCGTTAGTGGGCATCATCATGGCAGATTTATAAAGCCAGCGGGCAGCTGATTTTTCAGTACCCAAGATGCTGGTGAACAAAGGCAAAACGTACTTCATATAGAATATATACAACCCGCGCATGGGATGGTGTTCGGGTTTGGTAAGGTCCTGAATAATAAACAAACCACCCGGTTTAAGAGCGCGGAAAACGTTCTCGGTAGCCAGCCCTTTGTTGGCAAAGTTGCGGTAAGCAAAACTGGTGGTTATCAGGTCGTATTTATTTTCGCCAAAGGGAACTTCGGCATCACCCTGCCAGAACTTGATACTGCGCCCCTTGAAATATTTTTCATAGCGTTCCTTGGCAACCGCCAGCATATCCGGGCTGATATCAAAGGAATCTATGTCAATATTCTCAAAGTTCCGGGCTGTATTGAAAGTGACAAAACCGGTGCCGCAGGCCAAATCAAGCATTTTGGTGCTGGTACGGCCTTTCATAAACTTGCCGATTATTTTAAGAACGGTCCGCATCCAGAAACGGTGGGCATAAAGCCCGAAGACATCATCGTGGAAATCATAGTTTTTTGCTTGAACTACGAACAAGTCAACCATGTACTGTTTACGTTTATGCGCCTCTTCAGAATCAAATCCGGGGTCCTGGATAGGCGCTTCGGCCAAACTACTCATCAGCTATCACCTTTTGAAGCATTTATTTAAACATATACTATATCTGAAGTCATTGAAACGGAGAGTTAAACAATGACAAAACTCAGCTTTTTTGAGTAAGTGCCAAATAAAAACGCCATATTGATGGCGATTTCAAAGACCAATCATATTCCTCAATGTATTAATTGTCAAGGTTAAACCCCTTCGCAACCCATACGTAAGCCAAACCTGAGAAAACGCCCCGTAAATTTTACAAAATGGCTACTTCCGGCACTGCAGGCATCAGCTAAAAAATGGTATAATCTCTGCATTATGAAGGTTTCTGACATAGGCGAATGCCAGCTGATAGACAGACTGAACATTCTTTTGCACCAAAAGCCTGATGAAAATACCCCTGCCCGTGAAAACCTGATACTGGACATTGGTGATGATGCCGCTGTTTTTCTCCCACAGGGATACCAGCTGGTTACCGTAGACAGCCTGATTGAAAACGTACATTTCAACCGAAGCATGCTTAATTGGGCAGATCTGGGTTACAAAGCGCTGGCTATAAACATGAGCGATATTGCCGCCATGGGCGGGCTCCCCCAGTATGCCGTAGTGAATATTGACCTGCCGCCGGATACTCTGGTTTCCAGCGTAACAGACTGCTATAACGCTATGTACAGTCTGGCTAACAAATACCAGACTGTAATAATAGCCGGGGATACCAACCAGTCTTCTATTATAAATCTGGCTATTACCCTGCTGGGTTCGGCGGAAAACCCGTCCTGCCTGCTTACCAGAAATGCCGCTCAGGCAGGACAAAAAATAGCCGTTACCGGTTATCTGGGCAACGCTGCTGCCGGTTTGGATATGCTTTTAAACCAAACCGAAGTTACAGATGAAAGCCGCCAGATATTTTACCGCTCTTTTTACCGCCCTGAACCGCGTATTAATGAAGCCCGGTTACTGGTCAAAGAGGGCGTCCATTGCTGTATAGATATAAGCGACGGGCTGGTGACTGACCTTGGGCATATACTCAGGCAGAGCCGGGTAAGTGCCAGAATAGAGCTTGATAAACTGCCACTCCATCCCAGCCTGCGCCTCAGTTACCCTTTGCAGGCCCAAAACATGGCACTCTACGGGGGTGAAGATTACGAACTATTATTTACCGCCTCTGCCAAGGTGATAGAGCAAATATCGGTGCAGAGCCATATACCGGTTACTATCATAGGCGAAATTATTCCGGGTAAGCCGGAGGAACTAAAACTAGTGGATAAAGATGGGAGGGCCCTTCAGCCGGAAAAGAACGGCTGGGAGCATTTTAAAAAACCGAAATGAACCAACTTGAACTGGTGAGTCACAGTACCCAGCAAACCCAGGATCTGGGAAAGATAATAGGTGAACTGGCATCAGCCGGGGATATTATCTTCCTGGTGGGAAACCTTGGAGCAGGCAAAACGAACCTGACCCAAGGATTGGCAAAGGGGCTGGATATTACCGAAAATGCCTTGAGTCCTTCGTTTGTGCTGGCCCGCGAAATGTACGGGCGTCTACCTTTGTACCATATAGATTTATACCGTCTGGACCTGAGTGAAGAGATAGAAGAACTGGGTCTGGAAGACTATTTTTATGGCAGCGGAGTAACTGTGGTAGAGTGGGCTGACAAAGCCAATGAGCTGCTGCCCCCGGAAAATCTGCAGATAGAGATAGCCTATCTGGATGATGATACACGGAAACTGACCCTGTCTGCCTGGGGTATCCGCTATGAAGAGCTGTTAAATGAGATTGCACAGAGGGTAAAGGATGCCGGTTTTAATAGCCATTGATACCGCCACCCCGGATACCGGGCTGGCTATACTTAGAGATAATGAAATAGTTGCCCAGTACAACTGGCTTAGCCACCAGAACCAGACTGTGGAGCTGTTGCCCCGGCTGGACTGGCTGCTTGAGTCTGCAGGGCTTAGCCTTAAAGATGCCACCGCCATTGCGGTTTCCATCGGGCCGGGCAGTTTTAACGGCCTGAGGATAGGTCTCAGCACTGCCAAAAGCCTGGCCTACGCTCTTGATATACCTCTGTGCGGTATCGGCACGCTGGAACTGGCTGCATACCCATATCTGGCAAGCGGGCTTACGGTATGGGCACTGCTGCCTTCGGGACAGCAGGAATATGCTGCGGGAGCTTATACTAAAAACGGAGCAGATTTAAAAGAAGAGATTAAACCCCATATCACCAATCTGGCTGATTTAGCCGCTAAAATAACCGAACCTTGTGTTATCTGCGGGCCGATAAGCCAAAACGTCCAGACCGAACTTAAAACCCTGCTTGGGGACAAAAAAACAGTATTTGCCCCGGCAGATATACGCCCATCAAGGGCAGTATCGCTGGCAAGGCTGGCTAAAAAGAGGATTGAAGACGGTCTTACAGATAATCCTGCCGGTCTGCAGCCGCTTTATCTGCGCCGCCCCCAGATATCCCCCCGAAAACACCCCACCGGACTGCCGCTTTCCCAAAACAAAGCGGTTATCTGGGATATGGACGGAGTGATTGCAGATTCCGCCCCTCTCCATTTCAGGGCATGGCAGACTACTTTTACTGAAATGGGTTACACTTTTTCCGAAGCAGATTTTTACCGCACCTTCGGTTTGCGAAATGATATGATAATTTACTCTGTACTGGGGGAAAAGTCAGAGGCGGATATTATCCACACTCTGGCTGACCGCAAGGAACACCTGTTCCGTGAATATGCCGGACAGGATATAAAAATATTTCCCGGCGTAATGGATTTGCTAAAATCCCTGAAAGCGGCCGGCTACCGGATGGCGATTGCGTCTTCGGCACCGCTGGCTAATATCAAGCTGGTTATGACCAAGCTGGGTATAGGTGACTACTTTCTGGCCACTATCAGTGAAAAGGATGTTACCAAGGGCAAGCCAAATCCGCAGGTATTTTTGCTTTCGGCCGCCAGACTGTGTACCAGACCGGAGGAGTGTCTGGTTATAGAAGACGCACCCGGCGGGGTGGAAGCGGCTAAAAAAGCCGGCATGAAGTGCCTGGCTGTTACCAACAGCCAGCAACCAGAGACCCTAAAAGAGGCCGATTTGATAGTTGACACCCTCGGCAAAATTGGTGTAGAAGATATAGCCGGTTTTATAGGTTCACCCGGCGCTAAATAAAGGAGAAATATGGAAAGAACACTTTTACTGGTTAAGCCTGACGGCGTTAACCGCGGTCTGTCCGGTGAAATTCTGGGCAGAATGGAAAAACTGGGATTAAAACTAATCGGACTGCGGATGCTCCAAATGGATGCCGTTCTGGCTGACAAACACTATGCCCCCCATCGGGCACGCCCCTTCTTCAAGGATTTAGTCACTTACATCACCTCCGGCCCTATTACAGCCGCTGTTTTTGAGGGCGAAAATGCCGTTGAAAAAATGCGCAAAGCTATGGGTGCTACTGACCCAGCCAAGTCTGAAAAGGGCACTGTACGGGGAGATTTGGGTATAGACATAGAGCAGAATACTGTTCACGGCTCAGACTCAGCTGAAAATGCCAAACATGAAATAAGCCTGTTTTTCAGCGAAAGCGAACTGGTAAACTACGACCGCCGTTAGTTACTGTATAGCAACCAGTTTGGGGGCATTCTCCCAGAGACGGTCCAGCTTGTAGTAACTGCGTATTTCGGGAGTGAATATATGGGCAATCACTCCGCCGAAATCAAGAAGTATCCAGCCTGAATCCGCGTCACCTTCACGGTGGCGCGGGCCTATTTTAAGGGGTTTCAAGGTCTTTTCAACTACATCTGCAATAGCCGAAAGCTGGCGGCCTGAAGCACCGCTCATCAGCACAAAATAATCACAGTAACTAACCAGTTCCCTGACGTCCAGAAGGACTATATCTTCAGCCTGTTTCTCACTGGCCATGCTTACCATCTGCCGGGCAATATCTATTGATTCCAAGTGTATCCTCCCCAAAAATCTGTTTTAAGTATAGCATACAACCCTTTGAGGTCTGTAATACGGGCAAAATATGCCTGCTGTTTTTTAAATACCGGACATATCTGATATACTTAACCTCTATGGCAGGTTTACTTTTCGGCACCGCCGGCATTCCCTACTCCACCCCCAAACACACCACCCAGAATGGAATTCACAGGGTGGCGGAACTGGGGCTGGACGGCATGGAAATAGAATTTGTCCGCGGAGTATATATGAAAGCCCCGGATACCAACCCGGTCAGAATCCTTTCGGAGCTTCTGCGTATAAAACTGTCTGCCCATGCCCCGTACTATCTGAACTTTAATGCAGTTGAAGAAAATAAAGTCAAAATGAGCCAGCATCTGCTTTACCAGTCTGCCAAAATGGCTCACCTCTGCGGGGCAGGGTCACTGGTATTTCACCCCGGTTTTTACCTGACAGACTCGCCTTCTGCCGCCTACGAATCCATACGGGATAATATCCGCCCTGTTGCCAGCCGTCTTCAGGAAGAAGGCTTTGATATAACCCTTCGCCCCGAAGTAAGCGGCAAGGTGACCCAGTTCGGAGACCTGAAAGAGACTATGGCACTGTGCAGTGAAATACCCGGCCTATTGCCGACTATAGATTTTTCCCACTATCATGCCCGTACCGGTAAATACAACTCCTATTCAGAGTTCAGCTTTATGTTAAGTACCATGGCTGACTATCTGGGTGAAAACGCGGTTCTAAATATGCATATACACGTTTCGGGCATAGACTACTCTCCCAGAGGGGAGAAACAGCACCTGAATCTGGCTGATTCAGATTTCAATTACAAAGAATTGCTGCTGGCTCTGAGAGACAGGGGCTGTGCAGGGCTGGTAATATGTGAAAGCCCTAATATAGAAGAAGATGCCCTGCTCCTGAAAGAGACCTACTTTTCTCTGGCATAAAGACGCCAAAATCCTTATATGCTATAATTTACTTAATATGTCCCTTATTACATGAAATTTCGAGGTACCAAATGAATTCAAATTGGAAACGCAGCACCATTATTTATGTCGTGATGCTGGTGGCTATCATAGCAATCTTTTCGTTTCTGGTGCCAAATGCCCAGAAACCGGAGGAAGTGCCTCTGAGCCAGATAATAACCCTGTCTCAGGAACACAAGATTGCCGAAATTACAGTTGACAGCGAAACCATAGAGGTAACTACTACCGATGGTACAAAACTGTCCACTGTAAAGGAATATATTGCCAGTATTTACGAAATTGAAGGTCTGGACCTGACCGACGTCAAGGTAAACATCCAGCCGGCGGGCGGGCTGGACTGGGGCACCATGATTCTTACCTATCTGCCCTTCCTGATATTCGGCGGTCTGCTTATCTTCATCTTCACCCAGGCAAGGGGCGCCAACAATCAGGCTGTTTCATTCGGCCGGTCCAAGGCCAAACTCTTCAATATGGACAAGCCCACCATCACCTTTGCCAATGTGGCCGGGGTAGATGAAGCCAAACAGGAAGTAGGCGAAGTTGTTGAATTCCTGAAATCCCGTGAGAAGTTTCAGGCACTGGGTGCCCGCATTCCCAAGGGTATTTTGCTGATAGGACCTCCCGGTACAGGTAAAACCCTGCTGGCCAAGGCTATTGCCGGAGAAGCAGGCGTACCCTTCTTCTCTATAAGCGGCAGTGAATTTGTAGAAATGTTTGTGGGTGTAGGTGCTTCAAGAGTACGTGATTTGTTTGATCAGGCTAAAAAGAATGCCCCCTGCATTATCTTCATAGACGAAATAGATGCTGTCGGACGCCAGCGCGGCGCAGGTTTGGGCGGCGGACATGACGAACGGGAACAGACCCTTAACCAGATACTGGTGGAAATGGACGGGTTTGATACCGATACCAGTGTAATAGTAGTGGCGGCAACCAACCGTCCTGATATACTTGACCCGGCCCTGCTCCGTCCCGGCCGTTTTGACCGCAGAGTAGTGCTGGACAAGCCGGATATAACCGGACGTGAAGCCATACTAAAAATCCATGCCAAGGGCAAACCTCTGGCAGATACGGTTAACCTGGAAAATTTGGGCAAGCAGACAGTCGGTTTTTCAGGTGCAGATTTGGCAAACCTTCTTAACGAAGCCGCCATACTGGCCGCCCGTAAAAACCGCAAGGTAATTGAAACCGAAGACCTTGAGGAATCTATTGACCGGGTTATTGCAGGGCCTGAACGCAAGAGCCGCCGCATAAGCACCCAGGAAAAAGAAGTAACCGCTTACCACGAAACCGGACACGGGCTGGTACTTCGGTTGGTGCAGGGTGCTGACCCCGTCCACAAGATATCCATTGTGGCCAGAGGCATGACGCTGGGGCACACCCGCCAGTTGCCCACTGAAGACCGCTACCTGATGACCCGTTCCCAATTCAAGGGCATGATGGCCGGGCTTCTGGCCGGCTATGTTGCAGAAGAACTGACCTTTAAAGAACTCTCCACCGGTGCTTCAGATGACCTGCGACGGGCTACCGATATTGCCCACAAAATGGTCACCAGCTACGGCATGAGTGACAAACTGGGGCCGCGCACCTTTGGCAACAAAGAAGAAATGGTCTTTTTGGGACGCGAAATATCCGAGCAAAAAGATTACGGCGAGAAAATAGCTGACATGATTGACGATGAGGTTCATGGGTTGATTGAGGAAGCCCACCAGAAAGCCAGGAAAATACTGACCGAAAATAAAAACCGTCTGAAGTTCATTGCCGAAAAACTGGTAGAAAAAGAAACTCTGGAAGGGGTTGAGCTGGAAAGCCTGTTTACAGGTGAACTTCCAATAGCTGAATCTACTTAAACCAATATTGCATTAATCAAAAAGCCACCCCTGAAAAGGTGGCTTTTTTGTTTGCATCTATAAAATTACGTCTATAAAAGAATACCCGCCCGTCAGGCAAAAATGCCTTCCAGCCAATCCCAGATTTCACCCAGGTGGGTTAGGACAAAGATAATCACAATAAAGGCTAGAATACTTCCCAGACAACCCATCAATTTCATCTTGAGTCTCCTTGTCAATTTTTGCGTTCAACTATAAACTCAGCCAACTGGTAGAGAGATTCGCGGGCGGCCGTTTTAGGCAGCTGTGACAAATTTCGGCAGGCCAAATCAGCATAGCGTTTAGCCTCTTTATAACTAAGGTCTATGATATCTGATGAATTTATCATCTCAACTGCTTTGGCAACATGAGGGATACGGTCAGTAGCATTAAGCATATCCTTGATGGGGTTATTATCCGGATAACGATCCATCAGGAGCAGGGCCGGCAAAGTAACTGTGCCGTTATTCAGGTCTGAACCTATCGGTTTGCCCATATCCTTGGCATTACCCACAAAATCCAGTATATCATCTACTATCTGGAAACTTAAGCCCAGATTATAGCCGTAAGAACGCATTATCTCTTCGTCAGACGGTGAGGCATCCGCCAGTATAGCCCCACCCTTAGTAGCCATTACAAAAAGGGCAGCCGTCTTGCCAGATATTCTTTCCAGATAGTTTTCATAGCTCTGGTCAGGGTTAAAACTGGCATAAGCCTGTTTAAGCTCTCCGGAGGCAATTATCTGCAGGGTTTGGGAAAACAGGGTGACTATACCCATATTGCCGGTTTCAGCCGCTGTTTCGGCGGCATGGGCAAACAGGAAATCTCCTAAAAGTATAGCCTTCTCCAGCCCCCAGACAGCGTTAACTGTCCGGCGTCCGCGGCGGGTATCAGCCTTGTCAATAGCGTCATCATGCACCAGTGTTGCTATGTGAAGCATTTCGGAAGATGTAGCCAACGGCAATACTTTTTTTATGCCGGCACCGAAGCACATGGCAGACAGCATGGAAAGCGCCGGTCTGAGCACCTTGCCCCCTACCAGAATATAGTCCAGCATTTCCGCCATTTCGGGAAAAGACTTCTTGCGGCTTTCGGATACCAGTTTAAATTCGTCCTCAACCCCTTTGAGGCCTTCGTTTATAGGTGCGTAGATAGAGCTAAGTTTCAACAAAACCATGCCTCCTGGTAAATACTAAAGCCCCATACGGGCAGTCTCTTCTTCCACAACCGAATCTTCCAGCTTCTTGAAAAGCGGCTCCGGCGGGGTCAGTTCCTGCCCGACCACCGGCATTTTAAGTATCCAGCCTTCTTTTTCCAATTCAGACCCGAAACCAAGATAAGTGCTTAGGCGTCCCGAACTCTCCGGCAAGAACGGGTAGAAAGCCACCCGAAGGCCGGAAAGTGCCACCATGGCCACGTATAAACTGCGGGCAGCGGCGGCTTTGTCCACCTTTATTTCTTTCCAGGGGGCCTTTTCATCCAGATAGCGGTTTGCCTCCTGAGCCAGTGCCATAGCCAGTCTTATTGCCTCACGGAAATTACAGTTATACAGGGCTTTATCAGTTTCACAAAGCATAGCGGCAGTTTTTTCAATAAGCGTAAGGGAACGTTCATCCAGCTCGCCGTATTCCGGCACTTTATTGTCATAATTGCGGCAGACCATGGTCAAAACACGCTGAGCCAGATTGCCGTAAGTGGCTACCAGCTCATCATTGTTGCGGCGGACAAATTCCCTCCACGAGAAATCCGTATCCGAACTTTCGGGCATATTGGCCGAAAGCAGATAACGCAATGTGTCCACGCCGTAACGGGAAAGTACATCATCCACCCAGATGGCATTATTGCGGCTCTTGGAAAATTTCTGTGACTCGGTAGTCAGGTATTCGTTTGAAGGCACATCATACGGCAGATTCAGCCCGCCCTTGCCCATCAGCATAGCCGGCCATATAATGGTATGGAACGGGATATTGTCCTTGCCTATAAAGTAATAGCTCTTGGTATCTACGCCCCAGTACTTCTGCCATGCATTAGGCTGGCCTTTGGAAGCCGCCCATTCTTTACTGGCGGACAGGTAGCCGATGACAGCCTCAAACCAAACATACAGGCGCTTGCCTTCGTAACCCGGCAGGGGTAAAGGCACGCCCCAGTCCAAATCACGGGTAATAGCCCGGTCTTTCAGACCTTCTTTCAAATAACGCAGGGTAAAATTTAATACATTGGTACGCCAGTGGGTTTTGGTCTCCACCCAGCGGATAAGTTCTTCTTCAAATGCCGATAGTTTCAGGAAGAAGTGTTCAGTCTCCCGGAATTCAGGTGGATTGCCGCAGTTTTTACAGCGGAAATTCAAAAGCTCGGCCGCATTTAAGGGTTTGCCGCAGTTGTCACACTGGTCACCGCGGGCACCTTCATATTTGCAGTGGGGGCAAGTCCCCTCCACATAGCGGTCAGGCAAAAAACGGTTGCAGTGTGAGCAAAACGGCTGGCAAACCGTATTTTTATAAATATAACCTTTTTCGTACAAGCTAAGGAACATTTCCTGAGCGGTTCGGGCATGGTTGGCAGTGGCAGTTGAAGTATAAAAATCCCAGCTTATGCCCAGCTTCGGCCACGAGGCCATAAACCGCTGGTGGTAACGCTCAGCCACTTCGGCCGCAGTTATGCCTTCCTGTTCCGCCCTGATGGTAATGGGAGTACCGTGCATATCCGAACCGGATACCATAAGCACTTCGTCACCACGGGTGCGGTGATAACGGGCAAAAATATCTGCCGGCAGATAAGCGCCGGCAACATGCCCCAGATGCAACTGGCTGTTGGCGTAAGGCCAAGCCACACCAATAAATATTCGTTCGCTCATTTATATCCTCAGGGCAGAAAGGTTAGAATTCTCTCGCCTTTTTCTTCTTTGTAGCTGGCATACCCTTTCTTCAGGGCACATTCCACGCAATAATGAACGGTAGTTCCTTTATCTACTTCTTTGCCGTTTTCTTCATCTACCGCCAGATAACGTTCAGGATAGGGAACAGTATTGTTGCAACCGGTGCAAACTACCTCTCCCAGTGAAATACATCCTCTCCTCATGAAACACCTCGCAAATTTTACCTATTATAAGGCCTTGTCAATTTTAAGCCAAGCCCGATAGATTTCTTTTTTAGAAAGCCCGTTTTTTTGGCTAACCAGAGCCACTGACTCTTTGGCTGACTTGCCCTGTTTTTTTAACAGCCCAAGTTCACTTATTATATCACCTGTCAGTTCGGGCTGAGCCGGAATTTGCCTGTTACCCTCCACCACCAGCACAAATTCACCCCTTGGCTGGCTAAAATGGCTGATAGATTGGCTAATACTGCCACGAAATATTTCTTCGTATATTTTGGTAAGTTCACGGCAGACAGATATCTGGCGGTCTCCCAGTACTTCTTTTATGTCAAGTAAACAACCCTGCAAACGGTGGGGCGCTTCCAGTATCACAATGCTTGCCCCAAGCATCTCTACCTCAGAAAGGGCTTTCCTGCGTTCGCTTTTCTGGCGCGGCAAAAAACCCAGATAGCTGAAACTGCCGGAATCCAGCCCGGATACCGCCACCGCCGTTATCACCGCCGAAGCCCCCGGTACAGGCACAACCTTTATGCCGTTTTCGTGGGCGGCTTTGATAAGCTCATAACCGGGGTCTGAAATACCGGGCATGCCGGCATCAGAGACCAAAGCCACATCCCCTTCCATTAGAACCTCTAGTATATAATCCAGCTTTGAAAGGCGGTTATGCTCAAAATAACTGGTCAGGGGCGTTTTTATATTATGGGCAGAAAGCAGTTTACGGGTGTGGCGGGTATCCTCAGCCGCAATCAGCTTTACTTCGGAAAGCAACCGAAGCGCCCGGAGGGTGATATCCTCCAGGTTGCCGATGGGTGTTGCTACTACATATAAAGCCATAACCTTATTATTGTAGCAGAATAAGCCCAAAGGCTAAACTGGCTGCCAAGTTCAAACCCACCCAATTAGTAATAATACCAAATATTTCGGTATACGGCATCAAGCATCACTCCCCTAAAAAGCAACTGACAAACAAAACCCGTCACAGATTACTCTCTACTTTTCAACCTGACTCAGGGTTATAATAGAAATGAATATCTTGCCTTGACTTGACTTTGCCGGCTCTGATATAGTTCATGTTTAATAGTAAGGAGAGCTGAGATGACAGTACCAGAATTTAAAACCCTCAGGCGTACCTACGGCTTTGACGAGGTAGCCATTGTCCCCGGCGGGTTAACAGTTAACCCCGAACAGGTAGAAGTTGATTTTAAAATCGGCGACATTAACTTCTCTATTCCGTTTATTGCTTCTGCCATGGACGCCGTAACCAATGTGGATACCGCTGTTGCCATGAGCAAAATGGGCGGCTTGTCCGTCTTGCATCTGGAGGGTATTTATACCCGTTATGAAAATCCTCAGGAAATTCTGGACCAGATTATATCCAAGCCCATTGATGAAGTAACTTCCTTCATGCAGAAGGTTTATACTGCCGAGCCCATTAAGGAACACCTGATTTCCAAGCGGGTAAGCGAAATAAAGGCCAAAGGTGGCATCTGTGCCGTTTCCCTGATGCCTGCCAACGCCAAAAAACTGGCCCCCATAGCGGTTGAGGCCGGGGCGGATATTATATCTGTAGCCTCCACTGTTACTTCAGCCCGCCACGTCTCCAAGAGCAGCCACGGGCTGGTTTTTGAAGAATTTGTAAAGATGATTAAAGTCCCGGTACTGGTAGGCAACTGCGTCAGCTATCAGGCCTGCCTTGAGCTTATGCGTACCGGCGTTCACGGCGTAATAATAGGCGTTGGCCCGGGTGCCGCCTGCACTTCACGTGAGGTTTTGGGCATTGGCGTTCCCCAGATTACCGCCAGCATGGATTGTGCCGCCGCCCGCGAAACTTACTATAAAGAAACCGGCCGTTATGTGCCTATCATTACCGATGGCGGCTTCAAAAAAGGCGGTGATGTCTGCAAGGCTATCTGTGCAGGTGCTGATGCCGTCATGCTGGGTTCACCGTTTGCCAAGGCTACCGAAGCCCCCGGACGGGGTTACCACTGGGGCATGTCTCACCCTCACCCCTCACTGCCCAGAGGTACCCGTATCAAGGTGGGCACTACCGGGAGCTTGGAACAGATTCTGTTCGGCCCCACTTCCGTTACTGACGGAACCCAAAACCTGGTGGGCGCCCTCAAGACATCTATGGGTGTCTGCGGTGCTTCCAATATCCGCGAAATGCAGCAGGTTGAAATGGTTATTGCTCCGGCTATTACCACCGAGGGTAAAAGCTACCAGCTCTCCAAGTGTCAGTAAAAATATTCTGTATAAAACAAAAAGGCCGGTTAAAACCGGCCTTTTTTATTAGCTCAAACCCAACCTTAAAACAGGGCGCTATTCTTCATCATCTTCGTCAGGTTCTTCGGGCTCTTCAGGGGAGACTGATTCGGAAGCAGGCATTTTTATGGAAGGCACAATGGCGCTCATATGTCCGCGCTTGCGTTTGGCCGCCCACTCTGCCCCGTCTATAATGGTGCGAAGCCCGCTTAAGCCTTCACTGCCATTTGTCAGTACGCCATCTATACCCAAAGCCCAGAGTGCCTGAAGCTCCGGCAAACTGATATTTGCACTTACCCTGACCAAAAAGGGTTTTGACAGGATATCTGCAAAACGCTGGTAGAGCATAATCTTCCGCCAGCTGAGAGACAAAGCATCCGGCTGGCCGTCTACAATAACCGCCCCCACTGACAGACAATCCGCCGCCCTTATCATAAAATCAGTCAGATTATTTTCCAGCATGATTATTTTACCGGTCTTTTCAAGAGCGGTTAAAGGCGATACCTCAGCATCAGGGCTGAAAACCACAAAATCAGCACCGGCCTTGGCCATCTTTTCAGCTTCATCGGCTTTATCACCCAGCATTACGCCCCAGACGGTATCTCCCAGTAAACCGGCGGCTTCTTTCAGTTTTTTGGCACCGGTTTTGCCGGTGGAAAGAAGTACTACATCTGCCCCGCCAAATACTTCTTTGGCAGTCAAATCTTCAATGCCCAGTTCCACCGCCAGCAACATTTTGGGCTGGGGAGCAGAGGCAACTGCATTAAAACCCATAGGGCGCACATAGCCCTTGGATACATTCTTAAGCCTGTCGATAAATTTGCTCATTCTAGCTTCATACCTCATCAAAAATGAATGGAGCCAGCGAGAGGATTCGAACCTCCGACCGGCGGTTTACGAAACCGCTGCTCTACCTCTGAGCCACGCTGGCGCAGGCAATAGTATAGCATAACGGATATTTCCGTCACTACCAAGAGCAGTTCCGCAGAGCCTTTTTAAACCTGAATATTAGACACTGATAAGGAGCTTACCGTCCGCTTGGCTGGTCAGCAAACGCCTTAGTTCGTGCTTATGCTGGGCAGGTCCGGAAAGAACCTTGCCGTTATAATCAAAAGTAGAGTGGTTTACACTGCAGCAGCGGAGTTTGGCTTCACCCTGCATGGGGTCAATTTTGCGTCCGCCATGGGGACAGGCATTTTCGTAGGCATAAAGATTGTTATCTTGACCGCGGACTACCAGCACCGGTTTTGCAAGCCCCTTACCCGCCATGTAACCTGCCCCGCCCTTTTCAGACAGCGCCGGCACTTTGGCTAAATCAAGGGCAATCTGGCTATCCATTAAACTCCAGACATCATCAGCTAAAGGCGAGGTATCACACATCCCCATTATAGCTTTGAAAATATTCACCAAATCCTCCCTGTTTTTACTTGAAAATTTGCCTTTTGATTACAAAAGTATAGCACAAAGACTAAACCTTATTAACAGGTGAGTGCTGTAATAATATTGCGATTATGTTTGCCCCAAAGGGGCATAAATAGTAGAATATAGCCGAATAGGACAGGGCGGAAAGCGCCCTCAGGGGAGATTAGATATGGAAACCGGTACTTTCAAAGTAAAATCTGGCCTGGCCCAAATGCTGAAGGGCGGGGTAATTATGGATGTAACTACCCCCGAACAGGCTAAAATAGCAGAAGAAGCAGGTGCCTGTGCCGTTATGGCACTGGAACGCGTACCTTCGGATATCAGAGCGGCCGGCGGGGTAGCCCGCATGGCAGACCCCACTATTATCGAGCAGATTATGAAAGTAGTCAGCATACCCGTTATGGCCAAGTGCCGTATCGGCCATTTTGTGGAAGCCCAAATACTGGAATCCATGGGGGTGGACTACATTGACGAGTCCGAAGTGCTTACCCCAGCTGACGAAAATTTCCACGTCTGGAAACATGACTTTAAAGTCCCCTTCGTCTGCGGCTGCCGTGATCTGGGCGAAGCCCTAAGGCGGATTGGCGAGGGTGCGGCTATGATACGCACCAAAGGCGAAGCCGGTACCGGCAACATTGTGGAAGCGGTAAGGCATATGCGTTCCGTTATGGGCTCTGTCAGAAGGGTACAGTCCATGTCACCTGACGAATTGTCCGCTTATGCCAAAGAGATAAATGCACCTCTGGAATTGGTGCTTGAACTTCATAAGACCGGCAAACTGCCGGTAGTGAACTTTGCCGCCGGCGGAGTAGCTACCCCGGCCGATGCGGCCTTGATGATGCAACTGGGGGCTGACGGGGTATTTGTGGGCTCAGGTATATTTAAATCATCAAACCCCTCGGCCATGGCCAAAGCAGTAGTAAAGGCTGTGACCCACTATAAAGATGCCCAAATACTGGCTGAGGTATCCAAGGGTCTGGGTGATGCCATGCCCGGTCTGGATATTAAACAGATAGATCCCGATAAACTTATTTCCCAGCGGGGTTGGTAAAAAGTGCATAGAATAGAAGTCTCCCTGAAACCGGAGTGGCCGGATCCCAAAGGCAACGGTGTTTGCCATGATATACAAGACCTTGGTATAACCTCAGTTTCCGAAGTAAGAGTGATAGATGTTTACTGGCTGGAGGGAAACCTTTCAGACAGTGAAGTGCTGACCATATCCGGGGAGCTTCTTTCAGACCAAATAATCCAAACCTTTAAATACGATGCCAACTGTCCGCTAGCCGAAGCTGACGGGTTTTCGGCTATAGAAGTTACCTATAACGCCGGAGTGACCGACCCGGTGCAGGAAACCATACTCAAAGCCATTTCGGATTTGGGTATAAAAGGCATAACTGCCGCCCGAACAGCCAAACGCTACCTGCTTAAGGGCGAGATTTCAGCTGATGAACTGAAAACCATCGGCAACAAGCTACTTATAAACCCCATTGTCCAGCACGTGGTTACCAGCAGTTCAAATCCCTTCCCTCCCAACCCGGAGTATACGTTTAAACTTAAGAAAATTGACCTGCTGGCCGAAAAACTGAAGGATAACATGGCGTCACTGGGCAAAGAATACAGCTTAAGCCATCAGGAGCTTTCCGTTATCTATGAGCATTACCTGAAACTGGGACGGGCACCCACTGATGCTGAGCTGGAAACTCTGGCCCAAACCTGGAGCGAACACTGCTGCCATAAAACCTTTAAAGCCATGCTAGATTACGACGGCCAGATTATAAATAACCTGCTTAAGCAGACTATAGCCAAAGCCACCGCCGAGCTTAACAAGCCCTGGTGTTTATCTGTTTTTGTAGATAACTCCGGGGTGATAGAGTTTGATGACGAATGGGGGGTCTGCTTCAAAGCTGAAACCCATAACCACCCTTCAGCGGTTGAGCCTTACGGCGGTGCCGCTACCGGAATTGGCGGGGTAATCCGTGACATACTGGGTACCGGACTTGCCGCCAAACCTATCGCCAATACAGACGTATTCTGTTTCGGCCCGCCGGATTTGGCCGAAGACAAACTGCCTCCGGGGGTACTCCATCCCCGCCGCGTTTTCAAAGGGGTACGTTCAGGTGTGGCAGATTACGGCAACCGCATGGGTATACCCACTGTTAACGGAGCGGTGCTCTTTGATGAACGCTACACCGCTAACCCGCTGGTTTACTGCGGAACCATAGGCCTTATACCTAAGAAATATGCCCTGCCGGGCAAACAGTCCACCGGTGATCTGGTGGTACTGATTGGCGGACGTACCGGCCGTGACGGCATCCATGGGGTTACCTTTGCCTCCGGTGAACTGAATGACCGCTCAACCGAGCTGTCTTTTACGGCTGTCCAGATAGGCAACGCCATTGTAGAAAAACGGATGCTGGACACTTTGCTTCAAGCCCGCGACCGTGAGCTGTTTGTCCGCATTACGGACTGCGGCGGCGGGGGCTTAAGCTCTGCGGTAGGCGAAATGGCCGAATCTACCGGAGTAAAAATCTATCTGGATAAAGTCCCCTTGAAATACTCCGGCCTGACCTACTCTGAAATATGGATATCTGAAAGCCAGGAACGCATGCTTCTGGCTGTAAATAAAGAAAAACTCGGGGAAATTTTAGCCCTGTTTGAAAGCGAAGGGGTAGAGGCTTCGGTTATAGGTGAATTTACATCCGACCGCCACCTTAAACTTTTCTATCAGGACCATCAGGTGGCCGACCTCCAAATGAACTTCCTGCATAACGGGCGACCTCAACTGGAACTAAGGGCAACTCACCATAAAACCCGCCACCCCGAAGCAGATTTTGACTGCCCGAAAGATTTTGAAACTGAACTTAAAAACATACTTTCCCACTGGAATGTATGTAGCCGTGAGTGGATAATCCGCCAGTATGACCATGAGGTTCAGGGCGGAAGCGTCCTGAAAGCCATGGTGGGGGCTGAAAATGACGGACCGGGTGACGCCGCCGTTATCCGCCCGGTACTTGGCTCAAAGAAAGCGGTGGTAATTTCAAACGGTATTAACCCCAGCTATGCTGATGTAGACGCCTACAATATGGCCGCTTCAGCCATAGACGAAGCCTTACGGCAGATTATTGCGGTGGGCGGCAATCTGGAACGGGTAGCCCTGCTGGATAACTTCAGCTGGGGCAACGCCAGCCGCCCCGAAAGCTTGGGGGATCTGGTGCATGCCTGCCAGGCCTGCCATGACCTGTCTCTGGTTTTTGGAACACCCTTTATTTCAGGCAAAGACAGCCTTAACAACGAATTCCGTTATGAAGATAAACTAATTACCATTCCCCATACCTTGCTTATTTCAGCCATAGGGGTAATGGAAGATGGCGACAAGGCCATAAGTATGGATTTTAAAAAAGCCGGAAACCTTATTTATATTGTGGGTAAAACTGCCGAAGAACTGGGCGGTTCGCATTACTTCAAGAACCACAGCTTCATTGGCAACCGCGCCCCCGCAGTCAATGCCAAGCGTGCCAAAGAAAACATGCAAGCTCTATCTTGCGCTACCGCCAGAGGGCTGGTTGCCGCCTGCCATGACCTGTCCGAAGGGGGACTGGGAGTGGCCGCAGCCGAAATGGCCTTCAGCGGCAAGCTGGGTGCGCACATCCGTCTGGCAGACGTTCCTCTGGCTGAAAAGATAGAACGGGAAGATTACATCCTCTTCTCAGAGTCCAACAGCCGTTTTCTAGTAGAGGTTGCCCCCAAACATCAAGCTGAATTTGAAAAGCTAATGTCAGGGTGTGATTTCGGGCTGGTTGGTGAGGTTATGTCTGAACCAAGCTTGGAAATAACCGGACGAGATGGCAAAGAAATTCTTTTAAACACCCCGGTTAGTGAACTGAAAGAGGTCTGGCAAAGGCCGATGCGTTGGTAGGTAAGAATGAGTAAAGTAAAAACCCTGATACTTCGCACACCCGGTACTAACTGTGATGTTGAGACATCTTATGCTTTTGAACTGGCGGGCTCTGAAACTGAGCTGGTGCATATAAATAAACTATTGGCCAAACCCTCGCTTTTATCCGAATTTCAGATAATGGCATTCCCCGGCGGCTTCGGTTACGGTGATGACCTGGGAGCAGGACGGGTACTGGCTAATGAAGTACGCCTAAAACTGGGTGAAAAAATAAGCCGTTTTCACGAAAGCGGCGGGCTTATTATCGGTATCTGCAACGGCTTTCAGGCACTGGTAAAAACCGGCATACTGCCGGGCCCTATGAAAGACGGCCAAAAAATAACCCTTACAGACAACAACTCCGGCCGCTTTGAATGCCGCTGGACTTACCTTTCGGTAAACCCCTTTTCCACCTGCGTATTTACCCAAGGCCTAGACCGGCTGTATTTGCCGGTAGCCCACGGCGAAGGCAAACTGCTTGGCAGCCCGGAGGTAATAAATAAACTGAATTCAGCAGTTTATTACACCGACAAAGACGGTAAACGCAACGCCCCCTACCCGGCAAACCCGGCCGGTACCCTGATGGATATTGCCGGCATTGCAGACGAAAGCGGGCGGATATTTGCCCTGATGCCACACCCTGAGCGGTTTGTACGGGGCAGTCAGCACCCGCGCTGGACAGGGGAAGGTCTGAAAAAAGAAGGCGACGGGCTGAAAATATTTACCAATGCCGTAAAATGGGCGCGCGAAGTTTGAAGCTACGAAATATAGCCGTTGTATTTGGTTTTTGTATTAAATATATTACATTAAGCGTAGATTTTAGCCGTCCCTTCACCGAAAACGGTGTTGCTGGCTAATTAGGCTTGTGTTATACTTCTGTGTTATCATCATGTAAATATAGCTATTAAATGGTTTTTAACTAACTAGGAGGGGATAGAGCTTGCCAACTACAAACATTAAAGAGCTTCTGGAAGCCGGGGCACATTTTGGTCACCAGACCAGCCGCTGGCATCCGCGGATGAAGAAATATATCTTCACCAAACGCAACGGTATTCACATTATTGACCTTGAAAAGACCGTAGTCATGCTGGACAAAGCCTGCAATTACATTAACCAGGTTGTCAGTGATGGCGGTAAGGTTCTTTTTGTTGGTACCAAAAAACAGGCCCAGGAAATTTTGGCTGAAGAAGCCAAGAGATGCGGCATGTATTTTATCAATCAGCGCTGGACAGGTGGTATTTTAACCAATTTCCACTCCATTCAGTCACGGATTGATTATCTGGTACGACTGGAAGACCAGCAGGCCAGGGGTGATTTTAGCCGTTTGCCCAAAAAAGAAGCTCAGAAACTGGGTGAGGAAATTGCCCGTCTGAACCGCACTATGGGCGGCTTCAAGGAAATGACCCGCCTGCCGGATGTCATCTTTGTAGTAGACCCTATCAAGGAAAAGATTGCCATGGCTGAAGCCAAACGCATGGGTGTTCCTCTGGTAGCTATGGTTGATACCAACTGCAACCCTGACGAAGTTGACTATCCCGTTCCTTCTAACGATGATGCTATGCGGGCTATCAAACTGATTTGCTCCAAAATGGCTGATGCCGTGATAGAAGCCCAGAATGCCATGAAGGTTACCGAAGTTGAAACCACCGGTGAAGCTCAGGCCGAAACTGCCGGTTAAATAATAAACACTGGAGTTAATAAATTGGCTATCAATGCTGAACAGATAAAAGAACTCCGCGAGAAATGCGGCGCAGGTGTTATGGAATGCCGCAACGCTCTGGTGGATGCAAATGGCAATGTTGAAAAAGCCCAGGAGATTCTCCGGGAGAAAGGCCTGGTAAAAGCCGCCAAGAAGGCTGAACGCGAAACTGTCCAGGGTATAGTGGAATCCTATATACACACCCAGGGACGGATTGGTGCACTGGTTGAGCTTAACTGCGAAACCGACTTCGTTGCCCGCACTGACGCCTTTAAGGAACTGGCCCACAATCTGGCCATGCAGGTAGCGGCTATGTGCCCGCTTTACCTGTCTGAAGAAGACCGCCCGGCCGAATGTGAAGTTGAAGCTGAAAACGCTTGCTTGCTGCTTCAGCCTTACATCAAAGACCCCTCCAAAACTATCAACGGTCTCATTATTGAAACTGTTGCCAAGGTTGGAGAAAATATCCGCCTGAAGCGGTTTGCCCGATTTGAGCTTGGAGGCTAGTACCGGTATTTTTTATGGCTGAAATAAAATATAAACGTATCCTGTTAAAACTCAGTGGAGAGGCTTTCAAAGGAGCCACCGGATACGGTATTGATATCCCTACCGTAAGAAACATTGCCCAAGAGATTAAGCATATCTGCCTTATGGGCGTTGAAGTGGCTATTGTGGTAGGGGGCGGCAATATTTGGCGGGGGGCAACCGCTGCCAAAGAAGGAATTGACCGGGTTTCAGCTGATTATGCAGGTATGCTGGCCACCATTATAAATGCCATTACCCTGCAGGACGCCTTGGAACGTGAGGGTATCGTAACCCGCACCCAATCCGCTCTTTCCGTCCAGCAGGTAGCCGAACCATATATCCGCCGGCGGGCTGTCCGACATCTGGAAAAAGGACGGGTAGTCATATTTGCCGGAGGCACTGGCAATCCTTACATGACCACCGACACGGCTGCCGCTTTACGTGCCATAGAAATAGAAGCCAGTGTGCTTCTTATGGCCAAAAATAAAGTGGACGGGGTTTACACCGCTGACCCTCAGAAACACCCCGAAGCCACCCTTTTCCAGCACCTTACTTATATGGAAGCTATAAACAAGCGCCTCCAGGTTATGGATGCAACGGCCCTTTCACTTTGTCTGGATAATAAATTGCCGATTATTGTGTTTGACCTTCAGTCCTCCGAAAGCCTGGTGAGCGCCATATCCGGTCAGCCGATAGGTACATTAATATCCAGCGAGAGTTAAAATGATAAACGAAATTTTACAAAAATCTGAAAAAAAGATGTCTGCTTCACTTGATGTTCTTCTACAGGAACTGTCAGGTATCCGTACCGGGCGTTCATCACCGGCCTTGGTTGAGCATATCCGGGTAGAATACGCAGGCGTACCCACTCCCATCAATCATCTGGCTAATATATCTGCCCCTGATCCCCGTTATATTACTATCCAACCTTGGGACAGAAGCTGCCTTTCGGCCATTGAGAAAGCTATTATGAAATCTGATTTGGGTCTTATGCCCAATAATGACGGCAATATTATCCGTCTGAATATCCCCCCCCTGTCTGAAGAACGCCGCCAGGAAATGATTAAAATAGTCAACAAGCGGCTGGAAGAAGACAAAATAGCCATGAGAAATGTCCGCCGTGATGCTATGGATGAAATGAAGAAACTGGAAAAGGCCAAGGAAATCTCCCAGGACGACCTGAAACGCGGCTCTGACCAGCTCCAGAAGATTACGGATAACTTTATTGCCAAGGCTGACAAGCTTGGGGCAGATAAAGAAGCTGAACTGAGGCAAGTTTAGCCCCTCATTCCCCGGCAAACTCTGGATAGTCCGGCAACCTCCTGTTGCGGTAGAGGTTTTTATCTTGGACACAACAGCTACAATAAATAATACTCCCCCTGACCACATAGCCATAATAATGGATGGAAACGGCCGCTGGGCAGAACGCCGCGGCCTTAGCCGTTTAGAGGGGCACAAAGCCGGTCTGGAAAACGCCAGACGGGTTATCCGCCACTTGAGTTCGCTGGGGGTCAAATATGTCACCCTCTACAGTTTTTCCACTGAAAACTGGAAACGCCCCGATGCTGAAATAAAAGGGCTTTTCGGTCTGATAAATGATGTTATTTCATCTTATATCCCGGAGCTTGCGGGAAATAACATCCGTTTGCGGCATCTGGGACATCTGGATAAACTGCCCGCTATGCTAAAGCATAAACTGGAGAGTTTACTCTCCGAAACCAGCCAAAATAGCGGCCTGACCCTCTCGCTGGCTTTTGACTACGGCGGGCGTGATGAAATTATTCAGGCGGTAAAAAAGCTGGTTAAAGACGGGATAGAACCTGATAAAATAAGCGAAGAGCTTTTTGCTGGATACCTGTTTACCACAGGCATACCTGAAGCAGGCCTGATTATCCGCACCGGCGGCGAAATACGGCTTTCCAATTTTCTCCTGTGGCAATCTGCCTACAGCGAGCTGTATTTTTCGGAAGTAATGTGGCCAGACTTTGGCGAGAAAGAAATTGACCGGGCTATCTCTGCTTTTAACCAGAGGCAGAGACGATTCGGTGGTTTATAATTTATGTTAAAAAAACGCATCTTAAGCGGGTGCCTGCTGGCTCTGATTTCACTGGTGGTTATCTGGGTTGACCAACCCATAGCCTGGCTGACACTGGCTATGGCGGTAGTAGTAGCCCTGGCTTTAAACGAATTTTACAATGCAGTTACCGTATACCTTAAATCCCAGCCCTTTAAGGCACTGGGAATTTTCTGGGGTATGCTTATTGTAATCAGCCCCCATCTGCAGATAGAAAGCATTTTGCCGTTTCTGCTGGGCTCTTTCAGCCTGACTTCACTTATCTACCTGCTTACCCTGAAAGACCGTACAGACGCCTTTCCCCGCTGGGCTTGGACACTATCCGGGGTAATTTACATTGGTCTGCTGGCCAGTTTCTGGGTAGCCCTGCGCGAACTGCCCATGGGACGGGAGTGGGTACTCTGGACACTGATACTCACCTCTGCCACGGATACTATGGCCTTTTTTATAGGCAGCCGTTTTGGAAAACAAAAAATGGCACCTTCCATCAGCCCTAACAAGAGCTGGCAGGGAGCTGTAGGCGGTGCGGTATTCAGCATTATAGTCGCCCCTATTTTTGCTGACTTGATGGGCTTACCTATAAATATGTTTATAGCTATGCTACTGGGTCTTCTGGTCAGCGTAGCCGGACAAACCGGCGATATTGCCGAATCTCTATTTAAACGCAATATGCACTGCAAGGATTCCGGGAATCTGATACCCGGACACGGCGGAATAATGGACCGTCTGGACAGCCTGCTTTTTACCGGTATAGTGGTATACTACTACGTGATATGGTTCATTCAATAAAGAAAGTTGTCATACTGGGGTCTACCGGTTCTATCGGCCGACAGACTCTTGAAGTTATCCGTTCACTGCCAGACCACTTCAAGGTACTGGGGCTGGCTGGCGGAGCAAATGTCAATCTGCTAAAAGAACAGGCTGGTGAATTCCGTCCTGAATATATATACTGCCGTGACTGCCATAAGGAAAGTGCCTGCAATTCCCGTTTTATCCCTATGGAGGAAATGGCCGCTCTGCCCGAAGCAGACGTAATAGTAGTGGCCACTCCCGGCGGTGCCGGTTTACAGCCGGTACTTGCGGCTGCTAAAGCCGGTAAGGTAATAGCTCTGGCCAACAAGGAGTCTCTGGTTTCCGCCGGTGAAATAGTAACCGGTATTGTACGGGAAAATAAAGCTAAACTACTACCAGTAGACAGTGAACACAGTGCCATCTGGCAATGTTTGTCAGGTGAGGTTACACCCCCTTCCAGAATTATACTGACCGCCTCCGGCGGACCTTTCCGTTCTTTGACTAAAAACGAAATAGATAAAGTCACCCCCGAACAAGCACTGAAGCACCCCTCATGGAAAATGGGGCTTAAAGTTACCATAGACTCGGCCAGTTTGATGAACAAAGGTCTGGAAATAATAGAAGCCCGCTGGCTGTTTGATATGCACATACAGAATATTCAGGTGGTTATCCACCCCCAGAGCATTATCCACTCCATGGTGGAGTTTGCAGACGGCAGTTTAAAGGCCCAGCTTTCGCGCCCGGATATGCGTTTCCCGATTCAGTATGCCCTGACTTACCCCGAAAGAGTGGTCAACCATACCCTGCCCCGCCTTAACTGGGCGGAAGTGGGCAAACTGGATTTTGAAATACCGGACATGACCAGATTCCCCTGTCTGGGTCTGGCGATATCAGCCGGAGAAGAAGGAAAAACATTTCCGGCAGCATTATGTGCCGCAGACGAAGTGGCTGTAGATCTGTTCCTTAAGGGTAAAATAAGCTTCGGGCAGATACCCGAACTGATAGCCAAAGTATTGGATGCCCATCAGCCGGTTTCCAAGCCGGATATTGATGATATTCTGGCCGCAGATGCTTGGGCGCGCCAAAAAGTAACCGAACTGGCAGGTAATTTCTAAATGCTGTTAACCGTTGTTTCTTTTCTGATTATATTTTCAATAGTAGTCATCTCCCATGAGCTTGGCCATTTCTTTACGGCCAAAGCCATTGGGGTCAAGGTAGAAGAATTCGGGTTTGGTTATCCCCCCAGGATATTCGGACGCAAATTCGGGCAGACCGAGTATACCCTGAACTGGCTTCCTCTGGGCGGCTTCGTAAAAGTAGAAGATGACCCGGTAAATAATAAAGGCCTTTCTTCAAAAAGCGCCGGGAAACGCTTGCTCTTTTTCAGTTCCGGGGCTTTGGTAAATGCCATTTTACCCATTATACTGTTTGCTTTTGCCCTGATAGTGCCGCATGACGTGCTGGTGGGCAGAGTAAATGTTGAGGAAGTAGTGCCGAATTCCCCCGCCGCCGAGGCCGGGCTGGTAACGGGCGATACCATTCTAAGCATAAACGATCAGGAAATACGCAATACCGCCGAATTTTCCCGTGCCTCCCAGCTAAATCTGGGTCAATCTATAGAAATAACAGTACTCCATGCTGACCAAACCCAGAGCACCGTCAGCCTGACCCCCCGCTGGCAACCCCCTGCGGGTGAAGGCCCGGTGGGTATTTCTTTGCAGACTCTGGACTACCAGATAACCAGCGAAAGTGAATCTGTACTCAAGGCTATACCCCTTTCCGTAAAACAAAACTTTGAAACTCTGGTGCTGTTTAAAAACTCCATACTGGGGCTTATCATGGGCAGTGTTCCTTTTGATGTAGTTGGACCGGTGGGTCTTGCCCAAATGACCGGGGACGTGGCACGGGCCGGGGTTGGCCCACTGCTGGAGTTTACCGCTTTCCTCAGCCTGAATCTGGCTATTATCAACCTGCTTCCCCTGCCAGCCCTTGACGGTGGAAGGATATTTTTTGTATTTATTGAATGGATACGGGGCGGCAGACGCATCTCTCCCAAGGTTGAAAACCTTATCCATATGATTGGGTTTTTCCTGCTGATAGGGCTTATGCTGACTGTAACCTTTCAGGATATTATACGCATTGCCGGCAACTAAATTCTGTTATACTCTCTGCTAAGAGGCTGTAAAATATGATTACGCGGCGACAAAGTACCGAAATCCGACTGGGGAATCTGACTATCGGGGGCAGTGCCCCGATATCAGTCCAGTCCATGACTAAAACAGATACCCGCAATATCCCGGCTACCATCGCCCAGATAAAAGAGCTGGAAGAATGCGGTTGTGAGATAATCCGCCTGGCTATACCGGATATGGAAGCCGCCTCTGCCCTGAAATCTATCCGCCCGAAAGTCAAAATACCCATAGTGGCAGATATCCACTTTGATTACCGTCTGGCACTGGCCTCACTTTCGGCCGGGGTAGACGGCCTCAGGCTCAATCCCGGCAATATCGGTGACCCGGAGCGGGTTAAAGCGGTGGTCAAATCCGCTAAAGAAAGGGAAATACCGATACGCATTGGGGTAAACGCCGGCAGCCTGCCCAAAGACCTGCCCCCAGAGCTCACCATTGCCCAAAAGATGGTCAAGGCCGCCATGGGACATATAAAGATACTGGAAGGCCTGGATTTCGGCCTGATTAAGGTTTCACTGAAGGCATTTGATGTACCCACCACTATTGAGGCCTACACACAGATAGCCTCTCTCATACCCTACCCTTTGCATGTGGGCATTACCGAAACGGGTACGCCTAAAACGGGTCTGGTGCGGAGTGCGGTGGGAATAGGCAACCTGCTTTACATGGGCATTGGGGATACTATCCGTGTTTCCCTGACTGCCCCACCTCACGAAGAAGTATTTGCCGCTTATGAAATACTAAAGAGCCTGAACCTCAGGCAGCGCGGCCCGATACTGGTCAGTTGCCCCACCTGCTCCCGAACCGAGGTGGATATTGTGGGTATTGCCTCACAGGTACAGGAGGCTTTAAACAAAATAGACAAGCCTATCAGGGTAGCGGTAATGGGCTGTGCCGTAAACGGCCCCGGCGAAGCCAAAGAGGCTGATTTGGGCATAGCCTGCGGCAAAGGACAGGGACTGCTCTTCCGCAAGGGCGAAAAAATTGCCGTAGTCCCCGAAGATGAGCTGGTAGATGCCCTGTTACGGGAGATAGCCTCCCTGTAGCTTGTGTCCGCTATCCGCCTTCAGGCTTCTTTGGCAGATGATTTTAGGGTATAATCCTTCTCGGCAAGCCGTTATTTACAAGGAGCTTACAAAATGCGTTATTCCAGGTTATTTGGCAAAACCCAGCGTGAAATCCCGTCAGATGCCGAAACAATAAGCCACCAGTTGCTTCTGCGTTCGGGCATGATAGCCCAGCTGACCGCCGGAGTATATTCATTTATGCCTCTGGCCTGGCGTTCTATCCAGAAAATTGAAAACATTATACGGCAGGAAATGAATAAAGCAGGCTGTCAGGAACTGGCCATGCCGGTACTTCAGCCGGTGGAAATATGGCAGCAGAGCGGACGTGAAGCCCCCTTCGGGCAGACCCTTTTCCATTTGAAAGACCGCAAAGACCGTAATCTGGTGCTTGGACCTACCCATGAAGAGGTAATAACTGACCTCGCCAGCCGCTATATCCAGAGTTACCGTGACCTGCCTCAGCGGCTTTACCAGATACAGGCCAAGTTCCGTGACGAACCCCGCCCCCGCGGCGGATTGATACGGGTACGTGAATTTATTATGAAAGATATGTACAGCTTTGACGCCAGCCCCGAAGGGTTGGATGACAGCTATCAGACCATGAAACAGGCCTACGAAAGTGTTTACCGCCGTTGCGGTCTGGAATCTATGGTGATAGACGCGGACAGCGGAGCTATAGGCGGCAAGGCCTCACATGAGTTTATGATTGTAGCCGAAAGCGGTGAAGACAGTATCATCTACTGCCCGAAATGCAGCTACGCCGCCAATGCCGAAAAAGCTGTATTCAAAAAGAAAACCCTGCCCAAAGAAACCCTGAAAGATTTGGAAGAAGTAGCCACTCCCGGACAGAAAGCTATTTCAGACGTAGCCCGTTTTCTTGCGGTCAAACCTGAAAACACCCTCAAAGCGGTCTTCTATATGGCAGACGGCAAGTTTGTAATGGCTGTTATTCGGGGAGATTTGGATATAAACGAGGTAAAGCTTAAAAACCTGCTGAAGTGCAATGACCTGCGTCTGGCGGAAGACGGTGAAGTCAAGGCCGCCGGAGTAGTGGCAGGTTCGGCATCACCGGTAGGCTTAAAAAATATCCTGATAGTTGCAGATGACTCTGTTGAAAACGGCTCTAACTTCGTAGCCGGTGCCAATAAAGACGGCTTTCACCTGAAAAACGTCAACTGCGGGCGGGATTTCAGGGCGGATAAAATGGCGGATATTGCTCTGGCTGCCGAAGGCTCGGCCTGCCCCTTCTGTGACGGTACTTTCGCCTCCAAACGGGGGGTGGAAGTGGGGCATATTTTCAAACTGGGGACATTCCTTTCCGAACGTTTCGGGGCAAACTTCACTGACGCAGAGGGTGTCAGCCACCCCATTATTATGGGTTGCTACGGTATGGGGGTAGGACGGCTGCTGGCCGCCGCCATAGAGCAAAACCATGACGAAAAAGGTATTATTTGGCCTATGCCAATTGCCCCGTATCAGGTGTATATCTGCGGGCTTTTTCTGGATAACCCCGTTGTCCGCGAAAGCGCTGAAAAAATATATAAAGAACTGGAAGCCAAAAGCATTGAAGTGCTGTTTGATGACCGTGAGCTTACAGCCGGGGTTAAATTTAACGATGCAGACCTGCTGGGCATACCCCTCAGGCTGACTATCAGCCCCCGCAATCTGGATAAGGGCGGGGTGGAATTTAAACTCCGCCGAAACAAGGAATCCGAGCTTGTTCCGCTGGATAGTATAGTGGAAAGGGTAATAGCCACCATCAAATCAGAGAGTGATTTATAACCCCTCTGACCGGTATAAATCTATATAACAGATAAAATTTAAGGGGCTTTAAAAGCCCCTTTTTTTATTTCTCTTGTTTTGTGTCTTTAAGTGTATCCAGATACCTCTGGTGAGACTCCCAGTAAGTCTTAATGGCTGATTCGCGGTCTTCCCAACCTTCAACACCTGTCTTTTTGGATTCCAGCTCTTTATATATGTTAAAGAAATGGAATATTTCCTTCAGCAGGTGGGGAGGCACATCCGAAAGGTCACGAATGAAGTTAAAGTGCGGGTCACCAATGGGTACGCACAATAACTTGGCATCCGGGCCCTTTTCATCGTACATTTTGAAAAGCCCCACCGGTTTAGTTTCTATCATACAACCGGGAAAGGTAGGCTCCCAAACTAAAACCAAGGCATCAAGGGGGTCACCGTCTTCGGCCAAAGTATCCACAATGAAACCGTAATCACTGGGATAATGGACAGCCGAGAAAAGCATACGGTCAAACTTGATTACCTTGCGTTCTTTATCATATTCATATTTATTCCGGCTACCCTTGGGTATTTCTATCATAACCGTCAGAGTAATATCCGGCGTACTTGCCAGTCTCAATCTTTTCAGTTTAGGGCATTTTGCTTCACCACAACCAACTATTGTCTTGAACTCAGAGTTTATGGCTTCAACTTCTTTTTTAATTTTCTTTGAACTATCGCTTAACATTTTTCCTCCGTATTTATAATACCTTATTCAGGCTGAAAAAACCAAAAGGGGCTTTTTTAAAAGCCCCTTTAAATTACCGGACAAACCCGTTTAGGAACGCAAAACTGCTCCCGTTTCAGTATTCAGCCGCCCAAGTATCTGGCTCATCACTCCGTCCACTTCAGCATCTTTCAGGGTATGGGTATCAGATTGGAAAAGAAGATGGTAGGCCAGTGATTTTTTATTCTCGGCTATCTGTTTGCCCTGATACATATCAAACAGTTCCGCATTTTTTACCAAATCGTATTCTGAGAGTATGTCTATAACCTGCCGATTAGTGATATGCCTGTCAATTACCAAAGCCAAATCCCGTTCAACTGCCGGGAAACGGTTAATAGGATTAAATTTGCGGCGAACCATAGCTCTGGTAATAAGTTTTGACAGATTGATTTCAAACATATATACCGGCTCTGTTATGTCAAATTTATCTGCAGTTTGAGGGCTTACCTGCCCCAAAATACCCACCGGCATATCCCCTACCAAAATACCGGCCTGATACCCATGGGACAAGCCATGTTCATGAGATACCACAAAATCAGCTGAAAGCCCCAAACGGCTTACCATAGATTCCACAATGCCCTTAACATCAAAAAAGTCAAAACCGGCGGTATTTCTCTGCCACCGGGATTGAGACGAACCACCCGCTATAACAGCACACAGCATCTCAGGTTCTTCCTGTTTTTTATTCTCTTTCGGCAGGTAAACACGCCCAAGCTCATAAAGCCTGAGACCGTCTTTTTCAAAGCGGCGGTTTGCCGCCAGAGAAGCATACAAGCTGGGACGCAAACTGGTGCGCATAACCTCTTGCTCACTGCTCATGGGGTTGCTGATAGCCAGAAATTCGGGCTCCGCACCTGATGAAACACGGGAAAGCATTTCACGGCTGGTAAATGAATATGAAATAAGTTCCTGAAAACCATAACCTGAGAGTATTTGCCTTAGGAAACGCTTCATGCCGGGCAACGGGGGCGTTTCTATTTTGGGTATAGCTTTATCCAGAGGCAGGCAGGGTATGGTATGGTAGCCCGCTATTCTGGCCACTTCTTCAATCATATCAATATCGGTTTCAATATCCATCCGCCAATATCCCGGATAAATACGCACCATATCCTCAGTCGCACCGTAACCGAATTCTTCCATGCCGGGTACATATTCGGGAAGCCAGATAAAACCCAGCCTTTTGGCTATTTTACAGGCATCAGGCGGTTCTTTCTCATAGCCTAATATCTGATTAACCTTTGCCAGTGAGAGCACAATACCGTTTCTTTCCTTTTTATTAGGCAAAACATCTATCAACCCTGAAGCTGCCTGTCCACCGGCTATTTCAAGTATCAGCTGGGTGGCGCGTTTCAGAGCAATAGGAGCGAGTTCGTAGCTAAGCCCCTTTTCAAAACGGGCAGAAGCCTCACTCTGGAGTTTTAAACCTCTGGCCGTCTTACGGATGCTTTGCTTATCAAAGGTGGCCGATTCCAAAAGTATGCGGGAGGTTTTTTCAGTTACCTCGGTATTTTCACCACCCATCACCCCCGCCAAGGCAATTATCCTGTCAGGTTCGGTAATAAGCAGCATATCCGGGCTAAGTTTCCGTTCAACCCCATCCAGAGTAGTTAAAACTTCACCCTCTGCCGCGGGGCGGACAATAATATGCCGTGATTTTATCTGGTCGTAGTCAAAGGCATGCAGTGGCTGGCCAAATTCCAGCATGACGTAGTTGGTGGCATCTACTACGTTATTTATAGGGCGCATACCGCAGGCAATCAGCCGTTCTTTAAGCCAGTCTGGCGATTCCCCAAGTTTGATTCCTTCTATCAGGCTGGCGGTATAACGGGTACAGAGTTTGCTGTTATTTATTTCAATTTCTATTTTTTCTTTTATATCCGGGCCGGTTGCTTTGAAATCCGGGTCGCTGATAGCAGGCAAACGGTCTATCAGTGCACCCAGTTCTCTGGCTACGCCGGTTACACACATCAAATCACCCCGGTTAGGGGTAAGCTCCAGATCAAGTATTACCTCACCCAGATATTCGCTGGCCAGCATGCCAACAAGCGCATCCGCCGGCAATACCAAAATACCCTCATGTTCATCTGACAACCCCAGTTCCCGTTCGGAACAAACCATTCCGCAGGATTCCACTCCCCGCAAAACAGCCGGCTTCAGCACAATTTCCTTACCGTTGTGACCGTCTATCAAGACTGCACCTGTACGGGCAAAAACCACCTTGTCACCGACTTTGCAGTTAGGTGCGCCGGTAACCACTGTTTCCTGCCCCTGCCCCCAATCCACCTTTACCAGCACCAGGCGGTCAGCGTTGGGGTGGCGGTTTACTTCCATAATCTGGCCTACATATACGTTTGGCCATTTGTCTTTATGGGAATTTAATACTGTCACCTCAGTACCGGCCATAGTCATCCGTTCGGCCAGTTCGGCAGGCTGTATATCAGTTGGAAGGTATTCTTTAAGCCACTTCAAAGGTATTTTCATATTAAAACTGCCTCAAGAATCTAGTATCGTTTGAGTAGAAGAGACGGATATCATCAATACCGTACCTCAGCATAGGCAATCTTTCCAGCCCCATGCCGAAGGCAAAGCCGGTATATTGTTCTGAATCTATGCCTACCCTCTCCAGCACCTTAGGGTGCACCATGCCCGCACCCAAAATCTCCAGCCAGCCGGAACCGTGGCAAACACTGCATTCTTTTTTACCGCCGCAGGTACAGCTTACCGCTACTTCTACACCCGGCTCTACAAAGGGGAAATAGTCACAGCGGAAACGAACCTTGCGGTTAGCCCCGAAGAAACGGCGGCAAAACTCCATCAAAGTGCCTTTAAGATGGGCCATGGAAATGCCCCTGTCCACCACCAGACCCTCTACCTGGGTAAACATGGGAATGTGGGTGGCATCGGTTGCTTCGTAACGATAAACCTTTCCCGGTACTACTATCCGTATAGGAGGTTTGTTTTTCTCCATATAACGTACCTGCATGGGAGAGGTATGGGTGCGAAGCAGGGTATCCAGCCTGCCGTTGTCATTAGGCCTGTCTATCCAAAAGGTCTGCATATTTTCCCGGGCGGGATGATCTTCAGGAATATTCAAAGCCTCAAAATTATGGTAATCATCTTCTATTTCCGGCCCTTCCACGACTGAAAAACCCAGACTTGAGAAAATAGTAGTAACCTCATTGGTTACCTGCGTCAGGGGGTGGATACGTCCGATAGGCCAGGGTCTGCCGGGCAGAGTAATATCCAGCCCTTCATTACGGCTGGCAAACTGTTTTTCTTTAGATATCTGCTCTTTTTGCAAAAAAGCGGCCTCAAGTGCGGCTTTGGCTTCATTAGCTGCCGCTCCGGCTGCTTTACGTTCTTCTATGGGCAAACTGGCCAGATTCCGGAGTGCTCCGGTCAGCAGGCTTTTCTTGCCTAAATACCGGACACGCCACGCTTCAAGATCCTTGAGATCTGTTATGGCTTCCAGTTCGGCAAGGGCGCTTTGGGTAATGTCAGTGATATTTTTAATTTCTTCCATAGCCCAGCTTCACATCAAAATTTTGTAAAAATTATATGCTATTAGCTTTGAATGGTCAACACAGCCCAACATTATGTCAGGTTTGTCCGTCCTAAACAGCCTGCTTTCAGGCTATTTAGGCTTCCCCATGCATAAAATTTAGCGCCCATTTAACAGCTTCGTCACCTGCCAACTCCAGTTCTATATCCGGGGTAATACCCTGACCCTCTATCATCCGCCCGTTAGGTGTATACCAGCGGCCTATAGTCAAGTAGATACCGGTGTTCCCGGTCACATCAAAGGTGCGGTTTACACTACCCTTGCCATAAGTAGTCTTACCCACAATAGTTGCCCGCCCGTAGTCCTGCAAAGCACCTGAAAGGGCTTCAGAACCGCTGGCACTGTACTGGTCTACCAATACTACCATGGGCAAACTGGTAGTTACAGCCTTGGGGACTATTTTGTATTCCTCCGAGTTTCCGGCATTGTCAACAGTGGTTAAAACCACCCCGCTGCTTACAAAACGGCTGGTTACATTTATAACCGAACTTACCAGACCACCGGGATTGCCCCTTAAATCCAGCACTATCCCTTTGGCATCACCCAGATTTTTGAGCACCTGCTCCAGCTCTGCGTCTGTCCTTTCGCTAAAACGGCTGAGACGGATATAAGCTATATCTCCCATCATTTCAGAGGAAACGCTGGGAATAAGTATTTCATCACGGGTAACGTTAAACAGCAGTGGCTGGGCAGAGATGCTTCTTTCTACCTTTAGCGTTATCAAAGTCCCCTTTTCGCCCCTGACCAGCGGAGACAGGTCTGCCAAACTAAATCCGTCAACGGACTGCCCGTCCACTTCCAGTAAAATATCGCCGGCCTGTATGCCTGCCAAAGCTGCCGGAGAACCCTCATAAGGAATCAGGGTAATCACCCCGTCTTCTATCTGGACAGTGGCACCTATCCCTACATATTGGCCGTCATCGTACTCTAGACTGGCCTGATAGTCTTCGGCATTCAGATAAACGGAATGGGGGTCATTCAGCTCATCCATCATACCCTTTATAGCCGCTTCAGCCAGAGCCGCCTGATCTATAATATCCGGCTCTACGTATTCAGTAGTAATAATCTGCCAGGCAGTTACAATACTGGACAGGTTTTCGTCACTGTTTAAAGCGGACACGCCGCCGCTAAAATAACCCAGGGCGAAAGACCCCAGCAAACCAACCATGGACAGAATAGTGCCCAGCAATACTTTTATTCTAAAAGTCATAGACGTCTCCCTGTAAAATATCCTGTTCTAATCATAAAACAAAAGGCCCGGAAGTACTACTCCCGAGCCTTAAGCTAACAATTACTGTAAAGTACCGCTAAGAACACTTCTGATTTGATTTGAATTGGTCTACCAGAGCCAAGGTGCTGTCCAGATTAGCCAGATCCAGAGGAATACCCAGATTATTCAGTTCGTAATAACCCATCCCCCGGTAGAGCCGCCGTCCGGCTACCCTGCACATTTCGTCATACAGTTCAGGCCATTCCTGCCCGCAACGGCGGTGGCAGAATTGGACAAAATCCAGAGCAGAGATATTCAGGTCTTCCATAATTGCCCTCATTATAACCCATCACCACCTAGCAAGCAGCAAACCACCTGAGGAGAGTTGCGGAGCATAATTTATAACCAGTCAAACCCTCTGGTCAACCTCACTAATGGCTGGTATCTTTGTATTTTGAGCATATTAAGCCTTGAAATCCAGCCTGTTTGAAGCATCAAGAGTGCCTGATTTTATTATTTGGGAAAACCATCCGCCGGCAGACATCACTTGCAATAGTTGACATCACTTGCCATTATAGTCTTATCATTATACATTTATATATATATTTCCATAGAAAACAGGGGCTAACTTGCGGAATACCAACCAAAACAGGAACATTTCAGGATTAAAAATGCTTGGCCGGCTTTTGCTGGTACTGCTGGGGCTGTCTATGTTAAGCGGCATATATCTGGCTGTCCAGCAATCTCACCTGAGCGCCTTCCTGAACACTACCAGCCAGACCAATTTTGTTATCCCGTCTTACCTCCATCTTTGCGAAGAGGCAGTAGACCAAGCGACTCTGGGCTTGAATATACTGCTTGCCGTTAGCTTTGTCAGCGGCATGTTTTACCTGTACTTGAGCCACGCATTTTATGTTAACCTGCACCGCATCACTCCCCGCTACAAATCCAGCCGGGTATTTCCGGGGTTCTTGATACCCGTAATCAATTTGGTATTTCCGCTGTTATTTACGGCTGAAACATGGCAACTAAGCAAACAGCCTCTAGAAACTCAAACCGCCCTGCCAGAATACAAAATAAATTTGCTATTCAAATTCTGGTGGATACTCTGTCTACTGGCGGTTACATTGTTTGTTTTCCCTCAAATCTCACCATTTGCACTGTCTGATTCTTATTCATCAAGGGAATCCGTAGCCAACATATTTACAGTGGCAACAGTAATCGCCGCAAGCGGAGGCAGTTTTATTCTTTTTTACCAGTTTAACACCCACCTGAAACTGCCAAACTAAAATCAGGCCAAACCCGAATTAAAAATCCAGCCCGGATATTTACTAAATAGAAAAACCACCCCTCAAAGGGGTGGTTTACTGAAATAAATTAAGCCAAGCAGACCTGTAAGCCGAGTTCTGTACCCTTGCCCGAAGGCAAAGGTGATGACCATCTATCTAGACCAGACGTTACCGTCTGGTTCATGCGGCCAACCCGGGAACAGGCCAGACGTCCTTGCGTTCCCCTATTTGGCCTTGCTCCGGACGGGGTTTACCCGGCCAGCCGGTCACCCGGACTGCCGGTGAGCTCTTACCTCACCATTTCGCCCTTACCTGTTTTCACAGGCGGTATGTTTCTGTTGCACTTTCCGTAGGGTCGCCCCCCCTGGGTGTTACCCAGCATCCTGTCTGGAGGAGCTCGGACTTTCCTCCCGCTTTAAAGGCGGGCGGCCACCCGGTCTACTTGGCAAGCTTTAGTATAGCAGAGATATGTTCTACCCGCATAAAAAGTACTCTAAAAACAAAAAGCGGATAGCCACCCTTTTAGCTTAAACAGGAGTCTCAGCTTCCGCCATCCAAAGCTTTGTTAGCCAGAGCGTCTGCCTCAGAGTTTTGGGCGCGGGGTATGTACTTTATTTGGTAGCGTTCAAAACGCCCCAACAGTGAAACAGCTTTGCTGAACAGGGGTTTAAGCCCCTCGTTTTTCATTCGGTATTCGCCCTTTATCTGTTTTACCAGAAGCTCTGAATCCGAGCGAATTTCCAGTTCCTTTGCACCCAGAGAAGCGGCTTTTTCTAGCCCTGCTAGCAGAGCCTGATATTCGGCTTGGTTGTTGGTGGCATGACCAATAGCTTTGGAAATACAGGCAACCAGATTGTTTTTTCCGTCCTTGAGGGTTACGCCAATGGAGGCCGGGCCGGGATTACCCCTTGATGCCCCGTCTGTGTTTATAATAATCTTGCTAATCTTTTAGATACCTTTCTTTCAATCCAGATATAATATTCGCTGGCAACCGCTGCACTGCACCAGAGTACCGGCTCTGGCACGCTGCATCCAAGCCGCTGTTAATTTCAAACCGCAACCACGGCAATTCCCTTGTTCTACCTTTGAAACAGCTTTGCCCTTGCTTTTACGCAGAGTCTGGAAAAGTACCAAATCCGGCTGTTCAAAACGGGACATAAACTCATGACGTTCGTTTTTAAGCTTTTCTATCTCTAAAAGTATCAGGTTCAGTGACTGGGTATTTTGGGTCTGGTTTTGCTGCCATTCCGAGCGGGCAGTTTCCAGTCCCTCCATTACCTGATTGCAATTAGTCTGCAACTCTTCCAGACGGTCCATGCCGGCAAGCGCTTGATCATCTATCTGGGTACGCTTTGCTTCAAGGATTTCCTGTTCCTTACTCAGATTAGAAAGCTCTTTGGGATTATTAATCCGTCCTGAATACAGGCTTTTCTTAATTTCGTTTATCTTGGCATCCAAATCAGCAGACTGACTTTCAAGTTCACGCAGAGAAGCCTGCTGTTCTTTCAGATGGCTGGCCGCTTCCACCAGATTATTTTCGGCCTGCCTGAGAGCAGAGTCATCCTGCAGGATTGCCTGTAATTTGGAGGCCTGCATCAGGTGAGACTCCAAATCCAGTTCCAGTTCTTGCAGTTGATAAAGCTCTTTTGCTAGTTGCATACTTGCCCACTATTGTAAGTCCTGCATCACACTTTAGCAATAACCATCTAAAGAGTGACAGATGATTATAGCTGATATTAGAACATTTGTGCTATTATTCTACCACTATGACACAAGAATTTATTGAAAGAAAAAAAGGCGCTCCCTACGGCAACCAGAATGCCCGCAAACACGGCTTCTATTCCCGCGTACTGGATACTGATGAACTGGAGGACTATGAACAGGCAACCCTGACGGAAGGTATTGACGAAGAAATTGCCCTGCTCAGGGTAAAAATCAAATCCGTCCTCCGCCATGACCCAGACAATCTGAAACTGCTAATGCAGGCCGTAACCACCCTGTCACGCCTGCTTTCTGCCCGTTACAACATCAGCCGTCAGGACAAGGGCGGATTGAAAGAGGCTATTTTCAACGTCCTCAGAGACGTAGCTGTGCCGCTGGGCATTATAAAGGCTACCTTTGATAAATAAACTTCGCCCTTACCAGCAGGATGTTGCCAGGGCGGTGTTACGAAGTATATTTAACCAGCAGGGGCAGACCTTCAGCGTAGAAATAGCCCGGCAGGGCGGGAAAAATGAACTTTCATCCCAGCTGGAGCTCCTGCTTCTTACTCTTTACATGTTTGAGCCTAAAAATCTGGTTAAATGCGCCCCTACCTTCAAACCCCAGCTGAATATCTCCATGATGAGGCTGAAAGACCGCCTGAATGAGGCCGGTTTTACGGATATATACCACACCGAAGGCGGGTATATTATCAGGCTCAATCAGGCCAGAGCCGTTTTTCTGTCAGCCGAACCAAGTGCCAGCGTGGTGGGCAATACCGCCCACCTGCTACTGGAGGTAGATGAAGCCCAAGACGTGAACAAGGAAAAGTACAGCAAGGAATTTAAACCCATGGGCGCCACCACCAATGTTACCACCGTTCTTTACGGCACTACCTGGGACAGTTTCAGCCTTCTTGAAGAGATAAAAGAACAAAATATAGAAAAAGAGCAAAAAGACGGGCTGAAACGGCATTTCCGGTATGACTGGGAGGCAGTAGCCGCCCACAACCCGGCTTATCTGGCATATGCCCTGTCTGAAAAAGAGAGACTGGGGGAAAACCACCCTTTATTCCTGACCCAGTACCGCTTACTTCCGGTAAGCGGTGGCGGCGGCATGTTCAGTAACGAACAGCTTGATTTGCTTAAAGGAAATCACCCCTGTCAAGTCTACCCCGAAAAGGGCAAGGTATATGTGGCTGGTCTTGATCTGGCAGGCGAGGACAGTCAAACGGGCGGCATCTCCCCGACAACTGTAAACTTACGGCGGGACTCAAGCGTGCTTACTATTGCGGAGCTGGATTATACCTTTGCCAAAGCCCCCTACAACCTGCCTCAGGTCAGGCTGGTCTGCCATTACAGCTGGCAGGGAACACGTCATGCCCTTCTTTATGAAAAGCTGGTGGAACTGCTGGGTAAAGTTTGGAAATGCCGCAAGGTAGCAGTGGATGCCACCGGTTTGGGACAGCCGGTAGCCTCGTTCCTGCGGGAATCACTGGGCAGCCGTATTCTGCCGTTTGCCTTTCAGCCTGCCCGTGCTGAAATAAACTTACTATTTCCTTATCCCTTTGCCTTTTCAGCCATCTCTGGCGGCCGCGCGGCTGGTCAAAAATACACACCGGCAAAGGACAACCCAAACAGGTTTTTGAAAACTCACAACCCTGGTCAGGGTATGAGGTAAGTTCAGGCAGCAAATCCGCTTCTTCTATTCTCAAATCATTCTCTAATAAGGTCATCTCTCCAATCCTTCTTAATAAAATCTGTGCTTGCAGTGGTTAAATTTAGCACATATGTTCTAATATCTTCAAGACTATTTTGTCGTTTTATTAAATAGACATAATCAGCTTGTAAATTATTTGAATAGGAGGGCTTCTGTGGTATAATTGCCCCAAGTTTAGAGGGTATGTTATTTTCAAATAAGGAGGCTTGAAAGAACTCAGATAATGAAACACAAATTTTTACTTCGCGTATTAGGGGTGTTTTCCACCTTGGCCTTGCTGATTGTAGCCTTGCCGCTTTCTCCGGTTTCGGCAGCGGCCAGCATTACTTTGTATCCAAATTCCGGTCCGGCCGGAAGTCTGGTAAATTTTAGCATTGCAACTACTGCTACAAACGGCACAACTGCTTGGATATTATTTGGAGGAACCCAAATCACAACTGCTACCGTAAGTGGCGGCAGTGCCAGCGGTAGTTTTACTGTTCCAACTACAGTCACACGGGGCGCATATACCGTTTCCACCCTCGGGCTGGAGAGTGTAGCCAGTGCCACTTTTACTGTCACTCCCAGCATAACTCTGGCCAGTGCCACCGGTTACGTGGGTGATAGTGTAGCCGTAACCGGCAGCGGTTTTGCCCCCAGCACGACAGTCAATTTTTACCTGTCAGGCAGTACCACTGCTTTTGCCCACCTGAACTCTTCCAGTACCGGTACTGTATCCGGTACTATTACCATACCCCCGGCCAAACAAGGGGTACTAAGCATCACCGCCAATGATAGCGGCACTCCCGGCACTGCTCCGGTTAATTTCACTATTAACCCCAAAATAACCCTTTCAACAGATAACCCCGGGGTAGGTGACAGCATAACTGTAACCGGCAGCGGTTTTTATGAAGGTATCATCCAGATTAGCGTAGATTCGGGCACTGCTGCTAATGCAGGTGTATCTGTGGGTTCAAACGGCAGCTTCAGCACCACTTTCACAATCCCGGCACTGACCCGTGGCATCCATACGCTTACAGCTAACGATGCCTGGAATAAATCCGCTCAGGCCACTTTTGATATAGCCCAGAAAATATCGGTAACCCCCACCAGCGGCACGGTGGGCACGAGCATCACCGTAAAGGGCAGCGGTTTTAATACTACCGGTTCAGTCACCCTGACCTACTTCGGCCAGAGTGTTACTGTGGCCCTGACTAGCGGCACTTTTACTACTACCTTTGTAATACCCGGTGTTCAAGCCGGAGTTTACACACTATCTGCCACAGACGGCAGCGTTATAGCTACCACCACCCTTACAGTTACCACCAATATCACCATGTCCCCCACCAACAACGCCTCCACTCCCGGTAGCGTGGGACAGGAAATTACCCTAACCGGTTCAGGCCTTAAGGCCAATGACACCGTACTGGTTACCTTTGACAGTGCCCAACTCACTATTACTCCCAGCCCCATAGTTGATAGCAATGGCGGTTTTAGCCTTATATTTAAAATTCCTGCTACCACTGCCGGACCTCACACCATTACCGTTATCTCCGGCACTACCAGCAAGACCTTCACCTTCTTTGTTGAAGGCACTGCTCCGGCCACTCCTGCTCCTCTCACCCCGGAGATGGGACTTAAGGCTAAACAGCCCGTTGTCTTTGACTGGGAAGATGTTACTGACCCCAGTGGCGTTACTTATGTACTGGAAATTGCCACTGATGAAAACTTTGCTACCATTCTTTACCAGATAAAAGATCTCACCGACTCCACCTACACCATGACTGAGGCCCAGAAGCTGGAGAGTGTTTCTTCAGACAGCCCCTACTGGTGGAGAGTCAAGGCTGTGGACGGTGCTGGAAACGCAAGTGCTTATACCGGAGCTGGTAGTTTCACAGTTGGCTTCAGCCTGGACCTGCCCGCATGGGCTACCTATGTCCTGATTGGTATCGGTGGTCTTTTGTTGCTGGCTTTGGGTTTCTGGCTCGGCCGCCGCAACGCTGATTACTAAAAAATTCCTGAATTAAACGTATTATTGGAAGCCCTCTCCCTGAAAAGAGAGGGCTTCTTCTTTGCCCGGGCATTTTCCAAAGCCAGTTAGCTTGAACATCTTGACTTAAGCCCCCTATCCAAGTACAATGATTCTCTAGGTCATTTTTTTCAAAGTAAGGGGGTGATATACAAATGGCAGACGTTAGACCCGAAAATAACGAGAGCTTTGAAAGCATGCTCAAACGTTTTAACCGCAAGGTCCAGCAGGACGGCATTCTTTCCGAAGCACGTCGCCGCACCCGCTTTGAACGCCCCCCGACCCGCCGCAAGCGTAAGGACGCCGCAAAAAGGCGTTTGGCAATAAAAGCCGCCAGAAAGGCCACCTAAAATGCCAACTTTGAAAGAAAAGTTTGGCGAAGAGGTCAAACTTTCTCTGCGACAAGGTGAAAAACTGAAGTGTTCTGTACTCCGGATGCTGGTTTCAGCGATCAGTTATGCTGAAATAGCCAAGCAGAAAACCTTTACAGATGAGGAAATCATCGGGGTAATAGCCAAGGAGATAAAGCAAAGGCGCGAAAGCATAGACGCCTATAAGCAGGCAAACAGACCTGAGCTGGTTGAAAAAGAACAGCAGGAAATGGAAATCCTCCAGTCCTATATGCCGGAACAGATGGGCGAAGCCGAACTGACCTTGATTATTAAAAAAGTAATCTCGGAAACAGGTGCCAGCACCCCTCAGGATAAGGGAAAAGTAATGGGCAAGTTAATGCCTCTGGTAAAAGGCAAAGCCGACGGACAGATGGTTAATGCCATCGTAACCGCACTTTTGAATAACTAAATTTAATTACCTTAAAACCGGAAGGGAGACCTTTAAAAAGTCTCCCTTTTTATATTTCTTTGAAAGCGGCTTTATATTCAGTTTCCAGTTTTTGCCGCTGTTTCTGGTTTTCCAGCATGTGCCATGGCAGTTCATCTGCCAAATCAAACCTGGTTTTAGCCAGAGACTGGCTGTCTATCTCAAGTGATTTGGCTGCCCGCTTCCAGCAAGCCAGTGAATCACCTCCCGCCGTTGCCAGCAGGTTTGAAAGACTGGAATCACCTCTGGAAAGCACCGCCTGAATCTGAGACATTTCAGGGCTTTCAGCCCGAACCTCTATCCCCTGCCCTTCCAGACGTAAGCGTATTGTATCCAGCCGCCGCTTTATGAGGGCAGCATCTTCCATACCCAGCCACTGAAAAGGAGTGGCAGGTTTGGGCACAAAGGGAGCAATATTCAGGCTAAGCCTTACCCCACGCCCCTTGGAAGACATGGCCTGCTGAGCCTTTTCAGCCAGTACTATCATTTCTTCCACATCTTCGTCAGCCTCACCCGGCAACCCCAGCATGAAATAAAATTTTAGCTGGCGGAAACCCTTTTCAGCCACCAGAGCGGCTGCCCGTATTATGTCATCTTCGGTTATACCCTTGCGGATAATCCGTCTCAGCCTCTCAGAACCGGCTTCTGGTGCCATAGCCAAACTGGAAACACCTGAAAGTGCCAGTTCGTCCAGCATTTTTTCAGACAGCGGTTTTATCCTGAGTGAACTTACACTTAAGCCAAAACCCATATTCCTCAAGCGGGAGACAAGTTCAGTCACCTGGGGATGGTCACTAACCACCGGTCCCACCAGACCTATCCTCTTGCGTTTCAGCATTCCCTCTTCAGCCTGTTTTAACAGCAGTTCCAAAGGGTGGTAACGCAGAGGGCAAAACACCCCTGCTACTAAGCAAAAACGGCACTGGTGTCCGCAGCCGCGTTCCACTTCCATCAGGTACATCTCGCCCAGTTCGGTAGCTGTACTGAAGACCGCCGTTCCCACCCCCTGAGTAAGTTCAGACGGAAATACCCTTTCAATAGGCTGTTCTGGCGGTATAGACGGCACATACAAACCGGGTATTTTAGCCAAACGTTCCAGAATCAAACCTTTAGATTCGCCTGCCGTTTCGGAAAGCACCGCCAGAAGCTCGGGTAAAATAGCCTCTGCCTCACCTATGCAAAACGCATCAAAGAAATCGGCTACCGGTGAGGGGTTAGACATTATGCAGGCACCTCCGCCGATAACCAGCGGAAAAGCCTCGTCCCGTTCACGGGCGTAAAGCGGCATGCCGCAATCCGCCAGCATAGAGGGGATATTCAGAAAGTCCAGTTCGTAGGAAAGAGTAAACAAGAGAGCTACATAATCAGTAAGAGGGCGGCGTGATTCTACACTCAGAGTCGGGCGGCCTTTGGCGGTGCCGCCTTCCCAGAAAAATCTCTCGGCCAGATATTCCGGATAGTTATTTATCAGGCGGTAAAGGGTATGAAGTCCCAGATTTGACATGCCCACGTAGTAAGAATTGGGATATGCAACCGCCAGAGGCAATCTGCCGCCCCAGTCCTTAATAACAACCCCGCTTTCACCGGCTACCCTCTGGGAAGAGGCATATGAAACCCGTGTGCGTGAAAGCTCTTTACGATTCTTGAGGCGGTCTTTGCGTGCCATAATTGTTTCTTTGCTGTTTCCAGCAGTTACGCAGCAGACGCCCGTCTACCGCAATAATCTTGTCCGCCACTTTACGAAGTTCCACAGAGGTACTTTCCTTGCCGAAAAGGGCTACCTCCACGTTTTTGCCATTATCCTTGACTGCCTGAAGGGCACTCACAAAATCACTGTCCCCAGCAACCAGTATGGCTGTATCAAAATTATTCTTGAATCCATGGCTGAGCATATCGGTAGACAGCAATACATCTACCCCTTTTTCATATGGGGGTGTAGCAGGCCAACCTGAATATACCAACCTTCCCAGCCGAAGCTCCATATAGGGTATTTTTTCCAGACTGGTAAAAAACTTTTTCTGGTCATTAAAACGCTCCGGCTCTTCCTTGCGGCCTACCTCGGCATTGTAATAATAAATACGGACTAAACGCCTGTGTCCGGCAATCTTGGAGCAAAAACAACCAAAATCTATATCCGTTCTTTGAAAATGGGATTTGAGATAGTGGTACATGTTACTACCATCTATAAATATCATCACCCTTTCAAGTGTATCCGTCATCAATCACCACTCATGTATAGACTTGATTCTATAATATATTATTTGAGATAAAAAAACACCTATCCTGTTTTTAAGGCAGGAAAGGTGTTTTTATACCTAATCTAATTAGAATACGGCTAGGCGATCAAGCCAGCCACAGTGACTATCATGAGATACATGAAGCCAGCAGCAACCAGTACCAGAGCCAGCATATCCTTAGTGTTTTCCATTTTATATCCTCCAATATTTTTTAACATTTAGTATAACCGCAACCGGGGCAAATGAAGCACCCTTCCTGATAAACCAGAATACTGCCGCATTCAGGGCATTGCCCTGCTATGTTCCTGACCAGCCCGCTTACACTCCCGGTTTTAACTGAAGCCGCCACTGGCTGACTGTAACCGTTTACATGTTTCTCCAGCACACTGGCAATCGCATCAGCACAGCTTAATACAGCTTTGCTGTCATCCCATGCAATGGAAGGGCAGCGAATACCTCTAAGCTGTTTAACCACCGAAGCTACTTCCATACCAGAGCGCAAGGCCAGCGAAATAAGCCGGCAGGTGGATTCAAGTTGGGCGGAAGCACAACCTCCGGCCTTGCCCAGTGAGGAAAACACCTCACAAATTCCATGCTCGTCAGAGTTTACAGTAACGTAAATATATCCGCAACCCGTAGTAACCCTTTCGGTAATACCCTGGGTTACTTTGGAACGTTTACGGGGCATTAAATTCGGGTTTACAGCAACAGCCGGAGTTTCAATTTTATTTTCAGCCTTGCCGGTAGACATAGGCTGGTCTTCGCGGCTGCCGTCACGATAGATAGTAATACCCTTCAAATTGCTGGCATGAGCCATTTTGTAGACCTCAGCCACATCACATTCCCCTGCGTCACGGGAAAAGTTTACTGTTTTGGAAACGGCGTTATCAGTACATTTCTGGAAAGCCGCCTGTATACGCACATGCCACTCCGGCACAATCTGGTGGGCGGTTACGAACAGGTCTTTGGCGTCCTGCGGCACATCAACCTCATCCAGATGCGCCCCTTCCGCCAGAGATTTAATAAGCTCCTCGGAATAATATCCGCCTTCTTTAGCCGCCCTCTCAAAATAAGGGTTAACCTCTATCATCTTGGTGCCGTCCAGAATATTGCGGGTAAAGCACAAGGCAAAATGGGGTTCAATACCTGAAGAACAGCCCGCAATAATGGATAAAGTACCGGTGGGTGCAATGGTGGTGCAGGAAGCGTTCCGCATAGGGCGCCCGCTCTTCTCATAAATACTCCCGCGATAGGCCGGGAAAACGCCCCTCTCCACCGCCAGTTCTGACGAGAATTTGTGGGCTTCGTCATTTACAAAGCACATTATCTCCTCTGCCAGCTTTATTGAGTTTTCCGAATTGTACGGCACACCCAGTTCCAAAAGCATATCCGCAAAACCCATCACTCCCAGACCAATCTTGCGGCTCTTCTTGGTCATCTCCTCAATCTGAGGCAGGGGGAATTTATTTACGTCTATGACATTATCCAGAAAACGAACGGCACTCTTTATAACCCGGCTCAGTTTTTTATAATCAACGGTATTTTGGCCTCCGCTTACAGTCACCATACGTGACAGGTTTATTGACCCCAAGTTGCAGGATTCATAAGGCAGCAAAGGCTGTTCACCGCAAGGATTGGTGCTTTCAATCCGCCCCAGCTGGGGAGTGGGATTGTAAGCATTTATGCGGTCAATAAAGACAATACCCGGATCACCAGTCTTCCAAGCCATATGAACAATCTTGTTAAACACTTCGGAAGCATTCAGACTGGAAACAACTTCGCCGTTATGGGGGTTTAACAAATCATAATCAACCCCGTCTTTTACCGCCTGCATAAATTTATCGGTAATGGCTACCGACAAATTAAAGTTAGTCAGCACTCCGGCTTTATCCTTGGCATGGACAAATTTCATGATATCAGGGTGGTCAATACTCAGGATAGCCATATTGGCGCCCCTTCTGGTTCCACCCTGCTTGATAACATCAGTTGCCACATCAAAGGCACGCATGAAGGATACAGGCCCGCTGGCAACCCCTCCGGTAGTACCCACCCGGTCTTGTTCTGGACGCAGGCGGGAGAATGAGAAACCGGTGCCGCCGCCGCTCTTATGTATCATGGCGGTATGCTTCACGGCATCAAAAATAGACTCTATCGAATCATCTACCGGCAGTACGAAACAGGCCGAAAGCTGCCCTAGTTCACGCCCGGCATTCATAAGGGTGGGCGAATTGGGCAGAAACTCCAGACGAGTCATCAGGTTAAAAAACTCGTCTTCACGGCTTCTTACGTCTGCCTTGGGGTTATAAATAAGCTCCCCCATGGCAATAGTGCGGGCAACCCGGCGAAACATATCCTCAACTGTTTCGGTAGTTTTGCCCTGCTTGTCTTTTTTCAGATAGCGGCGTTCCAGCACGCACATGGCATTATCTGTAAGCTTCAGCCCCTCAGTTCTGGCATCTGCCTTCATTTCAGATTTAACTTGTACTTTTACCGGCATCGGTTCTTCCTCCTTGGCTTGGGTCTCAATTTGATTTTGCTTGTCCTTGTTACCTGCGTCCAGCACCTCTTTGACCATTATATCTATCTCATCATCTGTGGCCAGTACCGCAGGGGCTTTTAAATCACTGGGCAATAAATCTTCCATGCCAGGCAATCCTACCGGCTTTTCCAGCCTTTTTATAAGCAGGCTGATAAGTGTTTCTATCTGGACTCTATCAGAAATACCCATTGAGGCCGCAGCTACAAACATAGCCCTGGCCACGCGGTTGCGATTAACCGGAGTTGGTTTCTTACCGCTTACGTGATTTACCATGTTATCTCCTTTGGTATCTGGTCTTGGGGACCGCCTTGTCTTCAGGCAACAAACTAAGTTGCCCCTTGTGTATGCCCTCGTCCTGTCCGTTTACCAAATTGTCTACTACCTTTTTCAGCTGGGTAATATCAGTAAACTCACGGTAGACGCTGGCAAAGCGCACATAGGCAATATTATCCAGCATTTTCAGCCTTTCCATAACCATATCTCCCAAAAGGGTACTGGGTATTTCGGCCTTGCCCATATTGTAAAGTTCGGCCTCTATATCCCCCGCCACCTTGTCCACCGCCCCGGCTGGCAAAGGGCGTTTCTCACAGGCACGTCTGAGACCGCTCAGCAACTTTTCCTTGTTAAACTCTTCACGCCGCTGGTCTTTCTTAACCACAAAGAGACCGGCCGGCTGAAAACGTTCATAGGTAGTAAACCTCTGGCCGCAAACCACACACTCACGCCTTCGGCGTACCCCGTCATCTACATCTCTGGAGTCTATCACCTTGGAATCCGGGTGACTGCAATAAGGACAATTCATTTCACCCTCCAACACTGTATATTGTGTTGCGCAGATAGATTAACACAAGGGATAGTGGTAGTCAATACGTAAATAGTCTTATTTTTACAAAGAAACAGGGCTGCGGTTAAGCACCGCAGCCCTGTTATACAACTATATTAGACTTACCAGGAAATCCTGGAAGAAGGCTTATTAGAGCGGGTATCCACCGGAGGGGCAACCGGACGGGCCCGATTAAAGAGCGGTCTCCGCAAGAAGGAGGGAACATCCAGTTCGTCTTCGGTCTTGATACCCTTCAGCTGGCGGGTAATGGCATCATCACCCTCTTCTTCGGCCATACCCATCTTGGAAACAAAGCCGGTAGCAATCAGGGTTATCTTTACGTTTGAACCCATGGATGCGTCCGAAGCCACACCAAAGATGATGTTGGCATCAGGATCAACCGCCTGTTTAATAACATCGGCTGCTTCGTTAACTTCCATCAGGCTCAGGTCGGAGCCGCCCACTATGTTAAAGAGAACACCCTTGGATCCGGTGATGGAAACATCCAGCAGAGGGCTGGCCAGAGCGCTCTTGGCGGCATCTGAAGCCCTGTTCTTGCCGGAACCATAACCAATAGACATCCAGGCCGGGCCGGCGTCCCGCATAACGGCACGCACATCAGCAAAGTCCAGGTTAATCAGACCGGGAACGGTGATAACCTCGGAAATAGCCTGCACGCCGTGGCGGAGTACATCGTCAGCCATCTTGAAAGCGGCATCCACACCAGTTTTCTGGTCACACAGATCCAGCAGACGGTCATTGGGGATGATAATCAGGGTATCTACCTTGCCCAGCAGGCGATTAATGCCTTCTTTGGCAGTAGAAGCCCGGTGAGCACCTTCAAAAGTAAAGGGCTTGGTAACCACAGCGATAGTCAAAGCGCCGCTTTTCTTGGATTCTTCAGCCACAATGGGAGCAGAACCGGTACCGGTACCGCCACCCATACCTGCGGTAACGAAAACCATATCAGCCCCGTTAACTATTTCGCGGATTTCATCGCGGCTCTCTTCAGCCGCTTTCTGCCCCATATTATGGTCGCCGCCGGCACCCAAACCACGGGTAACTCTTTCGCCTATCTGCAGGCGGATAGGCGCTTCAGTGATAGCCAAAGCTTGGGCATCAGTGTTGATAGCAATAAATTCAACACCCTGTATTTCTTCACGTACCATGCGGGTAACAGCATTGCAACCGCCGCCGCCACAGCCGAATACTTTAATTCTGGCGGGATTGGGAACGAAACTTGTTTTAGCCATTTTATAATCTCCTTATATCGTTCTAAAATTTTACTTTATTTAGTTAGTTCCAAACAGACCGGCAAAACCCTTAAGCAAGTTACGCATTCGGCCGAAAAAGCCGATATTATCCAGCCATGATTTTTTAACAGGCTGATGCTTGGCACCCCAGAGGAGCAGGCCCACACCGGTGGCATAAGCCGGATCATGAAGTGAATCCACAATGCCGTAAACCTTGTCAGGGTTTCCTACCCTTACCGGTATGCGCAGGATATCCCGTCCCAGAGTTTCCATACCCGCCAGATTAGAGCTGCCGCCGGTCAGTACCAGGCCGGCCGGTACCAGACTGTCATAGTCCGAGTTAGGTATCTCCAGCATGATAAGGCGCAGAACTTCCTCCACCCGGGCGCGGATAATGTCACACAGGTCCTGATAAGAAACACCATGGCCATCTTCGCAGATAGGGCTGGGAGACTCCATTTTGGTTTCATATACGGGCAGGACGCTGCCGTAGCGTTTCTTCATTTCCTCGGCAACGTCAAAGGGAAGGCCCAGGCCAATAGCCACATCACGTGTCAGCTGATAACCAGCCACCGGGATAATAGCCGTGTGCCAGATACTACCATCTTTAAAGACGCAGATATCAGTGGTGCCTCCGCCGATATCGGCCAGAATAACACCCACCTGCTTTTCGTCATCAGTCAGTACAGCTTCACTGGAAGCAATAGGTTCGAGTACCAGGTCATCAATATCAATGCCCAGCCCCCGAATGCACTTCACCAGGTTCTGTACCGAGGTAGCGGCCGCAGTAATAATATGTGTTTCCACATCCAGCCTGAAACCATGCATACCCACCGGGTTTTTTACCCCGGATTGGCCGTCAACTGCATAGGTTCTGGGAATAACGTGGAGCAATTTGCGGTCATTAGGAACGCTGATGTTCTGAGCGGTAGCCATTACCCGCTTCAGGTCATCACTTCTTACCAGACGGTCATTTCTGGTAATAGCCACCACACCCTTATTGTTCATAGAGGTCACGTGGCGGCCGGTTACGCCTACATAGGCGGATTCAACCTTGTATCCGGAAGCCTGTTCCGCCTTACGGATGGACTCACGGATGGATTCCCGGGCGTCATTGATGTTTACTACCAGACCTTTATGTAAACCCTGCGAAGGGCCAATGCCAACACCTACTACGTTGACACCGCCCACAGGATTTACTTCGGCAATTATAGTACAGATCTTGGTAGTGCCGACATCAATCGCTGTAACGATTCTGTTTTTCATATCTCTCCCTCCATTTGCAAAACCGGGTATCTCAAAAATCCCTTACGGGAAAATTAATCCTTTCCGCACATCAGCTTCCTCCCCTCTGGACCACCCCCTTATGTTTAGCCTGTCCATGCTGAACAGAGCCAGTTCTGCTGACATGATTAACTAATTCATCTTCCCGGCTGGAAAAAAAACGCCCCTCGCCGGGTTCTATAATCCGCTCTGCTACCCGCATCTTGGCGCTTCGGCTGCGTGGGTTTCGGGATATTTCTTCATCCGAAGGGGTAATCACCCTGCGGTTTATAATTCTCAGCGAAGGCTGGTGGTCACAAACACACTGGGGAATATCATCAGGGCATATACAGCCCTTGGCTTCCTTTTGAAAATACTGCTTCACAATACGGTCTTCAAGCGAGTGGTAACTTATCACCACCAGCCGCCCGCCATGACCCAGCAGGCTATGAGCCTGCGAAAGAGCACTTTCCAGGTGAGAAAGCTCTTCATTTACGGCTATCCGCAAAGCCTGAAAAGTACGGGTGGCCGGATGAATACGTCCATGACGCCCGCCTACCGCCCTCTCTATAGCAGCAGCCAGTTCGGTGGTGGTTTTAAACGGCCTTTTCTCTGCAATAGCTCTGGCAATCCGCCGGCTAAAAGGTTCTTCTCCATATTTCCAAATAAGATCGGAAAGTTCAGTCACATCGTATCCGTTAATAATATCTGCCGCCGTCAGCTCCTGCTCAGGGGAAAACCGCATATCCAGAGGAGCTTCAGTCTGGAAACTAAACCCGGATTCTTGCCTGTCCAACTGCATGGAGGAAAGACCCAAATCAAACAAAATACCATGTACCGGCATATATTCATACCGCTGGCATATATCTTTCAAATTCGCAAAATTGTCATTAACCAGTAAAACCGAACTGCCGAAACTCTTCAGCCGTTCGGCCGCCAGAGTTATGGCACTGGGGTCTGCATCTATAGACAAAAGCTGCCCGCCGGGGTAACTGTGCTCTAAAATAGCCTCCGAATGGCCACCTGCCCCCAAAGTACAGTCCACATAACGGCCTCCGGGTATAACCCCCAGCCCCTGTATGGACTCTTCCAGCATAACCGGTATATGAGGATATTCAATCACTTTTGTCTAATGCTCCTCAAGCGTTTCTATTATTTGCCAGGCCTGCTCTTGGCTGGCCTTCTTTTCAGACTCCCAAGTCTCCTTGTCCCATATCTCCAAATAATTGTTGACACCTGCCACAATAACCTCTATATTAACCCCAGCATAGGTTTTTAAAGGTGCAGGCAGGGTCAAACGGCCCTGAGCATCCAGATTAACATCAAAAGCCAAAGCGAATAGAGCCCTGTTCAGGCGGCGCATCTTGCTGGGAGCAACCGTAGTACTCTTCAAGCTTTCAGCCAGTTTTTTCCATTCGCACAGGGGGTAAGCATAAATGCATTTCTCACCGGTGCCGGGGGCAAGTATCAAACCGTCCTTCAGGCTGGGCCTGATGGCAGGCGGCAAAGGGAAACGCCCTTTTTCGTCCAGCTTGTACTCAAATTCTCCGAAAAACATCTTCTTAGGTACTCTCTCCCCGACTTACCACATTACCCCACTTTTTCCCATTCTATAAGCGAACACCCCCTTTGTCAAGCCTTTGAAAATATATTTTTATATATCTATTGAGCTTTTGAGTCTGGCCAAAAGGGTATGCTAAAATAGAACAACGTCAAGGGGTAAAAATAGGAGAGAAAAGCTTGAAAATAGATGTATTAACCCTTTTCCCTGAGATGTTTCAGTCCCCTTTTGAAGAAAGCATTTTCAAGCGGGCAACAGACAATAATCTGGTAAGGTTAGAAATACATAACTTCAGGGATTTTGCCCATGACAAGCATCATGCGGTAGATGACTCCCCTTACGGAGGCGGTGCCGGTATGCTTCTTAAGCCTGAACCGCTGTTTGAGGCGGTAGAAGACGTCCTCAGGGAAGACCCCACCCCTGCCCCGGTTATCCTGCTCTCCCCTCAGGGACGCTCCTTCAATCAGGAAGTAGCCCGTGAACTGGCGAAGCACGAACGGCTGATTATAATTTGCGGCCATTACGAAGGCTTTGACGAACGGGTGCGTGAACATCTGTCCACAGATGAAATAAGCATCGGTGATTTTGTACTGACCGGCGGCGAACTGGCTGCCATGGTAGTTATAGATGCTGTTTCCCGCCTGATACCCGGCGTGCTTGGTTCAGGCGAATCCTCACAGGATGATTCCCACTCAAACGGCCTGCTGGAACACCCCCACTATACCCGCCCCCCTGTATTCAGGGGCTGGGGCATACCGGACGTGCTTCTTTCCGGAAATCATGCCCAGATAAACCGCTGGCGGCGGAAAGAATCTCTCAGGCGTACCCTGAAACGACGCCCGGATATGTTTGAAAAAATACCACTCTCCAAAGCCGACCGAAAACTGGTAGACGAGATTCTGGCCGAAGAAAACACTCAGGGTTAAAATCTGCTATTATATATAAGGTATGCAAACACCCCGCTATGCCCCTGCCAAACCCGCGCACTTGATTATGAATTGGGTTTGTGTTTTAATATTCCGTTGATATTTAAAGGAGTTTTTACCACCATGGAAGAGACTATGAATAATCAGGAAGCCCCTGAAACCAGTGAAGAAGAAACAGTTGCTGTAGAAAATACCAAGGCCGAAAAAGTTTTACCAAATTTTGGCCCCGGTGATACTATAAAAGTACACGCCCGCATTAAAGAAGGCGACAAAGAACGCATTCAGATGTTCCAGGGTGTAGTCCTGAAGGTCAAACAGGCCGCTGACGGCGGCAATTTCACCGTTCGCCGTATAAGCTACGGCGTGGGCGTTGAACGCACCTTCCCCTTCCTCTCACCCAATGTTACCAAGGTTGAGATTATGAAGAAGGGCCGAGTACGCCGTGCCCGCCTGTTCTACCTGCGCAAGCTTTCTGGAAAAGCAGCCCGCATTAAAGAAGTTAAACAGACACCCTCTTAAGCTTTCTTAGGGGGTATAGATTGGCTTTTGCCGAACTGGCCGTAAACACTCCGGTACTTAGACCGGGCAGTTTTTCCTACTCCATACCCTTGGGGTTAGAAATCAAACCCGGCCAGGCGGTCTGGGCTCCTTTCGGGCCCAAAATAGTTCAGGGCATAGTCCTTGAAGTAACTGACCAGCCGGCATTTGGGCAAACACGTGAAATCTGCGGCGTTATCTCTGATACGCCGCTTCTTTCTTTTCATCAGCTTAACCTAGCCGCATGGATAAGCCAAACCTATTTATGCAGCATCTACGAAGCCCTTTCCCCCATGCTGCCTCCGTCTTTTGAACGCCGCAGTGTAGCCTATATCAGCCTTGAGCCCGCACCATTAAATAAAAGCGAAAAACCGCCTGTAACCCTCAGCCCAAGTTTACAAAAAATATTTGACTGGTTGCAGACCAGAGATATTACCCCTCAAACTGAACTGGAAAATATATTCGGCAAAAAAACCACCCAAACCGCCATACCAAAGCTGATAAATCAGGGGCTTATCAACCGAACCTATCAGATAAGCCCGGTACGGACACAAACCAAATTTGAAAAACATTTCGGCCTAAGTGAGCAGGCACTGGCATTTATTAAAGACCAGACACTGACAAAATTATCTCCCCGCCAGACCGAGGTTTTTGAGTGCCTCCGGGAAAACCCGCAAGGCATTTCCAAAAGCCGGCTGAATTTGCTGGTTAAAAATAATGCTGCAATCTTGAAAGCTCTGGAGAAGAAAGAGCTAATACTATCTGAGGAGCATCAGGTATTCCGCCAGCCGATAAATTACAGCCAAATAGAAACCCTGCCCCATCTTAAACTGAGCCCTCCTCAGGAAAAGTGTCTGGAGTCTATCAACCGTTCCCTGAATACTCCGCCCGAAGATGATCAGAATCCCCGTACCTTTTTATTGCACGGAATAACCGGCAGCGGTAAAACCGAAATATACCTGCAGGCGCTGGCTGAAGCCCTGCGTCTGGGCAAAAAAGCCATTGTACTGGTACCAGAGATATCCCTTACCCCCCAGACTATTGCCCGTTTTGCCGGGCGTTTCCCCGGCAGAGTAGCCGTACTTCACAGCCGCCTCAGTCCCGGTGAACAGTTTGACGAATGGCAAAGGATAAAAAACGATCAGGCCGATATAGTAATCGGACCCAGAAGTGCCCTTTTTGCCCCGCTGGATAAACCGGGTATCATCATCATAGACGAAGAGCACGAATGGACATATAAACAGCAGAACTCTCAACCCCGTTATCACACCCGCACAGTCGCCCTAAAAATGACTGAAGAATATGGTGCAGTTCTGGTGCTGGGCAGTGCCACCCCGGATATTGACAGCTATTTTAAAGCCCAAAACGGCCTTTACCAGTTGCTGGAACTGCCCGAACGCCTGACCCCCTACAGAGGTGCTTCCCTGCCCAAAACCGAGCTGGTAGATATGCGCACCGAACTTTCCGAAGGCAACCGGAGTATTTTCTCCCGCAACCTGCATGCTTCGATTGAAAAAGTACTGGCAAAACATGAGCAGGCCATCCTTTTCATAAACCGGCGGGGCGGTGCCAGTTTTATCCAGTGCCGTGACTGCGGCTATGTAGCCATGTGCAAAAGCTGTGATACACTGCTTACTTACCACCCTGACCAGGAAAATCTGGTTTGCCATCAGTGCGGCAGGCATTATCCCAATCCCCTCACCTGCCCGAACTGCAAAAGCCGCCGGATTAAATATCTTGGCATGGGAACCCAAAAACTGGAGGAAGAAACCGAGCTGGCTTTTCCTCAGGCAAAACTGCTTCGCTGGGATAGTGATGTTACCAAAGGCAAAGACTCCCACCAGCAGATAATGGACAAATTCAGCCGCCATCAGGCAGACATACTCATCGGCACCCAGATGGTAGCCAAGGGGCTTGACCTGCCCGGAGTAACTCTGGTGGGGGTAATAAACGCGGATATCAGCCTGAACCTGCCGGATTTCCGGGCAGGCGAACGCACTTTTCAGCTGCTGGCACAGGTAGCCGGACGGGCCGGACGGGGTCTGGCAGGCGGCAAAGTAGTTATCCAGACCTACACACCTGAAAATTACGCTATCCAGTCAGCCGTTTGCCATGATTATCCGGGTTTTTATGCTAAAGAAATAGCCTACCGCAGAGAACTGAATAATCCCCCCTTCCAGAAATTGGCTTGTCTGGTTTTCAGTCATTTGAACCATGACTTTTGTCAGCAGCAGGCTATACTTTTGGCACAAACGCTTCGGGAAAAGGCTGATTCGACCGGTTCAGGCACGCTGGAGATTCTGGGGCCGGCTCCCGCCTTTATCCAGCGCCTGCGGGGACGTTACCGATACCAGATAATCCTGCGCTCACCAAACCCGGCCAATTTCCTCCGGGATATCAACCTGGGGCAAGGCTGGAGTATTGATATTGATCCATACGGCTTATGCTAGATCCTTTTAATACTCAAATTTTCGTTTTAAAAAAGTGCCTTTTGTCCTGTGCTGGACCAAAATGGCAATATTACCTATATACCATTTGTAAAATATGAGTATACAAAAAATACTAATTTTGACACCTGTTGTTCAGTGGTATACATTGTAAAAAGCTCAGACATTGACATCTGGCATATGCTTTGCTGTTATCGTATAATATTATTATACCCTTATCATATTCAGTCCTTACCCGAATTATATCTAAGGCAGGAAGATCATGAGTAAAGCCACATCATCAAATGGCTGGGCAGACCTTGGAGAGATAATCCGTCAGCAAAGGGTAAAAATACCGCTTACCTTGCAAGAGCTGGCCGCCAAGACCAGCGTCTCACCCTCGCATCTGGGGCGCATTGAGCGCGGCGAGCGTTTTCCGTCTGCCAGAATACTCAAACGAATTGCTCATCCTTTGGGTTTTGAAGAAGATGAGTTATTCACTCTGGCCGGATATCTTACTCCCCAGAAGGACAGTATCTCGGAGATGGAAGCGGAATATACTTCTATCCCCAGACAGCTTGACCCTTATGTAGCCAAAGTGCTGGCACAAGAGCCTATTGAACTGCAGAGAGCGGTCATTGCTATTCTAGCTATGCTGAAAAGTATCTCCAAGTCTATGACCTAGCAAAATAAGTACTTCAGGCTTTTCAAAAATGCCGCCGCGTCTGCGGAAGGTACCGGGGTGTGTTTTTCAGCGGCTGCCACCCAAAGCTAATCAAACGTAATTTTCTTGATATTGAAGATACGTTCGGAGTATAGTTTAGTAGATTTTTGGGTGAAAACCGTGACGAATAAAAACCAGCTGCTCAATACAGATAAAAAAACCGCTGCCTTGCTTGAAGACCTCCACCGTTTGCTTTCAGCGGAAGGCACTGAAACCTATTTGGTGGGCGGGTTTTTGCGTAACCTTGTGCTTAAAAAACCGACTGCAGATATTGACCTGTGCGTAATAGGTAACGGCTTTTCTGCTGCCTCCAAGATATCCCGTCATTTCAAAGCCACTCAGATAGTACTTGATGCAGATAATGACGTAACCAGAGTCATGCTGCCCGGTTTTCAGCTGGATATTTCCGGCACGCCAGATATTTCGGCAAACCTTGCCCGGCGTGATTTCAACCTTAACGCCATGGCCGCACCCTTGTCTGCCCTAAATCACGGCAATCTGCAAATACACGCTATTGTTGACCCCATGCAGGGGCTTAGGGATATTGAAAACAGGGTCATACGGGTAACCTCATCCGAAGTTTTTAGAGCTGACCCCATCCGGTTGATACGGGCTATACGTTTGTCAGCCGAACTCGGCTTTGAGCTGGACGAACAAACTCAAAGTCTTATTACAACCCACGCCGGCCTGATATCAACTGTTGCCGGCGAAAGAATTCGGGAAGAACTCCTGAAACTCCTTGAAACCAGCCAGACAGGCATCTGGGAAAAGTGCCTCGAACTGGGGCTTTTACTAAGCATATTCACGGAGCTTGATCCCTGCTACCGGCACCCACAGCCCTACGAACACACATGGGATGTGCTTGAACACTCTATAAAAACCATTTATGCATTGGACGCCATACTGGGCAAATCTGTCTGGCCATACCAAAAACCTGAAATAACCAGTGAAATTTACCGTGACAGTAATTTTGAAAAATATTTCATCCAGCAAATAAGCGGTACTTCCCGTATCCGCACTCTGGCCAAACTGGCCGCCCTGCTGCATGATATTGCCAAACCCCAAACCCGCAGCACAGACCCTGACGGACGGGTACGTTTTACCGGTCACCCGCTGGAAGGTAGCCGAATTACATCTGAAATACTCACCCGTCTGCGTTTTTCAAAAAAAGAAATCTCACTGGTAGAGAAAATGGTCTGCTACCATCTGCGTCCGGTACAGATGAATCCTGACGGCCAGTTGCCGTCTTCAAAAGCTATTTACCGCTATTTCCGTGACCTTTCGGAAGCCGCCACTGCCACCCTTTACCTAAGTCTGGCAGACCATTTGGCAACAGATGGGCCAAATTTGATGGTGGCAAATTGGCAAGAACATGTTAATATAGTAGCGCACATTTTATCAGAGCAGAAAAGACAGCTAACCAGACTGACTCCAAAACGTTTAATAACCGGTACCGACCTGATAGAGCGCTTTGCCCTCAGGCCGGGTCCCCGAATAAAAATCCTGCTTGGTGAAATTGCCGAGGCCCAGGCGGCCGGTGAAATAAAAACCCGCCGGGAGGCCTTTAAATTTATCAGCCAAAGGCTTGGGGGCAAGCCAGAAAATAATCTAAATTAGCTTGGGGAGAATTATGCGAAGGAAAAACGGGCTCGTGTTTTTGGCCATACTGGCCGCCATGATCCTTGCTTTCACGATAGTGCTGCCGACGGACAAAGGCACACTTCTGGGCAAGGGAATCCTGTTTGGTCTGGACTTAAAGGGAGGCCTGCACATGGTATACCAGGCTGACTTGTCCAACGTAGACGAAAGTGATATTGACGGAGTAATGGACGGCGTGGTTGAGGTTATATCCAACCGCATTAACCCATTGGGTGTAACCGAAGCGTTAATCCAGCGTCAGGGAGATGACCGAATAGTAGTCGAACTGCCGGGTCTGGATATTACAGACGAACAAAAAGCCCGTATCGGCCGTACCGCCCTGCTAGAGTTTGGCGAACTGGCGGCTGACGGAGAAGACTATAAATGGGAAAACAGTCTGGGCAAATGGAAACCGGTCACCGCTACTATTGACGGGGTTGAATATGCCCTGACCAGTGCCTATTTTAAAGACAGCACTTATGTCAACCGTGACCAGTACGGAAATATCCTGCTGGTGTTTGAATGGGACGCCACCGGTGCTAAATTATCCAAGGAAATAACCACCCGCCTTTTAAACCAGCAGCTGGGTATTTTTGAAGGTGACGAAGCTCTTTCCGGTGATGACGGAGTACCCATCGCCCCCGTCATAAATAATGTTATTGAAACCAGCGGCGTTATAGAAGGCCTCAGCTACAACGAAGCAGATATGCTTTCCAACCAGCTGAATGCCGGCCGCCTACCGGTACCTCTGGAGTCTATATACGAGCAAACCGTTTCACCCACTCTGGGTCAAAATTTTGTAGATCTGGCCGTAAAAGCCGGTCTGGTAGGCATAATTCTGGTTATGATATTTATGATAGCTTTTTACCGCCTTCCCGGCCTGCTGTCCAGCATAGCTTTAGTGTTCTACGGGGTCATCGTAATGGCTCTGTTCAAGCTGGTGCCTGTTACCCTTACACTGGCGGGTATAGGCGGTTTTATTGTATCGGCGGGTATGGCGGTAGACGCCAATATCCTTATATTTGCCCGTTTGAAAGAGGAACTTCTTTCAGGCAAAACTCTGGGAGCAGCAGTCGAAGCCGGGTTTTCACGTGCATGGTCTGCCATCTGGGACTCAAACGTTACCACTTTTATAGCCTGCGGCATTCTGTTCTGGGTGGGTGGCACTATTGCGGCCGGTGCACCGGTTAAGGGCTTTGCCGTAACATTGTTTTTGGGCGTAGCCGTCAGCATGTTCACCGCCATTTTTGTTACCCGCACTCTGCTCAGGCTTTTTGTAGGCACAAAAACAGGCAAAAAGCTAGCCCTATTCACCACCCAGACAAGAGGCAAAAATGAATAAGATAATACAACACAGACCCCTGTTTATATTTATATCCGCCCTGATAATACTGGCCGGACTGGCCTCACTGCTGATATTCGGGCTGAAACCCGGCATCGAATTTTCCAGCGGCTCAATGCTGACCGTCAAGTTTGACCAAACAGTCAGCATTGATGAACTCACTCAGGAACTGAGAAGTCTGGGGCAAAACGAAGCTATTGTTCAGGTAACCGGTGACGGAGATTATCTTATCCGCACCAGCCAGCTTGATGTTAGCCAGAAAATCTCTCTGGAAACTTCTCTGGAAGAAACATTCGGCAACCTGACCGAACGCGGGTTTGAAAATGTAGACCCGATGATTGCCAGGCAGACCACCCAAATGGCGCTGATAGCTATTGGGGCGGCTCTGGTGGGCATTCTTCTGTATGTTACCTGGGCCTTCCGCCGCATGCCCAAACCTTTCCATTACGGCACCTGCGCAGTCATAGCCCTTTTCCATGACGCCCTGGTGGTACTGGGCATATTCGCCCTGCTGGCGGGTATCTTCGGCTGGGAAATAAACCTTATGTTCATTATCGGTATCATGGCCGTTATCGGCTACAGTATCAACAACACCGTAGTGGTCTTTGACCGCATACGGGAAAACCAGCTTAAAGGCATTCACCCCAGCTTTGAGGTAGTGGTGAACCAGAGTATTATGGAAACCGTAGTCCGTTCCATTAACTCCAGCTTTACGGTTATCATTACTGTAGTAGCCCTTATGCTCTTCCTTGGGGCGTCTATCCAGAACCTAAGTATAGTTATGCTTATCGGTCTTATTGCCGGTACTTATGACTCACTTTTTGTTGCCCCTTCCCTGCTGGTTACCTGGGAAAATGGTGACTGGGGCAAACTGCTTAAACCCTTTAAAAAAGCTTAATAAAATAATACAAGGATAAACAATGGCTACCAGAAAAACCAGAGCTGCATCATTCTCCATAGCTTCAAACTCAACTCTTATAGCTATGAAAACGGTAGTTGGTTTTGTTACCGGTAGCGTCAGTATTCTGGCAGAGGCTATCCACAGTACCTTGGATCTGATAGCCGCAGTTATCGCCTTTTTCGGCGTCAAAGCCTCTGACAAACCGGCAGATATTGACCATCCTTACGGGCATGGCAAGTGGGAAAATGTAAGCGGTACAGTAGAAGCTGTACTTATATTCGTAGCGGCTATATGGATAATCTACGAAGCAGTAAATAGACTTATAGGAGGCTCTGCCCCGGAAATGCTGGAATGGGGTGTAGTAATCATGGGTATATCCGTGGTTGCCAACACTCTGGTCTCGCGTTATCTTAAAAAGATAGCCCACGAGACTGATTCAGTTGCTCTGGAGGCAGATGCCTCACACCTTACCACTGATGTAATCACTTCAGCCGGAGTGCTGGTAGGTCTTGTTCTGGTAAAAATAACCGGCTGGGTAATACTTGACCCCATTGTAGCCTTGCTGGTTGCACTGCTCATCATCAAAGCCGCCTGGGACATACTCAACAAATCTTTCGGGGCGCTGGTAGATGCCCGTCTGCCCAAAGAAGAGGTAGAGGCTATTACCAGCCTGATAAACGAACATACGTCAAAGTTGGTGGAATTTCACAATTTGCGCACCCGCAAAGCCGGCAGTTACCGTTATGTAGACCTGCATCTGGTTATGCCTAAAACACTTTCGGTGGAAAAATCTCATGCTATATGTGACCATCTGGAACAGGACCTTAAGGATAAACTAAAGGTAGACTATGTAACTATCCACGTAGAACCCTGTACCGAGGAAAACTGCCCTGAGTGCCAGATGAGCTGCAAAAAACGCCATTCAGAGCTACCTGATACCGTTAATATGCCGTAAATCATTAATCATCAGGTCAATATCAGGATTACCCACAGCCCCTTCGGGGGCTTTGGTATTTGGGGGAGGCAATGCTTCATTTAACAAAACCGCCAGAGTAGCCCCCACTCCTTCGGCCAGACCAAGGTAGTGGTAACCCCCCTCCAAACTGAATACCAGTTTCCCCCCGCAAACTTCCTCCGCCGCGTGCTTTATGGCACGGGTTATACCGGCAAAGCCCTGCTGGGAAAGACACATCTCGCCCATATCATCGGCAAAATGGGCATCATATCCGGCGCATACCAGTATCAGTTCGGGTGCAAATTTCCGAAGGTACGGACCAATCACCTCGTCAAATGCCTTTTGATAATGGCTATCTCCGCAGCCCGCAGGCAAGGGGATATTTAAAATATTTTGAAACGGACCATTTTCCCGGCTGTCTCCCGTAAAAGGAAAATGATGAATCTGATGGAGAGAAAGATAAATTAGACGGGGGTCATTCAGACAGACATGCTGGATGCCATTGCCATGGTGAACATCAAAATCCACCACCGCTACCCGCTTAAGTTTATGCTTGTTCAGGGCATGCAAGGCTCCTAAAGCCACATTGTTAAAAACGCAGAAACCCATGGAAGCCTCAGGCAAGGCATGGTGACCCGGCGGGCGGCACAGCACAAAGACGCTATCAAGTTCTCTTGAAAGTACCTTATCCACTCCCTCAATCACCCCGCCCACGGCATATAGAGCGGCTTCGTAGCTATCCAACGAAATAACCGTATCCTGATCCAGCCAGCCGCCCCCGCTGAAACCCACTTCCTCAACCCGGCTTATATAACTGCGTTTATGAAAACTCTCCAGTTCACGCATACCCACCCGCTTTGGCTCAATATGCACCAAATGGTCTTTTAGGCCATGCGTCTCCAGATATTCCATAATCGCCAATAAACGGTCAGGATTTTCCACATGGGTACCTGTATCATGATTTAAATATATATGGTTATAAACCAGCCCCACAGCCATAAGCGAACCTTTCCTGGTTTAAAATATTAAGCAAGCCACAGTTTCAGCCCGGAGATGATAAAATACACTCCGAAAACCACCAGCAACAAACCGCAGCCTATAAAAACTAACTCCCTCACCCTGCTCCCCCACAGACGATGGGTGCGGTAAACAATAAATGAAATAAGACAAAGCCAGGCTAAATCCACCAGCCAATGAGTGGCAGCCAAAGCCCCCAACCCCGCCAGACCGTAGTCTGACACTTTCATAACCAGCATCGCCCCTACAGTTGCCCACCAGACCAGAAAAAAGGGATTTAAGGCGCTCATAGCCGCTCCGGACACTACCGTATTGTGTTTAAAGGAGGCCTTATCCTGGCTGGCTTCACGCCGGGCTTTTATCATACCCAAGCCCATGTAAACAATCATAACTCCACCGGCCAGACTGAGCAGTATCTGCACCCAGATAAGCTCAAAAAAACCGGCAAAACCAAAATAGATAAGGAGAATAATAGGCAGTTCCACCAGTATATGCCCAAGCACAATCTGAGCACCTGCCCAAGGGGTATGATAGCTACGGGAAAGAGTCAACGCAAACATGGGACCGGGCATAAGAACACCTGAAAAGGATATAACCGTAACACTAAGCAGCGTGGTTAACATGAAAGTCATTATAACACTTCTATCAGCACGGGCAAAAACCAAAACGTGTCCCGTATCAATGCCATTTCTTGCTTGTGGGAATACATATCTTGATTTATACTGAAACAAATGCAGAAACAAGGAGATAACGGTATTGTCTTTAAACCTGGACAAAACCGCCCTTCAAATACAGGACATGGTCTCAGAGCTGAAAGGCCGTGATCTGGAACATCAAAAACACCTTCAAGCCTGTCTGGACGGCATGGCGCGGACTCCGGCTGAATACCAGCGCCTGCTGGACAAAGTAGAACGCAGCAAGACCACCTTTCTCTTAGCACGGCCTGCAGAAATACCCAATGCCGTTCACCAGCCGCCTGTCTTGCCCCAAAGTTACCGCATACTAGCTACAGACGGCTCACAAATAGACGTAGACCGCCACCAGCTCAGCCGCTGTTACCTTATAAATATAGGCAGGGTACAACTGGAATACGGCAAAGCCCCGTCTGCCAGCTTGGAAAGCCTGCCTGTCCTGTATGCCCGCCCCGAAGATATGGTAATCTCCTGCGGAAGCAAAGAACTGGCAGTGGAAGGGACTCTGCTGGGCATAAAAAGAAGCGTAGAGGAAACTCGGCACCTTTCGGAAATGGCAGATGCCGCCGCACCCGGCCTCCCCACTCTGGCGCTTGGAGACGGCACTTTGATACTCTGGTCACTCTTATCCAAAGAGTTTCCCGAATACGTGGTTGAAAACCTGCTGGTGGATGGCTATCTGAAATATCTGGAGCAAATAAAAAACCTGAATACAAAAGACAGACAAGTGGCTCTGGCCAGCTATATCAGTTACCCCAGAAGCACAGATGTGGTTAATACCCTCCGCCTGCTTTACTGCCCGTACGAACCGGCAAACTGCATAAGCAAATGTGACCAGCTTGCCAACGGCAAACGCCCTTGTGACATACTCTCAGGCATCACAGACAGCATGCTTTTTGACCGTATACTGAAACCGGGTGAACGTTCCGCCCTGTTTGCCAGCTCATCTTCCATACTGGAAAAATATTACGGAGAACACCATGTATATTTTTACTACCTGAAAACCAGTGAGGAAATAGCCAGAGTGGAACTGCCCGCCTGGACAGTACACTGCGCAGAGCTGTTAAACCTGAGCCACAGCCTGATACTGGAACAGTGCCGTCTGGGACACGGCTACCCCGTATCTCTTTCCGAAGCCCACGAACAGGCAGTAGTCAGCGGTCAGGACAGGCGTATTTTCAACCAGCTGGTAGAGGAAATGCTGACCGCAAGCCAGATAAATCCCAGCAGTTCCGCCAAGAGCCTGAGCAAAAAAACCCGCTGGGTATAGTTTATGTAAACTAGCCCGTTAGTCTATTTGGCAAATTTAAATACACCATTAACTGCAGGGGGTGAAAAATTGGACAACCTAAGTACAAGCCGCATAGGCGAGGTTATAGATACCAGCACCACTGACTTTACCGCCCAGTGTTACCAGCTTTACAACACGCCCGCTCTGGGGGCACTGGTAAAAACCGGTGAAGGCGAAAATACTATTTACGCCGCCGTCTATCATGCCACCACCTCATCCATAGAGCCTGGCAGAAAACCCATTACCCGCGGACAGGACGCAGTCAGCGAAGAGGCTATCTATGCCCAAAGCCCCCAGCTAAGTAAACTCCTCCGGAGTGAGTTCTCCTGCCTGATACTGGGGCACAGGGGACAAGGGCAAATCCTGCATTACCTGCCGCCCCGCCCTGCCCATATTCACAGCTTTGCGGAAAGTTGCACCCCGGAAGAAACGGCTGAATTTTGTAAATCATTCGGCTTTTTAAATATACTGGTAAACTCCGAACTGCCCGTCCCCCCGGACGAAGTCACCGCCGCCTGCCTGCGGCACTTATCCGCCGCCGCCCCGGACAAACAAACCTTTCTGGTAAAAGCGGGCAAAGAGCTGGCCAAACTCCTGCCAGGGCAGTACCAGCGGCTTAAAGTAATCCTGGAGAGGATACAGCTATGACAACTGAAAACAAACTGGGTATTGTAATAGGGGGTTCACTTTCCGGCGGGGTAGATGTCCGCCTGAACGGTGAAACCTTGGTAGAAGATATGGCGGTTGGCCGTTATGTCACCATTCAAGGCAAAACCAAACGCTTTCTGGGCATGATAACCGATGTTTCTCTGGGAGTAACAGACCAGCGCCTCATGCTCACCCCTCCTGCCTCAGACGAAAAATTTCTGGCCGAAATACTCAGCGGTACAGCCGCTTACGGAGATCTGAAGGTTATACCCTATCTGGTACTGGGCAGTGATGAAAAAAGCCTTCTGGATGGCCCTCAGCCGGTCAAGACCATACCCAGCCACTATGCCCCGGTAGATATTGCCTCCAACGAAGATATAGAGATGGTATTCGGCAAGGAAGACGCCACCCATTTTTATGTGGGTAACCCGCTGGACATGGAAACCCGCCTCTGCCTGAACCTGCCTGAGCTGGTCAAACGTTCAAACGGCATCTTCGGTAAAAGCGGCACCGGCAAAACATTCCTCACCCGCACCCTGCTGGTCGGCATGCTCCAGAAAGGGTCTTGCGTAAATCTGGTGTTTGATATGCACTCCGAATACGGCTGGGAAGGCACCAGTGAGAAAAAACACAAAGTCAAAGCCCTAAAACAGCTCTTTCCGGACAGGGTAGCCGTATTTACTTTAGACGGGGAAAGCTCCCGCAAACGCAAAGTCAGCGTGGACTTTGAGGTAAAGATAGGCTACGACGAAATAGAGCCGGAAGATATCAGCCTGCTCCGCCAGACCCTTAATCTGACCGAACAGGCAGTAGAAGCCGTTTACCAGCTACGCAAGCACTTCAAGAAAAACTGGATAAAAGAAGCCAATAATATTGGAGACGAAGAAGAAGATAAAAAACTGCTGGACACTTTAAGTATCCATGAAAGCACTTTCCAGAACCTGCGGAGGGGGCTTAATACCCTTACCCGCCTGCCCTTTATCGTAGAAAATGCCCCGGTCAAGGCGGTAGACAGGGTGCTTGAATACCTGAACCGGAATATAAACGTAGTACTGGAATTCGGGCGGTATACAGACATCACCGCCTACATACTGGTAGCCAATCTGCTTACCCGCCGCATATATACCAGCTACCGTGACCACATGGAACAAGCCATGGCCGAAGACGCCTCCAAACCCACCCCGCTGGTTATTACCATAGAGGAAGCCCATAAATTTTTAAACCCGGAAGTGGCTTCCCGCACTATCTTCGGCACTATTGCCCGTGAAATGCGTAAATACAATGTCACCCTGCTTATCATAGACCAGCGGCCTTCGGGCATAGACCCTGAAGTGATGTCCCAGTTAGGCACTAAAATAACCGCCCTGCTGGACAACGAAAAAGATATAGACGCCGTACTCTCAGGCGTTTCCGGTAAAAACGAACTCAAAGGCGTCCTTGCCAAACTGGCTTCACGCCAGCAAGCCCTGATATTCGGTGCGGCAGTACCCATGCCGGTAGCCTTTGTCCCCCGCGAGTACGACCAAAATATCTATAACGAAGTCAGCCAGAAAAAAATCAGCTCTGAAGAAATAGAGGAGCTTTTCTAGACATATGCCAGATATATTTGAGGCCACGAATGGACAGGGGTTTAAGCAGGCAGTTGTAGAAAGCCAGAACCTAAGGCTGCGAATAATTCAAGCCGCCGATGCCTATAAAGCCTTCAGCCTGATTAAAGACCCCGAGGTAACCCGCTACCTGATGTGGGATGGCCCGAAAACCATAAATGAACTCCGCTTGGCATATCAGGACGAAGCAGCCGACTTTGAAACAGGTCATCGCTACTCTTTTGCCATTGAAAGAGTGGATAAACCCGGCCTGATAGGCAGTCTGGCTTTCAGACTTATCGGCTATAAAGAGCAAGCCCTTATCGGATACTGGCTGGGGCACAAATACTGGACTAAAGGCTATATGACAGAAGCCATACGCTTAAGTGTTCACTTTGCCTTCAAACACCTTAAAGCAGAGCGTATTTTCGGCGGAGTTTTTAAGGGAAACCAGCCATCACGCCGCACTTTGGAGAAAAACGGCTTCCAGCTTGACGGAACCCTGCGCCGGGATATACTGGTCAGGGGAACATGGACGGATGTCTGGTTTATGTCACTGTTCAGAGAAGAATGGGAACAAAACCCGGCGCGTTATATCCCGCTAACTGAGGAGGTTATTCATGCCCAAATCCAAAGTGCCTAAAATAGGCATTGCCTTGGGTGGAGGCGCTGCCAGAGGCATCATCCATATCGGCGTGCTTGAAGTACTGGAAAAAGAAGGCTTACCGCTGGATTTGGTCACCGGAACCAGTATGGGTGCCATTATAGGCGCTCTATATGCCAGTGGTCATAAACCGCAGGAAATGAAAGAAATAGTACATAACCTGAGTTGGAAACAGCTTATGCCCCTTCTGGATTTGGCCGCCCCCAGAGCCGGTTTCCTATCGTCCCGAAAGATAAAAAGTTATTTAAAAGAGCTTATCGGAGACATCACCTTTGCCGAACTCAAGAAACCCTTTGCCTGCGTAGCCGCAGACGTTAAAACCGGCGAAGAAGTTATCTTTAACGAGGGGCTTGTTATTGACGGAGTAATTGCCAGCATGTCCCTGCCCATTATTTTCCGTCCGGTGAAAAACAAAAACCGTTTTCTGGTGGATGGCGGCATTATTACCCCTATTCCAGCTCAGATTGTACGTGACATGGGGGCAGATTTTGTAATTGCGGTAAATGCCATTTACCGCCATGATTATATAAAACAAAACAGCGATTCGGAACCTTCAGTCTTTGATACAGCCTTCCAGATAGTAAATATTATGTCAATACATATGGCTCAGGAAAATCTGCTGGCCGCCGATATTGCCATTGAACCTGACCTTTCAGGAATAGGTCCAGGCGATTTCCTGAAAGCCCCGGAAATAGTCTTGCGGGGAGAACTGGGAGCAACCGATGCCGTACCTCATCTAAAACACCTGCTGCTTCAAAAATTCAGCTACGCCCCCCCGATTTAACACTTTCACTCAAACTTGGTATAATGGTGCTCCGTGGGGCTGTAGCTTAGTCGGGAGAGCGCCTCCTTTGCAAGGAGGAGGTCAGGGGTTCGAATCCCCTCAGCTCCACCAAAGGTATCAATAGGTAGAACTTCCCGCCTTCTGTTAGTCCCCGGTAGTGGCAGGGTGTATTTTAAACTTACTTTCCGGCTGTCCGTTTCAATCTTCTTAACAAAGGTCTTCAAGAAAGCCTTGCAGTCAGTTATCTTTGATTCATTAAGCAACTGTTTAAGGTCATTTGCATAGGTTTTAACCACCTCAAGATTAAAACTGTCGTTACCGTCAGCTACCATCTCAGCCTCAGCTAATACCCTGGACTTCTCAAGCTTAGTCTGACGTTCCCTGAGTTCCCTTATCCGGGGTGCCAGATCATCATAATTCAGTTTGCCGCTTTCAATAGCCTCATACAGACGGTTTAATCTCTGTCTGGTATCATCCAGTTCAGCATCCAAGACCGCTAGTTTTTCTTTATGATGGCTGGAGGTTGATTTAAGTGCCTCATTGACTTGTGTTACCAGTTCTTCAAGGTTTTCTTCAGTTAATACTCTGGACTTTATTTGCTTAATAACAGTTGATTCCAGTTTGGTTTTAGGTATTGCCTGGCAGTTACAGACCCCATTCCCCTGTTTGAACTTCCGGTTACACTGATAGTAAGCATACTGACCTGATTTGGCACTGTGCCCTGTTAGAGCCGCACCACAGGAGCAAAAGGCCATTCCGCTTAACAGATACTGGCTGGGTACTGTCCGGGGATGGGTATTTTTAGGCTGGCGGGATACCATGTTTTGCTGGATACGCTGGAAGGTCTCCTTGTCTATAATACTTGGCCAGGCATTTTCCAACCTTACCGCTTCATCATTTTTAGCCAAACCTTGACTGGGTCTGGCTCCCCATATCAGAGTGCCTGTGTAAGCTTCATTGCAGAGTATCTTGTGAACCGTTGTCCTGCCCCAGGGTTTACCTGCTTTAGTAATATATCCTTCCCGGTTAAGGATATTAGCTATTTCCTTACAGCCTTTGCCTCTATCCGCTAGGGCAAATATGTATTTTACGGCTTTAACTCCCGGGGAACTATCCGCTTCGGGAGCAAGTTTATTCCGCTGCTTCGGGCCGTCTTTCACTTTTACAAGCTCATATCCCAAGGGAGGCTGACTCCCGTTATAAAATCCCCTGAGGGCATTTTCTTTCATACCCCGTTTTATATCCTGACCTAAGTTGGCTGAATAGAACTCGTCCAGAGACTCTATTATTCCCTCCATCAGCTTACCGGTAGGTGAATCATCAAGGGGTTCGTTTATGGATATGACTTTAATACCCTTTTTCTGAAGCAGTAATTTATAGGTGATAGAATCCGCCCGGTTACGGGCAAAGCGGTTCAGTTTCCAGACTAGTATGGCTTCAAAGGGCGGTACGGATGACTTGGACATGGCTATCATGCGTTTAAATTCAGGTCTGGCAGCAGTCCGCCCGCTTTCAGCCTCATCTACAAATTCACAAGTAATCTGATAGTTATTTTTTCCGGCATAATCCTTGAGTGCCCTTAACTGGGCGGCAATGGATAATTCTACGTCCTGAGCTTCGCTGGATACTCTGGCATAAAGTGCAACTTTCATTTCCCGCTCCTTTGGCCTTTTAAGCGGCGGCAGACATCACATTCCCCCTGTACGAAATTGGCTAAAATCAGAGTTTGAATAGTATGTTTAAGGGTCTGCGTTTCTATCTCAAGTTGTTTGCAGGCCACCCGTATGTTTGTGAATCTTTTCAAATTATCGATACTTAATAATTTGGTTATTCCTTCAAAACAGACCTCTTCGTAACCGGGACAGCTTAATAAGGTAGTACCCGGTTTGAATATTATTTCCCCCCGGTTTTTATCTATGCTCAGTCGTTCAATTGCTTTTTCAAGTATAGTACTGTCATTAGAAAGTACGAATTTAAAGCTGTTTTTATATATAAAATCAATCAAAATATCGTTCTCTCCCCCTAGTTCTGCGCATAGTTCTATCCCTACTTCTCTCCCCATTCTATTTATACCTTCTACTAGTTCTATGCAAAATGACTGGCACATTCTTATATAGTTCTCGCACACCTTCTTCCACTTATTTAATAGAGAGAAGATAGGGTCATGGTCTAAATGTTGTTCTATCAGGGTGAAGAGAAGGGTATTTTCTAATTCTAATTTTACGACAATACCTGTAGGCGGCTGTGGTTGCGTGGCAATATGTCCTATGTCGCAAATGTTTCAAACCGCTCTCTTCCGTGAATCTAAATTTGGTTCTCAATGGTTATACCCTACTACTAAATTTACGGGGTTTACCTATTGAAACCATTTGGCATTATACAACACATTTTACCAATCAACTTATAGCTGGCTGTGAAAAACCTTTCTTAGATTATGTTTTTGCACATAAATGCTAATAGATTTACCAGAATATGCTTAGTATACACCTATTTATTTACTAATTTTACTATTTATTAACCATGGTTGCATACAATAGTTAGGTCATACCGATAATTGGGTATAGGTATGTTTAAAAATAAGGGAGGTGATAGACACTTAAAAAGCCAGATATAAGATTCCCAGAATGTCAAATAGAAGGAGATTATTAATGAGAATACAACATTCTACGATTTCTCGCCGGGATTTCATGAAGGGGATTGGCCTGGCAGGAACAGGCCTGGGAGCCGTGGCTGCCAGTACCCCAATATTCCATGACATGGATGAGGTAATGAGCACCTCTACTTGGAAAGTAAAACAACCATGGTGGATTAAAGAAGCCGACAAACCCACTGTAGAAATTGATTGGGACCTGACTGAACGTTTTGACATGCCTACCCGTCTCATTTATGGCACAATAGACAAATATATTGGCCAGAGCGAAGTCGATCGTCTAAAAACAAAACAAGCAAGCATGCAAAAAGAGTTGCTGAATGGTAGCGAACCTGGACTTGATTTAAAAAGTTTTGCTTTGCATGAGGGATCTAAATTCGCGTGGTCTTCGGGGGCTGGAGATTTCCCAGAATACTTCAAGGAAGATCCCTTTGCAAAAGCACCAGAACAATTGGGGTGCAGTAAGTGGCAGGGGACACCTGAAGAAGCTAGTAAAATTGTTACCGCCGCACTAAGGCTCTACGGAGCTAATATTGTAGGCTTTAGTCAAATATTTGATGCTAATTTCCGAAAGTATTTCTACCTCCGTGGGCGTGACTACGAGGGACCAGTAATTGATGATCCTAAAGATCCTCGCATTGGACAATCCAGGCCTGGTGGAGCTATGTTATTTGGTAGCACGTATATGGAACCAAAATACTTATTCGGCAGTACCGCAAGCCCAACACGGAATATAGAATTTGAAGATGTAGATAAACCTTATACAACTGATTTTAAAAAAGTTATTCCAAATAAATATACCAACATAATATGTTGCGCAGTGGCACAAGACCCTAATCTAACTAGGAGAGGCCCAGCTGCGATTAAGGAGCGCGGTAATTTCTTAGCTCGTGCTGCTACAGCTCAAGCTTATGGTAATTTGGCTATAGTCCAGCGCCGTTTTCAGAAATTTATGAAAACATTAGGATATGGATGTATTGCCGGTGGTACTGGAGGTCTAGGGCCAGTGACACCATGGGGTGTTTGGTCTGGAATGGGTGAACTTAATCGAATGAACCCTATGATTATTCCAGAGTGGGGCACCATGATTCGTAGTACCATAATATTTGTCACTGACTTACCAGTCGCTCCTTCTAAGCCTATTGATTCAGGCATTTTCCGCTTCTGTCATACCTGTAATAAATGCGCTACAGCCTGTCCTTACCAAGCTCTGTCTATGGATAAAGAACCCACTTGGGAACTTCACAACCAAGCAAATTGCGCAGGTGCCAAGAAATATATGATCCATCTTGAACAATGTATGCAACATCGTTTATCAGTTGGTGGTTGCGATAATTGTATGTCCAATTGCCCATTTGGTGAAGGTTCTACTTCATGGATACATGATTTTGCACGAGCTGCGATGGCTAAAGCCCCTATTCTTGATGGTTTCATGTTCAATATGGCAAAGATTTTCGGATATGGTCATATTGAAGATCCTGAAGAATGGTGGGATGAAATCAGACCATACGGTGGGCTGGATACTACAATTGGGACAAGATTCCGTAAACCATATACTTGATGAATACTAAACTTAAAAAAGGAGTTCATTATGTTAGATGTTATCTATGCATTTATCTTAGGAGCAGGCCTTACAGGATTGATCTGGTGGCTTAATTCGCGTAATATCTCGGTAAGGTGGCATGATTGGCTCATTGGTGGAATAGGGATAGCTTTAGTCAGTGCTTCCTACCAACATACGTTAGGTGAGCTCTGGGAAGGATTACCCAGTGCTGCCTTTATGGGACTACTCGTTATAGGTGGTTTGGGAATTATATTCTTATTAATCGCATTTCTATCAGTTTGGCGCCGAAACAAAATGGGCAACAGCACTTCTCAGTAATCTGATCAGAGAGCTTGGCAGATCAGAGACTGCCAAGCTCTCAAAAAAGGCATACATGATTTATGTTGAATTTTAGGATAAAATATGTCCCTTTAGTAGCCATTATTAGTCTAATTATTGCTGCTTTAATAGGCATAGTCACTAATGATGTCAATGAAGAACCATATCTCAAACAAGCACAACCTAGTGCATCTTCTTTTCAGCGTTTAGATGATATTCAGGGATCAGGCCATTTGTATGCGGCTATTCAAAATGAAGCAATTGTAGGCTATATCACAATCACTGAAAGCCAAGGCTATGGGGGACCAATGACAGTTGTTCTTGGTTGGTCTACCGACGGAGTTATCCTGAATATATCTATCCCAAATTATAACGAAGATGCAGCCTGGTTTGATAGTTTATATGAAAAAAAATACTTTGACCAATATCTTGGCAGAAATTACACAGAACCACTTATAATTGATCAAGATATTAATGCAGTTTCTGGATCTACCATATCTTCAAAAGGGGTCGCAAAGGGAGTGAGTCTAGGAAGAGCTTTGCTATCCCAACAAATGGGCCATCCTTATCCGGAACCAGTAATGCCTGTAAAATTTGGCATATCTGAAGTAATGGTACTGACTGGTCTAGTTTCCAGTTTCTTTTTACGTACGATCCGTTCCTTTAAAAACTACACGTGGTTGCGATTCTTAACGCTTGGATTTGGGCTAGGTGTATTAGGAATGTGGTTAGTGATACCACTCAGTCTAACCAATTTTACAGCTTTATTACTAGGGAATGTAGGAAATTGGACAAGTAGCTTATGGATTTATGTGTTGATGTTTGGAGTGTTAATACTAGCGATCTTGTTTGGTAAGAATTATTATTGCTTTTGGCTTTGTCCATTCTCTGCAATCCAAGAAGGTTTACACCTTATAACTAAAATCTCAATCCGTCCAGATCTTAAATGGTCAAAAAGACTTAGGTCATTAAGGTATTGGCTCCTCTGGTTATCAATCTTCTTAGCTTTATTACTTCAGAATCCTTCCGTGACTGTCTTTGAGCCATGGAATACCTTATTCCCATTTAGTGGATCAGCTTTCTCGTGGATGCTAGTTATGGTAACGATAATAGCCGCTACTATCATTCACAATTTTTGGTGTCTTTATGCTTGCCCTGTAGGAGCAATTCTTGATTTAACAATCCAATTACGTGGAGGCAGTAAAAAACTATGGCAACGAATATTCAAACAACACATAGCAACTCAACAAAGAACATAATATTAATATTCACAGTATTAACAACTATATGTTGTATTGTAACTATCATTAGCAAAGCTTATGAGGTACTGTCTAGATGAAACATCTAATCCAAGATAGAATGGCAATAATTAATGCTGTATTTTCTATAATTATATTCATTTTTTTAGGAGGATTATTGGGTTGCTCCTCAAAACAAAGTAAAGTTGAGGATACTACCTGCTATACAGCAGTGGAAACACAGATCGATGCTACCCTCAGTACAGCAATAAATGATGATGGTTTACCTATCGAACCTTCAACAGTTTTCAACACTGACTCTAAAGCCATACTCTTTACGTTCTGGGTAGGAGAATTCCCAATAAGGTGCTGCGAAGAAGTCGTAATATCTGTTGTCTGGATATTTGAAACCAAAATAATAGATGAATGGCAATCTGTATATCCGGGAACACCTGTTCCTTTTTCGATATCACTAAAAAAACCTCAGAATAGTTTCCGACCTGGCAATTATCAAGTCATAATTTATGCAGATTTAATCGAAAAAGCTAAA